>Ga0210396_10000016_pt1 | contig 427907 bp, 387 predicted proteins | sample IncBWH17OmetaG_FD_155466 | JGI IMG/M metagenome (GOLD analysis project Ga0210396, IMG submission 155466) | Forest soil microbial communities from Barre Woods Harvard Forest LTER site, Petersham, Massachusetts, United States - Inc-BW-H-17-O ... | reverse complement strand
CCTTCACTACTGCGGTGCTAAGCTTCTTCATTGCCGGTCTCCTTTATCTCTTGTGCTTCGAGCACGTCGATAACTTGGGAGCCTACAGCATCCCGTCGGAGACCGGCCTTCTCATCCCATCTGATTTGAACAAACGAGAGAATGCTCGGCCACCGAGGCCGTAGAATGCAGGAGGGCATTAACTGACACGCACATCCAGTAGCAAGCGCTCAAGATTTATTGCGGGACCCCATGGCCATGGCCACGAGGGCGCCGATAAGGGTCGCGGGAAAAAGCTGGCCGACGATGGCTTCAGCAATCGTAAGCGAGCGCGCAAACGGATGCAGCGGCGTGATACTGCTACCGACGGTGGTAAGTGTACCGAAACTGAAATATATGAGTTTCGACGTGAGTTGGTCGATGTCCGTCGGCACAGTAACAAAGCTAAAGGAGCCTGGGATAAGTTGCTCAACCAACTGAAAGGCAGAAGCCCAAGCCATCCCCAGAAGAAGATAGGCGCATATGCCGCCCTGGATGCGGCTCCAGGTTATCGGGCCGCCGCGAAACATCACCAGCAACACAATTCGGACGTAGAGAAGGAGTGTGGCGACAACGAGAAAGCTCCCCAACTGATATAGAAACGGCGTCGGATGGAGGCGACCGGCCGCCAAGACCGCCGCACAGACGAGGATGACGGCGACCGCAAACACCTTGGCGAGATAGCTCTGCTTTATGGTCAGAGCTCCGAAGACCATCAATGTAACAAAAACCAAGTCAAAGAAAAGGCGTCCAGGAAGGCCCGCCTCGCGCAGCGGGGTTATCACGAAAATGAGAACGGCCAACGAAATAGTGACGAGAGTTAGGCCGAGGTCGCCAGACCAGAACTCGCTCATATGCATCTGAAGAGTAGGCCCTTGAGTTTGGTGCGTATTATTCGTCATAAAGAGCGTCCTCCTGGTGATTAGCGGAATGCGGCTGATGCGGCGATTCTGGACGAGCAGACGGCGGCTCGTCCACAATTTTCGTCGGGCAAGGCCCGTGCCAAACAAAGTCCGCTCCAACCCTTGCCTCTTCGCCTGACTGTAGGAAACCGCAACGATGGTCGCCCATGGAAACCGTGAATCTTCGTTTCGCTATGCTGAACAGGACTATAGGCTCTGGGGCTCACCTCAAATTAATACGCCTCTCGAATTGAGGGCGGAGCATACTTGGCGTACCATCGCGATTACACTCATTGACCTTCCAGTCGCGTTGCCCGCGCGAGGCTGTCAAAAAACATTGCCCTCATAAAGTCCCCATGGCCTAGTTCGGACGCCTACTTTCCATCCAGGTCCATGGTTTTGATAGGCAAGTCCCAGTGCGCATCCAGAATCTCGAAGCGCCGCTGCTCTTCTTTCAAATAAGTGGCCTGGTCGGGCCAGAGCTGTTTCTTCATCGCGTCCTCGTCAAAAGGCTCATTCGCAGCCGCCGAATTTTTGAAGACGATGGTTACGCGATAGTCCCAGCGCCCGTCTTCCGTCGTGTGATAGCGCGGCTGGTCCATCCACACCTTGAGCATGCGTCCCATCTCCACCTGCTTCTTGAGCAACGGGTAATGATTCTTCTTAAAGAGTTGGAGAAACTCGTCGGCGTGTCCCCACTTCGTCTTGTAGTAATACTCGATGACAAAAGGTTTGCCAGTGTCCGGCGCGGATTGCGCGGGAAGGGAATTGGGCAGTAGAGTCAGCAACAGCAGAAGGAATCTCAACTTCAACTCCATCGATAACCTCCGTGGGGAATGTTTTGTCGGCAAGATTGTCGCATGGCCAGCGGAAATGTGAGGCGAAATAGTTGAATTGCCGATTCGGAGTCCGTCTACTGCGGCAGACCGACCTTGCGCACCAACTCGGCAAACCGCGGATCAGAACGTATGGGATCGAGCCGAAAGTTAGTCTTCAAACTGATCAGCAGCCAATCGTGTTCCTGATAAGCGACGTTGAGCCAATGGAAAGCCTGCTCTTTGTCACCCAAGTCGGCATAGAAGCCCGCAATGTCGAATGCCGAGAAATAGCCATTTTTGCGTTGTGCTTCCCGATATTCAGTGACCCTTGCGACAGCACCCTTCCATCCTGCGGAAAGGAATCCTTGTTCCATGACCGCAGCCGATTCGGCATCGGCTGGAAAGCCAGACAACTCGCCACGGGTCTTCCATTCGCCGATTACCTGCGAGTAGTTGTGCTTCCCCCAATAGGCTTGGGCCAGGCAATCATGCGCAATCGCGAATGTCGGGTCATCGTTCGCCAGTTTTGTGCAAATCGCAATGGCTTCATCAAACCGCCGCTCCCACACGCGAACACTCGCGGCTACCCTGCTGATCACCGGCGACAGCGGCTCCAGTTCATGCGCACGATCAACTTCGGCAATCGCTTCCGCCTCTCTACCGCCAATCATCGCAATATCGTCGGCATACCACTGCCGCGCGGTCGCATCGTTCGGGTCGAGTTCGAACGACTTCTTGAACTGCGCCTCTCCGCTGGCAAAATCCCAGTCGTACTGCATTTCGTTGCTGCCGAGAACAGCATGAGGATGCGCCAATGTCGGATCGAGTTCCAGCGCCTTCCGCGCGGCGCCATTCGACTTGGGGAAGTCTTCGTTCTGATTGCCGCCATAGTTCGGCAACACGTTATATGCGTCAGCAATCCCGGAATAGGCCAGAGCGTAGCCCGGATCCTTCGCAATCGCCTGGTTAAAATAGGAAATTGCATTCTCAAGTTCGCCATACGTACGAATGTTCCACGCATAGCGGCCCTTCAAATAAAGATCGTAAGCCTCCGGGTTTTGTGTGCCTTGCCTCGTGACCTGTTGCTTTTCTGAGCTGCTGAGCTTGGAGCGTAACTTTCCCGCGATATCGCCAGCAATCTGCGTCTGCAACGAGACGATATCCGCGCCCTTGCCGCTGTAGTGGTGCTCCCAGATTGCGGTGTTGTCGCGAACGTCGATCAACTCGGCGCTGACTTCGATGCTGTCCCCGCGCGACGTCACGCGTCCGCTTACCAGCGCCGATACGCCGAGCTCACTGCCGGCTTTTTGCGCGTCCACATCTTTGCCTTTATAGCGAAAGACTGAACTGCGCGACTTCACCTTAAGCTGGGGAACGTGCGCGAGGTTGCCGATCAACGATTCGGTAATGCCGTCGCTGAGATAGTCTGTATTGGCATCGCCGCTACCATTAGCAAACGGAAGCACCGCGATGGAATCCGCACCAGCGTGCCGGCGAAGCAGCATCAGACTCAAAACGCCGAAAGCCCCCAGGGCAAATGCCGCCGCCACAACCGGCCCGGCCACCTTCCAATTCCTGATCCAATCCCAATTGTCCACAGGAGCCGGAGTGGGCGGAGCCGCAGCCGCTAGATCCAGAGCTTCAATCTCGGCCCCAACCGTTGCCTCCCGGGGCGGCTCCACATGCGTAGGAGCAATCCAGCGATACCCGCGGCGATCGACCGTCTCCACAAAGATCGGATTCTCCGCCGAATCGCCCAGCGCATCGCGCAGTCGCTTGATCGCGCTCCGTATGCCAAGATCAAAGTCGACGAACACGTCTCCCGGCCACAGCGCCTGACGAAACTCCTCGCGGGTGATGACTTCGTTCGGACGGCTCAGCAGAAGCTTCAAAGCGCGAAACGGCAGGTCTTGAATTCTGACCTTGACCCCATTTTTGCGTAACTCCTCCGAGTGGAAGTCAGCCTCAAACACGCCAAACAATACGACAGTATTCGGCGCGCGATGCAACGAGTTAAGAGGCGATTTAAGAGGCATGCAACGGAGTCACTTCAGGGGAGATTGCAAGTCTACCATCGAATCAACCACTGGCGAAAGCAAACCGTTTGCCTCGCCGAACCCGCATTCTTAAGAATGCCACGCTTCAATCCTCAGGCAACAACTTTGCGTATTCTACTGCAATGAAAGCAGCTTAGCGCGTCACACGCGCTGCACGAACGCATCACGCCCAAAACATTGACCGCGACCGCCGTTTCGGGCGACATTGGCCGGCGTGTTCGGAGCAACTCCGCCCACTCCCCGCACGACCTTCGGCGCGCTCCAAAAAATCGACTCGGAGAGAACAATGAAGACTGCATATCGCGTGGTGTTGGCCTCGCTTGTGTTCATCGCAATGGCAACCCTGGTTCAGGCCCAGAGCGCAGAGGTTATACACAACAGCTGGACCACCGGCGCGCCCATGCCGACCGCCGTCAACTGGCCAGCCGTAGGAGTAATCAGCGGCAAAATTTATGTCGTGAGCGGATACCCCGGCAGCGCCCCCGCTGTCACCGACAATCAGGTCTACAACCCAACCACGAATACCTGGAGCACCGCCGCTCCGATTCCATCGGCCACGGCTCAGGCAGCAACTGCCGTAGTGAAGAACGTTCTCTACCTCTTCGGCGGAAGCAACAACGGCGGCCTGCCCGTATTCGACACCGTCTGGGCTTATAACCCAATAAAGAACACGTGGACTGCGAAAGCCACGATGCCGACCGCGCGATGCAGCGCCGTGGCAGTCGTCGTGGACAACATCGTCTACGTCATCGGCGGCTATAACGGCGGCCGACTCAACACCGTCGAAGCCTACAATCCCGCGACCAATACCTGGACCGAAAAAGCCGAGATGATCCTCGGCAAGAGCGAGGTCTCAGCCGGAGTCTTCGGCACCGCCAAGACGGCCTTCACCATCGTAGCCGCCGATGGATTCAGCGGCAGCGACACCGGCGACACCGAAGCCTACGACGTCGTCACCAACACCTGGACATCTCTTAAGTCCGATCCCAACCCCAGGAACGGCGCTTGCGCCGGCGAAATCGCGCAGAAGCTTTACGTCTCCGACGGCAACGCCTCCGGCAACAACCCGATCGCCGTAATGGAGTCGTTCAACCTGACGAAGAATGACTGGACATCGCTCGCAGCCATGCCGAACACTGTCACCGATGCGGGCTCCGCCGTCTATAAAGCCAAACTCTACTGTTTCGGCGGCGGCAACAACGCGGTCCCGCCGAACGACACCGTCTACAACTACGTCCAGATCTATCAGCCATAGGCGTGAAAAGTAAGGGAAGTAACGCACTCGCAAAAAACGCGAATGGGTGCGGCACCCGATCTTGAAGTCGATAATTTTTGGAGGATTCATGTCAATACGTTGCCATCGCACTCCCGTTCTTATTCAGACACTTTGCGCCCTGCTTTTTGTTGGGCTGGCTCTTGCGGGCATTTCCGTGGGGCAGACTCCGCCTCCCGCGACTTTCGTGAACCCCACGCTGTTCAACGGCGGTTCCGTAATCAGCAACTACAGCCCGATCCCGGTCAATGCACTGGCCTTCGGGGATTTCAACAACGACGGCTTCCCGGACCTGCTCACACTCGACGACAACGGGAACACTGCCGGAGTCGGGATTATGCTCGGCAACGGCGCTGGCGGATTTACGCCAGTCGCATCGATTACCACTTTTCCCTGTACCTTAGAGGGCGGTATCGTCACCGGCGACTTTAACAACGATGGCAATCTGGATTTCGCCGTCATCTCTGGTACCAACGGAGGTGACTGCAACTTCAATCCAGGCACGCTCTGGATTTATCTGGGCAACGGCGCAGGCGGCTTCACTCTCAAGGCTTCGTATTCGATGATCGGAGGCCCCGCCTACCACAACGCAGCCGGCGGATTGGTAACCACCGACCTGCGCAGCAACGGACACCTCGATCTTCTCGCCATCGATCCCAACAACGGCATCGACGTCTTTCTCGGCAATGGCGATGGAACCTTCGTCGTTCCAACGGCCGCCGTCGCGCTCACTTGCCCCGGCTGTTCAAACTCCGAAGCCGTTTGGGACGTCAATCATGATGGAAAACCCGATTTGGTGGTCGCCTCCAATAACAGCAGCGATGGTATTTTTGTTTTGCTCGGCAATGGCGATGGCACCTTCCAAACTCCCGTGTTCTACCAGCAGGGTTCGAATTCGGGCGCATTGGCAGTCGCCGTTGGGCAACTCATCAAGGACGACCACGGCGACGTGGTGATGGGAACTGGAAATGGAGCGTACGTTTACATCAACAACGGCGACGGCACCTTCAAGACGCCTCCGGCTCTTTACGGCCCCTCATGGATAAATTCCATAACGATCACCGACATCAACGGCGACAAGAAGAACGACCTGGTCGTGAGTTCCTACTCCTCTTCCGCTGTGTGGACGATGCTCGGCAACGGCAAAGGCGGTTTCACCGCGGGAGAGTCGTTCGCCACGTCCGGGTATCCGAACAACGTCGTGGTAGCCGACTTCAACGACGACAAGAAACTCGACTTCGCGACCTCCAACAACTCCGGCGAGTGGATAACCTTGGGCCTCGGAAACGGCGACGGCACGTTCCGTAGCAGCCAGAGTTATGGCTACACCTGGAGCGGCACAGTCTCACAGGTCGCAACCGCAGACCTGAACAACGACGGCAACCTCGACATCGTCGAAGCAGGCGGCGGCACTGGCGTCGGTATCGCCGTGATGCTTGGCACCTCCCATGGCGCGTTCGGAGCTCCCACATCCATAGCGGTCGGTTGCGGCCAAGCCAATCGCAGCGGAGTGAACTCGATCGCCTTAGGCGATGTCAATGGGGACCACAAGGTCGATGTGGTGGCGACCAGCCTCAACGATCCCTACAACTGCTATGAAAACGTGATTGCGGTACTCGCCGGCCTCGGCACCGGAAAATTCAAAGCGCCTGTCTACTATTCCACGGGCTCCACGCAGCAGTCTGGCAGCATTCAGTTGGCCGACCTCAGAGGCGCCGGAAAACTTGACATCGTAACCTCCAATGCGGACGGAAGCCTGAGCGTGCTCCTCAATAATGGTAAAGGTGTCTACGGCACGGCCAACGTGATTACCGGTGCCAGCGGCTCCGACGCTGGAAACATCGTGGTCGGCGACTTCAACCACGACGGCAAACTGGATCTCGCGATCACCAACTACAGCGGCACCGCCATCAATGTGCTGCTCGGAAATGGCGACGGTACCTTCCAACCTCCGCTGGTTACGCCTTCGTCGATCCCCCCAGTTGGGCTGACCATGGGTGACTTCAACGGAGACGGCAAACTAGATATGGCTGTCACTAGCTGGGACTACAACGGCAGTCTGCAGATCCTGACCGGCAACGGTGATGGCACATTCACGGCGGGCACTCTCTACAAGTTCAACGCGTGGGTTGAATGCTATCCAAGCGGTGGAACCAACCCGTACTGGCTCAGCGCTGGCGATCTCAACCAGGATGGCAAGCTCGATCTCGCGATTGCCGTCACCTACACCCAATGCTCAACCGAATACAGTGGAGAACAGGATTGGGGCGCGGCCCTCGTCTACACCGGCAACGGCGACGGCACCTTCAATCTCGAGCCTGGGCCTTTCCTCGGCGGCGTCGACAACTCCGGCATCGTTCTCGGAGACTTCAACCGCGACGGCATGCTCGACATGGCCGTAGCCGGCAATGCGGCGTGGGCCTCCCAGGATTGGGTAACCATTATGCTGAACAACACCCAGCCAGTGAGCGTCTCGCCACTCGCCCTGACCTACAAGGCGCAGGCGGTGGAAACCAAGAGCGCCGCTCAAACTGTACTTTTTACCAACGACGAAAGCACCCCGCTCGCCGTCAGCAAAGTGGCGCTGGGAGGAACGGACCCAGGGGACTTTACCTTCAAGTCCGTATGCCCAACCAGCTTGGCCGGTGGCGAATACTGCACTGTGAGCGTCACGTTCGAACCCACAGCCGCAGGCACGCGCACGGCGACCTTGTCGATCACCGATGGCCTCGGCACACAAAACGTCGCACTCACCGGGACCGGCGAGCAGACCATCATCAGCTTCACGCCAACCAGCGGCCCGGTCGGAACCGCGGTGACGATTACCGGAACTGCTTTCACCGGAACAACAAAAGTAACCTTCGGCGGCGTGGCCTCCACCTTTACGGCGAATTCCGCGACCCAGATCACCGCGACCGTTCCAACCGGAGCGAAGACCGGCAAGATCGCCATCACCACGAATGGAGAGACCGTCGACAGCAAGACCAGCTTCACCGTGAACTGATTGGAGCCGTCGCCGATTGCCTTAGGGGAGAAAATCGGCGTCGGTTTGCACCCGGAAGTCTCAAGGGGTGCCCCGCTCAAGCTCTGCTTGGGCGGTTTTTTTTATCCGCAATCGTTACCCAAAGAAATGGCGGGTGAGTCTAAAATCCTGTCAACCCCCTGAATGGTCGGTCTCCCCGGCAAGCCACTGAATAGAAGAGGACAATTAAGTTCCAAAAGCTGTCGGTACAGGTAGCTTGAAATTGATACAATAGAGATATAGGAATCGAATCCAAGATCAACAGGGTGGGGATAACTCCTCACCCTGTTTTCATTTTTCCTTTAAGTTCTTACAACTCAAAGATTTGGCGGGAATTTTTCGCTAAAACGGTGATTCTAATAGATCGACCTGTCATTTTTTCTCCGCACTAGCGGTGCGACACGCCTAAATCCGAGAATGCTAAAATCAACCGTGCCCGCCAATTCTCTACGCCTCATTGCCATCGATATTGACGGCACCCTGCTCAGCCCCGAATTCAAGATTTCCGATACCGACCTTGCGACTCTCCGCCGCGCCCACGCCGACGGCATCGAAGTCATCCTCGTCACCGGACGCCGCCACGCCTTCGCTCTCCCCATCGCCCGGCAACTGGGTTTCGACCTGTGGCTGATCAGCTCCAACGGCGCCATCACCCGCTCGCTCGGCGGAGAAACTTTTCATCGCGACCTGTTGCCCGAGCCCACCTGTCGCCAGCTCGTCGGTGTAATGCAAGAATTTCGCGGTCAGACCGTTCTCACATTTGACCGTAACGATTTTCATGGCGATGTGGCTGGCACAATCGTGATCGAGCGCCTCGATTATCTCGAAGGCAGCATCCAGCGCTGGCTGGAAAAAAATATGCAGTACATAGAGTTCGTAGTCCCCATCGAGAATTCGCTCACCACCGATCCAGTGCAGGCGATGTTCTGCGGACCTGTAGCCGACATGCAGCGCGTCTTGCGCGTCCTTGAGACTTGCGGATTGCCGATTACGGTTCTCCGCACCGAATATCCCGGCCGCGATCTTTCCATCGTCGACGTGCTCAACGCCGGCTGTTCCAAAGGACACGCGCTCGAGCGCTGGGCCAATCACCGCCAGATTACCCGCGAACAGGTCATGGCCATCGGTGATAACTACAACGATATAGAAATGCTGGCCTTCGCCGGCCATCCGTATATCATGGGAAATGCATCGGAAGAGTTACGCGGCCGAGGCTGGAAGCTGACCCGCTCCAACGCCGAGAGTGGCGTATCGGCCGCGGTAGAGCACGTGCTGAACGGCAAGGAGATCGATCCGGAAGAACTCGACGAAGTTCGCGGATCGGCAGTCGGCGTCAGCCTGTAAATTTTGAGAAGATGATTGCGAGAACATCATTAACGACGGAGAGACCTTCGCGGCCGACGCGAAGTGGGCCTGGATTTACTTTGCCAGAAGCTGCTTTGTTTGGAACTGCTTTGAAAGGGTACGGCTTTCAGCCGTACCGTACCGATCGCAAAATTGATCGCGGCTTTAGCCGCTGGGGGAATGCGTACAGCGCGCTTTTCTTTATCCTGATTTTGGCTCTGATTTCCCGCCCCGCGAGCGCTGCCGATCTGGCCATCTTGCAGAATGGCTTCTCCATTCGCCACGACCATCGCCAGGTAATCGGAGCAACTACGCGCCTCTTTTTCTCAGCCGACGATTCCAGCTTCACTGACGTCCCTACCGAAGAAATCGCCAGCTACGAAAAAGATCTTTCTCCGCCGCCAACGCCCGCCACAGTCACAGCCGTCGCGCAAAAACCGCCATCCGTTCCTATTAACGAAGTAGTAAACACGGCCAGCGCCACTTTCCATCTTGATCCCGACCTCGTCAACAGCGTCATCCACGCTGAAAGCGGATTCAACGCCCACGCCGTCTCTCCCAAAGGCGCTCGCGGATTGATGCAATTAATGCCCGGCACCGCTAGCCAACTAGGCGTCAACGACGCCTTCGATCCCGAAGCCAACGTCACCGGCGGAAGCCGCTATCTCCGCGAACTCCTGGAGCGCTACAATTTCGATCTAGTCAAAGCCCTGGCCGCCTACAACGCCGGCCCCGAGCGCGTCGAGCAATATCAGGGAGTGCCGCCCTTTCGCGAAACCCGCGCCTACGTAGCCCGCATCGTCCACGAATACAACACGAAGAAGATCGCCCAGGAAAAGGCGGAAGCAAAACAGAAACAGCTGGTCGCGCGCGCATCCACTAAAGCCCCGAGCAAATCGCCCGCACACGCCCAGCACACTGCGAAGCCGACCGTGACCGCCGTCGCCGCGCAATCGCAGCCTTGATCATTCTGAGTTCACCTGCCGCAACGTTGACCGTCGCTCCATCCTCATTTACCTTCAACTGGGGCCGTGCACACCACAAGTGCGCCTGTCTTCGAAATCGAATTCGCAGCGCATGAACAAGAAAAAATTCCTCGCCTACGCGATCGTCTTCGGCGTGCTGGCTGGATTGGTCTACCTCCAGTTCCGCACCTGGAAGAACTTCGACTGGGCGCTCTTCCGCCAAACACACCCGCGCCAGTGGATGCACGTCGTCCACGGCATCGTCCTCATCTACCTCGCCTATGGGGTGCGCGCGTTTCGCTGGAGGATCTTCCTGCGGCCCATCCGTCCCCAAGCTTCCACCGTCAGCCTAGTTGCACCGACCATCATTGGATTCACCGGCTTGGCACTGCTGGGCCGGCCCGGCGAATTGATTCGCCCCTATTTAATTGCCCGCCGCCAGAATCTCACCTTTTCGTCACAGCTGGCCGTCTGGGCGGTGGAACGCATCTTTGACCTTGGCGCCTTCACGGTGCTGCTGGTAGGAGCGATTTTTCTATCGGCCGGTCCACGCTCCCTCCCTTTTTACAGTCGCTTCCGCGAAGGCGGATTCCTGCTCGTCGCCCTGGTCGTCGCCATCTCTCTCGGAGCAGTCGCCGTCCACTGGAAAGGCGAGGCCATTGCCGACTGGATCGAGCGCCGATTCTCTCATCTTGCCGCCAATCTCGGGCACAAGATCGCAACTCGCGTCCGCGAATTCCGCAGCGGCTTAAACACCATCCATGACCCGTTCTCGCTGATCTTGCTGATCCTGCTCTCGATCCTCATGTGGTTCATGATCATTATGGCCTATCAGGAAGTGGCGCACTCCTACGGCGTCGCTATTCTGAATATTCGCCGCTCGCAGGTGCTGGTGCTTATGGGAGCCAGTATGATCGGTTCCATGGTGCAGTTGCCGGGCATCGGCGGGGGATCGCAGTTGGCGACCATCGCGACTTTGCAACGTATCTTCGAGGTCCCTCCGGAACTAGCTGCTAGTTGCGGCATCATGTTGTGGCTGGTCACATTTGTCGCCGTCGTTCCCGTAGGATTATTGCTCTCTCATCACGAGCGCCTGTCGCTGCGCAAGCTCTCAGAAGAGACGGAGCACGAGGAAGAGATCGCCGCAGTCAAAGAGGCGGGCTAGAACAAGAGACGCCTCTCAATCAGGGTCCGCGCAAGAGTCCGCGCTAATTTCTTCGTTCTGTCGCAGCCATGCTCAGTTACACAAAAAGCAGGTTTCATGAAATCCGCATACGGCTTGAGACCCACGTAGCCACAAGTCGGCTGAATGGATTTCTATGGGAATTGTTTCTTTTTGGATTTAAGCAAGGTTGGGCGTGCCTTTTCGGTGCGATCATTCTGAGTCTTGTTCTGCTGACAAAATGGTTCTGGCCCAACCATGCGTGGCTGGCGCGCTATGATTTTCTGTTTCTGTCAGCTCTCGTTGTGCAGGCACTGTTACTTATCCTGCGCATGGAGACCGTCCGCGAAGCAAAGGTCATATTGATTTTCCACATCGTCGGCACCTTAATGGAATTGTTCAAGACCGATGTCGGTTCGTGGGCGTATCCAGAAACTAATTTCTTCCGAATCGGCCACGTGCCGCTTTTCTCCGGTTTCATGTATGCGTCAGTAGGCAGCTATATCGCACGGATCACGCGCATCCTCGATGTGCGCTACACGCGCTATCCCAACTCAACCGTTACCCTCGTCCTGGCGATTTTGATTTACTTAAATTTCTTCACCCATCACTTCATCCCTGACATGAGAGTCGTACTTTTTGTGGCCGTGGCGGTCGTTTTCGGACCGACCTGGGTTTATTACCGGCCGTATCGAGAATTCAGGCGTATGCCGCTACTGTTTGGCTTCGGCCTGGTCACTCTTTTCATCTGGGCCGCGGAAAACATCGGCACGTTCGCCACGGTGTGGGTTTATCCCCATCAGAGGCATGGCTGGCAACTTGTTCATTTCGGTAAATATGGTTCCTGGTTCCTTCTCATGATCATCAGCTTCATTCTGGTCTCCTTAGTACATCCTCCGCGTTTGCCGCAACTGGTAGAGGTTGCGGAAAGCGCTCCCGCATGAACGACGAAGTGATGCCGACTGAATCGGTTTGCTCTCTCTGCCTGCTACAATCGTGTTGAATTCCGAACTGAAATCAAGCGCATGAAATGCCCCTTCTGCGGGTTTGAAAATGACAAAGTCGTGGATTCGCGCGAGAGCAAAGAAGCCGATTCCATACGCCGCCGCCGCGAATGCCTGAAGTGCGAGAAGCGCTTCACCACCTACGAGCGCATCGATGAAATCCCTTACATGGTGGTTAAGAAAGACGGACGCCGCGAGCGTTTTGACCGCCAAAAAGTTCTCAACGGACTGATGCGCGCCTGTGAGAAGCGCCCCGTGCCCATCAGCCGCCTCGAACAGATCGTCAACGAAGCCGAGACCTTCGTCATCGAATCGGCCGAGCGCGAGCGCAAGACCAGCGAAATCGGCGAGCTCATCATGAATCGTCTGCGCCGCTACGACAAAGTTGCGTATGTGCGCTTCGCCTCCGTCTATCTCGACTTCAAAGATGTGCAGGAATTCATGGCCGAGCTGAAAGATCTGCTCAAAGCTAAGGACGTGCCCGAGCCGAAAGGGAAGAGTAAGTCATCGGGCGATCGGGTGATCGGGTGATCTGGCCATCGAAAGCTAAAGTTTGGAAAGCAAACTCCTGGTGGGTTCCGACATGAAGATCGGAGTCCTCGCATTGCAGGGCGATTTCGACGCGCATCGCCGCCGCCTCGAAGAACTCGGCGCGGAGGTCGTTCTCGTCCGCAAGCCCCCGCAATTTGACGAACTCGACGGCCTCATAATCCCCGGAGGCGAGTCTGGCACATTTCTCAAGCTGCTGGGCGAGGAGGGCCTCGCGAAGTTAAAAGACTTCGTCCGCGTGAAGCCAACCTTCGGCACCTGCGCCGGATGCATTCTGCTCGCGACCGACGTAGAGAATCCAAAGCAGGCAGGCCTCGGCGCGCTCGACATCACCGTGCGCCGCAACGCCTATGGCCGCCAGATCGACAGCTCCATCCGCGAAGGCCAATTTTTAGATAAATCGATCGAGATGGTTTTTATTCGCGCTCCGAAGATCGAACGTGTCGGCGAGGGCGTGCAAGTGATTGCGACCGAAGGCAAAGATCCTGTGCTGGTGCGCAAAGGCAAAACAATGGCCGCAACGTTTCATCCCGAACTAAGCGATGACACCAGCATTCACCAATATTTTCTGGATTTGGTGGCGACGGGATAATGCTCTGGAGTAGCGAGTGCCATCGCAGGCTTTACCCTGCAAGAATCAAAAACTAGATAACGGGGAGACGCCGAGGGGGCTCTCGGCGAATGGGATTAATTGTTCAGGCGCCGCCGAATCACAGCCGCCAATCCAATCAAACCGCCGCCGAGTAGGGCGAGAATGCCAGGTTCCGGATAAGCGGAGGATCTCACAACAACAGTTGCGGCAAACGAATTTGAAACCAGCGTTAGGAAAAGCAGAGCGACAGGGCCCAGAGTTCGCAAGGTGAAGCTCCTTTCTCTCTGAATAGGGCAAGTGGTTTTCCAAACTGGCGAGATTTACAGACTGTTCAAACAGCTGTTTTTTCGGGCGAAATGGGTGGCACAAAAGTAACTTATTAAGAGTTTTCCAGAGCCCGGTTCTCCGAGTATGCAGAATCTTGCACAGTTTCACCTATTGCGATTCCACTTTCGGCGCTGGGTGCTGCGTTTGGCCCATTCCGGTATGCTGTGAACTTCTAATCTCAGCCGAAATGGAACCCATTCCTGAACTTGAAGTCAGCCGTGTGTCGTTTGCGTCCTACGCGCGACTGATAGGTGGCAACCGCAATTTGCGCCGCCTGTGGGGCGCCCAGATAGTCAGCGAAATCGGCGACTGGTTTTATACCCTCGCCATTTACAACCTGCTCTTGCAACTCACGGGACGAGCCGGGTCCGTCGCACTTGCCCTGGTGCTTCAAGTTCTGCCGCAGACTTTCATCGGCCCGACGGCCGGCGTGGTGAATGATCGACTGCGCCGCAAGCAGGTCATGATCGCGTCCGACATCGGACGGATGTTGATCGTCCTCTGCATGCTCTTCGTGCGCTCGAAAGAAAATGTCTGGCTCGTCTATCCGCTCCTCATGGCGGAAACCTTGCTGGTCGCCTTCTTTGAGCCCGCGCGCAATGCCGTGATCCCGAACATTGTCAGAAGAGAAGACGTGGTGGTCGCAAACACGCTCGCCTCGACCACATGGAGCGTTAACCTGATGCTAGGCGCAACACTCGGCGGTTTCGTAGCGGCGTTCTTCGGGCGCGATACCGTCTTCCTGCTGAATGCTCTGTCCTTCGTCGCTTCAGCGGCGCTGATCTGGGGGATGCGCTTCGCCGAGCCTCACGCCGAAGGCAGCCATCCATTTCGCGCGAAAGAGCTCATCGACTTTTCTCCGATCATCGCCGGGATCCGTTACGTACGCGCGCACAGGAAGTTGCGCTCCGCGATCCTCGTTAAATTCGGCAACCTCATCGTCGGCCCCGGTTGGGTGCTCTTCACCGTTATGGGACAAAATGAATTTGCCGTCCGCTGGCGCGGCATGGCTCCCGAACGCGGCGCGTTTCTCGGGATGAGTTTGCTGCTTGGGGCGCGCGGCGTGGGAGCGCTACTCGGCCCCCTCCTGGCCGCATCGTGGGCAGGGCACTGGCAGCGCCGATTAGAGGCCGCGGTCTTCTGGGGATACCTGGCCGCCGCTACGGGCTACACGCTGATCGGCGTCTCGGGCCATCTCTGGCAAGCCTGCTTGTGCATCGCGCTGGCGCATTCCGGCAGTTCGGTGGTGTGGGTATTTTCGACGACGCTTTTACAAATGCAAAGCGACGACAAATTTCGCGGACGCGTCTTCGCCGCCGACCTCTGCCTCTGCATGCTTACCATCGCCGCCGGCGCGTATCTCGCCGGACGCTTCGTGGATTGGGGCTTCGCCGCAAGACATGTCGCCAGCGTTGCAGGAATGCTGATGGTTATTCCCGCGGGACTGTGGCGATGGTCAATCAGGAATCGGCGATCGGGTGATCGGGCCATCGGGTGATCTTAAGACACGAACTTCATATGACCCGATCTACAAAAGCTGGTCGATCTTTGCAGCCAAGATGAAATCCGACTCGGTTAGCCCGTCGACAGCGTGCGTCCAGGTGGTGATTTCGGCCTTGCCCCATCCGAGCAGAATGTCGGGATGGTGGCCCTGCTGTTCGGCAACCTCGCCTACTCTATTCACGAAAGCAAGAGCAGACTTGAAGTCGGGGAACTTGAAGTTGCGGACAATATGGTGCTCGTTGATGATCTTCCACTCCGCGGGGTCGGCCAACTGACGATGGAGTTCGGTCAGTTTGGCTCCCTTGAGCGGCGGCACGCCGCCGCGGCAGGGAACGCACGTTTTGTCGGCGAGCGAAGGCACGCGTTTCCGGGACGTTCGGGACCACAAATTGGTTTCAAAGCCTCAATCGACCGGAGTTCGCGAACTCAATTGTCTGTCGCACTAACTCCTCGAAACCGGGCGCGAGTTCCGCCACGACCTTGACCCGGCTGTTGCAAAGAATCTCTTCGTGATCGATTTTCACTACTCGACAATCACCGTTCTTCCTCTGAGATCTGATGTCAAAGCACACTGGATCGTAATCTAAATCTGGCCCTTTGGCGAAGCGGATGTACCCAGCCGGAATCAGGGCCTCCCATAAATACGGATCATCGGGCAGACGACCGAACAGTCTCGACAGATCGTGTCCGAGTGGATTCGCCAGCAACGTGTAAGTGTTAAGGTCCACGTCTGCCCACCGATAAGAAAGAACTAGATGCTCAAATAGCGCCGGAAAACGACTTGGAAGCTTGGCATAAATCGGATCCAGGTAAGACCGCTCGGTAGTTATCCTTGCGGGCCGCCATTGCTTCCGACCCAAGTCATCGGTCTCTCCGCGAGCAAATTCCCAAGCGATGGGGTCCAAATCCCTGGACGCAGACATCTCATCGCCCAACTTTTCGAAACAAGACACAAACTCCTGAAGTAATGCAGCTTGATCCTTCATAGAGCGACCATCGCAACCGACCGCTTATTAGAAGGGAATGTCTTCGTCCGTGATCGGAGAACTACCGACTGGCGCGTGCTCTGGCTCAGGTGTGCTCTGGTCAAAACTATTGCCGCTCGACGACGCAATTCCGCGCGAGCCGCCCGAGTATTCGCCGCCACCGCCGCCTTCGCCGCGCCCGCTCAGCAGCACAAGATCGTTCGCGATGATCTCGGTCTTGTACATCTTCTTGCCCGTCTCTTTGTCGTCCCAGGAGCCGGTGCGCAGGCTGCCTTCGATGTAGCACTTGCCGCCCTTTTTCAGATACTGGCCAATAATCTCCGCCAGCTTCTGAAACGCGACAATATTGTGCCACTCCGTGCGATCCTGCCAGTTGCCGTCCTTATCTTTAAACCGCTCATTGGTGGCAATGGAGAACTTGGCGACCGGCATGCCGCCCTGCGTAAACTTCATTTCGGGATCTTTGCCCAGGTTTCCAATGAGGATGACTTTATTGACACTTTTCATGAGGCGGGCTCCTTCGCGAATGCTTCGAGACGCTCACTATAGCAGAATTGGTAGCCCTAAAGGCAGTGCGCCACGTACAAGAAATATGTGATGAATCGGTAGGCCAGAAACCCTAAATGGAACTCCCTCCCTTCACTTCACTTCTTGCGCGACGGGCGGGCCGTCGACAGGTTTTTCTTCACTCTCAATTTCACAAGTCTTCCGATTAGACCGTACGGGATCGGCTGGTCGAGCGGAAATCGCAGATTGCCTTTCTCTCCCGCATAAACTGACACAGCCTTCGCTAACTTCGCGTCGCCCTTTACCGGCGGATAGAATCCGATGTGCTTCTTGAAAGCGGCAAAGTGAACCAAATTGCCGCTCAGGGTAAAGGTTGGCATGTTATAGCGGATCGTCTCCTCCGCATCGGGCGCCGCCTTCCTGATTGTCAAACGTATCTTTTCGAGGATGGTCCCAATGTGAGGCGGAAACGATTCGATGTACTCGTCGATGTTCCTCGGAGCAGCGCGGCCAGCGTCCATTGTCAGGTCTCCTACGCTGCGGGTTAGACGAAAATCTGAAACAGCATCAAATACACGATCACGCCCGTCACCGAAACATAAAGCCAGATCGGAAACGTCCAGCGGGCAATCGCTCGATGCCGGTCGAATTGCCCACGCAGCCCGCGCGTCAGCGTAATCAGCACCATAGGCACAACGACGATCGCGAGAATGGTGTGCGACGTGAGGATGGAGAAGTAGAGGATGCGTACCCATCCCGTGCCCTGAAAATAAATGATGCCGCCGTGATGCGGCCAATGGTAGTAGAGATACGACGCGAGAAAGAGCGAAGACGTAACGAAAGCCGTGATCATCACCGCGCGATGCGCCGTTACTTTGCCGCGGGCGATCAGCGCGCGTCCAATCACCAGCAGTACCGCGCTGCATCCATTGAGAGTTGCGTTGATCTTGGGGAAGATGGAGTAGTCGGTCATGGGAGAAGATTATTTGTACGGGGAAAGAGGCAGATTGGCAAGGTCAGAGGTGAGGAAGGTGAGAGGTTAGAGTTCAGATGGCAGAGGTAAAATCCTTGCTCGCTTTTCACCTCTGCAATCTAACCTCTAATCTCTAACGTCTGACCTGCAATGCGTATAGAATATTGACACAATGCCAGATTTGGAGAGCCCTCAGCCGTCTGCTCCGGCGGCCAAAGAATCGGCTGCGCATCCGCTGCCCGTAATGGCGGTATGGGCGCGCGATCTGCTGGTTTCGCTTGCCATCTCGGCATTCATCATCATCTTTCTTTATCAGCCTGTGAAGGTCGAAGGCACCAGCATGATGCCCGGCCTCGAAGATCAGGAACGGATCTTCGTCAATAAATTTGTCTATCGCTGGGAGCCCATTGAGCGTGGCGATATCGTCGTCTTTCGCTATCCGCGCGACACCACGAAGAGCTACATCAAGCGGGTCATCGGGCTAGCTGGCGACCGCATCCGGATCGAAAACGGACAGGTCTATGTGAACGGCCAAGCGCTCGATGAGGATTACGTCCCGAGCGATTACGCCGACGCCCGCTCCTACCCAGAGATCGTGGTGCCGAAGAATAGTTATTTCGTTCTCGGCGACCATCGAGTCATGTCCCAGGATAGTCGGGACTTCGGCCCGGTCAAAGACCACCTCATCTACGGAAAAGCTGTTTTCGGATACTGGCCGATGGAAAAGCTGGGTCGGCTGCGGTGATGCAGCACCCGGCTTTCAGTTCTCAGCTCTCAGTTGTGCCGAGATGACTTCAAACATCCAGCCTCTGGCCTACACGTCTCCGTACGCCTGGATTTTCTGGACAGTATTTCTAGTCGCTTACCTGCCCGAATTTCTCATCGTTGCCCGCGCCCGGCCGGCCCCCGGAGATAAAACCGATCGCGGATCGATGACGCTCATCATCATCGCTTCATGGCTGGCCATTCCGGCCACGTTCTGGGTAGCACCCTGGCCAAGATTCGCACTGACAACTCATCGCGTCTTCTGGTTTGTACTCGGTCTCGCAATATTGTTAGCCGGCTCGGCGCTCCGTCGCTACTGTTTTCGCACCCTCGGCCGTTATTTCACCGGCAACGTGAAGGTGCAAGCCGATCAACCCGTCATTCAACATGGCCTCTATCGCTTCGTGCGGCATCCCTCCTATAGCGGAGGCATGTTGATGTACTTCGGCACCGGCCTGGCGCTCACAAACTGGCTGAGCATTCTCATCATCGTCGGTATGGGCGTCGTCACCTATTCGTACCGCGTGCACGTAGAAGAACACGCCCTCGGAAACTCAATCGGTCAGCCTTATGTGGAATACATGCAGCGCACGAAGCGGTTCATCCCGTTCGTCTTCTGAAAGACAGGAACGAAAACAACGATCGCTACGGACGTTTTCGGTTTTACTGGAAACTGATAACTGATAAATGGCGACTCACACACTTTCTGCTGACACCAACTCTGCCAACTGTTAGAATCTGTAAAATCCACTCCACAGGAGTTGCAATGCAAGCGATCCTTGCGCTCGAAGACGGCAGAGTCTTCCGAGGCAAAGGCTACGGCGCTAAAGGCGAATGCTCAGGCGAAGTCGTTTTTAATACTTCCATCACCGGCTACCAGGAAATTTTCACCGACCCATCCTACGCAGGGCAGATCGTCGTCCTGACCAACCCTGAAATCGGAAACTACGGCACCAATCCCGAAGACAACGAGTCGCAGCGGCCCTACATCGAGGGCCTGATCGTGCGCGAGTTTTCAAAGGTCAGTTCCAACTGGCGCTCGCAGCAAGTGACCGACGAGTTCATGGAGCAATTCAGGATCCCAGTGCTCGCCGATATCGATACGCGAGCGCTAGTTCGCCACTTGCGCGACAACGGTGTGATGCGCGGCGTGATCTCAACCCTCGAAGCTGATACCGACAAGCTAGTCGCCAAGGCGCGAGCGATCCCGAAGATGGACGGTCAGGACCTGGCCAAGGTCGTCTCCACCAACCACACCTATGTTTGGGAGACGGGCGAGCGCTCGCACCTGCCCGACGAAGTTGTCGGCGTAAAAGACGACCCCGCCCGCTTTCACGTGGTCGCCTATGACTTCGGTATCAAGCAGAACATCCTGCGCAAACTGCGCGGAGAAGGCTGCAAAGTAACGGTGGTCCCTGCGCAAACCACAGCCGAAGATGTGCTGGCGTTAAAGCCCGACGGCGTCTTCCTGTCGAACGGCCCCGGCGATCCCGAGCCCTGCACCTACGCCGTCGACAACATAAGGCGCCTGATGGGACGCCAGCCAATCTTCGGCATCTGCCTGGGCCATCAGATCGCGGGCATAGCGCTAGGAGGCAAAACCTTCAAGCTGAAATTCGGCCACCATGGCGGAAATCATCCGGTGAAGCAGCTAGTCAGCGGCAAGATCGAAATCACCGCGCACAACCACAACTTCGCCGTAGATCCCGACTCTCTACCGCAAAGCGAAGTCGAATTGACCCACATGGATCTAAACGACAACACGCTCGAAGGCATGCGCCACAGAAATCTGCCGCTGTTCACCGTGCAATACCATCCGGAAGCGGCGCCCGGACCGCACGATTCGCACTATCTGTTTAAGGATTTTGTGAAGATGATGGAGGAGTGCAAGCGGTAAGCTTTGACAGTGTTGCTTCTGTTTTGAAAGGCCACGCCTTCTAGGCGTGCCGTAACTAGCCAATAACAAACGCGGCTTTAGCCGCTGAGGGATTGCTAGGAGCACCGATGAAGCCGCAAAGGGAACATGCGACAAACAATGCCCAGACCTACATGGTCACCTCGTCCGCGTGGGAACGTCGCCCTCTCTTTCAGGCCAGGCCTTGGGCTAGACTTTTGATTGACACGCTTTATCACTACCGAGGCAGCGCCTACCTTCTACATGAATTCGTCGTTATGCCCGACCATTTTCACGCCCTTATTACTCCGCAGACGAGCCTCGAAAAGACCGTGGAATTTATCAAAGGCGGGTTCTCTTATCGAGCGAAGAAAGAATTGGGCTCGAACGTGGAGGTTTGGCAAAAGGGATTTCAGGACCATCGCATCCGCGACGTGAGCGACTGGTCCATGCATGTGTCCTACATTCACAACAATCCCGTTAAGGAGCGTTTGTGCGAGCGCCCCGATGAATTTCCATATTCCTCCGCGCATGGGGGATTTGAACTCGACGCTCTGCCTCAGGGGCTAAAGCCCCGACCTTTAAGTGAGGCCTTGGCGGCACGCCTGGAAGGCGTGCCCTTTCAAAACAAAATCTCAGATCAAATTGAAGCAAAGATCGTGACCGAAAACCCGCCGCTTCAACGCAAAGCCAAAACCGCATAATGCCCAAACGAACTGATATCTCGAAAATCCTGATCCTAGGCTCCGGCCCCATCGTCATCGGCCAGTCCGCCGAGTTCGATTACTCCGGAACGCAGGCTTGCAAGGCGCTCAAGTCGGAGGGCTTTGAAGTTGTGCTGGCTAACTCGAATCCGGCCACCATCATGACCGATCCCGAGTCGGCCGACCGCACTTACATCGAGCCTCTCACGCGCGAGTATCTCGAAGAGATCATTCGCGTCGAGCGCGAGATGGCGCCCAGCGCTGGCTTTGCCGTTCTACCTACCGTTGGTGGCCAGACCGCACTCAACCTCGCCATTGAACTGGCCGACGGCGGCGTGCTGGAAAAGTACAACGTGATCCTGATCGGAGCGCAGATCAGCGCCATCAAAAAGGCCGAAGACCGCCTGTTTTTTAAGGACGCGATGCAGCGCATCGGCCTCGATGTGCCGAAATCAGCGCTCGTCAATAACCTGAAAGACGGCGTCGAATTCGCCGGCAAGATTGGCTTTCCCGTCATCATTCGTCCGTCGTTCACTCTCGGCGGCACCGGCGGTGGCATTGCTTACAATCGTGAAGAATTGATGGAAGTGCTCGCGCGCGGCCTCGATCTCTCTCCAGCGCATGAATGTCTGATCGAAGAATCCGTTCTCGGATGGAAAGAGTACGAGCTTGAGGTGATGCGCGATACCAAAGACAACGTCATCATCATCTGCTCGATTGAAAACTTCGATCCTATGGGCGTGCACACCGGCGACTCGATCACAGTCGCTCCCGCGCAGACGCTTACCGATCGCGAATATCAGATGATGCGCGATGCATCGATTGCCGTCATTCGCGAAATAGGAGTCGAGACCGGCGGATCGAATATTCAGTTTGGCGTCAATCCATCGACTGGACGCATGGTCGTGATCGAGATGAATCCGCGCGTGTCGCGCTCGTCAGCACTCGCGTCAAAAGCGACCGGTTTCCCAATTGCAAAAATCGCCGCCAAGCTGGCCGTGGGCTACACGCTCGATGAAATTCCGAATGACATTACGCGCAAAACGCCTGCCTGCTTCGAACCGACGCTCGACTATGTTGTAGTCAAGATTCCGAAGTGGCAATTCGAAAAATTCCCCGGTGCCGACGAATCCCTAGGCCCGCAGATGAAATCCGTCGGCGAAGTGATGGCCATTGGCCGCACCTTCAAAGAAGCACTGCTCAAAGGCGTGCGTGCGCTCGACACCGGTAAAAAAGTAGGATCGGAAAAAATCGAGCCTAAGATTCTCACGCAACGCCTGGTGACGCCGCATCCCGAGCGCCTCACCTACGTGCGCTATGCCCTGCGCCAGGGGCACACCATCAAGCAGATTGCGAAGATGACATCCATCGATCCGTGGTTCCTGTACCAGCTCAAAGAAATAAATGACATGCAGCTTGAGCTGGAAAAGCACCCGATGGAATCGGTTCCCACGGACGTGCTGCGCGAAGCCAAGCGTATGGGTTTCTCCGACGGCCGACTCGCCGGAACCTGGCGTCTGGATGGCAAAGGCGGCCAGGAAAAAGTTCGTCACTTCCGCAAGAAGCATGGCCTGAAGCCGGTTTACAAGCGAGTCGATACCTGCGCCGCCGAGTTCGAGAGCTTCACGCCTTATCTTTACTCAACTTACGAAGAAGAAGACGAGGCAACGCCGACCGCCAAGAAAAAAGTTGTGATTCTCGGCTCCGGCCCCAACCGTATCGGGCAGGGAATTGAATTTGATTACTGCTGCTGCCACGCCAGCTACGCTCTGCGCGAAGATGGCTACGAAACCATCATGATCAATTGCAATCCGGAGACGGTTTCGACCGATTACGATACGAGCGACCGCCTCTACTTCGAACCGCTAACGCTCGAAGATGTGTTTGCGATCTGCGAACACGAGGCCTCCGCTGGGGCGCCTGTAGGAGTGATCGTACAATTTGGCGGACAGACGCCGCTCAATCTCTCGCTGCCGCTCAAAGCTGCCGGAGTCAACATCATCGGCACCACGCCCGAGTCGATCGACCTCGCCGAAGACCGCAAGCGCTTCGGCAAGCTGCTAGAAGAACTCGACATCCCTCAGGCTCCCGGCGCCATGGTTGCCTCAGTCGAAGAAGCGGTCGAAGCCGCAAAGAAAATCGGATTCCCTGTGCTAGTCCGTCCTTCATACGTACTCGGCGGCCGCGCGATGGTCATCGCGTACGACGAAGATACGATTCAGCAGTATATGAAACAGGCGGTCGAATATTCACAAGACCGCCCTGTCCTCATCGACAAATTCCTCGAAGACGCAATCGAAGTCGACGTCGACGCGCTCTCCGATGGCGAGGACGTTGTCATCGGCGGTATCATGCAGCACATCGAAGAGGCCGGCATACACTCCGGCGACTCGTCGTGCGTGTTGCCCGCCGTCGACATTCCCGAATCTTTGCTCAAGCGCATGCGCGATTACACATTCAAGCTGGCACGCGCGCTTAAGGTTATCGGACTGATGAATGTGCAATTCGCGATCCCGCGCGGTCACGGACACAAAGGCAATGGTCATCACGACCCGATCGTCTATGTGCTCGAGGTGAATCCGCGCGCGTCGCGTACCGTGCCCTTCGTTTCGAAGGCCACTGGCGTGCCGATGGCGAAGATTGCCGCACGCCTTATGACCGGCCGCAAACTGCGTGAATTTCTTCCGGAAAATATCGAGCGCGGCACCGACCTCGATACCGGACGCTGCTTCTTCGTAAAATCACCAGTCTTCCCCTGGTCAAAATTTCCCGGAGTCGACACTGTGCTCGGTCCAGAGATGCGCTCTACCGGCGAAGTCATGGGCGTGGCGGATAATTTCGGTGAGGCCTTCGCTAAGGCGCAAATCGCCGCCGGCCAGAAACTGCCAATCAAGGGCACGGTTTTCATCAGCGTCACCGATCATGACAAGCCGGCCATGGTCGAGGTCGCGCACCGCTTTGTCGACATGGGATTCAAACTCGTGGCCACACACGGCACCGCCGATATTCTCGAGGAGTCTGGCCTGGGCGTCGAGCGCGTCTACAAAGTTAAAGAGGGACGCCCGAACGCGGTCGACTTGATCAAGGCGGATCGTATTCAGTTGATCGTCAATACGCCGCACGGGCCCGATCCCTATTTTGACGAGAAGGCGATCCGCCGCGCCGCCGTCACAGCTCGTATTACGACGATAACCACGCTCTCCGCCGCGCGAGCCGCCGCCGAAGGCATCTCCGCCTTGCAACGCGGAGAAGTGCGCGTGCAGGCGCTTCAGGCGCTGCACGCTGAAAGAATCGCGGCCAAGTAATCTCACGTGAAAGCCGCCCATGAGTAAATCCCGGCTAGTCCTCACGCTTGTTTTCGGCCTTCCTCTTATGATCGGCGTCATAGTTCTCGGACCAGCCGCGTTTGATTTAGTCTTCCATCGCCGTCAGCCCGAGCGTTTTCTGATTCCCGCCGGATACACGGGCTGGGTGCGCATAGAGTTTCGCCGAAACGGAACGCCGCCCCTGCCGATAGAAGACGGCCGCCTGCTTCTTAAATTGAACGCCAAGGCAGCGTTGCAAACCTCGTCTAGCCCGCTCTCCGGCCATGGCAAAGATGACTTCTACTATTATTCCGGCGATCGCCGTACCCCATTATCCAACGCTGGCGTTTGCAAAGGTGGAATGATCTGGCAGGTAGAAACCATGGTTGACGAGCCGACGTCCACTCCCTTCGAACGCTTCTTCGTAGGCAACGAGGATCGCTATCGCCACGAGGTCGACCCCACAGGAAAAGCGCCCGCCTGCGAGTAACGAATGCTACGATGGCGCGAGCCGCTGCTGGGGTGAAGCTGGAGTGGAAATATGCTCGCCATCGTCGCGTTCCACGTCCTGATGATCCTGCTGGGTCTCGGAATCATCAGCCGGGCTCTGCCAGTAAAGTCGGTTGCGAACGCGCTCAGCTATGTGCACAAAACCATCGGCATCACTACTCCGCCTATGGCACAAACGCGCAAGATTGCGCTCATCTGGATTGGATCGATACTGATCCTCGCAGACGGATGTCTCCTGCTGCTTGTCTTCATTGCGTCATCGTTACACTGAGGATGACAAAGTGGAGTGCGGAAGTTAATAATTAAAGTTGATGATTTAAGAGTGGAGATAATCTGCGAATAACAAACCATTAGCGACCTGGAACGCCGACCAACGACAGGAGTCCCATGCTTTTATCTGGAATCTTTCCACCCATCACAACGCCGTTCTATGCCGACGGCGAAGTCTATTACAAGAAACTCGAATCGAACGTCGAGCGCTACTCGCGCACGCCAATTGCCGGGATCGTCGTCCAGGGTTCGACCGGGGAGGCAGTCATGCTCTCCGATCAGGAGCGGCGCGACATCTTCAAAGCCGCGCTGGGCGCGGCTGCCCCGAATAAAGTTATGATCGCCGGCACCGGCCTCGAGTCGGCGCACGAAACCTTGCGCCTGACGGAATACGCCGCCGAACTTGGCTATGATGCCGTCATGGTGCGGACTCCGCACTATTTTAAGAAACAGATGCTCCCGGCGAACCTGCTCGCTTTCTATCGCACGGTCGCCGATCGCTCTGCGCTGCCCATCATCATTTACAACTTCCCGCAAGCCACCGGATATGACATGCCGCCCGAAATTGTGAGCGAACTTGCTGGCCATCCGAATATCGCGGCCATCAAGGAGTCTGGCGCCAATCTTGACAAAGTCAAACAGATGGTCGAAGGCACGCGCCACATCAAGAGACAAGCCACCGTGACCGAGACTTTCGAGGCAGTGACGCCGCGCATGGTCAAGGCCGCTGGCATCGAAAGCGAAAAGCGGAGCAGGGAATTAGTCAGCGTTGCAACGCTCGCGGGCGGCACAGAATCGATTGAGCCACGAACAACCGATTTTGTGCACGATGACCATGCTGTAAAACCTTCGTCCTCTGCCGTAACTTTCCTCGGCAAACTGAAAGTCCGCCAGAAAGAAGTCGGCTTTCAGGTGATGGTCGGCGCCGCGCACCAACTCGAACCCTCGCTAGGATTGGGCGCGGTCGGCGCCATTCTAGGCTTCGCGTCTCCGGCACCCATGGCGTGCTACGAGATCGCGGCGGCCTTCAAAGACGGTGATGTCGCCCTCGCTCGCGAAAAACAGGAGCGCGTGAGACTGGCCGCCCTGCGCGTCGTTGGAGACCTCGGCGTCCCCGGCGTGAAGTACGCCATGGATCTGAATGGCTATTACGGTGGTCCGTCGCGTCTGCCATTGCTGCCGCTCAGCGGGGAGCAAAAAGCAGAGATCGAGAAGCTGATGGCGGGGATTAAAAGTTAGAAATCCATGAGGACTCTACTCGCAGCCTATTGGCTCTGCATTTCGCTGTCTGCATGGTCGCGGCAGCCCACATGGGCGAAGAAGGCAACCGCGTTTGCCTCCGAATGCGATCCCGCAAGGCCAGCAGCATGCCAAACCGTCAGCGTTGTTTCGCCTGACGGTAAGAATCGCATCGAAGTCCGCTATCGCAATTCCAAGGGTGCGTTGAGCCCATATCTCATGATATTTGGATCGGGCGAGCACGGGCAGGTCGCAAGGCTTCCTTATGGGAGCTCAGAGTTGCTGTGGTCGCCTGACTCGAGGGCATTTTTTGCGAACGGCTCCCTGGGAGCGACATCAGGCCTGTTTGTGCATCTTTACCGCCTGGAAGACCTGAGACCGCTCGATCCGACTGCGCGGGCTCAGCGAGCCATGGTACGAACCTTTCCACCATGCAAGGCTATGTACGCGCTTGATAGCTGCAAAGAGGTTGACCGACACCCTGAGTACAACATGAGCGCAATCGATTGGGCCACCGACACCTCCCTTGTGGTCATGGCTGAAGTGCCCTGTACGTCGTATTACGGGGGGATTATGTGCCAGGTCATGGCATACGAGATTGAGATCCCCACTGGAAAAATTCTGAACTCCATCTCGCCATCCCAGTTTAAACAACGGTGGCAAGGGAGCATGGCATGGGACTTCCGCATTCCGGACGCAGCTGAATATCAACCTGAGTGAGACACTTGTGATCTCGCTCACCTTTCTCTATACTTAGAACGAACGTTCGAACGCACTGTACATTTACCATGGCCACCCTGCCCGCAATTCGAGGCTCTCGCCCTTCGAACGAAACTTCCCGTCCGACTTCCGGCCGCGAGCCGGCGTCTCGTTTCGATCGCCGCCTCGCTCACATTCTCGACAAGGCCACCGAAGTCTTTTGCGAAAAGGGATATGAAGGCGCGTCTATGCGCGATCTTTCTCGCGCCACCGGTATGTCGCTCGCTGGGCTCTATCACTATTGCGAATCCAAAGAGCGTTTGCTGTTTCTGATTCAGAAGCACACCTTCACCACGATTCTCGAACAGCTTAAGTTGCGACTTGAAAACGTCAACGAACCCGAACAGCGAATCCGCATCTTTATCCTGAATCACCTCGAATACTTCGTCAGCAATCAGCAGGGGTTGAAGGTGTTGTCGCACGAAGACGAATCCCTGAAAAACGGCTGGAGTTCCGAGATTGCCGGCATTAAACGCGAATATTACCGCATCTGCCTCGGGCTTATGGAAGATCTGCGGCGCAAGCGCGGCCTCGACTTCAACCCGCGCACCGCGGTCATGAGCCTCTTCGGCATGATCAACTGGATCTACACGTGGTACAACCCGCGCGTCGATGGCAACGCCGAAACGCTAGCCGAGCAGATGGGCAATATTGTTCTTAACGGAATTGTGCACGGCGTCAAGCCGCGCAAGAAATCGAATACAAGTTCAAGTCAATTAAGGAGCAATTTATGGCGACCATAACCTCTACGCAGCCGGCCACCGGCGAAACCACCAAGCAGCTCATCAACTACCGCACGGATGCCGGCGTGGCTGTGATCGAGATGAACGATCCTCCAGCGAACACGTATACCTACGAAATGAATCGCCAGCTCGATGAAGCAATTCTCCGCGCGCGCATGGAGAACGATGTGCATGTGATCGTGCTGACCGGCGTCGGGGACAAGTTTTTCTCGGCGGGTGCGAATATCAAGATGCTGGCCTCGGTCGACCCGACCTTCAAGTATTACTTTTGCCTGCATGCGAATGAGACGCTGCTGCGCCTTGAGCACACTCCAAAGCTAGTCATCGCGGCCATCAACGGCCATTGTGTCGGCGGAGGCCTCGAGATCGCGATGGCTGCCGATCTCAGAATCGCGCGCAAAGATGCGGGCAAGATCGGACTGCCCGAAGTCAACCTAGGCGTCCTTCCCGGTACCGGCGGCACGCAGCGTCTATCGCGCCTGGTAGGGAAGAGCAAAGCCATCGAACTGATGATCACCGGCAACACATTTTCGTTCGAAGAGGCGCAGGAGTATGGCATCGTGAACGATATTTTCGACCGCGAAGGCTTCATGGAAAACATCATGGAATACGCGCGGCAGTTCACGCCGCCAAATAAAGCGGCGAAGGCCGTGGGACGGATCAAGCGCGCCGTGCAGACAGGTTGGGAAATTCCGATGGAGTCCGCGCTGGCTGTCGAGCGCGAGAATCAGCAAATATTGTTCCAGAGCGATGACGCTAAAGAGGGTCTTGCCGCGTATGTTGAGAAACGGCCGGCGGTGTTTACAGCTAAATAGGAACTCGTTGGCGTTCTCTGCGTCTTTGCGGTGAAAGGATTTTGACGTTATGCCGGGCAAAGTAGCAAAAATCGGAAGCTTCAGTGAGTGGGTCGGACTTTTCAATGAGTGGCGCAAGGAAGTGGGCGTCAACAAAGACGATGTCGAAGCTTTTAAGTTCGATACTCTCTATGGAGCGATCGAGACGGACGAAATTCAGTTCGGTTCCTACAAGGGCCGCAACAAGTGGGAGAACCTGCGTCAGGTTCCGACGCAGCAGATGCGCGACGCGCTCATGAACATGATCGTCTACCAAGGCGACACCGAATTTGCGAGCGTCGAGCAGCAGCGCAATCTGTTTGCAACCGCACCCACGGAATACGATCGCCGCGCAATCACGCGCGTCATGATCGAAGAGATGCGCCATGGCTGGCAGATGTGCGCGCTGCTCATCGATTTCTTTGGATCGTCAGGAAAAGTCGAGGCGCAGAAAATGCTGGAGCGGCGTGCATTCGAAAACAAGCGCCTGCTCGGCACGTTCAACGTCGACGTCGACAATTGGCTCGATTTTTTCACCTACACCGACTTCGTTGATCGCGACGGAAAATTTCAGCTGCAGATGCTGAAGTATTCATCATTCGCGCCGCTCGGCCGCTCGACTTCGTACATGCTGCGCGAGGAGGCCTTCCACATGGGTACCGGCCATGACGGACTGCGCCGCGTGGTCGAAGCAGGAGTAATCCCGCGCTGGCTACTGCAAAAATATCTCAACAAATGGATATCTAGTTCGTTCGATCTTTTCGGCACCGACCATTCTTCGTCGGCGCATTGGGCCTACGTTTGGGGAATTAAAGGCCGTTACGACGAACTGCAAAACGACAAGGCCGCCGACCTCGACGACCTGAACGACTACAGCCGGCATCTTTATCGACAGGAGGTTGCCGGATTAGTGGAACGCCTGAATACCTTCTTGACGCCGGGCGAGAAAAACTTCTACACGCCCGACATTCACTTCAACCGCAGCATCGGAAGATGGGCAGGGAAGAAGTTTCACTGCGAAACCGGCGAACCGTTAGACGATCGCGCCTACGAGCAGCACTGCGAAGAAAATCTGCCCAGCGCTAAAGATAAAGAGCTCCTGCTCGACATCATCCGCAACGAAAAGAAGTGGATCAAAGAAAAGGCGGGCGCGCGCGACCCACTCTCAACTATCAGCGAACCGCGCAAGTCAGCGATTAATCTTTAGGCACGCCGCGAAAATGACGACCACCGCCACGAGCCGGATCGGAACAAAAATCGTATCATCCGTTGCCCGCATCAAGCTCGTTAACCCTCCGCTTAATATCATCGACCTGCAGATGGCTCGTGAGCTTCTCGACGCGCTGATGGAGATTGAGGCACGAACTGACGTTTCTGCAATCGTGTTTGAAGGCACCCTCAGCGCCTTCTCCGCCGGGGTTAATATCCAAGCCCACCTCCCTGAGCATATTCATGAGATGCTGACGAGTTTTCATGCCGTTATCCGGGCGATTGTTGCATCACACAAAGTCACAATTGCCGCTGTCTGCGGCGTTTGCCTGGGCGGAGGAGCGGAACTCGCAAGTGTCTGCGATGTGGTTTACACGGCGCGCGATGCCACTTGGGGATTTCCGGAAATCAAGTTGGCCTGCTACCCGCCGGTTGCAGCCGTAACGCTGCCTGCGCTGGTAGGGCAGAAACGCGCCGCTGAGCTGATCCTCACCGGACGCCAGATTTCAGGCGACGAGGCAGTCGCGATCGGCCTAGCCAACGGCTCCGCCCAGGCTAATGAGCTCGACGCTCTGGTCGAAGAGACGCTGGATGAACTCCGCCAACTAAGCTCCACGGCCCTTGCTCATGCCAAGAAGGCGATGTATGCGTGGGACGCGATTCACTTCGACAAAGGGCTGGCGCGAGCCGAGAAAATCTATCTTGAAGAACTTATCTCGACCACGGACGCGCGTGAGGGTATCATTGCCTTCCTCGACAAACGACCACCAAAATGGACTGGCAGATAGAAGACGAGAAATCCGAAACTGATACGAGACTTGGGTCGACTGAACTAGCCACGAAGAGTGGCGCGACGCGCCTCTCTCGTTCCGATCATCTAATGTGTGAGATGGCCTTGTGGGGTGTGGCCGGCTTTCTCGGATGCGCCTACTTCGCGTGGACTTCTTTGGCGCACGTCGTCCGAGGCGACTATGGATGGCCGCACGACTACTGGACCGCCGCAACGTACATTGTCTGGATCGTGCTGCTGGCATTCTTGGCGCTCGATACTCGCTGCCTGCGTGAGCGCGTGTTTTTCGGAGTGCTCGTGGGCAATTTTCTCGTCGGGTTCGCGGTAACACTATGGCGCGGCATTCCCGTCTCGGATGTGCGCTTGGCTCGCATTGTAACTGGCGCGCTCTGGGCGCTGGCCGCGCTGGTGAGCCTGACAACAATGAGAGGCGTGTCCGACAAACGGGCAAATCGCGGCTCAAATTAATATCGTAGATAGATCAAATTATGGACTTCGAAATCTCTCCCGGCCAAGTCAAGTCGCTGCAGCAGCGCGGCGAAACCTTTACCCTCGTCGATGTGCGCGAGCCTTGGGAATTTGAGGCGTCCCGGATCGAGGGCGCTAAGCACATTCCGATGGGCGACATTCCCGCACGTGCCCATCAGGAACTTAACCCCGACGATCACATCGTGGTCATGTGCCATCATGGCGTGCGTTCGTTATCCGTCACTAACTGGCTCCGCCAGCAGGGGTATGAAAGAGTTCAATCCATGCGCGGTGGCATTGACGGCTGGGCGCGCACGGTGGATCCGAAAGTGCCGCTGTACTGAAGGCAGCTCTTAGCTCTTAGCCTTTAGCATTTAGCTAGAACCAAACTGTGATCACTGACTGCCACATTCACATTGAGCCGATCGAGCTAATCAAGCCCCAGGCGCTTGAACTGATGAAGCGCAAGCGCGCCAACTTCGACGAAATTGTCGAGTATTGCCACTCGCCGCAGGCCTTTCTCAAATATCTCGACCGCTGCGGCGTAGACCGGGCCGCGCTCATCAATTATGTTGCGCCGGAAGTGCTCGGCTTTACCTCCGAGGTGAACCAGTTCGTTGCCGATTACACGAAGCACGACGCCAAGCGCTTGATCTCGTGTGGCAGCCTGCATCCGCGGCACACCGCTAACATCATGGCGGATGTCGAGCACATCCTTCGCCTCGGCCTGCGCATGATCAAGATTCATCCGCCGCATCAGTTGCTTTTTCCCAACGATTATCTGCACGGAGTCAAAGAACTCGAGATCATCTACCGCGCCGCCGAAGCTAATGGGATCCCCATCATGTTTCATACCGGCACCTCGATTTTTCCCGGCGCGCGCAATAAATATGGCGATCCGATTTATCTCGACGATGTAGCCGTCGATTTCCCCAAGCTCAAAATCCTGATGGCCCATGGCGGCCGTCCCCTGTGGATGAACACCGCATTCTTTCTTCTCCGGCGGCATGCGAATGTTTATCTCGACATCAGCGGCATCCCTCCAAAAACTCTGCTGCAGTACTTTCCGCGGCTCGGTGAGATCGCTCACAAAACTTTATTCGGTACAGACTGGCCTGGACCAGGCGTTCCCGACGTTAAGCAGAATCTCGAGGAATTTAAGGCGCTGCCCATGAGGGCCGAAATGTTAGAGCAAATCCTCAGCAAAACCGCGGCTACGCTCTGGCCCGAATAGCGATCGCAATTTCCCTCTGAAATCGGTTCACTTACCGAAGTTCATGTCCCTTGGTCAGTTGATCGCTCGTTTGGATATGTCCTATGGTCGTAACCAGCGCGCGGTTACTAGGGAGCCGCGAATTAAAGACAATTAGAGCCGCCCACCCCCACCGTGGCTTTGTTCCCCGCTTCGCGCTGCACAAATTTCTCCGATCTGACGATCTTTACGAGGTGGTGCTTATGAAGTCCCTGTTTCGCCTGTTTTTACTGGCGGCATTTCTTCTCGCAGCGCTTTCTTCCGGCGCGCAATCCGGGTATCAGGTAATCGCCGTCCAGGATGGGGGAACCATCAGGGGAACGGTGAAGTGGCAGGGAGCGCTGCCGCACCTTGTTGCCTCGGAAATCAACAAGGACACCCAAGTCTGCGATCCCCTCGGACAGAAACACCGCGATCTTGAGCGCCTGCTGGTTGCGCCGAGTGGCGGCGTGGCTAACACCGTTGTCTATCTCAGAAATATAACCAAGGGTAAGGCGATGGACCTTCCCGCGCAGCGCCGCTTTCTCGACCAGAAGAACTGCCGCTACGAACCTCACATTCTGTTGGTGCCAGCACAAGCAACACTGACCGTCCGCGACAGCGATCCTTTGCTTCATACCGTGCAGATGTCCGGCAACGCCGATTACAACCTCCCGTTTATTCGCGAGGGGCAGGAGATTACGCGTCCCATGACCCGCGAAGGCGCGGTCAGCCTGCGCTGCAATGCCGGCCATGTCTGGATGAATGGAGAAATGATCGTGGCGCGGCACCCGTATTACGCCGTGACCGATCAGGATGGCAACTTCGAACTGACCCAGGTTCCGCCTGGCGATTATGAAATCGTTGCCTGGCATGAAGGATGGAAGGTAGTCGGCGAGAGTTCGCTCTATGATATTTCGACGCAACTGCGCGTGAAGCGGCCGGTGTTCTCCGACCCCATTATGTGGAGCAAGGCGGTGACCGTTCAACCTCGTCAGGCGGTGGACGTGAAATTCACGCTTGGAGAACGTACGCCACAGATCGCGCAAGGGAATTAGTCTTATACACGACTGCCGACAGCCTGGCAGCATTCGTTCGTTAGCTTTCGTTGAGCGACGCGCCTTGAGCCGCGTCCCGTCCGCCTTCCTGCACTGAACATTTCATCCAAACCAGTACAATAGAGATAGCATGATGCGGCGAGTCTATCTCGACAATAACGCGACGACGCCAGTGCTGCCCGAGGTCCTCGAGGCAATGCGCCTCTACTTCGGCGAGCATTTCGGCAATGCCTCCTCGATCCATCATCATGGGCAGGAGACGCGAGCCGCCGTCGAGCGGGCACGCGAATCGGTGGCGAAGCTGCTCCATTGCCGCTCGTCGGAGTTAGTCTTCACGAGCGGTGGCACCGAGGCCGACAACCTCGCGATATTCGGTCTGGCGTGCCAGGGCGATCACATCGTCACTTCGACCATCGAGCATCACGCGGTGCTCAACGCCTGCAAACATCTTGCTGAAACCAAGCGCTGCGAAGTCACCTTTATTCCCGTCAATGGCCGTGGCCTGATCGATCCTGATGACGTGAAGCGCGCCATCCGCCCGAATACGAAATTGATCACGATCATGTTCGCCAACAATGAAACTGGAGTGCTGCAGCCGGTCGCGGAGATTGGAAAGATTGCTGCCGAAACTGATATTTACTTCCACACCGACGCTGTTCAGGCGGTGGGCAAAGTTCCGATCGATGTCAACGAAAGTTTTTGCGACTCACTGACCATCTCTGGCCATAAGTTTCACGCGCCGCAAGGAGTTGGCGCGCTCTACCTCCGCAAGGGAACGCAGCTTGAGCCGATGCTCTATGGCGGAAGTCACGAACGCTCGCGTCGCGCTGGGACGGAGAATGTTCCCGGCATTGTGGGTCTGGGCGAGGCGGCGGAACTGGCGAATGCTGCTCTCGAATGCGGTGACGATTCGCGGATCGCGGCTGCTCGTGATCGACTGGAGAGGGAACTGCTCGCGCTCGAAGCCACTGGCCTGAACGGCGCTGATTCAAATGGTGGACGTGCGCCCCGTGTACCCAATACGACCAACGTTTATTTTGACGGGATTGAAGGCGAGGCGCTGGTAATCGCGTTAGACTTAAAAGGGCTGGCCGTTTCGACCGGCGCAGCCTGTTCCTCGGGAGCGATCGAACCATCGCATGTGTTAACCGCGATGGGCGTGAGCCGCGACCGCGCCAAAGCCAGTATCCGCTTCAGCCTCGGCAAACAGAATACGGAAGAGGATGTGGATGTTGCGCTAGCCCTGATTCCGGAGACTGTCGCGCGGCTGCGAGATCTCTCGCCGACGTGGACTAAGGTGGTAGTTCGAACCATTTAAGCGGCAGAGCGGGTTGAGGTCATGACTCTAAAACTTTGTTTGCTCGTAGTTATGGTGGCCGCACTTGCCTTGTTGGGCGGAGTATGTGTATTCAATCCGCTAGCGATTGTCAAAATTGCCCAAAGAAATTACGCAAGGAGCGGGCTGACACGGGCATGGCCATTTTCGAACATGGTTCTCAAGCCCTGGTACCCAGCATACTTACGATTCATGGGATTCTTTGCGTGGACATTTGCTGCATTGTTGATCTACGCAGTTCTCATGCATGGTGCGGGGGAATAGTAGTTTTCTTAAAACTGCTAGTCTAAAATTCGAATATTAATGAACCAAACCGAAACCATCGCCGTCGCCATGTCGGGAGGAGTCGACTCCTCGGCCGTTGCGGCCATGCTGCGCGCCGAAGGGCGCAACGTCATCGGCCTGACCATGCAGCTCTGGAACCAGCGCCGTCTCGCCGGGCACGCGGGCATGCCCGAGTCTGTGCAGGGTCGCTGCTGCTCGATCGACGATGTCTACGACGCTCGACGCGTCGCCGAGACGCTCGGCATCCCCTACTACGTGGTCAATCATGAAGAGCGCTTCGAGCGCGATGTCGTGCGGCCGTTTGTTGAGGAGTATCTTGCCGGGCGCACCCCAATCCCGTGCAGCCTCTGCAACAATCACTTGAAGTTTGACCAGCTTCTCATTGTTGCGCGGCAGATTGGTGCCGACAAGGTCGCCACCGGTCACTACGCACAAGTCGTCTTCGACGAGCAACGCAACCGCTGGCTCCTCAAGCGGCCTGCTGATCGTTCGAAGGATCAGACTTACTTTCTCTTCGGGCTGACGCAAGAGCAGCTAAGCCGCACTTTTTTTCCGTTGGGCGGAATGACCAAGCCCGAAGTGCGCGAACTGGCCCGCAAGCAAGGCCTCGTCATAGCCGAAAAGCCCGATTCGCAGGAGATCTGCTTCGTGCCCGGAGGCGACTATAAGCGCTTTCTAGAGGCCTATCTCACCGAGCAGGGAGACGCGCCGGCTGATATTTCCGGCGAGATGGTTACCACCGACGGCGAGGTAATCGGCGAGCATGCCGGCGTGCACAATTTTACCGTCGGCCAGCGCAAGGGACTCGGCGTCGCCACCGGCTCTCCGCTTTACGTGATCCAAATCAAGAATGACACGCGTCAGGTGGTCGTCGGCAAGGATGAAGAGCTCTATACGCGCACCCTCCGCGCGCACCGAGCGAACCTGATCTCAACGGCCGAGCTACGCGATCCGATGCGCGTAGCGGTAAAGATTCGCCACAAGCATCAACCGGCCCCTGCCGTCATCGAATCGACAGGCCAGGACGAAGTGCTGGTCACCTTTGACGAGCCGCAGCGCGCCATCACTCCCGGCCAGGCCGCTGTCTTTTACGATGGCGACATCGTCCTCGGTGGTGGCTGGATCGAAGCTTCCCGCTAGAAAGAGACCTCGAGTTACTAACCCGAGTTACCAACGATTACTTTCCGCCGACTTTCATAGCACCTTCGTGGCCTAGACCTGCCGATGAAGCAGGGGTAGGGTTAATTCACGGCGCGACCTTTCGTAGTCTCTCCCCAACTAAGGTCCGGCGTGGGGAGCGATCTATGAAAATCTGGCATCTGTGCTATGCGGCATTGGGGATTGCGGTGGCGCGCTGGGTTTTTAAGCGTCAACCAATGGCGGTAACCGATCCGATCGCCCGTTTTCGTACCTCTGGCCTGCTATAACCGGCAGAATGTGCCATTTGCAGCGAGAAGATGATTGGCGAAAGGGCATCGACGCGCCCCGTTGCGCGTTACTTCGATCTGAGCGCGTCCGTGCCCTTTCCCATTCTTCGCAACCAACACCAGTTAGGCAAACCTAGCCACCTGCGCGGAAGTGCTAGCACTCTCCTGTTCCTTTAGTAACTTCTCACCCGCTCTATCTCACCTAAACTTTCAGTAGATGGAGATAGACTCGCTAAGCGACTTACGCTCTTAGCGACCGAATCAATGCGATCCAAGCTCCCCGACCTGCGCTGCGTTATCTTATCGGTCGCGCTCGTGTCACTGGCCGTAACGCTCGCTGCCAACACCGCGCGGGCGCAAGACGATCCTCCACCTCTCGGCGACGTGGCTCGCGATCTGCGCAAGGACAAATCGCAGCAACAGACTCAGGATCCTGCCGCAGTCCCCGCCGTGATCGACAACGACAATCTGGCCCAAGTCATGGATGATGCGAAGAATGCCCGTCCCATCAAAGCCGATAAGACAGTTTTCTCAATCGACCCGTCCGGCAAGGCCTTAAAAGTGTCGTCCCCCGATGTAACCTGCAGCTTGTCATTCAATGCAAACGCCAGCGCGCTGCTGATCAGGCCCGTGCTCATCGAAGATCTGCCGCTTCCGGAATTACTCAAGATCGACGGTCCTGGTTCGATCCAGGATGAGAGCCTGCAACTCGAAGTTTTCAACGGGACCGACTGGAATCTTCGCGAGATTACGATTGGCCTCACGCTCGAGCGCAAGCCCGGAGAGAACGCGGAAATAGCGGCGCAGGCCCGCTTGATTCCGGCCGCCGAAGGCTTAGCGCCAGTCACGCCCGAGCGGCGGTCTGACGTAACTCTGCTCTATCACCTGAAAGCCGAGGCCAAGCCCTTCAGCACCACCGCATTTCACGAAGATATCGGAATCACTCCCGGCCCCGATGAAGACTGGCGCTGGTCCATCGTCGAAGCCAAAGGCATCCGGCCGAAGCAAGCGCAATCCGCGCCCGATTCGCTGATCGCACCACTCATCGATCCTATCTTTTCGTCGCCTTCGTCAGCGCCAGAATCCAACCAGCCGCCGCTGTTGCCTGCGCAGCCAAGTCCACAGCCCTGAACCGAGATATTGAGTCAAGATGCGCCTCCCTCAATACTTGGGAGGAAGCGAGGCTTCTGCCGCGCTTTCGTTAGCTGCTCGAACGAATAAGCGATTTTCAGCAAAGTAGGCTCGCTCCATGCGCGCCCAAAAAAAGAAATCCCCACCGGCAACCCCCAAAGATATCCGGCCGTCACATTGATATTTGGATAACCGGCGACCGCAGCGGCGCTCGAGCTGCCGCCGGAAGAATGGTCGCCGTTGATCAGATCGGTGATCCACGCGGGCCCTCCCGTAGGCGCGACAAGTGCATCGAGCTTATATTTCTCCATAACGAAATCGATGCCCTCAGCGCGGCTGAGCCGGTGATTCATCTCCAGGGCGTCGAGATATTCCTTCGAACTGAGCGGCCCCTTCTGCTCCGCCTTTATAAAAAGATCCTGCCCGAAGAATGGCATTTCGCGGTCGCGATTCCGCTCATTGAAATCGATGACATCTTTCAAAGTCTTAATCGGACCTCCCATCGAAGTTCCGCCGCGCCGCGCCAGATACGCTGCCAGGTCGGCCTTTAGCTCATAGAGCAAAACCGTCATCTCGCTGTCGTCAAACTTGCCAATCGTGGGAATGTCCGCCGGATCGACAATTTCAGCGCCCGCATGTTTCATCTCGCCGAGCAGCGTCTCCATAAGCCGATCGACTGCCTCGTTAAATCCAAAATACTTCCGCACCACTCCCAGGCGCGCGCCTTTGAGTGCTGCCGGGTCAAGAAACTTGGTGTAATCCGCGAAAATCTTTCCTGCAGCGCCTTGATTCTGAATCGCAGCTGTCGCCGAATCGTCCGCATCCATTCCCGCCATCGCACTCAGCATAATGGCGACATCGCGCACGGTGCGCGCCATCGGTCCCGCGGTATCCTGACTATGCGAGATCGGAATGATGCCGCTGCGGCTGATCAAGCCAACCGTCGGCTTGAGTCCGACCAATCCGTTCGCCGATGAAGGACAAACCACCGAGCCGTCCGTCTCCGTTCCCACCCCCGCGACACACAGATTCGCAGAAACGCCGGCTCCCGTGCCCGAACTCGATCCGCAGGGATTGCGGTCGAGCGCGTACGGATTGCGCGTCAGCCCGGCGCGCCCGCTCCAACCGCTGGTCGAATGGCTTGATCGAATATTCGCCCACTCGCTCAGGTTGGTCTTACCCAGAATTACCGCTCCCGCCTTACGTAACTGCGCCGCAACGAAGGCATCGCGCTGCGGACGTGAATCAGGGCGCGAATCAACGAGCGCCAGTGATCCGGCCGTCGTATTCATGCGGTCGCCCGTGTCAATATTGTCCTTGATCACAATCGGAATCCCGTGCAGCGGTCCACGAGGGCCTTTCGCCTTGCGCTCCTGATCGAGGGCCTCGGCGATCTGCAGCGCATCAGGATTGACCTCGATGATGGCATTCAGCATAGGCCCCGCCTCGTCGATCTCATGAATGCGAGCGAGGTATTTCTCGGTCAAGGAACGCGACGAATGCCGGCCCGACTCAACATCCTTTCGAGCCTCGTCAATCGTGATCTCGTCGAGTTCGAAACCCTTCGTGAAGTCGTCCTTCTTGGTCGAATCCGTCACCGAGGACGCAGGCGGGGAATCGACAACACGCGCCGAACCGAGCGCCGGGTAGGCAAGCCCCGCCGCAGTCGCCACGGCCGTCGTGCATAGAAAATTACGGCGAGATGTATGGTTTGAGGAGAACTTCGACGGGCGCTCCGGGCTCACTTTCGAGGGAAGGGAATCAGTCGACATCAATTCTCCTGGATACTCAGACGATTTCGCACGCAAGTCTACCATCCCGTCATTCACAGTAAGGGCTTTCGAGGACCAGCAGCCAAGCCATCAAAAGTTGTTTTGGGTAAAACAGAATGGTAGTCTAACCACAACGAGCGGGAGTAGTTCAGCGGTAGAACGCCAGCTTCCCAAGCTGGATGTCGCCGGTTCGATCCCGGTCTCCCGCTCCAAACTTTGGGCTGGCTTCGGCAGGGAATAGGTAAATCCAAGCGCGAAGACTTACGAAACCTTACTTGCCCGCGCTGCTAGCCGACGAAGCGGCCGACATCGAATGCATCTGGACCAGGCCCACGCCCAAGCCGCCAACCGCACCAGCGATCAATCCGATTACGATCAACAAAGGAATGCTCTCGAGAAACGACTTCTTTTTCTGGTTCCCCATTCGTGGATCTCCAATCTTCCGACTTTAGCTTCTGCCCTTTGATTTTAGCATTTTCGCTTCCGTTCGCAGCTTACCCTGGTACCGTAACCTATTTGGGCGTAGGAACTTGGCGTTAAATACTGCCTTGGCGGCCATGCCGTGTGCATAGTTTTTCACCTAAAAGGAAGGCTTGCGGGCCGAAGCTGAACCTTCCCCTGGCTGCCCCCAGCGGCTGATTGATAAATCGGCCAGTCTGTCTGAGGCCACCTGTCCGCGCTGACGATTTCAGCCACGACGAGGACCAGCGCCTCGACGAAAAGGCGGCTGCCACCCTATCATAAGAATTACTCGAGAGGAGCACTCATGAGCGAACCAAGCTACGAAGAACTGAAAGCCCGCCTGGCCGATCTGGAAAAGCAGGTGGAAACGAAGAAGAAAAGTGGCGCCATGGAATTCCGCGTCAGTGAGAAAGGTGGAGTCAGCGTCTACGGATTGGGCCGATTCCCCGTCACTCTCTACTACGAACAGTGGACAAAGCTGCTCAACGCCGTTCCCGACCTGAAAGCGTTCATCGAAGAAAATAAGAGCAAACTGAAGCTGAAAGAGAGCTAACGCGGCGTTCGCGTAGGGACAGGTGCCCTCACCTGTCCAAGCCCAGCCGAGCTCGGCAGTTGCTCGACATACCGGAATTTTGCATTTGACGAGAAAAGTCCGGCGCGCATTCTTTTGCTAAAAGCCCTTCATGTCCGCCGAAGATATTCTCGCCAAACCCCAGCCGCCGCCTGACGAGCGCATTGCTTACGGCGACGATCCTAATCACTTTTTCGAAGTGCGTCTGCCGCGAACCAAGCCGCCGCATCCGGTTTTGCTGAACATCCACGGCGGTTTTTGGCGTGCGAAATACGATCTCACTCATGCCGGACATCTCTGTGAAGCGCTGCGCACCGAAGGCCTCGCAACCTTCAATCTCGAATACCGCCGCGTTGGCAACGTCGGCGGAGGATGGCCCGGAACCTTTGACGACATTCGCGCCGCTTACCGCTTCATCCAGCAATCGAATTCCCGATTCCATCTCGATCTCGGCTCGCTTGTAGTGATGGGTCATTCTGCTGGCGGCCAGTTGGCGTTGTGCCTGGCGGCGCATGAACCATCGCTTCATCGCGTGATCTCGCTCGCAGGAGTCGTCGGCATGAAAAAAGCCCTGGCTTTGCATCTTAGCAATGACGCCGTAGCCGAGTTTCTGGGAGGCAAACCAGAAGCCGTTCCCGACCACTATCGCGAAGCCGATCCCATGGAATTAACCATCCGGCAGGCTCGGCAGTGGCTCATTCACGGAAGCGAGGACGAAGTTGTGCCGCCGGAATTCAGTCGCGATTACGCTGCGCACAAAAAGAAAGCTGGCGAATCAGTAGAGTTACTGGAGATACCACACGCGGGCCACTTCGATCTGATTGATCCAAGTGCGGAAGCGTTCAAGGAAGTTAAGCGCGTGCTGAATGACCCAAGAGCGCCACTATCTTGACATCACGTGCCATACGTGATACACGTATAGCACGTGATATGGCCGACCTTTCTCGACAGAACGTCACGATTAGCCTCACCCAACAGACCTTACGGAAGGTGAAGGTCCTCGCTGCGCGCCGCGCCACCTCAATCAGTGGCCTGCTCGCACATCAGATAGAGCTTCTTGTAGGGGAAGAGGAAGCTTACGAACAAGCGCAGCGGCAAGCCATGAATCTCCTCGATAAGGGCTTTCGTATGGGGGGAGTGATTCGGGCTAAACGGGACGAATTGCATGAGCGATAAGACATTTGTCGACTCAAATATTCTGATTTACGCTCACGACTCCGATGCAAAATCCAAACACGCAGTGGCTAAAAGCGTCCTCGCTGAACTGTGGAGCGAGCGCAGCGGCACGCTCAGCGTGCAGGTGCTGCAGGAATTCTATGTCAATGTGACACGCAAAATTGCGTTGCCGATTTCCAAGGCCGCCGCTCGCTTGGTGGTGAACAGCTACGCGATTTGGTCTGCCGAGACGACTCCCGCTGAAATTTCAATGGCGTTTCAAATCGAGGATGAATCGCGCATCGGCTTTTGGGATGCATTGATCGTCGCCTCTGCCCTGAAACGCGGTGCGACTCGCATTCTCTCGGAAGATCTTAACGGGGGACAAATGATAGCTGGCGTGAAGATCGAAAACCCATTTCATCACTAGAAAATCTGGTGCGCCCGGAGAGAATCGAACTCCCAACCTCTTGGTTCGTAGCCAAGCACTCTATCCAATTGAGCTACGGGCGCATGCTTTGCGGAGTTGCGTCTCTGGATTATAGCGGAACAGATTCGTTTCGCCCAAATCGATGCGCCGATTCACCTAGGGAAATCCCTGAGGCGTAAAAGTTTCCGGCCCTCGCGCAAAACCTACTCGACTTTTCCTGCGGTCATTGCCTGTTAGCAATACTTTAGCGATGGCAATCGAGATGCTTATATTCAGGCAAGACGAAGTGGCGCGCAACGGGGCATTTGGGAATCACTTCGGCCAGAGGTCTTTCCGAATGCCCCTTTGCATTACTCTGTCTGTCGCCGACTCGCACTCCGCTCGGTTTCCGCTCTCCCCGAAGTCCTCCCCCAATTGAGGATTAGGAAATCGGGGCGGAGTGCTGCTTTCACCCGACGCGTTTTCCTTGAGTTCCGAGACGTATCAGCAACGAGAGTCACGCCAGGACAAGCTGCTCTTGTACGTCGATCCCTGCCTGCCGCAACAGACGCGCCACAGCGTCGCCTTTCAGACGCGAGGCGTCGAACAGCACACGCACTGTTTTCTCTTTTTCATTAAACTGTATGCGCTGAATGCCGTACACCTCCCGAACCGTGTCGATAGCCCGCAGCTCATCTTCTCCCGGTGGAGTCTGGTAGCGGTACGCGGCCTCAAGATATGTCATTCATCCCTCTTCCATGAAAAAAGTTCAAAGTTGACCATTCGAGTATCTAATAAAACACGGCTTCCGCCAACTTGATCGAGTTTCGCTTCTGCAAAGGTTGGCAAGTTCGCGTAGGGACAGGTGCCCTCACCTGTCCATGCCGAGCGCAGCTCGGCTCTTGTCGGCAGTCATGAGGATACTATTTACAATAAGCCGCGAAACTACTTAGATATGGATCACTTCGATCTCGTGAATGCCTCGAACGCCGCGCCAGCCCAAGCACCAGCGAGAGATCCCCTGTGCGGCATGAATGTAACTCCGGAAACCGCCCGCTATAAATCTCAGCACGATGGCAAAGAATATTTCTTCTGCTCGGCCGGCTGCCTGGCGAAGTTTCAGGCCGATCCCGAAAAAATTCTCTCATCCCCGCCGAAGCCCATGGCGATGACCACCAAGATGTCCTCAGGACTAATCTCACTGGGCGCATCCACGTCTCCGAAAACAATCGCGCCAATGCCTGCGCCACCCACGGCGGAAAAAAATTCAAAGAACGAGTCCGCCTACATCTGTCCCATGTGTCCCGAGGTGCGCGAATCTGCCCCGGTCCCGTGTCCCAAATGCGGCATGGCGTTAGACCGCGAATCGTTCGCGCTCCCTGCGACGACAACCGAATACACCTGCCCCATGCACCCCGAGATCGTGAGAAGTGAGGCGGGCGCTTGCCCCATTTGCGGTATGGCGCTCGAGCCGCGCACCATCACGCTCGAAGAAGACAATCCCGAACTCCGCGACATGTCGCGCCGCTTCTGGATCAGCCTGGCTTTGACCGCGCCTTTGCTGGCGATCGCCATGGGGAGCATGTTGTGGCCGAGCGCATTTACGCCGCTAAGCGCCGTGTTACCCTGGCTCGAACTGGTCCTCGCCACTCCCGTAGTGCTCTGGTGCGGCTGGCCCTTTTTTCAGCGCGGATGGGCCTCCATTGTCAACCGCAGCACCAACATGTTCACTCTGATTGCCATGGGCACCGGCGTCGCCTACGCTTACAGCGTCGTGGCAACGTTATTCCCACAGATCTTTCCTGCACCCTTTAGCAGCATGCCGGGCATGGCAAACCGTCCCGACGTTTACTTCGAAGCCGCAGCGGCGATCGTCACCCTCGTATTACTGGGGCAGGTACTCGAACTCCGCGCCCGTAGCCGCACCTCGAGCGCCATTCGCGCGCTGCTCGATCTCAGCCCAAAGATGGCGCGTCTAATTACGACTGGCAAAGCTGGGACAAACGAAGAGCACGACATCCCGTTGTCCGAAGTCAAGCCCGGAGATCGCCTGCGCGTGCGCCCGGGAGAAAAAATTCCCGTCGATGGCGTGGTGCTCGAAGGATCGAGCGCCGTCGATGAGTCGATGATCACTGGCGAATCGCTGCCGGTAGAGAAGGTGGTCGGCTCCCGCGTAATCGGCGCCACCATTAATCGCATGGGCGCGCTCGTGATGCGAACCGAGCGTGTCGGCAGCGAAACCATGCTGGCGCAGATCGTCCAGATGGTGAGCCAGGCGCAGCGCACCCGCGCTCCCATTCAACGGCTGGCCGATAAAGTCGCCGGATGGTTCGTTCCCGCCGTGATAGCGATTGCGGCGGTGACATTTATCGCGTGGGCAACCATCGGTCCGCAGCCGCGCCTGACGCATGCCATCGTCAACGCCGTAGCCGTCCTGATCATCGCTTGCCCCTGCGCTCTGGGCCTAGCCACACCAATGGCGATCATGGTCGGCACGGGCCGAGGCGCCCACGCCGGCGTGCTCATCAAGAATGCCGAGGCTCTCGAGACGATGGAAAAGGTAGACACCATCGTCTTCGACAAAACCGGCACGCTGACGGAAGGGAAGTCAACAGTAACAGCCTACAGCGATGTTGAGACGCTTCGCCTGGCAGCCAGTTTGGAGCGTGCCAGCGAGCATCCTCTCGGCGCTGCCATCGTCGCATCCGCCAGCGAACAAAACCTGCCGCTCTCCGACGTCTCCGGTTTTGAATCCGTCCCCGGCAAAGGCATCAAAGGTTTGGTCGACGGCAAGCGCGTCACGGCAGGGAATTCGGCGCTGATGACGGACCAGGGTGTTTTCGGTTCAGGCCGTAAGAACCCGGCTCCTGTCGGGACAGCGCCTGGCACAACCCAGATCTATATCAGCGTCGACGGTCAATACGCGGGTAACATTGCCATCTCCGATCCGCTTAAGGCTACCGCTGTCGGCGCATTGCAAAAGCTGAAAGCCGAAGGGATCCGCTTGGTGATGCTGACGGGCGACAACCAAACGACTGCCCAGGAATTGGCCCGCGTGCTGGACATCAAAGATTTTAAGGCCGAGGTGCTACCCGGGCAAAAAGCCGAGATCGTCAAGAGTTTGCAAAATGAAGGCCGCATCGTCGCCATGGCCGGCGACGGCATCAACGACGCGCCCGCCTTGGCCCAGGCAAACATAGGAATCGCCATGGGTACCGGCACCGATATCGCCATCGAGAGCGGCGGTATCACTCTCCTTAAAGGAGACCTTGAGGGAATTCTGCGCGCCCGCAAGCTAAGCCAGGCTACTATGCGCAACATCCGCCAGAATCTCTTCTTCGCGTTCCTCTACAACTCCATCGGAGTGCCCATCGCCGCCGGCGTCCTCTATCCATTTTTCGGACTGCTGCTAAGCCCGATCTTAGCCGCGGCCGCCATGAGCTTCAGCTCAGTGTCGGTGATCACAAACTCGCTGAGATTGCGGAATGTGAAGCTGTAGGGTCCCGTTAAAGCCTTGTCATCCCTCCGATGCTCTCCTGGGTTCGGGGGCCGCTGCATTGTGCCAATAAACAACTCCGCCTGAACTAGATTAACCTACATAGGAGGTCTGGATGGCTGACTTTCGAGAGAGCAGGTTTGGTCGAGTTGCTCTGTACATCGCAGGTTTGGAGCCACTCATAATTTGGGGCTGCGCGATGTCTCTCTATACGTTTCACGCCTCAGCCCCGGAATGGCTTGCACGCGGACTTAGACTCGTGTACACAGTGGGAATTTTCTCATTAATATTGGCAATCGTTGGGTTAAGAAGGGATTCCACGCCGCGCAGCGCTGCACTGGCGTTCATAATTTGTTTACTGAATCTGATCGTATGTGTGATCCCGATAGTACGGTAAGGAGCACACGCAAAAAGCGCAGGTGCGGCAAATGCGTGAATTGAAACTACGTTTTTTCCGGCAATAGATGACAGATATCAAAGTCGGTTCGACCCGCCGGACTGCCTTTTACGGCCGTCCTAATGCGAGGTATATACCTGGTTGTTTTTAACCTAGATAGGCGGGTGGCACACCATCTGCGGCCGATACGCGACTAGCGCAGCGAGTTCTTCTCGCGTATTCCTCGGATTGTCATCCCGAGCGAAGCCAGGGATCTGCATTTCGCTGCGAACTGCAGATCCCTATAGCTTGCCTAGGTAGTCCGTAATCTCCGGACTCGTCCAATCCACCGGGCCGATAAATTTGCGGCGAATGACTCCGTTGCGATCGATAACGTAAGTCTCGGGCCAGCCAAACGTGCCATAGAGCGTTGGCGCCTTCTTGGCCTCGTCGCGCACCGTAACCATATTCACTTTGTATTCCTTAAGAAATTTGTGATACGCGTTGTCATCCTCGTCGATGCTGACGGCGAGCACCACTACGCCTTTATCCTTGAAGCGCGACTGCATCTGCACCAGCGACGGCGTCTCTTCGATACACGGCGGACACCAGGTCGCCCAGAAATTCAGCAGCACCACTTGCCCGCGATACTGGCTGAGCGTGACCGTGTGGTCGGAATCCTGCAAGGTAAAATCGGGTGCATTCGATCCGATGCGCGCCGGATGATTCCCGCTATAGCATCCAAACAAGCCCAGGAGCAATCCGACGAGCAGCGGCGCGGCGACAGACGTTAGTCTCACCCCGCTATAATAGCGAAAAGCAATGCGTCCTTCACTCCCGCCCTCTACGCTTCCGCTCCCGCTGGCAGTGCGCAAGATTGTGAGCCCCCGATCCGCCATTCGCACGCCCGCTCCCGCTTCTCCTCTCCCCGAGGTCTCGATAATTATTCCGGCGCGTAACGAAGAGGCCAACCTGCCCGCATGTCTCGAATCGCTGACTGCACAAAGCGGCGTCCGATTCGAAATCATCGTGGTCGATGACGCCTCGACAGATCGTACCCACGAAATCGCGGATAGCTTTGGCTTAGTGCAAATGATTTCGCCCAGTCCGCTGCGCGAGAATCGTACTGGAAAGAACAACGCGTTAATCGCCGGAGCGAAACAGGCGCGCGCTCCCTGGCTGCTCTTCACCGACGCCGACACCGTGCACCAGCCCGGATCATTGCAACGAGCGCTGGCAGAAGCAAAAAAAGAGCAAGCCGACCTGCTCTCCTATTCGCCAAAGCAGGTCGTTGTAACTTTCACCGAGCGTGCCGTGATGCCCGTAATCTTTGCAGAATTAGCAGCGCAATACCCACCACACAAAGTGCGCGATCAGAATTCGAAGATCGTAGCGGCCAACGGCCAATACATCCTCGTCCGTCGCGCTGCCTACGACGCGATTGGAGGCCACGCCGCTGTGGCTTCCGAAATACTGGAGGACGTCGCGCTAGCACGCCTCTTTCGCAATGTTGGCTATCGCGTCTATTTCCGCTACGGCGCGGACGCCGTCCGAACCCGCATGTATCGGAACTGGAAGCAGCTTCGCGAAGGCTGGACGAAAAATTTGGCGCTCTTATTCCCGCACCCGGAATTCCTGGCATTCAAAACCGTGTTCTGGTGGTTTGCAGCGTGGGTTACGTTGTTCTTTGCTCTGACGGCCTCCACTGGTTTTCACCACTTGAGCCTGATCTTCGCCGCCGTTTGGCTACTAGCCTTCTTGAGAATTAGCAGAGCCCGGTTCTCGCCCCAGAACAACCTGCTCGCCATTGCGCTGGGGCCCCCGATCTTTGCCTATCTGCTGCTACGCTCCAAGCAAGCCCACGCCCATGGCCAAGTATCATGGAAGGGCCGCTTTTGTAGCACGGTTGCGCGCGATCATAGCGAGCGCGACGGAAGGCAGCCAGCAGAATCTATAATTCGCGAATCGAGAGCAAGACTTAAGAACTGAAAGCTGACAACTGAGAACTGAAAGCTGATCCATGGTCTACCTGACTCGCAAGGCAGAATTCTCAGCCGCGCACTATTACCACAATCCGGCATTCACCGCCGATGAGAACCAGCGCGTTTTCGGTAAATGCAATAACCCGAATGGCCACGGCCACAACTACACCCTCGAAGTCACGGTAAAAGGCGCTGTCGACCCCAAGTCCGGGTTCGTCGTCGATCTCAAGCAATTAAAAGATGTCATGAGCAGGGAAGTCCTCGACGCGCTTGATCATCGCTTCCTTAACAAAGAAGTGCCGGAGTTTTTCACTAAAATTCCAACCACCGAAAATCTAGCCATCGTCATCTGGCAGCGCCTCGCTCCGAAACTCAACGCTGCGCAGTTGCATCGCGTTCGCGTCTACGAGACTCCCGATCTGTTCGTCGATTTCTATGGTGAGGCATGAAGGCGCACCTCACCCGCCGCTACATGTTTTCCGCATCGCATCGCCTGCACAGCGACAAAATGTCGAATGAGCAAAATCGCGCGACCTACGGCAAGTGCAATAATCCCTACGGCCACGGCCACAACTACATAATAGAAGTTACGGTCAGCGGACCGGTCGACGATCAGACCGGGATGGTCTGCGACCTGGTCGATCTGGATGGCTTCGTGCACAGCCAAGTCATCGAACGCTACGATCACCAGAATCTCAATCTGCTGCCCGAATTCGCGAGCGAGGTTCCGACCACGGAAAACCTATCGATAGCGATCTACGAAATTGTGAAGCGTGGCTTCAACAAAGCACATCTAGACAAGATACGCATCGAAGAAACGATGATGAACTCGTTTGAATATTTGGGAGAAAACGGTCATTAGTCGGTAGTCGTTAGTCGTTCGGGATGCCGGCGTGCTTTTTCCCAACGACGAACGACCATCGCCCAACTACTAACTATGAAAACTCCAGCCGACTTATCCGCCACGCTCACCAGCGCAACCTACGAAGACCTCGTTCGCGAAATGATCGTCCGCCTCGGCGAAGATCCCGACCGCGAGGGCCTCGCCCGCACTCCCGAACGCGTAGCCAAAGCCATGCAATTTCTGGTCAAGGGATACAAAGACGATCCCGAAGCTCTCCTGCGCAAGGCACTCTTCACCGTCACCTACGACGAAATGGTGATCGTGAAAGACGTAGAAATGTTCAGCCTGTGCGAGCACCACTTGCTGCCCTTTTTCGGCAAAGTGCACGTAGCCTATATCCCCAACGGAAAAGTTATCGGCCTGAGCAAAATCCCGCGGCTCATCGAAGCCTTCTCGCGCCGCCTCCAAATCCAAGAGCGCCTGACCACACAAATCGCCGAAGCCATCCAAAACGCAATCGAACCGCAGGGAGTAGGCGTAGTCATCGAGGCTCGCCATCTCTGCATGATGATGCGGGGAGTAGAAAAACAACATTCCTCGGCTGTCACGTCATCAATGCTAGGCTGCTTCCGCAGCGAAGAAGAAACCCGAACTGAATTCCTATCGCTAATCCGCCAGCGCACAAACGGTGTATAGGTTCGGTTACTTGCTCCAACAAGCCTAATCGTTCACATTAAAACAATGGAGTCTGCGAAGATTGTGCTCTTATCGACAGCAGCGGCAATCTGCTACGGGATATTGCATGATCAGGTGACCGTTAGAATCTGCATCGAATATTTTACAGTCTTCCATCCCCCAGTCTTTGACACCGACAATCCGACGCTATTGGGGCTGGGTTGGGGTGTGATTGCCACTTGGTGGCTGGGAGCATTCCTTGGAATTGCGCTGGCACTCTCGGCTCGGGCGGGACCGAGGGTTAAAGTTACGGCTCGCGAACTGCTACGTCCGGTTGCCGTGCTGTTGGCTGTAATGGCTCTCAGTGCCTTTCTGGCCGGTGTCAGCGGCTATGTTTTGGCATTAAAAGGCGTGATCTCGCCGCCGGTATGGTTACGTGGACCCTGGGCGCAGCGCTCCTACAACAAGAATGATTTTATGGCGGACTTGTGGGCGCATAATGCCTCCTATGCAGCTGCTATGCTCGGTGGAATAGTCTTGTGTGTAATTACCTACCGGAAAAGAGTCCGCTCTAGTTCCAGTGTCTCGTGAATATTAAATCGAAAGAGCCGATGCCCGACCTCTCCGGTCGCCTGGCCCTCGTCACCGGCGCCAACCGCGGCATCGGCCTAGCCATCGCTCGCGCCTTAGCCCGCGAGGGGTGCAATCTCGTCCTCACCGGACGCGACGAGCGCGCTCTCGCAAAAACGCGCCTCGAATTAGAGAAGTTGCGAGTGCAAGTCCTGGCGCAATCCTGCGACGTCCGCAGCCCCGAATCGGTCGATCATCTTTTCGCGCAAGTCCGGGCATTACGCAAGCCTCTCGATATTCTCATCAACAACGCCGGCATAGCCCACCCGAATCGCACCGTCGCCGACCTGCCTTACCCCACGTGGATGGAAGTCATCGACACCAATCTCAATGGTTTGTTTCTAATGACCCAGGCAGCGCTAGCCGTTATGAAACGCGGCAGCACCATCCTCAACAATCTCTCCGTGGCTGCGGAGCGCACCTTTCCTGGCTTAGCGGCCTACAACGCGTCCAAGCACGGAGCCCTCGGCTTTACCGACACGCTGCGCGAGGAATTGCGACCCAAAGGAATCCGGGTAATCGCGCTTCTGGCCGGCGCCACTGACACCGAGATATGGCAAACGTTGTGGCCAAAAGCTCCCAGGCGAAAGATGATGTCCGCTGAATCCGTGGCTCAAACCGCAGTCGATGCCTTACGGCTGCCCGAAAATACCACCGTTGAGAAGATAGTAATCAGGCCATCAATCGGCACGCTTTAGAACCAGCGGCGACCTCGACGTCCCACCGGGCATCTAAGTAAACTGGAGTTAGCCCAAGTGCAGCCGTTGTTCGCCGCGGTTGACCGCGAACGACCATCGACGAACGACCACCGACAATCGGCTTTCAACCGAGTGAGCACATGTCATTCCTCGACCACTTCAAGTCGCTGAAAGAGCCTGAGCATCGTATCGCCTGGGCGGTAGCCCTCGCCGCAGACGCGCTCCAGATCGCCGCCTTCCCGCTCTTTGCCGAGGGAGCCTTGTCGCCCGCCGACTCCATCCTCGACCTGGCCGTAGCCTACGTGATGATCCGTCTACTTGGATGGCATTGGGCCTTCCTGCCCACCGCCGCCGCCAAACTGATCCCCGGCGCCGATCTTTTCCCCACCTGGACGACCGCGGTATGGTTTGTCACGCGTCAGCAGGTGAGCGCGGGTTCGAATGACAATTCCACGCCTGATTACGAGCCCAGCCCCAAATCTCCGGGGGAAGTAGAGATATTGCCTCCGGGCCCAGCACCAGAACCACGACGCTGAGATTGAACCGCTGTTTTTCCTGTGACCTTCCTCCTGCCCTACCAAGTCCCATAGCGATACCGATGCCGGCGCTCGGGGAAGACATTAATCATGATCACGCCGGCAACGAAGCCGCCGACGTGCGCCCAGAAGGCAATCCCTCCGCCTGTCTGGCTGGTTTCGGCTACGGCAGTAGCCGTTCCGCTCAAGAAGTTCACCACGAACCAGTAACCCAGCATCAGCCATGCCGGAACATGAAAAAAGAATATCGGCGGAAACCACACCAACACTCGCGCCCGCGGATAAAGAATGAAGTACGCTCCCATCACCCCTGCGATCGCCCCGCTAGCGCCAACGCTCGGCACGCGTGACGTCTGATTCAATAAAATATGCGTCACGCCCGCGGCCAGTCCGCTCAAGAGATAAAACACCAGATACATGAAGTGGCCGAGGTGATCTTCGACGTTGTCGCCGAAGATCCACAAAAACAACATATTGCCCGCAACGTGTAAGAATGAAGCGTGGAGAAACATCGACGAGAACAAGGGCACAATGGCGGTTGCCGCCGGATCGAGGGAGTGCCCGGTCAGCACGGCCAGCACGTGGTGAGGCACGACTCCAAACTCAAACATGAACCCGGCCAGCGCCCGATGGCCGACCGACAACTCCCACATAAAGACCAGTACATTGAGGATGATCAGAAAATAATTGACGAACGGCGTAGAGAAAGTTGGCTGATCGTCTCGAAGAGGAATCATCTAATTGGCAATTTGTAACTTGCAATTGATAATTTCAAATCAAGATCGCCAGAGCTGAGTCGGCGACCGTTGCTTTTCAATTACCAATTACAAATTACCAGATTACAAATCCCCATGAATGGTGTCGTCATCATCGATAAGCCAGCTGGCGTCACCTCGCACGACGTGGTCAACCGCGTGCGTCGAATTCTAGGCCAGCGAGCAGTCGGTCATCTCGGAACCCTCGACCCCTCCGCCACAGGCGTCCTGCCCATTGTCCTCGGCAATCTCACCCGGTTGGCGCAGTTCTACGCTCATTCTGAGAAGACCTACGAAGGAGTCATCCGTTTCGGCGTCGCCACCGACACCTATGATGCCGAGGGTGAGCCAGCCACGCCGCAACAAGCCGTCGAACTCAATCACGAAGAAGTATGCACCGTCGCCGCTCAGTTTCAAGGCGTCATCGAGCAGATGCCGCCGCCTTTTTCCGCCAAGAAAATTGCCGGAGTTCCCGCCTACAAACTCGCTCGCAAGAATAAACAAGTCATACTCAAGCCGGTTCTCGTAGAAATCAAAGAATTCGAGATTCTGGAGACGACCGCGGACGAAGCCGCCTTTCGCGCCCGCGTAGGCTCCGGCACCTACATCAGATCGGTCGCTCACGAGATGGGCCAGAAGCTCGGATGCGGCGCTCATCTAGCCAGCCTCCGCCGCACCTCCGTAGCCGAGTTCACGATCACGGACGCTCACTCGCTGGCAATGCTCGAAGCCGCAAGACAGCAGGGAACTGCCGAGTCACTATTTGTCCATCCCAGAAAGCTGGTGCCGCAATTGCCAAGCGTCACCGCAACCGAAGAATCCGCCGCTTTGATTCGCAGTGGACGCTCCGTTAACCTCCCAGAAATGTCCCGCGCCCCGCAGGTCAAAGTGTTCGACGGCCAGCGCGACCTGATCGCCATAGCAACAAGGATCGCAGGCACGCTTTTCCATCCGGGAATCGTCTTCAGAGGCTCCATCGACTAACCTGGAGAATATTTTCTGGCGCGGTATTTCGCTTCCAATCAGCGCTATAATTAAGGCACGCTACGGTCCAGCTCCTCTTCGTCTTAATTTAGTGTCGGGTAAGTCTCTATTAGTGCCAGGTAACACTCACATATAAAAAACTGAAGGAAGAATATTGGAGGAGATGTATGTTTAAAAGTGGTTTCGTACGCCTATCTGCGTTCACTGTGGTAGTCCTTGCAGCCTGTTTTGCCGGACCAACTGCCCAAGCGTCCACCGTAGTAGTCGGCAGCTGTAAGACCGGTGTTCAATTTGCACATCAACGGCGCGGACGAGTCCGGGGTTCACGTAGACGACACCTGCACGGGCGCTTCAACCGGCAACATCGTACAAAAGAACACGATTAATTCCGCCTGTGCGGGAGTTTTAAGCGGACCAGCGTCCGGCAGTACCATTTCTCCGAATACCTACTACAACACGATTAATCTTCAACTGACGGGCAGCGACACTTGCACTCCCGGCCCGGGCGCGGCTCAGAAGGCGGTGGCAAGGTCCCACGGGCGGTTCAGTCCCGCAAAACCTTAACGCCAAACTGGAACAGCGACTGGCAGGGAACACAAATCCGTTGTTCGGCATTGCCGGGGTGCAGTTTAGCGCAGCCCGGCATTTGTTTTACGACGTAAGCACTGTGTATGAATGTCCGATAACAGGTATTATGTAAAGTAGAAAGCAAAACGGCCCTGCCTGAGAATCTAAAATCTGGCCAGTTCAATGATCCCCGGGTGTGAGATCGCCTACTGATTCTTCAGGCTTCCGCCCATGCAGCAGTTCCCTTAAATCGTTCCGGAACGTTTGCAGCGCATCCAAGCGTTCCGGCGTGGCCTCCACGATCTCGTTCTTGGCCTGAAAAACTTTCCGTCCGCCGCTTTCCGTAAGTACGCCCATCAACTCGCCCATGCGCCACCCCGGCGTTCCGAGAACTTGCAGTCCATCCACTCCCGGCACCAGCAGCGCGACGCAACCGTCGCGCACGACGCCAACGCACTTCGGATACCGCTCAAATGTCTGCAATTCGAATCCCGCCAGATAAATGCGCTGGAGCTGCTCGGCCGAATCAGCCATAAATTGAAATTCCCTTCAGCGGGAGAGAGGTCATCAAAAGATCATCACACGACGCGCAAGACGTGCGCAGTCGAATTAACCGAAAGCTGACAGCTGAGAGCCGTCAGCCACTCTACATCTTGTACTTCCCCAAATCATCATCACCCAGGTCTTCGAGCCACTTCCGGAGCTCCTCGCTATTCACCGCCGGCACCGGATTCGCCGACTGCTTCGAATTCTTCAGCACCTCGTCCTCGACGAAAATCGGGCAATCCACGCGTAGCGCCAGCGCCAACGCATCCGACGGACGCGAATCAATACTGATTACGTGCCCTTCCCGCTCCAGCCAGATCACTGCGTAAAACGTGTCGTCTTTCAACTCCGTCACCACCACTTTGTGCACCAACGCATCCAGCCCCGTGAGCACATTCTTAATCAAGTCATGCGTCATCGGCCGCGGAGTATTCACCTTCTCAATCTCCAGCGCAATCGCATTCGCCTCATACACGCCCACCCAAATCGGCAGCACCGTATCGCTGCCCACATCCTTAAGCAGCACGATCGGCATATTCGACACCGGATCCATCATCAACCCGCGAATCTTCATTTCAACTTCCATAATGACCTCGAACTCTAGACCGCCAACTCCCCTATCAAGCTATTAGGAAAAGATCCGGTCACGCGCACATCGACATAGCTCCCCGTGGCCAGTTCCCTGCCCGCCGGAGCGGTAAAATTCAGCACCTTGATCTGCGAAGTCCGCCCCACCCACTGTCCCCGCGCCGCGTTCTTCCCTTCAACCATTACTTGAAGTACCTGCCCGACATGCCGCTGATTGCGCCGCGCCCCAATCTGCTTCTGCCGATCGTTCAAAACCGCCAGCCGCCGCGCCTTCTCTGCCTCCGGGATCGCATCCTCTAACCCCAGCGCCGGAGTATTCGGCCGAGGCGAATATTTGAAAGTGAAAACGGAATCGTATCCGACGACGTCCATCAGCGACAACGTTTCTTCAAACTCCCGCTCCGTCTCGCCAGGAAATCCCACAATCAAATCCGAGGTCAGAGAAATATCCCGCCCCGCCGCCTGAATCCACGAGATCCGCTCCAGATATTCATCTCGCGTATAAAGCCGCGACATGGCATCCAGCACGCGCGTCGACCCGCTCTGCACCGGTAAATGCACATGGTCGCAAAGCGCCGGAGTCGCATCGATTGCCTCCACAATATCCCGTCCAAAATCCCGCGGATGCGAAGTAGTAAACCGCACCCGTCGAATTCCCTCAACCGAAGCCACCGCCATCAGCAGCTCAGCAAAGCTTTTCTGCCCAGAGGGATCGCGATAAGAGTTAACGTTCTGCCCGAGTAGCTGAATCTCCGTATACCCCAGATCCGCCAGCTGCCGCGCTTCTTCAAGAACCGACACAGAAGTCCGCGACCGCTCCTTCCCTCTCGTAAACGGCACCACACAATAAGCGCAGAACTTGTCACATCCCTCGATAATCGTGATATAGCCGCGATGCGGATTGGTGCGCGCCGTGAACTCCGTCTCAAAGCACTCATCCGTCATACGATCGTCGAGCCCAGTCACGCGCGACGAACCAGTCTCCAACTGCACCAGCATCTGCGGCAGATTCCGATAAGAGGCCGACCCGCACACCAGCGACACATACGGAGCCCGCTCAAAAATCTTCTCCCCCTCCTGCTGCGCCACGCACCCCAGCACGCCAAACTGCTTCCCCTGCGCCCGATACTTCTTATAATCGGCCAGCCTGTTAAACACCTTCTGCTCCGCCTTATCGCGGATCGAGCAAGTGTTATAAAGCACCAGCCCCGCCTCCTCCACCGTAGGAACCTGCCGATACCCCTGTGCCAAAAGCGTCCCCACAACTTTTTCCGAGTCGTGAGCATTCATCTGGCACCCAAATGTTTCCAGGTAAAACGTCTTGGAGGCAGCGTCCGACATGGAGCCAGTATAAACCAGCAAGAATCAAGCACGGACACGAGAAAGACGTGGTTCGACAGAATCACAAGGGACGCGATAATCACGTAGGGACAGATGCCCTGTTTGTCCAGTCCGGGCGAAGCCCGACAGAGCCGCGAGTGGCGGGAGATGTTGGTTAAACCTAAAACAATGTCGAGTATAATCTGGCTTGTGGCGCGGGCCCAGTATTGTGACTTGCTTCCGAAGACAGGTCACGATCTTATTCGGCGGGGCGTTTATGGCCATCGAACTCTGGGGCACTTTCTCGGTGAGGGACCACCTCGCGGCACGGGCATTCGTCGCGGACGTTTTGCTCTACGACCAACTAGTCATACCGACGCTGCCCGAAGGATCGTCCGAAGATGGATGGCCTGCGGCATGGAACCTGGCAAAACAGAGAGCGCTGCTAAACGACCTGGGGAATCTCGCAATTCCGATTCCTTGGGACGAGCAGCGCCGGGCTACATGGCAGAGGCGTTTCGACGATGCAAACTCCGAGCAGCGCCGCTCTGTGCGCGCGGAAGCTACGAATGCGATTGCCAGCGACATTGCGACCGCGCGAGACCCGCAATACAGAGACTTGCCTTACAACATCACTCGAATTCTCCTGCAGGACTACGCAAACGCGAAGGCCGATGATGCTCTGTTCAAAAAGCTGAGGGTCACGCGCAAGGTTCGACCAGGTTCGACCTTGGAAGCAGTTTCAGCTTATACGTGCTTCGACAACTTCGTCGCAGATACGCGTCAGGTCGATGTACCGAAACTGGAAGAGTCTGGTCAGCCTCTCATCCCGACCTCGGTCTTCGGATGGCAATTCTTTGTTCCAGACAGTGCGGACGTTGGGGAAGATGAAGATCGTAGAGTGCTGGCGAAAGCGATAAAGCTGGCTTCGAAGAACGAGTTTGTCGAAATGCGCGAGAATTTTTACCAATGGTGGAGCGATGTTGCGGCAAGCGGAATGTCGGCGTCCGAGGCCAAACATGATATGGAGGAACGGATTCTGGAATATCAGAAGCTAATGAAGTCGGAAGGCTGGAAGACCACCGCTCGCTATGCTATCAAGATTGCCGATGCGTTTAGCGGTGGATTGGGGTTAGTCAGCGAGGTGGCTTCCGCCGGCGCAGAGGCATTTTTGGGCAGCGCTGACATCTTCGCCGACGAGCGACTCAAGGGAGAGAAAGCGCCAGCTCGCTTGAAAGTCGCTGCATTATTCCACGACGCGCGCACTAGGCTCGGCTGGACGACCGAATAGCGCGGATTCTTATCCGTCGGCTGATCCCTATGTTGCGAAATCATGCAACGGAGGTTTTCTCTCACTCCGGCGCAACCCTCCACCAAAATCAACCGGCTCTTAGTGGCGCTCTGCCGAAACGGCCTGATCGTCGAATATTCCGGCGAATCGTACCACGCCCGCGCCTTCTCCACGCTCTCGAAACCAATCACCACAATAAAGCCCTTCGGCGGATCGCCCTCCAGCGACTGCGGATTGCCGCCCCGAACCACATAGCGCCGCCATACGAAGCCACGACCCGAGGGGCCTTCTCGCTATACTTCTTCAACGCGACCGGGTCCGTTACCTCAACCTCCGTAATGACATAGGCCGGCTTAGTCTTAGCCGCCTGCGCCTGGATAACTCCGCCGCTAGCCATCCCAATCAAAACCCCGCCCAAAACCGTCAGCCCCACCTTGTAGTGACTCTTCATAGCGACCACCCAGCTTCCCTTATCCCCATGGCACTCCCCAGCATTCTCAATGATATAAGACATATCCGACCCAACGTGTACGTACGTACAATATCATGCCGACAGAACTGCAACCACAAATGTTCCACGTGGAACATTTGCGCTAAGTGTTCGCCTTTTTCCGACCGTTCTTAAGTGGCGTCAAGAGGAAAATTTGGATTGCCCCCGCCGAGCTTTTCGGCGAGGTCGCGGGCGATCAGCTTGCCGTGGAACCGGCCATTTTCGATAAAGATTTCATTCGTCCGCGAACCGGCGACGATCACGCCCGCGACGTACATTCCCAGAACATTCGATTCCAGGGTCTCAGGATCGCAAACCGGACGCATCTGCTCCGTGGCGAATTCAACGCCTGCGCTGCGCAGGAAATCATAATCGGGATGGTATCCGGTCAGCGCGAAGACGAAATCATTCTTCAGGCGGAGGTGGCCAGAGGGAGTGCGCAGCACCACGCAATCTTCGTTGATCTTCTCCACAGTGCTGTTGAAGTGCGCGGTGATTTGGCCGGCTTTGATGCGGTTCTCGATATCGGGGCGCACCCAGTATTTCACGTGGTTATGAATCTGCGCTCCGCGATGGACTAGGGTGACGCGCGCTCCGTGCCGCCACAGGTCGAGAGCCGCTTCGGCCGCCGAATTCTTGCCTCCGATGACCAGCACGTCGGTGTCGAAGTAAGGATGCGGCTCGCGATAATAATGGAAAACTTTATCGAGATCCTCTCCAGGGATTTCGAGTTGATTGGCGAGATCGTAATAGCCGGTGGCAAGAATAATTTTGCGCGCGCGATAGTCGTGGATGGCTCCGTGTCGATCGCTGGTGGCAACGCGAAAATCGTTATCCTCGCCGGTGATGGTCTTGACCCACTCGTAGAGGTGCAGATCGACATGATAGTGCTCGGCAACGCGGCGGTAATATTCGAGCGCGTCGAGCCGCGTAGGCTTCGCCGCTGAGGTAGTGAAAGGAATGTCGCCAATCTCAAGCAGCTCAGGCGTAGTGAAAAACACCATGTTGGTGGGGTAGCGATAGATGGAATTGACGAGGCATCCCTTGTCGATGATGAGCGCCTTGAAGCCAGCCTTCTGAATCTCGATGGCGCAAGCCAGGCCGGTGGGGCCGGCTCCAACGATGAGAACGTCAGTGGTCGAGTCCGGCTTCCCTTGCAGCTGAGTGCGGGGCAGAGTCTCCGGGATTTGTTCGACCTGCGGGAGTGTGGGGGTTTTCATTGGCGTGGGAGAACGATGATTTTAGCATTGGCAGGAGGGGAAGCGGGCTGCGCTGGCTCCGGAAGGGCTCCTTATCAGCTATGTTATAAACGCGCCGATTCTGCTATGGCCAAAGGGGGAAGGACAACGTTATGCCCAGCTACCGGACCACTGCTCATAGTCCAGCATCTTACCTTCACTCTGCGGCTTGAGCAATTGTTTTCCAAGGACAGCAGCGAGCTTTGATGCCTGTCGGCCTTCGCTTGGCAGGCAGCGACCATTAAGTTTAGCCGCTAGCGGCTGGGATACCGGTTAAAGCTACGGTCGAGTCTTGGAGAAATTTGAGCAAGCCTTGGAACTTTGTGCTACTATTCTTCGCATAGCTTTAAAGGAGGAGAATATGGCAGATGAATTAGGCCCGGCTGTCACTGCCCTTCAGCGCAAGCTTGATGAGCAACTTCAGGCCGTGGCCGACACCAAACGCACAATCAATATGCTGATGAAGATGTCAGGGAAAGAAGCGTTGTATCCAGAGGATTCTGGGGAACGCAGCGGGGCAGTAAGGGCCGATCAGTTCTACGGCAGGGGTCTCGCGACGGCGGCGGCGGAATACCTAGCGATGCGGGGACAGGCGTGCCAGCCCGACGATATTTACCGCGCTCTTGTGGCGGGCGGTTTCGACTTTGATCTATTGGGATGGCAAAAGGAGGAACAGTACCGAGTCCGCAGCCTTGCTATGTCTCTCGCGAAAAATACCGGCACCGCTGGCAAGTTCCATCGCCTTAAAAATGGGAGCTTTGGATTGCGCTCTTCATATGATCCAGACTTCTTGAGAAAGGCTGCTGAACCCGCAGGCAAGGGGAAAAAGAAAAAAAGCAAATCGGCAAAGGGAAATAAAGTCACGAAGGCCCCTGAAACGGTGAAAGCGAACGTGGCTGACATTGCCGAGAAACGACAAGCGACGGCCGATCCTGCGAAGGTGGGAAAGCCGAAGACTTCTGCTAAAACACCGAGCCGTCCGGAAGCAGACCAGACGGCTCAGAAGGAGGTCGCAAGCACAATGTGACAATTCACGTTACTTTTTCGAGAACGAAGATCGTAATCACTCTGGTGAGGGGCGATGAGATCGTCGTAATCGAGGTGCCGATAATATCGGCCAAAACGCCTGTCATTACTAGCGTTGAGGCCTGATCGACCTCCGCGCTGTGAATTATAGCCTATTTGCCATTAGCCCAGCGGGTTTTCGCAGCCCGTTGGGCTATTGCCTTTCTTTGCTCTGCCGTAAGTTTCTTGGCTCTGGCTTAAGCCGCCCTTTAGCCAACCCTGTCGGCCTAGCGAGGTTCCTATGGCCTCTTCGATCGTTCTCAATGCATTCTGAAAATCGTCTCTTGTGGCGCTTGACCGCTTAGGCATGAATACATCATGGCGTATCTGTAATGCCAATTACTACGGTCACGGGAATCAAACCTTGTCACTACCAAATCTTCGGGAGCGCGGGGCGAATGACAGTTCAAAATGCGCCGCCTCAGCGGCTACGCCGCATTGTTTCTCCGTCTGGTATGGCACGTCTGAAGCCGTGCCCTTTCAAAACGATTTCAAATAAAACAATTTCAAGCTGTTCCCTTCCCTACTTCTTCACGCAAACCGCCACGCCGTCGCGGATTGGCAGGATGGTGGTGAAGAGGTCTTTTGATTCGTAGATCAGTTTGTTGAATTCGACAATGGCTTTGGTTTGGGCGTCGGGATTGGCGGGGGGCTTGGCTACCTTGCCGCTCCAGAGAACGTTGTCGGTGATGAAGAGGCCTCCGCTTTTCAGGCGCGGTAGGGCTAGGCGAATGACGCGCGGGTAGTCGGTCTTGTCGATGTCGTTGAAGATGATGTCGTAGGGCTGCTTCTCTTCCGAAAGAAATTCCAGGGCGTCGCCTACGCGGACGGTGATGCGCTTGGTGACTCCGGCGCGCTCGAAATAGCCGCGGGCTTTTTCGGCGTTCCTGGGATCGCCGTCGGTGTAGATGACGCGTCCGGTGTCGCCTACGGCGCGGGCCCACCAGATGGTGGAGTATCCGATGGCCGAGCCCATCTCGAAGATTTTCTTGGCGCCGCTGATCGTCGCGAGTTGATGAAAGATGCGAGCGACGGCGGGGCCGACGATGGGGATGGCGCGCTTGGCGGCCTCGCTCTCCATCTCGGTGAGGACGGCGTCGCGCGGCGGAAGCATGGCGTAGAGGTAGTCGTCGACGTCGGGGGCAGTGATCTCTCCCATGCGCCAGTCGGGCTTGGTGGGTTTGGTCATGGAGTTCCTCCTGATCTCAATCTCCATCCAGTGGACTAAACAGTTTGGTGAAAAACTTATCGGACGCCGCAGTCGCCTCAGCGGCTAAAGCCGTCGTCGATTGAGTGCATTTACGGCGCGGCTTGAAGCCGCGCCCTTTCAAAACAAAGCTCATGAAATTGTTTGGCCAGGTTTCATCTCTAGTACTTCTACATCGGGCACGAGCTTTTGCAGTTGGCTGGGCGTGCCTGTGAGTTGCGGAAAAGTGCCGAAGTGCATGGGGATCACGGTTTCGGGTTGGAGGAGTTTGCAGGCGTAGGCGGCTTCGCGCGGCGACATGGTGAAATGGTCGCCGATGGGCAGCATAACAATTTTGGGCGCGTAGAGATCGCGGATGATGGCCATGTCGCTAAAAACATTTGTGTCGCCGGCGTGGTAGAGCTTGACTCCGTTGGAGAACTCGAGCACGTAGCCGCAGGCCTCGCCGCCGTAGATGATTTCGTCGCCATCCTGAATACCGCAGGAGTGGACGGCGTGAACCATGGTGATTTTCGTGTCGGCGACGCTCTGCGTGCCGCCTTTGTTCATGGGCGCGATCTGCTTGACACCTTTTTTCCGGAGCCAGGCGCAGAGCTCGTAGATGCCGACGGCGATTGAATTATGCTTCTTGCCGACGTCGACGGCGTCGCCAATGTGGTCGCCGTGGCCGTGAGTGCAGATCAGGACGTCGGCGCGCTTAACGTTCTTTTCGGCGTCGGGGCACTTGGGGTTGCCGGCGATCCAGGGATCGACGTAGAGCGTTTTGCCTTCTGGCGTCTGGATGCGGAAGGTGGCGTGGCCTAGCCAGGTTAGATGTAGTCCTTTTATATTCACTTAATCCTCCGAACAAAATTATTTTATAGCGGATTTTAGATTGCCGTGGCGCGGGCGGCTGCCGAGCGTTGCTCGGCTGGGCAGATGGGGGCATCTGCCCCTACGTGATATTAGGTTGATTGAAAACGTTTTCGCGTTGCGGGCAAAGTCGTGTATAAGATGATGCACTATGCCGGAACACACTCCCGAACTCAAAGTGTTGATCTCACGCGAAGCGATCGCGAAGCGAGTTGCCGAACTGGGCAAAGAAATTGCGCGCGATTTTGAAGGCCAAGCGGTTATTCTCGTCGGCGTTTTGAAGGGCGCGGCGATTTTTTTGGGCGACCTGGCGCGGCAGATTCCGCTGGATGCGACGTTTGATTTTATCGGCGTGTCGAGTTATGGAAACCGGCCGACGGTTAAAGAGGATCCGGCGGGGCACGCGGCTTGGGATTCGCTCGGGGAGGTGCGGCTGACGAAAGATATGGATAGCTCGATGACCGGGCGGAATGTGATTCTCGTCGAAGACATCCTCGATACCGGGCTGACGCTGAACTATATTTCGAAGCTGGTACGAGCGCATCAGCCGAAGTCGCTGAGGATTGCGGCATTGCTGGACAAGCCTTCGCGGCGCAAGCAACCGATCGAGGCGCAGTATATCGGCTTTACCATTCCTGATGCTTATGTGGTCGGGTATGGGCTGGATTATGCGGAACGGTATCGGAATCTTCCGGATGTTTGCGTGCTTGAGAACTTGTGAGGCGTGGAAGAGCCGCTTTGAGCGGCTGTTATGATGAAGCCTGTGAACCCTACGGTTTCGCAAGTTGAGCCTGCTGGCGGCGTGGAGCCTCTGCTGCTGGAAGTGGCCGACGTGGTCAACACCACGCTCGATCTGGAAACCACGCTGCAACGCGTGGCAGAAATCGTCCGCAAGGTTATAGATTATGAGATTTTTGCGATCCTGCTGCTGAATGAACAGCGGCAGGAGCTGTATGTACGCTTTCATGTGGGCTATCCGCCGAAAGTTGCTGAACGGTTGCGCGTGAAAGTTGGGCAGGGCGTAACCGGACGCGCCGCTGAGACGCGCCAGGCGGTGCTCGTTGCAGACGCCGCGCAGGAAGATTTCTACATCGAGGCCATGCCCAACGTGCATTCGGAGCTGGCGATTCCCCTAATTGTTAAGAACCGCGTGATCGGCGTGATCGATATTGAGGCGCGCGAGAAGGGCTACTTCACCGAAGAGCACAAACGTCTGCTGACGCTGATCGGATCGCGCATGGCGGTGGGAATCGAGAACGCGCGGCTGCACACGCGCATCACCCGCCAGGCGCGGACTTTGCTGCTGCTCAATGAGATTGCTCGTGAGCTGACGTCGATCTTAAATCTCGATCAACTGCTTAAACGCGTCGCCGAATTGCTCAATCGGCTGATTGATTATCAGATGTTCAGCATTCTACTGCTCGATCAGACGGGAGAAAAACTGCAGCATCGATTCTCGCAGCGCTTTGAAGAGAGGCTGCACCTGAAGCATGATGTTCCGCTCGGGCGGGGAGTGGTGGGTCATGCCGCGCAGGCTAAAGAAGCGGTCCTTGTGCCCGATGTGGCCAAGAGTCCGATTTACATTGTGGGAAATCCTGAGACGCGCTCGGAGCTGGCGGTTCCGCTGATCTATCAGGAACGCGTAATCGGCGTGCTCGATCTGGAGCACACGCGGCGCGGATATTTCACAGAGGATCATAAGCGGACGTTGACCACGCTGGCGGCGCAGCTCGCGATCGCGATTGAGAATGCGCGGCTGTATGAGGAGATTGCGCGGCAGGAGCAGCGACTGGAGCGCGATCTGGCGCTGGCGCGCGAGTTGCAGTTTCGGTTGCTACCGCATTCGCGCCCGAAGATGAAGCACCTCGATGTGGAGGCGAAGTTTGTTCCGGCGCGCGCCATTGGCGGCGATTTATATGATTTCGTTCCATATTCATTGTCGCGGCTGGGAATTGCGATAGGAGATGTGAGCGGCAAGGGCGCGCCGGCGGCGATTTACGCGGCATTGGTTAGCGGCATTCTGCGCTCGCACGCTCCGATCGAGCCGGGGCCGGCGGAGATGCTATCGGCGGTGAATCTATCTCTGGCGGAGCGGCGGATTGCGGCCCAATTTGTCTCGATCATCTATGCGGTGTGGGATGACGAGCGGCGGTCTCTGCTGGTAGCGAATTCGGGATTGCCGCGGCCCATTTATTGCCATGACGGCAAGATTGAATCGATCGACGCGACTGGGCTGCCGCTGGGGCTTTTCGACGAAGCGGAATACGACGAATTGAGTTTTAAGGCGAAGCCGGGGGATCTTTTCGTGTTCTATAGCGACGGAATTCTTGATGCTCGCAACCGGCACGGTCACTCTTTTGGACAGGAGCGAGTGGAGGCAATTGTGGCTGGCTGCGCGACGAAGTCGGCGGCGTGCGTGGTCGATGAGATTTTCAAGGCGGTGACCGAGTACGCCGAGGGCGTGGATGCTTTCGACGATCAGACGGTGGTCGCGATCAAAGTGAAAGACAGTCAGTCTTCCGGCAAACGCAAGTGACGCGCATGCGCGAATCGCTGTTGCGGCCACCGGGGTTTGCCTATCGCTCGACGGGTGATCAGGGGCGTGTAGCAAAACTTCGCTGCGAAGCGCTTTACTGCGAAGACGTCGATCTGGAACGATTGGCCACGCGCCATGGAACGCCACTCTACGTTTATTCAGCGGCGATGATTCGCGCGCGACTCAAGGCGTTCCGCAGCGCTTTTCGAACCATTCCACACACGCTGTGCTACTCCGTGAAAGCCAACTCGACGCTGGCGATACTGCGGCTGATTGCCGCCGAGGGTGCTGGTTTCGATGTAGTTTCGGGCGGAGAAATGCAACGAGTTTTGCGCGTCAATCGCAAAGCTGCGCGTCAAGTTGTTTTTTCGGGAGTGGGCAAGACCGCGGCGGAGATGGAACTTGCCTTGCGGTCCGGAATATTGCTGTTCAATGTTGAAAGCGCTTCGGAGCTGAAATTGCTTTCGGCGACTGCCGCGCGATTGAAGAAGCGCGCGGCCGTCGCCATGAGAGTGAATCCGGATGTTTCGGCGAAGACTCATCCTTATATTTCAACCGGGTTGCATCAGCATAAATTTGGCGTGCCGATTCCGGAGGCGCAGGCGCTCTACGCGCAGGCAGCGAAGGAACGCTATTTGAGTGTGACCGGAGTCAGCGTCCACATTGGATCGCAAATTACGGACGTTGGCACCTTTCAAGAGGCGCTGGCGCGGGTGGTTGAGTTGGTGCGAGTGCTGCGCGGGCAGGGGCATGACATTCGCTACATCGACGCGGGCGGAGGACTGGGAATTTCTTACGAAGGAGTGCAGCCGAATTTTGAGAAGCAGATTGCGGCTTATGCTCGGGCGGTGATCGGTCCGTCGCGCGGAATGAAGCTGCATTTGCTGCTTGAGCCGGGGCGGTCGATTGTTGGGGCGGCGGGCGTTTTGCTTACGCGCGTGCTCTATCGCAAGACAAATCATCGCAAGCGGTTTTTGATTGTTGATGCGGCGATGAACAATCTGATGCGACCGTCGCTGTATGGCGCTTATCATGAGATTGTTCCGGTGAGACGCGCCTCGTGTGAAATCGAGACTACCGATGTGGTTGGGCCGATTTGCGAGACAGGCGACTTTTTCGCGCGCGATCGGAAACTTCCTCTGGCTGAAGAGGGAGAACTACTGGCCATTCTCGATGTCGGCGCTTATGGAGCGGTGCTGGGATCGAACTACAACACGCGTGGCCGGGCGGCGGAAGTGCTGGTGGATGGCGCTAAGGCGAAGGTGATACGACGGCGCGAGAGCGTGGAGGATCAGTTGAGGATGGAGTCTCGACTTTCGTAACCTGTTGGCCGTTAGCTTTTCGGCTCAAGATAGGTCTGGAGCTTGGAGGCTGCCATGGCTAAATTGCACTTCTCCATCACCGATCGCTTGCTATTCATCGGAAGACTAATAATTGTGGGTTGGGCGCTGGCTTGGCTTATCACGGCTTCTGCCTCTGCTCAGATCACACCATCCCCCACTGCCGTATTTCTACCCAATCAAGTGGTTCGCATTGGGAATCTTCCATCGTTGACGGCACCGTCCTCGAAATCGACAGCGGTGCTCGCAACGGCTCTGGAGACCATTATTCGCGATAGAGACGTGTGCTGCGGGAAGGATTCGGGCCTGGAAGACGCGGTGCTTTCCGCCTCATCCTTGAAGGATTTAGGTGCGAAAATAGAAGGAAGGCATGTTTTGGGCGACGGACTGTCCATCAACGTCCGAGCCGAATATGTCCCGACAAGTTCTTTGAGCGCTCGCCTCCTGGTGAGCACGCTGATGAATCAAAAACCAATGCTCCTCGGGTGGAAATCGCGGGTATACGTTGTCTATGGCGCGGTCTACGATGAAACTCGCATCTACGACCCGGACGGGTGGCAATTTGTTATTCACAAACTCCTGCTGCTCGACGTACGATTTTCCGACCACCGACGGGAAGTCGAGTTCGACAGTGAAAGCGACGACTGGAACACTATCCAAGGAGTGCTGACAGCCTCCTTCGTTCGGCAGTAGCTCTCTGCTTTATAGCGACTCCAGAAAACTCGTCACAGCTTCCAGCACCGGTTCCGGCTGCTGAATGAAGAGGGCGTGTCCGAGGTTCTCAAATTGGACATGCGCGTGATGAGGCAGGATGTGCTTGGCCAACTCTACATCTGCATGGGACATAAGGCCTCCTAACTCCTTCGTGCCTTGCAGAAGGAGCGTGGGGCAGTTGATTCCGCGTAATACTGTCTCTCCGTCCCAACCTTCCAGCGACGATCCATCGAGCACCATGTCGTAGGTGTCGGGATCGGCCTGTTGTACACACCGTGCCCAACGCGTCAGGTAGGCTTTGTCGTTTCCCGGTAGCTGGCTTATCGTGATGATCTCAGCGCTAGCGGCGTCGCTGCCCGGACGCGGTAATTCAATCTTGCCGATACCGTCTGCGATGTCGTCGATTGAGGCGCCTTTGCGCGCGAGGTCGCGCAGTCCGGAGAATAGCGCCTTATACATCGGGTGATGTGTTTGTCCGACGATGATGCGGTTGTCGCCAAGAATCAGGGCGCGCGCCAGTTCCGGATGATGTGCGGCGAGCCACATGGCCAGCATGCCGCCTAGAGAATGACCAAAGATCACTGCCGGGGCGCCCACGCGCTCGCGAAGAAGGTTGGCGATGTCACCGGAATACTGTGGACCGTGGTATCCGCGAGCAACGCGGGAAGACTTGCCGTGACCGCGAAGGTCTGGTGCGAAAATGTGCCAGCGCTGGCTAAGCGCCGAGATTAGCGGCAGAAAAACTTGCCAGCGGCGGCCGAGTCCGTGAAGCAGCACGAGTGGCGGCCCATTGGCTGGACCTTCGGCATAATTCAATTGAGCTTCGCCGGCGTTAAACGTGTGCTGGGTAAGGTCTGGAAGGAATTCATCCGCGAAGTTTCCTCTCGCGACATTTCCGCGAGCCACGTCCTCAGGATCAGCGCCGTTCACCGTTCGCCCCAATTTAGCTTGGTGGCGAGTACTTCGAAAAATGTTTTCTGGAAACGCAACAGCCTGGCTTGATGCTCCGATTTGACGCAGCGCACGATGTCGCCATCGCGTGCAGGCATGCCAACCTGCCCATCGAAACTGAGATATGCCTCTTCGTTCCCAGTGTTGACGTGAATTTCGATTTCAACGGTATCGCGCACCACTACGGGACGGTGCGTCAATCCGTGGGGCGAGACGGGCGTGATCACGAAGGCGTTCACGTCGGGGTTGAGAATTGGTCCGCCCGCCCCTAGAGAATACGCCGTAGAGCCGGTGGGCGTGGCGATGATCAGAGCGTCGGCACGGTAGCTTGAAACAAATTCCGCGTCGACGAAAACTTCGAAGTGATTCAGACGGGCGATGGCGCTCTTGCTGATCACGACTTCGTTCAGTGCGGCATGCGTGGCCAGCGTGTGGCCGGCGCGGAAGAGCGAGCCGCTCAGCATGGAGCGATTGTCGATAACGTAATTCTCGTTCTCGATGGCTTCTAGAGCTGGATACAGACCGGACAATGTAAGTTCGGTCATGAAACCGAGAGTGCCGAGGTTGACGCCGAGAATCAACGTGCCGACTTTCGCGACCGCGCGCACAGCAGAGAGCAGCGTGCCGTCGCCTCCGAGGACCAGAGCGATATCCGGAGAACGTTGCGCCATGTCGGCTCGCGGCATCACGTCGTTGGCGGAGAAATAGGCAGCGCTTTCTTCGTCGACTACCACGGCGTAGTTGCGCTGTTGCAACCATACTTCGAGCGCTGGGAGCGCCTCGCCAAGCTCGGGACGATCGGGCTTAGAAACGATGGCAACGGTTTTCTTCCGAGTTGAGCTTGGAGTGGACATCGACATGTTCGCGGATTATCTTCCAGCGTTTCGTTGTGGCGTGCCTTCATCTTCCGACATTCCGTTGGGAGAGCGGAATTTCGATTGTACAGAATTAGCGACTGGCCGGGGCGGGAAGCGCGGCATGGAGCAGGAATTCGCGATTGCCTTCGCCGCCAAGGATTGGAGAATCGATCGAGTCGCTATGCGTGCAGCCTAGGTCTAAGAGCGCCGCTTCAACTTTGGCTACGGCTGCTCGCTGGGCTCCCTCGTCGCGGACGATTCCACCTTTGCCGACCAGTTCCCTGCCCACTTCAAATTGCGGTTTGACTAGGACGACGATTTGGCGGCTATTGGCTTGGGGGCTTGCCTCAGTCCCAGTCGCGGAAGATAAGGCCGTTCGAATCACCGCTGGCAGAACCAGCGTTGCCGAGATGAAAGAGACATCCATGGCGACGAAGTCGATGGCCTCGCCGATAGCGGAGGGCTCGAGATAGCGGGCGTTGGTTTTTTCCAGGAGGCGCAGTCGCGGATGGTTGCGAAGTTTGAAATCGATCTGACCGTAACCGGTATCGATAGCGATTACTTTGGCTGCACCATGTTGCAACATGCAGTCGCTGAAACCGCCGGTGGAGGCGCCGACGTCGAGACAGACCTTTTGGTGAAGATCGATCTGCCAGTACTCGAGAGCTTTCTCTAGCTTGAGACCGCCACGGCTGACGTAGCGGAGATCTTCGCCGAGCAGGCGGAGATTCGATTGCGGATCAATCGCCGCGCCAGCCTTTTCGATCTTCTGTTCGTTGACGAGAACTTTCCCAGCTAGGATCAGGGCTTGCGCGCGGTCGCGAGATGAGGTCAGGCCACGCTCCACGAGCAACTTGTCGAGACGCGTCTTCTTCACGAGTGCGGTCTGGCCGAACTTGAATCAATACAGTAAGCACCCTAGGCAGTGCAGACTGTTGAAGCGATTGGTTAATGGGAGGTTACAGGAGTAACCTTCCACTTTTCCACAAACTTTTCCTCAATCGTGTTGAAAACTTTTCCGAATGCAGTGGCGACATGTTTGCCAGTTCAGCCGGCAACTTCTTCCAGCAACTTCTGGTCGATGTCGAAGTTGGCGTGAACGTTCTGCACATCGTCGCTGTCTTCGAGTGCTTCGAGGAGGCGAATCATCTGCATCGCCTGCTGCCCTTCGAGCTTGATGTAGTTATCGGGCACCATACTGACGCTCGAAGAAGCGGGAGTGATGCCGGCCTTCTTCACGGCTTCGAGAACGGCTTCGTAGGCGGACGGCTCGGTCAAAATTTCCCAGTTTTCGCCTTCATCCTTCAAGTCTTCGCCACCGGATTCGAGGATGATGTTCATCAGATCATCTTCTTTAGCGGCGGATTTGGGAATGACGATGTCGCCCTTCTTCTTGAACATCCAGGAGACGGCACCGGCCTCGGCCATGTTGCCGTTGTTTTTGCCGAAGACGTGGCGGATTTCGCTGACGGTTCGATTGCGGTTGTCGGTAGAGATCTCGGCGAGCAACGCAACGCCGCCGGGGCCGTAACCTTCGAGGATAAATTCTTCGTAGGTCAGGCCGGGCAATTCGCCGGTGCCGCGCTGGATGGCGCGCTTGATGTTGTCCGCGGGCATGTTCTCGGCCTTGGCTGCGAGGATGGCAGTGCGCAGGCGCGGATTCATATCCGGGTCGCCGCCCGACTTGGCGGCCATGGCGATTTCCTTAATGAGGCGAGTGAAAATCTTGCCGCGCTTGGCGTCGAGCGCGCCCTTTTTATGTTTGATGGTTGCCCACTTGGAATGGCCGGACATGGTTCTACCTCGTCTTTAAAGTAGCCGAATTGCGCTGATTCTCTGAGTTACGGATTCCGCCCGCGGAGGAGTTCACAGGATCGGCCTCGACGTAAACACGTTCAGGCGAAAAACGATTATAGCATGGAGGAGGAAGCGCTCACGAAGCTCCGCGCCGGCAACTGACGGTGCCGTTTGAAGTTGTTTCGCAAACCGTCTAGGCTAGGTCGATGGCTCCGCCGATCGCGTGCACGCTCAATGATGCTGAGATGCGAGAGCGCCGGAGAACGGTTCTGGATGCTTTTCGGAGCGCTGCCGTCGACGTGACTTCCCTGCCGCTTGGCTATGCCTATCATTTTGCTCCGACCTCGGCGATGCTGATGCAGATTGTCAGCCTCGTCGATCTGGAGCGCCTGTGCTGCCCGTTCTTAACCTTCACAATTATCGTGGCAGCCGATAATCAAGGACTCTGCCTCGAAGTCACGGGGCCGCCGGAAGCTAAGCCTGTCATCGCCGATTTCTTTGGGTCGTCGTTAAGGCAATAGCGGCACACTCGGCATGTTGTACGCTTGTCGGGAATCGCTCATGCCTGCAAATATTCTCGATCGTCAACTCACTCAACTCGAAGCCTGCCGCTACAGTTTCGGTCGCGGCGACGCGGCGCGCGTTGTACGGCTGCTCCGGCGGCTTGACGCTGCACGCTTTACCGATACCGCCTCGCTGATTCGATTTCACGAAGCGCTGCTTTTCCTTCGGGCTTTTCCGCAAGGGCTCGCCGTGGTGCGCGCGACCGAGCGCATTCTGAATCACTTCCACAAGAAAGTGGAAGCGCTGCGCGAAGCGGGCGCGGACCTGGATGACTTCGACACATTCGAGGACTCGGGAATTGCGGGCACCGTGATGCAGGACACGCTCAGTTTTGATGTTGCGAGCTGGCTGGTCAAACGCCTTCCCGGCAAAGTTGAGATTGCCTGGAAAGAATACGAGCCGGGCCGCCAACTCGGAAATAGCGGGCCGCGTTTTATTCCGCTGCTCGAAGATGACGCGTACGTCGAGGCCGACACGCCGTGGCGGCGGTGGCTGGAGGCGGCCGCGTCCGGGAAACAATCGGATCGCGGCCGGTCGATTCCTGCTGGCCTCACTGCGGCGTGGCTGATTCAGCGCTTTGCGGATCTACCTTTGCTACCGCAACAGAAAGCTGAGCTGTATGAGGCGCTGCGCGTGCCTTTGCGCTGGCATCTGGAAAACTCTGGCATCACGCGAACGAGAAACTGGAAGCGGGTGCGCTCAGTTTTCTATCACGGCGAGCCCCTCATTAGTAGAAGCCAGGTGTCGCTGGCGGATGAGTTGGCGAAGCGTCCGCCAAAGTTGACGCGGCTGTCGCGCACGCACGGCGAAGAGATCATGGATTTGATCCGCGAAGTTATGGTGGTGCGCTATCGTGAACTCTACGGCACGACGCTTGGCGATGCGCGATCAGTGGTGAGAGCGGATGTGGGACGTGGAGTTGAAATTTATCTTTGGAACCTGCCGCCCGATCGCCGGCTTCCGCTGCGCGCTTATGTTGCGGGATTGACGCTCAAGAATGGCGTCCCGATCAACTACATCGAAGCCATCGGCCTGTGCGAGTGGATGGAAGTTGGTTTTAATACTTTTTATACGTTTCGCGGCGGCGAGGCGGGATGGATTTACGCGCAGGTGCTGCGCTGCCTGTGTCACATGATGGGGACGACGTGCGTCTCGGTCTATCCGTATCAGCTTGGGCATGAGAACGCGGAGGCAATTGAGTCGGGCGCGTTTTGGTTCTACCGCAAGCTCGGCTTTCGGCCCGGACGGGCGGAGCTATGCAGATTAGCGGAGAACGAAGAACGGAAAATTGCCACCGATCCAAAATACCGCAGCCCCGCCCGCACGTTGAAGCGGCTGGCGGCGGGACATGTGTTCTACGAGTTGCCGGGTAGCGAAGTGGGCGCGTGGGATAGGTTTTCAACGCGCAACATTGGAGTGCGAGTGAACCGGCGGATGGCGAGCGATTTTGGCGGAGATGCTGCTCTCATACGCGAGCGATCGAGACGCGTGCTGGAGAGAATGTTGGGCATCAGGGTCGCCTCGTGGATGCCTTTGGAGAAGGCTGCCTTCGATAATTTTGCGCTCGTTCTGACACTACTACCCGGACCGGAGAGATGGATGCGAGAGGAAAAAGACAGCCTCCTGGAAATCATTCGCGCCAAGGCTCAGCCGGATGAAATGCTCTACCTGCATCTTACGCAGCGGCATGCGCGGATCAGACAAGTGCTTCTGACGTTCGGGTCATAGATCTCGGGTGATGGTTTGCAAGGGGAAATAGCAGGATTCGGTTGCGCGATCGTCACACGACCCGCCCTAGCGCCGCGATTTCACAAGCTCTCAGTTCGGCGCGCCCTAAATGCATACACCACTGCCAGGAGCGGAGGAGCCAGCAGAAATCCCCAGAAGGGGATCAGAAATCCGAGGACGAGCGGGACGAGAATCGATGCCCACATGGGAACGCGGGCCACGCGTCGCATGATGTACGGTTGAAGCAGGAGGCCATCAACCACAACGATCACCGCATAGAGAATGAGCACATAAAGTGGATGCCGCCAGTCCTGCCAACGCAGCGCAGCGGCGAGCACCGGGCCAAGGAGGCTGAGGACAGGCCCGAAGTGGGGAATGATCTGCAACGCCGCGGCCAGCGCGGCCCACAACAGCGCCCAGGGGACGCCAATAATCCAAAGACCGGCGAACCAGAGCAGACCGACGGCAAGCGAGTCTTGCAACTGACCGATGGCCCAGCGCATGAGAGCGGAGGCGGTGATGCGGAAGTGATCGGTGGCTGTCACTACGAACCGTGAAACCTCTTTTGTAATTCTAGCGGCAATTAGCAGGTCGCGACCCCGCTTAGCTGAGAATGCGTGATCGGCGAACTTGAACCAGCTCGATTGACCGTGTATAAAGACATAGGACGCACGGCGGGTGAAGTGTACCTCGCCGGAGCCGGCAGGCTTTAGGTTTTCCCTCGAACAGTCTGCAGAAACCGAATTTAAGCGGAAGTGGTGGAACTGGCAGACACACCATCTTGAGGGGGTGGCGCCGAAAGGCGTGGGGGTTCAAATCCCCCCTTCCGCACCATCGTTTTGATTCCTGCGAATTGCTTGCGAATCGTCCAGGAAAGTTGGAATTGAATCGGGCGCTGCCGGGACGGAGTTTTTTGCCATGACTATTTTGATCATCGTGATTCACGTTATCGTTTGCTTTTTTCTGATTGGGGTCGTATTGCTGCAGAGCGGCAAGAGCGGCGACCTGGCGGCAGCTTTTGGCGGTCAGGGCAGCCAGACGGCGTTCGGGCCGCGCGGCGCGGCTTCAGCTCTCTCTCGCGCGACGACATGGTCGGCGATTATTTTCATGTGTACGTCGATTCTGCTTTCGATTTCCGCGGCGCGGCACGCCGGACCTAAGTCCGTATTTTCCGACGTGAAGCCTTCGCAGACAAAATCTCAGCCAGCAACGCCGGCTCCAGCTGCTCCGCCAACGGTCCCGCAGAATCAGGCGCCAACACAGAAGTAGCTCAGATCGACTGTAGTCCCCGTGCTTTAGTGGAACTGCAGATGCTTCACTTCGTTCGGGATGGCAATTCTTTATTTGTCCACCTGGGTTTATCCATCCAGACTTACCTAACCAGACTTATCTAACCGGACTTATCTAACCAGGAAGGGATTCTCTTCCCTTTCTTCTCCGATTGTTGTTCGCTGGCCGTGGCCTGGAGTGACCACCGTGTCATCGGGCAGCGTGAGCACGCGGTCGCGAAGGGAGCGCATGATTTTCTCGAACGATCCTCCGGGAAGATCGGTCCGGCCTATGCTGCGGGCGAATAGAGTGTCGCCAGCGATCAATAATTTCTCCGCAGGAAAATAGAGGCAGACGCTGCCCTCCGTGTGGCCGGGAGTATGCAGGACGTTCGCCGTCAAGCTGCCGGTCTGTAACTTGTCACCATCCGCGATACTCGCCTCGATCGCGACTTCCCCGGGAGCGACCATGCCCAGCCATGAGGCCTGCACGTCGAGCATCTTCAGCAGCGCGTAATCATTCTGATTTAGCAAAATGGGCGCACCGGTAGCTGCCCGCAGCTTCATCGCTCCGCCGACGTGATCGATGTGAGCATGGGTGATGACGATCTGCTTCACTTGTAACTTTTGCTCGCGGATGATGGCGAGGACGTCCTCGATGTCGTCGCCGGGATCGATGACCATGGCTTCGCGCGTGATCTCATCGCCAATGATGGAGCAGTTGCATTGCAGTGGGCCTACGGGAAGAATTTTGTGGATCATGCCTTACAATTTTCGCTCACCAAGGAAAAATCTGCCACGACTCAGGTTAGAGGTGGTGAGTCAGATTGCAGAGGTAAGACGGTTGGCTCGAAAACTTACGGGTCATGCGTCTGCGATCTGACCTCCAACCTTTAACCTTGTCACGAGGCCGCCGCGATCTGGCCGCTCTTATTCTGGTCGGAGCGGAAGCGCAGAAGGGCGGCGATGTTGCCGGCGCGATCGAGATCATCGTTATCTTTCAGATAAAACAATTCGATGTCTCGGCGGATAGCTATAGGAATGATGGCATCGCAGACGTCGTCCAGTTCGTGGGTGCGATGTCCGCAGGCTACGCAGAACTGGACGAGGTGAGCGTCGAGATGGCCGCAGTGCGGGCACTCGACCGCTCGCGAAGAATAATCTTCTCCCAGAAAAAGGCTCTGCACTTCTCCGCCTTCGAGCGCCTGCAAGACGCGCCGGAGGCCGGTAACTCCACGGCCGTGTGCCTTCGCGAAGCTCACCGCTTCGCTGGCTTTGGTCGCCGCGCGTTCCGTGCGCCATTGATGGAGCATATCCGCGGAGTGATCGCGAATTGCTTCGTCCGTAACGCTGGCCACATCCGCTGAGAATCGCCCGATCAGCCGCTCTTTGACGTAAGGATGAAGATGGGGCTCAAACTCCGGCCAGTTGGAATCATGACAACCGATGACGAGCCGCTCCCAGATGCCTCTCTCGAGGTCGGTGCGCAGTCGTTCTGATACTGACTTGAAATGCTGGAGCGCCTCCTCGGCTACGCGGCGTTCGGCATGGCCAGCTTCGTAGCCGTTGTAGCCATAGCTCGAGGCGCTGCGCGAGAGCATGTGTACGATGGCTCCGCGTTCGCGGAGCTGGTCGAGACGAAGATCGAAGACACGAGCGCGTTGGCGATCGACCACAGCAACGCAAAGCGCAGGCTGGGCTCCGAGCAAGGCGGCGAGTGGCTTTAATTGAAAGCGCGACTGAAGGTAAATCTGTGTCGCGCCGACATGGGGAGGCAGTTCATACTCTTTCCAGAAATTTTGCGCCCCGCAGGCGAAAACGGCTTTGCCGCGAACATGGCCCCCGAGGTTGGTGGCGACATCGAGAATGCGATCAAGGTCGGCGTGGAGAGGGCCGTTCTTGCCGGCCGCGGCAGCGCTTTTCAGCGCGTGTTTGATCACATCTTTAGCCATGATGGCCTCACGGCGATGAGAACGATCCTGTGGAGGATCAGGTTGAAAATAAAAACTTAGGGCGCACGCGCCTTTTTTTTCGTCCGCTCGAAAGGCCGCCAACTCACGGATTTCGTCCCGGGTCATCATCTCGAAGGCTCCTTAATAAATATTGAGATGCGGTAACTGACTAGGATGTTGAGATTTGGTTTTTGGCTGCGATCTTTAGCATCGACGCTCAGCTTCGATGCTTGACCAGGAGTTCCTGACGGAACTCGCTGGCAATCGAAGGCGCGCTCCGCACGCAGTCGCGCGCGCGTTGTATAGACTCGCGCACGGCCTCCAGATGGCGCCCGGTGATGGCGGCAATCTCGCCGAGAGAAAACCCCTCGATGCCGTAGAGCAGAAACGCCTCGCGATCGGTGCGTTCGGCGCCGCGCAACGCCGCTTGCACCAGGGCGATCACTTCATCGGAATATGCAGCCTGTTCGGGAGTCGAGAGGCGGCGATCGGGGATTGTACTTTCGCGGGTCCAGCGTTCGTCGGGCTGATGGAATTGCAGGCCGGCTTCGTCGGAGGCTTCGACATTTTGGCGGCGCCGGCTGTCCTCGAGATGAACGGAAAGATCCAGTTCCTGGAGACGCACGGTCATCTCGTTCATGGCCTCTAGCGCGAGACGGTACAGCCAAGGTTCAAGAGATAATTTTTCCGGACGATCGTGATCGCCAAGCGCGCGAGCGATGACCTCGTCAACCACTTCAGCAGTGGAAAGGCCGTCCTCGGAAATCGGAAGATCGTCGTCGGCACGGCGGAAGCGGAGTTCACGATCTACGAAGCGCTCGAGGCGGCCGAGATTGGCGTTCACATAAGAACCGATATCGTCGACGGAGATCGTGGGCGGCATTACCGCGGCCAGCGTCTGCTCAAAGGGCACACCGAGCTCGGGAGACTCCTGCGAACCGCCACGCCAGTGGCGCCATTTATGGCTGGACCGCAGCATCTCTTTGTGGCGACCGAGCTGCTGCATGAGTTCATCAAACGCGGCCTTGATGGCGCCCGTCGGGCTATTTGCTTTTTTCTCGGACGCGAGTTGACCCGAAGGAAGCCGCAGATTCAAGCCGACGACGATCCCCTCTCGCGCCGAATTCTGATCAATGACGGCCTTCAGATGGATCAGTTCAGGGCGAAAGACCTGCAGGCGCTTCTGTATTTTTTCGATCTGGTGGTTGACTTCTTTTTCGATGTCGGGAGTTTTGTGGACCTTGTAACTGACGTGAACGTTCATGTAAAACCTCGAACGCGCGGAAGACCCGTGAACTGCGGTCCCAACCAAATGATTGTACACCCGGTTGAACGAGCGAGAGCCATTCGGCCCTGTCGCTCGTTCTGACGGGGGACGCTATTTCACGTACACCGAATTCTTTTTCAATTCGTCGGGGACTGGCACCGGGAACGGCGGAAATTCATGCGAGGGGCCTTTGAAAAGAAAAACTGTGGCTTCGGAGCGGCGCGTGCCGTCGTGGACGGCGATTTTGTGCGGGTCGTTCTCGGAATAGCCTTGCCATAGCGAGACGCCGGCGTAGGCGCCATCCTTGCGAAGGATGTAGTAGACCATATCGATAAACTGAAGTTTGCCCATGTCATTGTTGTAATTACGGACGATGCGATGGAGAGCATCGATACCAGCCTCGAGCGGCGACATACCGCGCCGCATATTTTCGACGATGGTGTGAGCGCCGGCGACTTTGATGTTTTCTTCGCCGCTGCCAGTTGCGCCGGCCGAGCCCACGTCTTGGTCGGTGTAGCATCCGGCGCCGATGATGGGCGAATCGCCGCAACGGCCTGGGAGTTTGAAGGCGAGTCCGCTGGTGGTGGTGCAGCCGGAGATTTCTTCTTTATCGTTGAGCGCGGAGCAGTGGATCGTGCCGGTGGGGGGCGATAGAACGCGGCGGATGGCGGCCTTGCGGAATTCCGGTTCGATGCCGAGGTCGGCCGCGCGGGCTTCAAGGCGCTGGACGCGTTCGTTCCACAGTTCGGCTTGTGGCGCCCCTGGTAATGATGGCGCTTTCCAGTGTGGGTCGGCGATGCCTGGTCCCCACCAGTCGTCGGTGGAATGATTTTCTTTCCAGAGCAGCCAGATTTTGCGCGACCGTTCCGTGAGCAGATTTTCGCGGGGAAAACCTACGGCGACGGCAAAGCGTTCCGCGCCCTCGCCGACTAGCATCACGTGGCCGGTGTGCTCCATCACCGCCTTGGAGACGGCCGAAACATTCTTGATGTTGCGGACGCCGCCGACGGAACCGGCGCGGCGCGTGGGCCCGTGCATGCAGCAGGCGTCGAGTTCGACCACTCCTTCTTCGTTGGGCAAACCGCCGAGGCCGACGGAATCGTCGTTGGGATCATCTTCAGGACCCTTTACCACGCGCAGAGCCGCGTCGAGTGTGTCGCCGCCGTTTTTCAGGAAAGCAAAAGCATCGTCAAGATAGTTGCGGCCATTATTGGCGCTGATAATGATGGGGCGCTTGCCGACGCCGAAAGGATTGGCAGGGCTTGACGAATTCTCTTTAGCTTTCTCTTGCGCATTAAGATCGCGCGCGTTCAGGCCTGTGGTGACGGACGCGGCAATTGCGGAACCTAGGAACCCGCGACGGCTTATCGACATGAGTTCTCCGAAAGAAGAAACAGCGAGAAGAATAACACGAAGGAGATGTGATCTGGCGAGGGCGACGGCTGGTGGGTTGGCGGGTCGCCGACTACTTGTTCAGGGGGACGAGTCGGGAATCGTAAGCGCTATGGCGATGTTACGCCAATTGACCGCACAGCTTCCTGTTTGTCGAGATACAAGAGCAGGATTTGTTAGGGCCTGAGGACTTCGTTCCGCAATTTGCCGACACGGCCTTTGGGACCGACAACGAACGGAAGAGAGAGAGCATTCCAGTTTTTGTCGGCGTCGGGAGCGTCAAAAGTGTCGGGTTTGAGGGCACGCCAGTTAAGGCCATCGTCGGTGGAAAAGTCGGTGCCGTTCGGGCCGACTGTGACCCAGGTATTGGTGGAAGCGTCATAAGCGACGCCCGAGCGATAACCGTGCGGTGGGGTCACCGGCGTTGTTACGGTAAAGTACGACGACAAAGGGACGTGCGGTCCATCTTTGCTCGAGAGAAAAGCGGCGTTTCCAGAGGAGTCATCTGGTTTCGTATAGTCGCCGCCGACTACCATGAGTCGGAGAGGAAAATAGGTGCTGTTTTTAGCAGCTACGGCGAATGCGCCGGCAGATGAGCTAGCCAGAGCAAGAGGGAGCCTGACGGATGAGAAGGTGGTCCAACATGGCGGCCCATCGAAGTCATGAACGTCCGAGTACACCAGACGGGCACCTGATCGACCCCCGGTGACAAAGAGGAAGGCACTTGAGAGAAAATGGAAGACGGACTCGTTGCTAGCGGCAAAAAGAGCTTCGTCCTTCGAAGCCTTCGGCTGGCGTTCGCCGCAGTCGCCTCTCCACCCGAATCCGCCTCTTCCCCACCGGCGCCAGGTCTCGCCGCTGTCGGAGGTTATGAAAACAGAAAAAATTCCTGCGACTGGGTCGCCAATCAAGATTCCACTAGTTTCGGATAGTCCCGTCGGCCAAGGCTTCGAGAGCCTGAGCGCATCCCAAAATCCGTCCTTGTCGGGATTGGCGAAGACGAGCTTCCATGTGTGGCAAGCGTCGGTGGTTTTGTAAAGGCGTGAGAGGTCGCCTTTGCCACTGGACATGACAATGGCCGTGTTTGCATCGAGGGCTTGGATGCCGCGGAAGTCGAGGGCTTCAGCGCCAGACGGCTTGGCGCAGGGCTGCCAGTGGTCGCCATCGTCAGTTGTGCGCAGGACTGTGCCGTTCGTGCCGCTGGCCCAGGCGATGCCATTGCCAATCGAGTGAATACCGCGCAGGTCGGCGCTGGTGTGCGAGTCCTGCATGTGCCACTGCGCGCTGCCGCTGCACGGAAGAAGGAATATGAGCGCGACAATGAGTTGCAGGCGGCACATACGAAAAAGTATAGTGAAAGGCTCGAAAGTTGGCAGGTTAATGGATCGCGAGTCTATGATGGCTAGGTCGGGTACCGACCCATCAGGCGATGGCGTTCGCGATCCGGGTTGGGCGAGTTCGTTCCCGCTCAGACAGCCCCGGGCAATTCGATAGCTGACTCGCCGCGCACATTCAGGCCGCAACCACGGGCAACAACCGCGAAACACCATCACGAAACTCGGCGGGCTCGGTGATCAGGCTTAGCACGAGATAGCCGTCATTGGGGAAATCAAAGAAGTGGCCGGGATGTACGCTGACGCTTCCCTTCTTTAATAAACGAATTGCGAGATCTTCGTCAGTCTCGATCACCGGGACGCGCAGGATTGCGTACCATCCACCATCGACTTGCAGACGCGTGCATGAAGGGTGAGACGCGAGTTGGGTATCGAGTTCGGCGAGATTGCTGCGCAGGCGATCGAGAAGGATGGGTTGAATCTTCTTGCGCTGATCGAGCAGAACCGGCGCTGCCAGCTGGATGGGAGCGTTCATGGAGAGATAGGTATCGGCAATGATTTCGAGACGAGCGCCCGCGTCTTCCACTACTCCCTCCGGGCCGCTGAGGACGACCCAGGCTAGCTTCATTTGCGGAAGCGCGGAAATTTTCGAAATTCCGCTGAGGGTGAAGGTCAGGGCGCGCTGGTTGGTGGCGAAGCTACGACGCGGCGTGAGATCGTGCGGATAGTCGAGAAAGACTTCATCCGCGATCAGCGCCAGACCGTGGTTGCGGCAGAAATCGTTGAGCGCCGCAGTCTCCGATGCCGACACATAGGAGCCAGTTGGATTGTTGGGGTGAACTAGAATCACCGCTCGCGTCTGTGGCGTGGCTGCCCTTTGCAGTGAATGGAAGTCGAACTCCCAGCCGTGATCGTAGAGAAGTGGATAGGGGATGAGCTTGACATCGGATAAGTCGACTAAGAACTCAAACAATGGATAACTCGGCTTCGGGACAAGAACCTCGTCGCCGGGGTTGCAGAGCAGGCGGAAGACATAGGAGTAGGCTTCGCTGGTGCTGGTGGTCAGAAGCACGCGTTCAGGATCCAGGTCGACTTGGTGCGACTCGCGATAGTAGCTGCACACAGCTTGGCGCGCCTCGAGCAGTCCGCGGGGCTGCGGGTCATAGCGCATCGCTTTCGGATTGGCCAGGGCGGCGAGCACGGTTTCCGGTTCAGGGCGGATGCCAGCCTCGGTAGGATTCGAGATGGTGAGATCGAGAATCTTCTGTCCTGACGCGCGTGCTTCTTCGATTGCGCGGGTTAGAGCGTTCGGAATGAGCTGCCAATTTGTGCGATGGGAGAACATAGATTTGGCGAACCGCGAACAACTAGTTTTAGGTTCGCGAGAGCTTAACCACTGAGGACACTAAGTATCACCAAGGAAGGACTGGGTGCTAATTTTCGTGAAGTTTTCGTATTGGCCTTGATCCCTCTCTTGCCTTAACGCACGCTGAAGTCATTTTAGGAAAAATCCTAACTGCTCAGGCGCAGGCAAAGTTTTTGTGCTCTCAAACTGACGTTCGGCGGCTTGTACAGCGACTATTTTTGCTTGTATCTCTGACGCCAGGTTGTCATAGCGAACCAAAACATTATCCAACCAGTAGGAGTTGTTTTCGCGCGCCCAACCTTCTTTATACGTCTTCCGCATCTCGGTAATTGCGTCGCGCAGGCTTTCTAATCGTCCGTTAATATCGACGATTTCGTCTAGATCATTTTGCACGCGTTTCGGGTCGCTCTGATTCTGATATGCGTCCCAATAATAGTGGCTGATTTCCGAGGTGAACTGGATCTTCATGCCCAGAGTGTCGAGATGCCAGGCTGCCAGCAACATGCCGTCAAGGGTGCCAGCGTGGAGTTGCGCCTGAGTGCGATTGTGCTGGAGCGATTCCGCCGTACGCTCAGCGCCAAGGCGTAAATCATGCGTAGCCGGCAACGCCTGCGCTGACATGTTCGCACCAGATTCGCTGAAAGGATCGGACCAAAAAAGTTCGTTGCTGGCTCCGTGCAGTTTTGTAGCGGCCAGCAGTGTGTGAGAGCGATCCAGATTCTCGATTGCACCGACGAACGTTCGTCCATCACCGTCGTTGTTGCGGTAGAAGGCCCAATCGTAGCTGTTCTTGAAATCGTCAATGCTGGACTCGCCGGGTTGCCAGGCGGCGGTCGCTCCAAAGATTAATGCCGGCCATGCCATGTCGATCAAAGATTCGCCGTCGTCGTTCCAGGTAGTGTTGAGGACGCCCATCGCCTGATGCTTCTGTCCGTCGCGCACAAAGTTTCGGATGTTGGTGAACGCGCTGTCGAGATCGGGCCAGACCACGCCCCAGTTGCCCGCTCCAGGCGAAACGATCACGCGCAGGCCGGCATTAGTGTAGGGCGTGATGATGTTTTCGTAGCTCGGCTTCGGATCGTAATCCCAGGGAACGGCAATCATGTCCTTCGGAAGGATGGTAAGTAACTCGGGATACCTCACTGCAATGTCTCCCCAGAACATCAGTTCCTTGTGAAAGGGCTGCATAATTTCAAACACTTTTTGCAAATGTTCGAGATAGACGCGGCCGAGGCCTTGCTGAGCGGCAAGATCTTTTGTGCGTCCGAGACCGAGTTCGAAGGTTTCGTCGGCACCGATATGGAAGAACGGCCCAGGAAATAACGGAACCACTTCGCCGTAGACTTCGCGGATGAAATCGTAAGTTTTAGGATTGGTGGGAGTAAGGACGTGCCCGTGGGGAGTTTCGGCGAGATCGGAATAAATTTCGTACTTCAGAAACTGATGGAGATGGCCGAAGGCCTGCTGCTCGGGAAGAATTGTGACGAAGTACCGGGCGGCATAATCGACGAGTTCTTTGATCTCTTCGCGAGTCAGCGCCGCTCCTTTAGGCGCTGCCAACGATTGCGCCTGGAAGTCGAAAACGTTTTCCATGTTGAAACCGACGAAATTGATCTTGTACTCCGCCAGAGTGCGGATTTGCGTCTTCAAGTAATCGAGCGTGGGGATGGGCCCTCGGCTGATGTCATCGCTGACGCCGCGCCATCCCATGCTTGGCCAATCGCGGATGACGAGCGCTGGAATGGCGAGCATCTTTGAGCCAGGAGTTTGCTGGCGCAACAACTGGCGGAGGGTCTGCACGCCATAGAACAGGCCCTGCGCGGTATTGCCGGCGACAAGAACACCGGAGTCAGATGTGCGGATTACGTATGCTTGGTCTGCGACCTCGCGGCTTCCGAGGCCATCGATTTTCACTCCCTGCGATTCGAGATAGGAGCGGAGGCCGCGATCGGTTAAGCGGCCGAGCGAGATGTGGCCTGGCATTTTGGGAGCATTAGTTGCTGATTCGATAGAAAGCTTGAAGCCGGTGCGCTCGCGGATCTCTTTTTGTAGCATTTCGGCAGCAAGGCGGTCTTCGTTATTACTAATAAGGATGATGGTCGTAGGCTTGATAGTAAGGCGGCCTTCGCCGAGGTGGACTTCTTTTGGCGCGGGCAGAATCTTGAGCTCCTGACTGGCGTCGGTGAGTTGGGCGTGGGAGAACAACGGCAGGATGGCTAGGCAGGCGAACATCCATTTAATAATCGTCATGGTGAGGTGAATGGCGAGAGTAGCAGGAGGGATTGGGAGACGACAAGTTTTGATTATGCTCTACTTCTGGAATGCTTCCTTGTTCACCACATAGGGCATCTTGGTGATGTCGCCGCCGTAGTTCCCTTCTAGCACGTCAATCAATCCTTGAACGCAGCGGCCGGCCATGCCTTGGTTGGGATCGGGCGACAGGCGGGTGATGCGGGCGGCGCTGGCGAAGTGTGGGAGAAGGCGGCAGCGATCGGCGATCGCGGGATCGCGCAGTGGCGAGTCGGCAGGCAGAGGTTCCTTCTCGTAGACATCGAGAGCCGCGCCGGCAATCCAGTTCTCGCGCAGGGCTCGCGCGAGGGCTAACTCATCTACTACTGGACCGCGCGAGGTGTTAATCAGCATTGCCGTCGGTTTCATCATACGCAGCGTGGTTTCGTTGATGAGGTGATAGGTCGGCGTGGGGCTCTCGCCTTCGCGCAGCAGCGGAGCGTGGAGGCTGATGAAATCCGAACTGCTCAAGGCATCGTTCAATGGCGTGTAGCGAATAGTGACCCGCTCGCGGCTGATGCCGCGCTGGAAACGCAGATCGAGCACTTCTTGTATTGCTTTTATGTAATCGTGATTTTCGTAGGCAGGATCGAAGCACAGGATGTTCATGTCGAATCCGGCGCATTTCTTGATGAAGGCCTGGCCGATACGGCCGGTGCCGATGACGGCTACGGTTTTGCCGGTGACTTCGTCGCCCAAGAACGGCAGATAGGGATGCCAATAACCCCACCGATTTTCGCGAGTGAGATGTTCCGCGGGCCAGAGTTTGCGAGCTAGCGCGCCCATCAAAAAAAAGGCAAACTCGGCGGTCGCCTCGGTCAACACGTCGGCGGTATTGGTGAACGGGATTTTATATTTGTTGGCATCGGCGCGGTTGATGTTATCGAATCCGACGGCATATTGCGCGACTACTTTGAGTGTGTCTTTGCCGGCAGCGAAAATTTCGGCGTCGATGGGATCGCGCAGGGTTGTGATCAGGCCATCGATGCCCGACTTCACTTTTTCCACGATCAGGCCTTTCGGCGGGGCTTCGGGCTGGGGATAGACTTCGAGATCGTATCCTTTTTGGCGAAGGATGTTGAGGGCGTCTCCGATGTCGCAGGTGGCAAAAACTCGGATTCTCTGGGTCATGGGCTCGAACAGTGTATCGCATGGATTGCCACGGGGGGACGCGGGGTTTCATTGGAGAAGCCTTAATCCTGCTCTGATGGGATCATTAAGAACAGGGACGGTCCTCACTACAGTTTGAAAACAAACTCGACCTCTCACCAAGATGCGACAGCGCCTCGATTTGGTGTCAACCCGCCGGATTACCCGAAAATCATTTTGCTTTCGGAAGCGAAGCGTCGCTAACCGGTTCTATATCCTTGTTAAAGCCGACGGAGATCTTCCGCGATCTATCCGGGTAGTAACAGTTCTGATAGATCCAGAACCCCGGAAATGTCCGCAGTACATAATCCAGTGCCTGCGCCACAGTTACATCGTTCAACTCGCCGGTCACGCTCGGCCCGTGGATGACGATTTGGCCAGGCAAGCCCCAGCCCTCCCAGGCGGTCTTTCGCCCAACGTTGCGTTCCATGAAGTCTATTACCTCAGGCGTGTTCACGATGGCGTATAGAGCCATTGCTCCGCTGTGATAGTCAGAGGGGAATGAGAGATGGTGGATTTTGATTTCGAGGAAGTCTTTCGGGACATCGGTCTCCACCATGCGAATTTTTCCGTCACTCTCCTGGGTGACCCGCATCTTCGCATCGTCAGCGAACATTTCCTGCAGGACGTCACGAGCAGAGCCTTCGTGGCCCGAAACAGGTCGAAGCTTTGGGAATTCGGAGCGTAGATTAAAGTCGCAGAGACCCCAATACTCAAGCGATCCCGAAAGTTGCGCGTTGCTTAGAATTTTCTGCACCACTGGTATTGCCACCGTCTGATCGACTCCTCCTATGGTCTGGCTGAGGCAACAGCCAACCAGGATCAGAAGGGACGCCATAGCGAGCTTGCAAAACGACATAAACATTCAGACCTCCGCATTCTCCCCCGTCCCGAGAAAATCCAACCTTGGTCGGACGCAGGCTTTGGTTGAGGCGTAGATCAAGACTGATACCCTGCACGGACAGCGAATTCGACGTTAGTTGGGGATCTATTGCTCGCGTCGTTCCGGGCGCGGGGCTACGGAGGCGGCTTGCGCGTGATGACGAACATCGGCTCCTAAGACCCAGAAAATAACGTCTTCTGAAATGTTTGTGGCATGATCGGCAACGCGTTCGAGATTGCGCGCCACGAGTAGGGCATCTAGCGCCTGCTGAGTCACTTGCGGCTCTTCGTTCATCTTTCGCACGAGCACGATGAAAGCTTCGTCGCGCATACGATCGACGACGTGATCCATTTCAAGTACAGCCTGGGCGAGTTCGGCTTTGCCTTCGACGAACGATTCGAGGGCACGGCGCACCATGGCGCTGACGGCGGTCGCCATGCGGGCGATGTCGACGGGCAGTTCGACAGCGGGCAACTCGATCATGTCCATGACGCGCTCAGCGATGTTCACCGCCTGATCGCCGACGCGTTCGAGATCGGCGTTGATCTTAGTCACAGCCAGGATGAAGCGGAGATCGGTGGCGGCGGGTTGTTGCGTAGCCAGAATGTCGAAGGCCAGCTCGTCGATCTCGCGCTCGGCCGCGTTGATCAGACTCTCGTTTTCCAGGACCAACTGGCAGCGGGTAAGATCGCGCTGGGTGTAGGCCTGTGTAGCGCGATCCACTGCCAGTTCCGCGAGACCGCCCATGCGGAGTAGTTTCTCGCGAAGGTCCTCCATCTGCTGCTGAAAGCGCGTGCGCATTAGCTGTACCCCTATCCGAAGCTCTTATCCGAATCTGCCAGTGACGTAATCTTCCGTCCGCTTATCGGAAGGATTGGTGAAAATCTTTTCCGTTTTATCGAATTCGATCATCTTGCCCAGCAGGAAAAAGCCCGTGAACTCGGCCACACGAGCTGCCTGCTGCATATTATGCGTCACAATCACGATCGTATATTGCTCTTTTAATTGAAAAATAAGTTCTTCGATCTTGCCGGTAGAGATGGGATCGAGCGCGGAACAGGGCTCGTCCATAAGGAGAACTTCGGGCTGAACGGCGAGAGCGCGGGCGATGCAGAGACGCTGCTGCTGGCCTCCGGAGAGGCTGGCGCCCGATTTCTTGTGAAGATGGTCTTTTACTTCGTCCCACAATGCCGACGCGTTCAGAGATTTGTGCACAATCTCATCGAGTTGCTTGCGCTTGCGGAACCCGTTCAGTTTGAGGCCGGCGGCCACGTTGTCGTAGATCGACATGGTCGGAAACGGATTGGGCTTCTGAAATACCATGCCTACGCGGCGGCGCAGTTGAGTAGCGGACGTTCTGTTATAGACGCTGAGGTCGCCGATACGGACCGCGCCATCGACGCGGGCTTCGGGGATAGTCTCGTGCATGCGATTCAAGCAACGAATGAATGTCGATTTCCCACAGCCGGAGGGACCGATCAACGCGGTTGCGTGATTAGCGAGCACGGCGATATTGATGTCGAACAAGGCCTGCGTCTTGCCGTAGAAGGCATTGAGGTGCTCGACGGTGATTCCTACGCCCATAGCTAACTGAACTCCACACTCGGTTCATACATTGTGGCAGCGATAGGGGTCCTTCGACTCCGCCGATAATTCGCTTTGCGAATCATCGGGCTACGCTCAGGATGACAATTTGTAGATACTTTCGACATAACGGCTAAGCTCCCGCTAACGTTCCGTGCCTTACAACTATGCGGACGGCCGCGACTGCGCCTACGATCAGGATAATCAACACTAGCGCGCCCGCCCATGCCTGTCGATGCCATTCGTCGAATGGCGAGATCGCATAGGTGAAAATTTGCAGCGACAAGGCAGCAGTCGGCTGATCCGTCTTCCAATTCCAGAATTGATTGCCAAAGGCGGTGAAGAGCAGCGGGGCGGTTTCTCCCGCAACCCGCGCAAAGGCAAGCATGACTCCAGTGATGACTCCGGAGATGGCGGTTCGCAGCGTGATCGATAGCGTGGTGCGCCAACGCGAAACGCCCAGGCCGTAGGCAGCTTCTCGGATGGCTTGGGGCACGAGAAGCAGCATCTGCTCGGTGGTGCGGGCGATGGTAGGGACCATCATGATCGCGAGCGCGACGCCGCCAGCCAGGGCGGAGAAGTGTTTCTGGCGCATCACCACCAGGCCGTAGGCGACAATGCCAATGACGATCGAAGGCACGCCATTAAGCACGTCAGAGACGAAGCGCACGATGTCGCCATAGCGATTACGGCCGTATTCGGAGAGAAAGATTCCGGCGCCGATTCCGAGGGGCACACCGAGCACGCTGGCAATGGCGAGAATGACCATGGAGCCGACGATGGCATTCGCCATGCCGCCGCCGGGTTCGCCCACGGGCTTTGGCGTCTGGGTGAGGAAGGCGAGATTGATGGAGCCGATACCTTTGTAAACCAGATAGGCAAAGATAGCGAACAATGGCAAAAGCACCAGCACTACGGTAAGTATGGCGACGCCAGTCATGGCGTGATCGGTTGCGCGACGACGCCAACTGATGGGAGGAATGCTCACCTGCGGTATGGGGAGAGCCGGCGAATTGGAGGTCGTATCGGGCATCGCAATTTAGGCGAGGCTTCTCGCCGGTTGGCCCCGCGTCACACTCCACACGAGGAGGCGAGCCAGAGCGTTGACCACAATGGTTACAAAGAACAGGGCAAGGCCGATCTCAATCAAAGCGGAGAGATAGAGATCGCCGGTCGCTTCGGTGAATTCGTTGGCAAGAACGCTGGCCATGGTGTATCCGGGAGCGAAGAGCGACTTCGCAATCTCAGGCCGGTTGCCGATGACCATGGTGACGGCCATGGTTTCGCCGAGCGCACGTCCGAGGCCGAGAATGATGGCGCCGACGATTCCGGCGCGCGCATTGCGCAAGACGCCCATGCGAATCATCTCCCAACGCGTCGCGCCCAGCGCCAGCACAGCTTCGCGCTGGTGTTGGGGGACAACCGTAAGCACCTCGCGGGCGATCGACGAGATGATGGGAATGACCATAATGGCCAGGATCACGCCTGCAGCCAGCATGCCGATGCCGTAAGGCGGCCCACTGAACAGACCCGTCCAGCCCAGTGTATTGGCGAGAAATGGTTGCACATATTCGCGGAGCAACGGAACAAGTACGAAAATTGCCCAAAGTCCGTAGACGACACTGGGGATGGCGGCCAAGAGTTCTGTCGTGAAAGACAGAATTCCGCGCAGGTTGACGGGGCACATCTCAGTGGTGAAGACGGCCACACCGATGGATAGAGGCACGGCGATCACTAACGCCAAGAGCGACGAGACGATCGTGCCGAACATGAAAGGCAGAGCGCCGTATTGATCCTCGACTGGGTTCCAGTCGGAATGCCAAAAGAACTTCCAGCCAAAAGCATGCCACGACAACTGGGAGCCGATAATCAACTGATAAACGATGAGGCCGAGGAGGGCGACGACTGCCAGGCCGCAGAGGCGCATCACCCAGCCGAAAAGCGCATCCGGCACTTCGCTGACTTTCCCCTGCAACAACGGCTTCGCGCTAGCTTCGATTTTCAGGGCAACCTTGGGATCCCGCTCCGGTTCGGGAGCGTTGAAACGGGGCCGGGGCAGGGCTTGATTGGACATTCCCTTTGAGGCTAGCAGAGGCGTGTTACAAATCGGTTAAAAAGCTCGGGAGGTGGTGTCTGAAGTCGCTGATGATGGAGGATACGAAAATTCCCGAAGTGAACAGTTGAGACACTTCCTCCTTCGTAATCCTTGACGTTCTTTGTGGGTGAGGCGCATGGGTTGCGCGACGCAGGTGGTTTGTGAGACTACTGTCAACACTAGTTCGCGTCTATAGTTCGCGTCTATGCCAACCTTCGCCGCCATCGATATTGGATCGAACTCGGTTCGTCTGAAAATCTCGCGGCTGCAAGGCGGGCGGCTCAAAGAGATCCACGAAGACCGCGAGGTCACGCGCCTGGGGGAAGGGGTGTTCAGCGGAGGATTGCTTTCGCCGGAGGCGATGTCAGAGACGGTGCGCGTGTTGCGGCGTTTCAATCGCGCCATTCAGGAATGCGTAACCGATGCGGTGAAAGTAGTGGCCACTGCGGCCCTGCGTGATGCCCGCAATTCGCGCGCCTTTGTGGAGTGGGTACGGTCGACCACGGGTTGGACGATTGAGATTATTTCGGGGCTGGAAGAGGCGCGTCTCATTCATTTAGGACTCGTTTCGGCGGGGCGACTGGGGGCGCAGAGCGTTCTTCTCCTTGATCTCGGCGGCGGCAGCTGTGAGGTTACGCTGTCGCGGGGCGGCCACCTGCGGGACACAGTTAGCCTGCCGCTAGGAGCGGTGCGGCTGACCGGCGAATTCCTGAAGCACGATCCGCCGCGCAAGACCGAACTGAAGCGGCTGCAGGAATTTGTGGCGCGTGAAATTACGCGGATTCAAGATCGAATCAAAGCCGCGCGAGTGGGAGCAGTCATCGCGACTTCGGGCACCGCGGCCGCTCTGGTAGGCGCTGCCAACCGCATGGCGGGGTCGAAGAAGAATCGCTCCATCGTTGTTGGCAAGCGGACTTATGCCACGCGCGATATGATTCGACGGCTGGCGAAACAGATTTCGCATTTGTCGCTGGAGCAACGGAAAAAGGTCCCGGGGATTGGCCCGAGGCGCGCTGAAATTATTTGTGCCGGCGCCATCGCCTATGCGGAATTGCTGGAGCGTTGCCATCTAACCGGATTCCGCTATTCGGCGCTTGGACTGCGCGACGGCATTCTGGCGCAGATGGCGGCGGACTACGATCGCAGCACGCGATCGGGACGTGCCATTGAATCGGAACGGTGGGAATCGATCAAGCGCGCGGTGGAACATTATCGCGTCGACATGCACCATGCTTTGCATGTGCGCGACGCGGCGTTGCTGCTGTTTTCCTCGTTGAAATCGGTTCATCATCTGCCGCCGGAATATCGGGAATGGTTATCCGCCGCAGCCATGCTTTACGAAGTCGGCGACTATGTAAATCGCAACGGGCATCATCGCCATACGTACTACATCATTGCGAACTCCGAAATTCTTGGCTACACGCCGCAGCAGCGCAGGATCATTGGCTCGATCGCGCGTTATCTAGGAAAATCCCGCCCCACGGCGGGAGACGGTCCGATGAGCGCTCTGAGCCCCGAGGAGCAGGAGAATGTAACGAAAGCTTCAGTGCTCCTCCGCATGGCGCGCGCCTTGAATATGGGACGGAGCCAATCGGTGGGCAAAGTTTCGATGTCAGCGCGCAATGGCAGAGTCTCGGTGAAACTGACGCCTCGCGGCAAGGCTAGCGTGGATTTGGAAGTATGGTCGATCGAAAAGGATCGCACTTATTTTCGCGAAGTTTTTGGCCGCGAACTTTCCGTAGCAGCGGCGTGAAGCGCGCGCAAGATCCGCGGAGTGATGCACCAGCTAAGAGAACCAGAATTGCGGCGGGTTTCTACTTTGGCGACCGCGCCTTTTTTGAGTTCCACAACGGCTTCGCAGCCGCTATCGCTGATCACGCGGCCGAGAAATTCGCGCAGGTTGGGATTGTGGCCGACCAGCAAAACGGAATCCAGGCGGGCATATTTTTCGAGCATCTTTTGAAATTCCGAGAAGGTCGCTTGCGGCCGCAGAGCGCTCTCCATCACTAGTTTGCCCTCGTGTCCCATTTCATTACCCACTAATGCTGCGGTCTGCGAGGCGCGTTTCAGCGGGCTGGAAACGATGATTTCAACCTGCACGCCGAGAGCGGCCAGCGCCCGGCCAATGTATCCGCATTGTTCGATGCCGTCTTTGTCGAGTCCGCGCTTTTCATCCTTCTTGGCGGAAAGCAAACTTTGGCCGGCACTGGCGTGGCGCAAAAAATATAAAAACATTGTGGCGCGATGATTCCTTTCCGATTATGTTTGTCCGATCTTACTCCGCCAATCAGCGCCCGATTAGCGTCCGACGAGTAGCAGTTCGCCTCGGGACCGGCGCCGGAATTTCTTCGGGCGTCCCGGTGCCTTCGGCCACAGCGATGAGAAAATCCTGGGCGTTGAAGGCGGCAGCGCCTCGCGGTGGCCGCTTGCTGCGTCCCTTGGGCGATTGCCAGGAGCGCAGGTAGCGACCATCCTTTTGCAGAAACCTCGCTTTCACGTTGTCGGCGAGGTAGGCTGCCAGAATCTCGTGCCTTACGCGATCTCGCAGGAGCGGATTCTTTAATGGGAACAGGACTTCGACGCGCTCATGCAGATTGCGCGGCATCCAATCGGCGCTGCCCAGGTAGACTTCGGGCTCGCCGCCGTTTTCGAAACAAAAAATACGGCTATGTTCAAGAAAGCGGCCGACAATGCTGCGCACGCGGATGCGGTCGCTGATGCCGCGAATTCCGGGCCGGAGTGCGCACATTCCGCGCACAAGCAATTCGATATCTACACCGGCCTGCGAAGCGCGATAGAGGGCCTGGATAATGTCGATGTCGAGCAGGGCGTTCATCTTGGCGATGATGCGCGCGGGACGCCCGATGCGTGCGTGCTCCGCCTCGCGCTCGATCAATCCCAGACACTTTTCCGCCAGGTCAAGAGGCGCTACGAGCAGCGGCCCGTAGCCGGGATGCTCGGCGTAAGCGGTCAGAAAACTGAACACATCATGAACCGCACTCGTAATCTCAGGATCGGCGGTAAGCAGGCTGAGGTCTGTATAGATGCGGGCGGTAGTCGCGTTGTAATTCCCAGTGCCGAGGTGCGCGTATTGGCGGGTCACGCCATCGGGATCGCGACGCACCAACAGCGAAAGTTTGCAATGCGTCTTCAGTCCGACCAATCCGTGGAACACCTGGACGCCGGCGTCTTCCATATCCCGGGCCCAGCGGATGTTTGACGCCTCGTCGAAGCGCGCTTTCAACTCCACGACGGCGGTGACTTCCTTGTGGGCGGCGGCGGTCATCAATGCCGGAACGATCAACGAGTGTTCACTGGTCCGGTAAAGGGTCTGCTTGATGGAGAGCACACGCTCGTCTTCGGCAGCGGACTGAATGAACGACATGACGGCGTCGTAAGAGTCAAACGGGTGGTGCAAGAGCACATCGTGACGGCGCAGTTCCTCGAACAGATCGTGCGATTTGGCGGTGAGGCGCAACTCTCGCGGCACGTAGCCGTGAAACTTTAGATCTGGGCGCGCCGCCTCATCGTAAATGTTGAAAAGGCGCGAAAGGTTGACCGGGCCGTTGACCGGAAAAACCTGCCACGGATCAAGCTCAAAAACCGTTCCCAGGCGTTCGATGATCTCAGGGTCGGCTTCGGACTCGATCTCCATGCGCACAGCATCGCCCTTGCGGCGGTTGTGCAATTCGGCGCGGACAGACTCCAGCAGGTTGCGCGATTCTTCTTCCTGTAGATAAAGATTGCTGTTGCGCGTGACGCGAAAGGCGGCGGAGGAAATGATGTCGTAGCCCTGATACATGCGCGCGGCGTGATGGACTACCAGGTCGGCGAGAAAAATGAAATCAATCGTGCCCTGCGATGGCAAACGCACGAGCCGCGGCAGAGACCGCGGCACCGTAACCACCCCGGTATAAGTCAGCGACGAGCGACGGCGGCGCCGCAACAAGAGCGCCACGCAGGTCGCTTTGTTGATCACCCGCGGAAAAGGATGTGCTGGATCCACCGTCACCGGCGTCAGCAGCGGATCGAGCTCCCGCATACAGTAATCGTCGGCAAAAGCCAGCGCTTCTTCATCGAGTTCGTCGAGGCTCAGGACCCGAATTCCCTGCTCTCTCAGCTCCGGACGCAGGCGGTCGTTCCAGCAGGAATACTGTTCTTCGACGAATTCGTGAGTCGCATCTTTGATCAGTTCGCGCTCCTCCACCATGGTGAGCCCGTCGGGAGTGGTGGAGTTGTGCCCGTCTTCGAGCTGCTGCAACAGGCCGCCGACACGAACTTCGAAGAATTCGTCAAGATTGCTGGCCGAAATTGCGAGAAATTTCACGCGCTCGAGTAACGGATTGCGGAGATCGCCAGCCTCTTCGAGTACGCGCCAGTTAAATTTGAGCCACGAGGCTTCCCGGTTCAGAAGAGTGGCGCGGTTGTTAGGAATCTGTCGAACCATATCGTGGTGGGTGGAACGTTGTGCTGCGACCCGGAGGCAACTTGGAGCGGCGATCGACCCAAAAATAGTATACCAACGCGGCGGCGGACAGACTCAATCGGGAGAATCGACCGTCCAGCGAGAGGTGCGAGCTGGCAATGGAAAGGTTTCAGGCCTCGAAGTGCAAGCCGATGCATATGGGTCTTTCAGGGTTACTACCTGGTCAAGAACGTAACTCATTCACATAAAGACATTTAAGAAAACTTTGAAGACGGGCGCAGGTTGGCGTCAAGCATGCAATGTCTGTAATGTTAATAAAGTCGATTAACACGATAGGCTTTATGGAATAATTACCGCCCCGGGATCTCGACGCGAACTGTGTATCACTGCTGGTGGTCTTTTCTTTCAGCGGTGTCGAACGTGCCAGAGCATCGGCGTGTTTTTTGCGTTGTGAGTCCGACTCACGAAAAAAAAGGAGAGTATTTAGATTTATGAAATCAACCAAACGCATGTTCCTCATGGTCCTAATGTTGACGGCAATCGCCGCCGGCGCTTGGGCACAAACCTCGGACTCCGCCGCCGCGAGTCCGAAAAAGAAACACAAGTCAATGACCGCGGACCCAGCGCCCCCGGCGATAACCGCAGCCGACGTTCAGTCGTTGAGAGACGCAATGGCCGCGCAGCAGCAGCAAATCCAGGAGCTTTCTCAGCAACTGAAACAGGCGCAACAGAACTGGCAGCGGGCGCAGACCGCGGCAACAGACGCAGCCAATAAGGCGGCTGCCGCTCAGACGCAGGCTCGTCAGGAGCAAGAGACGGTAAGCGAGTTGAAGAGCGATGTGGCCGATCTCAAGACGGTGAGCAGCTCACTGTCAAACAACCTAGGGTCAGATGACGGGAGCCACGGCGCTCCTGTGTTGAGGAATGCCCTGTATTCGTTGCAGGAACCCATCACGGGTGGCAATCCGACACCGGAACAGATTTACAACAAGCAAATGGAGAGCCCCATAACGCTTCGCTTCCGCGGCATCAACATTACTCCCGGCGGATATGCCGCCGGAGAGTTTGTGCGCCGCTCAAGGGCTCTGGGTGCAGACTTATCCACTCCCTATAACTCTCTGACGATGCCGGGCGCGTCGCAGAGCCAGCTCTCAGAATTCTTCGGCTCAGGTCGCCAGTCCAAAGCCACCGTTTTCGTCGACGGCAAGCTGGCGAATGTCGATCTGTCCAGCTATATCTCCACGGACTTCCTTTCGTCCGGTGTTACTTCAACTTCTACCGAGACCAACAGCTACACGCTTCGTCTCCGCCAGGCATGGGCACAGGCCAAGTTTAATAATGGGTGGAGCTTCCTCGCCGGTCAGGCGTGGAGCTTGGTGACCGAGAATGGCGTTGGCATCTCTCCAGACGACGACATGGGAAAAACAAACGATGCCCGGCCGAAGACGATTGATCCAAATTACAGCGTCGGCTTTGACTTTGCCCGCCAATGGGGACTTCGCCTGACCAAGAGCTTTGACAAGGTGGCGTTCGCGGTGTCCGTGGAGAATGCGCAAGGCACTGCGACCACGCACGGGAACGCGAATAATTACCTGTTTACCCAGGCAGGCGCCAGCAACAGCTACAATACCCTCTCAACCTACACTTTCAATCCCTCGCCCGACCTCATCGCCAAGGCCGCATTCGATCCCGGGTTCGGGCACTACGAGATATTCGGTCTTTACGATCGCTTTACCAATCGCGTATTCCCCTGCATAGACATCGCCACAACCACGACGTGCGGTACCAGCACGACGCCGGGCCCGAATGCCTCAGACGCCTACAACTATTCCAAGAATGGAGGCGGTGTCGGCGCCAGCGCGCGCTGGCTATTCGCCAAGCGCCTCACGTTTGGTCTGAAGGGCTTTGGCGGCAGCGGAATCGGACGCTACGCCCCGGGCGGATTGCCGGATGCCACCGTCAATCCAGACGGCACCCTTCGCCTAGTCAAAAACCTCCAAGGACTCGGCACGCTGGAATTGAAAACCAAGCATGTCGATTTTTATAGCTACGGTGGAGTTGAGTACGCCCAGAATACGTGGAGCGTTGACCCCATAACCGGCAACCAAGTTGGTTATGGCGCCCCCGGCGCTACCAAGGCGTTCACCAATGCAGGTTGCTACTCCGAGACTGCACCCGGGACAAGCGTCGTTGTTTCAGGTCCTGTGCCTGGCTCTCTGGCCAATTGCACGGCCGACACACGCGCACTGATCGAGGGAACCCTCGGCTTCTGGTATCGCTTCTATAGCGGGCCCAAGGGCAGGTTCCAGTTCGGCAGTCAATACTCCTACGTGACGCGCAATACCTGGGCAGCAGCTGGACGCGAACCGAACGGGATAGACAATATGGTCTTCACCTCGTTCCGCTACTACTTGCCGTAAAAATCAAAATGGTCCCGCGCCACAGTTGGCGCGGGACCCTCCTTTTTCACAGGAAAGTTTAGCGGAAACCACACTTTCTGGAGGGCGCGTTTACCCTTCAGAGTCACCACCGGCCCGGTTTTGGCTTACTCTCCTTTGCCGGGTCGGTGGTACTAGCCTAATGCTTCGATCTCAAATCAAGCCACGGACCGGCGTTCGAAGCGAACAATAGAGGCTCCGACACTTTAGTGGACTTGCTTAATCGCGGCCTTAACTTTCTCCGCGACGTTCGCAGGTAGTGGCGCGTAGCTGAGCTGGTTTGTCATCTTCTGGCCGTCGTTGACCATCCAGGCCAGAAAATCCGCGATGATCTTGCCCTTCTTCGGGTCGGGCTCTCCCTTCGCATTCCTCGCCTCCTCGGGAATCAAGAGCCACGTAAAGCTGGATATGGGATAGGCTGTCTTGCCGGGCGCGTTAGTAATGGAGACGCGAAAGTCTGCAGGCATGTTAGCCGAGGCTGCCGCTTCCGTCACGCCATCGAGCGAAGCCTTCACGAAGTTGCCGGCGGCATTCTTGACGGAGCCGTACGTTATTTTATTTTCGACGGCGTAGATGAGTTCAACATAGCCAATCGAGCCTTCAAGTTGCCTCAGTTGTCCGGCCACGCCTTCGTTTCCCTTGCCGCCCAATCCCACGGGCCATTTTGGCGAAGGTCCCTTCCCTACGGTCGATTCCCACTCTTTGCTGACCTTCGAGAGATAGTCGGTGAAAATAAAAGTAGTGCCGCTGCCCTCGGAGCGGTGAATCACGATGATCGATTTGTCTGGAAACTTGACGCCGGGGTTGGCCTGAGCAATCGCAGGATCATTCCACTTCTGAACCTTGCCGAGAAAAATTCCAGCCAAAGCTTCAGGAGTGAATTTAATTTCGCCGCTGATTCCCGGGACGTTATAAGCGGGCACGACCGCGCCGAGCACGGTGGGGATATGGAGGATTTTGCCTTTAGCTTCCTTTAATTGTTCGTTGGTCATGGGGACGTCGGCGGCTCCGAAATCAACCGTGCCATTCAACACCTGGCGGATGCCGCCGCCGCTGCCGATTGACTGATAGTTGATCTGCACGTCGGAGTGAATCTTGTTATATTCGCTGAACCATTTGGAGTAGATGGGATAGGGAAAAGTGGCGCCTGCTCCGTTGAGTTGAGTCTGCCCCAGGACGGGCAGCGCGAAGGCAAGACCTGCCAACAGCAGCGCGATGCGATGGTTCACTCGGTAACCCCCGTCAAAATTTTAGATTTACGTATGCCCTTTTGTTTTATGCAGGAAATGTTAATGCAAGGTTACAACCCCGTAAATTTCCCATGAACCGACTTTGTTTCACAACTACTTACAACTCCTTTAACCACCACGCTAGAAGCCGAGCAGAAACCTTGATCTTCTGGCACACTGCTTGACGGTGAGGATGACGCCTTTCCGTGGGCAATGATCCGTTGAAAAACGATCCGTTGAAAAATGAATCTCGAATTGCGCCGGGCTCACCGGGCATTGAGCCGCGCTGGACCTCGAGCGCCAAAACCGGGATTGGCACTGCCTTGAACCTGCATAGCCGAGTCTGGTTCACGCTGAGCCACGGCATTCTCAATGAGATCTACTTTCCCCGAGTCGACCAAGCCTGCATCCGCGACTTTGGCTTGATTGTGACCGACGGTAAGGGCTTCTTCTCAGAAGAGAAGCGCCATTGCACCTTCCAGAATCTTCCCATCGAACCAGGAGTACCTGTCTACGAACTAACCAATACGGCCCTGGATGGCCGCTACCGAATTGAGAAGGAAGTGTTGACCGATCCCTGGCGAAACGTGGTTTTGCAGAAAATCCGTTTCGTGCCGCTGCAGGGGAAGCTTGGCGATTATCACCTGTACGCGGTGCTGGCGCCGCATTTGGCTAATTTCGGCTTTGGCAATACTGGCTGGGTTGGGGAATACAAGGGAAGGCCCATGCTTTTCGCACAACGTGATTCCGCGGCGCTGGCGCTTGGCTGCTCCGTGCCATGGCTGAAGCGTTCCGTCGGATTCGTTGGTGTTTCCGATGGCTGGCAGGACCTCGACCGCCATTTCCAGATGGCGTGGGAGTACGAGCGCGCGGAAAACGGGAACATTGCGCTGACTGGCGAAATCGATCTCTCTGCTTCTAACGGTGAATTCATCCTCGCCCTCGGCTTTGGCGAAATGTGGGCGGAAGCTGGACAACAGGTCGTCTCTTCCCTGTTGACTCCCTACCAGTCGACGAAGAGAGATTATGTTTCGCATTGGCGGAATTGGCAGCAGACGCTGAAAAAGCTCGATGAGAAGCCGCGGGAAAAAGATTTGTATCGCACCAGCGTGGCGGTTCTGCGCGCCCATGAATCAAAAGATTTTCTCGGCGGAATCATTGCCAGCCTTTCCATTCCCTGGGGCTTTAACAAGGGCGATGAAGATCTTGGCGGCTATCACCTGATCTGGCCGCGCGACCTCGTTGAAAGTGCCGGCGGATTGCTGGCTGCCGGCGCCCATGACGACGCCCTCCGCGTTCTGCATTATCTCGAGGCCACTCAGGAGGCCGACGGACACTGGCCGCAAAATATGTGGCTGGATGGGCGTCCCTATTGGAACGGCTTACAGATGGATGAGACCGCGTTTCCCGTTTTGCTGGTCGATTTGCTGCGGCGCGAATCGCCGCGCTGCTTCGGCAACGAACGTCGCTGGTGGCCAATGGTACGCAAGGCCGCAAACTTCATCGTGATTAATGGGCCGGTCACGCAGCAGGATCGGTGGGAAGAAGATGGCGGTTATTCGACCTTCACCATGGCGGCGGAAATTTCTGCCTTGCTGATCGCCGCCGATATGGCGGAATCGCTCGGCGAATCGCATCCCGCCGAATTTCTGCGCGACATGGCCGACACTTGGAATTTCAATATCGAGCGCCGTACTTACGCGGTTAATACCGATCTCGCGCGGCAGGTTGGGGTCGAGGGCTATTATGTGCGTATCACGCCGCCGCCCACGGGAGACGGAGTCGCTTCGCCGCTACAAGGTTTCGTCCCCATCAAGAATCGCGCGCCCGGGAGTTCGGATCGGGCGGCAGTGGAAATTGTCAGTCCCGATGCGCTTTCGCTGGTGCGCTTTGGGTTGCGAGCCCCTGACGATCCGCGCATGCTGAACACCATAAAGGTCATCGACGAACTGCTGCGCGTGAAGCTTCCGCAGGGGCCGGCGTGGTATCGCTATAACGGCGATGGTTACGGCGAGCACGCGGACGGGTCGCCCTTCGATGGCAGCGGGACCGGCCGTCCCTGGCCGCTGCTGGCGGGTGAGCGCGCGCATTACGAATTAGCCGCCGGACGCGCTGACGTTGCCGAGGCTCTACTCGGCGTAATGGAAAACTCGACGGATGCAAACCGCCTCATTCCCGAGCAAGTGTGGGACGCTAACGATATTCCGGAGCGCGAACTGTATGCGGGAAAGGCTTCGGGGTCGGCATGCCCGCTGGTGTGGGCGCACTCGGAATACATCAAACTTCGTCGCTCTCTGATCGACGGCAAAATCTTTGACCAGCCGTCGCAGACGGTGGAACGATACCTGGTCAAAAAAGTTTCAGCGACGTATTTCAACTGGCGCTTCAACAATAAGCCGCGCAGCATGCCCTGCGGGAAAAAGCTGCGGGTTCTGATGGTCGAACCGGCAGTGGTGCATTGGAGCTTCGACGCTTGGCAAACTAGCCAGGACAGCGAGTCCGTCGACAGCGGGTGCGGTCTGCATCATGTGGATCTACCTACAGATACTCTCATCAGGGGACGCCAAATTGTTTTCACGTTCTACTGGAAAAACGGTGCGTGCTGGGAGGAACGAGACCATCAGGTTACTGTTGAATAGCGATCCAGGATGGGTCGGAGATTCGTTGTTGAGATTCACAGATTTCCCGCAGTTTTCAGTCACCCGACGCACTGGCCGCGCGGGCACGGTGAGCGTTTGACGTGCGTCCGGTAGTTCGCGCCGCCACCAGGAGCGTGCCGCCTCTGCCGGCGATCGATCCCAGCCAGACCAGCGGCAAGAAGGCAAAAAAGAAGGGAGCGGATATTCCGCTGATAAGCTTTTCCGTCAGCGTTCCGCAAAGTTTTTTTCTGCTAAGGAAATCGAAGAGAACATTGGGCGTCGGCAACACCGCATTGAGTGCACTCTGCCACCAACCGATCAGGTCATATTCAAATTCCTGGTGCCAATGTGCGACCGGCACAAACTCAGTCCGATGAAGCATCCCGTCAATGGATGTGGCGGTGAAATGATAGAGATGGCGGGGAAGATCCAAATGCAGCCAGTTCGATCCGAAGGTTCTTGACTGCCACCCCTCAAAGTCCGGCACCGCTATCAGTATGAGTCCGTTGTCCGCTACCATGCGCCGAATTCTCGCAATGACCGCCCCCGGATCCTGCATATGTTCGAGGCTGTGCCAGAGGGTAACGCAGTCGAATGGACCCCGGTCTGCGCATTCGTCGAGGGTGCTAAAAACTTCCAGTCCGAGCCGCCGGGCGGGGGCCGAATTTAACTCTATCCCGGTCGTCTTCCAACCGCGTTTCCGGGCGGCCTGAAGAAATGTTCCCTCTCCACAGCCAACATCCAGAAGCCGCCGGCCGTGACCAAAGCCTGCCATCCGAGTGACAATCGCAATTCGGCGACGGTCGCAGAAGCTAGCTGTAAGCCCGTGGCGCTTGCCGTAGTACTCGGCGTAATGAGGCTGCAGTTGGTCGGGCGACGGATCGGTGATTCCTAACCCGCATACCGGACACCTGAGCACGTCAAACTCGAGTCCGGTTACAGGGTCCGAGACTCCGCTAAGGTGGGGCTCAAGCCGGTTGGAGCACATCGGGCATGTGCCGTCTCGGTTTACAGGTAGCCCCATGAGCCTGATTATTTCGGAAAAAACTACCAACCTCGGCGCACGAAGGTCCTAGACTTCGTAACCAAGGTACTGTTACTCGAACGGATTTAGCCTCGCGGCCCGGAGTTCGATGCCTGCCCTGCAAGCGCGAAACTCAATCTCAACTGAGAACTGTGCCTGTTAAACTTTGGCATGCTTGCGAATCTACCCCGAAGCAATATGCGCGTCCCCTTTCCCTTTGTTATGGTCGTACTGAAACTGATGATGATGACGATGATGAGTATCCTCGCGACCTCCCAAACTCTGCCGATTGTGCAGGCTGTGACTGACCCGAAGCAGATCGTGTCCAAACCCGATGCGCGCGTCGAGAAAAATCTTACGATTGAGAAACTGTATATGACGCGGCAGATGGGCGGCTCGACCTGGTCTCCGGATGGAAAGACGGTCGCCTTCGTCAGCAATCTGAGCGGACGGAATAATATTTGGACGGTCGATGCCGATGGTGGATGGCCGATGCAACTCACTGTGAGCAATGAGCGGCAGACGAGTCCGACATGGTCTCCCGATGGCAAGTGGATCGCCTACATGTCGGATTACGACGGCGATGAGCAATGGGATATTTTTCTCGTCTCGCCGAAGACGGGACAGGTTGTAAACCTTACTAACACGCGCGAAATCGCGGAGGAAAATCCGACGTGGTCGCGCGACGGACGCTACCTCGCATACATTGTCAAACCGAAGACTTCGTCGGTGTTCGAGATTGATGTTTACGACACAGTGATGCGCGATGTGAAACATCTGACTTCGGGCACGCCTAAGGACCGTATGAATGTTGCACCGATCTGGTCGGCGGACGGTGCGTTCATTGTTTATACGCAGGAGCAGGCGAAGGGCACGGACTCGAATGTGTTTGTGGTCGACGTAGCAAGTGCGCAGAGCACGCTGCTCACTCCCCACGATGGCGAACATCTTTATTCGGCCAACGACCTTTCGCCGGATGGCAAGAGCGTGCTGATTACGTCGAATGCCGCCAGCGGCTACGAGAATGTTGGACTGCTCGACATTGCGAGCAAGAAAATAAGATGGATAACTCAAGATAAGTGGGAAATCTCCGGCGGGAAGTTTTCCCCGGACGGCAAATTTCTTACCTACACCGCCAACATCGATGGCAACGCCGACGTTTATCTCTACGACGTTGCCGCCGGCAAGGCCCGCGATCTCGGTTTGCCGAAGGGGGTGAACCACGTTGCTGGCAATCCTTCGCCCTTCACCTCTGACGGGTCGCGCATGCTCTTTTCACACACCGGCCCCACCGCTCCCGGCGACTTGTGGGTCTATACCTTCAACGACAAGCTGCCGCGCCCGAACATTTCGCGGCAGCTTACATCGTCGCTTGTAGGCGGCGTGCGCTCTGAAGATATGGTTCAACCTTATCTCGTTCACTATCCCAGCAGAGATCGTAAGTGGACGATTTCGGCATTTGTTTATATGCCTTATAACTTGCCTCACAATCCTGAGCATCCGGCGATTATCTATGTTCACGGTGGCCCCACGGCGCAGACGATGAATACTTTCAATCGCTTCGTGCAATATATGGCGAATCAGGGCTATATCGTGATTGCTCCTAACTATCGCGGATCGAGTGGGTATGGGAAAGATTTTCAGCAGGCAAATCTTTTTGATATGGGCGGCGGTGATTTGCAGGATGTGCTGGCCGCTGCCGACTTTATAAAACAGACCGGCTACGTCGACTCGAAGAAACTCATTCTCATGGGCGGCAGTTATGGCGGTTACTTGACCATGATGGGAGTAACTAAGGCCCCTGAAGTGTGGGCGGCGGGCGTTCCGATTGTGCCCTTTGTGAACTGGTTCACCGAGATTCAGAATGAAGACCCGGTACTGCAGCAGTCTGATCTGGCGACGATGGGCGACCTCGTAAAGAACAAGGCGCTATATGAGGATCGGTCGCCGATTAACTTTGTTGATCAAATCAAGGCGCCGCTCTATCTCTTAGCGGGCGGCAACGACCCTCGTTGCCCTAAGAGCGAGGCGCAGCAGGTGGTCGATGCGATCAAGAAGCGCGGCGGCGTGGCCGAATATAAAGTCTATGAGAATGAGGGACACGGCTTTGCCAAAGTCGAAAATCAGATTGACGCCTACAAGCGTGTCGCAGAATTTCTGAAGGCTCACGTGCCGCCGGCGGATTGCGGGTGCTCGCTGAATTAGCAGCGCTTGTCTCGGAATACTTGTGAGTCCGCAGATAGGTAAGCCTTTCCTCTCTTATCGTGGCGATAAACCCCTGCGACACCTGCAAACAGGACCGAGTACGGCTACGGCTAGCGCGTTAAGCCGCATTGCTCTGGCCCGTTTGCGCTCCGACTAGCGAATCGGGCTCGCGGATGGCGACCTGAATTATGCCGTTTCGCACCGCGAACAACACCAGTTCAACCATGGAGTGAAGGTTAAGTTTCTGCATAACGTTGTTGCGGTGCGTCTCCGCGGTCTTGGGACTGATGCCCAGACGCGCGGCCACCTGTTTTGATGACTCCCCTTCTGCGACTAGTTGAATTACCTCGCGTTCTCGCGGTGTCAGAGTGGGAGCTATTTGCTCGTTTTTCGTGCTCTGAATATGTTCCAGATATCCGGAGAGCACAATTCTTGAGACCCGTGCAGTGAAAAAGGTATTGCCGTGTCCCAAGGCGTGGATGGCGGCTACTAAGTCGCGCGAGGCGTCGGATTTCAGAACGAAACCCTGAGCGCCAGCTTCAAAGGCGTCGCGAACCACTCGATCTCCGTCAGCCATGGTCAAGATCAAGACTTTAACTCGCGCATTCTCTTTAATGATTTGGCGGGTAGCGTCCAAGCCATTCAGGAGTGGCATGCCAATGTCAATAATCACAATATCAGGCTTTAATTCTTTGGCTTTGTCCACGGCTGCGCGACCATCGGAGGCCTCGGCGCACACTTCCCAGCCCAGGTCGGCCTTGATCAACGAAATCACGCCCTGCCTTATGACGTCATGGTCGTCGGCGACAAGAATCCGCAAGCTCATAGGGCGGCGCTTCTTTCTTCAAACTGGGGCACGGGGGGCACCGGGAAGGTCGCGTAATCACGGCATCGCGTGGAGATATCCGCACCCGGAGTGAGTGGTAAGATCGCCCGCAGCGTGGTTCCGCATTCATTGGAGTTGATTGACAGTGCTCCGTTGAGTTCGCCCAATCTTTCGCGCATTCCGGCCAAACCGACTCCCACGTCAGCGGTACCCTCGCCCAATCGTTGCAATACTTCCGCGGGTATGCCACGGCCGGAGTCCGCGACTTCGAGGATGACGCCTTCGGGGTGATAGAGAAAACAGACGGCGACGCTGGACGTTTGGGAGTGGCGATGCACGTTGGTTAAGCTCTCCTGCAACACACGGAACAGGGCGATCTCGATCTCTGTGGGGAGGCGTTCGGGAAGTTTGGCGAAGTCCAAGGTCACGTTGACCCCGCTGCGCTCGCCAAAGCCTTGCACATACCACTGCGCGGCTGCGGTGAATCCCACTTCGTCGAGCAAGGGGGGATGGAGAAGATATGAGGTCGTGCGAATTTCCTTGAGCGCCTGATCGGCCAGAGCAGAGATATCGGACAGCACTCCGGTTGTGTCCTCGTTTCGTTGAAGCTTGTACTCAAGGCTGGCGGCGGCCATTTTCAGCGCTGCCAATGTCTGTCCGGTGTGGTCGTGCAAGTCGCGTGCCACCCTTCGTCGTTCATCGTCCTGCGCTTTGAGAAGTCTTCGAGACAGCTTCCGCAGGGCGGCGGTGTGTTGCACGAGAAGCAATTCAAGTTGAGCGCGGGAAGGTCGACCTCGGAAATTCTTCACTGAGAGCCACATGGAACCCTACCTTTTGTCGGAAAGTTGGAACCGACAGTCTGTCCTGGAATATTAGGATTCTCACATGATGCGATGAATGCAGTCTGTGCCGTATTGCTCATGAGGGTTGCACGATTGCGATTGTCGAAATTCACGACCTGAGCAATCCTGATCAGTTTGCCAACGCGAATCCAACTAGCGTGAAGGAGGGAGTTGGCCATGCGCGCGACACTTCGCTTGCTGAAATCACTATTCATGACCAACGTCTTCAGCTGGGAAGCCGCGGCAACCCTGGGTCCCAGCCTCACCGGGGGTACGATTGCGGCCACGGAGGATATCTTTTCTCCCGGAGCAGCGGACAGCGTGAACTGGGTTCCTAGCGTCGCCGTAAAAGAATTGCCCGCGGACATGATTCGAGACGATGCGCAGAAATTTCTTCGCGAGGTCGAGATCATTCTCAACCATGATCGGCCGCATCTGGTTTTTGACTTGTCTAATGTGAAGTGCCTGGACAGCGGGGGTGTCGATATCCTGCTGCGCTGTTTGCGAGGGGCAAGCAAACGGGATCGCGACCTCAAGCTTGCGGCTGTTTCTCCAGAGTTGGTCAGCGTCCTGGAATGGACGAAGGCGGGGCGGATGTTCGAAGTTTTCGAGAGCCCATCAGATGCAGTACTGAGTTTTCGCCAGCAGCGACATTTGGATCAACCAAGCCGCAATCTCTGATTTTGGGGACCGCGCTGGGTGTCCCACGATCAGTTGCGGCGTGGGCTGGTAAAAGACAGCGCCCTCGATAGAGAGAGAAACGCCAGGCGACCATTCTCCCGCGAGGTCGCGCAACGCTAGCGCTGAAGACACTCGGCATGGCGCCTTTTGGCCGCTTCGAGACGCAACATCAGCATGTAGAGGACTATGCCTAGGTTGATGGCTACTACCAGCAATCGCAGCAAGTCGGGACCCCAGCGCAGGAGATCGGCTACTTCGAAAGGGATATAAATTGAGCCGGAGAGTATGGCTAACCATTCGGCCCATGGCCGGAGGTACCAGAGTCCATAAGCCTCGATGAAGCGCAGGACGACATAGACTGAACCGACGAGGGCAATCTTCCACAGGCGGACATCGCTCAGGCGATAGACGAGGTTGATGAAGACGCCCACATAGTGGTGGTAAGGGTTGACATGGAAGAATTCGAGGAAACTTTCAGCAACTCCCCAGATATCTTTATGGCGCATGGAGAAAACGCCAAGACCTGCGAGAACGACTACGATTCCTTTGGAAAACTCGAGAGTGGCAACGGTGCGTACACCTTTGATGTGAGCCGGATCGTCGATTCTGGGATGCGGGAAGTGCGGGTGCGGGGGGTGGAAATTGGTCTTGGATAGCCAGGGCATGGGCGCGGATTCAATTCTAAAGGCGAAAGCGATTTCGTGGACGCAGTTTGACGCCGCAACGGGCAACCGCTTCACAACCTAAAATCATGATTGTTGGCGAACGCTTGCTCGCAACTCCTCTACTATTTCCTGTGCCGCTTGGCGGGCTTGCTCGCTCTGGTTGACCTCAAAAGAGATGGCGCCTACTCTAGCGTGTCCTCCTCCACCGTAGCGCTCGCACACTCGTGCTAGATTGACGGTCGGTTCGCGGTTCGACCAGGGATTTGACCCTACCGAAACTTTTACACGGAACGAACTCTTGCTCAGCCCGATGCTGTAGATCGAATCGGGATGGAGATAGTAGGGAATGAATTTGTTGTAGCCTTCGAGGTCGAGGTCGGTGATGTCGAAAAAAATCGTGCCGTCTTTTTCTTCCGTGCGCTGGCGGAGAATGTCGATGGAACGGCTGTGGCGTTCGAGCAGAGGGGGCAACACGGACGCCACAAAGGGTTCCTCCAGAATCTTGGCCAGGGGCTGATAGGCGAGAAGCGGGATCATAGTCTTAACGAAATTGCGGTCGGTAGACGCTTCGATGGCCATCGTCAACTTCATGGCAGGCGCCCGCATTTCGACGGCGGATTTCGCATCGTCATACATGGCGCCGTCGACGATGTCGGTCCAGTGCACTAACTCGGCGACCGGACGCGGATCAAAACCGAACCGCTCTTTAGCGATCATGGCGATGAAGCTGGTGCAGGACTTGAAATCTGGATCGTAGAATTTGCGATTGCTCTGATCCTGCTCGAAGTGCGCGGCGTCTGCAGGAGAAAGAAATGCGCTCTCGTGATGATCGAACCACCAGGTGATTTTGGGCGAGCTGGAATATTTGAAATCGACGATGGCATTCTCGTCGCCGTCGAATTGATTCTCGTCGAAGAGCGAGCCGGCGCGATGGAGCAGGCCGGAGTAGACGAATTCAACGTCGTCGCTGATGCGTTCGCGGTAGAAGCGAGAGAACAGGGCGGCGGAGCAAGCTCCGTCAAAACACTTGTCGTGATAAAACACTCGCACTCGCAAAATGGCTTCCCTTCCCGTTTCTCTGGGCTGATGGTGAAAAACAACTAGGGTTGCTGGTTTGGCGAGTTATGTCAAGGGGAGGAGAAGAAAGTCTTCAGGGTTTCAAGAGTTTCAAGGTTTCAAAGAGGGCACGCCTGGAGACTTCCAGACCTCGATACCTGCCACTCATTACTTCTTCCGCCGGCGGATTTTGAAGTCGAAGCTTATTACTCCGTTCCAATCTCGCAGCGCGACGATCGAAATATTTCGGGTGATATTGTATTCGACTTGAATGATCTGCTGATTCGACACCGTGACGTTGGTGCTGTAGGTGAGGGTGAGGTTATTGGCTACCTGCTGCTCGACCGTGACCTGCGGGCCTCGAACCACGGCGGTGTCGCTGGCCAGGCCCTGCGGATCGATTTTGACTCGGCTGGCTCCAAAAAGCCTTTGCAATCGGCTGTTGACCGTACTGTTGAGAGCTTGATTGATCAGCAGGTTCGAAGCTTCCCCACCAAATCCGAAGCCTCCACTGCTGTTAGCAGCGGCGGATTCCTCCTGCGTGCGGCCGAGAGCCAGGAGTGCGATTACATCAGCCTCGGGGAGCTGCGGTTCGGACTGCCAGGTGACTTTCAATCCGTTCGTGACGCTGGCGTCGCCCCGGAATTGCACGGTGATGTCATAGTCGCGCACCCGGGTGGTCGCTTGCAGGTCGATAACGGGCTGCGTGCGAGCTGGATTCGAGAAAGTGACGTCGCCGCGCTCCAGTTTGTATTTTGTCCCGTTGAAGGTTACTTCGCCTTCGAGAACCTCAACGCGGCCTAAAATTGCTGGGCGATCGGCCGTCCCTCGCACCCTGAGGTCGGCATTGCCGGAAAGGCGAGCGATGGCGGTTTGCATCTGCAATTCGGGAGTGGTGGCCACGTGGACGTCGAGCTTGAGATGGCTTTGCAGACTGTCGCTGCCGGTGAGGACGATCGCCTGCTTGCTCTTTTCGATGTAGGCGCCGAAGTCGAATCCGGGAGTGACGGCGAGTTTGGTGACCAGCACGTCGCCAGTCAGCAAAGCGGCGTTGGTGGTTCCGGTGAGGCGGAGATCGGCGTTAGCCGTGGAACTCACGCCGGGTGGATAACGGAGGCGAACACCTCGCGCAGTAACACCGAAATCAAGTAGAAGCAGTCCGCTCTCGTAGGTGGCGGAACCGGTGAGTGTGATAGCGCCGCCGCCGGTGCTGCCGCTTAGTTTTTCGATCTGGAAGCGATCGCGATCAAAGACCAGTGCACCGTTGAGATCGCTGAGGCCACTGGGAAAATCGTTGTGACTGACGAAAGTATCTTTGACTTCGAGGCGGCCCTGCAGTATGGGATCAGAGATCGTACCCGTGGCGGTAAGGTTCACTCCGACATTGCCGCGCGCGAGAATTTTTGGGCTGAGCGATTGCAGAAGCGTCAGGTTGATGGAGCCGTCGACGCCGAGGTCGAGTTCTTGCAGCCCACTCAAATGGGCGCGGCCATGGGCGGTGAAGTCGGTGCCGCTACCCGCAAGATGGAGATTTTCGATGAGCACGGACTGGTCCGCGACCTCGAAGCGGATCGGCCCGACGCTCTGCACTTTTACGTGCGCAACTTCGACGCTGAAGGATTGGAATTCGGCGCTCGCCTTTAAATTGCGAGGCGTGCGCAGCGGACCGCGCAGGTGGAGCTTGCCCTCAAGCGGCGATTGTCCGGTGATTTTTCCGGGCAGATAAATTCGCAGCAGCGAATTAACGTCAAGATTGTGGAAGGCGAGATTCAGATCGGCGGGGAAATCATGCTCTAATCCCACGCTGCCCTGAATGCTGAGATCGGCCTTATCGAATTCGGAGTGCGCGTTGAGCGTGAGTTCGCGTCCTTGTGTAACGGTGTCAAGATAAAAGTCTCCAGCACGCTCTTTATCGAAGGCGAGATCTTTCAGATGGAAGTGGGCCTCTATCGATGGCTGGTCGATCGTTCCGCTGGCGCGTAACGTGAAGTCGGCCATGCCATCCGTAGCAAAGCGACTGGTCTGCAAACGCGGCAAATGGGCGAGATCGAATTTTCGTCCGGAAATATTGAGGTGAAACTCGGTTTTCGACAATGTGCTTTCGGAGGAGCGGCGGTTGGAGAGAGTGAGGTGCGCTGTGCTGACGGCCGCGCTGCCGGAGAGCGGAGCGTCGAAAACAGTCGTTTCGATGTTATTGAACTGAAGCTCATTATCGGCGAGGCGAAGGTCGCTTTTCAGCAAAGGGACGGCAACGCGGTAGGCCGATCCGTTGCGCACTTCGAGATGTCCATCGCCGTGGGGATAGGCCGGCGTGCCCGAGAAAGTGGCGGAGATATTCAGCGTACCGGAAAAAGGCTGGGTGGCGCCGGCCAACCGCGCTAGTTCGGCTACATCGGCGCTGCGCAGATCAAAGTGCAAAGTGAAGGGGTCATTGTCTTCTAACGCAGAATTGGTCAGGGCGGCGCTGGCGTCGAAGTGGGCGATGGAGTGGGCGTGAAGAAGAGACCCGTTGCGCGCAGAGAAATGATGGCTGGAATACTGGAGGGCGGTGGTAAGCGCGTCCCAGTGAACCACGCGAGCAGAAACGCGTTCGGTCGCCGGTAAGGCAGTGTCGAAATCGTAAACTTCGAGATTTCCGTTGATCGAGAGATCGGACAACTTGCCGCTGGCGCTGCCAGACAAACCGGCCCACCCATGAACCGTGAAAGGCAGATTTGGCGAGCCGTAGGCGGCTTCAAGAAGTGGCGCCCACTCTCTGAGATTGTGGCTGGTCACGGTGAAGCGCAAGGCTGAAGTCGCGGCCAGATTCCCGCTGGCGGTGATCTCGGAGGAAGATGTAACGAGGTGCAATTGCGACATTTCCAGTTCGTCGCGCGAGCCGCGATAGACGCCAAAGATCTGACCTAATACGGGGATTTCGCCAGGGACGGGACGCGATGGTGGAACGATGCCGAGACCAAGATGAGTTTCCGCCTGCTTGATCGAACCGACCCACAGCATGTCGACGTTGCCGCTCGCGCTTCCGTTGAGGTGGAGTCGATCGAGGGGGAGTTTTTTGGAGCTGAGCAATTGGAGAGCTGGGAGCAGCGGGAAACCGGACAACTGCAGGTGTACGGAACCGCGCTGCAGTGCGTCGGGCGGAACTTTGGCGACTTTGTGTGGGCGCTTGGCTGGCGTTGGTTCGAGGGAACGTTCCACGGAATTCTCTACCGAACTCTTAAGCGAAGTGACGAGAGAGGTGTGCCAGTTCACTACGTCGACATCACCCTGAAGATCGCCACCCAGCAAGTTTGCCTTGATCGCGGAGAGGTGCAAGCGTTCCGGAGTAAGAGCGAATTGGGCGTTAAGGCGGCCGTTTCGCACAGAGACCTTCGGATTCGACCATTCGACGTTTGTAGCTTCCAAGGTTCCGTCGGTTACGAGACCCTTCAGGTTCCAGGTAGCTTTGCCATGAAACTGAGCGACCCCTTTGCGAATCTGGGGCTGGCGAAAAACGGCCGCTATTTCGCTGAGTTCGGCCTGGCCATAGTAGTTGCCGCTTACTTGAGGATTATGAAAATCACGCACGCCGCCGATGAATTGAATTTCCGATTTGCCGGAAGTGAGCGTCAGCACGCTGATGTCTGCGTGTTCGCGACCCAGGATTAGCGAGGCGTCGGCGCGCCATACAAACTGCGGGTAGTCCTGCACACGCGTGGCCACGCTGCCGGCGGCCACGTGCGCTTCATATCGACGGCGCAACAACGAATAATTCAAGAGCAACGTCATGTCGTGCGCGTCAAATTCGAAGGGAACTTTCTTGTCTTGCCAGAGCAACTCGCCACGCTCGACTGCGATATGCGACACCGAGAGCTCCACCAGTTGTTGAAGCGCGTTCTGGTCTGAGGCGGCTACCTGCGGCGCAGGCACATTTGTGCTGCCATCGGGATAGGTAATGACGTGAACCACAGGATGGTCGAACACAATGGAGTGCAGCCCGACTGTAGTGCTGAGGAGCGAGATGATTCTCAGCTGCGCTTGCAGCCGGTCGATATGCAAAAAAGGCAATTGCTCAGGACTTTCGTGCCCGTGGACGGTCACGTTGCGAGCATCGACGCGAAGCCGAAAAGGGATGGTATGTAGTTCGCCGAGCTCGACGCGGCCGCCGGTCATTTTCTCAACCGAGGCCACCACCTGACGACGAACACGCTGTTGAAAAGAATCGGTGGTGACGTACCAGGCTAGCAATGAGAGCCCGATCAAGCTGAAGAGACAGAAAAAAACCAAGAGTTTCAGGAGGATGCGGCGGCGGACGGGAGGAATGGGGTTGGGAGCTGATTCAGGTGCTTCGGACACTCGTTCGCTCAACGGTTCTGCTCTCCGGAGCTGGCCTGAGGCGTTCCTATATGGCTTCCCGAGCGCAGGCTGGCCAGCCAACCGGTAAGAAGTTCATTCATTTTTTTCTCGGCCAGCAGAGTCTTGATGCGACCGAAGACTTCGGTCAGCGGCGCGGCCCGGTCGCCAGCCTTTTTCAATTGCGGAAGCAATTGATCGCGGTAATAGGATTCGACTGCCTGTTGGTCAATCTGAATCGAGGGGCGCAGACGGTCTTCGACCAGCTTCATCAGCTGAATCTGATCGGCGAGACGTTTCTCCACAGCACTTGGGGTCAGCCCGTAATGTTGCAACGTAGCCCGCCAACCGTCGTCGGTGGCAGCATCGGGATGGACCTTGCTGACTTCCTTGCGAACCTCCGCGACTTGGGCCGCGACTACATCGGCGGGAGCGGGTTGCGATGGGCGAACCTGCTCGCGCAAAAGCTCCTGATCAATGAGGCGATCAAGAGCGGCGGCACGTTCGGCGCTCGTGAACGAATCGGGGTCCCGGCCAGCAGAAAAGGCCTCGAAGGCGACTTCCTCCTCCCAATCGCTTTGCAAGAGCACGTGTCCGTTGACGTTTGCGACTACGCGATCAACGATCTGACCGCCGAAGGCGGAGACGGCGAGAGCGCAGATCAACGCCAAAGCGAATGAGCAACCTTTCACGATTTGCAAAAGTCGACGGGGCATCCGACAGCTCTGGGTGGTTTCACGAACGATCCTATCGCATTGGATGCGCGGTTGGGTCATCAGAATGACTGCCCGAAGGTAAATGAAAAGTTAAAGTGCCCGGCCCGCTGATATGCAAATTGCCCAACCGGCGGTGCCACGCCGTTGCTGGTGACATTCGTATAGCTCGGAAAGTACGGTGGGTTTAGATTGTATCCGAAATCGAAGTTTAAAGGCCCAATCGGCGTCTGATAACGCACACCGACGCCGATGGCATGAGACGCGTAGTTGTAATTGCACAGCGAGTAAACCGGCGCCGGTGCCGGCTGAAAGCAGGCTTGCTGGTTGGGCTGGCGGATGCGTCCGAGGCTCGCAAGCATTTCCTGCGGCCGCGCAAAAACGTTCCCCATATCATGAAAAAGGGTGAAGCCGATCTGGTCGTTCAGGTAAGGCAATGTGACGTTTGGAAACCGCAACTCCAGGTTATTGAGGAAAATGGCGCTGCCCCCTATGGGGTAACCGGTAAAGGGATCGCGCGGCCCCGCCTGGTTCAACCCGAAACCGCGATGAGAGTTGCCCCCGCCGCTGTAAAAACGTTCCGGCAACGGAATAAGGCTTTCGGTTGTACTCGGGGTTTGCCATGGGTCGAGCACCACTGTGCTGGCGAAAGCATTCTCAATTCCTATCGTGGTAGAGCGGGCAAGAACGAGGCCTTGGCCGGTACTATGATTGCGGAACAATGTGTAATAAGAAGAGTTTCTAGTCAGGAAGCGGCTGAAGTCAGCTTCTGACCCGAAATAGCTTGAGGCGACGCCACCTTCTACGGTGGTGTAATTGCCGCGCGTAGTCTCCAAGTCGTTATCGCGGCGGTTGCGTATGTAGATAAAATTCGGTGTGCCGACGCGCGTGGGCTCGGAGAGAAGTGGAATGAGGTTGGAACTAACCTGGATGTCGGTGGCCTCCACCCGGCGGTAACTGAAGCGGTAGGCGAAAGTGCTGAGCTCGCGATCCTGCACCTTGTAAAGTACCTGTAAAACTTGAAACGTTCCTTCCAGGCGCCTGGAAGTAAAAGTAGATACGTCGACAGTGTTGTCGTAGAGAGCAGTGGCCGTAAAACGGAGCTTATCGAGATTGAGCATCTTGGGGATGCTATAGCTGACGAGCGCTCTCTGCTGCAGATAGCCAAGGTTACCCCTAAAAGTAAGGGTCTGGCGGCGGCCGCCGACATTGATGCGGCTCACTCCGAGTGAAACCATGGGGCTGACGCCGGTTGCGCCAAGTGGGTGGCCGCTTCCAGCGGGCTGTCCGGTCTGGAACTCAATTCCGCCGCCATAATCGAAGGTATAGCGGTCGGCCTCATTCACGGTGATGACGACATTCTTGCGCGACTCTGTGCCGTCGGGATTCTGGATAGCGGTGTCGACTTGCTTAAACAGGCCAAGGTCATAAAGCCGGCGTTGGCTCTCGAGCATATCCTGCTGGCTGAGGGGCGCGCCCGGCTGCACTCGAATCTCGCGGCGAGCGACTCCTGGACGTGTGTGGTCGAGGCCGTCGAGAAAGAGTCGATTGACGAAGAACTGTTCACCTTCGTGGATGGTAAAAGTGACGCCGACGTGGGGCAAATTGTCGGGCGATTCAACGGGAACATAGGCGACGTCGACGGTGGCATTGGAGAATCCGTTGTCGAAATATTTGGTGAGAATCGTGTCACGGTCAGCGGCCAGGCTGGATTCGTCGAAGCCCTGACTTTCGGTGGTGGAAATTTCCGGAAGCTGTTCCTGGGGAAGAGTATAACTGCCTTCGATGCGGACCCACGCCACGCGTGTTTGAGGACCCTCTTTGACCGTAATCTGGATGGCGAGAAGCGAGGGCTTACCCTGGTATCCCTCAATCAGCTTGCTCGTGACTTCAGCCTGGCGAAAGCCGCTGGCACGATAGAGATTCTGAATGCTCTCTACATCTTCTTCCAGCAATGCTTCGCTGTAGCGGCCGTGGCTGAAGATTCGTCCGGTGGCTTGGTCTTGCATACGCGAGCGAACTTGTTCGTCGGAAAAAAAATGGTTGCCGGAGACGCGAATTGCCGCCAGCTTGTGCCGGTCGCCCGGCTTGATGTCATAGATGACCTGAAGATTTCTCCCATCCGGCGAGTTGTGCTGGCTCACCTTAACAGCGGCCTCGAAGTATCCGAGAGTCTGGAGGTGGTTCTGGATATTACGCCGGCCTTCATTAAGCAGATCATCGTCGACCGCGCCTTCTTCGTAGATGGGTACCAGTCGCCGCAGGACATGATGATCGAGTTTGAAACCTTCGGCGGCAATCGCGACGACTGGTCCGCGGTCAACTTTGAAGACGTAGTCCACGACATTGCGATCGGGACGATAGGTTCGGCCGGCCACTTCGACCTGGGCGAGAAGGCGATATTGCTTTTGATAGCGACTGCGAATTCGTTGCAGAGCGCGGGTGATGCGGGCGGATGTCGCGCGATCGCCAGAACGGAGACGGGCAATCTCGGCGATCTCGGCTTGGGAGTACCCGGCATCCCCCTCGACCGCAATTTCTCCGACCAGAGCGCGCGGACCACGCAGAATGTGGAAGATCAGATTGATCTGGCGCTGGCTCAGGTCGCGTTGCTCGCTGTGCGTGACTTTCGATTCATGAAAGCCATTCTCTTCCATCACTCGTTGAATGCCGGCGAGAGCGCGGTCCAGTTTCTCGGGCGAGTAGAGCTCGCCGAGTTGCAGACGGCTGGCGCTGGCCAGTTGATTCGGCGATGGATTAGTCGAAACACCCTCCATGATCACCATGCCGACAAAGAAATTGGCGACCGTCAGAAAGCGCACGCGGACTCCGGCGGTGTCTGTGCGCGTGGCCTCAGCCTGGATGTCGGCGAAACGTCCCGTGGCGAATAGCGCCTGGATGGCGTCATGGAGATTTTCGCGGGTGAAAGGTTGGCCGATCTTTAACGGCGTGGCGGCCAGCAGCGATGTGGCTTCCTCTGGTGGAACGCCGGGAAGTTCGATTTCGTCGATCGCCAATCCGAGGTAGGGAGTGATAGATCCGAATGAGCTGGATGGTGGCGCTTCCGGGTGGGCTTGCTGCTGAGACGCCGGCGGGGAGTCTGGTGGAGCAGCCTGCGGCGAATCTTGCGCCCACCCAGGTTGTTGGGACGCCAACAACAGAATTGCTAGCGCCATCAGGGTCGCGTAAATCGCGTAGGGGCGGAGCCCGCCCCGAGCTCGCCGAAGGGTGCCTCCACCCGCCCAGCCGAGCAAAGCTCGGCAAAGGTCGGTAGCCACAACAATGTTGGACCTAGCATCGGACCAGCGATCTGAGCTGCGTCGAGCCCCAACCCACGACATTCCATCCCAAAATTCTGGTGCGTCAAACATGAGGGCTTTCGAGTTCGATGAATCACTCAGGCGCACGCGTTGCTCTCAAGAACAAGTTTGACGACCGGAACCTATAATACTTGGGTTGGAAGCGTGAGAAAGGTAATCGCCAAGGTAATTGCTTTGCCAATCGACGATCGAAATTCGAACCATCACTCGGATGCTCACTCCGATGATCACTCCAATCGTGGCTCCGATGACCGGTACTCGCGGCAGGTCTTGTTCAAAGAGATAGGGGCGGAGGGCCAAAAAAAATTGGCTCGCGCGCGGGCGGTCATCGTCGGGTGCGGCGCGACTGGTTCGGCGCTGGCCTCCTTGCTGGCGCGATCGGGGGTTGGGACGCTCAGGATTATCGACCGCGACTATGTCGAGCCGAGCAATCTTCAGCGCCAGACGCTTTTCGACGAAGCGGACGCCCGCGAATCCGTGCCGAAAGCCATCGCCGCGGCGCGCCAGATTGCGCGTTTCAATTCGCAAGTAGTCGTCGAGCCGCAGGTCGCGGACCTGACTCCAGGTAATGTCGATTCCCTGCTCGGCGGCTACGATCTGATTCTGGATGGCACTGACAATTTTGAAACTCGCTATCTGATCAACGACTACGCGATGAAAAATTCAGTGGTGTGGATTTACGCTGCAGCGGTCGGCAGCTACGCGGTGACCATGAATATCATTCCCGGTGAGACAGCTTGCCTGGCTTGCATTTTCCCCGAGTCTCCACGAGGAACGGTAGAGACGTGCGAGACGGCGGGCATTTTGAATTCGGCGGTGAACCTGGTCGCGTCGCTCGCGGCGAGCGAGGCCCTAAAATTTCTAGTGGGGGCGCGGGCGAAGCTGCGGCGAACTTTGCTCTCGTGGGATGTATGGAGCAACGAGCGAGCCGAGTTGGCGGCCGGTCATCCGCGGATGGGATGCCGCGTCTGTTTGGGACAGTTTGTTCATCTCGCAGGTGATGGTCGCCCGCACATTACTTTGTGCGGTAGAAATTCTGTCCAGATTCACGAGCGGCAACGGCCGGTGGACTTCGCAGAACTGAGTTCGCGTCTTCAGCCTCTTGGCAATGTTCGGCACAACGAGTTCGTACTGAAATTCTGGCGCGAGCCTTATGAGATGACGCTGTTTCCTGACGGTAGGGCGATCATCAAGGGGACGACGGACACAGCCGTAGCACGGAGTTTGTATGCGCGGTATGTGGGGAGCTGAAATGCCGGCGGCTAGAGGACGAATGACGAATTAAGAATCGGTGAAATGGCGGCAAGGGCAATAATTCGGGCGGTGCTTTATGGAGGAATACTCTGCGGCGTGCTCGACGCTCTAGCGGCCACCGTATCTTTTCGAATGCGCGGCGTTCCGGCGCAAAGGGTTTGGCAAAACGTGGCCAGCGGATTGCTGGGTGCGAGCGCCTTTCAAAAAGGCCGAAATAGCGCTGCTCTTGGTTTGGTGCTCCATTTTGTTATCGCGTTTAGTGCCGCGTCTGTTTTCTGCGTCACGGCGGCGTTCTTGTCCGGGCTCCTAGGGTCCCCGCTAATTGCCGGCGCACTGTATGGCATAGTTGTTTTCTTGGTCATGAACCTGATTGTGCTGCCACTGTCGGCGATGCCGAAAAGGCCGCTTAGTGTTGCGGTGGTTGTCACGCAGATCATCATTCATATTCTGTTCGTGGGGCTTCCAATTTCTCTTTCGGCAAGCCGGATTCTAGGTTAATCGTTTGCAGGATGTGCGCACTGGTTTTCATCTGGCCGCTGCCGCGACATGGCCTGAAACTCCGCGAATCGCCAAAGAACGCCGCGAATCACCCGGTATCTTGCCTGTTTCGCCGTCGCGCCAACTGGCCAGCAAACTGCACTTAAGGGCTTGGATTTGTCAGTCCCTCGTGGAGGCAGTATGCGACCCTATTTGATTTTGGTGACGGTGGTTCTGATGGCTGCGGCAGCCTTTGGGCAGTCCTTCCCTTACTCTGGCGCGTGTTTTTATGGATGCGGGCCGTATGTTCCGCGTTTGACCACGCCGGAGATCTCTCTGCAACAGTATTCGCCGAATCCGGTGGGAGCGCGCAACGCGACCACGGGATTAATTGCCGGCGCGACGAACTCGACCCTTTCGCAGATTCAGGGATCGACCAGCTCGGTCTCTACCGTCGCCGTGTGGTATGAGGGTGGCGGCGCCGCTGTGCTCTCACCCGAAATTCAGCTCTGGCCAGAGACGGTCGGACGCGAAGGTCACATCATGCGCGGGCCCATGCACGACGGAATGCTGGAAGATCGTATGCGCGCGGAGCAGTTTCGCGACGAACATCCCTTCGAAGCGCGCGCTCGCGAAGAGCACGTACGTGAAATGCATCCGCGCGAGGAGCGTTCCCGTGAAGAGCACGGTGAGCGCTCATCCGAAGAGGCCCGGGTGGATTGGACCTACATCAACGGGCCGGTCAATCCTTCCGCTGAAGTGAGCGGATCCAAGAAGGCGGGACGCGTCTACACCAACGACGACGTGAAGCGCCAGAACGATAAAAACGGTATGGTGAAGTACGACGACAAGACAGAGAAGATTTAAGAGCAGCTATTAGCTGTCTGTTGTCGGCTTTCAGTTTGATCGTCAGCTCTCGGTCGCGATTTGGGGCGGCCGTGAGCTTTTTTTTCGCCAAATTCTTGCTCATCATCACCCTCTCGCGTTTTCTTCGATAGAATCCTCTGCGGACGTGGAGAGGCAACCTTGCGCAGACTTTTGGTTTCCGTTATTTGGATCGCTGCTACGTGCAGTTCGCTGTTGAGCCAAAACCTTTCACCTCTGACGCGGAGCTTTGTGAAGGTAGATGCTCCGGTAGTGGCGCTCACTCACGTGCAAGTGATCGATGGTACCGGCGCAGCCACTCGTGACGATAAGACCATTGTGATTGCAAATGGAAAAATTGAGTCGGTATCTGACGCCTCGTCTGCCACTCTACCGAAAGATGCACAGGTGATCGACCTGCACGGCTACAGCGTAATGCCTGGTCTTGTGGGTATGCACGATCACATGTTTTATCCGATGGGCAACGGCATCTTCGGAGAAATGGCATTCAGCTTTCCGCGTCTCTATCTCGGGGCTGGAGTTACAACGATCCGTACCACGGGAGCGCTCGAGCCCTATACCGATCTGGAACTGAAGAAGCAAATCGACAAAGGCGAAACGCCGGGGCCCCACATGCATGTCACCGGTCCTTATCTCGAAGGCGCAGGCAGTTGGGCGCTACAAATGCATCAGCTCACTGGCCCGGACGACGCGACAAAAACGGTTAATTTCTGGCTGGATCAGGGTGTCGACAATTTCAAAGCCTACATGTTCATTACGCCGCCTGAGCTCAAAGCGGCTGCCGATGCGGCGCACAAGCGCGGCGCCAAAGTTACCGGGCACCTGTGCGCCGTCGGCTTTCGTGAAGCTGCCTCCCTTGGCATCGACGATCTCGAGCATGGCTTACTTGTGGATACAGAGTTTTATCCCTGGAAAAAGCCGGGCGAGTGCCCCGACAAAAGTGACTACGATTTGATTTCCAAGCTCGATGTAAACGCCGGCCCGGTCCACGACATGATTGTTGACTTGGTGCGACGCCGTGTTGCTGTGACTTCGACATTGCCAGTATTCGAAATGTCAGTTCCGGGACGACCCACTATTCAGCAACGAATTCTCGACGCTCTCGCCCCCGACGCCCGAACTGCCGTGCTCAACAATAAAGTCCGGGCCGGTGACGCAGCCGCGATCCGAAAGCGATATAACTCTGACTCGTCCCCTTGGACCGCAGCCTTCAAGAAAGAGATGGAGTTCGAACACGCTTTTGTCCAGGCCGGAGGAATGCTCCTGGCTGGCCTCGATCCCACGGGCATGGGAGGCGTGATTGCTGGCTTCGGCGACCAGCGGGAAGTGGAGTTGCTGGTCGAAGCCGGTTTCAGTCCGCTGGAAGCAATCCACATTGCGACCGCCAACGGCGCCCAGTTCATGGGCGACCTGGACCACATCGGTACGATCGCACCAGGCAAGCAGGCGGATTTGGTCGTGATCAAAGGCGACCCATCAAAACATATAGAAGACATCGAGAAGGTCGAAACGGTTTTCAAGGACGGGATTGGCTACGACTCGGCCAAACTGATCGAATCGGTGCGCGGCGTGGTCGGGAGCCGGTAGACGCGCGACCGGAACTAAGATCGAAGCGAACTCTCGTTTTGTTCAACAGTTCTGCACCGTGTTTAACAATCTGCTATCTTCGTGCGGTTGACCATCTCCACTTATATTATGCGGGCGCCCTTAGGCGCCGAGGATGCGTCTACTCATGGCTGAGATTGCTCGACCCGAACCTTCTCGTCTCTATCGCTGGATGGTACTGCTGTTTGTCGCGGTGGCGATGGGTGGCAATTACTACATCTATGACAGCATCAATCCGCTGGAACGGATTTTCATCGACAAGCTCGGTTTTTCGGCAACGGCGTTTGGATGGCTGAATTCTTCTTATAGCGTGGCAGCTGTTGCGACCCTGCTGATCGGCGGCATTGTCATCGACCGGATCGGCACCAAAAAAGCGATGACGGTTTTCGCCGCACTTTGCCTTCTAGGAGCGTTGCTGACGGCAGCGCGCGGACGGCCCGGCGTCATGATCGCCGGTCGAACAGTGCTTGGGCTCGGTGCCGAATCGATGATCGTCGCGGCCACGACTGTCTTGGCTAAGTGGTTCAAGGGCAAAGAACTGAGCTTCGCCTTTGGCATCAATCTCACAATTTCGCGCCTCGCGTCGGTGGCGGCCGATAATTCTCCGACTTGGGCGAATCGCGTTTTCTACCCCCAAGGGCCAAACGGCGAACCAAGCTGGCAAGGGCCGCTCTTGATCGCAGTCGGCGCCGGAGTGCTGGCGGTCGTCTGCTCCATCGTTTACTGGATGCTCGAGACCCGTGCAGAGGGGCGCTACGAATTGGGGCAGGCAGGGTCGATCGACAAGCTTGAGTTTAGGCAGATTTTTCGCTTCAATCCGTCATATTGGTTCGTGGTCGGGCTCTGCTTTACTTTTTATTCGGCAATTTTCCCCTTCCGCACGTTTGCTATCGACTTCTTCACCAATAAGATTCTGGCGGCCCATGGAGGAGTTAGCGCCTCCGACGCGATTCGGGTATTGGCGCACGAACGGGCGGGATTCTTTAACAGCCTGCTTCCGCTTTCGGCCATGATCGCTACGCCGCTTTTCGGATTGCTGGCGGACAAAATTGGCAAGCGTGCGTTCTTGATGATGTTCGGGTCGATTCTACTGATGCCCGTGTATTTGATGATGGGCTACACCAACATTTCGCTCTATGTCCCAGTCTGCATGATGGGTATTGCCTTCTCGCTGATTCCGGCAGTGATGTGGCCCTCGGTCGCTTATATCGTCGATCAGAACCGCTTGGGGACGGCGTACGCCCTGATGACGTTGATTCAGCAGATTGGCTTCTTCATCTTGAACCTGCTTATCGGAAAGGCTAACGATTACAGCCACGCAGGGTTGGATAATCCAACGGGCTACGGTTTGGGAATGTGGATTTTCTCAGTCCTGGGATTTGTCGGCCTGGCGTTTGCGATTCTGTTAAGGATTCGCGAGACCGGCCCACAGGGCCACGGCTTGGAGACGATCACAGCAAAGGCCTAGTGTGGAACGGTCACGCAATAGGTTACGAAGGTGATCTCCCCTGCTTATTAGTTGGCGTTTTGGCAGCTGAGATCATCTAATAGGCTACGGTTTTTGGTATTCTTTCGGCTAAGGATTTGGTCGAGATCACTTCCGCGACTGGCTCGGCAAATTTGTACAACGAAAAGAGTTTGAAGCCGCATCTGAACGGGTAGCGGCCGGAAAAGGCGACTTGACCGACCAGAAGCAACGCATCACTGAAGCAGAAGCAATTGAGCAGGCAAAACAGGGCCAGGAAGGCGCTTTCGAAGTCCTGTATCACCTGCACAAACGACGTGTGTATTCTCTATGTTTGCGCATGGTCTCCAATCCCGCCCAGGCCGAAGATCTGGCCCAGGAAGCATTTCTTCAGCTATTTCGCAAGATTGGAACCTTTCGCGGCGAGTCGGCCTTCTCGACCTGGTTGCATCGCATGACGGTCAATGTCGTCCTGATGCAGTTGCGCAAAAAGGGGTTGCCGGTGGTTTCCCTCGAAGAGACGCTGGAAGCGGACGACGAGGCTCCGAGAAAAGAGTTTGGCACCAAGGACGTGAAGTTGACAGGGTCGATCGACCGCTTGCAACTACAACGGGCCATTGACAAACTGCCGCCCGGGTATAAAACGGTTTTTGTATTGCACGATATTGAAGGTTTCGAGCACAACGAGATTGCAGAAATCGTGGGCTGCTCGATTGGCAATAGCAAATCGCAGTTGCATAAGGCGCGATTAAAGCTGCGAGATTTTCTGAAGTTCATGAGAGCCGAAAAGGCCAAGACAGGATGAAGTGGTAGTAGCAGTATCTGGGAGAGAGTTGCTATGACGTGTTCGGATGTACGGCGAGTTCTGCCGGAGATGCTGGACGGTGCTCCGGATAGTGCGTTTCACAATGAATTTGATCATCATGTAAGGTCGTGCCCGGAGTGTTCGGGTCTGATGTCAGACCTGGATCTGATCGCGAGCGAGGCTCCGCGGCTGGCGGCCAACGAAGAGCCCGGGCCCCACCTATGGGCGCAGATCGCAGCACAATTGCGCGCCGAAGGCGTGATTCGGGATTCATCCGACGGCGAATCACACGTTCACGAATTCGAGGCCATTCCGGCCCGGCCCAGGCTCGTTCCGAAATCTCAGCCCACGCGCTGGAGTGCATGGTGGCTGGTGCCGATTGCGGCCGCATTGGTCGCGGCCGGCTCTTATGTCGTCAATCACAAGCCCGCTCCGCAGGTAGCAAGAGTCCAGGCTCCGGTGCCTCCCGCGGCGGCCGGTGCTTCTCAGGATTCTGCGACTCCACCCTCCTCGACTATTCCATCTTCTGCGGCACCCACTGCACTCTCGGCGACTTCAGTGCCAGCAGAAAATAGTCGGCCCCAGTCGGCTAAGGCGCCGAGCGACGACGAGATGGCGTCGGCCGCGCAACCTTCCACCGAGAAACCTCTAGTCGAACCGGCTGCGAGTGCTGACGATCAGCAGTTTCTGAGCGAGGTATCGACCCTGGCTCCGTCGATGCGGGCCACGTATGAAAGCCAGTTGCGCGCGGTGAATGCAGATATTCGCGAATCCCAAGCCTATCTGGATCAAAATCCGGGGGATGCGGATGCACGGCAGCACTTGATGGATGCTTATCAACAAAAAGCACTTCTGTACCAGATCGCGTTGGATCGTATTCAGTGAGGGAAGGGCGGACCGGCGTTCCCGGCCGCACAGGGGCGGCGTTTTATGGCGAGTCTGCAGAGGGTGATTCTCAAGCCAGGAAGCTTTCCACGTGTGAGGGTAGTAGTCCTGGTGCTGGTGACGTGTGCGTCGACAGCGGCTCTGGCCGGAAATATCAAAGAGTATCGGTACACGGTCGGCCCCAATGCGAATATTTCGGTGGATACGCAGTACGGAGCGATCTCAGTGCACGCGGGCAGCGACAACGCCGTGGTGGTGACGGCAACTATTAGATCGGGCGACGTCGAGGTCGATCAGCAGCAAACTGGCAATCGCATCGAAATCGCGTCGCACCTGTTGGGTGCCGATCAGCCCACCGGCAGGGTGGATTATGAGCTGATCATTCCGGCGGATGCGACTTTGAATTTGCACTCCTCGACCGGCCCCTTGTCGGTCGAGCGCCTGCACGGAGACTTAACGCTCGAAGGCGCCGACGCGGCAGTGAATATCCGCAATGTGGAGAATGGCCACGTCCACGTGAGTACGATGAGGGGCGCCATCACGCTGACCGAGGTTCGTAATGGGCACGTGGAACTCGCTTCGATCAGTGGAGACGTCCATCTGAAATCGGTCAGCGGCCCTCTGGTGCAGGTGAATACGACTAGCGGCAAGATTTTCTACGACGGGGACTTCGGTTCCGGCGGCGACTATCGGTTTGCAACCCACAGCGGCGATATCGAGGCGCTTGTTCCTTTGGATGTATCTGCCGGTTTTAGAGCCCACTCTGTGCTCGGCCGCGTGCAACACGATTTCCCTCTGCAGAAGAAGCACTCCCGCTTTTCCGAGGAAGTGGGACGTTCCTTTGTCGGCACCTCCGGCCAGGCAGCATCGGAGGTTGTGCTGCGCTCTTTCAGTGGTAAAATCCGCCTCAAGCAGCGCTGAAAACGCTGAATCAAGCAAATTGAATTTGGAAGGTAGGCCTGAGCCATGGATTGAAGATCAATCCGGGCATTGGCCTTTATCTTTAGTCTGCCCGGGAGCTCCATGACGGCGCGCGCAGTGTTTCTGGTGGGATTCATGGGATCGGGCAAGAGCAGCATTGGCAAAGAGTTGGCGCGGCGGCTGCGCTGGGATTTCGTCGACCTGGATTCGAGAATCGAGAGCCGCGAGGGCCATACCATTCCAGAACTTTTTCGCGACCGCGGTGAACACGGATTTCGCTTAGCCGAAACCAATGCCCTGCGCGATCTGACTGAATCGCTGGCCTGCGACACCGTGGTTGCGCTCGGCGGTGGAACATTTGCGCAGCTGGAGAATCGCGAGTTATTGCAATCCTGGCGATCTGTGTTTTTGGAAGCTCCTCTGGACGAACTGTGGCACCGATGCGGGGACCATGCCCGGGACCGCCCTTTGCGAAAAGATCGCATCGAATTTGCGCGGCTCTACCAACATCGCCTGCCGTTTTACCGCCAGGCCACGGTTACTGTTGTAACCACCGGCAGGGATCCAGCCTCCCTTTGCGACGAGATCGAGCGTAAGTTGCAATCTTGGGGGAGGGCCGTGGACACCGGCTCGTCTCAAATTCGCTCTGCTAACTCTGAATCAGGAGAAATATAGTGAAGTCGTACGGTCGGCTGCTCGTTTTCGTCGCCATCATCATTGCGCTGCTCGGGTCGATTGCAGCTCTCAGCACCCTGGCCAGTGCAGCGCCAATCGCCGGGGATAAAGACAAGGAGAAGGAGCACGAGGGCAAGAACGTCGACTCCGGCTCTTTCAGTGTCTTCCAAAATGGTCATCGCGTTGGAACGGAGACGTTTTCGATTTATCAGACGAACGCTGGCAGCGTAATCCAATCTGAGTTCAAGACGGAACATACTCCGCCCGACGTGCAATCTTCCGAGCTGTACCTGACCGCCACCGGCGATCTGCACCGTTATGAATGGAAGGAATTGAGCCCGGAGCTGGCGCAATCGGCGGTGACACCGAATGAAGATTTTCTGAATCAGAAGTGGAGAAGTGGGGAAGCGGACAAAGAGCACGAGCAGCCCTACCTGTTGCCACCCTCGACCATGATTCTTGACGACTATTTCTTTATCCATCGAGAAGTGCTGGCTTGGAGATATCTGGCAGCAGCCTGCAAACAGGACAACCGCCAGGTGCAATGCCCGCTAAAGCAGCGAGCACAAATGGGCACGTTGAATCCGCACCAGCATGCCTCGGCAGCGATGAGCGTCGAGTTTCTTGGCCGTGAAAAGGTCAATCTGAAAAGCGGTCCGCAGGATCTGCTCAAACTCGAACTCAAGAATGAATCAGGAACCTGGCAGCTCTGGCTCGACGATCAATTCAAAGTCATGCGCATGACGATCGTCGGCGAGAATACGGAAGTGCTCCGAGATTAACCGGGTAGTTCACTCCCTGCCGACGGTCAGCCCCTTTCGGAGTTAGATGGCGAGCGATTCCGGGATGTACGATGGTATTCGACGCTGAAAAACTGAGAGACGTTGCGTGCGGGCCAGACCGGTTGGAATAACTTCTTGACGATTCTCGATTCACGGACCTCGCGAGTATTACTGACGGCGTTGTTGTTCGCCTTGGGATTGGGCTTTCTCTACGCCGCGCGGCGGACGCTTATTGTCTTTCTCTTCGCCATCTTTTTCGCCTACCTGATTAATCCCGCCGTCGGACGACTGGAAAAACTGGTTCGCAGCCGGGCGTGGGCCATCGCGATCATTTATTTGCTATTGGTGGTGGGTCTGGCGGTACTCGGTCTCTTGGTCGGGCCGAGAATTGCCCGCCAAAGTTCGCGCCTGGGTCAGTCTCTGCCAGGGCTTATGGACAAGGCAAGCACGGGCCAGCTCTCCGGCCAAATCGACCAACTTGCTGAAAAAATCGGCAACCAGCACGGTTGGAGCGACGCCACCCAGAGACGTATACGCGACTTCCTGATCAGTCGCCGGGGAGATTTGGCAGCACTGGCGCAGCGCATCGGCATTCGGGCGGCGGAAGCGGCGCAGGAAGTTTGGGCGCTTTTCCTTGTGCCCATCCTGGCTATTTTCTTTCTGCGCGATGGCGGCAATTTTCACGAGGTATTGCTGGCACTGGTGCAATCGCGCAGCCAGCGTGAGTTTCTGCAGGATGTCTTTCAGGATTTAAATCAGATGCTGGCGCAATTCATTCGCGCGCAATTGACGCTGGCGGCATTCTCGCTATTGGCGTATGTGTCATTTCTGGGCTTGATGCGCGTGCCTTATGCCCTCATGCTCGGCACGGCAGGCGGCGCACTCGAGTTTGTTCCTCTGGCGGGCCCCCTGCTGGCGGGAACCGCAATGATGGTCGTCGCGGTTCTGGCTGGATATTCGCACTGGGCGTTGGTGCTGCTGTTTTTGTTGGTCTGGCGCTTGATCCAGGATTACGTGATTTCTCCGCGCGTTATGGGCGTAAGCGTTGAACTGCACCCGCTGGCCGCTCTGTTTGGCATTCTGGCCGGCGGAGAAATTGCTGGAATGCTCGGCGTCTATCTCTCCATCCCGGTCATGGCCAGTTTGCGCATCGTCTGGAGGCGCTGGCGCATCTACGCGGAAAAAAGAAAATTCGGGCCGCTCAACGAATATTCCTTCCCGCAAGAACTCGGCAAAGGTCGAAGCTGAGCTGCGCCGTGTCTTTCTCGGCAGAGGCTATCTCATAAATCGGTCTTGCTACGGCGCAGCTTTGGCCGTGCCGCAAACTGGCAGTGACGACGGGGCTTCAGCCCCTGAGGAAGCCGACAGCTTACTTCCTAGGTTCGGCCCGCAATCCCCTCCAAAAACTCGCTAGTATAAAATTACAATTCACCATGTCCACCAAACTTTCCGTAGGAATTCTCGGTGCCACCGGCATCGTCGGGCAGAGATTTATCCAAATGCTCGAACATCATCCCTGGTTTGAAGTGTCTTGGCTAGCCGCGTCCGACCGCTCGGAGGGCCGCCCTTATGCTGAGGCGGCGCGCTGGCGTTTGAAAACCGCCATTCCCGCGAACGTCGCAAAGATGACAGTCTCGCCGGCGAAGCCCGCCGCCGCGCCAAAGATTATTTTCGCCGCGCTCGATGCCTCAATCGCCCGCGAACTCGAGCCCCAGTTTGCCGACGCCGGTTGCGCGGTGGTTTCGAACTCGAGCGCCCTGCGCATGCAATCTGACGTTCCGCTGGTAATCCCGGAGGTCAATGGCGATCACATCCGCCTGATCGATACACAATCGTGGCGCACGAAATCGGCAGGCTTTGTAGTCACCAATTCCAACTGCTCGGCCATGGGACTGGTGCTTGCGCTGGCTCCGTTGCATCGCGCGTTGACTCTTGAAGCCGTGACCGCGGTGACCATGCAAGCGGTGAGCGGGGCGGGATACCCAGGTGTAGCTTCGCTTGACATTCTGGGCAACGTGATTCCCTACATCAAGAACGAAGAAGAAAAGATGGAAGAGGAAACGCAGAAGATTCTCGGCGTATTGAAGGGAGCACAGATCGAGCCAGCTCCTTTTGCCATGAGCGCGCAGTGCAATCGCGTGGCGGTGGAAGACGGTCACACCGAGTCGGTCGCTGTGCGCACAAAAGAGAAAGCCACGGCCGAGGAAATCATCGCCGCGTGGAATGATTTTCGCGCCGAACCGCAACAGTTGCGCCTGCCAAGCGCTCCCGATCGCCCAGTTGTGTATATGACCGCGGCGGACCGTCCTCAGCCGCGTTTCGACGTTGATTTGGGCGCGGGCATGACCACCGCAGTCGGGCGGCTGCGCAAGTGCAATGTGCTGGATTGGAAATTCACAGTTCTGTCGCACAACACGATTCGAGGCGCTGCCGGAGCGGCGTTGCTGAATGCAGAATGGCTCAAAGCGAAGGGGTATCTCGAGTGAAAACGATTTCCGGTAATGGTTGCAGGGAGCTCCCCCGCCCATGATCGTGATGAAGTTTGGCGGGACCTCGGTACAGGACGCGAAGGCAATCGATCGCGTGGCGCAGATCGTGCAAGGGCGCCTGGCGGACCGCCCCGTCGTCGTCGTTAGCGCGATGGCGAAAGTCACCGACTCCCTGCTCGCCATGGGCAGAGCCGCGGGTAGCGGCGACCGCAAAACCGCGCTCAAAATGGCGCGCACCCTGCGCGAGCGCCACTATGACACAGCCGGAGAGCTGCTCGGCACAGCGCTCTTTACGGAATTCCACGGTGACCTCGGCGCGGACTTCGAAGATCTTGATGAATTGCTGCGCGGCATTGGCGCGGTCGGAGAAATCACTCCGCGCACATACGATTACGTGGCTTCGTTCGGCGAAGTGCTCTCGAGCAAAATCGTCGCCGCCGCATTTGTCGCTCACGGATTGCCCGGCGTGCACGTCGACTCGCGTCAATGCCTGCTGACTGACAGCAGCTATACGCGAGCGGTTCCACAGTTTGACGAGACGAATGACCGCCTCCGCAAGCGAGTACAGCCTCTCGTTGAGTCTGGCAAGGTTCCGGTGATGGGCGGATTCATTGGATCGAATCGCAGTGGCATCACAACCACGATTGGCCGGGGGGGATCTGATTTCTCCGCCGCGATTTTTGGCGCGGCGCTTCACGCAGAGCGCATAGAGATCTGGACCGACGTCGACGGCATGATGACCACCGACCCGCGCCTTTGCAACGATGCTCGCCGCATCAAGGTCATCAGCTTTGACGAAGCTGCAGAACTGGCCTACTTTGGCGCCAAAGTTCTGCATCCTGCGACTGTATTGCCTGCGGTCCAGCAAAATATTCCTGTGTTTGTTTTGAACTCGATGAACCCAACCTGTGAAGGCACGAAGATTACGGCGCGCGCCCCGCGCTGCTCGAACATTTTCAAAGCTATCGCGCTCAAGAAGAAAATCACGCTGGTCGAGGTCGCGTCGCCGCGACGCTTGCTGGTGCATGGATATTTGAAATCGATCTTCGAAGCCTTCGATCATCACAATGTCGCGGTAGACGTGGTGTCTACCTCCGAGGTCAGCGTGTCGGTGACAGCCGAGACAAACGAAGCTATTCCGGCGCTAGCCGCCGATCTGGCGAAAATTGCCGACGTGAAATATGAAGGGCGCAAGGCGATTGTCTGCCTCGTCGGCGAAAATTTGCGCGAAACTCCCGGAATCGCCGCCAAGGTTTTCGGCATCCTTGAGAATGTAAAGATTCGCATGATCTCGCAAGGCGCGTCCGAAATTAATTTAACCTTCGTGATCGAAGAAGATGATGCGACCGAAGTGGTGCGGCGGTTGCATCATGCTTTTTTTGCGGAAGTGGATCCAGAAGTATTCGCGTAGGCAGGTTCACCGCCGAGACGCGGAGCGCGCGAAGAAAGACAAGAACGGGCTAAAGCAATTGGTGATCCAGACTTTCTGTGCGCCCTCGGCGTCTCGGCGGTGAAAGGTTTTCAGCATGAATCTTCTAATTCTTGGCCGCGGCAAGACGGGATCGATGGTAGCGGACGTCGCGCACGCGCGGCGGCATCATGTGCGGGTTTTCTCGTCCGCCGAGAACGCCGACTGCCGCGCGCTTACAGCCGATACGCTAGCCGGGATGGATGCCGTGCTTGATTTCACCACCCCCGCCGCGGCCGTCGCCAATGCCGAAGCCTGCATAAGGGCAAATAAAAATATTGTTGTCGGAACTACCGGCTGGTATGACCAAATACCTCGCCTGCGCGAGACGGTTCTCTCAGCCAATACCGGCTTCCTCTACGGACCAAATTTCTCCATCGGCGTCAATCTATTCTTCGAGATCGCGGCTACCGCCGGATGCGCTCTGAAATTCGATTATTCAGGTCAGATCTTTGAGCGTCATCACGCGCAGAAAAAAGATGCTCCTTCGGGCACCGCGCTCACCATGCAGAAAATTGTGCGCGATACGGGAGGGCAGGAGTTGGAGATTGTCTCTTTCCGCGAAGGCGACGCCGTCGGCTTGCACGAGCTAGTCTTCAATTCGCCGGGCGATCGCATCTATCTTTGCCACGATGCCAAATCCCGCTCGGGATTCGCAGAAGGGGCGGTGCGCGCAGCGGAATGGCTCGCGGGAAAGACGGGTTTCTACGAGTTCCGCAATGTCTGGCGCGAGCTTTAGGGCGCAACATGCAAGCGCCTGCGATTAGCGTTATTCTTTAGCTATGAAATTGCAAGGCTGCGGCACGGCTCTGGTCACACCGTTCTCCCAGGACGGTGCGGTTGATGAAAATGCCCTGCGAAATTTAGTCACGTGGCAGATCGAGTCGGGCATAAATTTTCTGGTTCCCTGCGGCACCACGGGCGAGACGCCAACGCTCAATCATGATGAATGGCTGCGCGTAATCGACGTGACCATCGAGGTGGCCGCGGAACGGGTGCCAATCGTTGCCGGCGCGACTTCCAACTCTACGCAGGACGCGGTCGCCAAGGCGAAAGAAGTCGCTACCCATGCAGGCGTCGACGCCATCCTCACCGCCTCCCCCTACTACAACAAGCCGACGCAAGAGGGCCAGTATCGGCACTTCCGCGCCATCGCTGAAGCCGTCGACAAGCCGATCATCCTATATAACGTGCCGGGAAGAACCTCCGCCAATCTCGAACCGGCAACCCTCGCGCGCCTCTGCGAAGTTCCGAATATCGTAGGTGTGAAGGAAGCCAGCGGCAACATGACACAAATTGCCGAAGTGCTCAATCTGGTGCCGGAGCACTTCGTCGTATTGTCTGGCGACGACGCTGTGACTCTGCCGGTGATTGCGCTCGGCGGAGTGGGTGTGATCTCGGTTGCGTCCAACGAAATTCCGCGTGAGATGGCGGAGATGACGCGCGCGGCCCTGAATAACGATTGGACGGCGGCACGCACCCTTCATCGCAAATATCTTCCCCTGATGACGGCGAACTTCATCGAATCGAGCCCGCTCCCGGTGAAGGCTGTGCTCGCGATGATGGGCAAGATCGAAGAAGTTTATCGGCTCCCTTTGTTGCCGATGCGCCGCGACATGCGCTCGAAACTGCAAAAGATCGCTACGGACGTGGGAGTAATCGCGCGGCCGGCCACTCCTCCTCCGGCGGCTACGGAATTTTATGTTTACGAAAATTGGGCAGCCGGTCCGCATAAGGCGATGCTGCATCGCGCCTCGTGCGGACAATGCAGTTCCGGCAAAGGTCGACCGGCGGGACACGATCCCAACCATTCGCGCTGGCACGGTCCCTACAGCAATATCGCCGAGGCGCGCGAGGCGACGCACCAGATACCAGGAGTGCTCATTCGCAGCGAATGCAAGTGCGTGGCGTAAATCAGCATTTTGCAGCTAGCATTTAGCTCTTCACAACTAGCCGGTACGCGTAACCCAAAAAAGATTTGTCATCCTGAGCGAAACGAAGGACCTGCTGTTTGCCAGGAGGCGAATACGTCTAACTCCCATGGCAGATTCTCTACTCACGCTAAAGTCCTCCATTGAATCCCTGATTAACCACGAACCTATCAGCAATCAGAATGAGGCGCGACAGACGTTTCTGGAGTTTCGCGCCGCTCTGACTCGCGGCGCCATTCGCGCCGCCAACAAAATCAACGGACGCTGGGTCGTCAACGCCTGGGTGAAACAAGGCATCCTGCTTGGCTTTCGCCTCGGCGAACTCACTGAAATGTCGGATGGCGACGTGCTCTCTTTTGTGGATAAAGACACCTTCCCTGCCCGCCGTCTGACTCTTGCCGATCGTATTCGCCTGGTGCCGGGAGGCTCTTCGATTCGCGAAGGCGCTTACGTTGCGCCGTCCGTAATCTGCATGCCTCCGATGTTTATTAACGTCGGCGCTTATGTCGACGAAGGCTCGATGATCGATTCGCACGCATTAGTCGGCTCCTGCGCGCAAATTGGCAAGCGCGTGCACTTGAGCGCCGCCGCTCAGGTCGGAGGCGTCCTCGAACCGATCAACTCCGCCCCTGTGGTTATCGAAGACGACGTGTTAATCGGCGGCAATTGCGGAGTCTATGAAGGAACCCTCGTGCGCGCCGGCGCAGTGTTGGGAGCAGGCACGATTTTGACCCGATCGACCCCGCTTTACGATCTGGTGCGCGGCGAAATCTATCGGGCATCGGCAGATCAGCCACTCGAAGTCCCAGAAAATGCGGTGGTGGTTCCCGGCTCGCGCGCGGTGAACAAAGGTAAAGGAGTGGACTGGAATCTTTCGCTTTACACGCCGGTGATCGTGAAGTATCGCGACGAAAAAACGGAGCGTGGGATTGAATTGGAAGACTGGCTGAGGTAGCGGAAATACCGCTCACGACGGCAAGGTCGGCGAAGATGAAGCTGGAAGCTGCCTTTGTTCGGCGGCGAATCGGGCCCGCGCCTCGAGATGCTTCTGGCGGAAATGCGCCCGAGCCCGGCGTCCCCATGCGCGCACGAAGTAATAGTTCAGCGCGCATCCGATGGCTGAGCTGGCAAAGGGAATCAGGCGTCCCATCCACTTCTCTGTAACTTCGGCGCCAGCTTTAGCTGCGATGCGCTGAATCACACGCGGCACAAAACGATTGACCACCTCTTTCTCCAGCAATTCGCGGCTGATGTCGACACCGGCGGCGCTTGCGGCGGCAATCCAAAGCTCGGCAATTTCGTCGTCGGTGTTCAACTCAAATCCATAAATCAAGCTGAGCTTCTGAATCATGCGCATGGTGATCGCAGAAAGAATGCCCAGATCGGGAACGATGGTGACAATACCGCCGAGACCAAAACCGGCTCCCTCGGCCGCCGCCATCTTCATGCCGCCGCGAATCACAGACTCCGCCACATCGTCGAGGCGTTCAATGGGAAGGGTGTAGACGCCATGAAAAGTTGCCAGTGGCAAGCCGTGGGCAACGCGTAACTGCATCAGGAAGCGTCCAGGATCGACTTTGATGGTCTCGTAGGTGCGAGTAAGGCCGCCGCGAATCGCGCCTTCGACGCGGCGCCGCAGCCACGATTGTTTCTCGTCTTTAGTGTCGGCGGCGGCCATGCTTATTATGAGTTTATCAGCCGAGTTCTCTAACCACGAAGGGCCTCCAGGATTGCGAAGGGAAGCTCGTGTGCCTTCGAAGTTCGCACCGCTTGCTGTTGTTCTCGATTCGGATTTCGCGGTTAACCGACGACGGCTCTGACTCCAACGACAACTCGCTGTGCTAGCATCGATTCTAAGAATGGCAATCGGAAAACTCCATATAGTGCCGCTGGGCGGGATGGGTGAGTTCGGGATGAACTGCATGGCCATCCGCTACGGCGATGACATCGTCGTGGTTGATGCCGGCCTCATGTTTCCGGAAGCTGAGTTGCTCGGGGTCGACATCGTCGTCCCCGACATTTCTTATCTCCTCGAAAATCGCAAGCATGTCCGCGGTATCATCCTTACCCATGGCCACGAGGACCACATCGGGGCCCTCCCCTGGATTCTCAGCGAACTCAATGTTCCTGTCTGGGGCACAGAGTTTACGCTAGCTTACGTCGAAGACAAGCTCGACGAGCATCAACTTCTTGACGATTCTGACCTACGCGAAATCAAGCCCGGAGAGCGCTTCAAGGTTGGCCCGTTCACAATTCATCCCTTGCAGGTGACGCACAGTCTGGTCGATTGCGTCGCGCTCGCGATTCACACGCCGCTCGGGGTCGTGTTGCACACCGGTGATTTCAAGGTCGATCCGACGCCCACCGACAATCGTCTCTTCGATCTGCACGGTTTCGCCGAGTATGGCAAAGAGGGAGTGCTGGCCCTTTTGCAGGATTCAACCAACGTCGAGCGCAAGGGCTACACGCCCAGCGAGCGAGCGGTGCGACGCAAGTTCGAAGAGGTTTTTGTTCGCACCAAGCGGCGCCTGTTCGTCTCCTGTTTTTCGTCGTCGATTCATCGCATCAAGCTGACGGTGGACATGGCACGTGAACACGGCCGGAAGATTTGCTTTATCGGCCGCTCGATGGAGAATTCTTCCGAGATCGCCGAAGATCTCGGTTATATCCAGATTCCCGAGGGGATGATGATTCACCCCGGCGAGATGAAGAATTTTCCGCCGGAAAAAGTTTGCGTCCTCATCAGCGGGACGCAGGGCGAACCAATGTCGGCGCTCTCGCGCGCCGCTGTCGACAATCATAAGCACGCCAAAATCGAAAAAGGCGATACCGTCGTCCTCTCCTCGCGCATCATTCCCGGCAACGAAAAAGGCATCTACCGCATGGTCGATCACCTTTTCCGCCGCGAGGCATTCGTCATCTATGATGACGGCTCCTATCCCCCGATTCATGTCAGCGGGCACGCCAGTCAGGAAGAATTGAAGCTGATTATCAATCTCGTGCGGCCCAAATACTTCGTGCCCATTCACGGCGAATACCGGCAGCTCAAGTTGCACGCCGAATTAGCAGGGTCAATGCACGGATCAGTTGGCAGCGTCATGCTGATCGAAAGCGGCGACGTGCTCGAGATCGACGAACTAGGCGCGCGCAAAGCGGGCCGCGTCAACGTAGGCCGCGTATGCATCGATTCCGGCTCGCGCGCCGACGTGGTCGAAGACCTGGTCATCAAAGACCGGCGACACCTGAGCGAAGACGGCTTCGTGATGCCGATCATCGCCATCAACAAGCTGACGGGGCGGGTCGAGACTTCTCCCGAGATTGTGACGCGCGGATTCGCCCCCGGTGAAAATGGCGTGATCGAGCGAGCGCGAGAAATTGTCATGGAGACGCTGGATGCATCGAGCGCGGAAGAAAAAGCCGACTATGGCGTGATCAAAGAGAAAATCCGGACGGATTTGAAGAGATATATCTCGCGCCAGACGCAGCGTCGGCCGCTGATCATGCCGGTGATACTGGAGATATAAACAAGTTTCACCGCCGAGATGCCGAAGGCGCAGAGGAGAAAGCCTGTATCGTAACCCTAGCTGATATCAAGCAAGCCCGCACTCTGCTTCAAGGCATTGCGGTCCGCACGCCTCTCTTCGCATGGCCGTACGCGTCCGATCAGCGCAAGCTCTTCCTTAAGCTCGAGAACCTGCAGCCAATCGGCGCTTTCAAATTGCGCGGTGCCTACAACAAAGTCGCGTCTCTCAGTCAAGACGATCGCCGCCGCGGAGTGATTTCTTATTCCAGCGGAAATCACGCGCAGGGCGTGGCCTACGCGGCTCGAGCGCTCGGCGTTAAGGCAATTATCGTCATGCCATCGAATGCTCCGAAGAACAAGCTGAGCGCTACTGCCGCACTGGGCGCTGAGATCGTTATTGTGGGTCCGGGGAGCGAAGAACGCCGCTTGCGAGCCGAGGCCTTGGCTGCAGAACGTGGATACATAATCGTGCCTCCCTACAACGATGAGAAAATTATCGCTGGCCAAGGGACCGTGGGCCTCGAAATCCTCGAAGATTTGCCCAATGTTGAAACCATAATTGTGCCCGTCGGCGGAGGCGGGTTAATCAGCGGTGTTTCGGCGGCCATCAAGCTTACCAATCCTAAGATCAACGTCATCGGCGCCGAGCCCGAACTGGCCTCCGATGCTCGAGCCAGCCTGCGCGCTGGCCATATTGTTTCGTTTGCCGCGGAAAAAGTTTCCGAAACACTGGCCGACGGGCTGCGCACCCAAAGTATCGGCGCCATCAATTTTGAGCACATCCACGCTTACGTGGACAATATCGTCGGTGTGACCGAAGACGAAATTCGCGCAGCGACTCTCGCCCTCAGCGCTAACCCGAAGACGGTCGCGGAGCCGAGCGGCGCGGTTGCTCCCGCTGCCTTTCTTTTCCATGCCTCCGAGTTGCCTGCCACGAAGATCAATGTCGCTGTAGTCAGCGGTGGCAATGTTGATCCCGCGTTGCTGGTTGAGTTGCGACAAGAAAACACGGCAGGTCTCAGGTCTTAAGGAAGGGCTGCGCGCGTTGGGAGAAGACTCTGATTTTCCTTTGGTCTAGTAATCTGAAACCCCATATCTAACACCTGACCTCCTATGATTCGTTTTGGCATTGCGGGATTTGGATTGCACGCGGTTCGGCGACTGATGCCGGGTTTCGCCCTCGCGCAGCGGTGCAAGGTTGCTGCTCTGTCGCGGCGCGATCCGGATAAAGCCGGCGAAGCTGCGGCCCGTTTCGCGATTCCCCAAGTTTTTGCCTCGACCGAAGAACTTTGCCGCTGCCCCGAAGTTGACGCGGTTTTGGTCACGACGCCAAACGCTTGCCATGTGCACGATGTACTCACAGCAGTCGCCGCTGGCAAACCGGTTCTGTGCGAAAAGCCGATGGGCATTAACGCCGACGAATGCCGCCAGATGGTCGAAGCGGCCCGGCGGGTTGGCGTTTTGCTGGGCGTTGCCCAGGTGTTTCGTTTCGAAGAAAGCACAGCTCGATTTCGCGCGCTCTTAGCCGCGGGTGACATTGGTCGTCCGATTTTCGCGCGAGCGGAGTTCTCCTATCCCGGCTCGGGCCATGCGCGCACTTGGCTCTACAATCGCGCCGTGGCCGGCGGCGGCCCAATCGCCGATGTTGGCGTCCACTGCATCGACGCTCTGCGCTATATTCTCCAGGATGAACCGCGGGTCGTGAGTGCTTCGGGCCGGTTTGACGAACAATCGGGCGATGTGGAGGCCGCAGCCTCGGTAACGCTCGAATTTGAGCGCGGCACGCTGGCTACGGTGCTGGTTTCGACGCGGGCTCAATACCGGACGCCCCTGGAGATCGTCGGGGAGGGCGGCATAATCCGGGCCGACGATGCCCTCAACGTAGAACGGCCTGTCAAGTTAGAGTTGTGGCGAGATGGCCAATGCGTCGATCAAGAGACCGTTTCGAATCAAATGGCCTACGCTCGTCAGGTCGATGGCTTTGCCGCCGCGTTAGAAAGCGCTGAACGATTTGCAGCCCCAGGTGAGGAAGGCTGGCGAAACCAGGTCATTCTGGACGCCGCCTATCGCAGCATGACCTCGGGTAAGAGTGAAAAGATAATGTCAATGCCGGATGACACTGGCAGGTAGTTTCGCACGGTGTTCGAAGTTTCGTTTTTCAAAACGTTGTGCTTGCCGGCATAACCCATTCGGGGAGAAAATCTCGTCGAAAAATAAGAAGCGCCCCGGATCCAAAGATCTCGGGACGCCCGAACAGCCCTCCCCCGGAACTGCTCGGTCTTAAACGATATGACAAGGGTCCGCGGTTCGGTATCCCACTCTTGGGGGATGTCCCATAGCACGAAAGAGCCACTTGCCAAAAGAAGGGCCTGTGCTACTATCGGTAACCTCGCGATTGGTTACTAACGGTCGCGCCAGGTTCTGGAAACGGATCTTCTGCGTTAAGGGTTTCTTTTCAACGCAAGATCTTCCCCTGCCGGTTCCAAACCCAACGGTTGCCTTTTCGCACTCAGTGTTCCCCCTGCGCGAGAAAACGACCCGAGGCCGTTGAGGAAAGTGAATTGTGGCCAAGTGTGCATCGGTTTGCATTCCGAGACTAAGAGCGGGGCCAGAAAACTGCCTTATGTTATTGATAAATAAAGATCAATTACGATAGGCAGCTTTGGAACGAAAAATGCACATAACAGTGCAGGCGACCTATACCTTAGGGGACAAAATCTAAGGTAAATTCGGGGAAAAGAACAAATTGGGAGGAACTTAACATGAGGCGAGTGGTAGTCCTAGCATTACTGGCATTGGCGTTACCGATGGCCGCTTGGGCGGATGGAATCACGATTATTAACGAGTTCGGATCGATTTCCATCTCGTCTGGGGGAATCGGGTCCAGCACCATCAGTTCGACACAATCGGAACTGATTCAATACGGCAGCAACATGGCCGCCAAGGGACAGTCCTTGGGCACCGTCAACTACACCACAGGCGTTCTGCTGAGTGGCTCGGTCGCGACGGGCGGAACCTTTTCATCCACAGGCTCATCCTTTGACGTTATCGGCCGAGGCAAATGGGCAGACCACATAACCGGGATGTCATGCGGCGGCGGTTGCGCGCTCTTTACTGGCAGCTTCACCGGCCCCATCACCTGGACGTTGACCGGACAACAGGGTGCGAAGGTCTTCTATACACTCAGCGGCGAGATCACCGGCACGCTTTGGAACGGTCGCGTGGTCACCGGAACTACAACCCAGGAGATCTATAGCTCCAAGGGTCAACTGGCCGCAGGTATTGGACACATCAACATGGGTACTACAAACCTCGCCGTCCCGGAGCCTGGAACTTTGGGTCTTCTCGGAACTGGGTTGGTTGGTATCGCTGGGATGTTCCGTCGCAAACTGATCGGTCGCTGACTAAGAGTTTACGTTCACCCAGAACACTCAACTCATGGCCCCGCCGAGAGGCGGGGCTTTTGATTTTCAAGCAAATCTTCAAGCGCATCTGCTGATCTCTATCCCGTGTTTTACTCAGCTCTCGTCTTCCGGCCAAATCTATAGATCAAATCCGAACATCGCTCCCCGAGCCGGTTACTGCGGTAATGGTAAGAAACGGCTTTGGCGTTGACCTCACGTGAGTACGAACCTAGAGTCACCGCAGGGGGAAGTATGAAAGATATCCATGAGGTTTTGCGCCGCAAGCAGGCGCAGTACGCACAACTGGGGAAGCAGATCGAGATGCTGCAACAGGCAGCCGAGAAGCTTCGCGAGGTCGCGCCTTTGCTAGCCGAAACCGACTCCGAAGACGATAGCGCAGTGCTGGCCGAAGTCGAGGACGAGAACTCCAGCGCGATGGCCGCTAAGGCCAGCGCTCAATCCGCGCCAGCAGCAGCAAAGCCTGGGCGCAGTACAACTCCACGGTGGCCGTAGGATGCGGCCGTAGAAGGGGACCGCAGCAGCGCGAGGCCTCATGATATTACAGACACTCCTGATGTCGAAGGACGACCTGACAGCGGAAACGCTGATTAAGGTTCTGGTTCAGTTTGGAGCCGCTGTGGAGCGGTCGAACGCGGCAGACGTCGCCCTGTCGCGGTTAGCCGAAGAGCGCTTCGATCTTACCATCGTCGACTTCGACGATACGGAAGCTGCCTTGCGCATGCTTGAGTGCTGTCGTGGTCTGGCTGGTCCCGACCGCAATCCGCCGGTAACGGTTGCTCTCTTGCCTGATGCGTCGCAAATTCGTTCCATTCTTGGCGCGGGTGCGCATTTCATCCTGACCAAACCAGTGGTTTACGAACAGGCGCAGAATACGTTTCGAGCTGCTACCGCCCTGCTGCGCCGTGAAAGGCGGCAATCAGCGCGCATCCCGGTTCAAGCAGCAATTTCGCTGAGCATTGAAAGTGGAAGTCCCGTCGAGGGCATCCTGCTCGATCTGAGCATGGGGGGCATGGATGTGCTGGCAGCAAAGCCGCTGCCAATGAACACTGTCGTGCACGCCTCTTTTGAACTGCCCGATTGTGCGGGTGTGTTCGAAGGCTCCGCAGAAGTTGCGTGGAGCACCGCCAATGGTCAAACCGGCCTGCGCTTCCTCGACATGGATGTCCCGACGCGAGAGAGAATGGCCGAGTGGCTTAACGCGCGCTCACACGAGGCCTTGCCAGAAGAACCGGAAGAGGTCAGTGCCTGCAAGCTGACTGACCTAAGCCTGGGCGGTTGTTATGTGCAGACCGAATCCCCATTTCCCCAATCTTCAGCCGTTGACCTCTGCCTGCGAGCAGCGGGCATGGAGATTCACACTGAAGGTTTGGTGCGGGTTATGCATCCTGGCCACGGCATGGGAATTGAATTCCCCAATCGGACGGAAGAGCAACGTAAAAGTGTGGGCGAGTTTATTGCATTCCTGACCGGCCAGCCCGGCGCAGACCCGCATCTGGAGACGTCGCCTCGTTCCCTGCTCGCAAACTCCGTCGATCTGAATCAGGCCAGCGATGCGGAAATCGATGTTGATGATCCGTTACTGGAATTGCTGCGCGCTGGTGCCAAACTGGAAGAGGAAAAATTTCTATCCGAACTGCATAAGCAGCGCTCAGCGGCGCCCGTCAGCCAATAAATCATTTACGTTCGCCTAGGGTGGACGGTTTGACTTCCCTGCCCACAAACTAACTCCGCCTTCCGGTTTCGTTAGCCCCGCGATTAATTTCCCGAGAATTTTTTCTTATGCAATAGAATTGCCCTGCCGGTGAGACAGGCTCGCGACCGTCTGCGCGGCGAGCGATATCTCGAACGGATACGGGACCTGCCATTTGCTCAGAAATTCGATCTTTCGCACCTTGGCACTTGCGGGCGCTGGTTTCGCAGCTATCGTTCCATTTTTCTGGCGGGGTAATCCCTCCGGACATGACTTCGAGTTCCATGTTTTTTCGTGGATGGAAGTACTCAGCCAATGGAAGCAGGGCATTATTTATCCACGGTGGGCGGCGCTAGCGCACTGGGGATACGGCGAGGCGCGCTTCCTCTTTTATCCCCCCGCCTCGTGGACGCTCAGCGCGGCGCTAGGCGCCATTCTGCCATGGAAGATGGTGCCAGGCGTATATTGCTGGATCGTCCTCACGCTCGCCGGCGCGGCGATGTATCGGCTTGCTCGCGAGTGGTTTTCGCCGCAAGACGCCTTTTTTGCCGCCGTGTTCTATGCGCTCAATCCCTATCACCTTTTGATTATCTACTGGCGAAGCGCCTACGCCGAGCTGCTCTGCGCCGTCCTGTTACCGCTCCTGGTGATCTGCCTGCTGCGAGTTTTTTCGCCGGAGTCTGACGGCACCTTTCGCCCCACGCTGGGGTTGAGTCTCGTATTGGCGGCAGCATGGCTCACTAACGCGCCGGCCGCAGTGATGATTCATTATTCGGTGGCCGGACTCGCATTGCTATTGGCTTTAACAGGCGGTTCGGACGGCACAGCACCGAAACGCCTGTCGCGCATCATGCGCTGGCGCGGATTGGTTCAAGTTGGCGCCGCTGTAATTCTCGGAGCTGGCCTGGCCTCGTTTTACTTGATCCCAGCTATTTACGAACAAAAGTGGATTGACGTTGGCCAGGTGCTGTCGCCGGGAGTTCGCCCGCAGGATAATTTCCTTTTCACGACCTTTCCCGATGCCGACCACAATCACTTCAATTTGCTCGTCTCAAGCCTTGCCATCGTCGAAATCGGTGTTCTCATTTTTGTTATCGTGTTTTCTCACCGCCCGCGAATCTTGGCCGACAATCGAAGGCCGTGGCTACTGCATTCTGCCTGGGGCTTGGGCTGTGCGATTCTCATGTTTCCGGTGAGCAATCTGCTGTGGCAACATCTGCCTGAGCTGCGCTTCATGCAACTTCCATTCCGCTGGTTGCTCTGCATGAATGCCACTCTAGCCATACTCCTCACGATGGCCATCAGGCAATGGATTCCGCGTCTGTTGGCTTCCGTCATACTGTTAGCCGTGTTGCTCGCTGCCGGACATCACTTTCAGCCTCCGTGGTGGGACAATGCCGCCGATTTCCGCGAGATGAGCGATGCAATGGCCGACGGCACCGGCTATGAAGGCACCGACGAATACGTGCCAGCGGGAGTCGACGCCTACGAGTTAAACAAAAGCCTCGCTCTCGTCAGCGACGAAGCGGCCGCGCCGGTTGCGGCCAAGATCTTGGCGTGGGGGAAGATAGAAAAGCGTTTCACCGTGCATGCCGCGACTGCCGAAAACCTGACTGTTCGCCTCTTCAGCTACCCGGCGTGGGAGACCGTCGTAAACGGTCAGCCCACCGCAACTCTGAAGACTGATGTAACCGGGCTGATTGTTGTTCCCGTTTCTGCCGGGGACAACGATGTGCGAATTTATTTCCGGCAGACGACCGACCGGCTCTTCGGAGACATCGCGTCGCTGATCAGCGCAGCCAGTTTCGTCCTTCTGTGGGTCATGACAAAGCGCAAAAGCAGGCGAGAAGGAATTGCGTAATGGATCGTACGATTCTATTGGCTACTTCGAACGCCGGTAAGCTTCGTGATTTCGCCGGAGCGGCCGCGCCCTTCAACATTAAAATCGCAAATCTCCCAAACTTTTCTTCCCTGCCAGAGGTCGTCGAAGATGGATCGACTTTTGAAGAGAACGCCCGCAAAAAGGCCGAGTCCTACAGTCTTGCGGTTCCGGGCGAAATCGTACTAGCGGACGATTCCGGCCTCGAGGTTGATGCGCTCAGCGGCGCGCCGGGAATCTACTCTGCGCGCTACGCTGCTCGTAATTCGCAAAATAACGATGTGCGAAATCAGGACGTGCAGAATAATGGTGCGCCGAATAACGTGCAGCGTAGCGCGCAGCCGAGGACGATTGACGAAGCCAACAACGCCCGTGTGCTGCGCGAACTCAAAAGTGTTCCCTATGAAAAACGCACAGCGCGGTTCGTCTGCGTGCTCGTCGCCGCTCGCGATGGAAAGACTTTGGCAACATTTCGCGGCACGGCTGAAGGAATCATCCTGGATGCGCCGCGAGGTAAGAAGGGATTCGGATACGATCCACTCTTCTACTTCCCGGCAATTCAAAGGACCTTCGCCGAATTAGATGCAGAGGAAAAGTCGCGCTACAGCCATCGTGGCGCCGCCTTCCGCGGTTTCTTGGAATGGTATCGAGCAACTAGTAGCCAACAGGTTTTGGGTAGTGATGCAGTTTCAAACCGCAGCCGCCGAACCTCGAACCAGCAATGACACCACGTCTCGCGAAGATGTTGGCTTACGTATTTCCTTCGTGAACCTTCGTGACCTCTGTGGTCTATGTTTTGCGCAAACTGCACGTACTAACGCTCTCCTTGACTTATCCTCCTACGGAACTCGATAATAATTAGTTTTGTCATTGCACGACCGTGAGGAGCAGTCCACGTGGCGTCAACTGCCAATCCCGTCGCTCCAGCTTCGGTTCCGAATATTCAGGCGGGAGTCGCTCCGTTGCGCGCTGGCCAGGGCACTTCGTTTTGGCTGCGCCGCCTCCATTCGCTGAGCGGCGTCGTGCCCATTGGGGCCTTCCTTCTCGAACACTTCATCTCGAATGCCGAGGCTTTCAAAGGCCCTATCGCCTACGGCAGGCAAGTCGAATTTCTAAACAGCCTGCCCGGTGTTTTTCTGCTCGAACTTTTTTTCATCTGGATTCCGATTCTCTACCACGGCCTTTACGGGTTGTATATCTGGTATAGGGGCGACACCAATCTCGCGGCATATCCATGGAGCGGCAACTGGCTTTATAGCTCGCAACGCTGGACGGGCATCATCGCTCTCGCCTACATGCTGCAGCACACTTATTACCTCCGCTTCACCGGATTACATCTGGCGACGCACCCTATGCAGTCCTTTGCCAAAGTGCAAATGGAATTCCAGAACCCGTGGATGATCGCGTTTTACTGTATCGGCATCACCGCCGCGTCGTGGCACTTCAGCTATGGCTTGTGGTTGTTTGCGGCGAAATGGGGTATCACGACCGGAGAAAGAGCGCGCCGCCGTTTTGGTTATCTGTGCGCCGCGTTAGCTCTCGGATTGATTTTACTCGGCGGCCTAAGCATGACTGGATTTTTCCGTACGCCGCAGCGACCGCTCGATTCGAATGCGCCAGACAATATCGCAACGCGATAGAGACGCGAGAATGGCGTGCGGAAGATTCTCTGTTTGCCTTTATTTTCGGGACTGCGTTTGTTTTTGGGTGGCGCAGCGCTTTAGCGCTGAGGTCGCGAGCGAGGGACCATCTTCACAAAAGATCGGACTAACACAGCATGGCAGCTCCAAGAGTTATCGTGGTGGGCGGAGGCCTGGCAGGCCTAGCCGCCGTTATCAAGATCGCCGAGATGGGCGGTGAAGTTGATCTTTTCTCGATCGTTCCCGTGAAGCGTTCGCATTCCGTCTGCGCCCAAGGCGGCATCAACGCCGCTAAGAATCTCAAGGGCGAAGGCGACTCCACTTACAAGCACTTCGACGACACGATCTATGGAGGGGATTTTCTAGCCAATCAGCCGCCAGTCAAAGCCATGTGCGAGGCCGCTCCCGGAATCATCGATCTGCTCGATCGCATGGGCGTCCCTTTCAATCGTACGCCCGAGGGCCTGTTAGATTTTCGCCGCTTCGGCGGAACGCTTTACAACCGTACCGCTTTTGCCGGAGCAACCACCGGCCAGCAACTCCTTTACGCGCTCGACGAACAGGTTCGCCGTCACGAATCCGACGGCAAAGTAAAGAAGTACGAGCACTGGGAATTTCTCTCCGCCGTGCTAGACGGACAACGCGTGGCTCGTGGCATCTGTGCGATGGATTTGCGCACCATGGAAGTACGCACCTTCCCTGCCGACGCGATCATCATTGCCACTGGCGGATGCGGCGCCATCTTCGGCAAGTCCACCAACTCGGTTGTATGTACAGGATCAGCGCAATCCGCGCTCTATCAGCAGGGCGCTTACTACGCGAACGGCGAATTTATCCAGGTGCATCCCACCTGCATCCCCGGAGAAGACAAGCTGCGCCTGATGTCGGAGTCGGCGCGCGGCGAGGGCGGCCGCGTCTGGGTTCCGAAGACTGCTGGCGACAAGCGTGATCCGAAATCTATTCCCGAGAAAGAACGCTGGTATTTTCTTGAAGAGTGGTATCCGAAATACGGCAACCTTGTGCCGCGAGACGTGGCCACGCGCGCGATCTTCAAAGTAGTCTTCGAGCTCAATCTCGGCATCGACGGCAAGCCGATGGTTTACCTTGATCTCACCCACATTGACCGCAAAATTCTCGATCGCAAGCTGGAAGGCATTCTCGAAATCTACGAAAAGTTCGTAGGCGACGACCCGCGCGACACGCCGATGAAGATTTTTCCCGGGATGCACTACACCATGGGCGGCCTGTGGATCGACTACAAACAGCAAACGAATATCCCCGGCGTCTTCGCGGCGGGAGAAGCCGAATATCAATACCATGGCGCGAATCGCCTGGGCGCCAATTCGCTGGTGTCATGCATCTTCGGAGGCTTCGTTGCCGGCCCGAATGCCGTTCAGTACGCGAAGAACTTGCAAGCCGCTCCCGCTAACGGACATTTCGATGCCGAGCGCAAACGCCAGCAGGAAATCAAGGCCGGCCTGATGAAGGCCGACGGCAGCGAAAATCCGTTTTTACTCTGGCGTGAACTGGGCGCGCTGATGACGGAGAACTGCACTGTCATCCGCTACAACAAAAAGCTGGAAGCGACTGATGCCAAGCTGGTCGAACTGTTGCAGCGCTTCCAGAAAATTAATCTGAGTGATCGCTCGCAGTGGGCCAACACTACAATCGCTTTCGCGCGGCAGCTCTACAATATGCTGCAATTGTCGCGGGTGATCGCGCAGGGAGCGGCCATGCGCAACGAATCGCGCGGCTCACACTACAAACCAGATTTCCCGGAACGCGACGATGTCAACTGGATGAAGACCACGAAGGCAACCTTCGCTCCCGATCTGGATGAGCCGAAGTTCGAGTTCGAGCCGGTGGATGCGAGTTTGATTCCGCCGCGGCCGAGGAAGTATTGACCCCAGCGAAGTATCGTAAAGTAAAAGATCGTGTTTGAGCACGAGCAGGCGAACGAAATGGCAGTAGATCAGGAATTGCATCAACTTTTATATGACGCAATTGAAAAGGAATATTTGCTTCGATTCAGATACAAGGGCAATGAGCGGGTTGTCGAGCCTCATGATTATGGTATCCAGAAAGGAATCGTCCGATTGCTTTGCTGGCAAACAGGAGGACAAAGCGGAAGCCCTATTCCGGGATGGCGGCTAATCGACGTAGCCGGCATTCAAAATTGCGAGATGCTCGATCAGCGATTTAGCGGAGGCAGGGAGATCCCATCCGGCAAGCACCATCAGTGGGACAAACTTTTTATTCGCGTCAAAGCATCTCCAAAACGTTAGGGTTGAGCACGGGCGGAAAGGTCGTGGGTTCTGCTCGTGCCGCAAGAACTGTTCCACATCGGAATAACATGGCAAACATCAAATCCGTCCTAATCAAGATCAAACGCCAACCAACCCCCGACGCCAGCTCCGCGTGGGAAGAGTTCGAAATTCCCTACAAGCCGAATATGAACATCACATCGGCGTTGATGGAGATCGCGGCCAATCCCGTCACGCGCGATGGCAAGCAGACTACGCCCGTCACCTATGACTCGAATTGTCTCGAGGAGATCTGCGGCTCCTGCGCCATGCTCATCAACGGACGCGCGCGCATGGCCTGCTCCGCCCTGCTCGATCACCTCGAGCAGCCGATCAAGCTCGAGCCGCTGTCGAAATTTCCCATCGTACGCGATCTGGCGGTCGATCGCAGCGTGCTTTTTGAGAATTTGAAAAGAGTGAAGGCTTGGGTTCCGATCGATGGCACCTACGACCTCGGCCCGGGTCCTCGCGTCACCATGGCAGCGCAGGAAGAGGCCTATCCTCTCTCGAATTGCATTTCATGCTGCTGCTGCATGGAGGCTTGCCCGCAGTTCAATGAGGACACGGGCTTTGTCGGCGCCGCGACCATTTCGCAGGTGCGACTGTTCAATACGCATCCCACCGGCGCCGCTCTAAAGCGCGAGCGCCTGTTGGCTCTGATGGGTGACGGCGGCATACAGGAGTGCGGCTACGCGCAGAACTGTGTCGAGATTTGCCCGAAGGAAATTCCGCTCACAACGTCAATCGCCGAAGTCGGCGGCCAGGTCATGAAGCAGGCTCTGGGCGACCTGTTGCGAAAGTAAGTTCCGAAAAAGCACTGTCCTAAATACGGCGCCAGAGGTCAACATGTTACCCTCAGGTAACTATCGATATCTGCCTTAAGTAAGCGCCTGAGTTAGAAATCCTTCACAATCTTGTTAATCTCTGGTTTACAATTCGAGAGCCTTAGGAAAAACCGGTATTTTCCCAGGCGTGGGGCTATTCGGGATGGTGTATAAAGCTTGACGCCTTAATCGGAATGACGCCAAGACTCAAAGCGCGCGGCACGGGCCTGCTGTCATCGATTCTGCTCGCGCTGATTATCGTATTTGCCCTCGCGACGCCGCAATCCGCCTCGGCGCTCCATCGGGTTAGCCATCCCCGTCGCCATCGTATCCTGCAGGCATTTCGTTTCCGTGGTCTCCGCGGCATGCTCTGGAATCCCTTGTTCCGCCCGTCGCACGATTCCCTGGTGCGGCAGAATGAAGAAATCGACCGGCTCGATCTGCCTCGCATACAAGATGACGATGAACTCGACGCGCTGAAGGCCTCAGGCGACCTGGTCCCGATAAACGCCAGTGAATCGCTGAAGATTGAACGCGGCCTTGACCCATCACGCCGCTATTGCCGTCCCTGGACCCGCGATTTTGTTCAGGACCTTGCCGATAGTTATTACCGCGAGTTTCACGCGCAAATCCAGCTAAACTCCGCTGTACGCACCGTCAAAGTGCAAAAGAAATTACGCCGCCACAATCGCAACGCCGCGCCCATCGATGGCGATACCGCCTCGTCTCATCTCGCCGGAATCACGATTGATCTGCAACGCCGCGGCATGACCAAAGAACAAATGCGTTTCGTCGAACACTATCTCTTTTATCTGAATGCGCTCGGCCTGGTCGAACCCGAAGAAGAGCGGCGCCACTGGTGCTTCCATATCATGGTTTCCGATCGCTACAACGACTGGCGCCAAACGCAAACCTTCTTCCCGGTTGCTCCCGTGGAACGGCCGGTTGCCGCGCCATCCACAGCGATTGCGACCACCGATAGCGCCCCCGCCGCGATTCCCGCCTCTAACTGAGGTTTACAGCGAGCGTCTTCGAGGCAACTTCGATCTGAGTTTTTCACCTCCGCTACAATTTCCCCAAATGATTGTTCTCATGGCAGGCCTTCCCGGGACCGGTAAGACGTCGCTAGCGCGCGAACTGGCGCGGCGCACAGGCGGCGCGCTGCTCGGCAAGGACGAAATTCGCGCCGCCCTGTTTTCGCCAGAAGAAGTTGAATACTCCGTCGAGCAAGACGATTTTGTGATGGAGACCATGCTCGATGCCGCGCGTTACCTGTTACAGAAGAATTCGACGCGAATCATATTTCTCGACGGGCGTCCCTTCTCCCGGCGCTATCAGATCGATCGTGTGCTCGAATTCACCCGCGAACTCGCTCAGCCCTGGACGATCATCGAGTGCATCTGTTCCGACGATTCTGTGCGCCGGCGCCTTGAACTCGATCCGTCGCACCCCGCGCAGAATCGAAACTACGCGCTCTATTTAGAACTGAAACGGCGATTCGAACCGATCGCTTACCCGAAGACTACGGTCAATACCGATCAGTCGCTAGACGAGTGCGTCGAGCAGGCTCTAGCAGCCGTAATTGCTTGATTGGCGCCCATCGCCCTACGCGCGTCCTCGAATCGTCTAGAATCCATGCTCATCATGACCAAGTTCACTTTTGCTTTCACTATCGCGATCGCTCTTCCGCTATTCGCCGCCGCGCAAACTCCGGTCAGCAAGAAGGCTATGGAGATCCAAAACTCCGCCATCGTCATCGACACGCATGCTGACACTCCGCAGCGCTTTCTTGACGAAAACTATGACATTGGATCGACCGACCCTAAGGACCACGGGCACATCAGCCTCAATAAGGCCAAAGCCGGTAATCTGGGGGCAGAGTTTTTCTCCATCTGGGTCGAGCCTGAAACGAATCAAGGCCACTTCGCCCACCACACGCTCGATCTCATCGATTCAGTGTATGAGCAGGCCGCGCGCCATCCCGACCGCATGATGATGGCCTTCAGCGTCGCCGACATTGAGCGCGCGCACCACGAGCACAAACTGGCCGCCCTCCTCGGCATTGAAGGCGGACACTCCATCGAAAACGACATTCGCCTGCTGCGCGATTACTATCGACTCGGTGTTCGCTATATGACTTTGAGTTGGTCGAACACCAACGAATTCGCCGACTCCTCCGGCGATATCAATAATCCCCAAGTCGAGCATCACAACGGACTCACCGAAGGCGGCAAGCAAGTTGTTCACGAAATGAATCGCCTTGGCATGCTGGTCGACGTTTCGCACGTCGCCGACAAAACCTTCTATGACACGATTGCCGTCACCAAAGCGCCCGTGATCGCCTCGCACTCTTCTGCGCGCGCTTTAACCAACCATGCCCGAAACATGACCGATGATATGCTGCGCGCCGTCGCGAAAAATGGTGGTGTAGTGCAGGTCAATTTCTACAGCGCCTTTGTCGACGAGAACTTCCGCAAAGCGGCCGAGGCTCAAGCCAAGGACCGCAACGCCGCGACCAAGGCCAACGCCGAACAACTTAAGGCCGCCGGAGAAGCCGTCACCTATCTTGATGGCGACCGCATCGAGCGCGAGTGGTATGCCAAGATTCCGCGCCCGCCCCTAAGTTCGCTGATCGATCACATCGACCACATCGCGAAGATCGCCGGCGTTGACCACGTAGGCTTGGGATCGGATTTCGACGGCGTCAGCGGGGCAACTCCCGACGGCATTGACTCCGCCGCTGATCTGCCTAAGATTACCCAAGCTCTGCTCGACCGCGGCTACAGCGCCAGCGACATACGCAAGATTCTCGGCGGCAATCTGCTGCGCGTCTTTGGGGAAGCTGAGCGCGTCAGCCGCGAAATGCAGTCTAAAACCAATTAACAAGTAGGTTCTGCCGTCTACCCTTCCTGAACCTTAGTGGCCTTCGTAGTTAACGAATTTGGCCCTCGCGAAAATGTCGGCGGCCGCGCACTTCCCAACCCTGTCGTACAATAAATGTTTGCCAAAATACATACAGGAGCACCCATGCGAACCTTGCTGCAGACGCTTGTCCTGATCCTCTTGACTTTCCTGCTTGGCGCGGCACAAGCAGCCTCAACTGCACAGACGAAGAGCTCGCCGCCCCCCAACAAGCCTGTTGCCACCGAGCCCACCGCCATCATTCATACGACAGCCGGTGACTTGCATTGCACTCTGTTTCCTAAAATCGCGCCCATCGGAGTCGATAATTTCATAGGCCTTGCCGCCGGCACCAAAGACTGGACGAGCGCCACATCTCACGCCAAGAAGCACGGCGTGGCGCTTTACGACGGCACCATCTTCCATCGCGTGATTCCCGAATTCATGATTCAGGGCGGAGATCCAAAAGGCGACGGCACCGGCGACCCGGGCTATAAATTTAAAAACGAGACATCGCCGGAAGTTACTTTCGACCGCCCCGGCCGTCTAGCTTATGCGAACGCCGGCCCTGACACCAACGGCTCGCAGTTTTTCATCACCGAAGTTCCCTATCCCAGCCTGAATGGCGGCTATACGATTTTTGGCCAGTGCGATGATGCCGCTGTCGAACTGGTCAAGCAGATCGCGCGCATGGCCAGCGATCCCAGCAACAATCGCCCGTTGCGCCCCATCAAGATCACGCACATCGAAATCCATCGTGCGGGGACAACCGCGCATAAGACGACGGCCAAGCCTTCGGCCGCCGCGAAGCCCATGTAACAACGCTGGCCGGATTTGACCCCGAGGCGTTGCCGTATCAATGGCTAAAGACAAAATTCAAGAGTTCGAGGAGACTATGACCCGTACCCCAGGAACTTATGCCGTGTTCGAAACCAGTGAAGGCAACATCGTTTGCCGCCTATTCGAAAAGGACGCCCCGAAAACTGTTGCTAACTTTGTTGAGCTCAGCGAAGGCAAACGCGAGTGGACGCATCCGACCACACGCAAAAAAGTTAAAGATCCGCTCTATCACGGAACCATCTTTCATCGCGTGATTCCCGACTTCATGATTCAAGGCGGCGACCCTATGGGCACCGGCTTCGGCGGTCCCGGCTATCAGTTCGAAGATGAGACGAAAGGTTCCCCGCATCGTTTCGACAAGGGGGGAAAGCTCGCCATGGCCAACGCCGGACCGAACACCAATGGCTCCCAATTTTTCATCACGGTCGCCAACACCGACTGGCTCACCGGCAAGCATACAATTTTTGGCGAGGTAGTTGAAGGCTACGACGTCGTGGAAAAAATCTCGAAGACCGCCAGGAATCGCCAGGACCGTCCCAACAAAGACGTGATGGTAAAGTCAGTGAAAATCGAGCGCGAATAACGCCACGTGCACGATAGTAGCGTCTCTGTGATTTCGCTCACACTCTCCGGTGATGGCTGGCCTTCTTTTGCCGCACTCGATATTCTTTATAATGATCCGGTTCATCGCGAGAGGTTTCTGGAGGCAGTCTAATGGCATCGTTCAATGGAATTCCACTTCCTACCAACGGTCAGAAAATCGAATACAGTAACGGCAAGTATAAGGTTCCTGATCACCCGATCGTTCCCTACATTGAGGGAGACGGCACTGGGCGCGACATCTGGAAGGCTTCAGTTCGCGTCTTCGACGCCGCAGTCGAGCGTGCATATCAGGGGAAGCGTTCGGTTGCGTGGTACGAAGTTTTTGCGGGCGAAAAGGCCAAGGCTCGTTTTCAGAACTGGCTTCCCGACGATACCGTAACCGCCATACGTGAGCTCCGCGTAGCCATCAAAGGGCCGCTGACTACGCCCGTTGGAGGTGGCATTCGGTCGCTCAACGTCGCCCTGCGGCAAATTCTCGATCTCTACGGCTGCGTGCGCCCGGTGAAGTATTACACCGGCGTGCCCTCGCCCGTGAAGCATCCCGAGCGCATGAACATTGTCATCTTCCGCGAAAACACCGAAGACGTTTACATGGGCATCGAGTGGGAAGAAGGCACGGCCGATGCCGCACGGCTGATTGAATTTCTAAACAAAGACATGTTGAAGAGCGGCAAGAAGCAAATCCGTCTCGATTCCGGAGTCGGCATCAAGCCCATTTCCATCACTGGCACCAAGCGCCTGGTGCGCATGGCCATCAAGCACGCTCTCGAAAATAAAAATAAAGCCGTCACGCTCGTCCACAAAGGCAACATTCAGAAGTTTACCGAAGGTGCGTTCCGCAAGTGGGGATATGAGCTTGCTACGGAAGAATTCCGCGATCAGGTCGTCACCGAGCGCGAAAGCTGGATCATCGACAACAAAGACAAGAATCCCAATCTCACCATCGAGGAGAACGCGAATCTGATCGAGCCGGGCCTTGAGTTTGCCAGCGACGACTTCCGCCGCGATCTCTACAAAGAAGTGAAAGATTGTCTCGATTCGATCTATTCCTCTCACGGTAAGGGCGCATGGAAGAAAAAGCTGATGATCAACGATCGCATCGCCGATTCGATCTTCCAGCAAATCGTGACCCGCGCCGATGAATACAGCGTTCTGGCCACGCCCAATCTCAACGGCGACTACATTTCCGATGCCTGCGCGGCGCAGGTGGGCGGGCTCGGCATCGCTCCCGGAGCGAACATCGGCGACGGCTATGCCATCTTCGAAGCCACGCACGGTACCGCTCCGAAGTATGCCGACAAAGACGTCATCAATCCCGGCTCGGTCATTCTTTCCGGCGTGATGATGTTTCGCTTCCTCGGATGGGGCGAAGCTGCCGACTTGATCGAGCAAAGTCTCGAACGCACCATCGAACAGAAGAAGGTTACCTACGATTTCGAACGCTTGATGGAAGGCGCAACCAAAGTCAAGACCAGCGAATTCGCCGATTGCATGATTGAAAATATGAGGGTCGCTGTTCCTGCGTATTGAGAACATTTCGACTTTCCTTCGTGTACCTTAGTGTCCTTCGTGGTTAACGATTTTGACGGGAGAGGAACTTCATGCGCAAGAAGGTAACGATCGTCGGCTCGGGAAACGTAGGCGCAACCGCGGCTCACTGGATTGCCTCCAAAGAACTCGCAGACGTAGTCCTCATCGACATCATCGAAGGCGTGCCGCAAGGTAAAGGCCTCGACCTGCTCGAAGCCATGCCCATCGAGAAGCGCGACTCTGCCATCCTCGGCACCAACGACTATGCCGACACCGCGAAGTCCGACATTGTCGTCATCACCGCCGGAATTCCGCGCAAACCCGGCATGAGCCGCGACGATCTTCTGAATACCAACCACAAAATCATGAACGACGTGGTCGGCAAGATCGTGCAGCACTCGCCGAACTGCATCCTCATCATCGTTTCAAACCCGCTTGACGCCATGGCGCAGGCCACCTACAAGATGAGCGGATTTCCGCGCGAGCGCGTCATCGGCATGGCCGGAGTGCTCGACTCCTCCCGCTTCCGCACCTTCATCGCACAGGAACTTAAAGTCAGCGTAGAAAATGTCAACGCCTTCGTCCTCGGCGGACACGGCGACACCATGGTCCCGCTTCCCCGTTATTCCACGGTCGCCGGAATTCCGATCACCGAACTGATGGACAAGGCCACGCTCGATCGCATCGTGCAACGCACCCGCGATGGCGGCGCCGAGATCGTCAAATACCTAAAGACTGGCTCCGCCTACTACGCACCGTCGGCAGCCGCTACCGAAATGGTCGAGGCAATTCTCAAAGACAAAAAGAAGATTCTTCCCTGCGCCGCCTATCTCAACGGAGAATACGGAATCCACGGCCTCTTCGTTGGCGTCCCTGTGAAGCTCGGCGCTCAGGGTATCGAGCAGATCATCGAGATCAAACTCACGGCGGAAGAAAAAGCGGCTCTGGATAAGAGCGCGGCCGCGGTCAAGGAACTTATCGCAGTGATTAACGTCTAGAGTATATAGTTTGGGAAGGGCACGACTTCAGTCGTGCCATAATCGGCCTAAACACAAACGGCTTTAGCCGCTGAGGGCGACTGCCAATGACTCAAGCCACGAAAGTGGGCACCCCGGACCACGTTTTGGACCTCCTGGAATCATTGGAGTAGAGGCTGAGATTGCGCCATGAAACGAGTGTCTTGCCTTGAGGTGAACTCGTTTGGGATCGCAAGCGTGGTGTTCACGCTGGCGTTCTGGGTTTATGTTAATCTCCCGTTCCACCAACATTCCCAACATCTAGCAGTGCTGTTCCTCGGAATCCTGAGCTGTGGCATCCCGGCATCGCTCATTGCCGCATGGCGCGGCTCAAAACTTTGGCTTATTGCCTTGCTTGGGCCGCTTTCGGGCTGGTTGTTGGTATTGACCTTTATCAATGATTGAGTTTCAAAACACCGTACACCATCCTCTCTGATTTCTCTTCCGCGAACGCCTCACCCTCGCTATAGTGTCTGAGGTCAGCAGTCTGAAGCCAACACGCATGGATTTCGACCAGCTAGAAATCTTCCTCGAAGTAGCGCGCCTCTCCAGTTTCTCGCGCGCGGCGGAGAAGCGTTTCCGCACCCAGCCCGCCATCTCCTCCCAGATTCGCGCTCTTGAAGAAGAAGTCGGCGCCCGCCTGCTCGACCGCTCCGGAGGCCGCGTCTCGCTCACCGCCTCCGGCAAGTTGTTTTTCAAATATGCCGGAGAGACGCTGGAGCGCCGCAAAACCATCCTGAATGAGATCGCCGAAACCGAGCGCGTCCCGCGCGGTGAGATTGTTGTCGGAGCCAACGAGGGCACCTGCCTGCACATTCTGCCCGGAGTGTTCGCACAATTCAAACGCGACTATCCCAACGTCGCCGTGAGCATCAAGCGTTCCGATTACGCCCGCATTCTCGACTCGATCCTCGAAAACGTAGTCGACTTCGGCGTAGTTTCGCTGCCCGTAAACGACAATCGCCTCGAGGCGCAGATGATCCATCGTGACGAACTCGTGGTCATCACTTCTCCAAAGCATCCGCTGGCGGCAAAAAAGAGCGTTACTGTGAATGAGGTTGCGACCTATCCGCTTGTCCTGCCCAAGCTGGGCCATACGCGCGACGCTCTCGACGCGCTCTTCTACGACCACAATTTGAAGCCACAAGTGGCCATGGAACTCGATTCCAGTGAATTGCTGAAGCGCTTTGTCGCAGCTGATGTCGGCGTAGGATTTATCCCGCGCTCGAATGTCGAGCAGGATATACGCGCCAAGGCTGTGGTAGCGATCACGCTGTCAGATGTACAAATCCGCCGCGATCTGGCCCTCGTGTTCCGCAAGGACAAATCGTTAAGCCGCGCCGCTAAAGCATTCATGGAAATCGCGGTGAAAGAAAAGAATTTTTCCACGCCCACGACTGGGAAACGACCAAAATGACCAACGCTGTGACGAAACCAGATGCAATGAAGCGGGTCTTCCCGCTTATTCTTTTTTTGTTCCTGGCGGGCGTGGCCGCCGCCCAGAAGCAATCCTCACTCGCTGCCCCGAAGCTCGCCGCGCTGAAAGTCACCGGAACGACGCGCTACACCGACAAAGAAATTCTCGCTGCGAGCGGCTTACAAATCGGTCAACTCGCCGCCGACGGCGATTTCAGGGAAGCGGTAAAGCGGCTGGGAAACTCCGGCCTCTTCACCGGCGTCATTTATTCCTACACTTCATCGGGCGCTAGCATTAAGCTCGAGATTCAGCTCACCGACATCGACGAGAGCAAGCTGGTCCCGGCGCACTTCGATAATTTTGTCTGGTTCACCGACGATGAACTCGTCAAGGACTTGCAGAAGCGTGTGCCACTCTTCAAGTTATTGCTGCCGATCACGGGCAATCTTCCAGACCATGTTTCAGAAGGACTGCAGTCCATTCTCAGCGATCATCAATACCCAGGTCGCGTCGATTATCTGCGCGAAGGAGACGAAGCCGGCGGCACTCTCCATGGCATCGATTATCACGTCGAGGAAGTCGGCATAGGAATCCGCGATGTTGAATTTCCTGGCGCCTCGCCAGAACAGGCGGCCCTGCTGGATGCAGCGGCTCACAGCCTCAAAGGCGCAGAATACAGGCGCGCCGCCGTTGCTGCGGTCGCTAAGTTCGACCTGTTGCCGGTATACCTGCAACGCGGGTATTTGAAGGCAGCGTTCGCGCCATCCAACGCGCGCGTGCTCTCCCAAACCGCGGCGACAGACTCCCAGGGCCGCGCCGAGATTGAAGTCGCTGCCATCGTGCCCGTGACGCCCGGAAAAATATATTCCACCGCGAGCGTCGCCTGGAAGGGCAACTCGGCCATCAGCATCGCAGACCTCGCACCGCTCATCCATCTGCCAGTGGGCGAACCGGCGGACGCGGTGCGACTGCTCCGCGACATCGAAAACGTAACCAAGCTGTATCGCAGCCGCGGTTACATGCTGGTGCAAGTTAAGCCGGACGCGCAATTCGATGACGATAAAAGCACTGTGCACTACGACCTGAATGTGGTCGAAGGCGATCTCTATAAGATGGGAGAGTTAGAAATTCTTGGTCTCGATACGCAAACGACAGCTCATCTGCGAGCGGCGTGGGCGTTGCCGCAAGGTCAACCCTATAACGCCGATTACCCTGGCAAATTTCGCATGGATACGGGAAAGCTTCTGCCGCGCGAAGTGCAGTGGGCAGTCACGGTTCATGAATCGCTCGAGAAAGACAAAACCGTCGACGTGGAAATACGCTTCAAGCAACAGTAGCGGCAGTTGCGCAAAACTCTCTCTATTGCCATCATGATACTAAGATCATGAGTGTGGCGTCTCGAATCGCCACCCTCATTTCCCAGGAGAAACGATCAGATGAAAGTAAATCGAATTGCGGCTGCTGTTCTTGGAATGCAAATGTTGATCGGAGTGGCAGCGATTCCGGCGCTCGCTGCCGGCAAGAGTCAGACCTTAACCGGCGAAGTGAGCGATGCCATGTGCGGAGCCAAGCATGAGATGCCCGGCAACGCCGCGGCTTGCACGCGTGGCTGTGTCAAGCACGGCTCGCAATACGCCCTCGTCGTCGGAGACAAAGTCTACACGCTGCAGACCTCCGACCAAGCCGCGCTCGATAAGCTGAACGATCTGGCCGGCGCGAAGGCCAAGGTCACAGGCGACGTCAATGGTGACACGATTACTGTGAAGTCAGTGGCTGCGGGCTCGTAAGTCACGGCCCTTTGACAACAAAAACCGGCGGATTGCCCGCCGGTCTTTGTTGTCTTTCGATTCGCGTTACTGCTGCTGTTGCTGCTGAGTCTGGTCCGGATTATCGTCGCGCCGCTTCAGCGTCGGGCGGTCGTCATCGCTGGTGCTCGTGCCATTGCCGCTCTTGTCGCTGGTCGAAGTGCGGCGCAGGCTGGGACGGCTTCCATCTTTCTCTTCCAGCACCTTGTGCCGGTTTTCGATCGTCGCCAGCCGCGCTTTCACGTCATCAAACTCTGAAGTGGTCACGATATACTGCGCTTTCGCCGGAAGAATCGTCGCGATCTCCTTCTGCGAGGCCGCGATACGGTCGGGCGTCTGCGGATGCGACGCGAAAGCCTTGGCGATCGTGCCCGGCTTCTTCTTCTCTTTCGCCTGAATCTTTTCGAAGAAGCTGATAAAAGCCTGCGGATCATATCCCGTCTTATACATATATTGCAGGCCAAGATAGTCAGCTTCCGCTTCAAAGTTGCGTTGGAACTTCATGAACGTCAGCGGCAAGCCCAGGCCGCTCGCCTCGTAGATTCCGTAGCCGATTCCGCCCCCAACAAAGATCAGAGGAATCGTGGCGATTTGCGCAATATTCATGCGCGTCATCTGACGCATCGTGTGACGCGCGGCGACGTGCGAAATCTCATGCGCCATCACCCCGGCCAGTTCCGCCTCTTCGTCCGCCGCCAAAATCAGGCCCGTGTTCACATAGAAGAATCCGCCGGGCAGCGCGAACGCGTTCACCTCATCGGAATCGATCACTTTGATGGTAAACGGCACTTGGGCGTCGGAATTGCGCACCAGATTCTGCCCAATGCGGTTGACGTACTCATTCACGACCGGGTCCTGCACCAGCTTGACGCTGTTTTCGACTTGCATCGAGTATTGCTTGCCCAGTCGGATTTCTGTTTCCAGCGAGTACCAGTCACCTATGCCGCGTCCGCCGACCTTTCGATTCCCGATCGCATCGACGTCGTCTTCCCCGCCGGTGTGCTTCACCTTGCTGTCGGGCGGCTCCTGAACCGGCTGTTCACCGCTCGGCGTAGCATTGCTCGTCGCGTTGCCAGAGGAATCCGCCGCCGGAGTCGGAGCAGTCGATGGCGTCTGCGACCCAGCGGGTTTAGTACCTGTCGACTGCGTCGATGTTGCCGTCGGCGTCTGCGTACTCTGATCTTTTGATTGTGGTTGTGACTGTGGTTGGGAAGCCTGCGGCTGGGAGTTTGAACTCTGGGAAGTTTGATCCTGCGCCAATGCTGGCAGAGCCAGCAGCGCCAGTAAACTCAGGGAGAACAGCGATTTACGGAAGGACATTGGCACACCCCGCGGAAACCACGTCGATTAACGCCATTATACTCCCGATAGCAAGCCGGATCGACAGAGTTTTCCTGCCTAGTTGGACGCGGGCCAGCGCCTTGGAGTTACCCGCTATTTCAGACACCCGCCAGTTTCCTTCGTACAGCTTCGTGTTCCATCGGTGCCCTTCGTGGTAAACCAGCGCCGCGCGCTTGAACTCTCTTTCTGTTTTCCACCTCGCTGGTGTACTATGGCGCGACTTTCCAGTAAAGAGGGCCCGTCCATGCTGAATCGTCGCAATTTTCTGTCATCGTCCTTCGCGTCGTCCGTAGCCGTAGGCGCTAGCCTGGCCTGGCGCGGCAATCTCTGGGCGCAACTCGAATCGCTCCCCTCCAAGCTCCCCGACCGCTCCCTCTTCGACCCGAATGAAGAAGCCTATTGGCGCGAACTCCGCAAGCAATACCTTATCCCCGCCGACGAAATCTACCTGAATAACGGCACCGTAGGCTCGAGCCCCGCCCCCGTGCTGCGCGCGGTTTTCGAAGGCTACGAAACCACCGAAAAGATGGATCAGGCCGATCCCGAAGACTACCCCATCTGGGGATACGACGCCCGCAACGACTTTCGCGATCCGCTGGCCTCCTTCGTCGGCTGCAACCGTGACGAAATCGCCCTCCTTCGCAATGCCACCGAAGCTAATAGCTACATCGCCAACGGCATCGACCTAAAAGCTGGCGACGAAGTGCTGATGACCGATCAGGAGCACCCCGGCGGCCAGCATCCCTGGGACCTCCGCGCCAAGCGCTATGGCATCGTGGTCAAGAAGTTCAACCTGCCGAAGCCGGTCATCAATCCCGCGCAGGTGGTCGACCTGGTCAGCGCCCAGATCACCTCGCGCACTCGAGTTCTATTCTTCAGCCACATCACAACCGCCACCGGAGTAGTCCTTCCCGCGAAGGAAATCTGCGCCGTAGCCCGCGCCAAAGGCATAATCTCGGCCGTCGATGGAGCCCACGTCCCCGGCATGATGCGCCTCAACCTGCACGATCTCGGCTGCGACATGTATTCCGCCAGCCCGCACAAGTGGCTCCAGGCGCCGAAAGGCTCGGGCTTCCTCTACGTCCGCGACGAGATGATCGACCGCCTCTGGAACACCATCGCCACCGAAGGCTGGGATGACCCCAAGCTCCGCGCCGAACGCTTCCAGCGTATCGGCAGCTCCAACGTCCCCGCCCTCTGGGGGTTGCGTGCTTCGATCCAGCTAGCCAACGACATAGGCATGGATCGCATAGAACGCCGCCATCGCCAGCTCTGCGACTACATCCTGAACGCCATGATCCAACGAGGCGCCCAGTCCTGGACATCTCCCGACCCCAGCCTGCGCTGCGCCCTCGCAACCGTGAACGTTCCGCCCATAGTCCGCATCGACCTGGAAAACTGGATGTGGAAAGAAAAGAAAATTCGCATCCGCGGAGGCGAACCAAACAAACTGCGCCTGTCGACGCCGTACTATCTGTCGAAGCAGGATATCGACCGGTTTCTGGATGCGTTTGATGAGTACAAGAGGATGAAAACCTAAGGCTCGGCCCAACTGCGATTGCCTATCCATTCTTCAAATACGCGCGACCGACATCCTTGGCCTTTGACTTCGTCACCGTCGCACGCTTTGCCGTCCGGGACCGACGTGCCCTGGCGCGAAATCGAACCTTATCAGTCGCGTTGGCTTCTTCAAAAACTTCGGGGTGAAGCGCGGTAATAACCGCCCCCGGATTCTTGTCAATCACCGTGAGCAGCGTGCGCGCCGGCGCTTCTGGAGTTCGCCTGCCGCCTTCCCAATGCTTGATCGCGTCCAAGCTAAAGCCGAAAGTTTCGGAAAAGCGGGACTGAGTCATCTTAAGTTTGCAGCGAATGCTCTTAACGTCGACTTCATCCGGCACATGCACCTTGAAGCCTTTCTGCCGCCCCGCAAGAAAAGCTTCGACTTCGTCCAATCCCGTCATAAGCTCATCAAACACGCTTTTCATTCTCTACCTCCCGTAGCTGTCAAAAATATCGTCAGCACGTTTTCTTAGAGCATTGCGCTCGGCGACGCTCAAATTGCCCTTTTCGTTCTTTGCAAAAACTGTGATCAGAAAGATTGGAAATTGCTCATTGCGCCAGATATACACCACACGTGCCCCTCCGCTCTTCCCCATCCCTTGGCGTGGCACGCGAACTTTTCGGAATCCGCCCGTCCCACTCATAACATCGCCACACTGTGGATCCTCCGCAATCTTGTCCACAATCTCGTGACGCTCTGCCTCGCTGAATAATTTGCTGGCCAGGGCGAGGTAAGACGGGGTTTCTACGATAGTCTGTCTCTTCATCTTGTACTCCAATGGACACCCTCTAGTCAATGAAAATCAGATGCCATTGGACATCACCGCCTTAGAAAGGGTTACTGACAAATGATAGCTGACAGCTGACAGCTCGTCCTACGTCCACCGAAACCAGCGCAGCGCGAGAATGAACGATAGTCCGCCCCAAACTGCGAGCACCATCAATCGCGCCGATTGCGATCCGAACGATGCACCTTCGATGATCGTGGCCCGCAACGCATCGTTGAGCGCCGTGAGCGGCAGCGCTTTGATGAACGGCTGCGCGATCGCAGGAAATTTCTGATATGAAAAAAATACTCCTGAAAAAATCCACATCGGCATCATGACCAAGTTGATCAGTCCCGAGACGCTTTCGATTTTCTGCGCGCGGCAAGCAGTGAGTAATCCCACTCCACCAAAAGCAACCGCTCCAATCGCGGCCAGCAGAATGACGGAAAAGATCGATCCTTGCACGCGCATGTGAAAGACGAGAACGCCGAATCCTAAGAGCAATCCCACTTCGATCACCATCAATACGAGACGACTGCTCGTGAGCGCCAGAAGAAAATCGCTCCTGCGCATCGGCGTTGCCACGAAGCGCTTCAACAATTTGCGCTGGCGCATTTCCACGATCGCGAAACCGACTCCCCACATTCCAGAATTCATCAGGTTCATGCCGAGCAATCCGGGAATCAGAAAATCGATGTAGCGCGAGCCCGGTTCGCTGGAAGCTTTCGCAGAAGTGATCAGAACGTCTTTCCGTCCAGCAGCAGATTGGAGTTTGGCATCAATCTCCGAACGCGAGAGAACGCTCTCTGGACGCGCCGGATCGTAATAGTACGTGTAACTGCCATCCGCATTCGCCTCGATCGCAAGATCGTATTTACCGAAGTGAAAAGCCTTGAGCGCTGCATCGCGATCGAGCACGCTAGCGCGAACGGAAGATGTCTTGTCGTCAGCCGCGCTTTTACCCACCGAGTAACTAGCAGATCCTTGCAGCATGGCCAGGGTCCTCTGTGCCGCTGGCCCATCGATGACCACCACCGAAGTGATGTCAGCAGGCTTGTTGCGAAAGGCGACGCCCAATCCTGCCGCGAGCAGCAGCGGAAAGACGAAGACCCAGAAGACAACCTCAGGCTCGCGCTTGAGTTCGAGAAGGCGCACCCAAAGCAAATGCCAATATCCAGACCATCGCCCGCTGCGCGCCGGAGGAATGATCGCTCGCAGCTGCGCACTCTTGTCTGCATGAAGCGTCGGCGCGTTAGTTTCGGTGGTTGCCATTCGATCCTTTCGCAGATCGTCTTTCCCTGGATGAGAGATCAGTCTTCCCTCAAGTGTCGTCCAGTAAGCTGGACGAAGACATCTTCAAGGCTCGCCTGCCGCGTGCTGAGATGTTCGAGGCGATTACCGTCGTTGCCAACCACAGCAAGCAGTGCCGGAATCGTCAGATGTGGCTCCCGAACGCTCAGGCAAACCGTTGAATCCTCGCGCCGCACCGACTCCACTCCAGGAAGCGAGCGCCAGCGGTCGAGATGTTCGGAACTGGCATGAGCGTTCTTAGCGCCGTCCTCGCTCACCTGGAACTCGACCACATGCTGCCCACCCAGCCGCTCAATCAGGTCCGATGGCGCGCCTTCGGCGATGATCTCGCCATGATCGACGATCGCCAGCCGATCGCACAGTCGCTCCGCCTCGTCCATGTAGTGCGTCGTCAGGAGAACCGTTCCGCCCTTCTTCTGGAATGTGCGGATAATCTCCCAGAGTTGTCGCCGGCTTTGCGGATCGAGCCCAGTCGTCGGCTCATCGAGAAAGAGCACACGCGGATTGCCGACCAGAGCAGTCGCAACCGCAAGCCGTTGCTTCTGCCCACCGGAAAGCTTGCCAACCCACGAGTCGGACTTCTCGGCCAGTTCGAGATCGTCGAGCACTTCAGCAGCCGCGCGCGGTTCGCTATAAAAACTGGCGAAGAGTTCAATGGTTTCGCGCACAGTAAGCTTCTCTGAGAGCCGCGTCTCTTGCAGCGAGATCCCAATCCACTCGCGAATCTGGCGCGGATTGTCGCTCCATGTGTGGCCAAAGATGCGAACCTCGCCCGAAGTAGGCGCGAGCAGACCCTCCAGGATTTCGATGGTTGTAGTCTTCCCCGCCCCGTTCGGTCCGAGAAGGCCGAAGCATTGCCCAGCTTCGATTTGAAGGCTAAGGCCGCGCACAGCCTCAACCTTGCCATCGTAAGTCTTGCGCAAATTGGTACATTCAATCGGAGACGCCACGAAGGAATTCTAGCGCAGTCGCTCTGCTTAGACTTCAACAGGAAGTTACAGTTTGCGATCTTGATCGTATCTGAATCTATTTCCGCGGCATTTGGGCTTCACCCTTTGCATCCTGCCACAGAATCGCATTCAGTTTTTTCGCATCGACCGCATCAGGACGCGAAAAATTCATCTGCGAAGACTGCTTAGCTCCCGGCGCGTTTTTCTCGTTCACCCGATAGATAAGGCCGCTGCGCAGATTGCTATCATCGGCCTCGTATGGCGACTGCGTTCCCGGGCCGGCGAAAAGCGGCGCAATCAGCGGCGCATGCGCGTCGAAGAGGTTCATCGGCGCAAGTCCGAGCAGCGCTTCCATGGTATGAATGGCGCTAACTGTCGTATAGAAGTCATGGTCGACGAAAGTTTGCGGCTGCTGGGGCGCATATTTACTGATGACCAGAGCTGTCGATCGATGCGCGTCAACGTGATCAGCTCCGTCCTGCGCATCGTCCTCCAGAATAAAAATCGCGGTGTCATCCCAGTAGGCGCTATGAGAAACGGCATCGACGACGCGACCCACTGCCAGATCGTTGTCTGCCACAGACGCCCGAGGCGTGGCTTTGCCGGGACGCGTGCCTCCGGTGTGATCGTCTGGCAAGTAAAGCAGTGTGAATTGCGGAAGCTCTCTATCCGTCCCCCTCGCCTTCGCAAAATCGGCGAACTCGCGGAGAAATTCGTCAGCACGAAGTTGGTCGGGATAATCGGTATTGAAATCGGGGAATTGCGGATCGTAATGCTCGCGGAGTGCAGCCTTAGTCGGACGCAGGCGCTTAAATTGCGGGATCGGCCAAGGCCAGGGGCTCTGCCCGCCCGCCGGATTGCCTACGTTCGGCGGAAGTGGCTCACCTTGATTGATGGCCGCTACCGGGCACGGGGCGGACGAAGCCGACGGCGTGCCCTCCATCGGCGAATTTGCCCTTTCGTTTTTACACCAGACAGCGGCGATGAATTCCCCGTAAATGCGATACGTGAGCCCGTTGCGCGCCAGGTCATCCCAAAGGAAACCGGTGCCCGGATCATCAACGTCGGGGATTCCCCGCTCCAGCGCGATCTCGTCGGCCACGCTGCCGCCGAAATCATAGGTGCGCTCTTTGCTGCGATATGCGATCGGCCAATTCTTTTCGTTGTAGTCGGAGGTTGTCGAAGCCGTCGACCAGAGGTGGCCGTCGCCCGAGACTTCTCCGCTGTCATAGAAATTGTCGAGCACGCCGAACTGCAGTGCCAGTTTGTGTTCGTTAGGCGTGATGTCCTTGCCATACATCGTTAGCGAAGGATCGCCATCACCCACCGGCAGGTCGCCGAAGATCTGATCGTAGGTGCGATTCTCTTTCAGAATGTAGATCACGTGGCGGATGGGATTGATTCCGTTCGCGAATGCGATCGTGCCTCCGTCAGAGTGCAAAAGATTATCTTGCTCGACCTGCTGCGTGTAGGCGGCGAGATTCTTGTCAATTTCGGCAAGGCTCAGGCGCTGAATGGAGCCGCCGATTAGCGTCGGAATATACGGATACGCCTTCCTCTTACGATCGCCCTTAAGCGTATTCTGCATATTGTTGGGGCCGCTGCCTTCGCCCTTGGCGGTGGCAATGATCAGGTCGTTGCCCGCAATAGCCAGAGCGCTTGGATACCACTCGGTCGGGATCAATCCGGCAGGACGCAGTTCTGTTCCATCCTCAAAACCGTGAGCCGCACCACCGACCCCAAAGACCGCGACGGCGTCGAGGCCTGCGCTCGCGACAAACAGACGACTGTTATCCTTCGAGAGGGCAAGGGCTTGGGGCACTGCGCCGCCAAAGACTTTTGTGCTGTAGATATGGTCGATGGACCCATTATCTAGATTTAGCTCGATCACAGAATCAGCATTGCTCAAGGCGACATAAAGCAGAATTTCGTTCGGGCTCAAAACCATCGCTGTCGGGTGTGCGCTGGCCGCAACAGGGTCTGCCGGTTTCGTTACATCCAACCATCGCGCAACCGTGCCTTTCGCTAGATTCAATTCGGCGACCGAGGAACCATTCCACAGGCTGACCCAAGCCTTGGTTCCTGCTTTGTTCGCGATTACTGTATAGGGATAACCGCTGGGAATGTAGCGGCTTCGGCTGAGGTCGAATGCCTTTTCAATCTTCCCGGTTTTAGCATCGAGAAGTACAACATTATCCGAAAGATTATTGGCGATCAGCAGGCGCTCATTCTTGCGCCCTGCTAGCACAGCAAAACCTGCGGGGTACGGCAGTGCCGTTCCGGCCGGAGTCTTGCGCAGGCCGAACGCAACTTCTTTCCCTTCGGCGAGGGTCTGCGCTGGAATTTTGATAAAGCGCTCGGGCGTCACTTCGCCCGCCGCAAATTTGTACACGGCTACGCCGTTGCCTGTGTTCTTGGGATTCTCCCCGGTTGGGTCGGTGAGCGATCCCATCGACGCATATAGGTGCTTGCCATCCCTCGAAAACGCGAGACCAATGAAATAAGTCTGGCGCGTAGAGAGCTCATCGCTCAGTCGATTGTCGGGAAAATCGCGAAGCTGATTATTGCTCAGATCGAGAATGCCAATCGATTGCCGGCCGCCGCTCTGCTCCGTGCCGTATCCCTGATTGAGCAGCGCGGCGTAGCGCCCGTCGGGACTAAGAGCAATGGTCGCGGGAAAGCTATTGGTGCGGGCGATGTATCCGGGAACGGGGAGCGTGAGGCTCTTGCTGGTCGGTAGATTGGTATGGCGCGGAGAATCAGCCGCGCGCCCTACCGCAAACATGACAAACAGTATGCAAAGAATGAGAGGGGAGACAACAAGGAACTTTTTCACAAGCCGGAATCCTCGAAAGTGCGAGTTGGAAGAGCTTTCGTGCGAGTGTTCCTGCCACTCTCACCGCGCCGATTTGAAGATCGAGAATGCTGCCCCTTGCGGGTCGGCGACTACTGCCATGCGGCCGACCCCCTCCATCGTCATCGGCGAAAGGTGCAGTTTGGCGCCCAGCTCTTTGGCTTTATTTGCCGTTGCGTCGACGTCGTCGACCTGGAAATAGGCCATCCAGTGCGCTGGCATTCCGGGCTGGCGATAGGATGCGGGAGGAATGCCGCCAATGTGCTGCTCGCCATTCTTGATATGCAGATAACCGGGCGGGTCTTTCGGATCGCTGATCAGCTGCCACCCGAAAAGACCGGAGTAGAAATCGGAGGCCCGCTTCGTATCCGGCGTGCTCAGGTCGGCCCAACAGAGCGTGCCATTCACCTGGGCGATCCCGATTCCGGCGTTCTTCTTGGCCTGCCATACGCAAAACACCGCGCCGGTCGGATCCTGGACGACCGCCATCCGGCCTGCATCCATCACGTCGAATGCCGGGCCAAAAGTCTTGCCTCCGAGTTGTTGCGCTTTCGCCGCAGCCGCGTCAGCGTTGTCGACGGTGATGTAAATCATCCAATAAGGAGGAATGCCCTGCGACTTCTCATCAGGACGCAGCGAGCATGCGGCGGCAGCTTCGCGCCCTTGAAGTTTGAATTCCGTGTAGTAGTCGTTAGGGCCCATCGGACTGTCGTGCGCTGCCCAACCAAAAAGAGAGCCGTAGAAACTCTTGGCCGCAGCCTGGTCGGTGGTGTGGAGCTCGATCCAGCAGAAGGAACCGGCGGAGTGCTTGTCGATGGTTGTCATGGCGGCAAAAGTTTACACCAAATCTAGGCGACCGGTTGTCAACGAGAGATGAAAGTGGATAGTGGCTCAGTTTCAGTCGTTTTGAAATTCGGTCGCTTTGAAAAGGCATGGCTTCAGCCGTGCCGTGAGAATCGCATTCTTCATCGCTGTTTTAGCCGTGAGGGAATGCATCTTTCAAGCTGAGCCATTACCGAAACTGAAATGAAGACATGCTGCGGCGCGGATTTTAAAGCGCCTCGATATGTGACGAATCCAGTCGACAAAGGTTGCGCCCTTGCCGACTATTCGATCGTTAATGACCACCCAAGAGCTACCGAAGGTTCTTCCCGACCCAGTCTTCAATTCGAAGGAGTGCCTTGTTGAGGTTCTCAAGCGAGTTGGCGACGCTGAAGCGCAGATAGCCTTCTCCATACTCTCCAAACGCGGTGCCAGACAGGCACGCCACTCCCGCTTGTTCGAGCAAGGCGTCCGCTAGTTTCTTTGACGTCCAGCCAGTCTGCTTAATGTTGGGGAAGGCGTAGAACGCGCCTTTCGGCAGGCGGCAGGAGAAGCCTTTGATCTTGTTCAGTCCAGCGACGAAAACATCGCGGCGCCGCTTGAATTCGGCATTCATTCGGTCGACCGACGATTGATCCCCGTGCAGCGCTTCGATTCCAGCTATCTGGGTAAAACTCGCAGTGCAGGAAACCGAATTCGTATTGAGGCGCGAGATTTGCGTGGCCAGATCGGGACGCATCACGCCGTAACCCATGCGCCATCCCGTCATCGCGTAGGTTTTGGAGAAGCCGTCGAGCAGAATCGTGCGCTCTTTAAACCCTGGCACGCTCATGATGGAAAAATCTTCCCCGTCGAAGATCAGGCGGCTGTAAATTTCGTCGGAGAGAATCATGATATTGCGGTCGCCAATCGCCTCGGCGATTTCGAGAATATGGTTCCTGGTGAGCACACCCCCGGTAGGATTGTGCGGCGAGTTTAAGATGATCAGCCTGGTTCGGTCAGTGATCAGCGAAGCCAGTTCCTTGACGTCAACAGAAAAGTCGCGCTCTTCCCGCAAGTGGATCGGAACCGCTTTCCCGAGAGAATAATTAATCATCGACTCATAAATCGGGAAGCCGGGATTGGGATAAATAACTTCATCTCCCTGTTCAACCAAGGCGAGCATAGTAAAGAAAATAATTGGCTTGCCGCCCGGGACAACTACTACCTCATCACTCGAAACCGGCACATTGCGGGTGCGGCTGACATAATCGGCGATGGTCTGGCGCAGTTCGGGAAGGCCTGCGGCGGGCCCGTAGTGCGTCCATCCCTCGTGCAGGGCCTTAACCCCAGCTTCGATGACGTTCGCCGGAGTGTCGAAGTCGGGCTCGCCAATTTCGAGGTGAACGATCTCTTTGCCTTGCTTTTCGAGAACGCGAGCGCGGTTGAGGACTTCAAAGGCAGTTTCGGTGCCAAGCCGCGACATCCGGCCGGCGAGACGCAATTCGTATTGGATCGTGGTGGGCATGGCTGCGGTGAGATTATAACGCTTGGAGAGGCTGGTTTGATCGATAGTGGCGCGGTTCAGGGAACTATTCGTTCTGAAAGTGCGTAGTGCTTACACGGATGGAGGTGTGTTCATGAACTCGATTTCCGCTCGCCACGTTCTGATCGCCGCGATTGCTACTCCCTTCCTGGCCTTCGGAGCCTATGTGGCTTGGCTTGTGGTTCCGATTGTTATTCGTGAAGTGGTGCCTGTCGTGGTCCGCGCGGTGGTAAATAGCTGAGCTGCTAGATACAGGTCAAAAGCTGCTACTCCGAAATTGTGCTCTCTTCGCTTTGCGCTCGCAGGACACGATCGATCGAATATGGAGCGCGCTGGGTCGGTTCGTGGTAATGGCGCACTTGCATTTCACCGAGCAGGCCGACGGCTAGCAGGTTCAGGCCGGCAAGAAGAAGTACCGCCGAGAACATCATCAGCGGGCCGTGCTGGTACATGACATCGGAGTGGCGAAGCAGTTTCTCAAAAATCAGCCAGCCGGAGATTCCGCTGCCGGCGAAAATGCTGAACATCCCTAAGGTGCCAAAGAAGTGCAGCGGGCGCGAGAGATATTTCAGCAGGAACCGTATCGTGATGAGGTCGAAGAAAACACGAAAGGTACGCGAGATTCCGTAGTGCGATGCACCTCGCTCCCGGACGATGTTCTTGATCGGAACTTCAATGATCGACGCGCCATACCATGAGGCCAGAGCCGGAATGAACCGGTGCAGTTCTCCGTAGAGCGGAACCTGACCAAGGATTTCGCGGCGATAAGCTTTGAACGTTGTGCCGAAATCGTGAATGTCCACGCCGCTCAGCTTCGCCATCAGCCAGTTCGCGCAGCGCGATGGGATGCGTCGCATCCAGAAATTGTCGACGCGATTCTTGCGCCATCCGCTGACGATGTCATAGCCCTCGGCAATTTTCTCGAGGAACAGCGGTATGTCCGCTGGATCATGCTGCAAGTCACCGTCCATGGCGATGATGTATTCACCGCGGGCGTGGTCGAAGCCGGCGGCGAGGCCCGCAGTCTGGCCGAAGTTACGGCGCAGCTTGACCACGATCACACGGCTATCGACAGCGGCAATCTCTTTGAGCAACGAGAACGTGCCGTCGACGGAGCCGTCATCGACCAGCACCATCTCGAACGTCTCACCGCTCGCCTCCATCACGGACTTAAGCCGCGCGTAGAGGTCAGTGACGTTCTCCTGCTCGTTGTGCAGGGGAACCACAATAGAATATTTGAGCATTTCCTTCTATTATACGGCAACCTGGACTGCGTGTTGTAGTGACTTCCGTGGGGAGCGAGGGCGTCGCTAGCGTGTGGGTCGAAACCGGAGCGGCGGCCGGTCGACCGCCATTGTACGTATGGGTGTTCCACGTGGAACGCTTGTACGTACAAATGTTCCACGTGGAACATTTGTGGTGGCGGTATTGCACCTACAGAATAATACGCACGAACCGTATCATTGCAGACACACCAGCCCCCCAAGACAGCAAGCCGCAAGTCCCTGGAGGCGCGCCTTTTAAAGACTCCTTATGCGTTCCCTTGGGTCAGTAGAACTCGCAGCAGCAAGAGCCAGCGACGCACATTCGTTGTCATCAGGAAGTTCTCTTTAACGTGCTCTCGGCCGTTCTTGCCCAGTTGACTGGCGAAGTCGGGATGCGTCAGCAGATAGCGAATCTGATAAGCGCAGCCCTCGACTGAGTGGACCAGCATCCCGGTGAGTTTGTGGATGATCTGGTTGGGAATACCGCCGACGGCGCCGGCGATGGTGGGCTTACCTTTCCAGAGCGCTTCGGTGACAGTCAGGCCGAAACCTTCTTTTAGCGATTTCTGCACGATGATGGTTGAAGCGCGCTGCAAGGCGTTGATCTCGAGCGCGCACCACGGCGGCAGATCGAGAATGATGATGTCGGGATCGTTGCCAGCTACGTCTTTTACTTCTTTGAGTACGATCGCGCCTTCAGGATCGTCGCTGGCTCCGCCGCCGGCCAGCACTAACTGGCAATCGACGTACTTCTTGGCCTGCTTGTAGGCTTGCACCACTCCCACGGGGTCTTTTAGGCGATCGAAACGAGAGACCTGAGTGACGATGGGCCGTGAGCGATCGACTCCGAATTCGTCACATACTTTCTGCACAAAAGTTTCGTCGACCTCTTTATTTTTCTCTGAGAGTGGGTCAATGCATGGATAAAACAAATATTGAGGGATGGGTAGCTGCCGGGCAAATGATTGCGAAGAAAAAATTGCCGCGTCGAATTGTTCGATATAGGGTCGCAGAAATCCCCAGACTTGCGGATTAGGATTGGACAAATCGATGTGGCAGCGCCAGACCCAACGCGCATGCGAATCCTTGCGGGCACCGATCAAGGCGGCAGGCTGGGGATCATGAATGACGATGAGATCTTCGTTGAATTGCATGCGCTGCCGGTTCTGTTCGTTGTAGGAGAGGAAGATTTCGCGCGCGGCTTGTGTCAGTTCATAGGGAGTGCCGTGCAAGGCGTTATGAAAGGCCTTGGTGATCTCGAAGAAGTCGTTACCGCCAGTGATTACGTCCCAGTGGGTGGGAACTTCAAGCTCGCCAAGCAGCGGGACCAGGCGATTCAGCATTTCGGCGACACCGCCGCCGACGGCGGTGGAGTTGACCATCTTCACCGTCTTGCCTTTGAGTTCGCGCGCTAGAAAGCGCAATTCGTCAAGCTCAGCGGCACCAACGATATTCTCGTAGGCATCGAACGGAGGCGGAGCCACCGGCGCAGGAGGCGTCTCCCATGATCGCGGAGCTCTGCGGCGCTCTGGAGTCGCCGGCATGGGCTGGGCGGACTGCACCGGCTTTTTCTCTATTTGAGGGCGCGCCTCTGCTGGCACGACGGAAGGGCCAGGCGACGATGGGCGATCGGTAGCAATTTGCGATTTCACCAGTTTCTTTCTCCTTTAAATCTTTCTGCTCTTTTGTAGCGATCTGCACTGAACTCCGGAAACGGCAAGCAGCGACAACACTGACGCCACTTGCGATTTCAGGCCAATGCCCGTTCAACGACGCGAACAATTTGCCGGCGCACATCCTCCAGGGTCCCGGTATAGATATCGATGCGATTCAGCGCTCGCGCCGTCTCGCTCAAACCAACATCCTCATACAGCCACTGGGAAAAATCGTTGGACATGAGCTTGATACGCAAGCGCGCCTCGATGAAGTGATGATGGATGGAATGCACGCTCACTTCGCGCAGGCCGTTGGCAAAATCCTGAATCGAGTGGGCTACGAACTTCGTCGGCATCATTACGATGTCCGCAGCGCAAAAATAAAACGTCTCGTCGGCGATGCGGGACGCGTCAGCGGGATTGTTTTTCAGGTGGTTCTCAACGATCTGAACAAAGCGGTTGCGCAATTCGCCGAGGGATGTATATTCGCGCACGTCGACATTGGCCAGTTGTTCGGCCAAGCCGGGCTGGTTAAGGGCGGCCAGCGCCCAGTGTGCGAAATCATTGGAAAAGCCCTCGCGAATAAAGTGGTGTTCCTGGAGAGTGCGGAAAGTGTGCTGAAAAATGGAATCTTCCGGGCAGGCGCGCAGAGCCTCGAGAAATTCCGCTAGCGTATTCGCCTTCAGCGAGGTAATGCGCAGGAGGTGCGCCGAGGTATTGAAGTAGAACGGCTTCGCGGGTTGATGTTGAGGAGTTGCGGTCGCTGTACTGCTCATTGATTCACCACCTTTGTCTCTCTGTCATTGGTCCCACCGTTGTTGAGGGCATTGCGTTGGTCAAAGGTTTTTAGCCATTGGCCGAGAAAATCAAGAAGTTCTTCCGGCGGCTTGAGCCAGAATTGAGCGCTTGTGGCCCGCCACTTCGGGCGCACCAGAACGGTGAGGCCGCGGCCCTCCAATACCTTAAAAGCAGACTCATCGGTGGTGTCATCGCCGAGATAGGCGATGGGCGCATCAGCAGCGATTTCGTCGAGAAAACCGCGCACCGCTTCGCCCTTATCCGCCGCGCGGGCACGAATTTCCAAGCCGCCGTCGAATTCGAGCAGGTCCAGTTGGCGGTGCCTGGCGATGGAGTGCCAGCCTAGGCGGACGCGGGCTCGCAGAGCTTCTGTGTCGTTGTCGCTGAGGCCACGCCAATGGACGGCAATACTGCCAGGCTTGAATTCCGCGGTGTGAAGCAATTCCTGATAGCCGAGCCAGCGCTCGGCATCCGACAAGCCGTGGAGGGTGCGCTCATCAAGTTGCGGCATTTCCGTGCTCCCATCGGACTTCAGACGCTGCAGGCCATGAACTCCCCATACTTCGGGAGAGGGATGAACATTGAGAAGGGGAAGTACCTCGGTGGCATCGCGACCCGAAACGACGATAACGCGGGTTCTGCAATCGCGCACAATCTCTTGGAGGAGCAGAGCAACACCCGGATAAGGATAGGCCTGGTCGCGCTGCGACTGAAAGGGCGCGAGAGTTCCGTCGTAATCGAGCAGCAGGGCGGATTCCGGAGCTTGGGCAACCTTGCGCAGAAATGACGCGAGCTGGGATTGCAAACCTGATCTCAACCGGTACTCCTTTCGAGTTTGACGCAAGTCGCATGTGGATCCAACAAACCGAGTTGACCGACAACGGAATCACGCAACGGAGACGTGGACACGAAATTTTCCCTCCACGTCCTCAGGCGCATTGAGGCGAACTTCACAAAGCTCCGTGATCAGGTTGCCGGCCCATTGGTAAATGTTGTGCTCTTTGATCAGTGCGCGCATGCGGTGCATGCGCATCTGGCTCTCGGCAGGATCCATCTCCAAGGCGGCCCGAATGGCATCCGCAGTCTGATCGATGTCGTAGGGATTGACCAGCAAGGCGTCGCGTAGTTCACGAGCCGCACCGGTGAACTGGCTGAGGATGAGCGCTCCCCGCTCATCGTGGCGGGCCGCAATATATTCCTTGGCGACAAGATTCATGCCGTCGTGCAGCGACGTCACCAGGCAGAGATCCGCGGCGCGATAGAAGGGCTCGATTTCCTTGTGGCTGTGCTGGCGCTTGAGGAAGACGATGGGCTTCCAGTTGCCATTTTGGAAGCGCCAATTGATACGATCGGTCTCGGCTTCGACCTCGGCGAGCAGATCGTGATAGCGCTTGATGTGGGTGCGGCTAGGCGCGCCGATCTGCACAAAAGTGAATTTTCCCTGATAGCTGGGATATTTCTCGAGGAAGCGCTCGATGGCGAGAAAACGCTCGAGAATCCCCTTGGTGTAGTCGACACGATCAACGCCGACACCCATGAAGGATGCCTCCACACCAACACTGCGCAGAAGCGCTGACCGTTTGAGGTAGCTGGATCCCTCATGGTTGTTATTTCCGACGTTGTTATGTTCGACCGAGTCGTCGTCCGTGAACGCAACGCTGATCGGAAACGGGCGGACGAGAGTGCGGTGATCCCGCCGCAAGGCCGAAAAGTGTTCCCAATCCACGCGCGATTCGACAACGCGGTCGACCGTCTCGAGGAAATTGTTGCAGTGGGACTGGATGTGAAAGCCAATCAAATCGGCGCCGAGCAAACCGTCGACTAACTCGCGCTGCCAGGGACATATGCCAAAGGCCTCTGTGTTTGGCCACGGAATATGCCAGAAAATGGCTACTCGGGCATCGGGACGCTTCTCCTTGATGAGACGGGGGAGCAGGGCGAAGTGATAATCCTGGACAAGCACAACCGGCTTCTCAACGTTCTTGATTTCTTCGAGCACAACGTTCATGAACTTGCGATTGACATCCTGATAGGTCTGCCAGTCGGCGGCGCGAAAGAGCGGGCGAGTGTGAGCGACGTGACAGAGCGGCCAGAGGCCTTCATTGGCGAAGCCGTAGTAATAGCCTTCTTCTTCGCCCTTGGTAAGCCAGACGCGGCGCAGTGTATATCGGGGGTCGTCGGGAGGCACTCGCAAGCGATCATCCGAGTCGACGACGTCCGGATCGGCATTGCCGCTGCCGTGGGCAATCCATGTGCCATCGCAGGCATTGAGCACGGGTTCGAGCGCGGTGACGATACCGCTTGGCGGGACCACGACATCGATCGCCTTGCCGTTGCGCTGGTGCATGTAAGGCTCGCGGTTAGAGACGACAACGAGTTTGCCGCCGTCGAGCCGCGTTCGAAGTTGCACGGAGAGCCGATCAGCGGTCCATATCGAAGCGCCGGCGTCGCGAAGGCGCGCCTCATTTTCAGCCGCATGGCGGGCGTGGTTTAGGCTTTCCGCCATGGTAGCGACTTCGCGTGCCAGCGGACGGAACATGCCGAGGTCGGGCAATCCTTGAAGAAAAGAAATCTTGCCGGTGCGAAGGCCGCGCATCCACAGCGCCGCTCGCGCGATGGGCCCGACCATGCTCCAACGGATGATCAGCAACGTAATCAGAACGATGAGGAAGACCTGAGCCAGCACGCGGAAAAAAGTCTGGCGCCAGACGAGCAGGATTTGCTCGTGAATGTAGCTCACGTCGTGTACCAAGACCAAGCTCCCCAAAACCTCCGATTCATTCTGACGACGGAACGGCAAGGCGAGAACATGAACCGGGACCTTACTCAGCTTGATGAACGAGCTATCTTCACGCGCTTGTTCGATCGCCTTGGTGATTTCGCGCGGGCTAGGTGAGAGAGCGTTGGCCAAATCCGGAGTAATCGCCACCACTGCGCCCTGCCGGTCGTAAACGCCAACACCTAACAGGTGCTCGCGATTTCCGAAGCGTTGGACAAGTTGCTGCAAAGAAGCTTTATTAGGCAACTCTTCCGGAAGTCGATCTGGAACTCGCGTTCGCGCATTCCGGGTCGATGACGCAAAACTAGCTGAGGTAGTGGTATCGCTCGCGGGATTCCACAAGGCAGCGACATTGCCAGCCAGACTCTCGCCGAGCACTTCGTCGCGGCGTTCGACATCGGCGCGGAGAGCGCGCTTCTGAGCCAGAACCTCGTAATAAGAAAAGCCAGACGAAACGAGCGTGATTCCAATAATTAGTGAAACGATAAGCCGAACGCTCAACAGTCGCATGCATCGTCCTTTTGCCCGCGATTTGGACGCGATAGCGTTGCGACAGGTTGGCCCCTAAATTTAGATCAACCGGCCAGAAAGAGCTTTCGCAGCAAATCTCGTGGCGGAAAAGGGGAGGCAGCAGCGCCGCCTCCCTACCCACCGATGCCCCTGCTCAAAGGCATCGTTTTTATGTGGGCTCAGACAGGATCGATCGCATGAATGCGAATCGTTCCCGTAGTGGCATCCAGATCCCCAGTGACCTTTACGTTTTGGTTGAGGAAGTTATGAGCCTTCAGTTGATTGTCGAGCTGATAGGTAGTGTTGTCGATGGCGGCAAGAACGAGTCTGTTAGCGGATTTCACAATCCGTCCCTGAAATGTTGTTCGTGAACTTCCACCGGCATCGCGATCGCCGTTGTTGCTGTTGCTATTGTAATCGTTGTTCGCAGGTTGCAGGGGCTGCGAGCGCGCGGGGGCGGTGGTTGAGGCATTGCGCGACGCGTTGTCCGCGCTCTGGGCAAGTGATGGCTGAGTCGTCAGACACAACACGCTCAGGAGTGCCGAGATTGTCAGCAATTCAGCCAAAGCGAATTGCGTCTTCCGCATCGCGAGCCCCTTGTGCAGTGTCTACCGGGTAAGATGCAAGTCCGGTGCCAAGGGAGAAAGCCAGACCTATGTTGTTGATATTTCAGGTGCTGCGGCAAAAGATGGAAACTCGGACCGTGCAAGGATGACCGAGGGGGAGAAAATTGTTCCGTTTCCGGAAGCAAGGGGAAAATCCTGGTAGCCCCGGCAGGAATCGAACCTGCATAGTCAGTTTAGGAAACTGAAGTCCTATCCGTTGAACGACGGGGCCTCGGGAGAAATACAAGTGCGGAAATCAGGGTAGCAGGTTGCGAAACGGGTTGCCAAACTCGGTTGTCAATTTCGCCAGGCGCTCGCGGAGCCGCCGCCGACGAAGTGGACGATCTCGAGCCGGTCTCCATCGCGCAATTGAGTCCTCGACCATTCGTCGCGGGGCACGATCTGGCGGTTTAGTTCGATGGCTACGCGATCAGCCTTCATGCCAAGGCGCTGGACTAGGGCACTTAGAGTTTCGTCGGAACAGGCCTGGCTATCGCCGTTGATGGTTAGATTCATCGGATAAGTTATCGTTTCTACGCGGATTTTCTCTAAAGTGACGGGCGCAGTTCGAACTTGCGAGTAGCGGTTTTGCCGGCGAAGCTGGCCTGCACGAGCACGGAGGAATCGGAGAGCGATTTTTCGTCGACCTGCACCCTCATCTCAGCGCTGCCTTTGGCGTCAGTGAGGACTTGCGCGTAATAGGGAGCGGCGTCTGGCCGGGCGAAACGGAGCGTGAGGCGCGCACCTTCAACACTGGCACCGCCGTCGGTAACGCGAATCTGCATGGTTAATGCGCCGCTGGCGTGGACGGACTCGGAATTAATCCACTGCAAGTCGAGCTCTTTTACCGCCGCCAGCGTTTCCGGCGTGTCGCGCTTATCGAAGATCGAGTCGAGTTTGCCGTCGCGGATGGCGTCAAGCACCTCGCGATGCAACTCGCGCAACCGCTTCTCCATATCCTGGTCGTTGCTTTGAACGCTGTTTTCAGCCGTCGGTCCAAACGGAATGGCTCGCTTCCCAATGCAGCGGCCACGCACGAAGACTTGCGTTTGCAGCAGTTGCTCGGCCTCGCGAGCTTCGCTTTGGACATGGTAAACCGTATCGTCGTGCCGAATATCGGTATTGAAGCCAAAGATCATGCGATCAGGAATCTCGTTTCAATCGATACTATTAATTGTGTCTACTAAAGCTTTAACCACTAAGATCACTAAGGTACACGAAGGAGATCATGAAACGAAACCTTCGTGCCCCTTCGCGTCTTTTGTGGTTCAGAATCTTTATCTTTATTCAGCGGAATCATTCAGCGATTCAGCGGAATCGAAAAATTCTCCCCACAAAATGCTCGCTTAACTTGACACTTCTGTCGGCCAAAACTAATCTGGAATGTTTACTGTTGCTTGGCGGAAATTATATATAGCTCCTCCTATGCCCGACAATTACTTCTGGAACTACCTGCCCCTTCTCATGCATTTTGGCCTAGTCACGGGCCTGGCGGCAACCATTGTCGTCCTTTCGTGGTTTATTGGGCAGCATAAGCCCGGCGAGGCGAAGATGTCGCCCTATGAATGCGGCGTTCAGCCCATCGGCGACGCCCAGGGGCGATTCTCCATCAAGTTTTATCTCGTGGCCATGCTCTTTATCTTGTTCGATATTGAAGCGGTTTTCCTTTACCCATGGGCGGTAATTCTGCGCGAACTGCGGATGTTCGGGTTCTGGGAGATGATGGTATATATCGCGATCGTGCTGGTCGGCCTCTTTTACGTATGGAAAAAGGGCGCCCTGGACTGGGGTTTGGCGGCCTCGAAGCGAGGCGATTTCTGATGCCGCTCACTCCTGCTATTACCGACGTTGAGCAATTGAAATCGCATCCCGCGCTCGCTCGCTTGCTGGACTGGAACAGTGCGATGGTGCAGGCGGCGAAATTTGATCGCGAAGAACTGACGATCTGGATCGAGAAGGAAGCGATTCGTGAAGCGTGCGCAATCTTGCGCGACTCATCCGACTGCCCATTCAATTATTTTTGCGACCTGACGGCAGTCGATTGGTATCCCTCGGAGCCGCGTTTTGAGGTGGTGTATCATCTGCTTTCGATCGCGAGGAAAGAGCGGGTGCGGTTGAAGGTCCGGCTGGACGGTTCAAGCGCGGCGATCGAATCGGTGACAGCCATTTGGCCTTCTGCCAATTTCTACGAACGTGAGGTGTTCGACCTCTTCGGTATTCGCTTCACCGGACACCCCAACCTGAAGCGCATCATGATGCCCGACGACTGGGAAGGCCATCCGCTGCGGAAGGACTACCCGGTGGAGGGCTACCGGTAAAACATGGCGCAATTTCCAATGGTTACTGCTGAGCCCGATCAGGACAGCACGCTTGTCCTGAACATGGGTCCGCAACACCCTTCGACGCACGGCGTATTACGGCTGATTCTCGAAATTGACGGCGAAACTGTCGTGCGACTCAGGCCGGAGATCGGTTACCTGCACACCGGCATCGAGAAAACCTGCGAAGCGAAGTTCTATCAGCAAGTGGTTCCGCTGACAGATCGCATCGATTACCTCTGCCCGATGACCAACAATCTCTGCTATTGCCTGGCGGTGGAGAAGTTGCTGGGGCTGGAGATTCCTCCAAAAGCGCAGTGGATGCGGGTGATGATGAATGAGCTTACCCGCATTAATTCGCACCTGGTATGGCTGGGAACGCACGCCATGGACATTGGCGCGTTCACCGTATTTCTTTATTGTTTCCGCGAACGCGAAGACATTCTGCGACTTTTCGAAATGGTCAGCGGGCAGCGGATGATGACATCATACTTCCGCATCGGCGGCTTGGCGCTGGAGCCGCCGCTAGGATTTTTCGAAAAGGTCAAGAAATTCGCCGACCGCTTTCCCGGGAACGTGGATGAGTACGAGAATTTGCTGACGGGGAATCCGATTTTCATGATGCGGACCAAAGGCGTCGCCTATTTGAGCCAGGAAGACGCGATTGCTCTCGGTGCCAGTGGTCCGACACTGCGGGGCAGCGGAGTCGACATTGACCTGCGTCGCGACGCTCCTTACACCGGATATGAAAACTTCAAATTCAAAGTGCCGGTTCGCACCGAAGGCGATGTTTTCGCGCGTTATCTTTGCCGCGTCCAGGAGTTGCGCGAATCGATTGGGATGGTGCAGCAGGCGCTGGCGGGAATGCCGGAAGGCCCTGTGAAAGCCGATGCGCCCAAGGTGGTGTTGCCCGATCGCGAAAAGATGAAGACGCAGATGGAAGCACTCATCTACCACTTCAAGATCATCACTGAGGGCTTCGCGGTTCCGGCTGGCGAGGTTTATCAGGCGATCGAATCGCCGCGCGGCGAGATGGGATACTACGTGGTCAGCGATGGAACGGCGAAGCCGTATCGCGTGCACATGCGCGCTCCGTCGTACGCGAACCTGCAAACGCTATCCAAGATGTGCGAGGGCCAACTGATCGCCGACGTGATCGCGGCGATTGGAAGCATTGATGTGATACTTGGGGACATCGACCGATAGGAATTTTGTAATTTTGTTCGTCGACTATGAAGTTTTCTGAAGAATTCGAAGCTCGCTTCACCGAAATGCTCGGGCACTATCCGACCAAGCGCTCGGCGCTGGTTCCTACGCTGCTTTATGCGCAGGATGAAGTCGGTTTTATCAGCGACGAAGTGATCGCGGAACTGGCGTCAAGGCTCGATCTGACCGATCTCGAGGTGCGCAACGTAATCAGCTACTACTCAATGCTGACCACGAAGCCGCGCGGAAAATACAACGTGCAGGTGTGCACGAATATTGCGTGCATGCTGGTCGGTGGTGAAGAACTCCTTGATCACTGTAAACAGAAGTTGGGCATCGGGCACAAGGGCACAACTGCAGACGGTTTGTTCTCACTGGAGGAAGTGGAATGCATTGGAGCGTGCAGTTGGGCTCCGGCGGCGCAGGTCAATTACGATTTTCACGAGAATTTAACCAACGCGAAGATGGATCAGGTGCTCGACGAGTATAAAAAGAAAGGAACGCAGTAGAGGATTGGGTGATATGGCCATCTTGAGACGACCCGATGACCCGATCACCAGATCACCCGATACAAAATGGCTTACCTAGTTTCCCATCCGGATGAGGTACGCGTGGTTTCGAAGCGCTTTGGCCAGGGCGCTACGAACATCGACCGCTATCTGGAACTGGACGGCTATAAGGCTGTGCAGAAGGCTTTGGGCATGGGGACGGACGCGATCATCAATGAGGTTAAGAACTCGGGCTTGCGCGGACGCGGCGGCGCGGGATTCAGCACGGGGATGAAGTGGTCGTTTGTGCCGAAACAATCGGCGAAGCCGAAATATGTGCTCTGCAATGGCGATGAGAGCGAGCCCGGCACCTGTAAAGACCGCCTGATTTTCGAGCACGATCCACACTCCGTCATTGAGGGCGTGATGATCGCGGCGCTGGCGGTCGGCTCGCACACTGGCTACATCTATATCCGCGGTGAATATCGCTATCTGCTGGTCATCATGCAGAAGGCGATTAAAGATGCATATGCCAAAGGATTTCTCGGCAAGAATATTTTTGGCAGCGGATACGATCTCGACATTTACTGGCACGGCGGAGCGGGCGCGTACGAAGTAGGGGAAGAGTCGGCGCTGATGGAATCGCTTGAGGGCAAGCGCGGCATTCCGCGAATACGGCCGCCCTTCCCTGCTGTGGTGGGTCTGTGGGGTGGTCCGACAGTCATTAATAATGCGGAGACGCTGGCCAGCGTTCCGCCCATCATCTTGGGCGGCGCCGAGTGGTACTCGAAATTGGGATCGCCAAAAAATGGCGGCACGCGACTGTTCTGCCTCGCCGGACATTTGAACAAGCCAGGAGTCTACGAACTGCCCATGGGATATAACCTCAAGAAGATGATTTATGAGGTGGGTGGCGGAATCCCCAATGGCCGCAGTTTGAAAGCGGTGGTTCCCGGCGGATCGTCCACTCCGGTGCTGTTGCCGGAAGAGATTGACGTCGCCATGGATTTCGATTCGGTCGCAAAAACCGGATCGATGCTGGGATCGGGCGGTGTTGTGGTTCTTGACGACACGACCTGTATGGTGAAATTCGCGCTGCGCACCATGAAGTTCTACAAGCACGAGAGCTGCGGCTGGTGTATTCCCTGCCGCGAAGGTACCGACTGGCTGGAAAAAACGTTGACGCGGTTTCATGCCGGCGGGGGCGTAAAGAAAGACATCGACAATATTTATTATTTGTCTGAGAACATGTTGGGGAAGACATTCTGTCCGCTGGGTGATGCGGCGGCGATGCCCACAATGGCATTCGTAAAGAAGTTCAGAAAAGAATTTGAAGATCATCTGGATGGCAAGCCGTGTCCTTTTGAAAAGGCGAACGCAGCGGAACCGGTTTTGGCGTAGAGAATCTGTAGAGAATCTAAAGATGCCTGACGTAACACTTACTGTCGACGGAAAAAAGATCACGGCTCCGGCGGGATCCCTGCTGATCGAAGCCTGCAAGAGTGCGGGCATCGAAGTGCCCTCTTTTTGCTACTATCCCGGCCTCTCGCTGCAGGGCGCTTGCCGCATGTGCGTCGTTAAGGTCGAGAAGATGCCAAAGCTTCAGACCGCCTGCACGACAGGCGTGACCGAAGGCATGATCGTCTCGACCGACAGCGACGAGGTGCGCCAGGCACGCAAGGCCATGGTCGAGTTGCTGCTCGGCAACCATCCGCTGGATTGCCCGGTGTGCGATGCCGGCGGCGAATGCGAACTGCAGGACATGACGTTCTCCTACGGTGCCGCAGAGTCGAAATTCACCGAGGCGAAGAATCACCGCGACGAACAACAATGGTCGCCGGTTGTGTATTTCGATCGGCCGCGCTGCATCCTTTGCTATCGCTGCGTGCGCGTTTGCGGCGAGGGGATGGACGTTTGGGCGCTTGGCATTCAAAATCGGGCGGTCGGTTCGGTCATTGCTCCTAATCAAGAAGACCATCTCGACTGCGAAGAGTGCGGCATGTGCATCGACATCTGCCCGGTCGGGGCGCTTACATCCGGCGCGTATCGCTACAAGACGCGGCCGTGGGAGATGAACCACGTAGGCACCATCTGCACGCACTGCGGAGATGGGTGCAAAACGACGCTAGGTGTGCGCCGGTCAGAAACCGGCATGGAGATCGTGCGCGGCGATAATCGCGACAAGAGCGGAATCAATGGTGATTTCCTGTGCGTGAAGGGCCGCTACGCTTTTGACTTTGCGCATCATCCGGAGCGGCTCACGCAGCCGCTGATTCGAAAGAATGGCAAGCTGACTCCGGGAACGTGGGAAGAGGCTTTTGAACTGATCGGCCGCCGCTTTCGCGAAGTGCGGGATCAGAATGGCGGAAGCGCGATCGGCGTGATTGGATCGAACCGCACCACCAACGAAGAAAATTATCTGCTGTCGAAATTTGCCCGGGTCGTATTGAAAACCAACAACGTCGATCATCATCGTACTGCCGACTTCCCTGCCCTAGCGGCGGCGCTGCACGGCAAGCCGGGGAAGACGGCGTCGATGCGGGATGTGTTGAACGCGCCGGCGATTCTCGTGATTGGCAATGATCCGACGAATCAGCATCCGCTGCTGGCGTGGCAGATTCGTACGAATATGCGGTTGCGGCGCGCGAAACTCTATCTCATTAATTCCGCGCCGATCAAATTACGGCGCCAAGCCGCTGCGTTTGGGCTGCTGCCAGCGGGCGCTGAAGCGAAGGCTGCCGCGTTTCTTACGGGCGATGATTCCCTGCTTGATTCGGTGGTCAGCGAGGATACAACGCGCGACACTTGGATTGCGTTGCGCGAGAAAATTCGCGCCGAGCAGAAATTGATCATTGTGTTCGGCTCCGAGCTTCGCGGGCATGACGTCGAGAAGCTGGCGAGTTTTGCTTCGAGTTTGACTGACGCCAAGTTGATCTGTCTGGGCGATTACGCGAATTCGCGCGGCGCAAGCGAGATGGGCCTGTATCCCGATCTGTTGCCGGGTTACGAAGCGCTTGTCGACACGAAGATATTCCAACAGGAGTGGGGCAAGCTGCCTACCGAGAAAGGTCTGACCCTGCCGGAGATGGTGGAAGCGGCGAAGGTCGGCAAATTGAAGGCGCTTTACGTGGTCGGTTCCAATCCGGTAAGCCGTTTTGCTGTCGACCCTTTTGTGCTCTCGAAATGTTTTGTCGTCGTTCAAGATATGTTCCTGACGGAAACGGCGAACATCGCCGACGTGGTTTTGCCGACGGCGAACGCCTACGAGAAAACTGGAACCTACACCAACACCTGCGGCGATCTGCAACTGGTGAAAAAAGCAGGTGAAGTCTCCGAAACGAAGAGCGACTTCGAGATGATCGTGCGCATCGCCGACGCCATGGGCTTCGACGTGCATGGCCTCGTGCCTTTCGGTGGAGGCACACACTCCGACATGGGCCAGAGTCGGGGCGCGCAGTCAGGCGAAGCGGATCGTCACGCGGTCTGGCTGGAGGCGCACAACCTGGAACCGAAAATGACGCCTTTCGATCCCATGGCGATTCTGGACGAAGTGCAGCGCGTGGTTGCAGGGTACGATGTATCGCGAGTCAATCTGCTGGCCGGTAATGATCAGCATCTCGAGATTGCCGAAAGCGGTGGAGGTGCGATTCAGCCGTCGGAACTGATTGTTCCCGCTAACGATGATTTGTTCAGCTCGGGAACGCTGGGGCGGTATTCCAAGACTTTAAACTCAGTTTGTGAAAATAAGTCCGCCGTGGCGGAAGTCGCGGCGGACTAGACAACCTCACACGTCAAACGAACAAGAACCGAGTCACTACCGGGTCAACAGCAAGAACACAATCAACTGCCTCGGACAAGAGTGTTCGAGGCACACTAACACTCGATGAGCATTACCACATTCATCATCATTTCGCTAATCAAGTCACTGGCCGTGATTTTTGTATTGATGACGGCGGCGGCTTATAGCGTCTGGCTGGAACGCAAGGTTTCAGCGCACATACAGAATCGCTGGGGCCCCACCAAGGTCGGACCGTTCGGCCTGCTGCAACCGCTCGCCGATGGCGTTAAATTTATTTTCAAAGAAGACTTGGTCGAGGCGAACGTTTATAAGCCGCTCTATATCGCAGCGCCGATCATCGCGATGATGTTTGCGCTGACCTCGATTGCGGTGATTCCGTTTGGCAACTTTGTGCAGGTGGGGCCGTGGGGGACATACCTGCAAGTCACCGACCTGAACATCGGCCTGCTGGTGATTCTCGGCTGCACATCCCTTGGGGTGTATGGTGTAGCGCTGGCAGGATGGTCTTCAAACAGCAAATATTCCTTACTGGGCGGCCTGCGCGCCAGCGCTCAAATGATCAGCTATGAAGTCTCGATGGGCCTCGCGCTGGTGGGTGTGCTCATCATGGCCGGGAGCCTGAGCCTGCGCGATATTGTCGAATCGCAACGCCATTTGCAGTGGAATATCTTTTTTCAGCCCGTCGGATTTTTTGTTTATCTGATTTCCGCTTACGCCGAAACTAATCGTGCTCCCTTCGATCTTCCGGAAGCGGAATCAGAACTCGTAGCCGGATATCACACCGAGTACAGCTCGATGAAATTCGCCATGTTTTTTGTCGCGGAGTACTGCAGCATGGTTACCGTGGCATGCCTCGCGACTTTAATGTTTTTCGGAGGCTGGCTCGGCCCGGTGGGTGGGCCGCCCATTCTACAAGCGCTGCTGCCCGTCATTTGGTTTTGCCTGAAGGTTTTCTTTTTCATGTTTCTGTATGTCTGGGTGCGCTGGACCTTGCCACGCTTTCGCTATGACCAACTTATGGCGTTCGGCTGGAAGATCCTGCTGCCTCTGGCGATTGCCAATATTGTGGTTACGGCGTTGATTGTTGCGTGGAGAGCTCAGCACGCGCTTTGATCTTGGGTTCACTGAAAGCTGAGAGCTGAGAGCTAGCAAAAATGTTTCACCTAATCCTGTTCTTATTCTTCGGAGCGATTTGCGTAGCGGGGGCTGTGAACCTGCTGGTGCAGAGCCATCCTATTAATAGCGCACTGTCGCTGATCGCGGTGATGGGGTCGCTCGCGATTGAGTATCTGCTATTGGGTGCGGAATTCTTGACCGCGGTCCAGATCATCGTCTACGCCGGCGCCATTATGGTGCTGTTCGTCATCACCATCATGCTGCTCAATGCCGGCAAGGAGGAGGGCAGCGGCGGCAGCCGAGTTGCGATTCTGCTCGGCATCCCCGGAGTGCTAATCGGCACGCTGCTCGTCGGCTGGACCCTGTTCTTTCATTCCAGCACGCGGTCGGTTCCGATCGGGGCGTTGAAGGGTGATCCACGCGCGATCGCACAGTTTCTATTCCATGACTTCTTGCTGCCTTTTGAAATAACGTCGGTCCTCATTCTGATCGCCGTTATGGGCGCGGTTGTGCTGACGAGCCGTCCGGAAGCCGTGGCTCGCGGCCCCAGAAGGGATGGATGATGGTTCCTCTTTCGTACTATTTAATTTTGAGCGGATTCTTGTTCGTCTGCGGAGTGATCGGCTTCTTGATTAAGCGCAACATCATCACGATTTTCATGTCGATCGAACTCATGCTGAATGGCGTCAATCTTTCCTTTGTGGCTTTCGCGGCGCAATGGCACGCGCTGAGCGGCCAGGTTTTTGTCTTCTTCGTGATGGTTGTAGCGGCTGCCGAAGCAGCCGTAGGCTTGGCCATCATCATTGCCGTCTATCGCACGCGTGAAACTTTGAACGTTGACCGGGTAAACCTGCTGAAGCTATGACGCCAAACTTCTATCTCTGGCTCATCCCGATTATCCCTCTCGCGGGAGCGGCTATTAACGGCTTCTTTGGTCGCAAGTCGTCGAAACAGGCGATCACTGCGGTCGCGCTCGTCTTCAGTTGCGCCGCATTCCTCATGGCGCTGCTGACGGCCTGGGGCTTCTCGTCGGAGCATGCGCCTTATTATTGCAACCTTGCCCACTGGATTCGCTCCGGCAGTTTTCAGGTCGACTTCAGTTTCTATCTCGATCAGTTATCTCTCGTCATGTTGCTGGTGGTCACCGGCGTCGGCTTTCTTATCCATATCTATTCAGTCGGCTACATGTGGGATGACGACGGCTACTACCGCTTCATGGCCTATTTGAATCTGTTCATGTTCTTCATGTTGACGCTGGTGCTGGCGAAGAACTATCTCGTCATGTTCATTGGCTGGGAGGGCGTGGGCCTGGCGTCGTATCTGCTGATCGGCTTCTGGTTCGCAAAAGACTCGGCAGCCTCGGCCGGCAAGAAAGCGTTCATCGTCAATCGCATTGGCGACTTTGGATTTTTGATTGCGCTTTTTTTGATGATCAAGCATTTTGGGTCGTTGGATTTCACGAACGTTTTTTCGCAGGTCGCTGCGTGGCCGGCGGAGACTGCGGGCATCGGCACACTCACGGCGATCGGCCTACTACTGATGGTGGGCGCGGCGGGAAAGTCTGCGCAGATTCCTCTTTATGTCTGGCTGCCGGACGCGATGGAAGGCCCGACGCCGGTTTCGGCGTTGATCCATGCGGCGACCATGGTCACGGCGGGCGTCTATATGGTCGCTCGGTCTTCCGCGATTTTTGATCGCGCGCCGATGGCGATGACGGTGGTTGCGATCATTGGAACCCTTACAGCTTTGTTTGCCGCGACCATCGGCATTGCTCAGACCGACATTAAGAAGGTGCTGGCGTACTCCACAGTTTCGCAGCTTGGATATATGTTCATGGCCTGCGGCGTGGGTGCTTTTTCGGCGGGCATCTTCCACCTGATGACCCATGCATTCTTTAAGGGCTTGTTATTCCTAGCAGCCGGTTCGGTGATTCACGGTGTTGGCGGCGAACAGGATATGCGCAAGATGGGCGGTCTGCGGCAATACATGCCGGTCACGTTCGCCACTATGGGGATTGCGACACTTGCGATCGCAGGCATTCCGCCGCTGGCGGGCTTCTGGTCTAAAGATGAGATTCTGTGGAAAGCTTTCAACGAGAACTGGGTGTACTGGCTGATCGGAGTAATCACCGCGCTCATCACCTCTTTTTATATGTTCCGTCTGATGTACATGACATTTGGCGGCGAGTATCGCGGCGGCCCTGCGGCGCATGACGTTAAACATGAGTCGGCCGACGCGCACGCCATGCACCACAAGCATGGTCATGATGCGCATGGGCATGGCGAACCGCATGAGAGTCCATCGGTCATGCTTGGACCGCTCGTTGTGCTGGCAATTCTATCCCTCGTCGGCGGCCTTGTCGGCATTGGCGGACGCTTCGAGCATTTCCTGGCTCCGGTTTTTCAGGGCACGGCCGGGGCGGAATTGGCGCACGAGACGGCGGGAGAAGCAGCCAGCCATACGACTGAATATCTGTTAATGGGAGTTTCGGTGAGCGTAGCCTTTCTGGGCTGGCTGCTCGCATATCTACTCTACAGCCGCCGTCCGGAACTTCCGGCGCGCATTGCCACGAGCTTGGGCAGGCTCTACGAGGCTGTCGTCCACAAGTATTACGTCGACGAAATTTACGCCGCTCTTTTCGTCAAACCGCTGATCGACGGCTCGACCACAATTCTCTGGCACGGCATTGATCAGGGAGTGATCGACGCCGCGGTGAACGACTCCGCCTCCGCCGCGAACCAGGTGTCAGACGCGGCTCGCCAGATGCAGTCCGGCAATCTACGATCGTATGCCGGATGGATTGCTGCGGGCGGGGCTGCGGTAATCGCTTACATGGTGTGGATGGGGGTTCGCTAGCTATGGGTGCGATGAATATGGATGGCTTCAATCCCATCATCCTTTCGCTGGTGACATTTACTCCCGCGGTGGGCGGATTGCTCATTCTGCTGATTCCGCGCCGCGACCGGGATATCAAGGTGTTTGCGCTTGTCGTTTCGACCCTTGCATTTGTTGCGTCGCTGCATTTACCGGTGCACCTCCATCGCGACCCCAATCTTTTTAAGTTTGAGATCAACAAAGTCTGGATCACCAATCCGAATATTCATTACCACATGGGCATTGACGGAATTTCCGTCTGGCTGGTGGTGCTGACTACGTTCCTCACGCCGCTATGCGTGCTGATTTCGTGGACTTCGATTCATGTACGGGTGAAGGAATTCTTCATTCTGCTGCTGATCATGGAGTCGGCACTGATCGGTGTTTTCACCTCGCTCGATCTGTTCTTGTTCTACTTCTTCTGGGAATCGACGCTGGTCCCCATGGCGCTTTTGATCGGCATCTACGGTCATGGACGAAAGGTTTATGCCGCGGTGAAGTATTTTCTTTTCACTTTCATCGGCTCGATGTTCATGCTGGCGGCGATTCTCTGGCTGTATGCAAAGACGGGCACGTTCGATTTTGTCGAAATTCAAAAAGCCATTCACAGCGGCAATGTGCCAGGCTTTGAACACGCCTCGCTTTGGTTATTCCTCGGATTCTTCATCGCGTTCGCGGTGAAAGTGCCACTCTTCCCGGTACATACATGGCTGCCTGACGCGCACGTCGAAGCACCGACCGCTGGCTCGGTGCTGCTGGCCGGCGTTCTCCTGAAGATGGGTACCTACGGCCTGTTGCGTTTTAATGTCGGCCTCTTCCGTGAGGAGGCGCGGCGCAATGCGTCTTGGATCATGGCGCTTGCGTTGATTGGCATCATCTATGGCGCGCTGGTTGCGCTGGTGCAGCCGAACATGAAGAAGCTGATCGCGTACTCTTCGATCAGCCATCTCGGTTTTGTTGTCCTCGGAATTTTCAGTTTCACAGCGGCCGGTTTGAATGGAGCGGTTTTCATCATGTTGGCCCACGGCGTTGCTACGGGCGGTCTCTTTATGCTGGCGGGAATTCTCTACGAACGCCGTCACACGTACGAGATCACGGAGTTTGGCGGGCTGGCCACACCTATGCCCCGGTACGCTACCTTCTTCTTAGTCACGGTGCTGGCTTCTGTCGGACTGCCGCTGCTCAATGGATTCATCGGCGAATTTCTGGTACTTAGCGGAGCATTTCAAGCCCGACCAATCTACGGAGTCCTTGCTGCGACCGGCGTGATCTGGAGCGCATGCTATTTGCTGTGGATGTATCAGCGTGTTTTTTTCGGCCAGGTTAAGCACGAGGTGAATAATAGATTGCCCGATCTCAATGTGCGCGAGAGGGCGGCGCTCGCACCCATCGCAATTGCAGCGCTGGTGATGGGTGTGGCTCCGATGGTGTGGCTTGGCGCGATCGATCCGGCGGTGCAATCGACCTTGCGGGCGGCTCTTACTCCGGTCACTCAACTGGCCAGTAAGATGGTGGGGCAATGACCATATTGTCGACGTTGGCGCATTCCCTGCCCGGTCTTCTTGCGCAGGCGCAGGCCTTTCAGTCGCCACCGCTCGTTGACTACATTCGAATTTTGCCGGAACTGATACTAACGGTTTTCGGCATGATGATCATGATTGTCGATCCCCTGCTCGATCCGGAGAGCAGCCGTGACTCGCTTGGCACGATCGCACTGGTGGGCGCTCTCGCGGCGCTGGCGTCGACTTACTGGATGGCGCAGAATCCCGGTACCGCGTTCACCAACATGATTCGTGTCGAGCCCTTCAGCGTCTTCTTTCATGTGCTCATCATCGCGATCGCGGTGGTTTCGATTCTGAGCTCATTTGAATATTTGAGAGTGCAGCGCATCCGCGCCGGGGAGTACTACGGCCTGATCCTTTTTGGGACGGTGGGCATGTGTTTGATGTCGTCGGCGATCGAACTCGTGCTGATTTTCATCGCGCTAGAAATTTCATCGATCTCGACTTACATACTGGCGGGCTTCCGCCGCCACAATGCGACGAGCAGCGAATCGTCGTTGAAATATTTCCTGCTCGGCTCATTTGCTACCGCGTTTTTCCTTTACGGGGTCGCGCTCATATTCGGCGCCACTGGCTCCACGAACATCGATGCCATCAATCAGGCGTTGAACTCGGGCAACGTTCCCGTGCCCATGCTGGCTTATGTGGCGACGGCGCTGATGTTCGTCGGGCTAGGCTTCAAGGTGGCCTCGGCGCCATTCCACGTTTGGACTCCGGACGTTTATGAAGGCGCGCCGGCCCCGGTCGTCGGGCTGATGTCGACTGGCCCCAAGGCTGCAGCCTTTGCGGTTCTATTGCGCGTTCTGTTTGAGGCGAGGGCGCCGGGATATTTCTGGTTGCTGTGGGTTTCGGCAGCGCTGAGCATGATAATCGGCAACGTGTGCGCGTTGGTGCAGGATAACGTCAAGCGCCTGCTCGCCTATTCTTCAATCGCGCACGCCGGATATCTGCTGGTTGCGTTTGCAGCGCAACCGGAACTCGGCACGTCAGCGGCAATGTTCTACACCGCGGCCTATGCGGCGATGAACGTCGGAGCCTTTGCCATAGTCAGTCATCTAGCAGCCGCCGACGAACGCTACGTGACGATGGAGGACTACGCCGGACTCGGAAGAAAATCGCCCGTCCTTGCTGCGACCTTTACTTTTTTCCTGATGTCTTTGATCGGCATTCCGATCACGGGCGGCTTCTTCGCTAAGTTCTACGTGTTAAGTGCCGCGTTGAAGTCGAATCTTGTGGGCCTATCGATCATCCTGGTATTGAATAGCGCAGTGGGCGCGTATTATTACCTGCGCATTATCGTTTTGATGTATATGCGCGAGCCTCGCGGCGAAATGCCGGTTACTCGCCTGTCTCTGACCGCTGCCCTAGCTATTTTTGTTTGCCTGGCTCTGACTCTTTTCCTGGGCATAGTGCCTGGGCGAGTGCTTGACTACGCCGCGGCTTCAGGCGCGCAACTCGTGCGTGATAAGGCGAGTCCGCCCATGCTGGAAGGTTCCGCGGCGGCGCAACCGTAGTAGTTTCGAAATCTCGCGGACTACGCGACACCGCTTGACCGGAGACCAGCAAAGCCTTGTCCAGCGCTCCATTTGTACCCTCCTCTTTAAGAGCCGCCTGTGGAAAGAAAAGCCCTGGCGGCGATTGACATTCACCTTCCGAGTCGGCATTATTAGCTGCACAGTTTCTGCCCACGATTGTATATCTGGGCCCCGGAGGTTCTGATGATTGAGTTTCTTCGTCATATCTGCAGCGACGAGCAGGGGCAAGATATTGCTGAATATGCCGTCATGTTAGCTGTCATTCTGGTATTGGTGATCGGTACGGTGCGTCTCATCGGAAGTAATGCCAATAATGCGTTCTCAAGCGTAGCCAGCTCGCTGGGGCAGTAAATACCAGGCTCCGTGCGAACGGTTACTATAATGAGGTAGGGTTTCAGCCCGTCTAACAATTCTATGACTCGATTTAGCAACCTCCGCCCATTTAGTCGCTATTGGTTTACTTTTGCGGCGGAGGCGCTGAATCTGAGCCAGGCCCACGGATAGTGGACAAGTAGCAAAGCTCAAAGATTCCGCCGAAGCCGCGATAAGATCGCGGCTTTTTTGTTTTTGAGGAGCATACAGAAAGGACCACCCATGATCGTCAACATGTCCGACAGCGCGACCGAGGAGCAGATCGAGCACATTATTCAGCGCATCCGTGAAGCTGGATTCCAGCCCCACGTTACGCGCGGCACCGAGCGCACCATCGTTGCGGCAGTCGGTAGCGGCGGTCGCCGCCATGAGATCGAGGCGCTATCGGTCGCTCCCGGCGTGGACAACGTGGTCGCCATCGCGCAGCCCTTCAAGCTGGTGAGCCGTCAAACGCGCCCGCAACCGACGGTGGTCGAGGTTGGCGGCGTCAAGATTGGAGGCGCCGAAGTGGTGGTGATAGCCGGGCCGTGCTCGGTTGAGTCGCGGGAGCAATTGCTGGAGACCGCCGAAGGTGTGAAGCGCGCCGGCGCCACGATGCTGCGGGGAGGAGCCTATAAGCCGCGCACCTCCCCGTATGAATTCCAGGGCCTTGGAATCGAAGCACTCAAGATTCTACGCGAAGCGCGCGAAGTCACCGGCCTCCCAGTGGTAACCGAGGTGATGAGTACTGAAGACATCGACTTGATTTGCGAATATGCCGACATGCTACAGGTGGGAGCGCGCAATATGCAGAACTTCGCGTTGCTGCGGCGGCTCGCGACTCTCAAGAAGCCGATCCTGCTGAAGCGTGGCCCCTCTGCCAGTGTGAAAGAGTGGTTGCTGGCAGCGGAGTATTTGCTCTCCGGAGGAAACGATCAAGTCGTCCTGTGCGAGCGCGGCATCAAGACTTTCGAAACCGGCATGCGCAACACCTTTGACTTGGCGGCCGTCGCTCTCGCCAAGGAGCTTTCACACCTGCCGGTGGTGGCCGATCCCTCGCACGGCACCGGGAAGCAGAGTCTGATTGGCCCGGTTTCGCGGGCTGCGATTGCGGTGGGCGCCGATGGCCTTATTGTTGAGGTGCATCCCTGCCCTGAGCGCGCCCTCTCTGATGGGCCCCAATCTCTCGACCTTCGACAGTTTGAGAGCGTGATGCGCGGACTCAGTGCGCCTTTGCGCTCCGTAGTGGCGGCAACTCTCGCCCGCCCCTGAAAACTCAAGTCCGGTGCAGGTCGGCGAGTGGACGACAAACGAGCTCAAAACTCGGGCCATTTTGTCACCCACTACCGCCCTACGAGGCCCCACCTTTATTTTCTTCGGGTTACAAAGTTGGCAGTTCTCCAATCTCTTGCGGCGGGCCAGATTGTCCCTTCCCGCGCCGCCATGAACAACCATTCAACTCTATGTAAATAAGGCGGTTAGCTCTCGAATGATTGGCCTCGCGATTGCCCATTATAGGCCAGGCACGAAGGCATAGTTGTTTGACATGCCTTCGAAAAAGCCGACACAAAAACTTATGAAGAACAGCGACAAATCACAGATCACATACGGACGCAAAGACCGTCCGCTCGGTACTCCGGCATTTAGTGCCGCCTGGGGTCGAGTTCTCGCACTGGTACTGCTGGCTGTCTCGGCGGTTCCTTCTTATGCTGGCTCGGGCAAGACGCCGAAGTTTGCCTCCGACCTTCAGCAGCGCGGCGATGCGAACGGCATGGTGACCGTTATCGTTCAACATCGAGTCATGCCAACCAGCGCGCATTTGAAAAGCATGCAGGGCCGTGGGGCCGCGATCAGATCGCAGTTCCACAGCATCCATGCTGTGACCATGCGCGTGCCCGCCAGCATGTTGGCGGAATTGGCTAACGATCCGAACGTCACCTATGTCACTCCCGACCGCACGCAAAAGATGGCCGCCAACCCGGTCACCGAACAGTATGCGACAGCGGTCGAGGCGGATGTTGCGGCATCGCAGTATGGATTCGACGGCACTGGCATCGGCGTGGCGGTCATCGACAGCGGAATCGCCGCCCATCCCGATCTTAACAATGCCAATGGCGTCAGCCGCATTGTCTATAGCCAGAGCTTCGTCACTGGCGACTCGACGACTCCCGACAAGTTCGGCCACGGAACGCACGTGGCAGGCTTGATCGGCAGCAACGGCTCCAGCTCGGGTGCAGCTAATGGCTACTCCGCGACCTACGCCGGAATGGCGCCCAACGTAAACATCATCAACCTGCGCGTATTGGATCAGAACGGCACGGGCACCGACAGTCAGGTGATCGCAGCCATCGAAGAAGCAATCGCCCTGCAGAGCACCTACAACATCCGCGTCATCAACATGTCGTTGGGGCGCCCGGTGTTCGAGAGCTACACGCTCGATCCGGTGGACCAGGCAGTCGAAGCCGCCTGGAAGGCCGGGATCGTGGTTGTGGCAGCCGCCGGCAATAACGGACGTTATCTTCCTACGGACGGCTTCGGCACTATCGTAGTTCCGGGAAACGATCCTTCCGTAATCACGGTGGGAGCGACCATGACGGAACTCACACCGACGCGGGCCGACGACCAGGTTGCCAGCTACAGTTCGAAAGGTCCGACCACGCTCGATCACATCTGCAAACCCGACCTGACTGCGCCGGGCAACCGGCAGGTGTCCTTGCGAGTTGCAGGAAGCACGCTCGATTCAACCTATCCGCAATATGAAGTTGGGCCGAGCAGCGGCACTCCCATGTACTACGAATTAAGCGGTACCAGCATGGCAGCTCCGATTGTGACCGGTGCGGTTGCGCTGATGCTGCAACAGAATCCGTCGCTGACCCCTGATCAAGTGAAAGCTCGCTTGATGAAGACTGCGTGGAAAGGCATCGGGCAGTTTACCTACTCGCATGACAGCTGGGGGAATCTTTACAATAATGAGTACGACCTTTTCACTTATGGAGCGGGCTATCTGAACGTTGACGCCGCTCTCGGCAGCACGGATGTCGCGACGGGAGCAGCACTTTCCCCGACCGCTGTCCTCAATGCAAACGGTAGCGTCACCATCACCAATACGACTCCAGATTCCAACTTCGCTGGCAGCAGCGTGGTGTGGGGTGCGACTTCAGTGGTCTGGGGAAATTCGGTGGTGTGGGGCGCTAACACAATCTCAGCAACCTCAGTAGTCTGGGGCGCAACCAGTGTGGTTTGGGGAGCGACCTCCGTTGTTGGCGACAGCGTAGTCTGGGGTGCAACTTCCAACGTAGCCACCGCTACATCAGCACTTAGCGACGGCGATCCGGGGGACAACTAGACGAACGACTGAAACCATATTCGGAGACTTCCATGACAAATACATTGCCAATCAAAGCGAAAGTCATGATCGGAATGGTGGCCGTTGCCAGCCTCTGCGCCCTGTCCTTCGGGGTCGTCAGATGGCAGACGCAAGCCTGGCCGCAGTTGCTCCTCCTGTCAGTGGCAGCCGCAGTGAGTTCGCGCCTCAAGGTGAAGCTACCTGGGCTCACGAGCTCAATGTCGGGAAATCTGCCCGTAATTCTTCTGGCAGTAACGCAACTGGGACTGTTCGGCAGCCTGCTCGTAGCGGTTACGGCGGCGATCGCGCAATCCTATTCCGGCGGGAACAAAACGAAACCTGTCCAGTTCTTGTTTAATGCATGCACACTGCTGAACGCTGCCGGACTCGCGTACCTGGTGTACCACAGCCAGCTCTTCCGCGCCGGCGCTTCAGCGCACACGATGTCTCTGGTACTGGCGGCCGTCACCTACTTCCTGGCGAACACGGCGCCCGTGGCCAGCATCATCGGACTCACTGAAGGCGGCAATCCTTTTGCCCTGTGGCATAAGGTATTCCTGTGGTCGTTCCCGAACTACGTAATCGGTGCGGGATTAACTGCTATCGTTTCCGCTTTCACCACCTTCACCGGCCTGGCCACGATGGCGATTTTGCTGCTCGTGCTCGCGGCGGTCTATCAGTCATACAAAATGTACGTTGGGCGAGCCGCACAGCTCCAGCCGCAAGCGATGGCGATGGCTGCTGGCCGGTAACACTTCCACTGTTCTTCATGCGCGCAGCCCTCGGGTTGCGCGCATTTTTTTGCCGTGCCGCTTGTCCCGATAATTTCGCCGATCAACCAACTACCTTTTACGGAAACTGCACACTTTAGAGCTCGCGGCGCGCCATTGTCTTAAAATCTACTTGACGTCACCGCACTCCTGGCCGAGATACTTCGAGGTAATCGTCATGTCCATGGTCATGTTATGGCCGCTGCCCGTGACCGCCATGTGCATCGTGCCTTTGACGTTGTCGGAGCCGACTGCCTCCATCACGAAGTTTCCATCCGAGACTGACTGTTTGTCTTCGCAATGAAACTTTGCTTCCACCCTGCGACCTGTCGAACTGACGACTGTGCGCGTGCACTCCCCGCGAGTGTTGCTGAAAGCCGCGTTCTTCGCGAGTTTTTCTTTCGTCACGCACTCTTTGCGGACGTCGGTGGTTGGCTTCCCACCCATCATGCTCTCAACCTGGGCGCGCTGCTGCGGCGTCATCTTGGCCAGCGCATCGGGCGGAATATTCGCCATCGACGAGGTGGGCATTCCGGTCATGGAATGAACAACGGTGACTTCCCACAAACCTTCCTTAACATTGAGGGGCACAACACTGTCCGCTGCCCGCAGAGTCAGCGAAGAAAACATGATCAGAACAAAACAAACTCTAGTTAGGTCTTTGGCGCGCATCAGCACTCTCCCGTTGTGGTTCGATCGATCTCATTGCGTCGAACAGCATTACACAGAGCGGATGGCGGAGCAAACAAATTGTAGAAAATAATTGCCGACATCGTCGTTACGCCCGCGTGTTCTGCGAATTCCGGCACAGTTGGTATACAAATAAATAAGCAGACAACAGCGATGCGCCGACTTTTGCTCATTGAATGAAATGTTATGCGACCGGCACTGAGATAACGGAGAGCTGAATGCTTTCGCGGGAGTTCATTTTCTGGGAGGTTGACGTCCAGGCAGACTTCATGTTGCCCGGCGGCAAGCTATACGTTCCCGGAGCCGAGAAGTTACTGCCTAAGATTCGAACGCTCACGGATGCGGCGCGCCGCGGCGAAATATTTCTCGTTTCACACGGCTGCTTTCATACTCCCAACGATCCCGAGTTCCAACAATTTCCTCCGCATTGCGTGAAAGGCACACCCGGTGCCGAGTTTGTTCCGGAGGCGCTGACGAAGAATGTTATCCGAATCCCGAACGACACCGATGCCACCTTGCCAGAGGATCTTTTTAAATATCAGCAGATCATCCTGGAGAAGCAGACGCTCGATATTTTTGAGACTCGGCTTGCCGATGGCTTAGTGAAACGCCTAAGCCCCACAGCCGAATTCGTGGTATTCGGGGTGGTCACGGAATATTGCGTTGGATTGGCGGCGAGAGGCTTGCTGCAAAGAAAGCGGCGCGTCTCCATCGTCAGCGACGCAATTGAAACGCTGGAGCCCGTGGCTGGAAGCAAGACGTTGTTAGAGCTCGAGAGTCTAGGAGCAACGCTGGTTACGACCCAGCAAATTCTCGCGAAAGTCCGCAAAGGCAGCGCCTGATTCCGGTTCTTACAACAACATGCCGGCGATTGATGCCGACATCAGGTTCGCCATAGTTCCAGCGAGCATGGCTCGAATGCCGAGTCTCGCCAGGTCCGCCTTTTTGTTGGGAGCCAACGCTCCAATACCGCCCATCTGAATTCCGATGGAGCTGAAGTTTGCAAACCCGCAAAGCGCGAAGGTCGCGATAGTAAACGAGCGCGGATCGAGGACAGCCTTCTGTGGACCGAGCATTTTGAACGCCACCAGTTCATTGAGCACCATGCGTATGCCCAGGAGATTACCAATCAGATGGCAGTCGTGCCAGGGAACTCCAATCACCCATGCGATGGGCGCAAACAGCGCGCCGAGTATGGCTTCGAGGCTCGATGGGAACCAGGCAATGTGCGCGTGAATGCCGCCCATGATTCCGTCAAGCAAGGCAATTAACGCCAGGAACGAAATCAGCATGGCAGCGATGTTGAGCGCCATGTGCAAACCATCGGTGGTACCGCGCGCGATGGCGCCCAGCAGATTCTCGTTTTTTTCCAGCTCTACCTCTTCATTACTCATCACGACGCGCCCCGCAGTTTTGGGTACTTCGGTCTCGGGCACCAGCATTTTGGCCATCAGGAGCGTGCCGGGAGCTGTCATGATCACGGCGCTCAGCAGATGTTTTGGCTCGATCCCGAAGGCGATGTAAGCCGCCATGATGCTGCCGGAAACGTGCGCCATTCCGCTCGTCATCACCGTCATCAACTCCGAATATGTGAGGTCGGGCAGGAAGGGACGAATCGTCTGCGGCGCCTCGGTCTGGCCCATGAAAATGCTGGCGGCCACATTCAAGGACTCCGCGCCGCTCACCCCCATGAGGCGGGTCATCAGCCAAGCCGCACCCTTGATGACCAACTGCATGACGCCGATGTAATAGAGAACGGCAAACAGAGCGCAGATGAAGATCACTGTCGGCAAAACCTGAAATGCAAAATAGAAACCGAGCTGCGATCCTTGTTTACCGAGATCTCCAAAAACAAACTGCGAGCCGACGAAGGCATAGCCTAGGAGCCGGCTCACCGCGTCGCCGGCCTTTTGAAAAAGCGTCCGGCCAAAATCACTCCTCAGAACAAAAACGGCGAAAGCAGCCTGCAGCCCAAGCCCCCAAGCCACCGTCTTTAGCCGAATGGCGCGGCGATTGGTGGAGAAGGCGTAGGCTAGCCCCAACATGGTGAGCAGACCAAGAATGCCCGTGAAGCGTCCCATCGTTTTCCCCTTATCGAATCCGTGCTCTACGGTTCAATGTTCCCTTTATAAATCGCGCGATGCAGCAGCGACGGCTTATGCGCCGGCGGCGCTGCCGAAATCTGATAACTCTCTTCCAGCAACTGTTTTGCAGGCGCAGCCTGTTGATCAGAGTGGCAATGAATCGTGCAGAGCGTCTCGCCGGCTGAAACTTTGTCGCCTATTTTTTTGTGAACCACGATGCCGACGGCCGGATCGACGGAATCTTCTTTACGCTCCCGCCCTCCGCCGAGAATTACGCATGCGGTGCCAACTTGTTCGCAGGCAATCGCCGACACATACCCCGTCAGGCGGCTAGCCACCTCAACCCGATGCTCCGCGGCGGGAAGCCGTGCCGGGTCGTCAATCACACTGATGTCGCCTCCCTGCAATTCGACCATCTGCCGAAATCTTTCAAATGCCTTGCCTGAGGCGATAATGTCTTCAGCCCGTTGTTTGCCGTCAGCCACTGTCTTCACCGAACCGCCCACAAAAAACATCCACGCAGCCAGATGGACACATAACTCGCGCAGGTCTTCGGGCCCTGCGCCATGTAAGATCTGGATGCACTCTCGGACCTCGATCGCGTTTCCGACCGTGCGGCCGAGCGGTTGGTTCATGTCCGTGATGAGCGCGACCATCTGCTTGCCCATACGCTCGCCGGTTTCGACCATCAGTTCCGCGAGGAAGACTGCATCTTCTTCTTTTTTCATAAATGCGCCCGAGCCAGTTTTAACGTCGAGCACAAGCGCGTCTGTACCTTCGGCGAGCTTCTTGCTCATGATAGAGGCGCATATCAGGTAGGGGCTCTCAACCGTGCCAGTGACGTCGCGCAGCGCGTAGAGTTTGCGATCCGCGGGCGCAATTTTCTCCGTCTGGCCGATCATCGAACATCCGCACGCTTTAAGAACGCGATGAAACTCAGACACGGACAGACCAACGCGAAATCCGGGAATGGATTCCAGTTTGTCGAGCGTGCCGCCAGTGTGGCCTAGTCCACGGCCGCTAATCATAGGGACGAACAATCCGCCGGCAGCCACCAGCGGCGCTAACACGAGCGACGTTTTGTCGCCCACGCCACCGGTTGAGTGCTTGTCGACTTTGTTCGCTGAAAGAAAACTGAGGTCGAGAACCTCGCCGGAGTGCAGCATGGCGTGCGTGAGCGACGCAGTTTCTTCGCGCGTCATTCCGCGAAGTACTACCGCCATCAGCCACGCCGACATCTGGTAATCGGGAATGGTGCCGTCGGTGCAGCCCTCGACCAGATATGCGATTTCATCCGCAGACAACGCGCGGCCATCGCGTTTCTTGCGGATGAGATCAATAGCGCGGAATTGCGAAACGCCCGGCTCGTTCACTTTAGGCGGAAGCCCTCCGGCAGAAGATCGGTGATGAGGGCTTGCTTCGGACCTTTGTCACCCTCATAGAAAATAACGGCGCGAGGCCCGAATTCGTAGATGACCTGCCGGCAGGCTCCGCAGGGGGAGCATGGAACTCCGTGGTCGTTTGCGACCGCGACAGCCCGAATCTCAAGTTCTGGCCCATCTTTGGCAATCGCCGAAAAAATGGCTGTCCGCTCGGCGCAGTTGGTCATTCCGTAGGAGGAGTTCTCGACGTTGCAGCCAACATAGATCTTGCCCTTCGACGTAAGGATTGCCGCGCCCACGCGAAATTTGGAAAAGGGCGAGTACGCGTTCTTCATTACCTTTCGTGCTGAACGGAGCAACTGTTCGCGCATGACGGCTGACACTTTCATTGTTTGCATACTCAACTTAGATTTCACTTCAGTACAAGAGTGGGCCATTGTAACGCCTGACCGCGGGCGGTGCAGCAGAGATTTTTCGGCGCGACCTCGCGCCATGCCAATTAATACATAATTGTTTCCGTAAGATGATGCGGCCACCAGGTAGTGTGGTAATGGGTCCAAAGGCGCGCATCGATCTGCGGGACGACGATCTGGCGATCAGAGGGCCGGAGTAAATTGATCTCCTCCGCCAGCAGCGCGCTGGCATAAATGCAATGGGCGCGGATTTCCACCTCCCATGCGCTGTCATGGGGAATCAGGCGATACGTGTTGATTGCGCGCTCCAAGTCAGCGGAATAGCTAGTGATTCCGAGCAGTCGAAGCGCAACCGGAACAATATAGTCGGCGAACGCCGACATAGTTTGCAGATCTTCAATACGAAATTCGCCGGTGTTGCGAAGACTCGTGTGCAGGAACCAGATGGCCAGTTGCGGCAGCTTGTAGAACTTGATTGTGTGGCCATGGTAGGGGCTGACGTCGCGAAAACGCGGAAACTCCGAAACTAGCCGATCCACTAATCCATCGCCGTTAGCGTAAAGTTTGGGCGAACACGAGGCCACGAAGTTGTGGAATCGGCCGTTGTATTTGCTGGCAAGCACGCCACCAACCTGATTCAGAATCTGAGTTTTTTCCTCGAGCATGGGCAGTTCGATATTGCCAGCAAACAATTCCTGCATCTTCGCGCGTGTCACGTTCGCGAGAAACCCGCCGTTGAGTATGGGCACACCTTTGTCGACGGCCCGCTTCATGCAAGCGAACAGCGCGTCCGAGTCTGACCAATTATGTCCGCCGTACTCGGCCTGAAACTTTTCGTGTGTAGAGAAGTCGGTAAAGGCAGTGTCGATGCACGACGTGGTAAGGATGAAATCAATCGTCTCCCGATAATCGTCCGCTCCAATACCGAAGGGCAGCGCGTAGTCGGGCATGGGCAATTCCTCTAGCCCATCCAGCCAGCCACTTCGAGGATTTTATCGATATGTGTTTCGACATCTCGGGAATGCTCGATGACGGGACGAACACTTTCAAGCACAGGACTACCGGTGAATTTCGGCCAACGTAGGTCGTGATTCATTTGCGGGTCGGTAGAGAAAGTCGCCATTATCTCGAGCCATTATAACGATCGGGCCTGTGCTGCTTCGCCTTGACGGTGATATAAGCGGATGATAATTTCAGGCCACACGTGGCCATGCGGGAGACCTTGTTCTGAGCCGGAGAAAAGAGATTCCCAATTTGAGCGCTCCCCGGCTGGTGGATCTCTATCGCCGCGACTTTCTGCTTCGGTCGTGCCGCGGCGCGTCGGCAGCCCTTATTTCCTCTGGCCTCAGGGGGATTGGCCGGCCATTCCTGTTTTCGTCAGCGTTTGGAGATACGAACTTTTCTAGTAGTGAATTCCACTTGCATCCTCACTATCGAATGCCCCGGCCACTCGATGCTCTGCTAGTTAAAACGCAGGCAGGCTCCGATGAATTCGTTACGGAAAAATATGCCGATGAGATCGCGGGAATTCTTGCGCAGTGGAGCGCAGGGTTACTAGGATCTTCGCAAGACTCGGGGAGGATCGAAAGGGTTCTTCTTTCGACATTTTCAGGAGCCTCACTCCGGCCTATCGAAACCCGAGTCGTGCGACCGGGTCCGGCGATTGAAGTCCGACGGAACATATTTCCCACAACGCTCAAGCAGGAGACAGCACTGGGCCGCGATGCATTTATGCAGGAACTGCGCACGGAGTTCAGTCGGTTTTCCGAGATTCTTACGGCGGAATTTCAGGTGACGAGCATTAACAGCGGCACCGGGCAACCGTCGAAGCTAGAGACTCGCATTCGTTACGAATTGGTGGGCGAGGGGCGTGACTGCTATCGCGAGCAGCGCGTCGGTTACTGGCAGATTGATTGGGAGCATTATTCGAACGAGCAATCAATCTCCGATCCCTGGCGGGTGCGAAGTTGGCTGCCTATTGAGGAGACCGTAAGTCGCTCCGCGGAGCCCGTGTACATCGACGTCACGGCAGCGGCTTTAGGTGCGAATCCGTCTTATTCTGGTCAGCTTCTGCGAGGAACTGACTATTGGCGAACCGTGCTTGACGGCGCGTGCGGCATTGATGTTTATGGCCACAACGGTGTTTCAGTTGGCGATATCGACGGAGATGGATTCGACGATCTCTACGTCTGCCAGCCGGGCGGTCTACCCAATCGCCTCTATCGAAATCGGGGCGACGGAACGTTCGAAGACATTACCGAAACCTCAGGTGTGGGCGTTATAGAGAATACGGCATGCGCGCTTTTTGTCGACGTCGACAATGACGGCTGGGAGGATTTGATCGTCGTGCGGGCGTCGGGCCCTATGTTGTTCATGAATGAAGGAGGCGGGAAATTTCGCCAGAAGGCAGACGCGTTCCATTTCGCAACGCCGCCGCAAGGAACTTTTACTGGGGCCGCCGTTGCCGACTACGACCGCGACGGTTGGCTCGACATCTATTTCTGTCTCTACGTTTTCTATCAGGGCACGGATCAGTATAAGTATCCGTCTCCGTATTACGACGCCGAGAACGGGCCGCCCAATTTTATGATGCGCAACAATCGCGACGGCACATTTCGCGACGTGACTGCGGAGACGGGCCTTAACCAGAACAATACGCGCTACAGCTTCTGTTGTGGTTGGAACGATTTCAATCGCGACGGGTGGCCCGATCTTTATGTGGTGAATGATTTTGGGCGGAAGAATTTCTATCGCAACAATGGCGACGGAACTTTTACAGACATCGCTCCTGAGGCGGGAGTGGAAGACGTTGGCGCGGGGATGAGCGCCTGCTGGTTTGACTATGACAACGACGGCGCGGACGATCTGTACGTCGCCGACATGTGGACGGCGGCGGGTGAACGCATTTCGACGCAAGACATTTTCAAAAAGGACGCGTCGGCTGAAACGCGAGCGCTCTATCACAAACATGCGATGGGTAATTCGCTTTTTCGCAATACGACGCGAAATGGATCTCCAGCGAAGAGCAGCAAGTTCGAAGATGCAACCCGCGTCGCGGGCGTTGGGATCGGGCGGTGGGCGTGGTCGAGCGACGCATGGGATTTCGACCATGACGGCTTTCCAGATCTCTACGTCGCGAATGGCATGGTCAGCGGATCCTCGCGGAACGACGACCTGAACAGTTTCTTCTGGCGGCAGGTGGTTGCCCATTCGCCAAACGAGGCTAGGCCATCCCACGATTACGAACAGGGATGGAGCGCGATTAACGAGTTGATACGGGCTGATGGCACATGGAGCGGCTATGAACGAAATATTTTCTATGCCAACAATCGTGATGGGACCTTTTCCGATATTTCCGGAGTGATCGGAATGGATTTTATCGAAGACGGGCGCGCGTTCGCGCTGGCGGATTTCGATCATGATGGCCGTCAGGAAGTATTTCTGAAGAACCGCAACGCGCCGCAATTGCGGCTTTTGAAAAACACGATGCGCAACCTACCCCCTGCCGTCGCCTTTCGCCTGCGCGGCACAAAGAGCAATCGCGACGCGATTGGCGCCTTGATCACGTTGGACTCGGATCTGGGTCGGCAAACCAGATCGTTGCAAGCAGGATCGGGATTTCTCTCGCAGCACAGCAAAGACATCTTCTTTGGCCTTGGAGGGGCGACAAAGGGTCCGGTGCACGCATCGGTTCTCTGGCCCAGCGGGCTGCGGCAGGATATTCGCAATCTGCCGGTCAACCATCGCGTGTGGGTTGAGGAGGGCTCTTTGCCATCACGGATCGAACCTTTCGGTGCACTAACGACGCTAAGACAATCTAGCGGCAGTGACTCCGATCCCAACCGGACAAGAGTGTCCGCCCCACACAATCCAGGAGTTGAAGCGCTGCCCCCAAGCGTCGAAACCTGGTTGCTGGCGCCAATCGAGGCTCCGGATTTTTCGCTACCCAATCTCACCGGTCAATTGCGAACTCTTTCGTCTCTGCGCGGAGATCCGCTCCTGCTCAATTTTTGGTCTGCCGAGGCGGAAGGATGCAAGGAGGACAGTCTTACCTTCAACCGGCACCATGCGGCATGGGCAACCAAGGGTCTTCAGTTGCTTGCGGTGAATCTCGACATTGGGCCCGATGAGCTTGATCGCGCGGAAAAGCTTCGAGCCCTGGTGCGAGACCAACGCCTGTCGTTCCCCATCCTGCGCGGCTCTGATGACGTGGCGGCTATCTACAACATCATTTATCGCTACCTGTTCGACCGGCATCGCGATCTCGCACTTCCCACTTCGTTTCTGATAAGTGCCAGCGGTGAGATCGTCAAGGTCTATCAAGGCCCTATGAACGCGGATCGCGTTGCCGATGATTTGCAGCACATTTCTGAAACCGCCGCTCAGCGCTTAGCTAGAGCACTTCCCTTCCCGGGCGTGACCGACACCGTCGAATTTGGACGCAACTATCTTGCGTATGGCTCCGTATTTTTTCAGCGCGGATACATGGAGCAGGCCGCTGCATCGTTTCAGATCGCTCTGCGCGACGAACCGCAGAGCGCCGAGGCTCTCTACGGCATCGGGAGCGTTTATCTGGATCAACAGAAGACGGCCGAAGCTCGCGAAAGTTTCGAGCGCGCGCTTAAACTGCGCGCGACCTTTCCCGACACACTGGCAAATTCCTGGAATAACCTTGGCTTACTGGCAGCGCGCGGCGGCCGCACCGATGAAGCAATACGCGACTTTCAAGAGGCGCTCAAGCTCAGTCCCGATCACATGATCGCGCTGGTTAATCTGGGCGGCGCTTATCGCCAGCAGAAGCGCTGGGATGATGCCCGCAAGACTTATGAGCGGGCGGTCGAAGTAAATCCCGATGACGCCGAGGCGAACTATGGACTGGGCATGGTGTTTGCCCAAAGAGACGATAGCGCGCGCGCCTTCGATTCACTGCAGCGGGCGTTGCAATTGCGCCCTGTTTATCCCGAAGCGCTGAATAACCTGGGCATTCTTTATCTGCGCACGCATCGGCGCGATGAAGCTGTAACGACCTTTGAGCAGTGCATCCGCATCGCACCCACGTTTGACCAAGCTTATCTAAATCTTGCGCGCGTGTATTCGATCGAGGGCAGACCGGACCAAGCGCGGCCCGTGCTGGAAGAATTGCTCAAGCGGCGTCCCGATGATGAGGCAGCGCGAAAGATGCTGGAGCAATTGGGACACGAATAGAACTGGGGTAAAATTCTTCCGGCTTTTGTAGCCAGGGAGGATACTCCAGTGAAAATTAAAATCGCCACGTTGATGTTTTTAATGCTGTCACTTTCCCTCTGCGCCGCAGCGCAGGGCCACAGGAAATCTGCCGCTGCAGGCGCGTTCCAGGTGAGCAGCACCACTTTCGTCGATGGCGCAACTCTGCCACTCAGCATGATCAATAACAATATCGTGAACGGCTCCAACAGTTGCTCGCTCGATGGAAGCCCCGGCGGCAATGAGTCCCCCGAATTATCGTGGACGACCGCGCCCGCAGACACCGTCAGTTTTGCCGTAACTACCTATGACACGACGGCGGCCTTTACCCATTGGGGAATGTACAACATTTCTCCGACGGCGACCGGCTTACCGGAGAATGCGGGGGTGGCGGGCAGCCCCCACGGCCAACAGATCTTCAATGACTTTTTTGTCGGCAGAGAATACGACGGTCCCTGTCCGCCGGCAGGTTATAAGCCCTACGCGCATCATTACGTATTCACGGTGTATGCGCTCGATATCGTCCTGCATTTACCTCAGTCGCCGAATTTCCCGGCGAATGCGGAGACTCTCTATCAAGCCTTGATCAAAGCCGGGAAGGAGCACCACATTCTGGCGGAGGCGACGATCGGCGGTTTCTATTCGACCACCCCCTAACCAACGCGCACTCGTCGCGGCGTATCGTAGAAAAAAAGAGAAAAAAGAGGGCCGATTTCTCGGCCCTCTTCAGGTTTCACAACTTAATTATCCCGACGGTTAGTTCACTGTGAGGTGAACCGTTGCCGTGTGAACGTGGATTCCAAACGTGCCGGTAACCGTGATCGCGTACGTCCCCGTAGGAACCGTATTGCCTACTGCCAGCGTCAGCACGCTGGTTGTAGCAGTCGGGTTGGGACTGAACGTTGCGGTGACTGCGCTCGGAACGCCGCTCGTGGTCAGCGTGACTTGCTGATCGAAGCCGTTCGTCGGCACGACGGTGATGGTGCTCGTTCCGCTACTACCATGAGCGACCGTTAGACTCTTCGGGGTCGCGGTTAGTGAGAAGCCGCCTAACGGAGTCACGGTAAGCGTGACCGTTGTGGTTGCCGTCAAGCTACCAGACGTTCCCGTGATCGTTATCGTCTTTGTCCCGGCTAACGCCGTCGTGCTGGCGGTGAAGGTCAAGACGCTGGTTGAAGTCGCCGGGTTCGGACTGAAAGAAGCAGTCACCCCTTTCGGCAGCGCGGAGGTGGTCAGGGTTACGTTGCCGCTGAAACCTCCTAGCGGAGTAATGGTGATCGTGCTCGTCCCACTAGCTCCCCCTTTGGCGATGCTCACTGCTGACGGTGCGGCCGAGAGAGTGAAACTCTGTACCGAAGCAGTCACAGTGAGGCTGATGGTCGTGCTGCCGGTCGTGCTGCCCGACACGCCCGAGATGGTCACAGTGACCGTTCCGGCCGTGGCGGTAGAAGTAGCCGACAGAGTGAGAGTGCTGGTGCTCGAGGTGGGATTCGGGCTGAACGACGCCGTCACACCGCTGGGCAAGCCTGAGGCAGACAGAGTAACGTTGCCGCTAAAGCCGCCTACGTCAGTAACGGTGATCGTGCTCGTCCCGCTGCCACCCTGGGCGATGCTCACGCTACCCGGGGAGGCCGACAGTGTGAAACCTGGCCCCGCCGGTCCGGTCAGGAAGTTGATCAGTCCAGCTCCATTCGGAGATCCCCACCCGGTCGGCAAGTCATAGCCAGTTGTGGTCGGGAAAACCTTGTCATTGCCGCTGACGATGTCGTGGAAATCACTGTCATAAGCCGACGACAGCCCCAGCGGGTAGATGGCCGGATTGATGAAGCCAGGAGCGGCCGTGCCGTTCGTAGCTGCCTGTTGGTTGGCCAGAGCCAGGTATCCCGCCCACATTGGCGCAGCGAAACTGGTCCCGCCGTATTCGTTAGCTGTACACCCGGATTGGTCTGCGCAAACATAGAAGGTGAAGTTCGCGTTTGCCGAAACGTCCGCAACGTCACGGTAGGTCGTGGATCCCTCATTCGCCGCAGTAATCACGCCGGCGAGTTGCTGCCACGAGGGAATTGGTACGTTGATTCCCCAGCCGCCACCACCATCAACCCAGGCCGATTCCGAAGCCCAAGGCCCGCCTGCGCTGGAAGTGACCAGGTCCGTGCCGCCGACGCCAGTGACATATTGAGAATTGGCCGGCCACGGAGCTGAGTTCTTATAGCCACTGCTGTCGCCGGTCGCCTGGAAGTAGCTCTGACCTTGCGCCGCCATTTTCTCGAAGTACGGATCGTCGGTGCCCGGGTCCGGCGGGCTCCACGTCCACGAAGAGCTCAAGCTCAAAGGCAGCGGAGTGTCTGTAGTCATCCCGCCCAGCAGAGCGGTGTCGCTGTTGCCGACGTAAACATACACCGTTGTCACGCCGGGTGCCATGCCCCCAGCCTGGGTAATGTCAAGCGTCTGTTCCGTATCGTCGCAGCCTGGATAGATGCACTTCAGACTGCTCCCATCGGTCGAAATGCCCGTGACGGCGAAGTTTCTCGTCTGTCCTGCATTGGTGTAATAGGTGTTTACGTCGGCGATATCAAATCCGTAGTACTCGAGGAGACCAATGTTCTGACCGGAGCCAGTCAGTGCCGTGCCTCCGTAGTAGGCCGCGCGCATGTCGCTGCCACAGAATGACGCTTGAGGGCAGGAGCCGATGGAAGCTGGCGGTACGATTGCCTTAACCTCGCTCTGCGGTTTGCGCACAAAGGTAGGATGCGGGATGGAATAGTTGTCCAATCCCGTGACGTGCCAGAGCTGGAAGGGCAGGTTCACCGAAGGTTCGCGATCGGGAGCGAAAAAGGTGCGGTTCTCAACCGGATCTTTATAAAGGCCGAGGGTGACATTGAAGGCCTTCTCGACCTGTGCGACGGTGCCCTTGAGCTGTATATCGAAGGAGTCGCGGGAGCCGCCAGTGATGGTGAAGCCGCTCGATTTTGCGAACGCGATCACCGCGTCAAAATCTTCCTGGCTCGGCCCAAACCGCTGGGTGAACTCAGGCACGGTTACGTAGTGCTTATAGGAAGGGCTGGTTGGGTCATAGAGTGCCTGAAGGAAATTTTCCAATTCCGGCTGATGGCGGAGCGCCAACACAACGTCGAAGCGCAACGACTGCGTTGCCGGCAAATGCCCCGCTGAAACAGCCTGGCCGCTGGCGACCACGTCACGCACATGACGTGTCAGCAGCGGCTGTGGCGCTGCCTGACTAACGACACTCACGCTTGACACCATCGCGGCAAGCGTGAGCAAGAATATGCTCAGTCTTCGAATCATGATTTCTCCTTGGTTAGGTGCACCACATTTTGCGATTGTTCATTGAAGATTGTTCGGTCCGCAGCACGGCGGGAGCGCCCAAACCTCTATATCTGGTTAACATGCTGATTGAACCCGGGACCCTCCCCCGGGGGACTTGTGAGGGAACGACTATCGGGGCGTAGTATAACCAACGCCCACCTCAACAACAACGAAAATGTGGGTGGATAAGAAAAATCATTTGGGCATAATCTGCAGCAAAAACGCGGATGTGACAGAATGTGGTCCCGCAGTGCAACGGGTTGCAACAGTTGTGCAACCGAGCCGACAATTCAGAGCGCCCTCTGGCCCGACAGACTCCTGATAAACTGAAGACCGATGGCAACTCGATCGGCTACGTTCCCCGCAAATGCAACCGCTCCCTCCTCAGGCGGAGTGCTGCTGCCCGCCTTCACGCTCTGGTGGCGTGAAGTCGTACGCTTTTATCGTCAGCGCGCGCGCGTAGTAGGCGTCATCGCTTCTCCGCTTTTATTTTGGGTGGTGCTTGGATCTGGCTTCGGAACCTCATTTCGTTCAGGTCAAGCCGTCGGCCAGCAGAACTATCTGGATTACTTCTATCCCGGCGTACTGGTGATGATCATTCTTTTCACCGCCATCTTCACGATGATGTCGGTCATAGAAGATCGCAACGAAGGATTTTTACTTTCGGTGCTGGTGGCACCGGTGCCGCGGGCAGCTATTGTGCTTGGAAAGGTGTTGGGCGGCACTACGCTGGCCGCTGCTCAAGGGCTGATTTTTCTGGTCTTTTCGCCACTCGTCGGAATTCACATGACGTTGGCCTCGTTCGGGCTCATCGTTCTTACTGTGGTACTGGTGTCGTTCGCGCTCACTGCGCTCGGGTTCGCCATCGCGTGGCCCATGGATTCGACGCAAGCCTTCCACGCCATCATCAATTTATTCCTGATTCCGCTATGGCTGCTTTCCGGCGCGCTCTTCCCTCTCTCCAAGGCTTCGGGATGGATTCGATGGCTCATGTATGCCAATCCGCTGACCTATGGAGTCGAAGCCCTGCGGACCCTGATGTATCCCGAAGCGCCCAGTTCATTTTCCTTTGACTTCTCGCTGACGGCGTCGATTCTCACGTTGGTTTTGTTTGCGCTGTTCATGTTCGGATTGGCCTTCGTGTTGGCAAATCGGCGCACAACGAAGCCGGCGGCCTAGAAGCAATTTTGTAATCTTGTAATTTGGTAATTGTGTAATCTAAACGGCGGAAGTCAAGAGTCAGTTTTAGATTACAAATTTGCCCGATTACCAAATTACCAAATGCCCGTAGACATTCTTGCCCTTGCCGCTCATCGCGATGACGTGGAACAGACCTGCGCCGGAACTCTGCTAAAGATGGCCGAGCACGGACATCGCACAGGTATCCTCGACCTGACGCAAGGCGAAACGGGAACGCGCGGCACCATGCTGGACCGCGCTAGCGAAGCCGCGGAAGCGGCGCGCATTCTGAAAGTTTCCTGGCGTGAAGCTCTCGATATTCCAGATGGGCGCGTGGAGAATACCTGGGAGAATCGCCTGAAGGTGGTTCGTGTTCTCCGTGAGCAGCGACCGCGGGTGTTGATTCTTCCCTATTGGGAGGGACGCCATCCCGATCACTATACGGCCGCGATTCTCGGCTATGAGGCGGCGTTTCTATCGGGACTTGCAAAGTTACCGGCTGAGGGTTCAGCTCATCGTCCATTCAAGATTATTTATGCCAGCCTATATCGCGACGTGCGCCCCACGTTTGTCGTCGACATCACCGATCAGTTCGAGACGCGCTTCGACTCGCTGATGGCCTACAAGTCGCAGTTCACCGATCAGGAGGCCGGCAGCGGAATCTTTCCCGCGCAAAAGGAAATTCGCGCTCGCGTAGAAGCCATGGCCCGCTACTACGGTCTGCTCGGCGGTGTCACTTATGCCGAGCCGTTTGTGCAAAAGGAAGTTGGGCTGGTGGATGACGTGACCGCGATTCCCGTAAAGTCGATTTAACCGCCGCCTACAAATTGAAATAATAGACGGGCGCCAGCGATGCGAGCACAGCTCCGGCTTGCAGCGCCAGGACGTAGAGCGTCTGTCGCGGAGCTCGCGGCAGCCACTTAATCAGGAAGAACGCGAGTACTGGCATCTGCCCTGCCATGAGAATCTGCCAGAGATGAGCCGTGGTCCCTTCATCGGCCTCACGCGCATGCCCGAACAGGGCAATGTGTATAAGCACAATAGTCAGCGCGGTTAATGACATCGCCACGGGAAGAAAGGCGCTGGGATGCTTGATCGCCGATCCAAAAGAAGTGAGTTGCTGATCGTTACATCGATCGAATGGTTGATTCATATCCCCCCTCGCCCAAGGACAGATCGCTGAAGAGGTTTTAGCATAATGACCTTTCGGTGACAATGACAGCCCATGCCTGCATTCATTTTCTGCCCAGCAGGCGAATACGTGAGGTAAAAGCGCGTCCCTCAAATGCGCTGAAGGTCAGGAATTGGGGCGAGTCGACGTCGCTGTTGACCACGTAGGGATTCTCATGGCCGGTTATATTGTCGATGCCGCCGCGGAGTTCCCAAAAATAGCCAAAAAGATGGAAGCGCTTCTCGAGGAAGAGGTTCAGCGAAAAATATTCGGGAAAGCGATGCGAGCCGGGCGCACCTACAAGTTGCTCCTGATCGTTCGTTACGTTGAACGGGAATCCGGTGCGTGCCTCGAGCGAATAGGCAACCTCGGTCTGGTGAATGATGGGCAATTTAAAGAGCGGGAAATATCCCCAGGATAGGAAGCGGTTGGGAGTGTCCCATGTATAAGGGCCCGCCATTTGCGGGCTGAGTAGAGGGTTGTCGACACTGAAATCTAAGACTTGATTAGAATGAGCGCGGGAGCGTGTGTACGACCCCATCAGCATATAGCTTTCGCGGAAGTTATGGCGGAGGCTGACTTCGATAGCATCGTAGCGATCGTCGCGTGTGTTCTGAAGAACGAAGTCACCGGTAGGCGCGCCGTTGGGGATGTTGTAGACGAAGCCGCGGGTGCCACGCTTCTCCAGGAATTCAGCTTTCAAATAGATCGCAGCGGGCAGTTTGTGTTCGAGGCCGAGGCTCCAGTTGACAAAGCGCGGAGCGACCAGAGAATTGCGGTTCACGGAGAAGGTCGTGAGCACGGTTCCGGTTGGCTCGCCGGAGGAGTTGAAAAAATAGTCGGTGCGTTCGCCGGCGTAGGGGCGAGCGATGAGGAAGAGAAAACTGGGATCGTAGAGCAATCCGATGCCTGCCGAGAGTTTAGTATTGGCGGAGTTGTCGAGCACGTAAGTTCCGGCCAGACGCGGTGAAAGCAGCGGAGTGCGGACGATTGCATCCCAATCGAAGCGCAGTCCCGATTCGACGAGCAGGCGATTGCCGATCAGCCAGCGATCTTGGGCATAGGCGCTCAACTCGAAGTTAGTAGTCGATGAGGGCTGGCCTCCAGCAAAACTGGAGTAGAGGGTGCATGGATTCTGGGCAGGCGCAACCGTGAGACAAGTACTTGGTGCAGCGGGCGGAGTTTGGTTTTCGCCTAAGAAAGATATTGGTTGGCGGGCATACTGGGCATCGTAGTCAAGAACGTCGACGTCGGATCCGAATTTTAAATCGTGGCGACCATGCCATTGATGCGGCCCAAGAAAAAGATTCGCCAGCGCCTGCCACCGACGGGCGCGCGTGATGGCGGAAAGATAGTAACTGCCACTGGAAGTTTCGCCGAGCGGCGTCGGAGTTATGAAGTAGGGCGATGTGCCGTAGGGAGTGTATTGCAGGTTGTACTGATCGAATCCCACTCCCTCTTCGATCAGCTGGCCACCTTTGAAATAGTACTGATCCTTCGCGCTGGCGATGTAGGCGGACTCAACGTCCAGTGGATTCGACAGTTGAGGATTTTGCGGCGAGAGGCCGTCATAGTCATCGTGCAGATGATTCACCAGCAAGCTGCCAGTGACGATGTGGCGGCTGGTGACATTGCCCTGAAGCTTGGCCAGATTGCCGAGCCGGAGGATGTGATCGTTGTCGGCGTTGGCGGGGAGTTCCGTGTAAACGACGTTGTCAAACTCCCCATCGATCGCGTCGTAGAACCACACCATTCCTTTCTTCAGCGGCCCGGAAAATGTAAGCCTCGGGAGGAACTGGTCGAATTTCCATCCATCCTTGTCTTGAAATGAGGGCACAAAATTGGTGGCTGCGAAGTGGTAGTGATCGTTGCCAATTCCAGTATTGAGCATAAGAACGCCGCCTGAACCTTTGCCGAATTCGGCAGGCTCGCGCGCCGGTTCAACTTGAATGGAGCGAAAAGCGTCGGTGCTGATACGCGCCAGCAACTGGCCGTTGGCAGGTTGCGTCACGTTGAAGCCATCGAGCAGAATGACAGTCTGATACGTCTCCGCTCCCGCGATGTGGGGCTGTCCATTTAAATCCTGCACGACGCCGGGAATGAAGTTGAGCACGTTGCGATAGTCATGAGTGGCGGGAAAGGGAATGTTGAGGACGTCGAGTCCGCTAAGAGTCTGCTGTGCCGCTATCTGCGCCGGATCGATCGCGGGCGGAGACTCGACTACGTCGACGACCTCCCGCACTTCTTGCTGATGGGCCAGAGTGACGTCGATATTGCCCGCTGTGCCCGGCTGGACGACAGGCAGTGTCAGAGAGTAGAAACCTGGCTTCTCGATGCGCAAATTAAAGGGAGTCGAGGCGAGGTTAGGAAAGGTACAGCGCCCGGCAAAATCGGTCAGGCAGCGCAGCGGGCCCGTATTCGGCGAGCCTTGCAGGAAAACGACGGCGGAGGGAACAGCCACACTATTTTCATCGGTGACGGTAATCAGGATGTTGCGCGGTGCGGTTGATGGAGACTTGGCAGAAGTCTGCGCAAATGCGAGATAGACAGGACAACTACAAACTGCGAGGTATAGCAATGACGTGCGCAACCGATCGAACCCTCGCATAAATACTTGGTTGTATTTTCTCAAACAGACAGTGGGAAGAAAGCGGAATTATTTCATGGCGGCCTTTACGAGAATGATACTCGGTGGCGCGCCTTAGGTCGGAATTTACGCTTCGGGGATGAGGTCGTTTACCGATCCTTGCTGGAGCAAGTAGGCTCCGGGACCTTGCTGGCCTCGAATCGAGCGGCAGAATTCTGCCGCTACGAATCCTGCCTTGAGGGCCTCGCGGAAGGCCCAGCGAGTTGTTTCGCGCCACTCTCGCGCCAGCGACATGTCGGCGCGCTCAACTTCGAGAATGTCGCCGGGTATCTCGATGCTCACGCGTTGGCGGGCGAGCGAGTCAGCAAGGTTGGCGCGGGCGGGCTTGCCGCTGGGATCGAAGCGGACTAACGGAGCGAGCAGTCGCAGGGCGTCGAGCGTCTCAGTACGCGCATTCGGATTCTTGCCAGACAACCGGTCGCGGACCCGCCGCGAACCCAGCATCCATCGCACCCACAGGCGATCGGTGCCGTTGCGGTGCAACATGCTGGAGGTCTCCGGGCCGTAGAAATCGAGCTTATAAGTATCAGAGACTACGCCGAGTTTGGCGAAGTTGAAGTGGGCGTTGCGACTTTGCAGGGGATCGAAGGTCCAGGTCATTTCGTGGATGCCCATCGCCATAGCACGCTCGCGCTGCGCCTGTTTGAGACGCGAACCGAGATCGAGATGACGATACTGATCGAGAACGGCGAGCATGTGGGAGTGGAGAATGACCTGGCCGTGCTCCCGGCCGAGGAATCCGAAGGCGAAGCCGACCATTTTTTCTTTCTGTGTTTTACTCTTGCCGTCTTTTTCTGTCTCGAAGGCGCCGACGAAAATATTGCCTGCCGCTTTCAGGGCAATGGCCAGGGTAAGGGGCAATGTATCTTCGTCGGCCATCCCCCAGACTTCTTTCTCGAGAGCTTTGAGTTGCGCGAGGTCCTCAATACTCTTGAGATCGCGAATGGCAATCTGCTGCGCGACGTTGCGGGACATCATCGCGAAGCCTGCGGGCAGTGACGATTACGGGCGGTGAGCATAGAGACTCTCTGGACCGACCTGCTTGGTGAGACACACTCGTGTATAGCACCGGTTGCGTGCTTGTCAACTACGATCTGGCGGAGCCTGAGTTGTCTGTAGCGTTTTAGCCCAGGGGAAGGTCCGCGAGAGGGGGCGATGGCCCGCTGCGCCGTTTTGCAACGAATAAGAAAGGGCCTGCCATTGGGGGCAGGCCCTATCTCGTGGAACGGATTATTTCCCAGTCTTGCCGTTGACCACTCCAACCCCTGTGCAGGGATCCCATCCGGAAGCGCCGGAGTAGCCGCCATAGGGACCGCAGAAGCCAGTCGTAATGTCGCGAAAATCTGCAGTCACTGTACGGTTGCCATAGATGGCAGAAAGTTCGGCGTTGGAAGATGCGTAGAAAGAGCCGGAGGCGTTAATGATTCCGGCCAAAGCGGGCGAGGCGACGCTGGTGCCACCGACGATGTTCCAACCACCAGCGTTGGCGTCATGCATCCACACGCCGGTGATGGGATCGGAATCAAAGGATAGGTCTGGAACTCCGCGAAAGTTGCCAACCAGCGACGAGATGGTGCTCTGGTAGCTAGGGCGCGCTTCAAAAGGGCTAACCCCGCCGCCGGCCGAATCCCATGGATACTCGGAGAGAAACACACCCGTGGATGGTGTGCGTCGCACGGTGGTTCCACCGGCGGCGACTACGTTTGGAGAAGTGCTCGGCCAGATGGTACCGGGGCCATCTCCAGCGGACGCGAAGAAGACGACGTTGGCCTTGATGAAGTGCGAATCGTAACTGGTTTCGCCGGAGAATTCGCTTCCTCCCCAACTGTTCGTGACCTCGCCGCCGCCAGCGGCATTAACCATTTTGCTGGCCATGTCTTCGGCGGTCATCAGATCGGCAAAGCTGCTGGACGCGGCTTCGACTAGAACGATCTCGGCTCCGGGAGCCATGGCGTGGGACCACTGCACGTCGAGCGATTCTTCGAATTCCCATCCGGCGTCATAGGCGGGTTTTTTGCCGCTAGCGTAGACGGTCTGAAAATTGGCCGCCGGCAAGCCGAACTGGGTGGAGAAGGCAGCGAGATCTTTGGCCGCATTCGGAGCATCGTAGGCGTCGACAATAGCGATCATCTTGGAGCCGCCGGTCGGATTCGTATTTGTGGAACTGGGTGTGCATCCCGTGACGGTCTTTACCAAGCCGTAAACGCAGGCAAGCGATTCCGGCGTTTCATAGGAATATCCGGCATAAGGTGCGCCGAAGGGTCGCACCTCTGTCATTGGCTTAGTAGGCAGAAAGACGTGGATATTGGTGTGGGCGCGCATGCCGATGTCGGTGGATCTTTCAATGCTTGAGTCCGGTGTCACCACATTTCCGCTGGCCAGCCTCATTTGAGCCGGGGCGAAGCTGCTGAAGGCGAACGAGGCAACGAGAGCCGCTCCAGAAAAAAGTTTCATAGATCGAATTTCCTCGATTGAATGAATCGGTTTGGGTACTTGTGGGGGACTATATCCAAGCGTCTCAAACAACGACGGCTGACGCCCGAAGCGGAGATTGACGGACCCGAATGGAGATGTATTGCCGCAGCCAATAGGCTAGGCTTCGATTTTTTTGTTCTCCTCCGTTGCTGGGCTCAGATTATCGCAAGGGGAAAAGAAGTACAGGTCACGGCGGTTACAATTGCGACGATTACTGAAATGCGGAAAGCACGGCCTATTTCGCTCCGTTTTTCGCTAAAGTTTACCCGGGTTTTTCCGAGAGATGCTGGTTCTCTTCCCTACCCGTTCCACGCATCTAATTTCACGTGCTACTCTCGAATTTGGAGACGAAGACAATTGTGAAGTTGACTAGCAGGCTGCTGCTTTGGACCGCTTTGAGTGTTTTGGGACACTCCTTTGGCTTCGCCGCCGATCGCGGCACGTTGATTCGTGAGGCGATTATTTATCTTTCGCCCGACGCTTCCTCGAACAAGCTCGGTCAAGTGGAGCGGGGACGCGAGCTGATTCTGCTCGATAAGACACCGAACTGGCTGCATGTGGAGGCGTTGCTGGGCTCGCCTTTCGCGCGCGATCCGGCGTTTGTGCTGGACGACGACGAGGAAGGAAAGACGATTAGCGGGTGGGTAGTGGATACGGGGATTGTGTGGGCATCGACGCCGAATGGCGACCGTATATTGTTCGGCGCGGCTGTCGATTCGGAAGACGAGGCGAGTCGTCGCCATGGGCGGCGCGGAGCGGCGCAAGATGCCCTCCGGCTCTATCGACGTGTTTGCGATATTTTTCCTGCTGGTCCGTTGGCAGCCGAATCGCTTTACCGCGCGGCCGATATTAAGTGGCAGATAGACAAGGCGGACGTGGAGTCGCGGCCCTCCGCGCACGAGAAAGAATCATACATGCGCGCGGGCATCAACGAGGAATCGATGAGGCAGGTGATGAAGAAGTACCCCGAGACGAAGTGGGCCCAGCTCGCCGCTTTTCACCTGATCGACAATAAGCTTTGCGGCGAATGGCAAGGATCGTCGAAGTGCCCCGACAAGGAAGCCGAGATTTACGAGAAGTATGTTAAAGAACATCCGCAGTCTCCCGCCGCTCCCGAGGCGCTCTATAACGCCGCATCGCGGAGGGCGGCGTTGATTGAGATTTATAAGACGGAAGATCAAAGTAAGAAATCCGAGCAATCGAAGAGCACAGCTATTTCGCTGGCGCAGCAGTTGATCTCTCAGTATCCGCAGAGCGATTGGTCGACACGAGGACAGACATTGCTATTCTTTCTGCAGCAGGGTGTGCCGACTTATGGTAATGCGATTCAGTAAGGACGCCGCGGGCGGCGCAGCGGATGCTTTAACCCCTTACGGACCGTGCTTTTCCCTATCACACGTTGTGACGCATCCTTGGCCCTCCACAATACATCTCTAACGAGTAAATGAAGGCCGCAACTCTAAGCTCGCCTCAAGAAGTTTCAAAGCGGCCACTTCGGATTGCCGAGGTTGCTACAGTCCAGCCCGAAGAAGGTCAAGTGCTTTTGCGCGTACGGGCCTGTGGAGTGTGTCGTACCGATCTGCACGTCGTCGAAGGCGAACTGCCAGCCCTGCTGAGCCCAATCATTCCTGGACATCAGATTGTCGGCGAGGTAGTGGCTGGCACTTCTGCGGGAGCAACTGCTGAGCTTCGCACCGGCGCGCGGGTGGGCGTTTCGTGGCTGGGAGGCACGGACGGCAAATGTCGTTATTGCCAGCTCGGTCTGGAAAATCTGTGTGATTCACCTATTTTTACCGGTTACACGGTAAACGGCGGCTATGCGGAATACGCGGTTGTTCGTGCGGATTTTACTTTCCCTCTTCCCGACGAACTGGATGATTTACATGCCGCGCCGTTGCTGTGCGCGGGGATTATTGGTTTTCGCAGCCTTCGTGTAGCGGGGGTCAAACGCGGAGATCGCGTCGGACTGTTCGGATTTGGCGCCTCTGCTCATCTGGCAATCGCGGTGTTGCGCGCATGGAATTGCGAGGTGTATGTATCGACGCGAGGAGCCAGCCATCAGCGGTTGGCGGAATCGCTCGGAGCCGCGTGGGTGGGAAGCGAGAATGATAAGCCGCCAGTTGAGCTAGACTGCGCAGTGACTTTCGCTCCGAGTGGAGATGTCGTGATCACAGCTCTAAGCAGCTTGCGGAAGGGTGGAGTGGTCGCGATTAATGCCATTCATTTGGACCGTATACCTCAGTTTGATTACGATCGGCTGCTGTGGGGCGAGCGCCAGATGCGGAGTGTCGCGAATATGACTCGGGCGGACGCACGAGATTTCTTGAAACTTGCGAACGACATTAGGTTGAAACCGAAGGTAACGGCATTTCCGCTCGATCAGGCGAATGAAGCTCTAATTGCGGTGAAAGAAGATTCCATCGACGGTGCGGCCGTCATCGTTATGTAACCTCATTTCAAGTATGCACGCACGAGACTGATCAGGTCTTCGGTTAGTTCTTCGGGCGATTCCGTTCCACGATTCGGAGGCGTGATGTGGAGGCGGATGTGATCTTCAAGAATCTCGGCCGTCAGGCTATTGACTCCCCCGCGAATCGCCGCCAGCAGCATTAGGATATCCGCACACTCGTCTCCATCCGTCACGGCGCACTCAACCGCTGTAATTTGACCGCTCATGCGTTTGATTCGGGACGGCCAGCAGATACACGTTGTCGTCGGTCGCACTCCATCCGTAGTTAACCATAGTTAATTCATTGTGCTATACTTAGGTTAATTTTAAGTGGGGGCGGGCTGGCGCGAGTTGAAGAGGTCAGAAACCTGCGTCGCCAGCGGCGAGGGCCTCTTAGGCGGATGGGTTGTAATCTTCTATTAACTAAAGCAGGGGATACTGATTTACTCACCCTCGATTGTGATTGCAATCCACAATCGAGGGTGATTGGAGATGCGGGCTGAATGGGGGCGCCAAGCCGCTAGGTTCTATTCATGGTATTGAAATTGAAATTCATTTTCATTATTGCTTGCCGTCTTCGCGCTACTTGGGCCTGCGCTCTGGTCATCATCATGGCTTCAAATCCCTGCGCAGCCTGCTGGGCGCAGTCGCAACCCGCAGCCGTCTCCACGCAAAATAACCAGACCACTTCTGACGCAAACGATTCTCCTGACGCCCCGAACGATGTGGCTGGCGACCCTGAGGCCATGTTTCCGCACTTTAAGAATTCGCGCTTTTGGCTTACCGGACAGATGAATTTTATTTTCCAGACGCATCCTGACTTTCATGCTGACTATAGCGGCAAGAACAGTCTTAGTCCGGACTATGAGAAAGCTACTTCGCGGGTGCTGACCCTTTATACCGGTGTACGGCTCAACAATTCGACCGAACTGCTGGCTGACATTGAAGAAGCGGGCGGAGCGGCGCTGAGCACAGGTTTGGGGCTGGCGGGGAATACGGATCTGGACATCGTGCGTAATCCGCTGCTCAGTAAGGCCCCGTATCTGGGGCGCGGGATGATTCATAAGGTATTTGCGTTGAGCAGCGACAAGGTTGAGAACCAGCGCAGCTTTCTCTCGTTGTTTGATGAATTGCCGCGGCGGAGGCTGGAGATTCGTTTTGGCAAATTCAGCATGCCGGATTTTCTGGATATTAATTCGGTGGGCTCGGATACCCATTTTCAGTTCATGAACTGGTCGGTCGACAACAACGGAGCCTGGGATTACGCGGCTGACACTCGCGGCTATACCATCGGTGTAGTAGCGGATTACGAAGATCGCAACTGGGGTTTCCGCTTTGCCGAGGCGCTCATGCCGAAGGTTGCCAATGGGATCGACCTCGTGTGGCGGCCGTGGCAGGTTCATGCGGAAAATTGGGAATATGAACTGCGCCGCGGCATCGTACCGAAAAAAGCGGGCGTGGTGCGAGTGCTGGCATATACGAACTATGCCAACATGGGCATCTACCGAGTCGCGGTGGAGCAGTTCTTAGATCACACGTCGCCGGAGCCCGAGACGGTGCCGGAGATTACGAATCATCCGTGGCACATCACGCGCAAGTATGGATTCGGCGTCAATGTGGAGCAGGCGCTCTCACGGAGTTTTACGGCCTTTGGCCGATGGGGATGGGATAACGGGAAGACCGAATCTTTCGCATACACGGAAATCGACTCCACCGTCATCGTGGGTTTGGGCGCGAACGGTGCGCTGTGGCGTCGCAAGCAGGATCGGGCGGGCGTTGCGTTTGTAACGAACGGGATCAAGAGAGATCATCAGGTGTATCTCGCGGACGGCGGCCTCGGCTTTTTGCTAGGTGATGGCGGGCTCAACTATGGGCGCGAGAATATCGTCGAATCGTATTACACCGCGCATGTGTGGCGGGGAATTTATGTCGGACCCGGAGTGCAGCATATTAACAATCCGGGGTACAACCGTGATCGCGGCCCGGTGATCGTGCCGACTTTTCGCGCGCACGTGGAGTTCTAACGTTTAGGGGTTATCTCGATCCACCAGTGATGAAATTCACCAGCGCCCGGTTGAAATCTACCGGGGCTTCCTCGTAAGGGAGATGTCCTACGCCTTCGAACGCTGTCAGGCGCGCATCGCGAAAATTCTGACGAAGCGGTTCGGCAGATCGGAAATCGACGGCGTGGTCCCGCGTCCCCCACATAAGCAGCGTCTTGTAATCGCAAGTCTTGGGAAGCGCTACTTTCAGGTCCGCAAGATCAGCGGTCCAGTTCTCTACGATATGCAACGCGTGGCGTAACGCTTGATTCTTGACTACGGGAAGGCGATAGCCCGCAAGCGAATCGGGCGGAATTTTCTTTACGTCGCCAAAGAGGCGGGCGAGCCAGACGTAGTCGAGAGGGCGCCATCGCTCGATCGTGTTACGAAAGAGGAGACTGCCGAGCGGGCTGCCTATGAAGGGCGCGAACATCTTGCCGTGGGGTGACCACGGGTTGATGGGGGCGACCAACACGAGGTGGCGCAGACGGGATGTTTTTTGCTCGGCGCAGATAGCGGCGGTCAAAATGGCGACGCCTCCGCCGTGCGAGGTACCAAGCAAATCGAACTGGCGGATGCCGAGAGCGTCGACGAATTGGAGGAGGCGTTCAGCGGTGGCGCGAAGTCGGCAGTCAATGCCGGGCTTAGCTGTCGAGAGGCCGGCCCCCAGATTGTCGATAGCGTAAACGGTCGCGTGCGGCGCAAGCGCGGGGATAGTGAATCTCCAGGAAAAGGAATAACCCATCAGCCCGTGAACGAGGATGAGCGCCGGGCCTGATCCGGCTTTGAGGTAGCGCATTCGGCCGTCGGGGAGATCGAGCCATCGCTCTTCTATGGGCTCCTCGGTAGCGGTGTATTTTTCTTCGGGATCTTGCGTTTCCGTGGGCAACGAAATCCTCGCTGATAGGTTCTTACTTAGTGATATCGCCTCTATGCTTAGGGGAGCTGAATTTCGGCTCCCCTCTTTTTTGGTACTCCGCGTGGGCACTGCGCGAACGCAGCGCCGAGGTCCCGAGGCCGCATCGCCCCGCTCAATTTTTCAGTCTTCATTTTCAGTCTTGGATTTTCAGTCTTCGACGGGACGCTTGGGGACTCCCCTTGGATTTTCAGGATCCAATCCTGCGGCCGTCATAATCGCTCGGCCAAGCTCTTCGGCGGAAACGGCGAAAGCTTCTGGCTGACCGGCAGCAAATTCCTGGGCGTTGGGCGCTACGATGCGATAGCCCCGCCCTACGACGGTCTGGAGGTACTGGGGCTCATCGGCATCGTCACCGAGCGCACGACGAATTTTGCGGATAGCGGTATTGATTCCCTGCTCGACGTCGACGAAAACGTCCTTGGTCCACAGCTCGGCGGCGATCTGGTCGCGGGTTACGAGTTGGCCGCGCTTTTCGACGAGGAACATCAGAAGCTGCAGCGGTAGACCTTCGAGGCGGACTGGGACACCATTGCGGTGGAGCTGGAAGCGGGCGTAATCCAGCTCGAATTCGTCGAAGCGGACTTTCTTGTCGGGCAATTTATAACTCCTGCTGCCAGCGCCGCCTGGCCGTACCATGAGCAACGCGCGCTGCTGCATGGAGATCCAGAGTACAAATGAGCGTAAGAAATTCTGTTCTGTGGCGCTGGCGCTGTCAAGCGCGGGAATGTAAATTTCTTCAGATCAATTCAGACTGCTTCAGACTGCCTCCATGGACGTTTCTAACGATCGGGCGCATGATCACACTCACTTGCGGGATTGGTTCACCGCTCCCGGGCAGATCGAGGCTGGGCGAGTTGGGTGAACACGGTAAGTGAGGGGTTCGAGTATCGGGGAAGGTGCTCGAACTCCTCAGACCAAATAAAGGGTTTGGGCACGTCATCTCTCTGCACTTCAGAACGACGCCATTCACAACTCCTCTAGTCATCCTCCAGGCTTACCAGCTCCCAGACCCTCTTCCCCGCTGCGGGGAATCAGAAGAAAAGCGACCTGGCCGTCCGATGACACACTCCGAACTTGGAATCGGAGCGGCGTGCCGTGGGACAGCCTAAAGGTGCGTGAAACCGCTACTTATGACATCCCGAAAAACGGAATCTATATTCCATATTTCATAGTCAATCTCCCGGAGCGCCGATATAATTCTGGAAACTGGTCGAATTGCTCGACTTACGCTTGCGGGACAGAATGGGAAGTGGCAGTGAAGTTGCTCATAATTGAACGGCGTCGGATGTCTGGCCTTGCCGCCGCTCAGTCGCCCCAGCCCATGAACCGCGAATTTGAGGCTCGGTTTGCCGCCATCCTCCTGGCGCTTCTCACAGTAGCGGCCATTCTGTTCGCCGGATTCAACTACAAAATCGAACACCAGAGTGCGGTTCCGGACGATGGTGCATGGTGGATTGAGCGCAACGGGTCGCTGGTAGCCGATCGTCTCGAGCCCAATGGGCCGGCCGAACGGGCTGGCGTGCGCCGGGGCGATGCGCTGGTCAGCATCAACGGACGCACGGTGGATACGGCAGCGGCGGCTACCCGCCAGATCTATTATTCCGGCGTCTGGTCGAAAGCCATTTATTCGCTGATCCGCGGCACTGTCCCGCTAGATGTGGAAGTCGTGCTGGTTCCGGCCGAGCGGTCGATGAACGACTGGCTGCGGCTGATTGCTCTGATTTATCTAAGTATAGGGCTGTATGTGCTGATGCGCCGCTGGACTGCGGTCGGGTCCACGCATTTTTACATTTTCTGCCTGGTATCGTTCATTTTTTACTCGCTGCATTACACCGGCAAGTTCAACGCTTTTGACTGGACGGTGTTTTGGGCCAATGAGGTTGCGTGGCTGCTGCAACCCGCGTTGTTCCTGCACTTCGTATTGACTTTCCCGGAGCGCCGGGAGTTCGTCGGCCGGCATCGCTGGTCGATTCCATCGCTTTACTTGCCGGGATTGATGCTACTCGGAATCCAGTTGACGGCGCTCGAGTACTTAAAAGCGAGCGCATCGCTCCGTTTCAATCTGGATCGCGCGCATTGGGCTTACCTGACGATTTTCTTCTTCTCGGCAGCGGCGGTTCTTTGGAATAACTACCAGCATGCCACGACTCCGATTCTGCGCCAGCAGTTGAAGTGGATTACGCGCGGAACGATCCTTGCGATCACCCCGTTCACGTTGTTTTACGTTCTGCCCTATCTGTTGGGAGTGATGCCTTCGCTGACCATGAAGGTGTCGGTACTGTCCCTCGGGTTGCTGCCGCTGACCTTTGGCTACGCCATCTTCCGCTATCGGCTAATGGACGTAGATTTGATCTTCAAGCGTGGCATGGCTTATACGCTGGCGGCGGCGGCCATCGTGGCGATGTATTTTGCGGGCGTGGCCGCGATTGCGGAACTGGTGCATACCCGCGTACCCAGCTCGGGACCGTACGGACTGATGGTGGCGGTTGTCGTCACCGCGCTGCTCTTTGATCCGGTGCGGAAATGGATTCAGGAGAAACTGGACCAGTATTTCTTCCGTACCGGCTACGACTACCGCCGCACACTGATCGAGTTTGGGCGCGAGCTGAGTTCGGAGACCGATTTGGACAAGATGCTTTCATCGCTGGTAGATCGCGTGGCACGCACGCTGGCGGTGGATCGGATCGCGATATTTCTTGGGAACAGTGATTCGTCGCGCTTTGAATTGGTGAGATCGTTGGGGATTGCGCACGTCACGGGTCTTGATCTGTCATTCTTGGCGAAGCCGCGAATCGAGGATGCGGCGGGGCATATTTTCTTTGAGAACACGCACCAGCTGCCACGCGAGAATGGCGCGGCGCAGGAAGCGATCGCGCGGCTGGATCTGAACTATTACATTCCCTGCCACGCGCGCCAGAAGACAATTGCTTTTCTCGGGCTGGGCAAGACGATGCAAGGCGATTTTCTTTCCAGTGAAGATGTGGAGTTGTTACAGGCGCTGGCGGGATATATCGGTATTGCGATCCAGAATGGACGGCTGTACGCCTCGCTCGAGCAGAAGGTCAGCGAGTATGAGCGACTGAAGGATTTCAACGAGAACATTGTTGAATCGATCAATGTTGGCGTGATGGCAGTTGATCTCCAGGACCGCATTGAATCGTGGAACTCGCAGATGGAAGTGATGTATGCGCAGCCGCGCTGGCAGGTAGTGGGGCGTTCGCTGAGCGAGGTTTTTCCGGCTTCATTTGTCGAAGAGTTCTATCGCGTACGACAGAATCCGGGTATCCATAATCTCTATAAATTCCGGCTCATTACGCCGACGGGCGAATCGCGCGTGGTCAATGTAGCGATGGCGCCGCTGGTGACGCGCAAGTTCAACGTGGTGGGGCGCCTGGTGATCATGGATGACATCACGGAGAGGATCGAGCTTGAAGTGCAGCTGACGCAGGCGGACAAGCTCTCTTCGATCGGACTGTTGGCAGCCGGCGTGGCGCATGAAGTGAATACGCCGCTGGCGGTGATTTCGTCGTATACGCAGATGCTGGCGAAACAGTTGCAAAGTGATCCGCAGAAGGCGAGTGTGCTCGATAAGATCACCAAGCAAACCTTCCGCGCTTCGGAGATCGTCAACAATCTTTTGAACTTCTCGCGCACGACCGGCACGGAACTGACGGAAGTGAATCTCAACAAGGTGATCGGCGATACGCTGGCGCTGCTCGAGCATCAGTTCAAAGTTGCGCAGATACGGGTGCAATCGGAGCTCTACGAGAATCTTCCCTTGATTCAAGGCAACGCGGGGCGGTTGCAACAGGTCTTTCTGAATTTGTTTTTGAATGCTAAAGACGCGATGAGCGGCGGCGGAGTGTTGAGCATAGGCACGTCCAACGGCGAGGCGGTCAGCGTGCGCGTCTCTGACACGGGCTCGGGCATCGCACAGGAAAATATTCACCGTATCTACGATCCATTTTTCACCACCAAGACGAGTCCCGCGGAGGGCCAGAATCGCGGCACCGGACTTGGGCTCTCGGTCACCTACGGCATCATCCAGGAACACGCGGGCAACATCCGCGTGGAGAGCCGCCCGGGCGAAGGCACCACCTTCACCCTGGATTTTCCGTTGATTTCGACAAGGAAGGCAGTCCATGTCTGAAGTAGCAGTATCTGAAGTCACGCCGATTACCCGCCGAGGCATCCCCGAGCGCACGCCGCAGAGCGCCGGGCGAATATTAATCGTTGACGATGAAGCGGAAATCCGCGAATCGCTGGAGACCTTGCTGCAACTGGAGGGATATACCGTTGCAGTTGCGAGCACGGGCCGCGAGGGACTGGCGCACATCGGAGAGCGCGCGTTCGATGTAGTGTTGCTCGATCTGGCGCTGCCGGACAAACACGGGATGGATGTGCTCTCGGAGATTCGGTTGCTGCATCCGCAACAGGCAGTGATCATGATTACGGCCTACGGCACGGTTGAGAACGCGGTCCGCGCGATGCAATCGGGCGCGACTAACTTCATACAGAAGCCTTGGGACAACGAGAAACTGTTGGCCGATGTGCGCGCGGCTGTCGCGCGCCAAAAAGCGGAAGAAGAAAATATTCAGCTGAAGCGGGCGCTCAAGCAGCGCTACAACTTCGAGAACATCGTGGGCAAGAGCGAGCCCATGCTGAAAATTTTCGACTTGGTTGCGCAGGTTGCGCCCAGCCGCTCAACGGTACTCCTGCAGGGCGAGAGCGGGACGGGCAAGGAACTGATCGCCAAGGCCATCCATTTGAATTCCACGCGGCGAGATCGGCCATTTGTGCCGGTGAATTCGGGATCGACGCCGCCTGACTTGCTGGAATCTACTTTGTTCGGACACGTGAAGGGCGCGTTCACCAGCGCGATCGCTTCAAAAAAAGGACTCTTTGAAGTCGCCGATCGAGGCACGCTCTTTCTGGATGAGATCGGCACCATGAGCATGGACACGCAGGCCAAGATCCTGCGCGTGTTGCAGGATCGCAAATTCATGCATCTGGGCGGAGTACAGGAAATTCAAGCGGACGTGCGCATTATTGCTGCAACCAACGTTGATCTACGGCAGATGGTGCGCGAAGGAAAATTTCGCGAAGATCTCTTCTACCGGCTCAATGTGATCAGCATCGATCTGCCTCCGCTGCGGCAGCGCCGCGAAGATATTCCGCTGCTAGTGCAGCATTTCCTGCACCGGTATTCCGAGGAAAACGACCGCCCCGCGCGCCGGATCACTACCGAGGCGTTGCGACCACTGGTGAGTTACGCGTGGCCCGGGAATGTCCGCGAACTGGAGAATACTATTGAGCGGGCGGTGGTGCTGTCGTCGGATAGCGACATCGGTCCCGACCTACTGCCCGACCATATTGTGGGCCGGGGCAGCATAGTGCCGAGTCTGGACGCGAGTCCCGGCGCGACCTTGTTCAGCATCATGGAAGACTGCGAGCGGCGGATCATCGTCGATATGCTGGAGAAATGCGGCTGGAACCAGACGGAAGCAGCAGAACGGTTTCACGTGCCCCTCTCGACCCTCAATCAGAAGATTAAGAGGCTGGCCATTGAGATTAAAAAGAAGAACCGGGAGTGACAGATCCGGTGATCTCACCATCGGGTGATCTGAAAAAAATTCGGTGTGCCAGTTATTCGATCACTCGATGGCCCGATCGCCAGATCGCGCGATGTTTTCTCTCTCTGCTATAGTTTCCTGACCAGGCGTTTTCCCTGACCAGACATGGCCCTCGAATTCGAACTGATCTCGCCGATTGAAGTCGCCAAAGATTTTGCGCTGGCGGTTCAGAACTACACCGTACTCTCCGCGCAATCTGTGGCGAATTTCTTCCGGCGGCCGCTGTACATGGCCGACATGGTGCAGCAGGCAGATCTGATCGGCGTAGGTTCCCTTCCCATCGTTGTGCTCACCGGACTCTCCGTGGGCGCGTTGCTGGCGCTGAACTCCGCGAGCACCTTGCAGCGGTTCGGCGGAGTGTCGCTGATCGGCCAACTGGTTTCGCTCGGCATGGTCACGGAACTTGGGCCGCTGATCACCGGATTGATGGTGGCCGGGCGAAATGCTTCGGGCATGGCCAGCGAACTTGGCTCGATGATTGTGACCGAACAGATCGACGCCATGCGCGCCCTCGGCACCGATCCTACAAAGAAACTGATTACGCCGCGCGTGGGGGCGACAGCCTTCATGCTGTTTTTTCTGACGATCATTGCCGACTTGCTCGGACTGATCGGCGGCTTCGGCGTCGCGCATCTGATCTTTGGAGTCGACACGCAACAGTATTGGACCTCGGTGTGGCAAGTTCTCGTTTTCCGCGACGTCTTCACAGGGCTCATCAAGCCAGTGCTGTTTGGGTTCATCATCTCGACCGTGGGCTGTTATTACGGCATGTCGACGAAAGGCGGCACGCAAGGCGTCGGCCGCTCGACTACTCAGGCCGTAGTCGCATCATCCGTGTTGATCCTGGTGGTAGATTTCTTCGTCACCAAGTTGATCTTCGCATTTTTCGGCTACAGATAAACCATGCCGGCTCCTACGCTACCCGTCGAAAACCCGGCAGCTGAGGTGGTCAGTCCTTCGGACTGCGCTATCGAATTCGAAAACGTTTCGATCGCCTTTGATGAAAAAGTCGTCCTGAACGGAATTTCCTTTCGATTACCCCACGGCGAAACCAAGGCGGTGTTTGGCGTGGCGGGGTCGGGCAAGAGCACGATGCTCAAACTCGCCATCGGCCTTCTGCGTCCCGATAGCGGGCGCATATTTGTAATGGGTGAGGAAGTCACGCGCATGTCGGAGCAGGAACTGTTCCAATTGCGACGGCGTGTCGGCATCGTGTTTCAGGAAAGCGCACTCTTCGACTCGCTCAAGGTTTATGAAAATGTCGCGTTTCGTTTGATGGAGGAGAAGATTCCCGCCGAGGAAATAGAGCAGCGCGTGCGCGAGGTCTTGCGCTTCGTCGAACTGGAGCGAACCTACGACATGTTCCCGTCCGAACTGTCAGGCGGCATGCGCCGGCGCGTAGCAATCGCTCGCGCCATCATAACTCAGCCCGAGGTGCTGCTCTACGACTCGCCCACGGGCGGACTTGATCCCGTGACTTCGAACACGATTGTCGAATTGATCATGAAGCAGCGCGACGTTTACAAAACCAGCGCGCTTCTGGTGACTCACCGGCTGCAAGATGCCTTCACCATGGCGACGCATCAATTCGACAAGGCCACCAATCAGATGGTTGCTCTGCCTAAAGGCCAGTACTGCGAAGTGGCAATGAGTTTTCTGATACTGCGAGACGCGAAGGTTATCTTCGACGGAGATGCTCATCAGTTGGCCACTTCGCGCGACGAGTATATTCGGGAATATATTTCGTGACGATTGCAGAGGTCAGAGGTCAGACTGCAGAAGTCAATTCGGACCTTCTAGACTGCCGTTGCCGCGTGATAACCTCTGCAATCTGACCTCTGCAATTCCCCTCTGCGCTTTAAACTTCACCCTCTTTCCTCGATCTCTTTCCTGGTAGCGCCGCCGGATTTTCGTGAACGCGTTCGCGAAAGCCGCCTTTCATTCCTCGGGCCAGGCCAATGGTCTTTTCTCCAAATTTGTCGCGCAGATGGTCGGCGGCGGCCAATGCTTTCTGCCAGCGAGCGTCGCGGGAAGGCTCCAACAGATCCAGCTGTGTTGGGTGCGATTCGAAATTTGAGGCTTGCACCCCCAGCAATCGCACGGGCGCTCCTGACTTCCAGTTGGTGAAGAACAGGCGGCGAGCCTGGTTGAAAATTTGGTTGTCCATTTGCGTTGGCTCGTCTAACGAATGAGCGCGTGTGAGAGTCGTGAAATCCTTATAACGCAATTTCAGCTGGATGGTGCGCGCGAAGTATCCGCCTTCGCGCAGGCGCCGACCGACCATTTCGCTTAATCGCATCAACGTCGACTGGAGACGCTCGGCGTCGCCCGTGTCTTCGTCGAAGGTGTGTTCGTGGCTGATTGATTTCGCGTCGACGTTTTCTCCCACTTCATTGTCGAACCATCCGCCGGCATCTTCGCCGCGCGATTTTCCGGCCAGCGCCAAGCCCCATTTCCCGAATCGATTTTCGAGATCGCGGTCTTCGAGGCGGGCGAGGTCACCGACTTTCTGAATGCCGATGGCCTGCAGTTTCTGCTCCATCACTTTGCCGACTCCGGGGATGTCGCCCACGGCGAGCGGCGCGAGAAATTTTGCCTCCTGACCGGGAAGCACCCAGAGCACTCCATTCGGCTTGGCCTTGGCGGAGGATACTTTGGCGATCAGACGCGAGGTGCCGATTCCGATGGAGCAATTTAATTTTGTCGCCGACTTCATCGCGTCATGCAAACGGTGCGCGGAACGGAGCGGGCGACCGTGGAGGCGCTCGGTTCCAGTCATGTCGAGATAGGCTTCGTCGACCGAAGCCATTTCTACGAGCGGAGAAAACTGGCCGAGAACTTCGTGTACTTTCGCGGAGTATTCGCGATAGCGCTCGGGATGGCCGTTGACAAAAATCGCCTGCGGGCAGAGCTTCGCGGCCGTCCGCAGCGGCATGGCCGAATGCACGCCAAACTTGCGCGCCGCATAAGACGCCGCGGAGACCACTCCGCGCTCGTCGCGCTGGCCGCCGACAACGACTGGCTTGCCCTTTAGCGATGGATCGAATAGTTCTTCCACGGAGACGAAGAAGGCGTCCATATCGACATGGAAGATGGTGCGGTGCAAGATGCTCATGGGCGTGAAGAATCCTTCGAGCAGTTTACTCCGGCAGGCACCGTCGCTGTCCGGCGCTACGGCCGCCTCGTCGTGGAAGAGGACGCCCTCGGGATAGCCGGCATAAAGGCCGGTACTACTTAGGCGCTCCCACGAACTCTTTCTTCGGGTCTCCGACCGCGATGGCCTCGGCACTGGCCCGCACCTGTCGCGCACGCTCATAGACTTTGCCGTATTCGCGGGCGGACGCGCTCCAGGAAAAATCTCGGGTCATGCCGTTGCGCATAAGAGTCTGCCATGACGACGGGTCTTCATAGGCTTCCAGCGCGTGTTTGATCGTCAGCAGCAGGGCTTCGCCGTTGTACTCGGAGAACTTGAAGCCGGTTCCTTTGCCGGTGCGCGTGTCCCAGGGTTCGATGGTGTCGTCGAGACCGCCGGTCGCACGGACGATGGGAACGGTGCCGTACTTCAGGCTGTACATCTGGTTTAATCCGCTGGGCTCGTAGCGCGAGGGCATCAGGAACATGTCGGCGCCCGCTTCAATTTTGTGGGCGATAGCATTATCGAACGCAACTTTGGCGGCGATTTTGTTGGGGAATTGTTTGTTCAGGCGCTGGAACATTTCTTCGTAGAGCTTGTCGCCCGAGCCGAGGACGACCAAGATCATCTCTTCGCGGGCGAGGCGGTCCATGATCTGGGCGATTAGGTCGAAACCTTTCTGGGCTGCGAAGCGCGAGACGATGCCGATGACGGGGACTTTTGCATCGACATTCGGGATGCCGAAAGCTTGCAGCAGATCTTGCTTACACTTCAGCTTGCCGCTCAAATCTTGCGGCGAATATTTTGCGGCTATAAATTTATCGGTCTGCGGGTTCCATTCGTCGTAATCGACGCCATTGAGAATACCGCTTACTGTCGCAGCGCGAGTGCGCAGCACGCCTTCAAGGCCAAAGCCATATTCGGTGGTCTGGATCTCCTGACTATATTTTTTGCTGACGGTGGTGACGTAGTCGGAGAAGACGAGAGCGCCCTTCAGGAAATTCACCTGCCCGAAAAATTCCATCTTCGAAATCGTAAGCAAATCCCAAGGAAGGGTGAGCAACGGCAGAGTATCAGGCGGAAAAAGACCCTGGTATCCCATGTTATGAATGGTGAAGACGGTGGCCACGTCGCGCAAAGCAGGGTCTTCGGCGTAGAGCGTGCGCAGCATGACGGGCACGAGGGCAGACTGCCAGTCGTGGCAGTGGAAGACGTGAGGCACGCCGAGAACTTTGGAGGCTTCGAGCACGGCGCGGGAGAAGAGGGCAAAGCGCTCGGCATTGTCGGGATAGTCGCCGGCTGTCGTTCCGTAGAGCGCGTCACGATCGAAATAGGGCGGATAATCGACGAAATAAAATTTAACGCCGGCCGTTGGGCCGGCGGTAACGACCGAGCAGAAGCGATACTTGTCATCGAAGGGGACCGTGATGCTGCGAACCACGGTCTGCGGATCGGTCAATTTGGTTTGACGATAGCGCGGAATGTAGACGCTGACCTGATGTCCGAGGGCGGCGAGAGCGCGCGGCAAGGCGCCGACTACGTCGGCCAGTCCGCCAGTTTTAGAAAAGGGAACACACTCGGATGCGGCGAAAGCGATATGCATGATGAAGACGCCTCCTCGGCCAGGACTTGATATGCCTCGGTCACGTTATGATGATGATCGTAGAGATGTCGACAATTTGTGACTTGTAATTTGTGATTTGTAATTGAAAATTCATTCAACAGCAGTTCTTCAATTACAAATTACAAATCGACTGTTTCCAATCCACTTCAGTTTAAATGCCGGGAAGAAAGAGGGTCAATGTGCCCAGGGGCGCTGCCGTTCCAAACAGTCCGCGGAAGCCTAAATTAGGACAGCATTTTCTTTCGAGTGAGGGGGCGGCTCTGCGCATTGTGGAAGCGCTCGGAGATGTCTCGGACGCGACGGTGCTCGAGATTGGACCCGGCCGCGGCGCGATCACGGATCTGCTGGCGCGCAAGGCGCGGCGGCTTATCGCAGTGGAAGTGGATCGCGTTCTATCGGCCCAGCTGCGGATGAAATTTTCGCTGGAGCCGAACGTTGAGATCATCGAGGGCGATATTCTGACGATTGAACTGGACACGGTATTTGGCGCGAAGCCGGGTAGTTTGCGCACGGGCCTGAATTTTGCGCCGGAACCAGCTCGCGTTATTGGGAACTTGCCGTATTACATAACATCGGACATTCTGTTGCGGCTGTTCGAATATCACAGGTACTTTTCGACGATTGTGATCATGGTGCAGAAAGAAGTTGCCGACCGGCTGGCGGCTTCGGCCGGAGGCCGCGACTATGGCTTGCTCTCGGCGACGGCGCAGCTGTACGGGCGGGTCGAGCAGCTCTTTACGCTGCCGCCGGGGGCGTTTGCTCCGGCTCCGAAGGTGCATTCTAGCGTGGTTCGGATCACGATCAAACCACGGCTGGAAGCATTGCGGGTTTCGGAGGCTGAGTTTATTGCGTTTTTGAAATTATGCTTTGGGCAGAAACGCAAGACACTCTGGAATAATCTTAAGACGCGTTACGATGAGGACAAGCTGCGGGCGGCGCTGGCGAAGAGCGGCGTAAAACCGGCGATCCGGGCAGAGGCGCTGCCGCTGGAACGGGCTGCGGCGCTGTTTCGCGCGCTTGAGGATGGCGAGGTGTAACTGGGGAACGGCGTTCTCGCGTTCCTGCAAGACTTTTGTCGCTCGCCGACTTTAGTGGATAGGAGCGTCCGCTCCATACCGTTATGACTTCCACTCTGAGATCTGCGGCGGTTGCTGGCCGGTTTTACCCAAGTCGCCCCGATGAGTTGCAGCGCGAGGTTCGCAAATACATTTCTCCGCAAACGGGTTCGGTCGCTTCGGCTATTGGGTGCGTCGCTCCTCATGCTGGCTATGTCTATTCAGGTGGGGTTGCGGGCGCAGTATATTCACTGGTTGAGATTCCTGAACACTGCATAATTCTGTGTCCGAATCACACCGGCAAAGGACAGGCGCTGGCGGTGATGGCCACTACTACTTGGCAAACTCCCCTGGGCGAAGTTGCGGCAGACACGGGCGTGGCAACTGAGTTGTTGCGTCGCTTCCCTTCTCTGCACGAGGACAGCGCGGCGCACCGCACCGAGCATGCCATAGAAGTTCAGCTTCCCTTTTTGCAAGTGCGACAGTCGCGCTTGAGGATCGTTCCGATTGCGATTGGCACGCGCGACTTTGATGTGCTGCGGGGACTCGGTGAAGCGCTGGCGGAGGTGATTGGCGATTGGGAAGAACATGGCCAGGGGAAAGTGCTGATGGTCGCCTCCAGCGATATGAACCATTACGAGTCGGACGCGATCACCCGGGTTAAGGATCAGAAGGCGATCGAAAAAGTCCTGGCGCTGGATGCGCGCGGGCTGTGGGACGTAGTGATGAATGAAGGCATCTCCATGTGCGGTTTCGGGCCGACGGTTGCGATGCTCACGGCAGCGAAGCTCTTAGGCGCGACGTCGGCGACGCTGGTTAAGTACGCGACTTCGGGTGAAGTCTCGGGCGATTTCGACGCCGTGGTGGGATACGCGGGGATTATTGTGCAGTAAAGGGGACAGTAATTAGCGATTAGCAATTGGCATTCTGCGACTCAGCGAAAAATAACTTCTTGCCAATGCCAAGCGCTGCAGAGCCTCCTCAGTGGGGATGGCCGCCAGTTGCAGGGGATGGGTGCGGCGACATCGCTGGAGCCGCGCCCCTCGCGCCCATCGAACTCGACCCGCCGAAGCCACTGCTCGCGGGGCCCAGACTGCGCTCTGGCTGAATCGTCGAAACCGTGACCGGATGGGCGGTCTGGTTCATCTTTTTCGCGAAACGGTCGAGGTGATTGACGGAACCTCGCGGCACTCCGAAACCGGCTGAGCCGGGATGGATGGTCAGCCGCTCCGGCGCTCCGTTCGCCGGTTCGAAAGCCCCGCCGCGGCCCACCATTACGGTCTGATGGCCGGTTATCGGCGCCGTGGGAATTAGGGTTCTAACTGGAGCGTTGACCACCATCGGATACGCGTTCCAGGAATTCCAGTTGCCGGGCTGCCACACCCATCCAAATCCTTGAGCGAACGCCCAGTTGCCGTAGTTGTAAGGCATCCATCCCCAGGGATAGCCGGAGACCCACATGTAACCCATGCCGGGATAGAAGGACCACGCGCCGTCCAAGAACGGGCTCCAGCCAGCGCCGATGAAGTAGGGCTGCCAGACGTTGCCATAACCGGGGATCTGCATAAAGTTGCCGTAATAGTTCAGGTCGCTCATTCCGTAAGAGTAGGGCGAGGCGAGGCTGGCCGAGGTAGTGGTGGTGGCGTATTGATCGTGATATTCGGATTGCTGGTGGTCCCAGGCGTCGGTCGGTTCAGCCTCGTAATTCTTTGCAATTTTGAATGTGTCCTTCGCGGCAGAATCACCCGTGGTAAAGCTTAGGGCGGCGCTGTGCTTGTCGGCCAGGTCGAATTGTCCCGAGGGTCCCGTGGCGGTGATTCTACCTTTGAATACGGCCACGACCGCATGATCGGAACCATTGAGTTCTGCGCGGAAATGGGCCGACTGTTCGACGGTTAGGGACTCGTGGCCGAAATTCAGATGGAACTGGTCGCCGGTCTTCTTATCGTACGCGTTCTTCAGGCGAACATTAGCGTAGACGGTTCCGGAGACGAGATCAACGGAGTTGAGCTTCTGGCCTTCATCGCCGAGTGATAAATTGGCGAAATTGATTTCGCTACTTGGAGCGAGCCGGAGCGCGCTGCCATCTTCGAATTCAATTTCGGCGCGTCCATCTTTCCCTGTCTTAATCTTTGTGCCTTCGATCACCGGCAGATTCATGAACGCCCGGTCGAAGCCATCACCCGGAGCGCGTTCGATCTGTACTGTGCCTTGCACGTCACTCAGGCGGACGATGCGTGCTCTGGAACTGGCCGTGGCGGGGATGACAAGCAACAGCGCAACAAGGGTGGACATTGCCAGCGTTTTTGTTTCGGCGATTCTTTGAATCCACATACACATCTCCCCGTCCCCTAGCGACGTTTCCCCTAACATTGCGAGCATCTGGCCATTAAGTCAAGCGGAAAACGCAGGTTAATGAGCAGTTCGCTCCAGCAAGCGCTGGGCGCGCGCGCGAGTCACGTTGATAACGGCCGGATCGGCGATGAGTTGGTCGAGGACGGGGCGGATGGCGTTGAGTTCAGTCAGTTCGTTGGAACGGGACAACTCGTCCATGCGCTTGAGTTCGTCATCGAGAGCGAGTTTTTGATAGTGGAGATCGTACTGGAGGCGATGTCCGAATTCGAGCGTAGTGGAAAGATTCTGCATCAGCGCGGTCAGTTCCTGCACGGCGGTGTTGTTAGAGTAGATATAAGTAGACTCACCGCTGCGTTGCGCGTCTTTGTAGGCTAAGGTTTTTTTGCCGGTGAAGGCGAGATTCTTGTGATGGAGGTCCACGTCTTTTTGAAAGTAGCCCGCCCTTGCCGCCTGCGCGAAAATTTTGTCGCACATTTCCCGGCGAACGGTGAAATCAAGGTCAAAGCTGTCGGTGTCTTCTGAGTCGGCCGAGAGGCGGCCGCTGGAATTGTAATGGGATGCGCCGTCGGATTGCACGCGAATCGAGTAATGCTCGGGCTGAGAGGCGGGGAAATCCAAAGTGAAAGTTACGGTGCCCGGAGGCATGGGGAGAGTCGGAGGTTGGGTCTGCGCGGCGGCTGAAAGAATTATGAGCAGTAAGCTGATCGGCAATGAACGAGGCATGGGGCGAGTTAATGATTGGGGATTCAACGTGAGGTGTCAAGGGGCGCCGTTCGCGGTTCGCTCCCGGGGCAGGCATCTTCGCGCAACCATAGCCGAGCTTCGCTCGGCTGAACCCTTTGACTTTGATCAGGGCAGGCGCCCGGGGGCGTCTGCCCCTACGTGATTTCAGACACCCCTTACTTGCAGACGGCGGTGTAACCTACGCTGTTGCTGGCGGTCAAGTAGATTTGGCCGGAGATCAAGCCGTTGTTGTTGATGCCGCCCACGACGGCATACTTAGCGCCGGGATAGACGATGTTTTCGAAGACGCCGTTCTCGTAGATGAAGCCAAACGAAATATCGGCGGCGAGGCGATTGCCCACGATGACACCCGAATTATTGACTCCGGAGAGGGCGGTTCCGTAGGCTTTGCCGGGATCGTTGATGGTGGTGAATTTGCCATTCTGCCAGGCGAAGCCATTGCTAACCGCACCACTGGCGTAGGATCCAACGACCTCACCATTGTCGTTGACCGCCCAGGCATTGGTGATCAGCGCGTTGGGATAAGCGATGGTGGTGTATTTTCCGTTGACCAGCAGGAAACCTTTCGTGACGGTGGCGCTGGCGCTGTAACTTCCGGAGGCGTTGCCGACCTGGCTAACGTCGAACAACCAGGTGTTGGCGGCCTTGGGATAGTTAACTTCGGTGAACTCGCTTCCCTGCAGGGTGAAGCCGTGCATGTGCCCGGGGTATCCGCTGTTTTCATAGGATCCAGCATTGACACCGCTGGCGCTGCTGCCGTAGAGCCACGTGGTCGAGGATTTCGGAGCACTGTAGACCGTGAAGGCTCCACTTGACGAGCGACTGAAGGCAACGAACTGCAGCGTTTTGTTATCGACCAGTTGGCCCACTACGGTGCCGTCGTCGCTGACTCCGTTGACTTCGCTGAAGCTATATCCAGTGGGCGCAGCGAAGGTAGAGAAGGTGCAGGAGGCGGTTTGAGCGGCATGCAGCGCCGCCGAATACAGCAGGGTGATGACGATGACCGAAACGGAGCGAGATTGAAACATCAGGTCCCTCGGATTTTTCCGCGCTGCGATCGGAGTGATTCATGGGGGAAGGCAGCGCCAGGATTTTTGGTGAGTTCAGGATAGCTTGAGACTCGCCTGAAGTCAGCGCCCGATGCACTAACGAGTGACATAGGCTGGCAGCGGCAAACGGCCTAGGACGCTGGTAACTTGACGGAGGGGCGTGGTCGTTCCTGATGCTGGCGTTCGCGAGTGGCGGCGATGTGCAGATGGCAAATGGCGATGGCCAGGGCATCGGCGGCGTCGGCGGGTTCGGGAATTTGATCGAGATTGAGCAGGCGCGTAACCATTTGCTGGACCTGGTGTTTTTCGGCGCGACCGTATCCGACCACAGCGGACTTGATAGAGAGCGGCGAATATTCGGCAACTTCAAGTCCGGCGGAAGCGGCGGCGAGCATGGCAACTCCGCGGACCTGGCCAAGTTTCAGGGCCGATTTGACGTTGGCGGCGTAGAAAACGTCTTCAATGGCGACCTGGTCGGGGCGATGGCGGACGATGAGTTCTTTGAGGCCTATGGAAATATGCGACAGGCGGGTGGGCATGGGGTCTCGCGGAGAGACTTTAATCGCTCCGGAGATAACGCAGACTAGCTGATCGCTGTGGCGATCGTCGGAGACGAGATCGACCACGCCGTAGCCAGTGTATTCCGTGCCACAATCGATGCCCAGGACACGCATGGGAGAAGTGTAGCAGGAGGCCTGCGGCGGTTTGATGTTCGCGCTCCCGCAAGTGAGTTGGGCATCTCGTTGGTTAATCTCGGGTGCGAATCTTCGGGCGGTCACGCGGCCGGGAAGATTAGTCGCGCGCGAGCGAAAAGCCTGCGGGCTTCGCTCGCGGGTCAGGTGAGGGCACCTGCCCCTACGCGAGCCTTTATGCGGTCGACTGCGTGATAACCTACTTACATTCCTAGCTAGCAATCTTTATCCCGCAATCTATAGGAGAGAGCAATGAAAATTGGAATGCTGACGGGTGGCGGCGATTGTCCGGGGCTGAATGCGGTCATACGGGCGGTGGTGCGGAAGGGCAGCTTTCACTATGACGATGAGTTTCTCGGCTTCATGGAAGGCTGGCGTGGTTTGCTCGAAGACAAGACGATGGAACTCGACCTCGAGTCGGTGGGCGGTATATTGCCTCGCGGCGGCACTATTCTGCGGACTTCCAGAACTAATCCTGCGAAACACGAAGGCGGCCTGCAACGCTGTATCGACAATTTAAAGAAACATGGTTGCGAGGCGCTAATCGCGATCGGCGGCGATGACACTTTATCGGTGGCGCAGAAGCTCTTTGCCATCGGAGTTAAGGTGATTGGGGTTCCGAAGACGATCGACAACGATTTGTCAGGCACGGATTTTACTTTTGGCTTTGACACTGCGGTCAATATCGCGACCGAGGCCATCGACCGCGTGCATACGACGGCCGAGGCGCATAATCGCGTGATCGTGGTCGAGGTAATGGGGCGTTCGGCGGGCTGGATTGCCACCTACAGCGGCATCGCTGGTGGAGCAGACGTCATATTAATACCAGAGGTTCCTTTCGATATCGATCAGGTGGCCGACCTGATTAAGCAGAGGCATGCGCGGGGCAGATATTTCAGCATCGTAGTGGCAGCCGAGGGCGCGCAGTTTTCCGATGGCAACGAGAAACACGGTGGCGGGTCGGTCGATGGGCGGGATGAATTCGGGCACGTGCGGCTGGGCGGAATTGGCTCATCGCTGGCGAGCGAGATTGAAAAGCGCACCGGGTTTGAAACGCGGTCGGTCGTCCTGGGGCACATTCAACGCGGTGGATCGCCTACCGCTTACGATCGTGTGCTAGCCACGCGCTACGGATTGGGTGCGATCGACATGGTTCATCGCGGCGAGTTTGGGCAGATGGCGGCGCTGCGCGGCAATAAAATTGTTTCGGTGCCGCTGGCGGAGGCAATCGCGACGAACCGAAAGGTGGATCAGGAGATTCTCGATGCGGCGACGGGCATTCTAGACAAGTTGGATTATAAAGTTGCCAATGTTTCGAGCTAGGGCTGCGTCTCTCGACGAGAAGGGGCGACCGCAGTGGCAGTCTGCTACTTCTTCGTGGTTTTGTGACTCCACAGTGAAGTCCCTCGATTTGGGGTAGGACTACCCGGGAGTGGCTTGGCACAGAGCGGGTTTAGGGGCATACTTACTCATCCCTCCCCAAAGATTGCCATTCGCAGGGGACGATTCCGATGCATATGTTTCAGGACGAAACTCATACTGAAAGCCATCTGGAGCGGTCGGCGCCGCTGCCGTTGCCGGGCGCACCGCCGCATCCGGAGGTGCAGCGGAAGCGAATGCTGATCGCGCTGGGAATACTGCTGGCGGCGTTGGCGGCGGTGGTGCTAAAGGATTGGGATTTCTGGTTTCCGCCCAGTCCTGAGGTACAGGAAGCCGCAGTACGAAGCAAGAGCAGGAGTATTCCTTTAACGCCGTCGAGCGCACCCGCGGCGCCCGCCCGAGAGCACAAGACGAGCAAGGCTGCCGCGCCCCCCGTCTCAAGCGCCCCCTTCTCGGCTACGACACAGCGCGCAGTACTGCCACCTCTGCAGGTGGAAGTGGTCGCCGGAAACCGCCACATCAAGGTACCCGCGAAGAGCAACGCCATCCATCTGGATGTGGATTCCGGCGCAACGTCTACGGCGTCAGGAGCTGATACATCGGTTTCGAACGGAGTGGCTGCCACCGAAACCTCCAACACCGGAAGTGTGGCCGCCGCGCCCAGCAAGGCCGGAGTTCAGCTCTCGCCCCAAACAGCCCAGAGTGTTAGCGTCTCGGTTCCCCCTGATTATCCGCTGCTGGCGCGGCAAATGAAGGTGCAGGGCGCGGTCAGCTTGCAGGCACTGATCTCGCGCGAGGGCACAATCCAGGAGTTGCAGATTTTGAGCGGGCCCGCGATTTTGGCGGCCGCGGCTCGCGAAGCGGTAAAGCAGTGGCACTTCAAACCTTATCTGCAGAACGGGCAGCCAGTGGAGACGCAGGCCCGCATCACAGTGAACTTCACGATTTCGACGAACTAAAGAGCATGTGCGAACTGCCTTGTGTGGAGCGGACACTCCTGTCCGCAGCCGCTGTTCTTGCCTCGTTTTTTATCTCGGTAACATTGTGATCCGCGGCAGCTTGAATTTAGCGGCACGCCTTAGCGGACAGAGCCCGCCCTGAGCGAAGTCTAAGCGAGTGTCCGCTCCACATGTATCGTGCCGGAAAATTAAACGGGCGTCCTCGATTCTTTCGAATCGCGGGACGCCCGGGCAGCCCTCCCCCAGAACTGCTCGCTTGACAATCTAGAACAGAGCCGTAAATCTGAAAATAGCACGCGGGTGCCAAAGTTGCTCCACCGAAGTGCCAGTTCGTAAATCCCACATTACAGAGGAACAAACCGGAGGTTCGCCAAGCCTCAGATGTGTTTGGGAAGACAATCTTTCCCGGACTCTGAGGATTTGCACGTCGCCGAAAAACACGCGGGCGGGCGTCGCGCCGCACATTCTTCTTATTCCGACAGCGCCATTTTTCCCGGTGGCACCGTCGTGCTGAAGGGCGAGCCCGTGATCAGAGTCAGCGCGCCGTTGTCAATATTGTAGGTATAGCCCTCGATCGCGTGCGCCGCTTGATTTCCGATAAACAGGAAATTACCGGCCGGATCGAAGAGAGCGAACAACCCTCCGCCCGCGAGATTGAAGGGCGAGCCCGCCACCTCCGTCAGTTGGCCGTTGAGCGGACCGATGCTGAAACACCAGATCGAAGCGCTTGATTGCGGAGTCACCGCGTAAACAAACCGGTTGAAGGGATCGACAGTGATGGCGCTGGGGCCGCTGCCCGCAACCGATGCAAAGGGCGATCCGGTGATGGATGTCAGCGAACCATTGGAGCCGATATTGAAGCCGGAGACGTTGCCTGTGGTGTTGGGCAAGGTGGGATTGCTTGCAGAAGGATTCACAACATAAAGATAAGTGCCTGATTCCACCAGCGCGGACGCCCCCGCGCCCGAAAAGAATGGAGAATTGGGCACCTGAGTCAGCACACCATTAGCAAAAGAGAAACCGGTAACCGTCCCCAAACCGGGGTTCGTCACGTAAACAAACTGGCCGGCAAATACCAATTCGGTGGGACTGGCGTTGGCGTAAAAGGGAGAGCCTTGGACCTCCGTTAAGGCGCCGGACGAGCTATCGATTTGAAAAACAGAAATGTTATTGGAAAGAGAATTTGTAACCAATAGGTAGTTCCCACTGGGATCGATAACAGCGGCGTGCGGGCCAGACCCGGCGGGAATGGGACTCTGATTGAGGGTCAACGTTCCGTCGCCATTGACGTTATAAAGGGAGATGTTGTCGCCAAAAGAATTCGCGGTATAGAGAAACTTTCTCGAGGGTAAGAGCGCCAATCCGGTCGGTGTGGTGCCCTCGACGATCGGTGTTTGAGGTCCCAGGGCGACGTAGCCGTGGGCACCGTCAATATTCAGCATGAGGACGCTGCCATACTGGGGTAGGGTCACATAGGCGACATGGTTGGACGCGGAACGACCGGGGTTAGTCGCGCACGAAAGCGTGATCAGGGTAAGGATGACAACCATGGCCGCGTTGACGAAGATCCAGCCAGGGCGATTTTTACCTACCAGTGCGGCGTGCGCCGCCCGCAAAAAGCTCATGTGGCGAACTGCTCCTCTGTATTCAGGATGGAACGAAAAGGGTCGTGCTGATTATCATAACGCAAATTTATCGGGTCATCGTGCGATCCGGTCACCGGGCGATCAAGTAATGTGGCTTCTCGCAGACCCAGTCACTTGATGGTGCTATGACTCGATTGATTCGGATGTGTTCTAATCGAGTTGTACGGCGGGCGTATTCAACAAAGATTATTTCGTGATCGACATCCATTGCCACATTTTGCCGGAGGTTGACGACGGGCCGAAGTCGTGGGATGTAGCCGTTGAAATGTGCCGCATGGCGGTGGCCGACGGGATTACCCATACGGTGGCCACTCCGCACGCCAATGATCGCTATGTCTACGATCGCGCATATCTTTCCGGACTGGTCGACGAGTTGCGGCAAAGGATCGCTCCGACGCAACTGCAATTCAGCCTGGGATGCGATTTTCATCTTTCGTTTGAGAACCTGGAACGGGTGCTAGAAAATCCCCATACCTACACGATCGGCGAAACCAATTATCTGCTGATCGAACTGAGCAACTACAGCGTTCCGAATAATCTCTCAGAGTGCATTACCCGGCTCGGAGATCGAGGTCTCACGCCCATCCTGACTCATCCCGAACGGAACCCGATCCTGCAGCAAACGCCGCAGAAGATATTGGAGTGGGCGGAGCAGGGTTGCCTGATGCAGATCACGGCGTCGGCGCTCACCGGGTTCTGGGGAGAGCGGCCGGAGCTCATCGCGCGCTGGCTACTCGAAAGGTCAGCTGTGCATGTGCTGGCTTCGGACGCACACGAGACTAAGCGCCGCATCCCGAATCTCTCTGCAGGGCGCGCCGTGGCGGAGAAGATCGTGGGCGGCGAGTACGCCAATGCCTTGGTCGAAGGCAACCCCGCCTCAATCGTGGCTGGCCAGCCGATTCCCTATTGCCCGCGGCCCGTGCTCGATTAGAAGACGTCCCGCCGAAAAATTGTGTGTCTTCCGCCGCCACCGGTACAGCACTCTAGAGCGGTGCCTACAGTAACCACCCTGTTGCGTAATCGGCGTGGAAACCGTAGCCTTTTGGCACATTCTCATTTGGCTACGATGGACGGGCCTGCGAAGTTGGCGGAGGTTCGTCGACACCATGAGATCTATAACGTCGCCACTACGATTATGGATTTCTTGCGGGACCACAAAAGGTTTCGCCGTGCGGCGATATTGTTATGGCAGAGCGGGGGCTGGAGGAAATCCGCGCGGATCTTGAGCGGCTGATGCTCAAGCAGGTTGACATGCTAAAGAAACAAGCTTTTGTGGGCCTTAACGAAAAAGAGTCGCGCGAACAACGTGAACTCCTGAAGCGTATCCGCGAAGTTTCGGCGGATTATGTCGCAGCTCTAAAAAGAAACGATGGGTAGTTGCGCCGTCGGCACGATCAAGATTTTCTTGGCCTGAGTTCGGATAGCGGCATCAAAGACTTGGAAAAGGTCGTTTGGGAAAGTTGATAAATCCTCTGTTTGCAAAGGAAGGAAGAATGTATGGCGGAAAAGCCCAGTGTGACTTTGCCCGGAACGGTGGAGAAGGTCATCAAACCCGCGAATCCGAATGAGCCGGAGAAAGCACAGATCGCAGTGGAAGGGGGCGACGATCTCTATCGCGAGATCCGTATTGAAAACACATTGATGGACGAAAACGGGCGGAAGGTGCGCCTGAAGAAAGGCGCCGAGGTGGATGTCACGGTGGAAGCGGACGCCCATGCAACCACCCCTCTGGCGGGTCCGGCTTGATGCTCGAAACTAGACTGCTCACCTGACGAACGATGACGGCGACAGATACGACGATAGCTACTGCTTAGGAATAGTGCTGTCGACAGGAGTTGGTTTAGCGGGAGTTTTTGGATCGGGAGCGGGATCACGGCTTGGATTGGGACTTGTGACGTGCGCGGAACCGGATTGCTTATCGACCGACGCGTTGTTTGCGGTCATCGCGCTTTCGGGATTAAGCAGATGATCCTGATTGGGCCCCAGTCCGAGTTTTATCAACGCGCGAGCATCGGGAGTGGTCTTCGATTGCCATCCGTGATCGGCCTGATATTTCTGCATGGCGGCTTGCGAACCGCTATCCCAAGTGCCGGTGGGTTCACCCTGGAGGTAGTGCTCGCGTATCAATGCGGACTGAATTTCGCGTGCGCGTGACGGATCGATTGCCTGCTGGCCGCGCTTCCCCACAACCTTCTTGCCGTGCGATGTCTTACCCTTTTGAGCTGATGTATGAGAGGACGCGTGAGTCGAGCCGAGACTCGAACCGTGAACTGAGTGCTGAGCTGAGCTGCTTTTGGCAGCCGCGTGTCCGCTGTTCGGTTGTTTCGCTTTTTGTGCTGCACCTGTTGACGCCGGCCCTGGATTCGATGGCGATGGTGGCGGCGTATCCGTTTTTGCAATGACAAGCGCGGGCAAGGTCAGGCAAAGTGCGACGCCCAGCACTACTTCTTGCCAACGCCGAATTCGACTCGTCACGCGCATCCTTAAAGGGTTAAGAGACTACCGACATCCGATGTCGAAACCGACCAACAAAAATCCGGCGAGATCGGCGCACCTTATCGTCCCTTAAATGGGAACAAAGCGCCAGTCTCGCCGGACTTGTTTTCGGTTACGGAAGTGTACCTGCTAGGAAGATCGTTCCATCCTGCGTTCTCGCGCCTCGCGGCCGCACCAGGAAGACGACATCCTGCCCGCTCTTGAGCGATCCCTCGATTTTGAGGAAGTCCTCAGGATTATTGACGGGCTGCTTGTTCACTTCCATGATCACGTCGCCACGATTCAAACCGAGATCTTCGGCGAACGATCCCTGCTTCACGTCCTGCACCACGACGCCTTTGCCGGCGGTGATGCTCAGGCGATCGGCCAGATCAGGAGTAATGCTGCGCACAGTTATCCCGAACTTGCTGGCCTGAGGGGTTTCCTCGTTCTGGTTTTCATCTTCTTCGCCAAGACGGGAAGCGAATAGCTTCGAGCGATCGGCGATGGTGACTGTCGCCTCTTGCTTCTTGCCGTTGCGAACAAAAGCGAGTTTCGCCTTCGAGCCCGGCTTGCGGGAAGCGATGTCAGCCACCAGTTCGTCGCCGGTCTTAACGTCTTTGCCATCAACGGAGGTGATGGTGTCGCCAATCTTCAGACCAGCTTCATCGGCCGGGGTGCCAGAGACTACATTCGAGACCGTAACGCCAGAACCATAAATGTGGGCAATGGCCGGGTTCGGCTGAGCGGAAAATTCAATGCCGATGGAGCCGCGCGCCACGCGGTGTTCCGGTCCGATCAGCTGGTTGTAGACCTGAGTCACCGTGTTCGAAGGCATGGCAAATCCCACGCCCGCGTAGGAACTTGTTTCGGTGAGGATGGCAGTATTGATGCCGATCACTTCACCGGCCATATTCACCAGCGGCCCACCGGAGTTGCCAGGGTTGATTGCGGCGTCGGTTTGAATAAAAGATTGAAACTGACGGTTGGGAACGATGTTGCGTCCCTTGGCCGATACGATGCCTGCGGTCACGGTTTCCTGCAGTCCGAAGGGGCTGCCGATGGCAAGCACCCAATCGCCGACTTCCATGCCGTCTGAGTTGCCAAGTTTCGCGGCGGGCAATGGATGATCGAGATCGATCTTGATTACGGCCAGATCGGTTTCCTGATCCATCCCAATAAGCTTGGCATCATGACCGGGAGATGCAGGATTTTCATCCTGCAACTTGACGCGAATGCGATCCGCCTTCTCGACCACATGGCGGTTGGTGACGATGTAGCCCTTGGAATCAACAATCACACCCGAGCCTAGCGAGCGCTGGCGGATAGTGCCCGCCTCGGGGCCATTCTGGCCGCCGAAAAATTTGTCAAAGAAATCCTGGAAGGGCGAGTCATCCCCCCCATTGTCCTGATCGGGATCGGGCTCGGCGCGCGGACTTCCGCGGCGGCGCGAGTGCGGATTCTTGATCGTCGATTCGGTATTGATGTTGACCACGCTCGGCTCCAGCTGCTTTGAAATTTGAGAGAAGGCGTTGGAGAGTTGCTGCGGAGCGGGAATGGTCAGGGGCGTGGCATCCGACGACTTCTGGCCCTCCTTGCCTTTTACTCCCGAGGAAACGACCGTGCCGATCAGAATTCCAACGGCCAGCGTCGCCAGAATCGTAAATGTATAGGCCCAGCGGTTGGCCTTGAGGCGCATCCAAAATGCGCCTTCGCGCGAATCCATTGACTACCTCCTGAATTACCCAAAGAATCTATTATACCTTCGTCGCAAGGACGGGTTGGATCGACGACGGCTAGAGTAAGTTAGACGCGAAAAACGTTCTTGACGTTCGGGAATTCGTCGGTCAATCCAGCGGTACGCGCAAAATAACTTGCATCAGGGCATCGCATTGGCTATGCCGAAATTGGCACCCCTGAAAGCGCCTTCAGGCGCGGCGGGGTGGTAGCTCGTTGCTGTTATTTCTGGAGGAATGCGGCTAGAGTTTGAGAGTCATTAGGGCAAGGAACAAGCCCGTGTACCCGGCGATAACCAACAAAACGACTAACGCACCAACGCTCAGGGCGTTGAAGAGTCCCCACGGCTTCTGCACCGCGCCCAGAGCCAGTTTCCACAATCCGAGACTGCTCATCAGGGCGCAGGCGGGAACTACCACGAGGCCAATCGCACGCCCGTGTGCGATTCGAGGGAGAACGATCAAAAAGGTGACAGCAGGAAGAAAACCCAGCGCCGGAACGATGGCCAGCGGCGCACCGATGAGGAAGGCGCGCTCACGCCCTTTCCATCGGGAGAGATCATGAGGAATCGGGTGATCGGGTGATGGGGCCATCGGGTTATCTAAAATCTATTGGAAGTTTACAACCGGCAGGTTTCCGACCACCAGATGACCTGATCGCCCGATCTTGATTACTTCGCCTCGTAGACGGTTTTGCCGCCTACTACTGTACGCAGAACTTTTGTTTGCAGAATTTTCGGCGGCGGGGCAGCAGTGATGTCCTGGTCTAGAACGACAAAATCGGCCAGCATGCCAGGATCGAGTTTGCCTTTTTGCTTTTCAGCAAACTCCGCGAAAGCCGACCCGGTGGTATAGGCGGCGATGGCCTGCTCGGAATTTATTTTCTGAGCCGGATAGTAACTCTTCCTTCCATCTTCACTCATGCGCGTAAGGGCCGCATAGATTCCACGGAAGGGCGTCACTGGTTCGACAGGATAATCCGTGCCAAAGGCCAGCGTCACTCCGCGGCGCAGGAACTCCGCCCACGCGTAGGAATCCTCGGCGCGCTTCGGTCCAAGACGCGACTCGGCCCAGTTCATATCCGTCAGCAGATGGCTCGGCTGCATCGACGCTATAACTTTTAATTCCTTGAAACGCAAAATTTCCTGCGGCGTCGTTACCTGCGCGTGCTCGATGCGCAACCGGTAATCGGCACCGCCGTCAACCGCCTTTACTTTGGCGTCTTTCGCCGCCTTCTCAGCCTCCGCATAAGCGTCGAGAGCCATCTGCACCCCTTTGTCTCCGATGGCGTGGAAGCCTACTTGATAGCCAGCCAGCACTCGCTCTTTGGTCATGGCGTTGAGTTTGGCCGCGTCATACTGCGGCAGTCCGCTGTTTTTAGGATCATCGCTATAGGGCTCGAGTAAAGCTGCGGTTTTCGATCCTAGCGATCCGTCCATGAATCCCTTCAGCATTCCGGTATGCAGCATGTTGTCGGATGCGGGATGAGAATCGCGCTTGCGATTAAGCTCTTCGATCGAATCGTCGAAGGGCAGCCATTCCGAGATTCTCGCGGTCAGTTTTCCGTCATGCTCGATCTCTTCGTAAATCTGAAAATCGTCCCACTGCGAAAAATCCTGGGCCGAGGTGATGCCGTGATCGGCCAGGTCGGCGAGAGCCAGTTCGATCGCGTGGCGCCGCTTCTCGTGACTAGGCTTGGGAATCGCGACATTCATCGCAGCTTGCGCCTTCTCGCGCAGAATGCCGGTGGGCGTACCCGATTCATCGCGATCGATCTTTCCCCCGTCGGGATCTCGTGTGGCTACAGTGATGCTGGCCAGTTGCAAGGCGCGCGTGTTCGCGACGCCGATGTGTCCATCAACGCGCTCCAGGTAGACGGGATGATCGCCGCTGACCTCATCCACATCCCAGCGCGAAGGCAGAGCCTTGACCGGCCAGAGAGTTTCGTCCCAGCCTTCACCAACGATCCACTCGCCCGGTTCGGCTTTTTCGACCTTTGCGTGGATGCGGTCGCGGAATTCGTCGAGCGTCTTCGCACCCACCAGGTCGACGTTCATCTTCTCGAGGCCGGCGCTTGCCATGTGCATGTGGGCGTCGTTGAAACCGGGCATGACGAAGTGACCCTCGAGATCGACGACCTTCGTCTCAGTGCCCTTGAATTTCATGACCTCGTCGCGGGCGCCAACCGCGAGGATATGGTCGCCGACAATGGCCAGCGCCTCGGAGCGCTTGCCTGATCCGAGTGAAGCGGTGGGATCCACCACTCCGGTGTAAATGTTGCCGTGGATGAAAATCACGTCCGCTTTGGGCTTTCCGTTCGCTGCGGCGGGAGCGCTTTGCGCCGGCGCGCCGGTCTGCGCCGAAACGCCCGCGGCCAGGGCTAGCCACAGGATTGTGATTCGCTTCATCATTCTCCGCTTCCGGCCAGTGTTAGCATTGTAAGCAAAATCCGCCTCAATCCAAGCTCTCTTCCGTTGCAGTCGAACCATTCTTGCAACGTGTGGGCGCCGCCACCGGAGCCGCCTCCGCCAATAGCAATGGCCTCGCGGCCAAGCGACAAAGGGATGTTGGCGTCGGTCGAAGCGCGCTGCACCTGCGCCGTATTGCCAAGCTGCGCGTCGACCGCGCGAATTACTTTGAGCAGACGAGCATCTGGCGCCAATTCCCCCGCCGGACGATTGCCGATCTCGACCACTTCGCTCTGCACCACTTGCGGCTTGCGGGTGGACTGTTGCGCGGCTCCGCGATTTTCAGCCGCGACCGCCTGATCGAGTGCACCTCGCAGAGCCCGCTCCAGCCTGTCGATTTCGGACATTGACGTCGAGCGGAGATCGACCCTCATGCTGGCCGATTCCGGAATCGAGTTCACCGAAGTACCGCCGCGCACCACGCCCACATTGAAAGTTGTTTTGGGCGAAGCTGGCACTTGAGTGCGGCTGAAAGTCTCGATGGCGCGGGCGAGCGCGATGATCGGGCTGGGGGCACCGAAGTCGCTCCAGGAGTGGCCTCCTGGACCGCGCACGATAACCTCGAAGCGGCGGCTGCCAAGGGCCTCAGCGACAATTGTGTCCGCTCCAGCGCCGTCGACGACGACGTTGTAGGCGATGCCCTCGCGCCAGCGCGGGGTAGCAAAAACGTGACGCATCCCGCGCAAGTCGCCTTCGCCCTCTTCGCCGACATTGCCGATAAAAAGGAAAGGTAGCGCATGAGAAATCTTCGCGCTTCCGAGGATGCTGGCAACGGCCAGAATGGCTGCAATGCCTGCGCCATTGTCGGAAACTCCCGGACCGTAGAGGCGGCTGCTCTCCTGCCGTATGTGCAACGGTGTCGCTGCTGGAAAAACGGTATCGATATGAGCGCTGAGGGCGACGAAACGGCGGCCGTAGCCCGGGCGAATGCCAAAAACATTGCCGACTTGATCGATCTGAACATCGACGAGGCCGAGCTCGCGGAAACGATCGGCCAACCAGGAGGCGCGGGCGGATTCTCCAAAAGGGGGCGCAGCAATCCGCGTCGCCTCCATCTGCCAGAGCGCAAACTGAGATTCCTGGGAGCGGAAGCGCTCAAACGCGGCTCGAACCTCCAAAGAGCAGGCGAGCCGCGCCACTTCTTCGGGCAACGGGGGATAAGAATCAGGGGCCGCCACTTGCGGAATAAACTCCACGCTTCGGCTATCTTACAACGTGCACGCGAAAACAACGTGCGCGCGAAAATGTCGGGTGAAGACGGCTATTCCCGGTTCGGTTGACCAAATCACCCAAATCAAGGCAACTGTTGAATTTTACGGAAACGTTAACAAGCTTTCGAACATCAAATGCTTGCACGTAAAACGGCTGCGAACGCGCTGCGCAAATGAACGCGGTTGTGATTCTTGCAACCATTCCGATCTAACGTTTGCGTAGGAGCGCGTGAGGGGATTCGCCATGAATATCTCCCACAAGAAGATTTTGAAAATCGTGGGCATTGTCGTTGCCGCACTGATCGTAATTGCTCTCGCAATACCGCTTTTTGTGAACGTCAATAATTACAGGCCGCAGATTGAGTCGCGCCTCAGCTCGACTCTTGGACGGCCGGTGAAGGTCGGCAATCTCAGCCTTAGCATTCTGACGGGGAGCGTCGAGGCCGATCAACTTTCCATCGCCGACGATCCCAAATTCAGCAGCACGCCGTTCCTCCAGGCAAAAACGCTGAAAGTTGGCGTGGAGCTGCTGCCGCTGATTTTCAGCAAAAGCCTTGACGTGACCCACCTGAAGATCGAGCAACCGCAGATCAGCCTGCTGCGCGATCGAGATGGCATCTGGAATTTCTCTTCGCTGGGAAATCATGCAGGACAATCAGCGGCGACGCAGAAACCTTCGACCGCCGCTTCGTCGAACGAGACGATCAGCGTGGACAAACTCGACGTGACCGATGGAACCGTCACGCTCGGATCGACTACCGGCAAACGCAAGCCGATCGTCTATGACAAGGCCAGCCTTACCATGCGCAGTTTTTCTTTTACCAGTTCGTTCCCAGTAACCGCTTCGATCGAACTGCCGGGCGGCGGCAGCGTCAAAATCGATGGCATGGCCGGGCCGATTAATTCCACCGACACTTCGCGGACGCCCGTGCAGGCCAAGGTGACAATCCGCAAGCTCGATCTCTCGCAGTCGGCGTTGGTCGATCCGTCATTGGGCGCTGCGGGCTCGGCCGATTTTGACGGCTCGGTCACTTCCGACGGCAACATCGCGAAGGCCAATGGCACTTTGAAGGCTACTTCATTGAAGATCGTGCCGAAGGGCTCGCCGGCCACCGTGCCTGTACAGGTGGTATTCAGCGTCGAGCACGATTTGAAGCAAGTCAGCGGCAAAGTGGTGCAGGCCGACGTCACGATAGGCAAAGCATTGGCGAAGTTGACCGGCACTTATGACATGCACGGCGAAACCACAGCGATTCACACCAAACTCGCAGGCCAAGGCATGCCAGTGGATGATCTTGAAGGCGTCCTTCCCGCAGTAGGCGTGGTTTTGCCCTCGGGCTCAAAGCTCAAGGGCGGAACGGTTTCGGTGGAACTCAATTCGAATGGTCCGCTCGACAAGCTGGTCTCGACCGGCTGGGTCAAGATGAGCAATAGCGAGCTGACAGGATTCAACCTCGGCTCGAAGCTGTCGGCGCTTAGTTCGCTCACGGGCAAGCAAGTGGGAACCGGGAATGATACGAAGATCGAGAACCTGAGTTCAGATGTGCGCTACTCGCCCGACGGCACGCGCCTCGACAAGATCGATGCAGTCATCCCGTCGCTCGGCACGGTCACGGGCGCGGGCACCATCAGCCCGAGCAATGCGCTCGACTTCAAAATGATCGCTAATCTCTCCGGGATCGGCGCCGGGCTTTCGAAGACTCTAGGCGCGGGTTCTGGCGGCATTCCCGTGGACGTGGGCGGTACGATGTCGAATCCAACCTTCATGCCCGATATGAAAGGAGTGGCCGGCGGGAAAGTGAAGGAACTGGTAAAGGGAGGCAAGAGTGTAGGCGGCTTAGGCGGGCTGCTCGGAAAGAAGCCGCACTAGGAGCTGCGCTAATCGGTTTTGCCGCCACCACGTGCCGCTGCGGCATTTGTGATCGGCGAAACTTCAGCGGACGCGGCGCAGCGCCGTTTCCACCGCGTGCGCTTCGAGTGCCTCCATGCCGTTCAGAATGGCGGAGATCACATTTTCGTCGCCCACCACGGTGTTAATCATCCCATGATAGAGGGCGCGTGTTGGCCACTCGGCGTTGAAGTAATGCTTGATGTAGGCACCGCGTTCGCGGTCGACATTGTCGACAAGATCCTCGGCTTCTTCGTGGCTTTTGCCGAGAGCGATGAGGCGGCGAAGTTTTTCATCCCTCGGGGCATAGGTAAAAACCCGAAAAGTATCTTCGCGGTCGCGCAGGAAAAACGGGCTGCCGCGTCCCACAACCACCGCATTCCCTTCGGCCGCAATGTTGCTCATGATCTCTTCCACCATGGTCATCATGCGATCCGTATCAAAGGCGCGAGAATTGGCGATGGCCATTCCGCGCTCGTAACTTCCGCGCCAAAATGCTTTCGCTAAGCGATAGAGTCGTCCGTCGACCCGTTCGTCGCAGAGCGCAACTGCTGATTCCGCCACCTGTGCGCGCTTGGCGATCTCGTACGTCAGTTGCTGGTCCCAGAGCTTCCAGCCCAGCCGGCGCGCCAGTTCGCAGGCGATGCCTCCGCCGCCACTACCGAATTCGCGCTCTACGGCGATCATGCGAAACATAGAGAAGATCCCTTCCGCGGTAGTCTTTCCTAGTGAACTTAGTGCACCACCATCCCGGCAGCCTTTGCTTTCTTGATAAGGAACACGCACGGTATCAAACAGGCGATCACGATTCCCAGCACCCAGAAGTTATCGATGTAGGCGAGCATGGTCGCTTGTCGAATCACGTTTCCCTGCAGCATCGCGTAGGCATGCTGCTGTGCGGAAGTACCTCCTGAGCCGGGACCGGTACCCGAAAAAATACCCGTCATTCCGCGCAACGCTGACTGGAAGCGCAGGTTTGCCGGGTTCAGCGTCTCCACCAGCTGCCCCTGATGAACCTGCGCGCGGCGAGCCAGGCCGGTGGTGACAAAGGAAATGCCAACGCTCCCGCCAATATTTCTGGCGAGGTTCATCAGGCCTGACGCAGCATTGTTCTTGTCGCGCGGCAATCCCGAATACGCAGCAGTATTAATTGGTACAAACAGGAAGGCCAACCCCATCGCCTGATAGACGCGCGCCATCATCACCGTACGAAAATCCACTCCCAAGTCGAAGGACGTCATATGAAACAACGAAAACGAGAGCATCGAGAGGCCGAAGAGCATGAGGTATCGCGGGCTGAAGCGCGAAAGCAGGAATCCGACAATCGGCATGGCCACCATGATGGTGAAGCCGCCCGGCATCAGCGCCAATCCGGACCGTGCGGCAGTATATCCAAGCATGGTCTGCATGAACAGGGGTAATAAAAGCGTACTGCCGAGCAACGCGAAGCCAAGCATGAACATCAGGAAGTTTGACGTCGCAAAAGACCGGTTGCGAAATAAATGCAAATCGATGATGGGATCTTTGTGATGCCACTCCCAGAATATAACGAAGATCAGCGAGACCACCGAGATCACGGTCAGCCAGAGAATGAAGGGTGATTCGAACCAATCGTCACGCTGGCCTTTGTCAAGGATGACTTGGAGCGTTCCCAGCCCGAGCGCAACGAAACCAAGCCCAGTGTAGTCGATGCGCGTTTCACTCAACTGGCGGCGCTTGAAGTAGGGAGGATCCTGGATGAGCCGCGAGGTCAGCAACAGTGAAATAATCCCGACCGGAATGTTGATGAAGAAAATCCAGCGCCAGGTGAAGTTGTCGGTAATCCAACCGCCAAGTGTCGGGCCGATAGCCGGTGCCATGACGACGGCGATGCCATAGACCGCGAATGCCATGCCACGTTTAGCGGGAGGAAAAGTATCGGCGAGGATCGCCTGTTCGCTCGGTTGCAATCCTCCTCCGCCCGCCCCTTGCAGTACACGGAAAAAAATCAGCATGCCCAGGTTGGGAGCGAGCCCGCAGAGGAACGAGCTGATGGTGAAGACGGCAACACAGCCCATGTAGAAATATTTACGGCCGACGATCGAAGAGAGCCATCCGCTCAGCGGGAGCACGATCGCGTTCGACACCAGGTAGGAGGTCAGGATCCACGTGCTCTCGTCCTGCCCGGCGGAAAGGCTGCCGGCAATGTGAGGCAGCGCCACGTTGGCGATGCTGGTATCGAGCACCTCCATGAATGTGGCCAGCGTAACCGTGAGCGCGATGATCCACGGATTAATCGCCGGACGCCATTCGGCGGCCTCGTTCATGGTGATGGCGGCAGCCCCCATTCTTAATAGCCCTACTTAATCCAGACCTTCGGGTCTACCGACATTCCCGGACGCAGTTCGTGATTCTTAATCTCACCTTTATCAAACACAATCTTCACCGGGATGCGCTGCACGACCTTCACGTAATTGCCCGTCGCGTTTTCTGGCGGCAAGAGGCTGAAGCGTTCTCCGCTCGCGCCGGCGAGCGAATCGACGTGGCCATTGTATTTCTTGCCGGTGGCATCGACAGAGATTTCCACGGCCTGGCCAGGCCTGATGTTTCTAAGTTGCGTTTCTTTGAAATTAGCGGTGACCCAGATATCGCTTTCATCGAGCGGAATGATCATCATCATTACCTGGCCAACCTGGACGTTCTGACCCACCTCGACGGTGCGATTGCTGACGGCTCCGCTGACGGGTGCGGTGATCTTCGTGTATTGCAGATTCAGCTCGGCCTGATCCAGCGCCGCCTTCTTTTGATTGGCCACGGCTTGGGCGGACTCGGCGCGTGCCCGGATAAACTTCATCTGTTGCGGGGCGTTGTTTGCGTTGCGCAGATCGGCGTTCGCCTGCTCCAGCTTGCTTTGGGCTTGTTTGATCTGCGCCGCAAGCGCGTCGGCATTGGCGCGGGCAGCTTGCAGGGTGGCGGCAGCAGATTGAGCGCTATCGACCGCCTGATCGTATTGCTGTTCTGAGATTTCCTGTTTGTCAATCAGAATTTTGTAGCGCGCGAGATCGTTCTGCGCCTTGGTGTTGTTCGCATCGGCCTGTGCAACCTGCGACTTAGCGGCTTCGAATTGCTGGCGGGCAGCGGCGATTCCGGCCTGCGCCATCGAGACTCCTGCCTGCGCGCCACTCACTTGGCTCGATGTGCTGACGTTGGTGATGGGAACATTAATACCGGCGGCAGACGCTTGCGCCTGCGCGTCGGCGTATTCGGCACGCGCCTGTTCGACAGCGACCTGGTAATCCGCCGGATCGATTTCCACCAGCACGGTTCCCTTCTCCACATATTGGTTGTCTTCGACGTTGAGACTGATGACATGGCCGCTCACGCGCGCGCTCACGGAGTTCACGTGGCCGTCAATCTGCGCATCGTCCGTCGATTCGTAGCTTCCGAGATAACGCCACAGGAAAAAAACCGCAACCAGCAACACCAGTCCGGCGATGATCAGTCCCCATTTCGTGCGCGGGCTGTTCAAGAATGCGGCGCGGCGCTGGTATCGGGCCTCGCTATCCGGAGGAGCCTGCGGTGCCTGGCCTTGTACAGGCGAATTTTGCTGGCCTTGCGGCGCCCGCGTTTCCGCCTGCGGATTAGGCTCGGCTACGACGCTGTTCGATTGCTCCATAATCTACTTCCCTTTCGACAAATATTCGCGAACGCCCTCTTCGGCGCGTCCGAGAGCGCGGGCAAAAGAAACCTTGGCCAAATTATGCATATACAAACTCGAAATCAAATTTTCGTGCGCGCTCGCCAGCGCTTCCTGCGCCTGCACTACTTCGAGATTGTCGGTGACGCCCGCCGAAAAGCGATCCTGCGATTGTGCCAATGCCTGTTCGGCGAGATTGACCGAACTCTGCGCGACCTCGACTTGATCGCCCGACGACTTGAGGTCGAGCAACGCGTTGCGGATATCCTGATCGATCTGAGCGCGTACGTCGGCCATCTGCGCCTGCGCCTGGCGCAAGGTGGCTTCCGCTTTCAAGACATCGCCGTGGACTTTTCCACCCTGAAAGATAGGAATATTTAATGTGCCGAAGAGGGCATAAGTGGGCAACACTCCACCGGGAGTGGTACCGATTTCGCCAAAATTCGCCGCTACATCGAGCGATGGATAGTAACCGGCGGTGGCGGCGCCGAGCTCCAGTTGCGCCGCGGCCAGCCGGTCATGCGCCGCCTTGTAATCGGACCGGAAAGAATACGCTCGCTGCACGCTAGTTTCGAGGTCAGGGATCGGAAACGCCTGATAGGGGCTCTTGTCGGCTAACTCAAATTCCTGACGAGTCGCGAGTCCAATAACCCGCGCCAGCGAAATCTTCTGCTTCGCGTAATCGCTCGTGGCCGCGATCAATTGCTGCTGGCGCGTCTGATATTCGACTTGGGCGCGAAGCGTATCAATTGCCGGAGCGACCCCCGCCTGCTGCTGCACGACTGCCTTCTTGTAGAGCGCCTTCGCTGTCTCCTCTTGCGCCTGCGCGGTTTCCACGCGAGCCGCGCCTGCGATCGCCTGGAGGTAGGCGTTGCCGGCAGCGAGCACGACTAAGTCGCGGGCATCTTTCAGATTGTACTGGGACACGCCTTCGCCGATGGCCGAGGATCGGTATTTCTGGATCGACTTCCAGTCGAAGACACGCTGCGTGGCTGAGGCGCGAACGTCAAAGTAGGAAAAAGGGCCGATAACCTTCGGGAAATTAGCGCCTGGGAAGAGCGAGCCGTTGAAGCCCAACGCCTGAAGGCTCAGTTTTTGCCTGACCTCCTGCACGTCACCGTTAATGTTGGGCAGCAGGTCGCTGAGCTTCTGCCATTTCTCCCCTCGCGCTTCAACGGTGTTGTATTCGGATAAAAGTCCGGCCAAATTCTGGCGCAACGCCCGCTCGATCGCATCGCTGAAGGTCAGTTGAAGAACGCCGGGAGTGGGCCTTTCCTCTGGCACGCTGCCAAAAACTGGGTTCTGGGCCGAAGTTTGAACTTGTGAGGGCACAAACTGCGGAGCCTGAACTGGCGCCGCCAGCGTAGAGCTGCCGCCTGAATCCGAGCTTGAATTGGACGGAGGAGTAGACGGACTGGACGCTGGAACTTGGCTGTAGAGCGCCACTGTAAAAATCCTGAGGCACCCGACCAGGAGGATAATTTGCGAAGCGAACGCGCAAAAGCGCATCGGACGGCGGGCAGGGCGGTTTGCGGAAGACATGCAGCCTGCGTTCTCTCCTCTACTAGACAAAAATTGTAAGCCCTTTGGATTCCTTTTCGCGCGCAAGTGATGCAAATTGTTGAAATAACTTGTGATCGGGGCGAAGTAACCTGTCTCTGCGCAAGCAGGACGCACGTTCGGGAGTGACTTTGGTCATCTTGTGTAACCCCGCCCCCAAAGGTCACTCTATGAATTGAGTCAAGCACTTGACCCCGGTCGGTAACCCCTTTAAGGAGCACTGCGCATGAGCGAACAAACGAAAGTGCCGGCCCAAGGATCGGACTGGACGCGTCTGCTCACCGATCCCGACCTGGTCAGCCATCTCGGTAAACTCTTGCAGACCTACCGCGAAGTGCCTGCCGAACAGCGCGAAACCGCATTGCTGCGAGCGATGCGCGAGATTAAAGACGCTGCCATAAAAGATCGCGAAGCACGAGAGCATGTTCCCGTCGCCGCCATGCCAGCGCCGCCAGCCGCGCTTCCCCGCCCCGAACCCATCGAGCCCGCGCCTCCCTTCGAACCAGACCTGTTCACGCCCATTCTGCAGTCCGATCGCCGGCGCTTTCAACGCATCAAATGCTATGTCGCGGTCGAGATTCACATCGAAGGTGTCTATGAGCCGGTCTGGGGCAATCTGGCGAATGTCGGCCGCGGAGGTTGCCTGGTTGAAACGTCCAGCGCAGTGCCTCCAGGCAAGGCCCTCGAGATCGGCCTCTGGGTCGCGAACGGCAAAATCTGGGTGAAGGGCGTCATAATCAACGGAGTAGCCACCCGCAGCGCCCCATCATACGGCGTGCGCGTAAAGTTCTCCGAACAGGAACTATCAGGCAAAGAACACCTGCGCGAGTTCCTCAAGTTCGTCGAGCACACCGCCCGCAAATCGCAGACCGGCAAGGCCTATGTGGCGCTATTAAAGGACTAAGCCGCGATCCTTTAGAATTAGCCAGGCCAGCAACTTTTCCCGCAGGGCGGGTTCGTTCTAAATGAGACTCAGCATGCCATCGCCTGTGCGCCGTCGCCGCTTCCTTGCGGCCGCCGTTTTGCTCGCGGCCGCCGCCATTACCGCGCAGACCGCCCTCGGCCGTAAGAAAGACAAGCCTGACACGCCATCTCCCCTGGACGACCAAAGGCGCGCCGTCCACGCCCTCAATCGCCTGACCTTCGGCCCACGCCCCGGTGACGTGGAGCAAGTCCGCCAGATGGGCGTCGATAAGTGGATCGACCTGCAACTCCATCCTGAGAAAATTAACGACTCCTCACTCGACGCCAAGCTCGCTGCGTTCCCCACGCTGCGCATGGGTACCAACCAGATCATAGAAACTTTTCCGCCTGAGCAACTCATCAGGCAGATCGCCGACGGCAAAGCCGCGCTGCCGCGCGATGCCATGCAGCGCGTCGTTTACGAGGCGCAGCTTCAGCGACTGGATGACAAAAAGGAAAGGAAACAAGAAGCCAAGGGCGGCGGGGATGAAGCGAGAAACGCATCGGTCACGAAAACTTCTTGTGTAGACACGACTTGTTCCTCGATGAATGCCGATGCCGCGCCAACCGCCGACACCGTCGAGACGCGTCGCCGCGAAGCTCGCCGCCGTGACAATCTCAAGACGCAAGAACTCGCCGACCTCGCTCCCGACGATCGCATGAAAGAAATCCTGGCGATGTCACCGGAGGATCAGATCGTGCTGGCCGCCGCACGCGGCGCCAAGGCCGACGCCCTGCTCGAAGGCCTGAATCCGCGTCAGAAAGAAACCGTTGAGGCGCTCAACAATCCGGAGCAGGTAGTAGTCAACGAATTGACGCAAGCCAAGCTGCTCCGCGCGATCTATAGTGAGCGCCAACTCGACGAAGTGATGACCGACTTCTGGATCAATCACTTCAACGTTTTTATCAACAAAGGCCAGGATCGCTATCTATTAACGAGCTATGAGCGCGACGCGATTCGTCCGCACGTGCTCGGAAAATTCGAGGATTTACTGCTCGCGACCGCAAAGAGCCCGGCGATGATGTTCTATCTCGACAATTGGCTGAGCGTTGGGCCAGATTCAGAAAACGCCCTCGGCATCGCGCCCAATGCACACGGCCACAATCATCCGCAAGGCCGCCCTAACAAGCGTAAGGCCGTTGGACTCAACGAAAATTATGGCCGCGAGTTGATGGAGTTGCACACGCTCAGCGTCAACGGCGGCTATACGCAAAAGGATGTCACCGAGGTGGCGAAGGTCTTCACCGGCTGGACGATCGATCCGCCACAAAAAGGCAGCGGCTTCCGCTTCGATCCGCGCATGCATGAGCCGGGAACCAAGATTGTTCTCGGACATCGCATCAAGGAAAAAGGTGAAAAGGAAGGCCTCGAGGTTTTACACCTGCTCGCGCGCAATCCGAACACCGCGCATTTCATTTCGCAGAAGCTGGCCATTCGCTTCGTCAGCGACAATCCCCCGCCCGCCCTCGTCGATCGCATGGCCAAAACCTACCTGAAAAAAAACGGCGACATCCGCGAAGTGCTGCGCACGATGTTCAAGTCGCCTGAGTTCTGGGCGCCCGAGGCTTACCGCGCCAAGGTGAAGACACCGCTTGAATTCGTAGTCTCAGCCGTGCGCGCCAGCGGAGCGAATGTCGACGACGTTCGGGCCCTCGTCGGCACGCTGAACAACATGGGCATGATGCCCTATGCGATGCTGCCGCCGACAGGCTATTCGATGAAAGCGGAGACATGGGTGAACTCATCCGCCCTCTTGGGGCGCATGAATTTCGCGCTCGGCTTGGCTGCGGGAAAGATACGCGGGGTCAAAGTCGACCCTGCCGGCTTGGTCGGAGGAACATCCTCTGCAGCCACTTCAGCAAGCGCGATGGCAGGTGCGTCGACAGACGCATCTACAAAGATAGTCGACGCCCGGCAAGCGTTGGCAGCCCTGGAAAATTCTCTGCTCGCAGGGGATGTCTCCACGCAGACGCACGATACCATCAGCAAACAATTGGAAGATCCGAAGATCAGCCAGCGGCGTTTGGATGACCCCAAGCGGCCGCCCAACGTGGCCGCAATCGCCGGCTTGATCTTAGGCTCGCCGGAGTTTCAAAGGAGGTAACTGTCAGTCGTCAGTTGTCAGTTCTCGGTCGGGATGACCAACTGAGAGCTGACAACTGATAGCTGAAAGCTGGTTTACCAATGTCCATCACTCGACGCATCTTTCTACGCAACGGAACATTGGCAGTGGTCGGCACCACGGCGCTGCCCAGTTTTCTTGCGCGCGCGGCCTTCGGCGCGGCCGATCCCGGCATTCGCAACAAGCGTCTGGTTGTGATCTTTCAGCGCGGCGCGGCCGACGGTCTCAACATCGTCGTCCCTCACGGCGAGCTGGGTTATTACGCCATGCGGCCGACCATCAATATTCCTAAGAAATCGGTGCTCGATCTCGACGGCTTCTTCGGATTGCATCCCGCAATGTCATCGTTTCAGCCGCTGTGGAAACAGAAGCACCTGGCCATCGTGCACGCCACCGGATCGCCCGACCCAACGCGCTCGCACTTCGACGCGCAGGATTTCATGGAGTCTGGCACGCCGGGCGTAAAAATCACGGACGACGGCTGGCTCAACCGAGCGCTGCGCGATCTTCCGGCGGATCAACTCTCGTTAGACAAGTCTGCCTTCCGCGCGATTGCGCTCGGCCCGTCGCTGCCGCGCATTCTCTCTGGCAAAGAGCCGGCGCTGGCGATCAATAATCTAAATGACTTCTCGGTAGGCGGAAAAAATCCGAACGCTGCCTCAAACACTTTCGAAGCCATGTACGACCACTCCGTCGACGCCGTCCTTCACGGCACAGGCGAGGAGACTTTCGATGCCGTCAAAATGCTCAAGGCGGCCGATCCCGCTCACTACACGCCGGCAGCGAATGCGAACTATCCCAAAGGGCGTTTCGGCGACAGCTTGAAACAACTGGCGCAGATGATCAAAGCCAACATCGGAGTGCAAGTGGCCTTCGCCGACATAGGCGGCTGGGACCATCACGTCAACGAAGGCAGCACGCAGGGACAAATCGCTAACGTCCTCGGAGATTTCTCGCGGGCGATTGCCGCATTCTGGACCGACCTCGGCGATCTCGGAGAGGACACAGTGGTCGTAACCATGTCCGAATTCGGCCGCACTGCGCGCGAAAATGGCAATCGTGGAACTGACCATGGTCATGCCAACGTAATGTTTGTTCTCGGCGGTCCGGTAAAAGGTGGTCGAGTCTATGGCCGCTGGCCCGGCCTTGATCAATCGCAGCTCTACGAAGGACGCGATCTCGCCGTGACCACCGACTTCAGGCTGGTGCTAAGCGAAGTCGTCTCCCGCTATCTCGGCAACAAGAATCTGAAAGAAGTGTTTCCCGGATTTGCAGGACAGCCGGATCAGTTTGTGCGACTGCTGGGATAATGCGAGGCTAGAGGTCAGAGGTCAGAGGTCAGAGGTCAGATTGCAGAGGTGAAAATCTAGGTTCTTACCTCTGCAATCTGACCTCTGACCTCTCACCTTTTTTCCTCACGCGCGGATCGGTGCTCCTACCCAAAGCGCGGGTTTCGGAAACCAATACCTTTTCAATCTCCTCTCGCAGCCAGCGATTTGCCGGATCATTCTCCACACTCTCGTGCCAGTACAAGTGCGCCTCCAGCCGCGGCGCTGGCAGCGGGAAAGGATACACACGATACGCGGCGCTCGTGCTAGGCGCTCCGGTATTGAACAGTTGCGCATGGCGCTCTGGCAGGGTCAGCAGCATGTCTGTGTTGCTGACCACCAGGCAGGCCGTTTGGTTGTGCTGGTTGCGTAGAAATATCTGGCGGCGAAGGCCCCGCCTGCTTAGCTCGATGTCAATCACGCTCGGGCCCTGACGGCGCGAGGAAACCTGAATGTGGCGCTGCTTCAGATAGGTCTCCAGGTCGAGTTTGTCCTTGATTGCAGGGTGATCGTGGCGGGCGACGACCACAAATGCCTCGTTCAGCAGCCACTTATGACGAATGCGATCGCTTACCGTCATTGGGATTTCGATGGCCAGGTCAACCGAGCCGCTGGCCAGTTCCGTTTCCAGGTCCCGGCGCCTGATCCTCACCGTCGTGATCGACATTCCTGGAGAAGCGTCTTTCAACCGTCGCAACAACGGCGGAAGAATCAGCGCTTCCGAATATTCCCACAGAGACAAATTAAAATTCCGGCGCGTATGCTCGGGGACGAAGTTGCGGCTTTGGCTGAGGTTCGTCTCCAGGATTTGCAGCGCCTGCCGCACCTGATCGATCATGTTGCGGGTGAAGGGCGTCGGCACCATGTGCGCGCCCTGGCGGACAAAGAGCGGGTCCTGGAGCAGATCGCGCAGCCTTTTTAACGCGTGGCTAATCGCGGGTTGCGTGAGGTTGAGTTGCTGGCCGGCGCGAGTAATATTGCCCTCGCGGTAGATGGCCTCGAGCACGACAAACAGGTTCAGGTCGACCTGACTTAAATGCACGCCGCATATATTACAGGATTCATAGGATTCATTAGGAGAATTCTGCTGTAGTCGCTAGGCTAGAGGTCCAGCGCAGTAAGCAAACGATTTCCTAGCGCGGAATCGCGCGATTTCCATGGATTTTTCCAGGTCGGCGAAAGCTCAGAGCTACGTCGAGCGCCTTACAGCGTTCATGCAAGAGCACGTCTTGCCGGCGGAGCCTGAGTATCACGCGCAGGTGCAGAATTCTGCCGATTGGAAAAGCTGGAAACAACCTGCGGTGATGGAGTCGTTGAAGGCTGAAGCGCGAGCCGCTGGCTTGTGGAATCTTTTTCTTCCCGACCATGAATATGGCGCGGGCCTCACCAATGTCGAATATGCGCCACTGGCAGAGATTACGGGGCGATCGCCGATTGCTCCGGAGGTTTTCAACTGCAACGCTCCCGACAGCGGCAACATGGAAGTGCTGGTGAAGTATGGTTCGGCGGCGCAAAAAGAACGCTGGCTCAGGCGGCTGTTGGCGGGCGAAATTCGCTCGGCGTTCTGCATGACTGAACCCGGCGTCGCTTCTTCGGATGCCACGAATATGCAAGCTACCGCCGTCATCGAAGGCGACCACGTCGTCCTCAACGGGCTGAAGTGGTGGAGCTCGGGAATTGGGCATCCGCATTGTCGCTTGCTGATCTTCATGGGCGTCAACGAACCTTTCGCGGCGAAGCATCGGCGGCATTCGATGGTGCTGGTGCCGCGCGACGCTCCGGGCGTTGAGATCGAGCGCATGGTTCCGGTGTTTGGATCTTATGATTCGCCCTTCGGTCATGGAGAGGTGCGCTTCACCAATGTGCGCGTGCCGGTCGACAACATTATTGCGGGACCGGGACGCGGTTTCGAAATTGCGCAGGGACGGCTTGGTCCAGGTCGCATTCATCACTGCATGAGAACTCTGGGGGCGGCCGAACGCGCGCTTGAACTTTTGTGCCAACGCTCGTTGCAGAGAGTAGCCTTCGGCAAGCCGCTGGCGGAGCTCGGCGGCAACGTCGATGTGATTGCCAACGCGCGCATCATGCTGGAGCAGGCGCGCCTGCTCACTCTTAAGGCCGCCTGGATGCTCGATGAAGTCGGCGCGAAAGGCGCGCGCAGCGAAATTTCTCAGATCAAAGTCGTGGTTCCGAATATTGCCTTGCAGATTATCGATCAGGCCATTCAGATGCATGGAGGCGCTGGCGTCTCTCCCGATTTCCCGCTTGCCGACATGTTTGCCACGATTCGCACCCTGCGCATCGCGGACGGTCCCGATGAAGTGCACCGCGCCTTGATCGCCAAGCTGGAGCTGAAGAAATACAAGCCCAAGTGCGTGGCCTCGACCTGACCACTGGCAAGACCCGTCATGCCCCGTGGAGGCTCCGGCCCAAACGGCGCAACCTTATCCTTTCGCTCGGGCGCGAAATGCCGGTCGAGAACCCACGTCTTATCTTCAAAAAGCTAAGGAGCAGACTGAAATGACTTCACCATTGCTGGGCGAGTTCATGGGAACAATGGTTTTGATTCTGCTGGGAAACGGTTGCGTAGCTAACGTTCTGCTCAAGCACTCCAAGGCTCACGGCTCGGGGTGGATCGTCATCACCACAGGCTGGGCATTTGCCGTGATGTCGGCCCTGTTCGTCGCCATCGCATGCGGCAGCAGAGAAGCCAACATCAACCCCGCAGTCACGCTTGGACTCGCCGTCATCAGTGGCGACTATTCCAAAGTTGTGTCCTACTCGCTGGCGCAGATGTTGGGAGCGTTTGTGGGGGCGATACTGGTCTGGATCCACTTCGGACCGCACTGGAAGCAAACCGAGGAGCCCGAGACGAAACTCCTGTGCTTCTGCGGCGTGCCGGCGATTCGCAACCTGCTGGCCAATACGGTCAGCGAAATCATCTGCACGTTTATTCTTGTCTTTGTCTCGGGAGCGATTTTTTCGCAAGCGCTGATTTCGTCCGGCTGGGTTGGAATTGCCGGGCCCTACCTGATCGGCTGCCTGGTTTGGGGTATCGGACTTTCTCTGGGAGGAACCACCGGCTATGGCATGAATCCCGCCCGAGACCTGCCCACACGCCTCGCCCACACCGTCCTTCCAATTGCCGGAAAGGGGAGTTCGGATTGGAGCTACGCGGCTGTCCCCTTCTTTGGCCCGCTCATCGGCGCCTCGCTGGCTGGCTTGTTCATACGCTTTCTACACTGGTGAGCGGATCAGCTTGCTGTCCCGTCAGTTCGCGACCTGGCATAAGCACGGCACGCGACATTTGTGGCCGGAATTCCCTGACGCGGTCAAATGGCGTCGAGGGTGTAGGGATCCTTCGACTCCGCAGAACGATCCGCTTCGCGAATCATTCTGCTCCGCTCGGGATGACAGCGTAGATTTACTAGCGCCCGCTGAACTTCGGCGCGCGTTTCTCCAGAAAGTGCGCCACGCCTTCCTTGAAGTCCTCGCTTCGGAGACTTGCCACCATCTCCACCACGGAAAGATCAAAGGACTCCGCCAAAGTTTGGAACATTCCCGCGTACACCTGGCGCTTGATCACGCCCATGGAGCGGGGGCTGACGCTCGCTGCCAACTTGGCGGCCTGATCGTGAATAGCAGCGGCGAAACCCTCTTGGGGAAACACGCGGTTGACCAGCCGCAGATCCAGTGCTTCGGAGGCGGTGATGGTGCGGGCGGAGAACAACAAATCCAGAGCATCGGACAGACCGACGATGCGGGGCAACATCCAGGCCAGGCCGTACTCCGCGATCAGCCCACGCTGTGCGAAGACCGTGCTGAAGCGCGCATTTTCCGCCGCCCATCGCAGATCGCAGTAGAGTGAGATGACGAAGCCGAGGCCGACCGCCGGTCCATTAATAGCGGCGATCACGGGTTTCGCGACGCCGAGAAAATAGGAATACTTGCGCTGAAAATCCGGCCGTAGTCCTTCCCGCGCGACGTCCCCGGACTGAATTCTGCCGGCGACATCTTCGGGCAGGCCCTGAGTAGCGACGGCGTTCAGCAGCGACATGTCCGCGCCGGCGCAAAATCCACGGCCCGCCCCGGTTAACACGATCACGCGCACATTCTCGTCGCGCTCCGCCTCCTCTACCGCGGAGCGCACTTCCCGTTCCATGGTCGCGGTCCAGGCGTTCAGTTTGTCCGGACGATTCAGCGTGATGGTTGCGACTCGATCCGCGACTTCGTAGATCGTTTCCTCCGTCGGCATCCGAGTGCCTCAGAACGAGAAGCGCACGCCCAACTGCACTTGCCTCTTCGGGAAGGCTGAGGTGAAGGCCAATGGGGTGCTTGATGAGACGGTGCCTCCTCCGGCTAGGGCTGTACCTGGCTTCATTCCCTTCACGTTGAAATTGGTGAAACCAGGTTCGAAACCGAAGAGTGGGCTGACTTCGTTGTTTACGCTCGCGTAGTTGGTGCGGTTCGGGATGTTGAAGCCTTCGGCGACGAACTGGATGTTCGACTTCTCGCCTATCCTGTGGGCCCAGGTAAGGCGCATGTCGAAGTTGATGTAGTCGGGGCCGAGGCCGGTATCGCGCGGAGCGCCTATGGGGCGCTCGTTGGTGACGTGATTGTTGCCGTTGACCTCGCCCCCAGCGAGCAGATTGAAGGGATGTCCGCTGTGGGCCTCAAAGATCGGGGACAATTGGAAGCCGGAGAGGTAATTCTGTCTCCATGGGCTGTTGATCACGGCCGCGATCACAACTTTGTGGCGTTGATCGAATTCGGAGAGGCTGCGATCGAGGTTGATGTTGGTGGGATCTTGCGGGCCGTAGTCGGAGTTGTAGTCGGTAGAGGTGTCGATCGCTTTGCTATAGGTGTAGTTGCCGAACAACGTGAATTGGTCGCTAAAACGCTTCTTGACTTCGACGATTCCGCCTTCATAAACAGCATAGGCGCCTGAGGTGTATTGGTTGTTCTGGACGATCAGCGGATTTACGAAACATTGAATCGTATTGCATGGCTGCCCCTCGATCCCACCTAGTGGATCCGCGGTGAAACCGGTTATCGGGTCTGTCGTGTTCCAGTTTCGATAGGAAACCTGCTTGCCATTAGCCAGAGTTACGGTGCTGATGTTGTCCACGGCCAAGTCATTGGTGTCGATGGCAACCGGCAGTCTCTGGGTGTGGGTGTAGATTCCGCTGAGAGAAATGGAGAAGCCGGTTCCGATCTCACGCTCGATGCCGAAGGAGGCCTGCTGGGCTATCGGCGGACGATAGCCGGGCTGATTGACGAATATCACCTGCAGTGGCGAGAGTGGGCCGCCGTTGGTTACATCGATACCAACTGGCTGGGATCCTGTAAATGGGCCAGCTACGGCGGCGGGCGTGACGCATGCATTGTTGCCTGCGGTCGGAGTGGTGCACTGAATCAATCCCTCGGCGAAGAGGGTCTGGAAAATAGTTGCCGAGCCGGCTATGCCGAGCACCGGAACCCCGTTAATGCCATCGGCGTAGATGGAAATTTCCCGTTTGCACGGGTTGGTGCCGGTGCCGGGGATGATCGGAGTGCCGAACTGCGAGACTCCACAGATGGCGGTGACGTTTGCGACCTGGCCGGCTGGTGTGCTGTTCTCGACCGCGGCCCGGCCCGGGCCGAGGACTCCTAGGCTCAGGTCGACATCCGGAATCTGAGCGTCGACCGGGCCGTAGAAGATTCCGTAGCCGCCGCGAATCACAGTCTTGTGGTCTTTGAAGGGATCCCATGCGAAAGAAACACGGGGACCGAAATCCTTGTAATAGGTGGTCAAAGGGGCGAACTGCGTGTCGATTTCGTAGCGCAGACCGTAGTTCAAGGTGAAGTTCGAGGTCATCTTCCAGGAATCCTGCGCGTACAAGCCAGTCAGAGGTCGGGCGTAATAGCCGTAGGTGGGATCTCCGAAGCCCTGCTGGTAAATTTCAGGCAGGCCTAGACTTGCCCCTTGCAATGAGCTGAGAGAGGCGCCTGCGAGCTGCGGACTGAGCGCGCTTCCGGGGAGGTCGCCGAAGACCCAGCGGCCGGGGAAGAAGGTATGCGACTCGGTGTGATTGCCGCGGAGGAGTTCGTAGCCTCCGAACTTGAAGGTGTGACGACCCCGAATGATGGTGAAATTGTCGGCGAATTCGTAGCGGCGCAGGATGGTGAAGTTGGGGACGAAGATATTGGTGCCGATATTGTTGATGAACCCTGGAATCTGGAGGCCGGCTTGGGCGGGCTCATTCGGAATCACGTTGAAGCTGTTGTAATCCCACTGCACGCGCGCCTCGTTCTGGGCGCGTGCGCTGAACTGATGATACCAGGCGACTTGAAGATTACTATCGTAGGTGTGGATGGAGCTTCCCGCGGAGTAAGCAGTGAGCGACTGCACATCCGGCGACTCTTCAAGATCGTGCCCATAACGGTAGGTTAGAGAGAGGTCGTTGCTCGCATCAAAGTGGTGATCCAAGCGGCCGGAGGCGAGATATTCGCGGGTATCGTAAGCAAAGACTCCGCCCTGGGTTTCGAACTGGTTTACCAGGAAGGAATTCAAGCCTTGCTGAATCGTGTTGAGACCCTGGCCCGGAATGACCGAGAGAGCGCTCTGGAGGGCATAAGCGCATTGGTATCCCAGCAGGGTTACACCGGTGAAGCAGGTTACGGGCGCCGATGAAGCAGCGAGCCCGGTAACAATCACCTGCTGCTCATACCTTGGATCAGTTGGCGCAAAAGGGTTGCTGGTTGCAGTCGGGGAGGGTCCAGCGAAGATCGAACTGTCGGTCAAAATGGGAACTGAATTCTGCGAGTTCTGGCGCAGACCTTCGAACGAGGCGAAGAAGAAGGTTTTGTCTTTCGAAATGGGGAAGCCTATGTTGGCGCCGTACTGCTGGCGGCTGAGCGAATTCTTGATCGGAGTGCCGACAGAAGTGGTGTTAAAAGTAGAGCCGGGCGACAGGGCGGAGCTGAAGGCGAACGGGTCGCGGGCATCCATGGCATCATTCCGGAAAAATCCATAGAGCGAGCCATGCACACCGTTGGTGCCGGACTTGGTGATGATGTTGATCGAAGCGCCCGTGGCCGCTCCGAGGTCAGCGCCATAGTTGCTACGATTGATTTGAAATTCCTGGACGGCATCCTGGTTGACGGTGAGGCGCACGCCGCCGCTGTCGCCCGAGGTTTCGCCACCGTCGATGGTGATGCTGTTGCCGCGGCCGTTGCTGCCGTAAAAGGACAGGCCGCTTTGCGGAGTTTGCTTAACTCGAAAATCCTGATCGCCGGCAAGGCGCGTGGAGTCGGCAACGCCGGGCGCGAGCAAGGTGAAGGTGAGGTAATCGCGCCGGTCAATCGGCAGATCGGCGATGTATTGCTGATTGATGGTATCGGCCTGGCTTCCTCGCTCGGTTTCGACTACGGGCGGCTGCCCAGTCACCTCGACAACGGTCGCGACCTTGGAGAGGTTGAGCTTGAAATCGGAAATGACGGTCTGGCCTACAGCGACAATCACGCTTTTCCGAATCTCGGTGGCGAAGCCGGCCATCTCCACTTTGACATCGTAGGTCGCGGGGGAGAGTCCGGCGATGCGGAATTGGCCGGTGCTATCGGTCGCCGTGGTGCGATTGAAGCCGGTCTGGGTATCGACCACGCTGACGGTGGCTTTGAGCATAACGCTGCCGGCGGAATCGGTGACGGTCCCTGTAATCTGGCCAGAGGTGCCCACGCCTTGCGCCCCAGCGAGTAGAGTGGCTAGCAACAGGCACGCGAGGATGGGTGCGATTCGACGCATCATTAAATCGATCGTCGAATCGATGGATGCGTGAACATCGAAAGTGTTTGGTTGAGATCTCATAGTCTCCCTGCCTTACAAGGCTTGCGTCATGGCAAAGTGGGACGGCGGCATTCTATCAGCAAAAGACACAGGTGCTTCCGACGTATCGACCTCACGGTCGGAATATTTGCGCGTTTCTTGGATTTTTGTATTTGGTCCAGTGAATGAGACGAAAAGAACTCCCCGCGCTCCTGCCGCTTCAGGGCGTCGAATCTCATGATGGGCGCGAGCGTATCTGTGTTCGCGTAATTCATCAAATGAATTATATTGATGATCCAGTATGCTTGTGGGGAATGCTTGCAAATACGCAAGTAAATACGCGGTGAACGCGATCCCAGTCGGAGTTTTCATGGTTGGCTGAATGGGTTCACCTCGGAATTGGAGGAGAGAAAATCCAGGATGGCGCGGTGAGCGGCTTCGGTCTGGTCGGTGGTAAACAAATGACTCGCGCGCTCGAGCAGGACTAATTTTGCGTTGGGGATGCGCTCGGCGATTAATTTTCCGTTGGCGGGAGGCACCAGGGCATCGGACGTACCGTGAATGACCAAAGTGGGGGCCTTGATTTCGCCGAGCCGATCGTAGCTCTGCCACGCGAGAATTGCCTGCAATTGCGCCATGTAACCGGCGTGAGTGGGGAGGCAGCGGCGGCGAATGGCGACATCTTCTTCGACTTTGTCTCGCGGCGTGGCCGCGTCGTAGATGTAGGGGAGGATGGCTTCGCGCGATTGCTCAAAGGTCATGCCGCGAGCGAAAAGGATGTCGGTGACTTTTTTCTCAGCGCGCACGGCGGATGGGCCGCCGGGCGAGGTGCAGCCGAGAATGAGTGCGCGGGTTCTTTCCGGATATTGCAGAGCGAATTCCTGAGCGATCATGCCGCCCATGGAAACTCCGAAGACGTGAGCACGGGAAACGCCGGCGGCATCGAGAACGGCGGCGGCATCGGAGGCCATGGTGGCGATCGAATAAGGGCCGGGAGGAACGTCGCTGGATCCTACGCCTCGATTGTCGAAGGCGATGGTGCGGAAGTGTTGTGAGAGAACGGGGCGCGTGCGATGCCACAGGGCTGAGGGGTAGCCCAGGCCCATGATGAGCAGCAGGGGAGTTCCCTGCCCTTCTTCATCCCAATAGATATTGGCGGATTGATTGTTGTTGAAGGACATGGGAGAGCGCGTCCCCTAATTTACTTTCAGCATGAGTTTGCCGTTGTTCTCGCCTTTGAAAAGCCTGAGCAAAGTTTCGGGGAAGGTTTCCAGACCTTCGACGATGTCTTCGCGGGATTTTAGCTTGCCGGCGGCCATCCATGCGGCCATTTCCGCTCCGGCTTGGGGATGGCGGTCGACGTAGTCGAACACCAGCATGCCTTTCATAGAGGCGCGATTGACCAGCAGAGACATGTAGTTGCTTGGGCCGGCGACGGGGGCGGTGCTGCAGTATTGAGAGATCGCTCCGCAGATGACGATTCGAGCGCCGCGTGCCAGGTTGGCGAGGGCGGCCTCGAGAATCGTGCCGCCGACGTTGTCGAAATAAACGTCGATGCCCTTGGGGCAGTGTTGGCGGAGTGATTTGCGCACATCTTCCGACTTGTAGTCGATGGCGGCGTCGAAACCGAGTTCTTCGACGATGTAGCGGCATTTCTCGGGACCTCCGGCGATGCCGCTTACGCGGCAGTTTTTGATTTTGGCAATTTGGCCGACGATGGCGCCGACGGCTCCGGCGGCGGCGGAGACGACGACAGTGTCTCCGGGCTTGGGCTGGCCGGTGTCGAGCAGGCCGAAATATGCGGTCATGCCGGTCATGCCGAGGACGCTGAGATATTTGGGCAGCGAAACGATTGATGCGTCAATCTTCCTGACTCCACCGCCGTCGGTGATTGCGTACTTCTGCACGCCGAATACTCCCGAGACGTGATCACCTACGGCGAAGCGCGGATTGCGAGAGGCGGTGACGACGCCGAGGCCGAGAGCGCGCATGACCTCTCCGATGGCGACGGGCGCGACATAGGAGCGCGCTTCGTTGACCCAACCGCGCATGGCGGGGTCGAGCGAGATGTAGAGGACTTGAACCTGAAGCTCGCCGTCTTTCGGCTCGGCGGCGGGTTCTTCGACGTAGGTCCAGTCGGTGCGTTTAGGCATTCCTACGGGACGCGCGGCCAGGAGAAACTTGTGATTGGTTAGGGGCATGGTGACTCCTTTGTATTCTCGCGACGTAATAATTGCGCGGCTCAGACTGTGTAACGTTCGTTCGCGAGCAGCCTTTGCGCAATCTGGCGGCGCAATGCAATTGCATTGACTGGGTCGTGGGTTGCGTGTTGGCGCAGGCGTGAAAGATTGCGGCGCAGTTCGTCGCCTTCGGCGCAGGCGCTTAGAACTGTTCTCGACGCTTGTTCGATGCGGGCCATCGCATCCCGCAGGTAGATAGCCGTGGCATCGGCGGCGTTTGCACCGGTGCCGGACGCGCCCAGTTTGCGGCTGCGGAGGAGCGCCGACTCCATCGCGAAGACTTCCATGATGATGTCGGAGAGATTCATGATGATCTCTTGCTGCTGCTCGAGTTTGTCGGCGTATTTCTGGTGCGCGATTCCGAGGGTGAGCAAGGCGATTTTTTTTGCGCTGTGGACGAGATTCATTTCTGTTTCGTTTGTATGCGCGTGCTGCGAATCGGTTTGGTTAAGGACGGCGCGGGCGGCTTCGAACAGCGGCAAAAGGCCGCGGGACGCGCGTTTCAGCGGCATGCCGGTGATGACCAGGCGATTGATTTCGCTGGTGCCTTCGAAGAGACGGTTGATGCGCGAATCGCGATAGGCGCGCTCGACAGCATAGTCGTGATGGTATCCGTAGCCGCCGTGGATTTGAACGCCTTCGTCGACGACATAGTCGAGCATCTCGGAAGCATAGACTTTAACCATGGAGCACTCGGCGGCAAATTCTTCGATGGCTTTGAGTTCCTGGTTGGGATCGCCGGTTGCTGCGCCGTGCATTTGATTTTCAATCAATCCGACGACACGCCAGGTCATCGACTCGGCGGCGAAAATGCGAATGGCCATTTCGGCGAGCTTGTGCTGAATTGCGCCGAAGTCGGCGATGGACGCGCCGAAGGCTTTGCGCTGCTTGGCGTATTTCAGACAAATCGCGAGGACGTTTTTCGCGGCGCCTACACCGGCAGGGCCGAGTTTGAGGCGGCCGATGTTAAGAATATTGAAGGCGATGACGTGGCCGCGGCCAATTTCTCCGAGCACGTTTTCTACGGGGACGGCGACGTTGTCGAAATAAACGGCAGTGGTGGAACTGCCGGTGATGCCCATCTTGTGCTCTTCAGCGCCGCTACTTACGCCGGGAAAGGCACGCTCGACCAGGAAGGCGGTGAATTTTTCACCGCCAACTTTCGCGAATACGGTGAAGAGATCGGCGGCGCCGCCATTGGTGATCCACATTTTCTGGCCGTTGAGGATGTAATGTTTGCCGTCGGGCGCGAGGTCGGCGCGGGTGCGCGCGGAGAGCGCGTCCGAGCCGGCGAGAGGCTCGGTGAGCGCGTAGGCGGCGAGCAGCTCGACCTTCGCGAGTCTGGGCAAATATTTTCTCTTCTGCTGTTCATTGCCGAAGTAGACGAGCGGCAGCGTGCCGATGCCGGTGTGGGCGGAGTGCCAGCCGCCGTAGGAACCGTCGCGACCGAGACGTTCGGAGGTTACCATGAGCGAGGGGAGATCCATGGCCATGCCGCCGTATTCTTCGGGGATGGTCATGGCGGTGAGGCCGAGGTCGACGGACTTGCGCAGCACACTGAGCGCCAGGCCGGGCTTTTTGTCGCGAATCGCGGGCAGATTGGGCTCGACTTCATTGGCCCAGAATTCATCAACCATCCTGCCGACGGCGAGGTGTTCATCGGTGAGATCTTCTGGTGTGAAAATATCGTGAGGCGTCGAGTCTTCGATCAGAAACGCGGTTCCTTTGGTTGTCTTGCGCGGGGTATCTGTTAGTGTGGTCATGAAATACTCCTATGCCGGCTTTTGAAATTGAGAATCTGAAATCTTTGAAACAGTACGAGGGACGGGAGTTCCCAGCGACTGACTGGTTCGTTATCAGCGCGGAGCGCATCCAGAAATTTGCCGAAGCGACGGAAGATTTTCAGTGGATTCACACGGACGCAGAACGGGCTCGGCGCGAATCGCCATTCGGCGGCGCCATTGCTCACGGCTTCTTGACTCTTTCGCTGCTGAGTTACTTGGTGAAACAGGCGCTGCAAGTTCGAACGGGCGTCGCGATGGGCGTCAACTATGGGCTGAATAAGGTTCGCTTTCCTTCGGCAGTGCGCGCGGGATCGAAGGTTCGAGCCTGCGTGACTCTGCTTTCGGCGAGGGAGTCGGTGGGATTTGTCGACGTGCTCTTTCTTGTACGCGTCGAAAGTCAGGGCGCCGATGGTGAACCTTCCGCTAAGCCCTGCTGCGTTGCCGAATGGCTGGTTCGCTATTACGCGAAGTGAGCGGCAATTCATATCGTCTCGCTTTCGGCGGTGAGCCAGGAGGCGCGCATTAGAGTGTGAATTCTCTGCGGCAGCACTGCGAAACGTTCGTCCTGGGTTAATCCTTGGGCGTAGCGATAGTAGATTTGCTGAATGATGACGGCCACTTTGAAGCGGGCAAACGCTAGATAGAAAATTGTGTCGCCAGGATCGCGGTTAGTGGCGCCTGCATAGCGCTCGACTAATTGAGCGCGGGTGAGTGCGCCAGGAAGGTTCGTCGGCGCGCTTCGAATTTCCTGAAAGTCTTCCGGGTCGTGAGCGTCGGTCCAATAGGCGAGCGCCGTTCCCATGTCGGTGAGCGGGTCGCCGATGGTGCACATTTCCCAATCGAGAACGCCAACGATTTTGGTCGGGTCATTGGGATCGAGGACCAGGTTGTCGTATTTGTAGTCGTTGTGGATCAGTGCTGATTCGTGAGTTGCCGGCATTCGCGCGAGCAGCCATGGGGAGATGCGCTCGACTTCAGGCAGGTCGTGGGTTTTTGAATTGTGGTAGCGCTCGATCCAACCCTTGACCTGGCGTTCGAGATAGCCCTGCGGCTTGCCAAGATCGGCGAGGCCGATTGCGGCGTAATCAAGGCCGTGGAGGCGAGCCAGGTTGTCGATGAATGCCTCGCTCAGGCGGCGCGCGGTCTCGGGCGGAAATGGCACGCCGGGCGGGGGATCGCGGCGAATGATCAGTCCGCGAATCGGCTCCATTAAATAGAAGGGCGCGTTCAGAATCGAGGGATCATCGCAATAGAGGATCGCTTTCGGCGCGAGCGGATAGGCAGTGTGCAGTTTCGAGAGCACGCGAAATTCGCGAGCCATGTCGTGCGCGGCGCGGACTTTGCTTCCGAACGGTGGGCGTCGCAGGATGAGCTCGCGGTTTCCGAGACGCACCAGGTAGGTGAGATTGGAATGGCCGCCGGGAAATTGTTCGACAGTGACTGGGCCAGTGTTGCCAAGGTGCTCTCGCAGAAATGGCTGCAGGCGGGCGATGTCGAGCTCTTCGCCCGCTCTTACCGTTCCGGCTTGATCGCTGAGTGCCACCATAATTGCAAATCCTGGTTCAAATTCCCATTGACTAGCGGTACGTGAGTAGCCCGTCGTCGAGATGCGGATGCGCGTTGAATGTGCTCAGGGTGAAGCGTTCGCCTGATGCTAGAAATTCGCTGAAGGAAGCGTTGCGCGACATCCAGGTCATTTGCAGCGCGTCTTCGGCGGAGAGATGCAACGCACGGCGCATGGCCGCGCCGATCGGGCCGGCGGACGTGAAGACTACCGCGGTCGCTGATGGCGGAGTGTCGCGTATTATCTGCGCCAGGCCACGCTCTACTCGTAGACAGAAATCATTCCATGATTCGACGCCGGGGGCGCTGATTTCTCCGGCTACCCACTTGCTGATTACGGCTTCGAATAGTTTCTGGAAAGTTTTGCGACGGTCGGCATGGTCGGTCGCAGCTTCGTAGGCGCGGCGCATTTCTTTAATTTCGAGATTGTCGCGGAGCAGTTGCGGAAGGCATTCGCGCAGCACTGCTTCGGCTTGATATTCGTCGAATTCGTTCATGACGTTTGGCTCTCGAAAGGCAAGACCAGCGCTGCGATAGGCTTCACCCACCACGCGAGCCGTTTCTCTCTGGCGCGTGCGCGGGCCGGAATAGACTTCGTCGAAAACCACGCCACGGCGCGACCAAAACTGCCCGAGCAATCCGGATTGCGCTTGGCCGTTTGCGCAGAGCTTGTCATAGTCGTCTCCGAGAAAGTTCGCTTGGCCGTGGCGCACCAGAATGATTTGGCTCATGCGCGAAGAGCAATCTCGGGGGCTTGGGATTCTTTATCGAAATCGGCGAACGTCTTACCGGCTTGCGCGAGGCGCTTCAGCAGAGGGGCCGGCGTCCAGAGTTCTCCATGCTGCTGATTGAATGCGCAAATGCGCTCGTAGACTTTTTGCAATCCGACGGTGTCGGCATACCACATGGGGCCGCCGCGATAAGCGGGAAATCCATAACCGTTGATATAGATGACATCGATATCGACGGCGCGCAACGCGTAACCTTCTTCTAGAATACGCGCGCCTTCATTGACCAGCGCGTAGATGCAGCGATCGACTATTTCGGCTGCTGAGATTTGGCGCTGCGGAATTCCTTCCTCCGCGCTCCATTGACGAACCAGAGCGGCGCCCTCGGGATCGGGCGTTGGACGGCGGTTTTCGTCGTAGAGGTACCAGCCGCGCAGAGTCTTCTGGCCGTATCGCCCCATTTCGCAAAGGCGATCTTCGGCGAAGGGTTGACGGATTCCTGGTTTTTCGAGATGACGATATTCTTTGCGGATGCGCCAGCCGACGTCGAGACCGGCGAGATCGCCGGTCGCCATTGGGCCCATGGCGCAGCCGAAATCTACTAGCGCCTGATCAACCGTCTGCGCATCCGATCCTTCCTCAATGAGGAACTGGGCCTCCCGGCGGTAGGGACCGAACATGCGATTGCCAACGAAGCCGCGGCAGTTCCCCACCAGCACTCCGATCTTGCCAAGTTTCTTGGAGAGTTGCATGCAGGTGGCGATGACTTCTTTGCTCGACTTTTTTCCGCGCACAATTTCGAGCAGGCGCATCACGTTGGCCGGGCTGAAGAAGTGGGTGCCGATTACGGATTCCGGGCGCGACGTGGCGCTGGCGATCTCATCGATATCGAGAGTCGAAGTGTTGCTGGCCAGAATCGCGCCTTTTCGGCAGACGCGATCAAGATCGGCGAAAATGGTTTTCTTTAGCGCCATGCCTTCAAAGACCGCTTCCACCACCATGTCTACGTCGGCGAACGCGCCGTAGCTGAGGACGGGAGTGATGAGGCGGAGGCGCTCGTCGGCGAAGGCTTGTGTGATGCGTCCGCGCTGGACTGATGTGGCGTAGTTCTTTTTTATTTTGTTGAGGCCCTGTTCGAGCGCGGCTTCGTCGACATCTTTGAGCAGGACGGGGATGCCAGCGTTGGCGAAGACCATCGCGATGCCTCCGCCCATGGTTCCGGAACCGACTATTGCGACGCGATTGATGGGAAGCACGGGCGTTTCTTTGGGAATGTCAGGAATCTTGGCGACTTCGCGCTCGCCGAAAAAGACGTGGATGAGGGCCTTTGATTGATCGGAGAAAAGGCATTCGGTGAAAAGTTTTGCCTCGGCCTCGCAACCCTGGTCGAAAGGAAGCTTGGTAGAGGCTTCGACGGCGTCGATGGCCGCCAGCGGAGCGATCAGGCCACGCTGCTTCTTGCGGGCGGTGTCGCGGGCGGCGGAAAAGATTGCCGCGTTCTCGGCGGCTGTTCCCCGCTTGTCGGAACGCTCGCGTGTTTTGGGCGCGGGCTGGGCGGCGATTTCGCGCGCGAAGGCTACGACTCCGGCTAGGAGGTCGCCATCGATTAAGCGGTCGATGAGTCCGAGGGCTGCTGCGTCGCGCGCGGAGACGGGCTTGCCTTCGGCGCACATCTCGACTGCTTTGGCGATGCCTACTAAGCGCGGCAGACGCTGGGTTCCACCGGCTCCGGGAATGATGCCGAGCTTTACTTCGGGCTGGCCGACTTGCGCGGAGGGCGATGCTACTCGGTAGTGGCCGGCCATGGCTAGCTCGAGGCCGCCACCGAATGCCTGCCCGTGAATTGCCATTACTACGGGCTTCGCGCTGTCCTCGATTTTAAGAAGCAGCGGGAGCAGGCTGCGGCGCGGACCGCCGGCGGTCATCTTGCCGAATTCTTTGATGTCAGCTCCGGCAACGAAGGTGCGGCCGGCGCCGATGACCACTGCCGCTTTCACAGCGGGATCGCGATTGACTTCATCGATTGCAGCGCCTATGCCTTCGGGCACACCGGGGCCGAGAGCGTTCACGGGCGGGTTATCGATGGTGACGATGGCTATGTCATTGTCCTTTGTGAGCTTCACTAAATTGGTCGTTGCTAAGTTATTCATTGGGCGATTTCCGTTTGATATTTTTTGCGTAATTCTCTTTTCAGGACTTTGCCGGTTGCGGTTTTGGGCAAGACTTCGCAGAACTCAATCAACTGCGGACATTTATAGTGGGCGAGGCGGGCGCGGCAAAATTCGATCAATTCGACGTCGCTTACTTCGCTGCCGGGTTTTAGAACCACCACGGCGCGGGGGACTTCTCCCCATTTCTGATCGGCGGCGGGAATAACGGCAGCTTCGTAAACGGCGGGGTGAGCTAGCAATGTTTTTTCGACATCGAGCGAGGAAATATTTTCTCCGCCGCTCACGATGATGTCTTTTTTGCGATCGACTATGCGGATGTATCCATTCTGCTCGATTACGGCCATGTCGCCGGTATGAAACCAGCCGCCGCGCATGGCTTCTGCCGTGGCTTCGGGCTGTTGCCAGTAGCCGGCCATCACGCCGTCGCTGCGAGCGATGATTTCTCCCATAGTTTGACCGTCGCGTGGCACGTCACCGTCGTTGGCATCGACTACACGCAGTTCGCAACCGGGGAAGGCGTAGCCGGTCATAGCCTGGAGTTTGTAACGCTCTTCGAGCGTGCATTGGATATCTGGCCTGAGTTCGGCGTTCGAAAGCGATGGCGAGCACTCGGTCAGGCCATAGCCCGAATAACAGCTGAAACCTAATGTCTGCTCGACCTCGCGGATCAGGGTTGTAGAAGACGCAGCGCCGCCGATGGTGGCCCACTCCACGCTGCTCAGGTCGTATTTTGGGCGCGCGGGCGAATTCACCAGCGCGGCGGCCATGATGGGGACGAGAGTGAGAGCGCGCACACGCTCGGTTTGGACCAGGCGAAAAACTTCTTCGGGGAGGAAGCGTGGAAGCATGACGTGAGTTCCGCCTACGAAGGTGATGGTGTGGGCTGCTCCCCAACCATTGGCGTGGAAGAGCGGGATGGTGTGCAGCATCACGTCTTCGTAGCGCGTGTGGTGGTAGAGAGCGATGCTCATGGCGTGCAGATAGATATTGCGGTGGGTAAGCATCACGCCTTTGGGGCTGGCGCTGGTTCCGCTGGTATAGAAAATTTCTGCGACGGCGTTTTCGTCGAACGACATCACGTCGGCACGGTAGGGAGTGGCGGAGGCGAGCATCTGCTCGTAGGTTGGATTGGAGAGCCTGTCTTCTTGCGGCATTTGGTTGGCTGATTGCGATTCGGTTGACTGAACATCGAGCTGATGAAAGGACCGTACTGTGTGCAGGTCGCGGCGGAAGGAATCGACCAGGCCTGCGAACTCTTGCTCGAAGAAGAGAAACGACGCTCCGGAATCATTCAGGATGTAGGCTAGCTCCGGCGCGGCCAGGCGGATGTTGAGCGGAAGCAGGACGCAACCTGCTTCGAGAACGCCGAAGTAGGCTTCAAGAAGGCGATGGCAATTGAGGCTGAGGAAGGCGATGCGATCGCCTGGCTTGGCCCCGGTGGCGCGTAGGGCTCCGGCCAGGCGCGCGACGCGATCGGCAAATTCCGCATAGGTGAAGCGGAGGTGCTGGCAGACGACGGCCGTCTTGCGCGGAAACTGCTCTTGCGCGTAGCGAAGAAAGCGGACGGGGGTTAGAGGAATATTCATAGAACTAAATTATTACCAAGCCGTCTGTCCTCCGTCGACAACCAGCACGTGGCCGGTGACGTAGTCTGACGCGGCCGATGCCAGGAATACAGCTGCGCCTTTCAAGTCGTGATCACCGCCGAAGCGATGCAGTGGAATTTTCTCCAGCAGAGAGTCTTTGCGATGTTCGATGATCCATTCTGACATGTGGGTTGGAAACCATCCCGGGGCGATGGCATTAACCTGAATGTTGTGAGGTGCCCACTTGCAGGCGAGATCTTTGGTGAAGGCGATGACACCGCCCTTACTGGCGTGGTAACCGATGGCTTGGAGTTCGGCGGAGGCTCCTCCCAGGCCCGCGACGGAAGCGATATTGATGATCTTGCCGAAGCCTTGCGAGGTCATAACTTTGCCGGCCGCCTGAGAAAAGAGAAACGTACCGGTCAGGTTGGTGGAGAGAACTTTATCCCATTGCTCGAGGGTCATATCTTCTACGGGCGCTCCCCAGGAGACACCGGCGTTGTTGATTAAGATGTCGAGGCGGCCGAACTTGGCCTCAGTTTCAGCGATGACGTGCTGAATCGCGGACTTGTCTTTAACGTCGCATTCGAGGGCTAGGGTTTGAACGCCGTTTGCTCGTAATGCCTGGGCTGCTTCCTCGCAGCGCTGTTTTTTTCGCGCGCAGAGGACGAGGTTGGCTCCCATTTCGGCGAGGCCTTCGGCCATCTGGAGACCGAGGCCCATGGAGCCGCCGGAGATGACGGCGACTTTTCCGCTCAGGTCGAAAAGCTGTTTTACATTCATTGCGAGAGCGGCCTTTCGTCATGGAAGAGGTGCGCAAAAGTGATAGTTAATATCATATTAGAGTTGCTAACGTCAATGCACCCGCCATGGCCCTCAAGAGGCGTTTGACTCCAAGCGACTCGCGGCATCGCTAACGCGATGCCCCTGATAGGAGTCCTCAAAGCGACGCTTGATAGGAATGCCAGTCTTTCAGCATTTCGCCCGTTCTAGAGACGCAGAACGATCCTTCCTGAGACCTCACCTCGGCTTAGTTCTCCTAGAACAGCTTGAAGGTCGGCTAATGGGCGGCTGGCGACCTGACAATGCAGGACTCCTGACGCCCCCATCTCTAATATTTCGTGGAGATCTTCACGTGTGCCTACGGCGGAGGCTTTGATATTGATTTCTGTCGCGGCCATCATGATGGGCGGAAATGAAATGTCCGTGGCTGGCAAGCCCACAGCCAGAAGTGTTCCGGAGGGGCGCACGCAGTAGAAGGCGGTATCGTATGCGGACTTGGCCGCGGAGGTGACGAGGGCAACGTGTACGCCGGCGGTTGCGCGCAGCTCTTTTATTACGTTGGTGGTTGCCGCGTTTAATGTTCGCGCGGCGCCTAGCGATTTCGCGAGCGCAAGTTTTTCATCGGACACGTCGATGGCTGTGACTTCTGCACCGGCTGCGCGGCCGATTTGCACGGCTAGATGGCCGAGTCCGCCAACACCGAAAACTGCCAGACGCTGGCCGGCTCGAATCTTGGCTTGCTTGAGAGCGCGATGAACCGTGACTCCGGCACAAAGCAGCGGCGCCGCTTGTTCGGAGGGAAGCGCATCCGGAATTCTGGCGACGTGGCTGGCCGGAGCCTTCGCATACTCAGCGTATCCCCCGTCCACCGTGACTCCCGTGATGCGCTGGCCAGCACAGAGATTCTCATTGCCTTCGCGGCAGAACTCACACTCGCCGCAGGTGAACTGCACCCAGGGAATGCCGATGCGGTCTCCGATTGCGACATTTTGAACAGCGGCGCCTCGCTCGACTACGCGACCGATGATTTCGTGGCCAAGGATGAGAGGCTTCTTTACGATGCGCGCGAACTGCGGCCAGTCGCCGTCGGCAACGTGCAGATCGGAGTGGCACACGCCACAAACCTCGACTTGAATCAAGACTTCGTCGGCGGCGGGTGTGGGGCGCGGGACGTCCTCCAACGTGAGTGGCGTTTTGAATTCGTGCAGGACTGCGGCCTTCATTCAATCCTCTCTGAGAACAGGGCTCTGTGCGGACCCTGATTCTGAAGTCTTCTATGGACGAATGCCGCGCAGGAAAAAATCTACAGCGCTGCGCACGCGCTCGGTGAGTTTGTGCGGGCCGGTGAGATCGACTGCCCACTGGCGAACGACGGTGTTGTAGAGGCCTTCCATGAACTCGGCGAGATGCACTACAGGAAAGGCGCGGGTGACTTCACCTCGTTTCTGGCCCTGCGTCAGAATCTCGCGCAGCAGACTGACGGCAGCTTCTTCATGGCCGCGAAGTTCGGCGGAACGGACCGGATCCATCGCGCCCGACAAAACCACGGATTGCCACAACTGGCGGTCGGCTTCCACCTCGCGCGCCATGGTTGTATACAGGCGTCGCAGGCGCTCACTAGTCTGCGCCTTACTGGAAAGCTCGGAGCGCAGGCGCTCGCAGATGCAGGCATAGCCACGTTCTCCTACCTCGCGCAGGACCGCGTCTTTACTGGGGAAATAACGGAAAAATGTGGGCTGGCTGATTTCCAGGGCTTGGACGATATCGTCGATGCGGGTTGCTTCGTATCCGCGCTTGCGAAACAGGCGGATGGAAGTATCGATAATCTGCCGGCGCAGGCGGACTTTTTTACGCTCGCGGAGGCCCAGGCCGGCCGGCGCGCCCATCGTCTCCGTGGCTGGATTTTGTAGCACAAGCACGGCGGGCATGATTGGTTCCTCCTGCGGTAAATCCAAATGTGATAGTAACTATAACAAAATAGCTACTAACGTCAATTGGAGCGCCCTTTGCAGAGAGCAGTCTCGCCGGCGAAGAGTCTGCGGGCTTCGCCCGCTGGGCAGGTGAGGGCACCTGCCCCTACGTGAGCGTCGGGGCGCGGATTGCGCGGGAATGGGTTGATCGATTTACTGGTCTAGTGTGGGGACTACTGCGGTGTTCACTGCTGTGGGGTCGTCTCTTAGTTTGAGGTAGAGGGTTTTGCCTTTCAGCGGCGGAATCAGCAGGGTGGATTCGGCGTAGCCGTCGGGAACCGTGACCGCGGTGTTGAAGTCGGAATCGGAACTGACTTCGTCGATCAGGAAGAGCTTGTCGCCGCTCAAAGTGCATTCCGGCGCTCGCGGCGATACGCAATGGACTCCCTTCAGATCGGGCACGCGCACCAGATTGACGAGCGGCTGCCAATCGCCTTCTACGCCGTCGGACGAAACGGGACGGAACTTCAGAGGGCCGAAAGCTGACGGCCCGAGGAGCTTCATCGGATCAAGCATGACAAGAACGGTTTTCGAATCCTGCAAAGTCAGATTGCCGTCTTTGAAGGTCAGGAGGACGCGGAAAGAATCGTCGGCGGTTGCTACTTCAACTTTTTCGGTGGAAGGAAAAACTTCCGGGACGTGCGTCTTCAGAGAGAAGTTCAGACGCCCCTCTTGCGGCAATTCGTCGGAGTTTCCGAGCCGCACGACGGGAGTTGCAGTCTCGTCATATTGCACGCTCTTGCTAATTACGCTGACGCTCGGGCGGCGGGTGGCGACCTTCGATTTCAAATCGAGGACTCGGCCATCTTTCAAGGTGACATGAAGCAGGATTGCTTCCTCCGACTGGAACAACGCGCTGGCGGCTGGATCATCGGAGACGAGCGTCAGCTCATCCTGCTGGTTTTCGCGGGATAGGCCTTCAGGCTTGAAGTACGCGCCTTGCGCCTCGATCTCTAAAACCTGATCGAGGCGAGTGCCCTTCAGTACTCCTTCGGAATCGCCGGCGTGAATTATGAAGCCATCTAGTCGTCCGGCTTCGGCGTAGGTGTGAAGTTGGATCTCATCGGGCTCGGGCAATCCAAACTTTTTCACCATCATGGTGAGGGATCCTGGCGGCGTCTGCTGCAAGGCCGCTTTCACTTCGAGTTCGTCGGGTTTCGTGATCTTCCACGGCGTGTCCCAAAGCTTGCCTTGTTCGTCGCGCAGCTTTGCGTCGCTGACGCAGCAAGCGGCCGTGCTTTGCAGGTGGAGAGTGTCTTCCCTTCCCACGATGAGCGCGCTGGCGTCTTTCGACGCAACGATCCACTGGCCTGGACGCGACGGCCGCAGACGGAAGCGAGGACCATCCAACGGCTGAAATCCCCAGTTGCCTCGCAAAATGCCGGAGGCTTCTTCGGAGGCGACGGTAAGGTTTTGCATGGCTTGGGTCTTCACAATGAATCCGCCACTCGTTGCATCGGCTTCAGCTGGGAGGTCGATGCCCGGTCCGGTCTTGGTTTCGATGTGGAGTACGAAGTTGTGGCCGAACGCCGTAGCGAAAGCGAGGGGTGTGCCTTCTACGGGTAAGACCAGTTCAGGCTTGCCGGCGCAAAAGACCTCCGAGGGATTGGCGATCCGAAGCGTCGGCAGTGAGATCGCATGAACCGCGGGCAGGCCGATGACCAATACTGATTTCGGATTGCGGAAGGAAGGAGGGTTATTGAGATGCAAGTTCAACTGATCCTGCTTGGGCAGAGCCAAGGCGGGGATGTATTGATATTGGGCGGTGTGCGTAGACTCCAGAATTCTGGCTACATCCATGATCGCACCGACGTAGGGACTGTAGTATCCACTGCGCGCAGTGGGCGTCGCACTCAGTTGATTCATGAGGTCGGTCGAAGTTCCCGAGGTCAGGCTCGCAACCATGGATTGGCTGTGTGAATCGTCGAGCACAAGTTGGTCGGTATTCTGCGTGAGGCACGGAACCTGCTGTGCTGTGGGCTTGTCGAAACACTGCTGATCGAGACGGATGTTGAGGCTGTGCGCCAAGAGCGTGGTGCGGCTTTTCAGTTGCTCGGGATCGGTAATGGCGCTCTCGCGGACGGCTTCGAGATATTTTTCCAGGCGGGCTCGGTCGAGGCTAGCTTGTTCAAGATCCTGAGAGGCGCGGACGAAGGCTCCGGGCTTGCCGCGAACTGCGCTGCGCAGGGTGCTGAAAGCGCCGCCCGTATCCGGGGCCAGAAGGATGATCGCTTCCTCGGCGCCGTCGGGCACGTTTACGTCAGTACCTTCTTCGCGCACGGGACGGTTCCAGGTCTCGACGCGAGTGAACCAGGCATCAGGCGGGGGGTTGGTGGCGCCGCGCAAAAAGGCAACGACCATTATGTAATGCACTGACTGGTCATCAGGCAGGTCGGGATGGATCCAAAGGCGGTCACGCGCCAGCAGGTTTGGCACCTCGGAGATAGGCAGGGTTTTGTCGTCGCGTCTCACGCGCACGTCGATCTTCGGGCCGACCAAGTCGAAAGCGGCTGACTCTGCCGACGCAGCACACGGCAGAAAACACGCTAGAACGAGAATGATGATTGATGAAAGGCGGCGCCTCAAACACGCAATCAGGGACAAATCTTGGGCCCTCTCTCCTCGGCTTGAAACGGGATCTGAAATTCGCTAGTCGATAGCATTCTGTTTGATTTTAGTATGCGGGCCTGGCGAATTTTCGTCGCACAAAATATTGGATGCGGAATCTTGAGTTAAGGGTCACCGGACGCGCGATAACCAGGGGGATGCTGGGCTATCGCTATAATAAAGAAGGAGTATTTTGCGGCAATGCCGCAAGGGGCGGGCCGAATCGAAGACTGCTAAGGGTCATCAAAGAGACATGAGGAAAACGGGTATACATCCGCTGGAGAAGATCCTTGAGAGCCGCATTGCCATTATTGACGGGGCGATGGGGACGACGATTCGCACCTATGGGATGACGGAAGCGGACATCCGCGGGGAGCGATTCAAGGACGCGAGGAAGAGCTTGCTGAATAATGGCGATCTTTTCTCGTTAACGAAACCGGAGATGATCGGCGACATCCATCGGCGGTTCCTGGAGGCGGGAGCGGACATCATCGAGACCAACACGTTTGGGGCGACGAGCATTACGCAGAGCGAATTTTTTGTGGATGATCCGCGAGAGCAAGGCGGGCGAAAGGATCCGGCGTTCTACGAAAAGGTAGTCGAGGATAAGTTTCTCGCCACACTGGCCTGGGATATTAACGAACAATCGGCGCGGCAGTGCCGCGAATGGGCCGATCGAGTGGGGAGTGCGACTTCGCGTCAGCGGTTTGTGGCGGGAGCGATTGGGCCGCTGACCGTATCGTTGTCGAATTCGCCTGATGCGGATGATCCGGGCTTCCGCGTGGTCACGTTCGACCAGGTTAAGACTGCTTACGCTCAACAAGTGCGCGCGCTGATTGCCGGCGGAGTCGACCTGTTACTGGTCGAGACAATTTTTGATTCGCTGAACGCTAAGGCGGCGCTTGTCGCTATTCGTGAAGTATTTGATGCGGACGGCAAAGAATTGCCGGTGATGATCTCGGCGGCGGTGGGTCGGGGCGGCGAAACGATGATTTCGGCGCAGACGACCGAGGCGTTTTGGAATGCGGTCCGGCACGTGAAACCGCTGTCGGTCGGTCTCAACTGCTCGCTCGGGCCGGATTTGATGTATCCGTTTCTGGAGGAGCTCTCCGAAAAGGCGGACGTGGCGATCTCGTGCTATCCGAATGCGGGGTTGCCGAATCCTCTGTCAGAAACCGGATTTGATCTGGGACCGCAGGACATGGCGCGCTATCTGAACAATTTTGCGCAGGCGGGGCTGATTAATATCGCCGGCGGGTGTTGCGGGAACACTCCTGAGCACATCGCTGCTATCGCCCAGGCGCTCGAAGGGCAGCCTCCGCGAAAGTATGGAACGCAGCCGATTGAGGAATCTTTCGTCCACGAAATTGAGAGTCGAGCGTGAGCGAGAGCACGTCCGATAGCTTGAGCGCCACGGAGCGCACCAAGACAAAACCTACGAAGCCCCTCCGCCTCTCGGGATCGCAGCCATTCACCCAACAGGCAGGCGTCTACATCGTAATCGGTGAGCGGACGAATGTGGCCGGTTCGCCGAAGTTCGCGAAGCTGATCAAACAAGGCAAGTACGAGGAAGCGGTCAGCATCGCTCGGCAACAGGTCGAGAATGGAGCGAATGTTCTCGACATCTGCATGGACGAAGGCATGATCGATGGAGTGACCGCGATGACGCGCTTCCTGCAATTGCTCGGGAGCGAGCCCGAGGTGGCCAAAGTGCCGTTCATGGTCGACTCGTCGAAATGGGAGGTCATCGAGGCGGGGCTGAAGTGCATGCAGGGCAAGGGCATCGTGAATTCGATTTCGCTAAAGGAAGGCGAGGAGAAATTTCGACAGAATGCGGCTAAGGTTCTGAAATATGGCGCGGCAGTAGTGGTGATGGCCTTCGACGAAAAGGGCCAAGCCGCGACTTATGAGGATAAGATCCGCGTGTGCGAGCGCGCCTACCGGATACTGGTCACCGAGGTTGGCTTTCCGCCCGAAGACATTATTTTCGATCCGAATATTCTCACTGTCGCGACCGGCATGGAGGAGCACAACAACTACGCGGTTGACTTTATCAACGCGACGCGATGGATCAAGGCGAATCTGCCACACGCCAAGGTGAGCGGCGGCGTCTCGAATATCTCATTCAGCTTTCGAGGAAATAATAAGGTGCGCGAGGCGATGCACTCCGCGTTCCTTTATCACGCCATCGCAGCGGGCATGGATATGGGCATCGTGAATGCCGGAATGCTCGAGGTCTATGAGGAGATCGATCCCGAGCTTAAAGTGCTGGTTGAAGATGTACTCCTAAACCTGCGCCCCGATGCCACGGAGCGGTTGGTGGAACACGGTGAATCGCTGAAGCACGAAGGCGCGGCAGTAAGTGAAAAGAAAGCTGAAGAATGGCGCAACGGAACGGTTGAGGAACGGCTTTCTCACGCGCTGGTCAAAGGTATTGACACCTATATCGAGATTGACGCGGAAGAAGCACGCGTCAAACTGGGTCGACCTCTGTTGGTGATCGAAGGGCCACTGATGGCCGGGATGAGTGTGGTGGGCGATCTCTTCGGAGCAGGCAAGATGTTTTTGCCGCAGGTAGTGAAGTCAGCGCGCGTGATGAAAAAAGCTGTGGCGCATCTTACGCCGTTCATGGAAGCGGAAAAGGAAGCGCAGGTCGCAGCGGGCGAAGTAGTGAAGGCGCAGGGAAAAATCGTACTGGCGACGGTCAAAGGGGACGTCCATGACATTGGCAAGAATATTGTGGGCGTCGTGCTCGCGTGCAATAACTATGAGGTAATCGACATGGGAGTGATGGTCCCATGCGAAAAGATCCTCGAACGCGCTAGGGCGGAGAAGGCGGACATGATTGGACTGAGCGGATTGATCACTCCGTCGCTCGATGAGATGGTGCATGTGGCGCGCGAGATGGAACGGCAGGGATTTAAGTTGCCGCTGTTGATCGGCGGGGCAACAACGAGTCGAGCGCACACGGCGATTAAAATCGCACCGCATTATAGCGAACCGGTGGTTCACATTCTCGATGCCAGCCGCGCGGTGCCAGTCACGACAAGCCTGCTGAGCGACGATGGCAAGTCGGCGTTTGTGGTGAAGCATCGTGCTGATTACGAGGCGCTCCGCAAAGCGCATTCCGCGCCGCCGCTAACGGTCGTCTCGCTCGACGCGGCGCGAAAAAGACGGACTCCCATCGAGTGGCGCGAGGAAGACTTGCCTAAGCCGGCGTTTACAGGCGTGCGAGTTCTGGATAATTTTCCGCTGGCGACGCTGCGTGAATTTATCGACTGGTCTCCATTTTTCCACACTTGGGGATTGAAGGGTGTCTATCCGCGCATCCTTGAGCACGAAACACAAGGTGCGCAGGCACGCCAGCTTTTCGCCGAAGGCAATGCCCTGCTGGACGCGATCATTGACAAGAATCTGATTACGGCACGCGGTGTATATGGGTTTTTTCCCGCCAACGCGGTTGGCGATGATGTCGAGTTGTACGCGGATAGCACGCGGACCCGTTCGCTGGAGACATTCCACTTTTTGCGCCAGCAGTCGAACAAAGAGGGCAGCGAGCCGTGTCGATCGCTCGCCGACTTCATCGCGCCGAAGGAATCAGGGTTAGCCGATCACATCGGCGCCTTCGCGGTAACCAGCGGGATTGGCTTGAAGGAGTTGTGCGACCGATTCCGCGCCGAGAATGACGACTACAACGCGATCATGGCGGAGGCTCTCGCCGACCGGCTGGCGGAAGCATTTGCCGAATGCCTGCACAAGCGAGCGCGGGAGGAATGGGGATATGGCTGCGAAGAACATCTGAGCAACGCGGAGCTCATTCAAGAAAAATATAGAGGGATCAGGCCAGCAGCAGGTTATCCCGCGTGTCCGGATCACACGGAAAAAGGCACGCTCTGGCGTTTGCTCGATGTGCAGGCGAAGACTGGAATGCTGATCACGGAGTCATTTGCGATGTGGCCGGGATCGAGCGTGAGCGGGCTTTATTTCGCACATCCGGCGTCGCGATATTTTGGCCTCGGCAAGATTGATCGCGATCAGGTTGCGGACTATAGCCAGCGCAAGAGGATGAGCGTGGCGGAGGTCGAGAAGTGGCTGGGGCAAAATCTGAATTATGACCGGGCTGAATAGCGACTCAGTCGCCGCAGGTATTTCTGCGCCTTCCCTACATCGCGCCCAATCTGCTCCTTCAGCGCTTCAACGGACGGAAACTTAATCTCATCGCGCAGGCGATCAAGGAAATGAATTTCAACTTCTGTTTCGGCCGAGAGTTCGAGCGGGTGAAAATTCAGCAGGTGGGTTTCGATGGCGAAAGAATCGGCGCCGAAGGTGGGGCGATTCCCGACGTTCGTAACTGAGTCAAAGCATTCGCCGCCGCTACCGCTGCCTACTTTCGTGCGAGTGATGTAGACGCCATCTTTCGGCACCAGTTCTTCATAGCGCGCGAGGTTGATGGTTGGAACTGTATATTTCGATCCGTAGCCACGGCCGCGGCCCGCGGTCGAAAGAATGGTGAAGGGACGCGCCAGGAGATGGCGCGCCCGGCTCACTCGGCCTTCGGCGAGCAGCTTGCGGATGTGGCTACTCGAAACATTCTCTCCGCGCAGGCGCATCTCGGGATAGTCGTGGACTTCAAAACCCATCTCGCGCCCTAGTTCGCGCAACACTTCAATGTTTCCAGCCGCTTTGTGGCCGAAGTGGAAGTTGTAGCCTTCGTGAACTTCGCGAGCGTGCAAGGGCTTCTTCAGAATCTCATGAGCGAACTGATGCGGTGTCATCAGCGAGAGATCGCGCGAGAAAGGCAGTAGTAGAACTGCGTCAACGCCCGTCTCCGCAAGCAGGCGCAGTTTTTCTGGGAGCGGAGTCAGCAATTTGAAATTGTGATCGGGACGCAGGATGCGAGCCGGATGCGGATCGAAGGTGACGACTACCGCCTGCGCCTTTGCCGCTTTCGCGCGGCGCACGATCTCGTCGATCACATGGCGATGCGCGCGGTGCACACCGTCAAAGTTGCCGACGCTGACAATCGCTGGACCGAAGTCGTCGGGGATGCCGTCGAGTTGGTTAAAAGTTTGCATTCGATAGCTGGTCACCGCCGAGACGCCGAGGACGCCGAGTTTTTCTGAGAAAAAGATCTTCTCTGCGATCTCTGCGTCTTGGCGGTGAACCTAGATTTCAAATTCCAACTTCATCCCATCAAACGCGAGCCGGACTCCTTGCGGCAACGACGCATCGGTCGCCTCATGCGGCAGGTCGTGGCAGATGTGCGTAAAAAGTGCGCGCTTCGGCTTTACCGCTTCCACAATTTTCAGCGACTGCTCGACCGTCGAATGCGTGGGATGCGGCTTGTAGCGCAGCGCGTCTAGAAACAAGACGTCGAGATTTCGCAACTTATCCAGCGTTTCGGCGGGGACTTCGCTGTGGTCGGTGAGATAGGCAGCCGATCCGAAGCGGAAACCCAATATCGGCGTTTCGCCGTGGATGACCGTCAGCGGCTCGAAGCGTGCGCCGAACAGCTCGACTGGGCCTTCGATCGGATGCAGTTCAACCTGCGGTAATCCGCCAAATTTATAGGTCGCTTCAAAGATATAGCGAAACATACTGCGAAGAAATTCGCAGTTTCGCGGCGTGGCGTAAAGCGGCATTTTGCCGGGCTTGTGATGATAGGTCAGCGGGCGCAAGTCATCGATGCCTAATATGTGGTCGGCATGAGTATGGGTGTAGAGGACCGCGTCGAGCCGGGTAATCTTTTCGCGCAGCGCCTGCTCGCGAAAATCGGGCGTGGTGTCGATCATCACGTTGCGGGCATTGGCCTGAGGGTCACGGTAGCTGAGCAAGATGGAGGGGCGAGTGCGGCGATCGCGCGGATCGGACGAACAGCACACGGCGCAGTCGCAACCGATAGTTGGTACTCCCATCGATGTGCCACTGCCCAATACCGTCAGCGTTGCTTGCATCAGCCGTTGGTACCTGTGTGCGGGCCTGGCGCCTGTGGCGGACGCGCGAGCGCGTTGGTCACTTCGACATAGGCCATGCGCAGTTCGTAGAGGCAGTTTTGCAGGAATCCCTGCTCTTTCGAGGTGAGGTTGCCTTTGGTTTTTTCGGCAATCATGCCGAGCGTGTCGATGGTTTGGCGCGCGCCGATGATGTCGACTCCGGGCTGGCCCCCCTGCTCGTGCATCAGGCCGAGTTGCATCATGGCGGTCATGTAGAGCGAGGCCATGAAACGCTCGAAACTCATCTCGAGTTCTTTAGCAGAGTGGCCGCTCAGTTCAACTTTGGCGTCGAGATCGCGCGAAGACTTCTTGTAAGCATCGTGCTGTTCCTGCTGCTCGGTCGGCGTCGGCGGCTCGGGAATGTCAGATTCTTGAGTGGGCGGCGTCGGGGCGGCATCGGTGATTATCGACACGTTTGCAGCCGCGGGGGGTGTTGCCGGTAGCGCGGCCGGAGACGGTGCGGGTGGGGCAGCGGTCGCAGCTGGCGGTGGTGCTTGTTCCTCTTCGGCATCCGATCGAAGTTGACCGTCGGAGGTGAACAAGCGTCGATCACTGACTTTAAATTCGCTCTCTTCTTTTCTCTTTTGCGCCATATAGTTTTACTCGGATCATCGAGATCGATTTATTGAATTGCTATTTACCCAGCACTCTACTTGCTAAGAATTTCCGGATATCACGCCAGCGGCGGCGAAGCCGACTTCAGTTTTGCGGCCCCCGCGTGCAGTTCTTTGCCGGTGGCTTCGCGGCGCAGATAACCGAGAGCGACGAGGCGATCGTCGCCGGGCAGAGGCAGAACGGCGACGCTCGTGATCTCCCCAACTTCTTTTGCGTCTTCATTTCCCCCGGCAACAATCTTGGCGCCCGGATCGGGCAGTTCGCCCTCGACAATGAATGCCGAAAACTGCCGATGGACGGCGCCACGGGAGCGTATGCGTTCGACAATCTCCTGGCCCAGATAGCAACCTTTGGTGAAATTCATTGCACGCGTCTGACCCGTTTCCTGCGGCAGATCACGGTCGCGAATGTCGACTCCAAATTGCGGGATGCCACGCGAAATGCGGAATAGATTCAGCGCAGTCGTGCCGACCGGGCGTGCTCCCTGCGTAATCAGCCAACCCCGCAACGTGATCATTTGCTCAGGCGAAGTCCAAACCTGCCAGGACTCGCGCGACTCCTCGCCCGAGCGTAAAAGCGTGACTGTCGTTCGCCGGCCAGCATATTCCCACTCGACTTCGGCGAACTGCAGGTGGGCCAATTCTGGGACGGTGATGCTGGCGCGTTCGAGAACTTCGCGCGACTGTGGTCCGGTCAGGCCGAGCGCCGAGACTTTGTCGCTAACATCGGCGATCTCAACGTCATCGGCAATGATGTAGCGATCGAACAGCTGCAATACTTTTTCTCGTTGCGCTCTTTCCGTATCCACCAGCAGAGACTCGCCGCGCTGAAATACATAGAGGTCGGCTTGAATGCGCCCCTGCGCGTTCAGCAGAAAGGCATAGACGCCATGGCCCGCCGCGAGATCGCGGACATTATTTGAAACCATGCCGTTCATCCAGCGGACGCGATCGCCGCCGGTCACCGCAATCTTGGCGCGCCAACTGAGATCGTAAAGGCCGGAGCCGGAGAGCAACGCGTGAAACTCGGCCCGAACGTCCCCATAGTCGGATGCGGCAATCCCGCCGGGATGTTCGCTGACATTTACTCCGGATTGCGCAGTCGAATTCATGCTCGTTACCATCATTCTCTCAACCTATGATTATAACGAATGGGCGTGCACCATCCGCCGAAGGCTGCCCCTTGCCCCGCCTATAGCGGTACATGCTAGGATGAACGTTCGTCGCAACATTCCCTCAGGAGGATTTTCGTTCATGCGTTCAAAGTACCTCGTGTGTCTACTGCTTGGCAGCTTGACCTACGGGCAATCGGCTCCGTCGCCAATGATGCCCGCCGCAGGCGCCAAGCCCGAACAAAACGCTCCGGCCGCAACTGGTCGGGCTGCCGCCGACGCCGATAAAGCCCCCGAAGCGAAGGCACCCGAAGTTGGCCCGAACGACACGGTGATTACAATTAAAGGCTTCTGTCCCGGATCTTCGGAACAGGGCGATGCCTGCAAAACCGTGATCACCCGCGCGCAATTCGACACGCTCGCCGATGCGTTGCAGCCGAACATGTCGCCCGCCATTCGCCGGCAACTCGCAACTCGTTATTCGTGGGCGCTGAAAATGTCAGCGGAGGCGGAGAAACGGGGCCTCGACAAGGGGCCCGTGTTTGAAGAAAAAATGAAGTGGGCGCGGATGACGACTCTTGCACAGGAACTGATCGCCGGGCTGCAAGAGGATTCAGCCAAAGTTACCGACGCCGACGTCGAAGACTATTACAAGAAAAATGAAGCTACCTACGAGCAAGCTACGCTGACGCGAATTTTTATTCCCAAAACAAAACAAATCACGCCGGCAACAGCTCCGAAGACGACCGCGAAGACAGGCACAGGCGCGGGTGCAAAAGCTGGTGCGACTGCCCCGAAGGCGGGTACAACTGCCACGGCGAAGGCTCCGGCCCAACCGACAGAGGCGCAGAAAAAAGCTGCCGAAGAGGCGATGAAGAAACTCGCCACATCTCTGCGCGAGCGCGCAGTTCAAGGCGAAGATCCCGACAAGCTGCAGAAGATCGCCTACACCGCAGCTGGCCTCCCTGGCGTTCCCAGCACGAAGTTGGAGAAGCAGCGCCGCGCCAATTTGCCGCCTGCGCATCAAGCGGTCATGGATCTCAAACCCGGCGAAGTTTCCGAGGTCATCACCGATCCCAACAGTGGTTACTACATTTACAAAATGGTCAGCAAAGAAACGTTATCTTTGGAGGCCGCAACCCCTGAAATTCGCAAGGTTCTTTCGAGCCAGCGCTACCGCGACACTATGCAGTCGTATCAGAGCGCTCCTGATTTGAATGATGCTTACTTCGGGCCTGCCCGTACTCCGGGGATGCCGATGCCACCGCGGGGACCGATGCCACATCCGCAACACTCGCCCGACCACGCACCCGACAACGACTAAGAACGCGAAGCGGCCGACTACAAAGATGCGCACTTAATGGACACGGCGAAGCCCACCATCATCGTCACCGGTGCTTCCGGCAATCTTGGGCAGCGGCTTGTACCGCAGCTCGCGGATTACAAGGTGGTGGGCGTCGATATCGTGCCGCCCGCTCATCCTGTCGACCAGTACGCCGAGCTCGACCTGGGCCGCGAAGAATCCACGCGCGAGCTACTCCTCCTGCTGCGCGAGCTGAAACCGGTGTCGGTCGTGCATCTGGCGTTTGTCATCGATCCACAGCGATCGGGGATTTTGGATGTCGACCGCATGTGGCGCATCAACGTGGCTGGGACAGCGCGCGTGATGGAGGCGATTGCCGAGGCCAACCGCACTGCCGGAATCACCATCAGGCAGTTTATTTTTACCAGTAGCGTGGCGGCCTATGGCTCCGATTTGCCCGAACCGGTCGCGGAAGACGCGCCGCTGGCTGGTCATACTCTGCCCTACGCGGTCCACAAAAGAGAGAGCGATCTCGTGGTGCAGCAGAGGGCGCCGTCGCTGCGTGGCTGCGGGGTGTTTATTCTGCGTCCGCACATTTTAGCCGGCGCAACTGTCGAAAATTATCTGATGGGAGCCTTTCGCGGAACGCCGAACGGCAAAGGCTCGCGTGCCGCGAAGATGCGCGCAGCGTCAAAGCGCCTGCCTTGCATGTTGCCGTATGGCCAGAAATATCTCGATAATAAAATCCAGTTTGTCCACGTCGACGACATGGCGCGGCTGATCGGCTGGCTTCTAAAACGCGAGCCCGAAGCGCAGCGCCTGACCGTTCTAAACGTGGCCGGCCGCGGCGATCCCATGACCTTCGCACAATGCATTGAGACGGCCCACGCTAAGCTGCTACGTGTCCCCGGACAATGGGCCATGCGCCGGGTTCTCCAGTTTCTGTGGACCTGGAAGATCTCTGCCATCCCGCCTGACGCCGTTCCCTATATGACCGGCCAATACACCATGATCACTGACCGCCTGCAAAAGTTCCTCGGCGGTGACTACGAACGAGTGATCGCTAAAACCAACGCTGAAGCCTTCGTCGATTCGTTCCAGAAAAACTAGGCAGCCGTTCGAACACACTCGGGTGGGCCCGTCCTTATCGCGCGTCACGCGACAGGGCGTGATTCTAACTTTCTACCTGCACCACGACGCCGATTCTTGGGAAAAAAGCCGGTTTGGCAAGGTCGTTTAGGGCCCCGGGAATACGAGGCGGTATTCCGCCGTGATGCGCCTGCCCTAAACTACGCCTCATCCTACCTGCTCGCGTAGCTGTCTGCCCCAAGAAAATGCAGCGAGACGTAGGGCTCGTCGCCCAACACCCAGCTATCGTGACCGGGGGGGCCCGGCGGAATATAAAAGAGCGTGCCGGGGCTGAGTTCGTGAATGATGCCATCGTCCATCGCCGCCGTGGCGGAACCGGAGAGCACCATGCCAACATGTTCGACGTTGCAGCGCGACGCTCCGACGCTGGGACCAACGTGTAGCGACCACTTCCACCCTGGCTGGTAGGTAGCGCGGCCAATGGTCATGCCTCCGATGTGGACTACCTCGAATTTTCCTTTTTCGAAGGTTCGTATCTCGTCGGGTTCTTCGAAGCGTTTCAGGACTGTCTCAAGCATGGGCATATCTAACTCCCTTCGGGCGCAAATGCGGCCGCCTATGAACTCAGGCTAAATCAGTTTTTGCTTTTCCGAGAAGGTCTCGGCGTTCTCAGCGTCCCGGCGGTTACGGACTCTTCGTCGCGCGATATAGTCCCGCGATGCCGAACGAATACGGAGTCCAGGAAACTTCGCGAAAGCCGGCCTGATGCATTCGGTTCATCATTTCGTCGGGAGCGGGAAAGCGTTCGACGGACGCGGGCAGATAGGCGTACGGGCCTTTAACGCCAGAGATGACTGTGCCAATCGCGGGAAGAATTTGCTTGAAGTAAACACGATAGAGGCTGCCGAGCAAGCCACCCGGTTCGCCGAAATCGAGGATGCCGCACTCTCCACCTGGAGCTAGCACGCGAGCAATTTCGCGCAAGCCCGCGTCGTAGTCGGCGAGATTTCGAAATCCAAATGCCGAAGTCACCAGATCAAAATGGCCATCGGGAAAAGGCAATCGCAGCGCATCGGCTTCGATCCATCTCAGCGTAGCGGCTCTACTCTTCTCCGCGGACTTTGCGGATGCGCGCTGCAGCATCGCATGGGAAAAATCAGCGCCGAGAATTTGCGGGGATTGCGAGACTGTTCGTCGGCTCAACGCAAAAGTCATGTCGCCGGTTCCGCAACAAAGATCGAGCACGCGCACCCGTGGGCGCCGCAGGATCGCATCGAACTTGCGCGCGGTGCGCCACCACCACAGCCGGTCAATGTTGAAGGAGAGAACATGATTCAGGAGATCGTAGCGCGGCGCGATCGAAGTAAACATCTCGCGCACGGCTCGCGCCGCGGAATCGCGGTCTCCCGCACCCAAAGGAGCGGCGCCGACAACTCGGGAATTAAACTCTTTGTCCACAGTGTTAATTGTGCGCCAGCTTTCTTATTTCATCGATTGCCGAGCGCACAACAGCCTCCGGCACGTCGCTGATGATTTCAACTTTGCCAATCTCGCGCGGCAGGATAAAGTGCACGACTCCTTGCTTCGTCTTCTTGTCGGAGCGCAGGCGTTTCACAATATTGGCTGTCTGCAACTTCATGCGCGGCAGTTTGCCAAAACCAAGCACGGCATTCGTAATGCGTCCCGCTGTTACGCTATCAAGTTTGCCGGTGGAGAGCGCTATGTGGGTCGCGGCGATCATGCCCCATGCTACGGCTTCACCGTGGAGCAACTCGGCATAGCGCGTCTCGGCCTCAAGCGCGTGCCCAATGGTGTGCCCGAGATTCAGCACTTGCCGCAGTCCACCTTCGCGCTCGTCGGCGCTCACGACCGAAGCTTTGAGCCGCACGGAATCGGCAATGACTTTTTCAAGCACCACCGGATCGCGATCGAGAATCTCGCTGCGCTTGTCTTCGAATAAGCGGAACAGCCCGGCATCCCCAATGATGCCGCATTTCAGCGACTCGTAGAGGCCGGCGCAGTAGTCGCGCGACGGAAGAGTTTCAAGAACGGCGGGATCGACGAGCACAGCGCGCGGCTGGTGAAAAGTCCCGAGAAGATTCTTTCCCGACACCAGGTTGACACCGGTCTTTCCGCCGATTGCTGCATCGACCTGCGCGAGGACGGTCGTCGGCACCTGAATCACATCCACTCCGCGCATATAAATGGAGGCCAAAAAACCGGTGACGTCGCCGACCACGCCGCCGCCAAGAGCAATCAGCGTTATGCCGCGATCCGCGCCCAGTTTGACCAGTTGGTCCGCCAACTTCTCGAGGGTGGCAAGGCGCTTTGAGCGCTCGCCATTAGGCATTTCAAGCAGGTCGGTTTCGATTCCGGACGCCGTCAATGATTTGTTCAACACCTTTGCCCAACGCCGCCGTAGCGGCGCGACCGTCACCACAAATGCGCGGCGGTTCTCGAGAAACTTAGAGAGGCATTCGCCAGCACGGGCAAGTAGGCCACTTCCGATAAGCACTTCGTACGATCGCGAAGGCGTGGCGACTGGAACGCTGATCATGGAGATTAATCATAGCGTACCAGCGCGGTAGGATGATGGACACCCGGCGAGCCAAAGCGCAAATCAATGGCGAATGCCTTGCGGAACAATCCTTTTAGGTAGATTCTTTCCGCAAACCTGAAGACGAGAACTGGCGTCGAATCAAGCCGCAGACGCAATTCGGCGAATCAAAAACATCTCCGTCACCAGCGCATGCCAACCGTTATGGGAAAGAAGCTAGTCTCGACGTCGCTGTCATAGGCTTTATGGTAGCGAAATTCGACAAACAACTTGGCGTTGCGAAGAACGTTTGTGCGATAGGTGATGCCGCCACCATAGTTGTAGCCGCCCGCAATTTTGGTGTTTGAGGCAAGCGGTTGCGGAAACGTGAGCGCGAGGGGATCTCCGAAGCAGGTCAAATCCCACCAGGTGTATGCGGGCTGGCAGAGGGCTCCGGTGGACAGCAACTGGTAGTGCGCAGAAACGGTGCGGTCATAGAAACCGACGCCGAAAATTCCGTAGGCTCCCAAGTTGCCGATATGGCGAGGCACATTGACGATGCCATCGAGACTGAAGGACTGCATGCGGCCGCTCTGGCCGGGCAGACTCTGTTCGCGAATTACGCTCGGCTTAAAACCGAGGTCGTAGTACATGTATTCGCCATCGACGCCGAATATGCGGTTGAAGTTCCAGCCGGCGCCGACTACTGCGTTAAATGAGTTGCCAACGAACTGCGCGACATCGCCGCGACCGATGCCCAGTCCCGCGCCGGCGGTGAAATTGAGGTGACTGAAGCTCGATTGTGCCGAAGCTAACGATGCAATGAGTCCACAAAAAACAAGCAGGAACAATATCCGAATCCTCAATCTTGATCTCCTCTTTATTTTTCACAAAAAAATGTGGCGCCAGAGCCACTCTTTATAGCCCATCCTATCGCCCGCGCTCTGGGACCACGGGTGCAGCTGCGATTACCATTTTCTCACTTAGATGCGGGGAACAAAAAAGATTGTCAGCCTTTTTCCGGGATCAATCGTGTCCGGGGGCGGAACTGCGGCTCATCTTCTTTACCACCACGGGCCAATACTCGCGGAGCATATTTCCGCCCGCCCGGCTTGCCAAGTCAAGACCATAACGAAACAAAGTATCTCCAACGGTGCGATTTCGGTCGGGCCAGTAGACGTTCGCCAGCGCCTCGCCCATCAGCGGGCCCCCGAGTCCTGCCCATGCGATGCCCTCATGACCCTGATCGTTGCGCATGATAAACACGTGTTGCACCGAATATTTGACGGCGTGGAAAAAACGGGGATTGATCTCGGCATAGAAACGTGGATCCTGGTGCAGAGTGGACGCCAGAACGAAGGTGCCGAAGAATTCGCCGGAAGCGGTGCGCGCAAGCGCCGACCCAAACCGCTTGCCATATGCATCCCAACCCTGGCCGAAGCCGGTAGGTGCGTTGTCTGCCTGGGTGATGGCGGAGCCGAGGAGTGCCCATGTGATCGAGTTCACGGAACCCGTGTTATCGACAAATAATTCAAATTTCTGGCCTACCGAAAGCCGTTCGGTGCTGGTAGCGATATTGGGAAAGACGATGGACTTGCTCTCTAACAGATTGTAAATAGCCACGGGCCTAGGAGGCGTCAGCGGCCCAGTCGTTTGATCGGCTGGCGGTGGGGAGGACGAGGTTGCCTGGGCTGAAAGTGGAGTGGTCGCAACCAATGCGCTCACTGCAGTGATAATCAACGCGCACAGCGGCTGTCGCAGCGAGAAGGCTCTATCGAATTGGCGGACCGGTTCGCACTTGATTTCTTCCACTCCAATTTGAAAGAGACAGGGTACCTGGCTAAATGGCATCGCTAGAGATTACCCAATCGTCGGCCCGGCGGCAAACGATTAAAGGCATCACCGCGAAGTTTCAGGGTTTCGAGGTTTTAAGCTCGGGTTTGGTCAGGCAACTTCTCCGGCTCGGCTGGCCAAATACTGCAGCAGTTCGCCGACGGTGAGGCCCGATTGAAGCATCTGAATCAACTCTTCCACGCTGACGCCCACTTGCGCGCCGAAAGCTACAATCTTGGCCACCGCGCACTGCAGCGCCTCCTTTTGGGCCATGGTGAGCGACTCGGCAAAACTCCCACTTGCAGCCGCAGTCGGTTGCGTATGCGTCGACATTCGAGACTCCCGCGATGTGCGGCGCATGGTTTCGCATAGCGCATGCGCCACGGTTTTCTTCGAACTGGAATCCGCTCTCTCGCCGCGGAACGCGCCCGGAGCTTCCCCTTTGGGCGCCGAGTTACGGCTATCATCCGCCAACGGAGTCCGGCTGCGCTGTGATGGCGCTTACTTCTATTTGTGATGGAAAAGGATCGTTTGTGGAAAATTAGAGTTTTGATTTGGCATGAAGCATGAAGAAAGATAAAACCTGGCATCAAGGGAGCATATCCACTGCACTAGGTGACCGGCTTGTCTTGCCGGTGCAGCAGCGAGGCAAGGATCGAGACGCCCAAGACGACCAGCACGGTGGTGAGCGTCCATTCGGTGGGAATGTTTACGGAATGCGACGCCAGCATTTTGACGCCAACAAAAATCAGCACCGCCGATAGCCCGTAGTGCAAATACTGGAACCGATCCATCATCCCCGCCAGCGCGAAGTACATGGAGCGCAAGCCTAGAATGGCGAACACGTTGGAGGTATAGACGATGAAGGCGTTCAGGGTGATGGCGAGAACGGCTGGAATCGAATCCACAGCAAAAAGAATGTCGCTGGTCTCGACCATGAGCAGCGCTACCAGTAGCGGAGTAGCGTAGAGCCTCTCGCCCTCACTACTGCTATCTTTGCGCGTGAAGAATTGGCCGCCGACATATTCTTTGGTCACCGGGAAGGCACGGCGGAACAGGCGAAGAATAATGTTTTTCTCGGGCTGAATTTCTTTGGCGCCGTGGCGCAGCAGCTTGATCCCGGAATAGACCAGCAAGGCGCCGAATGCATAGATGATCCAGCGAAAGCGAAGCAGCAGACTTACGCCCGTCGTAATGAAGACGCCGCGCATGACGAGAGCGCCGAGAATTCCCGCGAAGAGCACCTTGTGCTGATGCTCTTCGGGAACACTGAAATAGCGGAAGATGAGGAGAAATAAAAACAAGTTGTCGACGCTGAGCGAGAGTTCGATGACGTACGCGGTTACGAATTGCAAGGCTTCAGGGCGGCCGAAGCGCGACAGAACCAGCAGCGCAAATATTGCGGCGAGCATGATCCAGATCGCGGACCAGATAAGCGCACGGCGAACGCCCAGGCGACTCGATCCGCGATTGAGCACGCCAAGGTCGAGCGCCAGCATCGCCAGCACAAACAGGTTAAAGAGAATCCAAAAGACGACCACAAGGAATCTTACGGCAGTTGGCGGGCGACAGGAAACCAAAAGGCAGGAAAAACGAGAGGCAGGAAAAGCAAAGCAGAGGAAAGGCGAAACCGGGGAAAATCAGAATAACGGGTTGGCCGACCTAACTACTGGCCTTGTTTTTCCTGCGCGTTTGGTTTTTCCGCCTCTTGTTTTTCCTGCCTCTTGCTTTTCCTGGCTTTTGGTTTTCCTATAACCTGCTCTACTGCGCTTCGCTTCTTGGAAGCATGGGCAACAATTTGGGCTCAGGTCTCTTTTTCCTGCGGCTTTTGCGGTTGATAGACTTCGGATGGGAGCTCTCGGCAGGACCGCGGTTGATGAGGTCAGCGAGCGTCGTATTTTCCAGAATTTTTGCTGCCGCGTCCCGCACTTCCAGGAAAACTTTGTAGAGGGCGCTGTGCTCGGCGTCGCGATCGATCAAAGCGCGCAACTGGTCGGCGTCGCCAAAGGGGGCCAGCGGCCCGTCGATCAAACGGATGATTTCACTCAGGCGAATGTCGGCGGGCGAGCGGCGCAGACGATATCCACCCTTGGCGCCGCGTACACTCTCCACGACGCGGGCGTTCTTCAGTTCCAGAAGAATCAACTCGAGAAATTTTTCCGGAAGATTTTCTTCGTAGGCGATGTCGCGGATCCGAATCGCGCCTTGCGTGTAGCGCCGGGTCAGTACCATCAACGCCTGTAGCGCGTACAACCCCTTTTGCGAAACTTTCATAGTGTCAGCCGACTCCGCGCCCAAACTAACTCTATCTCAGTGATAGGCATTATAGAAAATGCAGGCCGGTTGCCAAAGCGTGTGCGAATTTAACTCGACCAGCCGTGTGATTTCAACGGGTTACAGCTAGATTGTAATCGGGGAGCGGGCGCAGCTATGCAAGGCTTTGCAGTCATGCACCGCCTTATTTCTACGGTACGCCACGCGGCGACGTCAGCGAAGCAATCAGCGCAAGCGCAGAATCTCAACCGTGATGTTATCCGGCCCGCCGCGTTCTTTAGCGAGCGCGATCAACTCGCGGCCGGCCTTCTCGGCGCTGTTGGTTTCGACAAGGTCGAGAATCTCGGGGTCACGCACCAACCCCCACAATCCGTCGGTGCAGATCACTAGTACGTCCGCCGGGCGCAGCGGTTCGGGCTGTTCGGGCGCATCCATGGTCAGCTCAGGATTCGTACCCAAAGCGGCGGTCAGAATATTTCGTTGGGGATGATGCTCGGCTTCTTCCGCGCTGATCATCCCCGCCTCCACCAGCCGCCCAACATAGGAGTGGTCGCGGGTTACTCGCGTAATGTGGCCGTCGCGAACCAGGTAGAGGCGAGTATCGCCGACATGCACGAAATAGAGCTCGTCCTGCACCACCGCCGCGGCCGTGCAGGTCGTTCCCATCCCCCGGAGCTCAGGATGGGCAAAGCTGTATTGCCGAATCTGCTCATGCGCAGCCTGCAAAGCCTCTATCAGCGCGGCCTGCGGATCATTGCCTTCGGCGTCGCGGTAGACCGCCATCAGCGTCTCTACAGCTAATCGGCTGGCTTCCTGACCGCCTTCGTAGCCACCCATTCCATCGGCGACCACGGCGAGTCTCCCTTTGAGCAGAAATTGCTGGTCATCGTCCGGCTCCCAATAGCCGAACGAATCCTCATTATTCTGGCGCAGGCAACCGATGTCGGATTGGCTGGATACCTCTATGCCGGTGCGCACCTTCATCCGGACACGATTTCACGGGCGGGAATATCAAGCATAGGGAAGAGTCAGCCTTCACGGGCAAACCCAAGAGATTATAAAGGTTGCGGGCTAGAGGCTCAAACCCGATCGGGAGCAGGTAGCGTTCCAATTTTGGAGTGGGTTGCGAAAAGTAGCGCCGGCATCCTTGCCGACTGCCGCTCGAACGGCGGCGCTACAATCATGTGCGCGCTAAACCAGGACACTACCACTGGGAGTGCGGAATGAAAAACGAACGGCGCGAAAGCGAGATGATTCGACTGAAAGCATCCGACCAAAAGGAGACGAGGACGGCCGCGGCACGGCCGTCCCCAAGGGGACCAGATACGAAATGCGGTAAGGACAAACGACCGCCGATTCCTCCTACAAAGGGCTACGATGCTGGCCCGCAAGCCCCGGTCGTGTTGCTGTCACTGACGACGCCCGCCGCCGATCCTATAGGAACATAGAAGGGCTGAGACGTGACGCCCTTGAATGCAGCGGTAATTACATAATCGCCTACATAGCTCCATGCCGGGGTTGTCGAGGGGTCCACGGCGCTGTTCACCCATGTGCATTCTGCGGGTTCCACGGCGGTGACTAGGCCGGTCTGATTATACTCAAGGGTCCCGCTTGTATAGGGCGGACTAGACGGCGCTGGGCAAGAAGGAGCCTGACAAGGAGGAAGTAGTATGCCGCCCGCCCCGTTCGAGGAATATTGCGCGTCAACGACCGCCGTATACACCAGCCCTCCTCCGCCAAGAGTAACGGTCTTCCCATTGCTGTAGGTCCCGATAGCAGCCAGTTGGATGGTGCCCCCGTTACCCGACAAGGTGACGGTGCCGGATTGACCAGAGGTAGCCACACCATTTATCAAGGTAGCTTTCAGCTGGATGGACTGCAAGTTGTTGGTGGCTCCGCAGCCCAGCATGCTGAACAGCAGCGCGCAAGCTAACGCGGCAAAGATAGTTGTACGATTCACCGCCGAGTACCTCCCAAAAGGAAATCTTCCGCATCGTCGCAGCATCCGTCATATCGGACAAGGTAACCAAAGTCACGGCACTACACGGAGGGCAATACTTGGCCTCTGGTTCTCGATACATGCACTTGTCGTAACCAAGACAGCTATGATCTGAAACTGCGCCGAGGGTCAGCGCCGCGCCGGTCACCGTTACTCGTCTACAATCACTCCATGCCCGAGCCAGACTCCGAAATCAAACCCACGCCGGCTTCAAGTCAGCCCACACTCCCGCCGCCTCCTGCCGCGCCTGCGCAAATTACCGAGTTCCATATCGGCGACGAATTCGGGACCGCCAAGCGCAACCTTCCGCCTGTACGCATTGTGCTGATATGCCTGACGGCAGTAGCTGTGATTGTGGGGATTTTTGCTTTCACCGAGAGAGCGAAACCACAGGGCGCGGGCTCGGTCGATTTCGTATCTGTCACGAACGTCCCAGGCCAGAATATGGTGCTGAGCGCCATCACCTTAACGCTGCGCAATACTGGCGAGAAGCCGCTGTGGATACACTCCTTAAAAGCACAACTCATAACGGCTGATAATCGGACGCTCGAGGACGAGGCCGCGTCGGCCGTCGATCTCGACCGCTATTACCAGGCATTCCCGGTTTTGAAACAGGGTTCCGAGCAGCCGCTTTCACCGGAGACGAAGCTCCTCCCCGGAGCCGTGCAGAGAGGGACCATTGTCGTCGGCTTCAAGGTCACAAAAGATGTTTTCGATCAGCGCAAATCTCTGACCATCGCGATTCAGCCCTATGACCAACCGCTGCCCGTCATTTTGAAATGAAGAAACAAGTGATGAGCGATCGTAATGAACCAATCGTAGTGAACCATGAACGATGAATGATGAACGATGAATGAGAAGTGACGGTGCGCGGACTAGCGCTCCGTGCGTCATTCGTTCTCAAGCTGCTGGCGCGCCTTCGCCAACGCGGCCTTCTCTTCCCGGCTCACCTTTGGATACTTCAAATCCATATCCTTGAGTGCATCGACTACAGCTTGCGCGACCACCAGCCTTGTAAACCATTTGTTATCCGCGGGCACGACATACCAGGGTGCGTGAGCGCTGGCCGTGTGTTGAATCATCTCTTCGTACGCTTGCTGGTAATCATCCCAGTATTCGCGTTCCTTGATATCGGCGGCAGAGAATTTCCAGTTCTTGTCGGGCGTGTCGAGCCGCTCCAGGAAGCGTTTCTTCTGTTCCTTCTTGGAGAGATGCAGAAAGAACTTCACCACAGCGATGCCATTCCTGGTAACGGTGCGCTCGAAGCTATTGATATCTTGGAAGCGCTCTCGCCAGATATCTTTCGTTACCAGGGTCTTCGGCAGCTTCTCGTTTTCCAGAATCCGGGGGTGGACGCGCACCACCAGTACTTCTTCATAATACGATCGATTGAAGATGCCGATCTGACCTCTCGCCGGCATGCACTTCGTGGTTCGCCACAGATAGCCGTGACGCAATTCCTCCACCGTGGGTGTTTTGAACGACCAGACCTCGACGCCCTGAGGATTCACCCCCGACATCACATGCTTGATGGTTCCATCTTTGCCGGCGGCATCCATAGCCTGAAAGATGAGCAGCAGACCCCAGCGGTCCTGGGCGGCGAGGATATCCTGCAGACTGGCCAGTTTTTTTACGCCGTCGGCGAGCAACTCTTTCGCCTGCGGCTTGAGTTCTGAGCCGAGTCCATGCGTGTCCGCCGGGTCATGATCCTTGAGGCGAAAATGTTTTCCGTGGTCAATGCGGTAGCGGCTGAGCAGCTTGTCGATTTTCATAGAGATATTTTAGGCGATTCGGATCGCATGTGATTCGCCGCCTTACGGATGCAGGGGATAATAGTAGTACGTCGTTGTTCCCACCTGCTTCCATCGCGTATCGAGCCGTCCGGTAAGAGCGGGGGGTGGTTCAGCGATGAGCGTCTGCGCTCCGCTGCTGCGGAAAGCGGCATAGAGTTGCTCGCGCCCTTCTTCGGTTAAATGCCAAAATTCCGGCTCATCGGGCGACATGATGTCGGCGACGATTCTGAGCTGCGCGAAATGAGCCCAATAGGAAAAGTTGCCCGCCCCAACAACAGCAACCGCAGTGCCGGCCGGAACCGGCAACTGGCGAGCCATCTCTAACTGGCTCTGAGCGGACTCGGGACATCCATTCACTATCAATTTGGCCGCGCTGCTGGCAAAGGAGAGCACCATGATCAGGACCGCAGCAGCGATGCTCAGCCCTGCGATGCGCTGCGAATCGAGGTTGCGGGAGTCGATACTCCGGGAATCGTGGTTCACGGGTTGACGCAGAGAGAGAAACAGAGAAAGCCAAATCAAGACGACAAAAGCTCCGACGAAGCGTGCTTCGAAATGGACCAGCATATAAAGACCAACTATGGACAGCGATATTGCCAGCAGTTCCCACTGACGGCGGAGCCCGCGCATGAAGCCAGCGGAATTCCAAAATAGCAAGAACAGAAATCCCGCGGTCAAGCTGGGCTGGGCAACAACGAGCAATTCGATCACAGGCGGCACATGGTGCGCGATGACGCTGAGCTGCGAGCGGAGGTTGAAGGTAGCCCGGTGGCCCTCGTTCCAGTACGACGGATCGTAGGACGGCGGATAAGTGCCCGGTATCGGGCCATTGAATTCGTAGATAGGCGGCTCGACCGCAAGCGTTCTGGTGGGATGCTTAGGCGTGCCGCTCGCTGTAGGAATGCCCTGCCAGTGGATCACCGTCCCGCCCGGGCTCACAAAGGCGGAGTAATTCAGTTTCCCGGAATCGCCAAAGGTGAAGCGGCCGCGGGGCGCGGATAGTGCAATCACGAGAGGAGCGGCGACAAGCGCGAACGCTAACACGCTGCACAGATTCTGCTTCCAGCGCGGCACTTTGAAGAACAAGACCAGCAGAAAGACGAGGCTAATGGGAAACATGATCGCTTTCGCCCAATAGCCAACGCCGAGAGTTAATCCAAAAGCCGCAAACGCTAACGGCCCAGTTTGCCGGCGCAAGCGCAATAACCAACCAGCAGCCATGTAAATGAAGGCCGTAACTAGCAAGTCCGGGCCAATCAGCGAAACCGTAACGATGGCGAGCGACGACCACAAAAAAAGGGAATATCCAAGCAGGCAGAGCGCCCACTCGGGTAGCGCAGACAGATCGCTATTTTTCGCATCGGCATTCAGGCTGATCGTGTCGAGACTGGCGTTCAAGAAAAAGCGAAACGCAAGGAACGCCAAAAGCAGAATGAGGATTCCTTCGAAATGGGCGAGCGGCAATTCCTTCTCCGGCGACAGATGGAGCCGAATCAGAGGAGCCAGTAACACGGAATTAAGTGTGCCCCAATAGCCATTGGCGACTGCCCCCCAGTGGCCCTTCGCGATTTCTCGCGCAATGTCGAGATAGTCCATGCCGTCGGGCGTCAACTCGTAGCGGCACGCCCAGACCTGCGCCACGCCAAAGCCCAGCGTGACTATCAGGAAGCCATCGCCGATGCGGCGCCGTGATGGCGTTGGGTCTTTATCGAGAAAGCCGGAAAAGAATGTCATCGAGCCGTGAAGAGCATGAGAATTGACAGTAAATCACATTCGCTGAGGATGGGCGGTGAAAATGGCAGTGACCTGACCAATCCAACATCGGCGGCACCACAATTTCTGGGTGGCTGATTCAAGAAATGCAGCCAATACTTGAGTACGAAAAGTAGCGTAAGCACGAGTGCTAAAATATGCGTATGGCTACGGGTAACGATGTTAGAAACTCGCGAACTCTGCTGACCCATAATGGCGCATAAAATAACCCTCATTCCAGGCGACGGAATCGGCCCCGAAGTCATTGATGCCACCGTTCGCATACTCGAAGCTACTGGCGTTGAGTTTGAATGGGAGAGCTTCGCCGCCGGCGCCGAAGCCTTTGAAAAGTACCACGAATACATTCCGAAAGAGCTTAGCGAATCGATCGAGCGCACTCGCGTTGGATTGAAGGGGCCGGTGACTACGCCCATCGGGGGCGGTTTTTCGAGCATCAATGTTGAATTGCGCAAGCGCTTCGAGCTTTTCGCTAACTTCAGGCCGATACGGAATCTGCCGCATATTCCTACGCGCTATCCGGGAATCGACCTGATCGTCGTGCGCGAAAATACCGAAGGACTTTATTCTGGCATCGAACACGAGGTGATTCCGGGCGTGGTCGAGAGCCTGAAGATTATTACCGAGAAAGCCTCGACTCGCGTCTCGCGTTTTGCATTTGAGTATGCGCGCAAGAATCAGCGGAAGAAGATTCATTCCATTCATAAAGCCAACATCATGAAGCTGTCGGATGGATTATTTCTGCGCTGTTCGCGGGCGGTTTCGAAGGAGTACCCGGAGATCACTTATGGCGAGCACATCGTTGACAACACTTGCATGCAGCTGGTGATGAATCCTTATCAGTACGATATTTTGCTGATGGAGAATCTCTACGGCGATATTCTTTCCGACCTGTGCGCGGGGCTGGTCGGCGGACTGGGGCTGGTTCCGGGGGCGAATTTTGGGCACGAGTGCGCGATTTTTGAGGCGGTGCATGGCTCGGCGCCCGATATTGCGGGAAAAAATATCGCCAATCCCACTGCCGTGTTGCGCTCGGCGCTGCTGATGCTGCGGCACCTTGGCGAGGCTGATGCGGCGTGGAGAATTCGGAACGCCATCGATGAGGTTTACCGCGACCGCAGCAAGCTTACGCGGGACGTTGGGGGAACGGCGGGAACTTCTGAGTTCGCGGAGGCTATTATTCAGGCGATGGAAACTCAGAGTGCGGCAAAGCAACATGCTCATCAGTAGCGAAGTGAGTGCTCAACGCAGTCGGCCATCTGCTAAACTATTGCGTTTCGGTAAAGGGAGCGGCCATTGCTCCGTCGCTTCATCTCTCTGGTTCAGGGGGCTATTCTGAAGGGCATCGAGGTTCCATATAATCGCGGGCTGCATCGCTTTGCCGTCTTCGTAGCGTGTGCGACTTTTATACTCATCATTGCCGGAGCGCTTGTGACCAGCAACGATGCGGGCCTTTCCATCCCTGACTGGCCCAGGTCCTTCGGATCGTTCAGCGTTCCCGAATTGCACGGCGGAGTGCAATATGAGTGGAGCCACCGCGCAATTGCAGGCACGATCATTCTCTTGACGATTTCAATCGCAGTGTGGACGTTTTTGGCGGAGCGTCGCCGCTGGATGAAATGGCTGGCTATAGCGGCCTTCGGAACGGTAATCACACAGGCCTTTCTTGGCGGGCTCACGGTGATCTTATTCCAACCGCCCTGGGTGTCGACGGCGCACGCGACCGTGGCGCAGACTTTTTTTTGCATTGGCGTCGCCATCGCAGTTTTCACTGGGCGGCGCTGGGTTGAAGAGCATCCGCGGACTGAGCTTGATCAACGCCGGCCTGCGCTTTTTACTTTGACGCTGCTATCGATTTTTGTGCTTTATGTGCAGCTAATTCTTGGCGCCATGTTTCGCCATCACGGAATGAGCTGGTGGCCGCATGTTGTAAATGCGGGCGTCGTCGCTATCGTTCTCTCTTGGACGGCGATTCGCGCCATATCGGTCTATTCCCATGTAGATGCGGTTCGGCGTCCCGCCATCACCATGCTTGGCTTAATGGTTGCGCAGCTTTGCCTCGGCTTTCTTGCGTTTATCACGCACGTGATGTGGGGACGAGATGCTGTGCAGCCCGAAACGCCGATGGTAACTGCTACTGTCACTCACGTGGCCGTCGGCGCGCTGCTGTTGGCCACTACGGTCGTGCTTGCGATCCAGGTTTGGCGCCATGTTCCGGTAGCTTTCGAAGAGCGCGTGGCAGGCGAGGATCCGGTGGCGGCTTAGGGTGAGGTCAGAGGTGAGATTGCAGAGGTAAATCCGCTCCAGGTGATAATCATCCCCTCCACGTCGTAGAATGTATTGTGCCCTCGAACTCAACGGCCATTGACATCGCTCCGCCCACTCAGCCTGCCCAAACTACTCCCGCAAGCATCATTAGCGTGCACAACGTGGTACATCGTTACCCGGACCGCACCGCCCTGAATGGCGTCTCGTTCGAAGTTCGCCCCGCCGAACTCTTTGGATTGCTGGGCCCGAACGGCAGCGGCAAGACAACTCTGTTCCGCATTCTTTCGACGCTCATGGTCCCAACTTCCGGCGGCGCCACTATCGCGGGCCTCGATGCCGTGCGCCAGCCCGGAGCGCTGCGCCGGCGCATCGGCGTCGTCTTTCAGGCGCAGAGCGTCGATCCGAAGCTCACCGCCTATGAAAACCTTTGGCATCAGGGACACCTTTACGGACTGCGCGGCGGGGAGCTAAAGGCGCGCATTGACGAGATTCTTACCCGCGTGGGATTGCTCGATCGCGCGGGCGATCTAGTCGAGACTTTTTCCGGGGGCATGCAACGCCGGATCGAACTTGCCAAAGGCTTGCTGCATCATCCTGAAGTGCTGCTGCTCGATGAGCCGACCACCGGTCTCGATCCCGGAGCACGGCGCGACCTTTGGCAGTATCTGGCAATTCTCCGCGATCAAGAGCGCGTCTCGGTCATCGTCACGACACACCTGATGGAAGAAGCGGAGCGGTGCGATCGGCTGGCCATTTTGAATGAAGGAAATCTGGTGGCGCTGGGCACCCCTGAAGCTTTAACCCGCGAGATTGGCGGCGACGTTATTTTGCTGGAAGCGCGCGACCCGCAGTCGCTCGCCGAACGCATACGAAATAAGTTTCACGTGGACGCGACGGTCATGGATCAACACATTCGCCTCGAAATTGAAAATGGACACCACTTCGTTCCGGAGGTGGTCGAGGCCTTCCCTGGAGAAATTCAATCGCTCAGCGTGAGCAAGCCGACGCTGGAGGACGTGTTCATTCATCGTACGGGGCATCGGTTTTGGAGCGAGGATGCTGTAGCATCACCGGAAAAAGGCACGAAGAAAACGAAGAAAAGATCCTCCTGACCCGGAGTGGCGTTCCTCACACCGCTCTTACTAGCGCTTAGCGCGAGAGCAATTGCGAAATCCTCGGCGATGACAACAAATGTGGAAGATAAATTGAAAAAGGTGTGTCGACTTGGGTTTACCCTTTGCTTGATGGCGGCCATCGGGATGCAAGTGCCGGCTCAAGACAGAGTTCTTAATGGCGACGACGCGCCGCTCGTACTGACGGGGGCCATCCCTCTGGCAAATGTCAAAGGGCGGATTGATCATTTCGGTTTCGATCCCGTCGGCAACCGGATCTTTGTTTCAGCGCTGGGAAACAATACCGAAGAGATCATCAATCTCAGTGCACAGACCGTCAGTCACACCATTTCAGGAGCGGCAGCCCCTCAGGGCGTAGTGTATTCGCCGGAAACAGATCGGCTATTCGTCGGCAGCGATCACGGCAAGCTCTATATCTACAGCGGGTCAACCTTCAATTTGATTACATCCATCGATTTCGGAGATGACGTCGATAACCTTCGCTACGATGCGGCGGAGAAGTGCGTTTATGTCGGTTACGGGGATGAAAAGAGCGGCGCAATCGCAATGGTCGACGCGGCAACCAATAAGCGCCTCGACGACGAGTTCAAGTTGGGAGCACATCCTGAGTCTTTCCAGTTGGAAGTATCAGGCCCAAACATATATGTGAACCTGCCCGATCTGAAGCAGATTGCGGTGATCAATCGGCGCACGCACGCGATCGCTCGATGGCCTTTGCGCGTCGCGGGGAACTTCCCCATGGCGCTTGATGAACTGGATCACAGGCTGTTCATTGCCACTCGGGCTCCGGCCCAACTGGTCGTCGTCGACACCAATACAGGGCGACCCGTGGCGGCTCTTCCTGCGGTTCAGGACGCGGACGATTTGTATTACGACTCCGCCCGCAAGCGCGTGTACGTTGCCGGCGGAGAAGGTTACATCAGCGTTTTTCGGCAGGGGGACGCCGATCATTACAATCTCCTCGCCAAAGTCCCGTCAGCGTTGGGTGCGCGCACGGCTGGGTATTCCGGCAAGGGTAGAAAAGGATTCGACCGTCTCTACGTTGCCGTTCCTGCTCGCGCCGACCATGGCGCGGAAGTTTGGATTTACACGGTTCAGGACTAACCTGCGATTCAAAGCGAATATCTAGCAAAATGAAGAGTCGCCCTAGCGCGTCAAGGGCTGGCCCGTCGGTGTCGGCGCGCTCAGCAGTTCCACAAACCGTTCGTAGAACTTCTGGGTATCCAGATCGACCTGCACCTCTACCGGTTTCACCTCACGCTGCGGCTTATCTTTTTCTGACCAAGTTAGCGTGTCGCCATAGCCTGCGCCGCGATCGAGGTTCACGTCCATATAGCGAATTTCTTTCTTCGTGATCACGCTCGGATCGAGCCACGCGACCGATGCGAGCTCATCCCATAGATAGTTGTAACTGCCGCGCAGGTGTGCGTATTTGCCGATGTACTGCGCCGACGGCGTGTTGCTGGCTTTGATTTTTTCGATCAGGTCGTTGGTCATTCTCGTCTTCACCGAAATATCGACTGTCGTGCAGACAATCTTTTTCCATGGGGCGCGCAGCGCAATGTGCGCCGCTTCCGGGTCGAACCAGATATTGAATTCGCGGCGGGGAGTATCGACGAACTCCGGGTCATCCGTCTGCGGGCTCAGACTTGCGCCCATGAAGACCAGCTCTTTGGCGAGGCTCGGAAATTCGTGATCGATGGAAATGGCGAGCGCGAGATTGGTCATCGGGCCGCCCTCATAGATGGTGATTTCGTGCGGATACTTGTGCACCATGCGAACAAGAAAATGCGCCGCATCTTCGTCGGATGCCTTGGTCGTCGGCTTCCCTTCCGGCATCGCACCCACTTCGCGCGGCGCGTGATACCTCGACGGAGTCCACACCCCGAGCCACGCGACTGTGCCGTAACGCTGTTCCCACTGCTCCGTTTCTTCTTTGGTGCGAACCAGCGGGTACTCGGCTCCGAGCAAGACGGGGATGTCCGTGCGCCCGATGATCTCAAGCATGCGCAGCGTGTGTGCGACTTCTTCGGTGAGCCACGCATCGCCGGTCACCACGGTGATGCCCAAGACTTGAGTCTGGGGAGATTGAATGAGCAGCAGCATGGCTTGCTGATCGGTGCCTGCGGGGCCAGCCGCGTCCTGATCGATGATGATCTTGCGTTTGCCTTGGGATTCGCACACAAGAGATGTCATCACCAATAAAACAACGGTCGCAATCGCCCTGCGATTCTGAAATCGGTACAACTTCATTCACGCACTCCATTCATGCGCTCGGAATTTTGGAAGCGTGCCATTGTAGAACCTCTTGAGGAGCTCTGCCAGTTTCTCAAGAAGTGTGTAATGGCAGCAACAATTGCGGGCCACGCCGATCGGCGAATAGAATAAGCTGCGGCGATTAAGAAAGACTCCGTTTTGCCTTTAGAGATGCTGCTCCCTTTTTCTCTTCGCCCCAGAGGCCGGTCCGCGTGAGTGTCGTCTTTAGATCAGTTCGAAATTGCGCGGCGTGTTTTTGCTCAATCATCGTCGTTCTCGCTCCGATCCGCGCCTATCCGCAAGAACCCGCGAATGGCGGTATCTTGAAGGGCTATGTGCACGATTCGAGCGCCAGGCCGGTCGCGAATGCCGCCGTCTTTCTGCGGCTTTCCACTCAATCTCCGACCCCGGCAATAGCGCCAGAGAGCACGGAAACTGATTCCGCAGGCGCATACCGTTTTGCATTGCTTCCGGCGGGCGCCTACACTCTGCGCGCCCAGAAGAACGGGTATGCCGAGGCAATCGTCAGTCATATCCCTCTCGCGCGCAAGGAGCTGAAGAAGATTGATCTCGTGTTGCTGCCGCTCAAGACATCTGAATCGCAACCAGCGTCACCGACCGGGGCACCCACCGCCAACCCAGGCGTGGCGGCGCCAAACTTTTTCGACGAACCTCAATTCACCGTGGCGGGCGTAACCGCCGGTAGCAGCGCGGGCGGACACGGATCTGACACGGTGCTCCGAACCGGCGAAGCCCTGGCGCGGGACACGGTTTCGCTAAACTCTTCGTCGGACGAGAAATCTTCAGCAAACGCGTTACCCTCCGCGGCCGCCGAGAATTCGCTGCGAAATGCAGTGGCTCAGAACCCGCAAGATGCTGGCCTTCATCATCAACTGGCCGGCGTTGAAGAGGCGCTCGGGCATCCGTTTGAAGCGGTGCGCGAATATCAGCGCGCCGCAGAACTCGATCCTCGCGAACCATATCTATTCGACTGGGGAACGGAATTGCTGACCCATCGCGCACTGGAGCCGGCCACAGAGGTCTTCGCCAGCGGCAATCGCCTGTTTCCGAGGTCGGTGCGGATGCTGATCGCGCTCGGTGTCTCCTGGTACGCTCGCGGCTCATACGATCAGGCGACGCGGTGTCTGGTGAATGCTTCCGACCTGGCTCCTGACGATGCCGCGCCATATTTATTTTTAGGGAAGATGCTGAAGGTTACTCCTACTCTCTCGAAAGAATCCGTCGATCGCCTGGCGCGATTCGCGCAATTGCAACCGGACAATGCGCTGGCGAATTATTACTATGCGGTCGCACTTTGGAATACGATTTTCGCGAACGCGGATGAAGCCCCGCCTGACGCTAAGATTGATGCCATCCGCTCGGCGCAAGTGGAAGCGCTGCTGCAAAAGGCAGTGCATCTGGATGCGAAACTTAGCGCCGCTTATCTGCAGCTTGGAATCGTCTATTCCCAGCGCCGGGATTTTTCACAGGCAATTGCGGAATATCGAAAAGCCATCGCCGTCAGTTCCGAGCACGATGAGACGCTGGCGGAAGCGCATTATCGGCTGGCGCAGGCATATGCGCGCACGGGTGACACCGCAAAAGCTCAAGTAGAACTTGAACTGCATGCCGATTTGGATAAGCAAATAATGGAGTCTGTCGACCGAGAGCGGCGCGAAGTGCAGCAGTTTGTTATCTCGCTGCAGAACGGCAATGCGACCTCACAACCTCAACCCTGAGGCCGGTCGCGCTGGACGGGCCGAAGCGGGATGATCCGCACTCCTGTGCCTGCCCAAAGTTGACTCTACAACGCGACCACCCCTAAAAGGTGAGCTTGAGAGCGAACTGCACCAGACGCGGGTTGTTGACTATCGAGTTCACGGCGCCAAACCCGTTGGGACTGGTAATAGTGCCGGCGCTGTTGACGGTCGCCACGGCTATGTCATTCACTGGCATACCGAACTGCGCGTGATTGAAGAGGTTAAAGAACTCTGCCCGGAAATTCAGACCCATGCCTTCCCGAGGCAGCGCGAATTGCTTGATGACAGAAAAGTCGCTGTTGACGAAATCCGGACCTACGACCGGAAGGCGGTTCGCATTTCCCAAGCCCACTGTTGGCGCGGCAAAGCAGGCGGTATTGATCCACTGCTGCTGACTGTGGTTGGCCGCGTAGGGATCGCAACCAGCAACCTGGTCAGGGCGGTTATAGTTGTTGCCATTGCCGCCGTTGTTGAAGAAGACTCCAGATTGGTTATTGCTATCGATGAGCGGGACCGGGAACCCTGAGGTGATGTGCTCGATAAGAGTCAACTGCCAATTCCCAAGAAGAGTGTTAGTCAGGTTATTCCAGTCACCGCCAAACATCTTTCCCCTGCCGAACGGCAAGTCGTAAATGATGCTGGCTGTGAAGTTATTGTGGGCGCCGATTTGTGAGGGAGCCCAATCGAGTTTCTGCCAATTCGGCAGCGGGAAGTACGGCGCACTCAGCAAGGAGCCCAACCCGTCGGATAGGCCATTGTCGTAAGCATGCGCATAGGTGTAACTGATCAGAGTATAAAGGCCGTACCGGCGAGACTTGGTCTCGGCTTTGATTTGCAGCGAGTCGTATTTGGTGTCGCCGAGATCGGCGAACTCCAAGACGGAGTTAAAGTTCGGTACAACATAAGACGGTACGTATTGTGACCCGTCGGGATTGCAACCGATCGGATTTACAGCACAAGTGGAAGCGGGTGGGCCAGAGGTGTTGATGTCGTTCCCGGAGACCAGGATGTGATGCCCGCGCGCACCGGCGTAGCCAGCGGTGAGCACGACATTGCCGGGGAGTTGCCGCTCCACGTTGGCGTTGAATTGCTGCACGCTGCCGGGTTTGAAGTTCGTCGGCTGGTAAAACAGCGTTCCGGAAAATGATGAAAGAGTGGGTGGACCGGTAAAAATCGGAAATCCGGCGGACATAAGTTCGCTAGTATTGTTAGGGTTGGCGGGCCCGGTATAGCAAAACGAGGTCGTCAAGGGGCACCCAGCGGGGCCGAAAAAATCGGACTCGGCGAAGAAGGGCGGATTCGTCCAGAGGCCTTGCGCACCCTGGTTCCATGAGGAATCGTGGAAGATCCCATAGCCGCCTCGAAATACGGTCTTGTCGCTACCCAGTATCCTCCACACTAAGCCGATTCGCGGCTCCAAGCCCTTCCAATACATCTGCACGCCAGCCGCTGAGTTCACTCCGCTTTGATTGGAAACGAGAAGCTGACCCGTAGTAGGAATGAAGTCCGCCATGCGCCCATGCTCCTCCGAGATGGGAGTCGTCATATCCCACGCCAAGCCAAGATTGAAGGTGAGGTCCTTAGTAGCTCTCCAATCATCATTTACAAACGGCCGGTAGATTTTCCAGCGACGGCCCATAGTAGTGCCGTTAAAGGTCTGATCGTGCTCGGCAAGACCCAGTAGGCCCATGAGAACATCCGCTTCGGGATTGCCGGCGACGACGCCCGCGCCGCTAAAGTTTCCGGCAACGCCGGGGATCCAGAATCCATCCTGGAAAGCCTCATTGGCAGTATTCATCTGGTTGGCGCGCCAGCCAAACCCGACCCGAATCTCATGCTTGCCGCGAGTCAAATCGAGGGTATCGCCAAACGAGAAGATGTTCGTTCCACCCTGGAACGGAGAGTAACCGCGATCGCCAATCGCCCAATATCCCGCATTCATTAACACACTGACCAGCCCGCAGCTGAAGGCTCCGGGAGCGCAAGTGTCGCCTCCGAGGGGGCAGCCTAGGTTCGCTCCGGGAATCCCGCCGCCGATGGTCGCCGAGGCGCAAGTACCGTTACCCTGCGAAAGGATGTAGTCGAAAATCCGGTTGTAACCAAACGTAGCCTGATTCACCGTGGTCGCAGTAAACTGATGCGTTTCGCCAATGGCCGCCTGGCGTGCGTGGTTGATAATAATCTGATTACTGCCGAAGGCGCTCGCCTCGGTAAGCATTCCAGGGCCTGCCCCACCGGGTATATAGGAATTCGCCTGGTCGTAGCTAAAACGAGCAAAAGCAGTATCGACGGTCGAGAAGTTGTGGTCCAGACGAACGTCAAATTTGGTTTCGTCGAGTTTGCGCACCGGTTGGTTTACGAAGTTGAAGGAACAAGTAGTGCAGCCGGCGTTAGCGTTGGGCGCCGGGTAGAGGTTGATCAGGGCCTGACCAACGCGATCGGCCAAGCCGTTCGTCCCAGTCGGGATTTTGTTGCAGTCAGTTCCCGCAGGTTGGCTTCCGTTCGAACTTGCCGGCAAGGGGTTCCCTGACGCATCGCACTGGAAATAAGGATCAGCTGCCCCGAACATATTAGGATTGGCAATTACGAGGCCCGTGACGGGATTGCCATAGTTGTCCGCGCTGAAATCGCCGTTGCGCATTGCGAGCGTCGGAACTAGTCCGGTAAAGGCGATACCGTGCCGCTGGTCCTTCTGCTCGCCATCGATAAAGAAAAAGGTCTTATCCTTTTGGATAGGCCCACCAATCGAGCCACCATACTGGTTCAGATTGAACTTCTCCGCCGACGTGGCAAAGAAGCTCTTGGCGTCCAGGGCAGTGTTACGCAGAAACTCATACAACGATCCGTGGAACTGGTTGGCGCCTGATTTCGTGCTTACGATTACGGTGGGACCGGCGCGTGTGCCGTATTCCGCGGAGTAGTTGTAAGTCAATACTTTGAATTCTTCTATATCGTCGATCGATGAAAAAATCCCGATTCCGCCCGATGTCAATTCGTTGTTATCCACTCCGTCGAGAAGCCAATCGGTGCTGTTAGGGCGGGAACCGCCGACCGACAGAGAGAACGAGCCGCGGGCAGCCACTTCGCTGTCCGCGCCTTGCGTGAAAAAGCTGTTCGGATTCGTCTCTTGAATGGCGCCGGGCGTGAGACTTGCCAGTTGAACGAAGTCGCGCCCGTTCAGGGGCAACTGGGCCACTTGCTGCGAGGTGATGACTTGGCCGAGGCTTGGGTTGCTCGTTTCTACGGCAACTTCATTGGCGTTAACTTCTACGGTCGAGCTGACCGAAGCGAGGACTAGCGAGAAGTCGATCTCGAGTTGTTCGCTGATTTGCAGGCGAATATCTTTCTGCTCGGTCGTCCGGAATCCCTGCGATTCGACATGGATCGTATAGATCGACGGGGGCAGGAGTGGCACGAGGTAGTGTCCTGAGTCGTCGGTCTTCGTTTCGCGCGTCAGGCCATTGGCCTGGGAGGTGATTCTCACACTTGCGCCGGAGATCACGGAGCCGGTTTTATCGGCGACGTTTCCTGAGAGGCTGCCACTGGCCTGGCTGTAAAGACGCGGACAAAGGAAAAATACCGGACACAGAACCGCTACGAGCAGCGCAATTCGTTTCAGCATCAGTTTCCACCTTTTGGGGCCACCGTTTTTTGACCAGATAGTGGCCTTATAGACTCGACTCTTCGCGCGGGTGAACCCCGCCCACAACACTGGGAGTTTTCGCTTCTGGGCGATGGGCCATATAAATAGATTGGAAATGCAAAGTCAAGAGTTTTCGTGGCGAAGCGGCGAATGGATGGCGTCCGGAACGGGAATTCAGTTTTTCATAATGTCTTATGCATTCGCGGATTTTTGTCCGACGTGGCACTCCCACGCTTGCGAATCGCGAATGAGCGCGGGAACTTTGTGCTCGCCAGCGGCTAGCACGCAGCTCCACGCCTTCTAATTTTCGTAGAATTCAGGTTACGCCTGCCCCGATCGCGCCGAGTAGGGAATCTGCTTTATCCATTCGCCCGCGCCACCAGCAGAATTCCTACGCAGTAAAAGACGAACATCAGCGCGAGATAGATTTTGGCTTTACCGGGAGCGCCGGCAAATTCCTTCCACGCGAGAACTCCCCAGAGCGCGGCGACCATGGGGGCGGATTGTCCGATGGCATAGGAGCGCGCTACTCCTGTGAAATTACCCGCGACGAGATTAAAGACCATGCCGATGCCCCAGATAAAACCGCCGAGCAATCCGAGAGCGTGGCCAGAAGCGGGACCGCTGAAGTATCCGGCGAAACCAACGGGTTCACCGACTAGCGGATGGTGCATGAAATAAATGTTCCAGAGCAGGCATGAGAGCAGCGCGCCCAGCGTGAGGAACACGGCAATACTGTAGGGACCGAGCGCGTTGCCGTGAATCATGGCGTGCGTCGCAAAGGGAGCCCACAGTCCCATGAGCACACCGGAGACGATGCAAACGACGATGCTCTTCTTGGAGACAGATCGGCCCGCGATCGCCAGACTTCCATATGCCTTGCCGTCGAGAACTACTGCGATCAGAGCGCAGAGAACACCGGCACCGAGAAGCATTGCATTTCCCCTCGGCTGCAAGGCGTAACTTGAAATAACGCCGACGACGAGCGCGATTCCGATGGAGACTGGAAAGGCAATAGCAAGTCCGGCCATGTCAATTGCGGCCGCTTCGAGTTATTTTGCCAGATTAAAAATGGCGCCTCCAATCATGGTCGAAACAATGTTGTTGGTGTCAGCGGAGTGAACGTTATTCAAGAAACTATTGGCGTCGTGGCCCGTGCTACCCATGGTGAAGGCGAGAATCAGCGACACCAGAAAAATGCCGATTCCATAATCCCAGTAAAATAACTCGAAGCGATAATTCTTGACGCCCTTGTAAGTATTGGCCCATGAACCCCAGCAGATGGCGCTTGTGATCATCATTGATAGTGCAAGACCAAGAGTGTGGGGTGTGAACATCGCTTCTCCTTGAATTTTTCCTTGGGCGGTCGTCTTCTGAACCGGCTTCAGTTGGCGGTTGGTTACGAGCCTACTTGCCGCGAATTCTTGAAACGAACAACTGCAGGAACCGGTCGGCATCCACCTCAACGCAGACCTTAGCGTTGGGCGCGACTGCATCGACTCCCTCGACCATATAACGGTCGCCGTGCAGCACGTTGCGCTCCACCATGTTGTGGCGATTGGCCACCGTCTCGCCGCGCGTGAACTCGCCGCGCGTTTCAACATCGACATGCATCGGCGGCGCTTTCACGAGTGTCGCATCGATCGCCACGCCGACGGCCAGGGGATCATACATGGGCGGGCCGCTGAATCCAAACTTCGCCGAGAGATCGATCAGATAGTGCGCCACCTGATAAATAAAATCGTTCACCGGTCCGTGCATCTGTCCGAGTTGATCGAGATACTTTGGCGATAACAGCGTCTTGTCGCCGACGTCGAGACCGACCATGGTCAATGGCCATCCCGCCTGAAAGACGATCTGCGCCGCTTCGGGATCGTTGTAGATATTGGCTTCGGCGGCAGCGGTCGAATTGCCTCCGGTGATTGAGCCACCCATGATGATCACTTCCTTTACCAGAGGAACGATCGACGGATCTTTTTCGACGGCGAGTGCAATATTGGTAAGCGGCCCGACTGGGACGAGCGTGATTTCGTGGGGCGCGGCGCGCACCAGTTCGATAATGAGGTCAGGTCCCCAACGCGAATCGACTTTACAGTTGCTCGGGGGCAACTCGATGTTGGCTAATCCATTCTTGCCGTGCCAGAACTCGGCGGTGATCAGTTTTTGCAAGAGCGGATGCTGCGCGCCGGCGGCGACGGGGATATCACAACGATTCGCCAGCGAGATCATGCGCAACGCGTTTTCGAGGCCCTGCTTGGCAGTTACGTTACCCGGCACGACGGTGACGGCGCGAACATCGAGTTCCGGCGAATTCAATGCCAGCATAAGAGCCATGGCATCGTCGGACCCAGGATCGGTGTCGATGATGATTTTCTTGCCGGCGGCAAACGCGGGACTGGACAGCGTCGTTATGAAGAATGAGGAGAGAATTGCAGCGACCACGAGCTTTCCATGGAGTCGAAACCCACGGCCCGGAATTATCACAAGCGAACCTCCAGAATGCGAATTGCAAGACGCGGGAATCGCGCCGTAGCCTAGCCGCGCGATGTTTCCCTGTCAAGGCGTAACCGGTATTCAGCCTTCATCGTATCTGCTTTCATTGGATGTGCCGTACAATTGCACGGCAACGATTGGCGTGGGGAGGTTTGGCGGTTGCGACCCGACGCGGACGCCGGCATCTAAAGGTTAATCGGCGCGCCCGCTTATGGCGACGTCCGATGCCTAAGCCAGTTCGCGCAAAACATCATGGCGGTAGAACACAACCAGTCTCGGAACATCGTAGCCCACGCCCCTGTTGGCGGCGTGATCGCCGAACTGGCAGGACGGCCACTCCTGCCAAATGCCGGCATCCCCCTCAATCTCGATTGGCTGCGCGAGGTTCGCGTCAATACCAGCGCGGTCGAACGTCGCGCGCAATCACAAGTCGCGCGCCGCACTGTGAAGAAAGAATGGCAGGCGGCGTGGCTATTGCGTGCGATCACCTGCATGGATCTGACGACTCTTTCCGGCGATGACACCGACGAGCGCGTTCGCCGCCTATGCGCCAAGGGACGGCACCCGATTCAGCCGGAGTTAGAAAAGAAGCTCGGAATCGAAGAGTTGCAGATTAAAGTTGCCGCTATCTGCGTCTATCACACGTTTGTGGAGACGGCTGTACACGCGCTCGAGGGCAGCGGAATTCACGTTGCGGCGGTCTCGACTGGCTTCCCTGCCGGATTGTCGCCGCTGGCGGAGCGGGTCAATGAGATTCACCGATCGGTGGAGGCGGGGGCGCATGAGATCGATGTCGTCATCACGCGGGCACACGTTTTTGGCGGGCGATGGCAGGCACTCTACGACGAAGTGGCGGCCTTCAAACGAGCTTGCGGATCGGCACACCTGAAGGTCATTCTTGGCACCGGCGATTTGCTGACCCTGCGCAACGTGGCGCGCGCGAGCGCAGTCGCCATGATGGCGGGAGCGGACTTCATCAAGACTTCGACGGGTAAAGAGCTGACGAATGCGACCTTGCCGGTCGGCTTGGTGATGACGCGCGCGATACGCGAATACGCGCAGCAAACTGGAATGGCGGTTGGATTTAAGCCGGCAGGCGGCATTCGCACCGCGAAGCAATCGATCGACTGGTTGGCGATGATCAAAGAAGAATTAGGCCCGTCGTGGCTGCGTTCGGAAATGTTTCGCTTTGGAGCGAGCGGATTGCTGGGCGATATTGAGCGGCAGTTGGAGCACTCCGCTACGGGACGGTATTCGGCGGAGTATCGGCATCCGATTGCGTGAGCGAATCGTCGCTCTCGACAACCGTAGTCAGAGGAATGACGAAAACAGCGTGAGAACTATGTTAAGAATTCTCTTCGGCCCTGTTCTATGTGCGGCGGTTGCGGTCTGGCTCGTTTACTCAAGTTTTCCGCTTTTTTGGGAGCACGAAGACCAGCCCCATGTGTATTCGATCAGTTGGAGGTCGGCTGTAGTGCTCCTACTGCTTTTAGTTTTCGCTCAGGCTATCTCGTTCTTTATTTTTAGGCTTATTAGCACGAGAATTCGCGGGAACGTTCAACTGGGTCAGAAGAACGAATCGAGCCAACGCCAATGAGCATTGCCGAGAAATTTGTGAGCATGGAGTACGGACCCGCTCCTGAGGATTCGAAAGAAGCCGTGGGGTGGCTGGAGCGTCATGGCTTCCGCTTCCAACATTTTATTGGCGGCGAATGGCGGGCGCCGGCGGCGGGCGAGTATTTCGATACCGTCGATCCTTCGAATGGAGAGAAGCTGGCGTCGGTTGCGCAAGGCTCGGCGGCCGATGTTGACGCTGCGGTTAAAGCTGCGCGGGCGGCATCTTCGGGATGGCGGGCACTCACTCCCCATGCTCGGGCACGTTATTTGTATGCCATCGCACGGTTGGTGCAAAAGCATTCGCGGCTACTTGCCGTGCTCGAGACGATGGACAATGGCAAGCCTATTCGTGAGAGTCGCGATATTGATATTCCTCTGGTGGCTCGGCATTTCTATCATCACGCGGGATGGGCGCAACTTCTTAGTCAGGAATTTCCAGAGTATGTTCCTTGCGGAGTCGTCGGACAGATTATTCCTTGGAATTTTCCGCTGCTTATGCTGGCGTGGAAGATTGCTCCGGCGTTGGCGACTGGCAATGCTGTTGTGTTGAAGCCGGCGGAGTTTACTCCGCTCACTGCGCTTCTTTTCGCGGAACTCTGTCAGGAAGCTGGGTTGCCCGCAGGAGTGGTCAATATTGTTACAGGAGACGGCGCAACTGGCGAGGCGCTGGTCAAGCATCCGGACGTCGACAAGATCGCCTTCACGGGATCGACGGAAGTGGGGCGCGCAATTCGCGCGGCCACGGCTACGAGCCACAAGCGGCTTTCGCTCGAGCTGGGCGGAAAATCTCCGTTTATTGTTTTCGAAGACGCCGACCTCGACAGCACGGTCGAAGGCCTCGTCGATGGAATCTGGTTCAATCAGGGGCAGGTATGCTGCGCGGGCTCGCGCCTCTTGATGCAGGAGAGCATTGCGGAAGTTTTGATCGCCAAGATTCAGGATCGTATGAGCACGCTGCGTGTCGGCGCGCCGCTCGATAAAGCGATCGACATTGGCGCGATCGTTGCCGGCGTGCAGCTTGATCGCATTCGCAAGCTCGTCGATCAGGGTATAGCCGATGGAGCCACTTGCTGGCAGCCGCCGGTAGTGTTGCCATCGCGTGGATTTTATTACCCGCCGACGCTGTTGAGTAACGTGCATCCGACGTCGATTGTCGCGCAGCAGGAAATTTTTGGTCCGGTGCTGGCGGCGATGACCTTCCGCACTCCGTCGGAAGCGGTGGAGTTGGCGAACAATACGGTTTACGGTTTGGCGGCTTGCGTTTGGAGCGAGAGCATTAACGTTGCGCTGCATGTTGCATCGCAAATCAAGGCGGGAGTGGTTTGGGTAAATTGCACGAATCTGTTTGACGCGTCGTGCGGCTTTGGCGGGTATCGCGAGAGCGGCTACGGGCGCGAGGGCGGACGCGAAGGGCTGCTCGAATATTTGGAGCCGGTGTGGTTTAAGAACGCGCCTGCCCTGCCGGCCGACGCGGCGCGAGCGCTCGAGACGGAGCTCGATGAGGATACTGTCACATCGACTGAGACGAATGCCGGCGAATCTCCCGCCATCGACCGCACCGTGAAGCTTTACATCGGAGGCAAGCAGGTGCGGCCTGATTCCGGCTACAGCCTGGAGGTGCGCGGGACCGACGGACGACGGCTGGGTGAAGCTCCGCTTGGGAATCGAAAAGACATTCGGAACGCCGTCGAAGCGGCGCGCAAGGCTACGGGTTGGGCGAAGGCCACGGCGCACAATCGGGCGCAGGTTCTTTACTATTGCGCGGAGAATCTTTCGCAGCGGCGCGACGAGATTGCTCAGCGGCTTGCAGACGCCGTGGGCGAAAAGCAGGCTGCTGCGGAAGTGGAGCTCAGCATCGAGCGCATCTTCTCTTACGCAGCTTGGGCCGATAAGTTTGATGGCGCGGTGCACAAGCCTCCGTTCCGCAATGTTGCGATCGCGATGAATGAGGCGATTGGGACAGTGGGCGTCATCTGCCCGCGCGACGCGCCTCTGCTCGGATTTATTTCCCTGGTGATGCCCCTTCTCGCTGTAGGCAACACCCTGGTCACAGTACCCTCCGAAATTTATCCGATGATCACCGGCGATCTCTACCAACTCTTCGATACCAGCGATCTCCCGGACGGCGCGGCGAATATTGTCACCGGATACACTTCGCAGCTTCTGAAGACGCTCGCCGAGCATGATGATGTCGATGCCATCTGGTGCTTTGGCGATGAGGCGAGCTCTGCGGCGGCCAAGGGGATGTCGGTGGGCAATCTAAAGCAGGTTTGGACCAACGAAGGGCGCGCCATCGACTGGTTCGACTCGAAAGTGGCCGAGGGGCGCTGGTTTCTTGAGCACGCCACGCAGGTTAAGAATATCTGGGTTCCCTACGGCGAGTAGGTTCTGACAATCCTTGTAGTTTCGCGCCATCGATCATCGTGTCGTCTGTCATCCGGGAGGGTCCAATGCTTGAAAGAATAGACGCAGGAGGAGTGTTTCCGTTGCTGCTAATGGTGAGCGGGCGCGCGGCGATGGAGCGGGGCTCCGAGTGGATTGAGCCGCTGGATCTGATCAAGGCAATCTACATCGCCGATCTTGAACATGTTTCCGTCTTCTGGAGTGCCTGGGAGGGTTTTGAAAAGCTGGTCAATGATCAAACACTAGCTAATGGCTACTCGGCAACATACATTAATCGCACGCTTTACCTTATCCAGATGCAACTCGAGATGCGAGATAGTCCGAGCGGATGCTTCATTGGGTTTGGCAAAGCCTCTCTCACGCTCCAGAACGTGGTAGCCCTTGCCAGGGAAATCGCGTCCGATCGCTCCGGCGCGGCGTCAACACCATCGTCACGCGATTTTCTGTTCGCCACGTGCTCGCTGGATCAGGAACTCTCTGAGTCTCTGCAGAAATCCGGCCTAGAGCTTGTCAAACTTGAGGCCGCAGTGAGGGGGAAACTCCGCTGAGAGCGACCGCCACTCCTCGAGTAAAAATCTGTTGCATTGGCAGCGTTGAGGAAGCAGCTCTGGCTGTCGAATGCGGAGCGTCGGCGCTCGGGCTAGTCTCCCAGATGCCCAGCGGGCCGGGCGTCATCAGCGATGAACTGATCGCGGAGATTGCCGCTACCGTTCCGCCCGCCATTGGAACATTCCTACTGACGTCGCGGCAGAGCGTTGCCGAGATTACCGACCAACAGCGCTTCTGCCGGACGAACACGATCCAGCTTTGCGATCATCTCACTCACGGCACGCACCGCGAACTCAAAGCTGCATTGCCGGGTATTTCTATTGTTCAGGTTATTCACGTAACCGGGCCGGAATCGGTCGATGAGGCTGAGCGGGTGGCGGCGCATGTGGATGCGATCCTCCTCGATTCAGGAAACCAGAGACTTGCGGTCAAGGAATTGGGCGGCACAGGCAGAATTCACGATTGGGCGGTCAGTCGCGCAATCCGGGAGCGCATCGGCGTCCCCATGTTTCTTGCAGGGGGTCTCACGTCCGAAAATGTAAAGCAGGCGATTGACGAGGTTGGGGCGTTCGGCCTCGATCTGTGTTCGGGCGTGCGAACCGATGGCAAACTGGACGAGGCCAAGCTGAAGGGGTTCTTCGCCGCGGTGCGAAGTTCGGCTGCCGAGTCATTCTCCAAATAACCTACTTTAATATCGCTGCTCCAATGGCGAATGAGGAACCGACTAATAGAGTCAATGCTGCGACGGCGAGCGCCATGACTATCAAGCATCCATACGGAATTGGAATGTGGCTTAAATACTGTCGGCTGATTTTTTTGCCATTCCCTTTGTCTCGATGGCGCGCATCTAGTGCTCCTGTAGCGCATTTCGTCATTCGATGCGCAAGATCGAAGCGCGACCGCAGTATTTCATTTCTTGGCTGTGCCGTTCAAATCAGCTTCGAGCAGCCAACTGTCGCGATATCGCGTTGACTTTTCTTAGCCCTACAGGCAAACTCTCAATTCGCCCATTACCGCGCTGAGGGCACACAATAAGCCCGTTGCCACGGTCGTAAGCCAGGCGAAGACGGATCAGGAATCGTTCATCTTATGACTGCAGACCGGGTCTCCTACACGCTCGACTCGACGTTGGAGACGGTGAACAGTGCTGAAGAAACGGCTGGCCGGATGGCGACGGAGGCCGGTTTCGACGACGAAGAAGTAATGAAGATATCGATGGCCGTGCGGGAAGCGGCGGTGAATGCGGTTTTGCATGGCAACGCCTACGACCCGAGCAAGAAGGTTACACTGGCATTTGAGCGAACGAGTCACGACCTGGTCATCGTGATCAAAGATCAAGGCAAAGGGCTCGATGCCAGCAAGATTCCCGACCCGCTGGCGCCGGAAAACCTGATGAAAACGTCGGGGCGTGGTATTTTCCTGATACGCTCGTTCATGGATGAGGTGGAAATCCACCCCTCTCAGACGGGCACCGAACTTATAATGATCAAGCACGTCCACGGCAACCCCGCGGACTCCAAGGAGGCTCCTCAGTGACAATGAAGTCCAGCACTCGACAGGTGGATGGCGTCACGATTGTCGATCTCAGCGGCCGGATCACCCTCGGCGAAGGCAGCGTGGTTTTGCGCGAGACCGTGCGCGACCTGCTTTCCAAGGGACAGAAGAAGATCCTGCTCAACCTCGGCGACGTGAACTATATCGACAGCTCGGGCATCGGCGAGCTGGTCAGCGCTTTTACCACCGCCAAGAATCAGGGCGGCGAACTTAAGTTGCTCAACCTCACCAAGAAAGTTCACGACCTGCTGCAGATCACGAAGCTCTACACCGTCTTCGACGTCAAGGAAGACGAAGCAGGGGCGGTAAAGTCTTTCACGAAATAGCGGGCGCGGCTTGCTTCATTCGGAGATAGTGCGCCGCGAAGTTGTGGCTAGCCGGGGCTCGGCCCCGGCACTCCACCTAATTTGAGTGATGCGCTGCTTCCCTTTTCGGAACGGCGCTGCGAAAATTTGCGCGCAAATCGCGCTGAGACTCTTCCTTCGACCTACAATCAAAACTGAGGACGCACTTCTCGCCGCCTCAGTCCCTATGCTTCGCGCTCCTGTTGTTTTCTTTGAAATTATTTTTGCGATCCTACTTTTTATGGCCCCAATGTGCGTCGCGGGCAATGCTCCTGCGCATGACTGTGTGTCATTCGACCAGGCCAGTAAACACCTGGGGGCGAGCCAATGCGTCCGCGGAACTGTGCTCCATGTGGAGACGGGCACCAAGGGTGTTACGGTGCTCAATTTCTGCAAAGAGGCGAAGGCGTGCCCCTTCACGGTCGTCGTCTTCCCGGCCGATCTCAAGAAGATGGGCGACGTGCGCCAGCTCGAAGGGCAGCAGATCGAGATTAAGGGAACGATTCAGGATTATGACGGTCGCACTGAGATTATTTTGCGCCGCTCCAAACAACTGGGCGAGGGTGCGTTTCTATTATTTCCCATGGTGCCCACCGATTACGACGTAGAACGCGCCGGCCACAACGCATCCAGAGCGAAGCGCGTGAAAACTCCCAAGGCGAAGCATGTAAGAGAAGAGGAGCCGGTGCCGCTTGAAGAGGCGGGCGAACCGCAATAAGGCGCCTGTGCCAGATTTTCAGCAAAATCATCAATGTGGGTAGATGCAAACCTCACACCATACCCTTGCGTAACTCATCCAGCGGATACTTAGTTCCGCGCCAGACGATGCCGTCATTCCAGAGCGTATAAATCATCGAACGCAACAGCGTGTACATGAACAGGCTGGTGCTGAGTGGATGCAGAAAGAAGTAATAAGACGGGATTGCCGACATACCCGACATACCGTGATAAATCCCAAAGAGTGAAGTTAGTGCTATGGCGTAAGGAAGGCGCGCCCATCCGTGAGCCAAGGTCACGCCAAGGAACGGGCCAAGATTCAGAAAACCCAGGCCGATAATCGTGATCACCGTGCGCGGCCACTGAAAAGAAAGCACGGCAAAAAAATTCTTGGTTAGATTGTTGACGATTCCAAATGCGCCTTTCGCCCAGCGGAGAGAGATCAGATCTTCGCCAAAGACGTTGCGTTGCATGTACCCCGCGTTCTTGACGATCTTGCCAAGCTTCATGTCATCGACTACTTCCATACGCAAGGCGCGATACGTTCCAACTTTGTCGTAGACCGAACGCCGCACCATATTGAAAGCGCCCACGCCCATGTGATCGCGCGCCTTCGGATCGGCCACTTTCCACGGCCGGTGTCCGAAGACGAAGAGCGCCTGGAAGAAAGCAATCATCATTGTTTCGCTCGGGCGCTTCATGATCATGCGTGGGAAGAGAACAACGTGATCGGCCTGCTCAGCCTCAGCATAGGTCACGGCGCGCCACAGCGCGTCGGGTTTGAAGAGCACGTCGGCGTCGGTGAAGAGTAGCCAGTCTCCTGTTGCCTGCTGGCCCGCCGTCCACATGGCATGTGTTTTGCCTAGCCAGCCCGCGGGAAGGTCTGGTATGTGGATCACCTTCAGTCGTGTGGAGCGGACACTCTTGTCCGCTTCGGTCGACAGTACTGAAGCTGTCGGCAAGCGGACAAGAGTGTCCGCTCCACAGGATGCAGCCACTTCATCCATCATCTGGCCGGTGCGGTCGGTCGAACGATCGTTTACGGCAATCACTTCATAGTTGGAATAATCGAGAGCTAGTAACTGCGTAAGCGTCTTGCGAATATCTTCTTCTTCGTTGCGTGCGGGAACAATGATGCTGACTCTAGGCTCGCCGTCTGCAGTGGCTGGCCGGCGTTCCCATTCTGGCCGCGCGATGTCGGCGACGTGAGGCATGCCGATGGCGGCTTCGACGATGCGCGAAAACCAGGCGAGAGCGAGAATGCCGCCTGCAATCCAGTTAATTATTTGCCAATGCATTCTGCTAGGAAGATGCTCCTAAGGGAGCTTGCGGCTCCGCCGATTGTGCGCCGATCCGCATCGGCGGCGCGAAGCGCATGCCGTAAAAAAGGATGAGTGCGGAGATAACCATTGCTATCACCGGGAGCGCGAATGCGGCCTGCAGCGAACGCCGATCAGCGACCCATCCCATCATGGTAGGCGAAGGGACGTCGCCCAAAATGTGAATGATGAAAATATTCACCGCAATGGCGGTGGCGCGTATGTGAGCGCCGACCGAGTTGATGACTGCCGCATTTAGCGGAGATGTATTCAGCAGCAAAAAGAAAGCCGCCAAGGCGATTGCCGGCACCATGGCCTTGCCACGGCTAAAGAGCGCGACAATCATCACGGGAACGCCCAGTGCCATGCTGACGGCAGAAACCAGGTAATAGGAACTCTTCATTCGCGGTAGCAGGTAATCACCCAGCCATCCGCCGGCCAGGGAGGCGACGATTCCATCGACGACGATGATGATGCCAAAAATAAAATTGGCTTGCTCGAGCGAGTAGTGACGTTCGCTGTAGAGAAACTGCGGCATCCAGACTTGGATCCCGCCCAGCGAAAACGTCATCGCCGCCATGCCCAAGGTCGCGGTCAAGAATGCCCGGTTTCGCAAGACGCCGAAATATATTCTTATCAATTCGAGGTATACGGCTTCCAGACCTACGGCCGTGAGTAATCTTCCGATGGGAGCCAGGAGAGTACCCGCACGAACTCTTGCAGCCGAATCTTCCGGAGCCTCTTCAACCGAATCAAATTGCCCACGCTCTGGCTCTTTAAGGAAGAGCACGGTAAGCGCCAGCAGGAATCCTGGGCCCGCCGCGATGTAGAACGGGAACCGCCAGCCGTAGTGAGGAGCCAGATGGCCGCCCAGCAGATAGCCTGCGGCCGATCCTACCGGAATCGCCAGATAAAAGATGCCCAAGATGCGTCCTCGCATTTTCTCCGCGAACAAGTCGGCCACGAAAGTTGGCGCGATGGTGACGAAGGTCGCCTCGCCAATGCCGACCAGCGTGTGCCGAATCAACAGTTGCGTATAGGTGTGGGTGAACGCGGTGAGCAGGGTAAGGCCGCTCCAGAAGATGGCGCCAAGAGCGATGATCAGTTTGCGCGAATAGCGATCCGCCAGCGGCCCCACGAACGGCGCGGCGATCATGTAAAAGCCCAGGAAGGCGCTGGTGAGATAACCGATCTGCGTTTTGCTCAGGTGAAATTCGTCCTGGACCAGGGGCTGCACCGCAAACAGCACATTGCGGTCCGCATAATTCAGCAGATTGAGTGCGGTGAGCACAAGCAGAGCGCTGCGGGCCTGGAGTTTGGTTTGCGTCACCAACCGACCGAATATAGCATGGCGCGGAGGGGTTTATGGCGCGACCTGCATCGACTGACTCAAGCATTCGCGAGGTGCACCTGGAGATTTACGCTGCGAACGACCGCATGAACCAGCTTCTCCTCAAACACATGGACCCGAGCGCCTGGCGAGCGAAAGCGCCGGGCCTGAAAGCGACAGAGGGACGGACCATCGCCGCAATTTTTGCCCACATGCACAATAATCGGCTGGTGTGGCTGAAATGGTCGGCGCCTCATCTCAAATGCCCAGCACCGCTCGACTTCGCTCACTGCACAATTAAACAAACGGCAAGCGCCTTCAAGAAGAGTGATGCGGGCTGCTTACAGATGCTCGAAGAAGCGTTATCGGAAAGTCCGAATCGTCGAGTGACAACATTTTCACGGGGCAGTTGGGCGCCACATTGGCCGGCGGGACCGACGATGTTCGCCTACATGTTCGCCCACGACGCGCATCATCGCGGCCAGATCATCGCACTGGCGCATCAACTTGGCTACCGTCTGCCGGTCGAGGGAGTTTACGGCATTTGGCATTGGGAGAAGCTTTGGAAGGAGCTAGGTTTTGCGCGCGGACCGAGATAAATTTCAGTTGCTACTTTTCTTTCTCCGCGGCCATCGCGCAATCACCACTGTTGAAATCCCTCCACGCGGACGAAACTCGCCTTTGATTTCGGCCCATACCGGCTTCGCCCAGCGGACGACATCCTCCAGCACTTGATTGACGATATTTTCCTGAAAGATGCCGAGATTGCGATAGGACTGGAGATATTCCTTCAGCGATTTCAACTCCAGGCACAGACGATTGGGCTCATAGCGGATCACAATATTGCCGAAATCGGGCAAGCCTGTTTTGGGGCAGACGGAGGTGAATTCGGGATCGTCGACAACTATCTCGTATCCGGGAAATTGATTCGGCCAGGTTTCAATCTCGGGGAAATCATGGTCGAGGCCGGCGCTCGCGTGCTCGGCAGTGTAGCGCGGTAACGCATTTTCGGAAGACCGGTAGCGAGAAGATTTTGCCATCTGACTATTTTACCGAGAGGGGCAACAATTAACGGGAAATCAGCGGCGCCTGTTGCCTGATCCCCAGGGCAATTTCGCAGTGCCATTTCTGACGCGAACCAGCCGCCCGCAGCATCTAACAAGGCAAGTCTCGCGTGCATTTGTGTGCGTCCCGCCGCGCGTGGATGATATAGAGTGAAGCTTGTGGCTTTCTCTTCATGCCATTGAATGAAAACAGTTCGGGAAGCCAGCCGCGGCGCTGGTGGGTCGCGGCGCTTGCGATTCTGGCGGCGGTAATTGTGCTCGCCGCCTTCGTCTCGCGCCGCGATGATTCGATCGCAGTCCGCACCGCCGTCGTCGCGGAGGGTTCGATTCGCAGCCTGGTTTCAACCAACGGAAAAATTGAGCCGCTCAACAACTTCGAAGCGCACGCTCCGGTCGCAACTAGTGTGCAGCGCGTTCTGGTCAAAGAAGGCGATGCGGTTAAGAAGGGACAGCTTCTGGTTATCCTCGATGACGCGGAGGCTCGGGCCCAAGCCGCCCGCGCTCAGACTCTATTAAAGGCAGCGCAAGCCGACCTGAGCGCTACCGAACGTGGAGGAAGCCAGGAGGAAGTGCTCAGCCTCGACGCTCAGTTGGTCAAAGCCCGCGCCGATCGCGATGTCGCACAGCACAATGTCGACGCGCTGAAGAAACTCGCCGCCGAAGGCGCAGCCACGGCGGGTGAAGTACGCGAAGCCGAAAGTACCCTTGCGACCGCTGAAGCGCAGCTTACCTTCCTCAAGCAAAAGCAAACGAAGAGATATTCCAACGCAGATTTAGCCCACGTCGAAGCGCAACGCGTAGAAGCCGACGCCACTTATGAAGCGGCACAGGATGTATTGTCGAAATCAAACGTTCGCGCTCCGTTTGATGGCATCGTTTACTCGTTGCCCGCGAAGCAAGGTGGCTTTGTCGCGGCCGGAGATCTACTGCTGCAAGTGGCCGACCTGCGCAAAGTGCTCGTGCGTGCCTTTGTCGATGAGCCTGACGTGGGCCGTTTGACTGCGGGTGATGCGATTGAGGTTACATGGGATGCGGTCCCTGGCCGCGTTTGGCACGCTTCTGTGACTGCCATTCCGTCGACGGTTAAGCTGCACGGCACGCGCAACGTCGGCGAGACGACCAGCATCATCGATAACAAGGATCTCAAACTTCTCCCGAATATCAACGTTGGAGTGACCATTGTGGTTGCTCAGCACGATCACGTGTTGGTGGTGCCGCGCGAGGCGGTGCGCATGGACGACACCCGCCCCTACGTCCTCGAAGTCTCCGGCCACGAACTCAAGCGCCGCGATGTGGAAACTTCTCTTTCGAGTCTCACCCAGGTTGAGATCAAGAGCGGCCTCAGCGCTAACGACGTGGTTGCGATCAGTTCAATTAATGGCAAGCCTATTGGCGACCGAACGCAGGTCAAGTTTTAGATGATCAGTCGCGCCGCCAAAGTTTTCCTGGTTTTGGTCATGCTTATTGCTGCGCTGGCCGCCAGCGTGGCGGATACTCCCCAGGAGATGCTGGCGGCTGGCCGCATCGACGACGCCATTGCCAGTTTGAATAGCCGGATCTCCACAGCGCCCTCCGACGCCGAATCCGCTAATCTCCTGTGCCGCGCCTATTACGCGCTCGGCGATTGGGATCGCGCGGAGTCGTCGTGTCGAAAAGCTACAGTGCTCGAGCCTGACAACAGCCGTTTCCATCTGTGGCTCGGGCGGGTCTATGGCGAAAAGGCGGATCGCGTGAATTTCTTATCGGCGGCCGGCCTCGCTGGAAAAGTTCACGGAGAATTCGAGCGCGCTGTGCAGTTGGATCCGAAAGATTTGGATGCCCGGCTCGATCTGGCGGAGTTCTATCTGTCCGCACCCGGCATCGTAGGAGGCGGCGACCAGAAAGCGCGGCAGCAGGCGCTGGCGATTGGCGCGATCAATCTAGCGCGTGAGCACTGGGTTTACGCGCGCATCGCCGAAAGGAAAGATGACCCGGCCACCGCTGAACGGGAATATCACCAGTACATCGACCTTAGCCATGGAGACTCGGAGGCATGGTTAAATCTTGCGCTCTTTCTCCGCCGCCAAAAGCGCTTCGATGAAATGGAGCAGGCCATCGTCAAGCTCAGCCAGGCGCAGATGACGAAGCCTGATGTATTGGTGGAGGCAGCTCAGATGCTTTACGGTGCCGGCCGCAATAATTCCCTCGCTCTCGAAATGGTGCGCCGATATCTGACCTCTGGCCCTGTAGAGGCGGCACCGGCATTTAAGGCGCACTATCTGCTTGGCGCGCTGCTGGAGAAACAAGGTGACAAAGCCAGCGCGGCGCGAGAATATCGCGCTTCGCTGGCGTTAGTTCATAACTTCACTGCGGCGCAGAAAGCGCTCACCCGAGTTGCTCACTGAGGATGGCGCGACTTTCTCCCCGCCGTCATGCCGTCTCCCATAACTTGCCAAGTCACTCCCGGCCTTGCGTCCGGCGCACTACAATTTGTGCGTCGCGAATTCGTTATCCCCGGCGTGCTCTTCGCCGGATTTACGCGGCGAGATTTTGATTGTTGGTGCAACTTGTGAAATCGCCAACCACAAAGGTTTCGAAAGTATACGAAGGGCACCGGCGAGTAGGTCTTTTACGGGACTTTAGAGTTCTTTATAGTTCAAAGTTTTCGAGGCTTGCGTTTTTACCACGAAGGTGAAGAGATGAAATCCCGATTGCCGCAGCGTTCGCGTTCCACACATTTTCTCGCGCTAACGGTCGTGCTGACGTCTGTAGTGATGACCGCAGCCAGCGGCCACGGCGAACCGTTGCCCCTTGAGCGCGCCATTCGGCTCGCGCTCACACACAGCACCACTTCGGCGATTGCCAGCGCCGATGTGCAGCGCGCCTTGGCCTCTTATCGCGAACTTCACAGCGCCTACATTCCTCAGGTCTATATCGGTTCGGGACTCGGTTATACCTACAATTACCCACTCAGCATTGAAGGAAGTGCACCGGCTTTGGCGAATGCCATCGCGCAAAGTTCGGTATTCAACCCCGCGCAAAAACAGTTTCTCGGCGCGGCGAAAGCGGAATGGCATGCGGCCGAATTTCAGGAAAAAGACCAGCGCAACGCCACTATTCAGGACGTCGTCTTAACCTATGCCGAGCTGGCAAAATGGGAGGCCAGGCTGGTGCTCCTGCAGCAAGATCAAAACCAGGCCGAGCAGATGGAACAAGCGGTGTCCGAACGCTTGCAACAAGGTATAGACAGCGCCGTCGATCTCAATAAAGCGAAGCTGACGGTAGCCCGGGTTCGTCTTCATCAGGCAGAAGCGCGTGGCTCCGCCGACGTGCTTCGCCATCACCTGTCGAACCTGACCGGTGTGCCAGCTTCGAATATTGAGATCGCGCCAGAGACAATTCCGGCTCTGCCGCCGGCGGCGGCGCCAGAGGATATTTCGAAGCGAGCGGTAGCCTCCAGCCCGGTAGTCAGGATTGCCGACCAGCATTCTCTGGCGGAGTCGATGCGAGCGTTGGGCGAGCGACGGTCATTGCTGCCGTCGATCGATTTCTCCGCTCAGTATGCCCGCTTTTCGACCTTCAATCACTACGCCGAGTACCTGCCGTACGGAAGCTTTAGACCCGACAATGCCACGATTGGCGTTGCTCTTAAGATCCCGCTGTTTAATGCCAGCCAACGTGCTCGCACCGAGGCGGCCCAGGCTGAAGCTCTCAAGGCGAAGAGTCAGGCAGCTGCAACTCGCAATCAGGTGGCAGAGGAAACTTTGAAACTGCAGCGAACCGCCGAGCAACTCGAAGCCGCCCGCGAGGTCGCGCAGCTGGAATATCAACTGGCGCAGTCCGGCCTCGAAGCGGCACAGACCCGAGTCGACTCAAAGACGGGCACCTTGCATGAATTAGCGGATGCGCGAGTGCAAGCGGCCGAGCGCTATCTGCTTTTCCAGGATGCCGATTTCGAGTATCAGCGAGTGCGGCTGAATCTGCTTCGGGCTACTGGTGATCTCGAGAAATGGGCTTTGCCCAGTACCGATTCGTCTAGCTACAAGTAATTGCTGCTGCTAAAGTATTCGGCATGATCAGATTGTTACTAATGGCCTGCGCTCTCGCCGGAGCGATGTTCGGCCAACAGCCGCCCAAAATGATGACCAGAGTTGAGGTCACTTTCCACAGTCCCGATGTCTCCGAGGGAAGTTTTGCGGCCATGCCGAAAGTCTTTTACCGAGCAGGAGACCGATATTGTCGCATCGAGGAGGCAGCTGACGCGGAGCATGGCCTCCACAATCTGATGATCATTAACGAGCCGGATTATTGGGCGGTCAATCTTCTTGCGAAAACAGCGCAGCACGGCGTCGACCCGGGCCCAACGTTCAACTGTCATCTACCAATATTCGCGTATGGTAGCCCCCAATCTTTAGACGAGGAGACGAAGGAAATCAGGCAGTTGGAGTTTGGGCGAGAGCTGGAGTTTTTCGAGAGCAAGGGAGCCGTCCCCGAGTCCGGCCCAGTGCTCTTTAAGCACGAAACAACTTCGTATAAGGCACAGGTCGGAACGGCATCACTGACGTTATTCCTTGCCAAATCACCGGAACTACCAGTTGCAGTGTCGCTGAAACGCGGGGACAAGAACGAAATCTTCTTTTACTCGCAATACGCCCGAATGGAATTTGATTCGAAGCTTTTTGCGAAACCCGCTGACGTGAAGATTCAGGACTCGAAGCCCTGAGTTTGGATCATTGGCGAAAAATCCCCATTGCAACCATTGACCGCGGCGGGTTGTCTGGAATCGGAAGCGGTCTAGAAATGGACTTCGCAGAAGTCGCATCGTTTCATGCTCAAACACTGGGGCTTATGTGCGGAGCCCCACCCCTCAACCAACTAATTCCAGCCGCTACTGATTCTCGCGCCTCAATGCGCCAAAACGACGTTCAGCGTGGTTCTTTTGCACTTTGACCTGGGCTAAGGCACACTTGGACAATGAGTTCCACGCTTTTGATCGAGCCAAGGGTGTACCTGAATAGTAGCCTGAGACAGAGTAAGAGCGGTCGCAAGAGTGTTAAAATAGAGACTCCAATATGCCTTTAAAAACGCTGTTTTTAAATCCTCCTTCCTTTGAGAACTTCGATGGCGGCGCTGGTTCGCGCTGGCCGGCTACACGTGAGATTGAGTCGTATTGGTATCCGGTCTGGCTCGCCTATCCGACCGGAATGCTCGAGGGCGCACGGTTGTTAGACGCCCCGCCCCACCACATCACGGCGGAAGAAACGATTCGCACTTGTAAGGACTACGAACTGCTGGTGCTGTTTACCAGCACTCCAGGATTTGCCGGCGATGTGCGCATCGCGGAGGCCATCAAAGACAGCAATCCTCACATCAAGATTGCCTTCGTCGGTCCGCACGTCAGCGTGCTGCCCGAGAAGTCGTTGATGGAAGCGAAGGTCATTGACGTAGCCTGCCGCAAAGAGTTCGACTATTCCATTGTCGAATATGCTCAGGGCAAGCCGATCGAGGATATTCTCGGAATTTCCTATCGCAAGAATGGCGGAGTTGTGCACAATCCCGACCGCCCAACGATTCAGGATCTTGATTCGCTGCCACACGTCACTGACGTCTACCGGCGCGATCTCGACGTGCGCCGCTACAATGTTCCTTTCTTGCTCCATCCTTTTGTCTCGCTTTACACGACTCGCGGATGCCCCGCCCAGTGCACCTTCTGCCTCTGGCCGCAGACGCTCAGCGGACACCCGTGGCGCAAACGCTCCACCGATGACGTGGCGCGCGAAATGGCCAAGGCGAAGGACTACTGGCCGTACGTCAAAGAATTCTTTTTCGACGACGACACCTTCAACCTGCAGGCAGCGCGTACTGAGGAGTTGTGCGCCAAATTGAAGCCGCTTGGGCTCACCTGGTCTTGCACTTCTCGAGTCACCACGAGCTATCAGACTTTGAAGGCCATGAAAGAGGCGGGCTGCCGTCTTCTCATCGTCGGCTACGAGTCGGGCGATCAGCAGATTCTGAAAAATATCAAGAAGGGCGCGACCGTCGAGCGTGCGCGCCAGTTCACCAAGGATTGCCACAAACTAGGCCTGGTGGTGCATGGGGATTTCATCCTTGGCCTGCCCGGAGAGAGCCGCGAGACCATCAAGAACACGATCAATTTCGCGAAGGAATTGGACGTCGAGACGATCCAGGTTTCGGTGGCACACGCTTACCCGGGTACGGAACTGCACGAATTCGCCATGAAGAATGGCTTCATCACCAGTGAGTCAAAAATGGTGGACGATGGCGGCCATCAGATGGTGCAAATTGAGTATCCCGGCCTGCCCGCGGCCGAACTCATGGAAGCCGTGCACCACTTCTACGATGAATACTATTTCCGTCCCAAGGCTGCGTACCGCATTCTGAGGAAAGCGATGTTTGACAATTCAGAACGTAAGCGTCTGTACAAAGAGGCGCGGACGTTCCTGAAACTGCGCGCCCAGCGCCATAAGTGGGTCAAGGAAAACCGCAAAGAAGAAGCGCCCGCCCCTGAACCGGCCAAGGCGTAGCGGTCGATTGAGTCAGTGACTTTTCGAAAATACCTAGTCCTCGCCGGGATTACCGTCTTCAGCACTGCGGGTGATTCCCTGCTGGCGCGCGGCATGAAAGATGTCGGCGCTCTTTCGCTGCATAATCTCCCTGGCCTCTTAATCGCGATCCTGAATCCGTGGGTGGCGCTCGGCATTGTCTTCCTGCTCACATTTTTCACCTGTTATATGTCTGCTCTCTCCTGGGCTGACCTCACCTACGTGCTGCCCGCCACGTCGCTTGCCTATGTTCTCGTCGCTCTCGTCGGCCATTTTCGATTGCATGAAGTGATTTCTCCGACACGATGGCTCGGCATCGCTCTGATCGCCGGCGGTGTTGGCTTTGTCGCCGCCGGACCGTCGCTAACGCCCGGAGAGGTAAGTTCTCACGAATCGCGAGATTCGTTATCCCAGAAGGTGGAATTGTGAGCGATTTTTACGCCTGGGCCGCGATTGCGCTCATCGTCGTCGCCTCCACCACGGGAGACGTTCTGCTGTCGTATTCAATGAAGCGCGTCGGCGATGTTGGCGAACTCTGGAAGCGGCGCGGCATGCTGGCCGTCATTGGGCGCGTCTTTTCGACGCCCACGTTTCCTCTCGGCGTGGCCGCGATGGGCGTCGCTTTTTACAGCTTGCTCTTTGGGCTCTCCTGGGGAAACCTTAGTCTGGTCGTGCCTGCGTCCGCCTCGCTGACTTTTGTGGCAAATGCCTTGGCCGCCCGCATTTTTCTGCGCGAACGGGTCGGGCGCAGACGCTGGATTGCCGCCTTGCTCGTGGCCGGTGGAGTTGCGCTGATGGCGGTCTGAATGCCGCTAGATAAATAAATGCGCAGGAATCGCGAGCGACTGCGCTTCCCTTAGAAGCAGCTGTTCCTCTACCACTCGCCTACGGAATAGCTCCATCTCCTCCGCGTATCGGGCGGACTTAAGCTGGCTTATGGCCGCCTCCGACCTCGCCAACTCCGCGAGTACATCGGCCAGCTGACTCTTTCCTCCCCGACTCAAATAGACGAACTCTATGCACGCTTCGGAATGGCCGCGGCGTCCCTTTACCTCACCCACGGCCCGAAAGGAAGCAGAGTTGACGTGCACGACGAGTTCTGCTCGTACGCCGTGATCGATCGGCAGCGTGGTGTCGACGCAGCATCCGCCAAGGCTCAGGTTGAGAATCTTGCCAGGAAGAAAGATGCCATTGGATGGGAGGCAGCTGAACGTCGCTGTGCCGCCGCAATTGAACCGCGGATGACGGAGACGACTCTCGGGTTCGTTAGTCCGCTCAGCCATGTTAAGAACATCGTACGTTGTGCGCGGAGGCTTGAGAATGGCATCAACGTAATGCGGATTTTCAAACCGAAGTAATTGAAGTCGTCGCGGCAAATCGATGAACGGGTCACTTGAAGAATCTCATCAGCCCGCTTGGCGCCAGATCGGGCACGAGGAAGCTGACGTTCTTGCGTCCGGCGAATCGCGCCACGGCTTCCGCAGCCAGATAGCCGCTGCGGACCGCGCCCTCCATGGTCGCGGGCCAACCGGTTGCAATCCAATCGCCGGCCAGAAAAACGCGCGGCCACAGGGTTTGCGGCGTGGGACGGTATTGGTCGATTCCCGGGCGCGGCGAATAGGTTGCGTGCACTTCTTTGATCACCGTAGACTTCAGGAGTACTGCGTCAGGCGCGTGCGGGAAAAATTCTTGCGCTTCCCTGATTGCCATCTCCACAATTTCCGTTTTCGATTTTTCCACCAGGCTTCGCGAACAACTGACGACCAGCTCAATGTAGCTGCCCCCATTGCCCTGGCTACCAGGACTCAGCATTTCTGGGTTTCTCGCTGCGATGATCCGCGATTTGTGAAACATCCACTGAATGGTGCGGTCAAGCAGCACAGCATGATCAAGATCGCTGATCTGCCGATCAAACCAAAGATGAATTCCGGTAATGGGCGAACTAGAAAACTGTCGAAGCGCATCGCGAAGAGGCGTTGCGGATGCAGTATCAGGCAATACACTCCCGAGCACGCCGAAGGGCAGAGCGAGGACCAGATAGTCGAATTTCTGTTCCTGACCATTGGCCGTCACGCTGACTTCGAAGCCGTCCATCTGAAATGACTCGAAACTCGCGCGAAACTGTATCTCGCCTCCACGCGCGCGTATGTAGTCTCCCGCCGTGCTGTACAAATCAGTGAGCGGCACGGTTGGAATCCCCATGCGCCCCGCTGACGCCGACTTAAGAAACGATTCGCGAACCACCTGCGCCGCGTAGGGGACGGAAACCTGATCGAGTTCTTCATTGAGGGCGCTAACCAAGATCGTCTTCCAGAACCGGTCGATGGCTTGCGGAGTTTGTCCGTGGCGCTTCAGCCAATCGAGAAATGACTCGCCACTATCAGCGGGTGCGGATGGCGCCAGCGCCGCCATGGCGCGGCTGATGGCCACCTTGTCTTGAAAGTTCAAGCACTCCGCCCGCAAGAATGCGGCAGCCGTATGCAGCGGAGCGGGCAGAGGCGACGGCGCAATCTCTGAAGCGCGGCCGCCAGGCTCAAGAAACGTCAGCTTCTCATACCAGCGAATCTTGTCCTCGACTCTCGCGCGCCGATAGAAATCGAGCAGGTTAGTGCAGCAGCCTAGCAATACGTGCTGGCAGTTATCGACGACTTCGCCCGTGCCAGGATGCTGATACGACGACGCGCGGCCGCCGAGATAAGGGCGCCGCTCAAATAGCGTAACGCGAAAGCCGGCCTCCGCCAAGGCGCACCCAGCGGCCAAGCCAGCCAGCCCGCCCCCAGCGATTGCGACGGTAGAAGGTTGTGGGGAAGATGGCATCACAGCAGGCGCTTGAGAATTCCTTTGCCCATGACCGTGAGCTTTTCGCGAACGCTGAGCTGCGGACGCTCCGTGAAGACGTCATACTGCTGCGCAATAATCTTTCCCAGCAAGCGCCGATAGATCGTGATCAAAACCCACAGCGCGGGCTGACTGTCTTCATTTATCAGCGGGATCAGCTGTTCTCCATCGCGGTAACAATCGAGAGCGCGAGCAGCCTCCATCGCCAGCAGAGGACGAATGCGAGCTAAATCGACGGGCACGGTGGCCAAATCAACGGCCGAGAGACCGAACTGCGCCAAATCTTCCTGCGGGAAATATACTCGGCCCATGCCGGCATCTTCTTTGACATCACGAATAATATTGGTTAGTTGAAATGCTAGACCGCAGCGTTCGGCGAGCGGCTCAGCGGCGGGATCGCGATATCCGAAAATCTTGATGCACACCAATCCGACTACCGAAGCCACGCCATAGCAGTATTGCCGCAATTCGTCGAACGTCTGGTAATGCGCGATCAATGCAGTCTCACCAGCATTTTCCGGCTGGCTGTGATTCAGATCGGCGGCCGTACCGAAGGCAAGCTGATCGAGCAACCCAATCGGGATCTGAAAAGCGCGCTGCGCGTCGGTTAGGGCGAGGAGCACAGGATCATCCGTGGGCTGTGCCGCTAGAGCGCGATGAACTTTGTCCAGCCATTCGGCCAACTTGTTTTGGCGATCGTCGGGGCTGAGCGTAATGTCATCGGCGATATCGTCACAGTGCCGCATAAATGCATATACGGCGCTCAGCGCGTTACGCTTGCGCCGCGGCAGCACCATAAATCCATAGTAAAAATTCTTGGCGGCCGCGCGAGAGATACTCCGGCACACGGAGTACGCCATTTCGAGTTGGGAAGCGGTCGGCGCAAATTGTATGGGCGCATTACCCACGGCGGCGGTCATCTGTATTTCTCCCGCGGCTTCGGCAGCAACTTCGCCGCGGCGGCCCGAACGACAAGAGATAATTTGCGGGATTTGGAAATTGCCGGACGCCGGCCCAGCACGGCATAGTTCTGGCCTTCGATAGCGTTGAGAATTTCCCGCCCGCCGCGACTGAAAAGATCGATGTCAGTGGCCAACGCGCGATCGATCCTAGATATGAGCGGCAAGCCTTGTGCAAACCATTCGCGTGCACGCTCTACTTCAAATTTCATCATCACGCAGAAAGCGGTTGAATTGTCGTTGTTGCGAATCTCTTGCTCGGTCACACCAAACCGGCGCAAGTCTTCGAGTGGAAGATAGATTCGCCCCTTAGCAAAGTCGGTGCTTACATCCTGCCAGAAGTTGGCGAGTTGCAGCGCCGTGCAGGTGTAGTCGGAAAGCAGCTGGCGCTCGCGATCGCTGTATCCGCAAAGATAAAGCACGAGATGGCCTACTGGATTGGCCGAATTTCTGCAATAGTCCAAAAGGTCAGCGAAAGTCTCGTAGCGGCTGACAGTTTGATCCAGGCGAAATGCAGTCAGCAAATCGGAGAATTCGTGTTTTGGAATTTCAAACGTACGCACTGTTTCGGCCAGCGCCACAAATACGGGATGTCGCGGATTACCGTGGTAGCACGCGTCTAACTCCGTCTGCCATTCATCCAGCAATTGTAGAGACGCAGCCGGATCGCCGACCTCGTCGCCGAGGTCATCCGAAATGCGGCAGTACGCATAAACATTGAAGAAATGTTGGCGCAGTTGCGACGGGAGAAACCAGGAAGCAACCGCGAAATTTTCGTAATGCGAACGCGCCAACCGGCGGCAATATTCGCGGGCCGCGAGCAGCGAGGGAGGATGAACAGGAATCGCGTACTCTGGCGGCAGCGCACTCCAGGCAGAGGAGAGCGACGCGGTTGGCGGATGGCTGGCGGCGGTCGTCATCGATATTCAAAAATGTCGTACTTCGCGCGACGAATGATCTGTGGATTAGTTCGTCACACGAAATGCAGAAGTCCTTCCCCTTCAGCTGCGCTTAGGGGCAGGATGACAAACCAAACTGATGTTGCGAAACAATTGGCGCGCGCTAGTGACCCGGAATAATCGCGGTCTTGATTTCTCCGCCGCGGTTCAGCATATGGCGCAACACATCTTGCAAGCGGGAGAGCGGCGCTTCGCCGGTTATGTAATCGTTGCCGCAAACTTTCTTCTCAGCGATCAAACCGAAGGCCCGGCGCACCGTCTCAGGCGTGTGATGAAAAGTCGCCTTCAAGGTGATTTCCGAATAGTGCAGGCGGTTCGTGTCAAGTTGGACTTTCGTTCCCGCCGCGCAACCGCCGAAAAAATTCACCGTGCCACCCTTGCGCACCATCTGTACTGCCCACTCCCAGGTTTCCGCGCGGCCGACCGCTTCGATAGCAACATCGGCGCCACGCCGCTCTGGACTCAACTCGCGCACGGCCTCGACTGCATCGCTGACCTTGGTAATCTGCACCACTTCATGCGCGCCTTTTTTTCGCGCCAGCGCCACCTGCGAATCGCGCTTGACCACAGCAATCACGTTGCAGCCGATGGCTTTCGCCACTTGCACAAACATCAAGCCGATAGGGCCGCCGCCAATTACGGCTACGGTATCGCCGATCTGAACACCTGTTTCATGCAGCCCTCGAAGCACGCACGCCAGCGGCTCCGTCATCGCGGCATCTTCGAAGGTGACATTCGAAGGCACGACGAGCATATTGGTCTCGACGATGCGCCGCGGGATACGTATGTACTCGGCATAAGCGCCATTGTTGAACAACAGATCTTCGCAGAGATTCAGCTGATGCTTCGAACAATAGAAGCACATGCCGCAGGGCGCCGAGTTGAGCGCGACCACGCGCATGCCCTTCTTGAATCCGCGCACGCCTTCGCCGACTTCTTCGACCGTGCCGGCTAGTTCATGGCCGAATAGCGCGGGCGGAACGATCATGCGCGCGTGATAGCCGCGCTGATAGACCTTTAAATCTGTGCCGCAGGTCAAAGCGACGTGGACTTTGACCAGAACTTCACCGTCGCCCACGCGCGGTATCGGCACTTTTTCAATTTTGATGTCCTCTTTGCCGTAGAGGACGGCGGCTGTCATCTTGCCATTCACAATAAGTTTCCTTCCAGTGCTGCAGCGCGTGGCTGGATAACAATCTTCATCGAGTCCGGCTGAGGGTGGGCGGCCAGATTCAGCGCTTCCACGCCGCTCGATAGCGGGAAACGGTGGCTGATGAGCCGTTCCAGATCCATTTCACGATTCATGACGAAGCGCACCGACTCCTCTTGGAACTCTACTGACGCGCTATAGGATCCGAGCAAAGCCTTTTCGTCGACACAAACGGAAGCTGGATCGATGGTCGCTTCGCCTCGCACTGTTTGCGCAAACAGCAACACACGACCTCCAGGACGCGTTGCATCGATGGCGGGTCGAATCAGGCTGTTCCCGCCCACCGCTAGAATCACAGCGTCGGCTCCCCGCCCTTCTGTCATTCCGCGTACCGCTCGCACGGCGTCAGCCTTGGAAGCGTCAATAGTATGTTGTAAGCCGAAGCTATTTGCTATTGTAAGCCTCGCTGGATACAAATCGGAAGTAATCACGCGTGCCCCTGCCCGCTTGGCCAGTGTCGCCAGGATCAGGCCAATCGGGCCTTGTCCCATTACCAGGACGGTCTCCCCGGCCTCGAGGCGAAGCGTCTCTATACCTTTGATGCACGTATTCACCGGCTCGGCAAAGCACGCCTGCTCGAAGCTGACGCCGTCGGGAATAAGTACAGCGCCCTTCTCGACGATCCAGTCCATTACTCGGACGTATTCCGCAAAGCCTCCGCCTGACGGCTCAAATCCCGCAGTGCATCCGACTTTCTTGTATGTTGCGCACTGCGCAAAGGTTTTGTGTCGGCAATAAAAGCATTCTCCGCAGGGGATGTGATGGAAGACGACAACGCGGTCGCCAGGGGCGAATTTGCTAACTCCTTCGCCGACTTTTGCGACTACGCCGGCGGTCTCGTGACCGAAAATACGCGGGGCTGAGTGTGAGCCGGTTGCGATCTTCTTCAGATCGGTGCCGCAGATTCCACAAGTGTGAACGTGCACAAGAATCTCACCACGCCCGATCTCAGGCACAGGGACTTCTTCCAGGCGCACGTCGTTGATGCCGCGATAGACGGCGGCGCGCATCGTCGAAGGAATTCCCGAAGGAATCTCCCGCCCCTCGCGTTGCAGGGTCTCATCTTCCAGCGTCTTACCCGCGGTTACTGTCGGTGTGTGAGCAATTGCCATAACAGACTTGATGATCTCCCTATCGTGTCCCCGTGACTTGAGTATGGGGGTGAGTGCTGGATGTCGTATGTGCGCCAGCCGACGGTTCGTTTCTTGCTTGATTCGACTCCATCGGATCGAAATCTATTGGATTCAAACCGGGCTCCGACGACCCATTTTGCAGTGCAGGACGGCCACGAGTTCCGCGATCCAAGTAAGTAGCAAGCGCATCGCAAAGAGCTCGGGTTGCTTTGGCGCTGTTCTTCGCCAACGCGATCGTCCTTGGCCACAGCCACGGGCGTAGCGCGACGTGACTCGCAAACTTGGCCCAGCGAAATGTACCGTCTGCGGCGACGAAGCGATCCATTCTCGCCGGCATGCTGAAATCGGCGGCGTCAGAGATTGCCTTCACGGCTGCGAATTCGACTCCACGCGCCTCCGCGCCTTGCGCCACTGCGGCGGCTTCCATGTCGACAGCGGCGGCGTTATAACTCTTGGCCAGGCAAGCTTTCTGGTCCTTGTTGACGACAGCCGTTGAGGTCACTAAAACTCCCTCACCGGATTCGATCTCTGTCCGCGCGCTATCGGTTGCGTTGATCACGGTGCGCGGCTCGAAAACATCTCCGACCTTTAGCGAAGGACTAAGCGCGCCGGCGAAGCCAACCGAAATGATGCGCCTCGGGCTGATTTCGCGGATCATCGCTTCGGTAGCACGCCGCGCCGCTTCTGCCCCTATGCCGCCGCAGATCAGAGCTGCAGTTCCGTTCTCCGAAGCATTTTCGAACAAACGATATTGACGCCCGGCGTGTTCAATCGTCCTGACCTTCCAACCGCGAATCAGCGGCCGTACTTCGCGCTCCATCGCAGCGACGATCGCAATTTTAAGCATAACCATTCGCGCGGAACCACTCTACCGACCGGCGCAGCGCACCATCCACAGGAACTGTACGCCAACCCAGTTCACGTTCCGCTTTTGCCGAACTGACAAACATTATCTTTCGCCCCATGCGCACAGCGTCAATCGTGGCGCGCGGCTCGCGACCAAGAAGCCGACCGGTGATCATCTCGTCGACCACTCCGGTGGCGAATGCAAAAACGTAGGGCAGCTTCATCGTCGGCGATTTCAGGCCTGTAATCGTGGCCAGCCGGTCGAGAATCTGCTTCAGGGTTAGATTCTCTCCGCCGAGAATATAGCGCTCGCCGCGCCTTCCCTTCTCCAGCGCCTGAATGTGCCCTCGCGCGCATTCGGTTGCATCCACCAAGTTCAATCCCGTCTCCACATACGCGGGAAACTTTCGCTTCAGAAAATCTAGGACGATTCGCCCTGTCGGAGTCGGCTTGATATCGCGCTCGCCAATTGGCGTCGTCGGATTAACAATCACTACATCGGTTCCTGACTGTGCCGCTTCAACGGCAACTCGCTCCGCAATGAATTTTGAACGCTTGTAGTGTCCGATCATGCCTGCGATGCCGACAGGGCTCTGTTCATCGGCGACGTTGTCATGGCTTAAACCCGCCTCGAAGCCCATAGTTGCAACGCTCGACGTGTATACGACTCGTCGGACGCCTTGTTTTCGGGCCGCCTCAAGCAATGACCGCGTGCCCTCGACATTCGAGCGATACATTTCCTCGGGATCGCGCACCCACAGCCGATAGTCGGCGGCTACGTGAAAGACCACATCGCAGCCCGCTAACGCTTTCTCAATCGAAGTCGCGTCGCGCAGATCGCCGGTGACACGATCGGCTTCCAGATCAGCGATGTTACGTACATCGCTCGTTGGCCGCACCAGCAGCCGCAACTCGGCTCCCTGTTCGGCTAGGACACGCGCAACATGACTGCCCAGAAATCCCGTGGCGCCGGTGACAAAGGCCAGCATTTAGCACTCAGCAGTCAGCATTCAGTTCTCGATAGCCCAAAATCCGATTCATTCTTGCTGATAGATGAGTGCTGAAGGCTAACTGCTGCCCTTCTCCGCCATAACTTTCGAGTAGGTGGTCAGCGCGATCAGCGGGAAATATTGGCGGTACAAGTGGTACTTCAGGTAGAACACGCGCGGGAAGCCGGTTCCGGTGAAGAAAGGCTCATCCCACGCGCCGTCTTTTTTCTGTGTGCGTAGCAAGTACGCCATGCCCCGGGCCACGCATTCGCTGCGCGTATCGCCTACGGCGAGCAGTCCCATAATTGCCCATGCGGTCTGCGAAGCGGTGCTATCGCCTTGTCCGCGCAGATTCGGATCGTCATACGACCCGACCGTCTCGCCCCACCCGCCATCGGCGTTCTGCACCGAGCGCATCCACTCTGCGGCCTGCTGCACCATGGGGTCGTTGCGATCGACGCCCATCGCCTCCAGGCCGCGTAGCACCTGCATCGTGCCGTAGATGTAATTCACACCCCACCGTCCAAACCAGCTTCCATCCGGCTCCTGCTCTTTGCGGATGAACTTGAGCGCGCGCTTCACTGCGGGATGGCTTTGATCATATCCATAGGCTGCAAGGCATTCGAGGATGCGTCCCGTGATATCGACCGTCGCCGGATCGAGCATGGCGTTGTGATCGGCAAAAGGCACGTACTGAAACACCATGCGGTTGTTATCTTTGTCGAACGATGCCCAGCCCCCGTTTTTGCATTGCATCGACAAAACCCAATCGATGGCGCGCTGCACAGACTCCCGCTGATAGCGGCCGTTCGGATGCTCGACGCGACTCAGCCCGAGGCAGACCATCGCGGTGTCGTCGACGTCGGGATAAAACTCGTTGTTGAATTCGAAATACCAGCCGCCGGGCTCGCCCTTGGGATTCTTGATTTTCCAATCGCCGGGCTTTCGCACCTGCTTTTGCAGCATCCAGTCGGCACACTTCACCAGGCGCGGATCGCTCGCCGGCACGCCAGCCTCGCCGAGCGCAAACAACGCATACGCCGTATCCCACACTGGAGACATGCAGGGTTGCATACGGAACGTGTCGGCCTCTTCGATGCCCAATTTTTCGAATTCATCCATGGCGCGGATAAACTGCGGGTCATCGACTGAATATCCCAGGCAGCGCAGCGCGATAATGGCATTCATCATCGACGGATAAATCGCGCCCAGGCCATCGCTCATCTCGAAGCGCTCGAGCATCCATTTCTCGGCTTTGCGCAGAGCGAGCGAGCGCAGCGGACGAATGTGCACCCGTTCGAACCAGTGGGTTAGGCGATCGAGAAACAGAAAGAAGTTGCGCCATGAGATCAGTTTGTCGGCCCAACGCAGATGCATGCGCGATTTGTCGCGCCCTCCAACGAAAAGTTCTTCGACGCCCACCTCGTCGGGAATTTTCTTGAAGGGCTTCTTGGCGTAGCAGATCGAAAGCGGCACCAGAATGGCGCGCGACCACGAGGAAATCTCGTAGATATTGAACCAGAACCAGTTGGGAAAGAGAACGATCTCTGGCGGAATCGCGGGCACCGCGTCATAATCGTACTGGCCAAAGAAACAGAGATAGATCTTGGTGAATGTATTGACTTCGGTGACCCCGCCCATCTCGAGAATTCTCTTGCGGGCGCGTACAAGGGCGGGATGATCCGCGGTGAATCCAGCCAACTTTAGCCCGAAGTAAGCTTTCACCGAAGCGCTAATATTCGATGGGCCTGCGGCGTAAATGCTCCAGCCGCCGTCTTCATTCTGGTGGTTCAGAATATATCGCGCCGCTTTATCGAAGCGGGCCGGGTTGCCGGTGCCGAGCAGCGTGTGGAGCAGGATGTAATCGGATTCAAGAGTGGTATCGGCCTCCAGCTCTCCGCACCAATAACCCTCTGCATGCTGTTGGGAGAAAAGAAATTTACGGGCCGCATCGACTGCGACGGCGACCCGACTGCCCAGGTCGTCAATCTTTCCAAATCGCATCTGCGGCGCGGAGGCCGAACTATAAGGGGAGGAATCGTCCATAAAACTCCAATTGCAAAAACTTAACTACAACCGGCTAGTGAGCGGCTACGGCCGGTGCGGCTGAGATGGTGGCCACAATTTCTGGCGGCAATCCAAAGCGCACATTCTCTGGCATGATTTCGAGTTCCTGGACGTCGCCAAAGCCTTGCTCCGCGAGATATTCCACCACTTCCTGCACGAGGTGCTCGGGAGCAGACGCGCCCGCCGTCAGCGCGACAGTTTTCACTCCGTGTAGCCACTGCGGCTGAATATTGTGGCAGTCATCGATTAGATGCGCCTCGGTGCCCAAACTACGCGCCACCTCGACCAGGCGTTTTGAATTCGAGCTGTTGTCGGAGCCCACGACCAAGAGCAAATCGGCGTCGGAGGCGACATGCTTGACGGCCACTTGTCGATTTTCCGTGGCGTAGCAGATATCCTGCGCCGCTGGGCCTTTGATGTTCGGAAACCGCTGGCGCAGCGCGGCGATGATGTCGCGCGTCTCATCCAGGCTGAGCGTCGTCTGTGTCAGATAGGCGACTCGGTCTGGATCGGGCAATGTTACGGAGGCCACTTCCGCGGGCGAACCGACAACCTGAGTCACTGCCGGAGCCTCGCCGAGCGTTCCGATCACTTCATCGTGATCGCGATGGCCGATCAGGATCAGCGAATAGCCTTCCTTGGCAAACTTCACCGCCTCCACATGCACCTTGGTGACCAAGGGGCAGGTAGCATCGATCACGCGCAGCTTGCGCGCCTTGCTGGCCTCGCGCACTTCAGGAGACACGCCGTGGGCGCTGTAGATGACGCGCTCGCCTTCTGGAACTTCGTCGACGCTGTCGACAAAAATCGCGCCCTTCTGTTGCAACTCCTCAACGACAAACCGGTTGTGAACAATTTCCTTGCGGACATAAATCGGCCGCCCAAACGCTTCGAGCGCAATCCGGACAATATCAATCGCCCGTACCACCCCGGCGCAGAATCCACGGGGCTTCAAAAGCAGCAAGGTCTTAGTGTGCAAGCTCTTCCTCTGAAAACTACCAGTGTCAGACAAGTCGACTCCCACCCACTAGGGTACACTTTCGCATTAGAAAAGTTACTTTAAGAGTATCGAAAGATGTACCCTCTGGTCAATGTAAGCCTTTGAGAGTGTGGGGATTAGCAGCGAGCGGTGAAAAGGGGTGGGTGAATGGGAGCGCACCCTCCCGTGATATCACCAGACTCGTCGTATGCCGTATTGATCGAAGACTTTTTCGTTGCTGACAATGAACAGCTTTTCCATCTCGGCTTGCGCAATCAGCATGCGGTCGAACGGATCCTGGTGAGGTCCGGGTAACATCCCGGCCCGGACTGCATGGTCATGCGACACAGGCAGGCTCATAAATTTCTCACGGTCCAGATAGCCTCCGAAATCTTGCACTAGCTCGGAAGCGCTTGCCAGCCTGCCCGATCGAAATTTCGTCGCAATCTCCAACGCGGATGCAGCACTGACAAAGATGCTGTTGTCCTGCTGGATAATGAGTTTTCTGGCAGATTTTGGTAGCGCTGGATCGTCGCTATACCACCAAAGCAACGCGTGCGTATCCAGCAAAAGACGCACGCTATTGCCCCCAAGTGTCAAGTTCGTCCGGTGGCAACGGCTCGAAAAACTCCGGCCCGACCTTCAGTTTCCCGCGCAGAATGCCCGGCTTCCGCTGGCCCTGTTTATCTTCGATCGCGACCAAGCGCACGACCGGCCTCTTTCCTCGGGCGATCACGATTTCTTCGCCTCGGCACGCCCTCTCGATCAGGCGTGAAAGCTCGGTCTTGGCCTTGTGGATAGTGATGGTTTCCATGCACCATATTAGCTAAGTCAGATTAGCTAAGTCAAGAATGGTACCTATTTCGGATATCGAAACTAGCCGCTACTCAGGCCGGTGATTTCGCGGAAACTCACCCGTTTGCTTTGATCATCTGTTCTGCATGCTTCCGCGAAGTCTCGGTCAGTTTCGCTCCTGATAGCATGCGCGCCACTTCTTCTGTTCGCTCTTCGCCGCTGATCTCGCGAACTGTTGTCTTGGCTCGGCCTCCGGCTTCGCGCTTTTCTATGAGGTAGTGATGATCGGCGAAGGTTGCGATTTGAGGGAGGTGGGTTACGCAGACTACCTGGTGGCCCTTGGAGAGGGCCTTTAATTTCTTCCCAACGGCCTCGGCGGCTCGGCCTCCGATGCCTGTATCGATCTCGTCAAAGACTAGCGTGCGTTGGGCTGCCGATGATTTCTTCTTCGGACTGCCTGGCGGGTTCGTGCCCGCCTCGACGCTTGCTTTCAGCGCCAGCATGACACGCGAGAGTTCGCCTCCCGAAGCAATCTCGTCCAGCGGCTTCATAGCCTCGCCCGCATTGGTCGCAATGCTATAGATCACATGATTGATGCCGGAGGGCGTCCAATGCGTTTCATCGTCTGACTCTTCCACCGTAATGCGAAATGTAGCGCGCATGGCTAGATCATTGATCTCGGTTTCAACCAACTTCTCCAGCTTTCGCGCTGCCTCCGACCGTTTTCGGGACACTGCGCGTGCCGCCTTGCGGTATTCGCCGCCCGCTACCGCGAGCATCGCCCGCAATTCAAGTAATATTTGATCTTTATTCTCCATCTCGGAAAGTTTACGGCGGATATCCTCACCAAACGCTATCGTCTGCCCGAGTGTAGGTCCATACTTGCGCTTCAGGCGATCAAGCAGCGCGAGGCGCTCTTCAATCTCGGCTAGGCGCTCGGGCGACGCCTGGATTCCTCCCGCATAATCGCGCAGCGTCGCGCCTACGTCTTCGACGCTGATGCGCGCCGACTCCAATGCCGCCACCGCCTCCTGAAACTTCGTCTCATAGCGTGCCAGTTCTTCGATGTGTTTCTGGGCTGCGCGCAGGCTCGACGACGTGGAGGCGTTGCCCTCATACAACAAGTCGAAGGCATTGATCGCGGCGCCGTAGATCTTCTCTGCGTTCGCCAAGACGCGCTTCTCGGCCTCCAGTTCTTCGTCTTCGCCTGCCCGCAGACGCGCCTCATCGATTTCGCGCGATTGAAAATTCCACAGGTCGAGTAGTCGCATGCGATCCTGCTCATCCTGTTCGAGCTCGGCAATACGCCCGCGAATCTGCCTCCAGTGCGCGAACGCAGCAGCCACGTCCTTCAACTCGATTCCGGCGTAGGCGTCCAGCAGATCCTGCCTGGCGGCGGCATCGAAATTTACGATGGATTCATTCTGCGCGTGGATCACCGCGAGATGCGGTGCAATCTGTTTCAAGACGGCTACTGTCGCGGGCTGATTATTGACGAAGACGCGACCCTTGCCCCCGGCCGCAATCTCGCGCCGCAAAATCAGCGAACTAGTTTCCGAGCCACCCTCCGAACTATTCTCCGCGTCCAGTCCGTTGGTCTCTAAGATCGATTCGATCGCTCGCGCGGCGCTTCCTTCGCTCTCAAACACTGCCGCGACTACCGCGCGCTCCGCGCCCGCGCGGATTACATCCGACGACGCTTTCTCGCCGAGCAGCAAACCCAGCGCATCGATCAGAATTGACTTCCCCGCTCCGGTCTCACCAGTCAAAAGATTCAATCCTGCCGCAAACTCGATCGCGACGTTGTCGATCACGGCGTAATTTTCCAGTCGCAATTCAGCCAGCACAAAGATCCTTAGCTAAGTTGTCGGCACGCGTCACGAATTCACGCGCAGCATAGCACAGTCCTTGATTGCGAGCTGTCCGGACAGCCAGCGCTAGACCGGTACTAACGATGCGACAGATGCACTTCCGAGTTTGCCCGCCAGACAAGCGCTTGGCGAAGATCAGGGCATGCGATTCTTCCCCCCGTTTGTAATCGCAGGCCTCGCCATCGGCTTGTCGACTGCTCCAGCTAACGCGCAGCAGTTGCAATGCGATCCCTGCCGGCACGCATTCGGGAAGGTGCAGCTCGGGGAGTCCAGTTCCTACTTGATTCAACTCACGAACACCGGCGGCAGCCTGTTGCGAATCACATCCCTATCCGTGGATGGTGGTGCCTTCTCGGTTGGCAACTTCCCGCTTCCGGCGAAACTGCGACCCGGCGCTAGCGTTCAATTGCCCGTGACTTTCGCACCCACTGTTCAGGGGTGGCTTCGCGGAACCGTGATTTTAACCAGCAACGATCCGCACTCCCCGCTTTACGTTTTCTTATTTGGTCACGGTATCAGCCAGTCCAGCACGCAACTCGGAATCAATCCGGCCTCCCTCAATTTCGGAAACGTCAACGTAGGATCGAGCGCCACGCTGCAAGCCACGCTGACCGCGTTGAACGGCTCGGTCACAATTTCGTCAGACGGGTCGACGAGCTCGGAGTTTGCGATCATCGGCCTAGCCCTGCCAGTCACCCTCGAAACCGGCCAGAGCCTACCTGTCACGATTCAATTTACGCCCAACGCATCGGGCGGAGCTTCCGGCCAAGTCGGATTCACCAGCAACGCTGAGAACTCACCCACCGTGGAACAACTGGCGGGCACAGGCGTGGCGCAAAGCTCTCACAATGTCTATCTTTCGTGGCAATCCGGAGGAGGCAGCCCGGTAGGCTACAACATTTACAGGGGCACTACGCAGGGCGGCCCCTATCAGATGATCAACTCCGCGCTCGATGCCTCAACCAATTACACCGACTACACGGTTGTCTCCGGAAACACGTATTTCTACGTGACCACGGAGGTGAACGAGCAGGGCGAGGAAAGCGCTTACTCGAACGTGGCCGAAGCAGTGATTCCAAGTTCCTAGCTGAGGTCAGTCGATCATCGCGTCATTGAAACACTCGATTCGAGTGATTCAATGATTGCATCGTTTATTCCGTTGACCGATGCGATACCCCGGCCGAGCCCGCCCCGAGCGTGGTCTATAATTCCAATCAGGGGTTTTCCCTAAACCGATGCACTTTTCCTCCGTCCTGCTGTCGTTCCTGCTATCGTTCGTTGGCGGCGAAATCGTCGATCTCGTCCTTCAGACCGGTCCGGTCGCCAAAACCGTTCTCTTCATTCTTATCGCCTTCAGCGTGCTTTCCTGGGCGGTGATTCTGTCTAAGTGGCGATTGGTGAGTCGTGCGCGAATGCAAAGCGGACGCTTCGTTCGCGCGTTTCGCAAAGCGCAGCGCTTGCAGGATATTGCGCCCGTCGCCGAACAATTTCGTCCCAGTCCGCTGGTCGGGGTCTTCGAAGGCGCAGTGGTGGAATTCAAACGCCAGATGGGTTCAACCGGAACCGTCCATAATCCAGTTGCGATTCAGCGCGCCATGCAGATCGCCTCGTCGGAAGAGATCACGCGCCTCGAGCGCAATGTGCCTTGGCTCGCAATCACCGGCGCGGTCACTCCTTTCATCGGACTTTTCGGAACGGTCTGGGGCATCATCGACGCATTTCACGGCCTCGGTACGGCAGGCGCAGCGACGTTGCGCGCCGTCGCTCCCGGAATTTCTGAGGCCCTCGTCACTACAGCCGCAGGCCTCGCCGCCGCCATTCCCGCTGTGATCGCCTATAACCTCCTCATCGGCTCGATCCGCGAAATGGCTTCGCGCAACGACGACTTCGCGCTCGAAATGCTCAACATGGTCGAGCGCCAAACGCAGTCAGCAGAACGGCCACAGCCAGTCAGCGAGGTACGCCGCTGATGGCCTCTACCGCCGCCAACGGACGCACTCAGACCGCGCTGGCCGACATTAATATCACGCCGCTCGTCGACGTAGTCCTCGTGCTGCTTATCATTTTCATGGTGACCGCACCCGTGCTGCAGTCCGGCATCGAAGTCAATGTGCCGCACACGCGCACTGTCAAAGAGATCACCGAAGAGCGTCTCGTGATCAGCATCGATAAATCGCAAAAGGTTTTTCTTGGCAATGACCCGATCAACATCAACCAGATTGGGGCGACCCTAAAAAAGAGGATTCGCGACCCGCAGCACCAGGCGATTTATTTGCGCTCCGACGAAGATGTGCCGTTTGGTGCCTTCGCTACGGTCATGGACGCCATCAAACTGGCGGGCATCAGCAATGTGAGCATCGTGACGCAGCCGATCGACGCGCATGGCGGCGGGCACTGATACCGGTATTGAGATGTACGACGCAGACATATATTCCGAACACGCGCAATTGCGCCGGCCGCTAGCTTGGTCGTTCGGGTTGCACGTCGCCTTTGCGGCGTTCGTTATCCTCTATGCCACATTCATCCAAGGCTTTCGCGGATCGGGCTGGGGCAGCGGAGGCACCGGCGATGCCATGGGAGCGACGCTTGTAAGCGCGATTCCCTTGCCCGCCAATCCTATTCAGACAACGAATGTGCTGGCTACGGAATCCAAGGGTCTCGCGAAGTCGCAGCCTCAGGTGGAGGAAAAAGAGCCGGAAGCGATTCCGATTCCCGATAAGAACACAAAGGTCAAGCCGAAACCAGTGACCAGCGCGACCAAAAGGAAAGCGGAACCCGAACCGCCCGAAACGAATCAAATTCCGTATGGTGAAGGCGGGCCGGTGAGCGGGCCTTACACCATGACTGCTGGCGGCGCCAAAGGCGGCTTCGGGTTTACAGGAACCGGCGGCGACTTTGGCAGCCGATTTTCGTGGTACGTCGAAGCGGTGCAGCGCAAAGTCACCGAGAACTGGTTGAAATATGAAGTCGATCCACGCGTCTCGGAAGCGAAACGGGTTTATCTGACGTTTGATATCGAGCGCAACGGGCATCCGTCGAACGTTCAAGTCGAGCAGTCAAGCGGAGTGCCCTCGCTTGATCAGTCGGCAGTGCGGGCGCTGCAGCGCATCGATACTTTCGGGCCGCTGCCGCCGGATTATTCGGGGAGCAAAGTATCAGTAGAATTTTGGTTCGATTACAAAAGATAGTGCAGGGAGCGCAAAATTGAGCAATTCGGCTCGCCCCGTTCGTTATCAGTTTTTGATCATCATCGCCTTGGTGTTAATCTTAGCGGCCACAAGTTCCGCTCAGGACTGGATTCGCACCGGTACTGGCCTCGGCGTTGAGCGTGTGCGCCTAGCCGCAGCCGACTTCAAGGGGTCAAACTCGGACCCCAGCAACGTCGCACTACTCAAGACCTTTAACGACGTGTTGTGGAACGATCTCGACAATGCCGGGATCTTCGATCTGGTTTCGAAGAGCTTTTACCCGCTGCAGGAGCCGGGCCAGCCCTCCGAGATAAATTTCTCAGCGTGGAATTCCCCGCCGCCAAACACGTCTATGCTCGCCTTCGGCAACCTTGGAGTCGCTGCCGGCAAGGTTACGGTGCAGGGGTGGCTCTACGACGTCAAGAATGAAAAGTCGCCACAAGTTCTCGGCAAGCAATATACCGACAACGCGACGAGCGACGCCGTGCGCGTCATCGCGCATCGCTTCGCCGATGAAATCATTTTTCGCCTCGGCGGAGGCGTCAACGGAATCGCCGAGACCAAGATTTATTTCGTCAGCGAGCGCACCGGCCACAAAGAAATCTGGATGATGGATTACGACGGCGCCAACCAGCAGCAACTCACGCACGCCGGAAGCATTTCGCTTTCGCCCCGTATCTCTCCTGACGGCTCGCGCCTGGCTTTCAGTTCGATCAACAAAGGTGGTTGGGAGATCATGATGTATTCCTTCGATCTCAACCGCGTGGTCGCTTTCCCTCGTTTCGGCGGAATGAACCTTTCGCCTTCATGGTCGCCCGACGGCAAGATTGCGTTCTCCTCCTCGCGTAATGGCTACCCAAATATTTTCGTAGTCGATCAGTCCGGTGGAAACTCGCGTCGTCTCACTGAAGGCAAAGGCCCAGACGTTTCTCCAAGCTGGAATCGCAAAACCGGCTCGCAGATCGCTTTTGTCAGTGGACGCACCGGCTTGCCGCAAATCTATACCATGGAATCGGATGGCACCAATTTGCAGCGCATCACGGACCAAGGCTATGCCGTGTCTCCCAACTGGTCACCGAACGGGCAGTTTCTGACCTTTTCCTGGATGCGCAAGTATGGCGGCGGGGAGCCAGGCTCGAACGATCTTTACCTAATGGACATCGCCAGCAAACAGTGGGTGCAACTCACGCATGACGCGGGACGCAATGATTTCCCGTGCTGGTCGCCTGACGGGCGGCATATCGTTTTTCAGTCCCACCGCACAGGCAGCGACCAGATTTTTTCCATGCTGGCGGATGGCAGCAACGTGAAGCAACTGACTTTTAAGGGCGCCAACACGCAGCCCAACTGGAGTTGGAAATAGATTAGCTTTCTGTCGTGACCTAGTTAGCGTCAGATTATCGTTTAATTTCGTATCGTAATCGGATTCGTATCGCAGTTAGTTTGACAGGAGGGCGCGCGTTCAGGCGTCCCGAGGGAGATTAAATGATAAGCGCCTTCGGGCGCTGAGACCTAGATTTTAGTTTCAGTACGAGCACGATTCCTGCGGCTAGCCGAAAGTGCGCCGCCTCGTCACGCTGCGAATCGTCAGACCGCTAGATTGCACGCCACCACGAGGGCGCACAGAAAAGAGGAACTAGTGAAGCACGCAACTACAAAGACAACGATATTAAGAGGTGCAGGCGTCGTAATGACTCTGGCCATGTTCATTTTCCTGGGAGCATGCGCCAAGAAAGCGGCTCCGCCGCCGCCCCCACCACCGCCGGCGCCTAACGCGCCCACGGCTTCGCTGTCGGCGAATCCCAACACCGTAAACGCCGGTCAACCGACTGCGCTAACCTGGCAGACCACCTACGCGACCGATGTTAGCATTGATGGCATCGGCCCTGTGGATCTGAGTGGTTCGCGCCTGGTGACTCCGGTCGAGTCGACCACCTATCACCTCGTTGCTAAGGGCACGGGCGGCACTCAGGATGCGACAGCACGCGTGACCGTCAATCCCGCGCCCGCTCCACCGCCACCGGTTACCGAAAATCTCACTGAAGAGGAACTCTTCGCCCAAAACGTTAAGGACATCTTCTTCGATTACGACAAAGGGGATATACGGGCATCCGATCAAGGCTCGATTCAGGCCGATGCCCGGTTCCTGCAGCAGCATCCCAATATCCACATCACGATTGAGGGACACTGCGACGAACGTGGTTCTACCGAATACAACCTGGCTCTCGGCACCAACCGCGCAGACTCCGTGAAGAACGCGCTCGTGCAAGCAGGAGTGAGCGGCGATCGCATAAGGACCATCACCATGGGCAAGGAGAAGCCGTTTTGTACCGAATCAAACGAAAGTTGCTGGCAGCAAAATCGCCGCGGCCACTTTGTCTACGAAAAATAAACTTGTCGGGACGGGCGTATCGCCCATCCCGATTTTCTTCTATCCGGTGGGTTTCGTTTGGAGACCGCACGGCTCCAACCACTGCGGCACACTGAACGTTCACCGGCTTTTCGACATCCAATAGGACAACTATGAAATTTAATCGCATCGCGCTGGTCATCGCACTATTCTTCGCCATCAGCCTTGCTCCCGCCCACGGCGCGAACAAAGACATGATCGAACTGCAGACCCAGGTCCAACAGTTGCAGCAGCAGATGACGGCGATGAAACAATCGTTCGATGAGCGCATGGGCGTCATGAAAAATCTGCTGGAGCAGAATACGGACGCCGCCAACAAGGTCACCACCGCCATCAACAGTCTCGAAGCATCGATGAGCAAGGGGCAGCAGGATCGCGGCGCGCAGGTTGACCAGATCTCCGGCCAGATCCAGGCGCTGACCGATACTATGGATGAGCTCAAAGTCCGGCTCACCAAGCTCAGCAAGCAACTCGAAGACCTGCAGTCCGGGCAGCAATCCATAGCCGCGCAGCAGGCCCAGGCGCAGCAACAGCAGCAGGCGATCGCACAGGCGCCCGCGCCTGACGTGCTCTACAACAACGCACTGCGCGATTACAACGGCGGCAACAATGACCTTGCCACCCAGGAGTTCAACGATTACATCAAGTTTTATCCGAACACCGACTTGGCCGGGAACGCCTATTTTTATCTCGCTGAAATTCAGTACAAAGCTGGCGATTATCAGAAGGCAATGGCGAATTACGACTTGGTTCTGCAGAATTTTCCCAGTGGAAATAAGGCCGCCGGGGCGCAGCTGAAAAAGGGCTTTGCGCTGATCGAACTTGGCAAAACGGACGAAGGTACGCAGGAATTAAAACACGTCATCCAGCGATACCCCCGCACCAACGAGGCCACGCAAGCGAGAGAAAGATTGAGGAAGCTTGGGCCGCCCGCACAAAAAGCCCACCAATAAAAACGCCTTACATCGCCTCGGTCGCAATCAGCGGATCGGCGCCAATTCCGCTCGGCCGCAGCGTGACCCAATCGGTCTGCACGCGATCCCATCCCTGAATGAGGAAGCCGTACGAATCGAACAACTGGCGAATCTGCGTCCGCTGCCAACCGGCAATGTCTTCGAGAATCGGAATCAGTGTAGCCAGAGCATTGTCGCTCAGCACGCTCCGTTTCGCGATCTGCGAAACAAGTTTCGATTCCGATACAGCGATGGTGAAACCGTCGCGCCGGTTTACGTGCAGCATGACGTGAATATCTGAACTGCCGTCACCCACATAGACGACATGGTCGGCCGGAATGTCTAGCTCTTTTTCCAACTGCTCCAGCCGCGTCACTTTTCCGTAGCCGGCGGTGGCGCGCACCAGGCTTTCGATTTCGCCCGAGAAGCTGTATTTGAACTCGGTCCCAAAGATGTGATCGCGTGGCACGATTCCTTCCAGTGCCGACTGGATCACCTCCACCGGGGCCGCAGAGAGCACATAAAAATCAAAGTGGAATCCGTCGATTCGCCGGTCGAGAATCTCGTAAATCTGCTTGATATTTTCTTTGAGGCGAATGCGCTTACCCACTTCAATCAGATCATCGCGCCGGACGCGCGAATGGAACTCCGGATCGTGCAAGAGCAGATAGGAAAGTTCAGCGCCCTGCTGCACCAGATTCAACTCGGCCATTCCTTTGGCCTTGCGCTCGAACTCCTCAACCGAAATACCCAACAACTCGGCCAGCACGTAGCCCGAGTCGTTGAAAGTCAGCGTCTGATCGAAGTCGCTGGCGAATAGATAATGCTTACGATATTTACTAGTCATGTCCTATTTTAGATTCAGGAGAGGTTAAAGGTTCATCAATTTTTCCTATCCTAACCATTACAACAACCTATGCGGCCTTGCGTTGCCTGCCGCTAAGTTTGAGCGTAACCTACTTCATGAATTAGTAACTCGCGGTCTCACTTAGAGAAAGGCCCCCAATGCCGGAAAAAAGTGTCAGCGACCATCTGCACAATGATGCCGATCGCGGCAAGGGTTCGAAGGAGCCTGACGAACGCAGCCAGAGCAGTAACAACTCGATGACAGACCAACTCGGCCACCGCAATCCCGATCCCATGCAAGATGGCGCCGACAGCGATTTCCCGGAGCCCGGCCACAGCCCCGAACATTCCTTCGAAGGCGAGTTCAAGAAGACCGGCTAGTTGCGTCTTGTCCTTCTGCTAACCACCATTAAGGCCAAATCACTTCGATAGCGTCAGCACCGGTCCGCTCTGCGAAGATCTCCGCAGGTACCCCCCCGCAAGCCACTATGTGCTATAGAGTACACGAGCTAATAGCGATGCCAGAAGTGGCAAGCAAAGCCGTAGTTGCTCAATGTGCTATAGAGGTCTATACTCCGCTGGTCTGTAATTACGGACGACAGGATACCCCCCATGAAGCACACCTTCTCCCAGCCCATGTGGCAGGCTTTGTCCACCGGATTGTTTATTATCGTGCTGCTCGCCTACGGCACGCCCAGCCTGGCTCGCGATCACGCTCACCATCGCGATCAGCAAAAGATCCTCGCCGGTTATTTCGAAGAGTGGAGCATTTACGGCGCGAACTACAACGTCGCCAATCTTCAAACCAATGAAGTCGCCAGCCACATCTCGCACCTTATATACGCTTTCGGCAACGTCGCGCCCACCAGCGGCGCCCCTGACGCACAATGCCAGCTTGCCGACACCTGGGCCGATTACCAGACTCCTTATCTCCCCAGTGTCAACGGCCAGCCCTATACCGGACCCTTGTATGGCAACTTCGCCGCTCTGCTCCAGCTGAAGCAACTCCACCCCGATCTGAAGATCATGATTTCGCTCGGTGGCGCCTCCGCTGCGAATGCAGCCGGTTTCTCCTATGCCGCCAGCACTCCAGCATTACGCTCGCAATTGGTCGCCTCCTGTATAGACCTGTTCATCAATGGCAACATCGCTCCAGGCATATCCGCCGCCGGTCTGTTTGATGGCATCGATATCGACTGGGAATTTCCGGGCGCGGCCGACAAGCAGAATTTCACCCTCCTGCTGAAGGAGTTCCGTAGTCAACTCGATGCTCTCGCGAAAGCCAACAACCGGCCTTATCTCCTGAGCATCTTCGCCCCCGCCGGTTCCCAAAATTATTCCAACATCAATCTCCCCGCAGTGGGCCGTCAACTCGATTTCCTCAACCTGCAGGGGTATGACTTGAACGGAACCTGGGAGACTGTCACCAACGATGCCGCTTCGCTTTTCGACTCCCCAGAAGATCCCAACTATGGTCAAGGTCTCTACGTCGAAGCTGTCGTTGAGGCCTATCTGAGCGCAGGTGTTCCGGCTCGCAAGTTGGTGCTGGGCGTGCCCTTGTATGGCTATGGCTGGACCGGCGTTCCTGACGCGAATAAAGGCTTGTACCAGACTTCGACTGGGCCGGCTCCGTCACCCGCAGGCGACAGTCTAGAAACTCCCGGAGTAGCTACGTTCCTTACACTTGGAAGTCTCACAGGATTCCAGCATCACTACGATTCCACACGAATCGCGCAGTGGATCTATGACCCCGCAACGGTAACTTTTTGGACCTTCGACGATCCGTTCATCGCACGGGAGAAGGCCCAGTACATCAATTTCCGTACTCCCGGCGGGCTCGGCGGAGCCTATGTTTGGGCCTTCAAAGACGACGACGCCAAAGGCACAATGGTGAAGACTCTGGCATCGGGTCTAGAGCGCCACTAAAACTACAACTGCGTAATAAGTCATACGCGTTATGAGTCAACCAAAGGAGGGACGGGCGCCTCGCCCGTCAGCGACGCCCGTCTCTCCATCGTTAGACTCGATTCATGAACCGAGAAGCCTGCGTCCTTCCAGCCTCCTGGTACATCTCATGATTTTAGCTTCGATATTTCAGCCAGCATTCCACCAAAATTCATGAGGAAAAAAACCATGGCGAAGATGAAGGCAGTCCAAGTCAGCAAGCCAGGCGGCAATTTTGAAGTCGTCGAGAGAAACATTCCCGAGCCGGCTCGCAATCAGGTCCGCATTAAAGTCGAAGCCTGCGGCATCTGCCACAGCGACGCGCTCGTAAAAGAAGGTTATTGGCCCGGCATTCAATATCCTCGCGTTCCAGGACACGAAATCGCCGGCCGCATCGACACCGTCGGCGCCGATGTCACCAACTGGAAGCCGGGCCAGCGTGTGGGCGTCGGATGGCACGGCGGTCATGACTTTACCTGCAACTCGTGCCGACGCGGTGACTTCATTAACTGTCAAAACGAAAAGATTACGGCCATCAGCTTTGACGGAGGGTACCAGGAATACATGGTCGCCCCAGCCGAGGCGGTCGCCGCCATCCCCGATGATCTCCTTGCCGCCGATGCCGCCCCGCTGCTCTGTGCCGGGATCACGGTTTACAACTCACTGCGCCATTCTGGCGCGAGTGCTGGCGATCTGGTCGCCGTGCAAGGCATCGGCGGCCTCGGCCACTTGGGAGTGCAATACGCGCGCCAGATGGGGTTCCGCACCTTCGCCATAGGCCGCGGCAAGGACAAAGAGGGGCTGGCGCGAAAACTCGGCGCCCATCACTACGTCGATAGCGCCGCCGGCGATCCTGCGAAAGAACTACAGAAATTCGGTGGCGCCAAGGTGATTCTCACCACCGCGCCCGATTCTAAATCCATGTCCGCGGTTGTGAACGGCCTAGCCAGCTATGGCAAGCTCCTGGTGGTGGGCGCTAGCTTTGATCCGCTCGCCGTCACGCCCATTCAATTGATCCAGGGCAGCAAGGCTCTTCAGGGATGGGCCTCCGGAATCGCCACCGATTCCGAGGACACCATGGAGTTCAGCGCGCTCTCCGGCGTTCGTCCCATGATCGAAAAATATCCGCTGGAAAAAGCAGCCGAAGCCTACGATCAGATGATCAGTGGCCGCGCCCGTTTTCGCGTGGTCCTGACCATGTTGTCCTGAGAATGTTGTCCTGAGCATGTTGTCCTGACCACGTAGAGGGCGGGGGCGGGTAATTCCCGTCCCCTGGACGCCCGGTGTCGGCGCAACGCCCTCTGCCTAAACAAAACCCCTCTTCCCGCCGATATAACCTGCGATGGACGCTCCGCCGCCACAGCGCACTCGAAGACGCGGACTCGGCTACGTCCTGCTGACCGTAGTGCTGCTTCTCTTTGCCTTCCCGGCCCATCGCTCTTCATGGCTCGGCACAGCCGATCTGCACACTTGGGTTGAGACCATCTCCACCGTGCTCGGATTGATCACTGGCGCGATCGCCTTGGTGCGCTATTACGCCAAGAAAAACGGTACGTTTCTATTTCTCGGCACCGGCTTTCTGGGCGCCGCTCTTCTTGACGGTTATCACGCAGTGGCGACGTCATCGCTCGCGACCGGGCATATTCCGACCGCACTTTCCAGCCTCACTCCCTGGAGCGGGATCATGCCTCACGTTTTCCTCTCCGTGCTCATGTGTGCCAGCGTTATGGCTTGGAGAAGAGAAATGTCAAGCGCGACCGAAAGCGGAATTAAAGACAGCGTGGTCTACGTGCTCGTCGGAATCTGGGTCGTCACCATATTTCTTTTTTTCGCCTTTTTGAAAGTGCCTCCCCCCTTTCGTGCCGGCGGGATGTTTCATCGCCCCGCAGACTTCGTTCCCTCGTTGTTCTTCGGCCTCGCCGTTATCGGATATCTGAAGAAAGGTTGGTGGAGATCTGACCACTTTGAATATTGGCTAACATTTTCCCTGATTCTCTACGGGGTGAGCCGGTTTGGCTACATCGCGTTCTCCGCTAAACAATTTGACGCTCAATTCTTCGTTGGTCACGGGCTAAAGATTTTCGGCCACACTACGGTGCTGACCGGCCTTTTCATCAGCATGTTTTCTATTTTCAGATCCGAGGCCCAAAGCGCTACTGACTTGCTGCATTCCAATTGTTTGCTCGCGGCCCAGCTGAATGTGGAGCGCCGTTTGGTGAGCAACTTGAAGGAAACCGAATATCGGGCCACCCATGATTTCTTGACCGGTATTCACAATCGCCCTGGGATCATGGAATTGCTCAATCGCGAGGCATCGCGTTGCAAACGCACGCGGCAACAGATGGGATTGCTGATCGTGGATATCGATCGCTTTAAGACCATCAACGATACGTTCGGGCACCCCGTCGGCGACGTGGTCATCAAGCAACTCGCTGAGAGGATGCTCGCGGCGGTTCGCCCCTACGATTCGGTCGGTCGATTCGGCGGAGAAGAGTTTCTTGTGCTGCTCCCGAGCTGCGCCCTCAGCGAAGCCGCAACAGTCGCGGAACGTCTGCGACTCAGCGTGGCGACCGAAAAGCTAGTCATTGGCCAGCTAACGGTCCCGGTTACGGTCAGCGTCGGCGTCAGCACGATCGAAGGACCAGACGTCAACATCGATTTAGCTTTGGAGACAGCCGACTCCGCCCTCTACAGGGCTAAGGACAATGGACGAAATCGAGTCGAGATCTACACCCCCGCTACATTAATCCCGTCCCCGAGCGCCTAGCGACGCTCGCTTCGCCCTACCGCAGCTCTTCCATGCACTTCGCCAGCACTTCCCGGCTCGGACGCGTCACCGACTCCGGCAAAGTCGCCAGCGGCTGATCGGTAACGTTCAGCATGTCGATAAAGCTCGGCGCATGAGCGTTGATGTAGAACACGCCCGTCAGCACCTCGCCTTTTTCATGCGCCTCCATCAAGCGCTGCACCGCATGAACCTTATTCGTCGGATCGTACTCCTCCTCCAGCTTCTTCAATCGAAGATGCGATCCATCATGCATCGTGACTTCCAGAGTCGTCCCCTGATCATATTCAACATTGATCTCTTCAAACGAAGGTACAAAGCTAGCTTCGTTCAGAGCCTCTTCGTGCTCCTGCACGTATTTATAAGACTTGGTCGACCCTTCGTGATCGTTGAACGTAACGCACGGCGAAACCACGTCGAGCATAACGGTTCCACGATGGGCAATCGCCGCCTTAAGCATAGTGTGAAGCTGCCGCTTGTCGCCGGAGAACGACCGACCGACAAAAGTCGCACCCAACTGAATTGCCATCGCACACGTATCCACCGGAGGCAGATCGTTGGCGATTCCGCTCTTCAGCGTCGACCCCAGATCGGCCGTGGCCGAGAACTGGCCTTTGGTCAGGCCATAGCAGCCGTTGTCTTCGATGACATAAATGATCGGCAGATTGCGCCGCATCAGATGAATAAACTGCCCCGCGCCAATCGAGACCGTATCGCCGTCGCCGGTTACGCCGAGAGCCATCAGGTTCTTGTTCGCCAACACTGCGCCCGTTGCCACCGACGGCATGCGTCCATGCACAGAGTTAAAGCTGTGCGAGCGGTTCATGAAATAAGCTGGACTTTTCGACGAGCAGCCGATCCCGCTGAACTTTGCCACGCGCTCGGGCTGCACGCCCATCTCATACATAGCGTCAATGATGCGCTCGGAGATCGCATTGTGCCCGCAGCCCGCACAAAGCGTAGTCTTGCCGCCGCGATAGTCGACCACCTGCAATCCGATGCGGTTCGTTTTCGGAACAGGAGGCGGTGCCGGCGTGTTCGTCGTGGTTCCCATGTTACTTGCCCTCCATCATCATCAACTCGTCAGTTACAGAGCGCGCATCGATTGGCAATCCGTGAATATGGCAGATGGATCGCAGGCGCGGAGTCAGCTCCGGCTTGATATCGAGTTTGAGAAGGCTGGCCATCTGGCCGTCGCGATTCTGCTCGACCACATAAACGCGTTCGTGCCGCTCGATAAATTCGTGCACTTCGCGCGTAAACGGATACGATCGCAAGCGAAGATAGTCAGTCTCCAACCCGTGTTCCTTGGCCAGTTGATCTCGTGACTCGATGATCGCCCAGTGCGAGGTGCCGAAAGCTATAATGCCAACCCTTGCGTCGCCGCTCCCCGCCAACTCCGGCCGCGGAACAAACGACCGCGCCGTCTGAAACTTCTTGTTGATGCGTTCCATGTTGCGTTCAAAATCATCGGGCCGCTCGCTATATTGCGCCTTTTCATTGTGGCCGCTGCCGCGCGCAAACCACGCCGCCGCCGGATGATCCGTGCCGGGGAGCGTGCGATAGCCAACGCCGTCGCCGTCGATATCCCTGTAGCGCGCAAATCCACCCGCCTTCGCCAGCTCTTCTTTGCTCAGCACCTTTCCGCGATCGATCGGCTTCTCCGGATACGGAAACGGATCCGACATCCAGTTATTCATGCCGAGATCAAGGTCGGACATGACAAACACCGGCGTTTGAAAATGCTCGGCCAGATCAAACGCATCCTGCGCCATGGTGAAACACTCGCTCACCGAGCAGGGAAACAACATGATGTGTTTCGTGTCACCGTGACTGAGAAACGCGGTCGAAAGAATGTCGCCCTGCGAAGTGCGAGTTGGCAAGCCCGTCGACGGCCCAACCCGCTGAATGTCCCAGATCACCGCCGGAATTTCTACGTAGTACGCGAGCCCGGTGAACTCCGCCATCAGCGAGATCCCCGGACCGGCCGTAGCCGTCATCGAGCGTGCGCCCGCCCAAGCCGCGCCAATCACCATGCCGACCGCCGCCAGTTCATCTTCCGCCTGCACAATGGCAAACGTCGCCTTTCCGTCCGGCCCGACGCGATGCTCTTTCATATACTCAATCATCGTCTCGACCAGCGATGATGAAGGCGTGATCGGATACCACGTCACGACCGTGCAACCGGCGAACATGCAGCCCATGGCCGCCGCGGAGTTGCCGTCGACGATGATCTTTCCCGCCGTCTTATTCATGCGCTCGATGTAAAACGGATCGCGCTTGGTAAGGTTTGCGATCGCGTAATCGTGACCTGCTTTGGCGGCTGCGAGGTTCAGGTTCGCGGCTTTAGGCTTGGTCGCGAACTGCTTGCGGATCGCCTTCTCGACCTCCGCATAATCAATTTCGAGCAACTGTGCCGCCACGCCAACGTAGATCATGTTCTTGATCAGCTTGCGCAGCTTGGCATCGGCGCCTACTGTGGCCGCCAGTTTGTCGAACGGCACAGAGTAATAAATCAAATCGTCGCGAACCTTATTTAGGGCCAGCGGCTCGTCATAGAGCACCGCCGAGCCCGCGCTCAACGTCTTCACATCGTCCTGCGCCGTTTCGGAATTCATCGCGATCAGCAGATCGATTTCTTTCTTGCGCGCGATGTAGCCATCTTTATTAGCGCGGATCGTAAACCACGTCGGCAGACCCGCAATATTCGAAGGAAACAGATTTTTCCCCGAAATGGGAACACCCATCTGAAAAATGCTGCGCAATAAAACTGTGTTGGAACTTTGCGACCCCGAGCCATTCACGGTAGCAACCTGAATGCTCATGTCATTGACAATGCGCCTTTGCCCCAATTGACCGTGCGCTTCATGGGGCACGATATCGGTAGTGGCCATCCCTGTGCCTTTCTGGTGTTAACCCAACAAACTATTAACCGGACAAACTCCGAGGCCCAAAGTCAGCGGAGTGGAGCGGGAAAACCTCTTAGTATACCCCTGATTATACGCGCCCGAAAAACAGAGGGAGTAAAACGATAACACGTACCAACGTTTACCATCGCAGGTTCAGTGATCCCGAGACGAGGATTACACTTGAGCGGCGCGGAGGACAAGATGATGACAAATGCTGCAAATATCCACTCCTGCTGTGTGCGCGAAATCCTGCTCGTACTGTGCTGCGCTCTGCTCTCTGGTAGCACATATGGTCAGACAGTTTCCGGCCAGCCGACCCGAGGGATCTATGAGGCCAACAACGCCAACGTGGCCCACGCTATTGCCAAGCTGAAGTCGGGAGATTTCGCGGGCGCAGATGTGGACATGATTCGCAGGGGAAAGGCGGTGCAGGCGATTCCCATCCTGAAGGAACAATTTACGCGTATCCACGATCCACTCGAGAAGGCGCAAATCGCTAGCGCTCTCATAAAGCTGGGGGACAATGACGAAACCTACTGGGATTTTCTGGCGAAACTAGAGGCCTCCGTGATTGACGCTCCTGATTTTTGGAGTTACGACCCGCAAGGGAAGTTGGTGCCCGGCCCTACTCCGGAATTTATCGCATGGGTGAAGTCATCCAAGTTGTCTCCCACCGAAATGGGAGAGTGGCCGCAGTATTGGCTTCCCGGACCAGTGGGAGCCTTAGGTTTAACTGGCGATTCGAGGGCCATCCCCTTACTTCGTCAAGCGCTATCATCGCCTAACCACATGATTGAGGCCGTGGCCGCTACGGGCCTCGCTGAGATCCAGGACAAGGACTCGATCCCCTTCATCGTCGAGGCATGCAAGAAAGCCCCGGTAGAGGCAGCGGCAGCAATCGCAGAATCTTTGGTCTATTTCGACGATGCAGACGCGCAGCGCGCAGTCGATACATACGTTCCAAAAGACCGTGCCAAGATCCTCCGTGAGGCGAAGGCGCAAGGAAAGAAGACACCTTGGGGTTATTAGGGATACTACTTCGCTTGCAGCCCGAGAAGACCGAGCCAGCGCGCAGGATCGAGAAGCACTCTAACCCATCTCGCTGCTTTCGCTGCAGCCAATCCTCCTACAATTATATACGTACAGCACTGGAGGCGAACTGATGATTAAGCTCCTGGTATTCGCATTACTAGTTGTACCGCTTAGTAGTTCGCAAGATGCGCCTCCCGCACCGCAGACCGGCAGGATTGAAGGGATCGTTCGAAATGAAGCCGGTACCGCAGAACCGAGTATTACCCTGCATCTTAGCAAGGTAGATTCTCACATCAAACTTGGAACCATGCGCCACGAGGTCTCGGACAAGGCCGGTCGCTTCGCATTTGAAAAGGTAAAGTGGGGCAGCTATCGGGTCTACGCCACGAGTGAAAAGGATTACTACCCTGACTCGACATTTGCCTTTTACTCGGGAACGACTGCGCCACTCGTGGACATTGCAGCCGCTAGCCCTAACGGTTCTGTTGAGATCACGCTCGGGCCGAAAGCCGGCGCCGTTGTCGGCACCGTCATCGATAAGGTTTCTCGCGAGCCCGTGCTGCCGCGGTTCAGACTTGCGGTTAGATCTGATCCAACTCGTTGGATGGAGACCAGCGTCCCCTCCAAGTTCAGAATCCTGCTCCCATCGGCGACTGACATAACTCTCGAAGTAAGCTCACCCGGATATCAGCGCTGGTACTATAACAATGCATCAGATGCTTCGGGCAGCACGCCTCTGCGGGTCAACGCCTCTGAAGAGCGGAACCTCATCATAGAACTGATTCCATCGAAGGATTCGTCGAGAAAATCGCCGCCGAACTGATACCTCATACGAGCGGCGGTCGGCCCACCCAAGACCGGAAGTGAAACCATCAACGGCGGTCGAACTGTTCCATGGATATGGAGCGTAATTGAATTTAACTCGTCTGGGACCCCCGAGTATGATGACGTCGGGATGTTCCCCAGGTACTCCGTATACGTCAATGGAGTGCTCAAGATCACTTATCCGCAAAGCACCGTGGCAGCTTTCGTCGCGAAAGATCAAACGTACCAATTGGAGCCATCCCAAATCCCATAAGGTGGACAGGGAGGAAGGGGTATGGAGGATAGAATGTCAACCACAAGGAAGTTTTTCCCCTTAGTTCTGTGCGGCCTGCTGACGGTCCCGGCATACAGCCAGGCAGGGCAGAGTCAATCCAATAAACTGGCATATGCCGCGGATAAAGCGAACGTGCCCGATGCAATTGCGAAGGTAAAGTCCGGAAACTTCGCGCTTGTCCACGTTGAGATGATCGCAGAGGCTCGGGCGGTGGAGGCGATTCCCGCCCTGAAAGAACAATTTGTGCGTAGCCAGGACCCGTTCGTCAAGGCCAAAATAGCGAGTGCCTTAGTCAGGCTGGGGGCCAAGGATGATACATATTGGGATTTCCTGGTGAAACAAGTAACCCCGGCGGTGGAGAGCGATGCCCCTGACTTTATGAACTTCGACCCACAAGCAAAAACCGGCGCTGGCCCCTCACCGGAGTTTATCGCGTGGGCCAAGGCCCATAACGTGCCCCCCAATGGTCCCACCGGTACGGCGGCAGAAGACTCGATGTATTGGTTCCCGGGAAAGGTGATGATGCTGGGTTCGACCGGCGACCCGAGAGCGATCCCGCTGCTTCGACAAGCTCTGCTGTCCCCTAATCACATGATTGAGATCGACGCCGCCAAGGGCCTGGCTGAGATCCAGGACAAGGACTCGATCCCGCTCATCATCGAGGCATGTAAAAGAGCCCCAGCAGCGGCAGCCGCGGCAATTGCAGAGTCCTTGGTCTATTTCGATGATACTGAAGCACAACGCGTAGTCGATATGTATGTTCCAAAAGACCGTGCCAAGATCCTCCGTGAGGCGAAGGCGCAAGGAAAGAAGACGCCTTGGAGCTACTGAGGGCACTACTTCGCTTGCAGCCCGAGAAGACCGAGCCAGCGCAGGGCGCGAAAAGGCTCTAACCCGCCTCGCTGCATTCACTTGCAGCCGATGAGCGTACACTTATATACGTACAGTACTGCCACCACAAATGTTCCACGTGGAACATTTGTACATACAATATTAACTGCATAACGTTCCACGTGGAACATATTCCCCATTTTGTAAGAATCCCCTCGCTCCGGCGGGCGGGCGGGTTGCAGAACCCGTCTGCCCCGGTTTCCTCATTGCGTTCATCGCCGCCGCTTCGGCGATAATAGAACGATGGCACAAATGTGCAACGTCGCTCTGCTCGGCTTCGGCACCGTCGGCAGTTCCGTCGCGAAAATCCTTTGTGAGCGCGCCAACACCCACCTGCGCCTTACCCACATCGTCAATCGCAATGTAGCCCGAAAAAAAGTGGACTGGCTCCCCTCGACGGTGCAGTGGACGGAGAACATTGACGACGTTCTCTCTTCCGACGCGAAGGTCGTCGTCGAGCTTATGGGCGGCCTCCAACCTGCCGAAGATTGGATTCGCCGAGCGCTCGCCGGCGGCAAATCCGTAGTCACTGCCAACAAGCAGTTGATCGCCCGTTGCGGGCCTGAACTGATTAGCCTTGCCCGCCAAATGAAACAGCAGATTCAGTTCGGCGCTTCGGTCGCAGGTGGCGTGCCCGTCATCTCTGGATTGCAGGAAGGACTGGCTGGCGATGAACTCTTCAAAATTCGCGGCATTCTCAACGGCACCTGCAACTACATTCTCAGCCAGATCGAGGCGAACGGAATCCCCTTCGCCACCGCTCTGCGCGAGGCGCAGAAGCTCGGCTTCGCCGAAGCCGACCCCACCGAGGATATTGACGGACTCGACGCCCGCGCCAAGCTCGCCATCCTGGCGCGCGTCGGCCTCCACTGCAACGTCACAGTCGAAAACATCGTGGCGCGATCCATTTCCCCGATCGATGCCATCGACTTCGAATACGCCAAGCAGCTCGGATGCACCATTCGCCAGATCTCATGCGCGGAATTAAAAGACGGTCTACTGTTTGCCGCCGTCCAACCTGCGCTGGTCGAGCTTTCATCACCCTTGGCAAGCGTGGAGGGCAGCCAGAACCTGGTTGTAGCGACCGGCAAGTACGGAGGAGAAACCGTTTTCGGCGGTCACGGTGCGGGCGGACATCCAACTGCAGTCGCCGTAGTCTCGGATATTCTAGCCATCGCTTCTTCGAAACAAATGGAGATCGCGCACCCAGCCCAACCGATCGAAACGACGCCCACTGTCACTGCCGACTTCACCGCCAAACACTATCTGCGCTTTTTGGTGAAGGACCGTCCCGGGATCATCGCGGCGCTCGCCACGATTCTCTCCGAATGCCACATCAATATCGATGCGGTGCTACAAAAGCCGGGCTGCCCCAAATCTCATCTGCCTTTTCTGATAACGCTCGAAGAGTGCAAAGCGGCGCTGGTGGAAGAGGCATTGCAGCGGATCGACGCGCTGGATTTCCTGGTGCAGCCCTGTTTGCATCTGCCGATTCTGTAAATGATTTAAAGGGGGGGTGTCACTCAGAGTGGAGCGAGAGATCTATAGTTTCGCCCGACTTTTGTCCCTGACCGACCGATTCGGCTGCCTTTGATCTGGGTGAACCTGTCAGTTCACCGCTGCCGTCAAAAGCTTTTTGCAGCGGAACTGGTGGGCGCCTTTCGCCGCGGCAGCGCCTTCAGAATCGCGCGCAGTGCTTCGTTCACAGACTCGCCAGTCTTAAACACTTTCGCAACGTCAGGAGCCAGCAATACAACCACTGACTTTGCACGAGCACGATGCGCAAAGCGATTGGGTTGGGCTTTCGCATAATCAAAGCGATACTCGCGGCGCGTGTCTCTCGTCGAACGCAATCCACGCGACTTAACTTCGGATGTTTTCTTCATAGTCTTTCCGCTCTCTTCTGGTAGCTTTGCGAGCACTAATAATTCGAATTCGCTCCGCCGAACTTTCTATGAAAATTAGTATCAGCACACGATCAAGAACGGAATAACCAACAATGATCTCGCGTTCTTCACCGTTGGAGTGATCCTCATCAGGGAAGATCGTCGCGCCAGCATCATCGAACACCGTGGTTGCCTCATCGAAACTGACCCTGTGCTTTCGCTGGTTGCCTTTGGCTTAGCGAGAATCCCATTCAAAGACCAGCGGCATATAAACAGAGCGTCTTACGCTTCCACTTGAAAGAACTGCGCCATGTTGCGGAATTTCTTATAGCGAGTCTCAAGCAACTCACCGACCGGTAGCTGCTGTACCGCTGCTAGATTCTGCTGCAACGCCGCATCCAGCAGCTCGGCGGCGCTCGCGTGATCCTTATGCGCGCCACCAGCGGGTTCGGGGATGATGCCATCGATGCAGCCGAGTTCGCTTAGATCTTTCGCGGTGATTTTCATCGCCTCTGCTGCCAGGTCTTTCTTGCTGGCATCGCGCCACATGATCGAGGCGCAGCCCTCCGGCGAAATCACTGAGTAGACCGCATTTTCCATCATAAGAACGCGGTCGGCTACGGCAATGGCTAGCGCCCCTCCGCTGCCGCCGACGCCAATGACCGTCGCGACGATCGGCACTTCGAGCCGGGCCATTTCCAGCAGATTGCGCGCGATGGCTTCTCCCTGGCCGCGCTCTTCGGCGTGCAGTCCAGGATAGGCGCCGTCGGTATCAACGAAGGTAAAAATCGGCCGCTTGAATTTTTCCGCTATCTTCATCACCCGGAGCGCTTTGCGATATCCCTCCGGATGCGGCATGCCGAAGTTGCGATAGACGCGCTGCTTGGCGTCCCGCGCCTTCTGCTGTCCGACTACAATTACTTCCTCGCCGTGGAAGCGAGCCATGCCGCAAACAATCGCCGGATCGTCGCGAAAGCCACGGTCGCCGTGAATCTCGCTCCAGTCAGTGAAAATGCGCTCGACGTAATCGAGCGTGTAGGGCCGTTGCGGATGCCGCGCCAGTTCCGTCCGCTCCCACGCATTCTCCTGCGAAGAAATCTGGCGCCGCAGGTGGTCCACCCGGTCGTGCAATTGCTGAATCTGCCGCAATGTATCCGGCTTCTGCCCCTCCACCGCTTGCAGGCGCGTAATCTGCGCCTCGATTTTTTCCAGTTCCTGTTGCGCCTTCAATCCAGACTCCATTTTGATGACATTTCCGTTGCTCCGGGTATTATGTGCCTCCACCATCGAGAGCATTAAGTCTGCGCCCGCGACGGCGGAATGTTGTTCGTTAGCGGCTGCGGTACGGTCGATCTTGTTCTTGTCGGTCCGTCTTATTTTCGCTCTCATCGGCCGCATTTAGAGACCCGCACGATCAACTGATAACGCGCACGCTGCCGCGACCGCACAACTCTTCCACACGGCCGAGAAAATTGCGATCCGGCATCACATTATAGCCTTCAGCTTCCATCACCACCATGAAATCGCCCTCCCGCTCAACGTCAAACAACACCTTTGCTTCGCCTTTGCGCTCCCGGCAGAGCGCATACAAGGCATCAACAGTGCCATCCGTCGCGCTGCCCAGTGGAATCCGAATCCGCAAAGCCCTGGGCAAAGGCACACGCGCCTCGTCGAGAGGAATAATCTCGTTTGCCGTTACCTTCGGATTCGCGCCTTCTTCGATGCGGACGCCTCCGCGAATCAGCACTGGAACTTCGAGCTTCACTTTTTCTGCGAGTTTTCTGTAGGCCTCAGGGAAGACCAGCAACTCAACTTTGCCCGACATATCTTCGAGCGCAGCTTGAGCCCACAACTCGCCGCGTCGCGATTTCGCCACACGCAGGCCGGAAATCAATCCCGCTGTTGTGATGTTCTCGTCTTTACCCGTAGATCTTTTCATCGCGCCGATATCTTCGGTAGAAAGAGCATTCAAATCGGCTAGCTTCTCTTTGTACTTCTCCATCGGATGCCCGGTAATAAAGAATCCGAGAATTTCCTTCTCCGCCGCCAGTCGCATGTGCTCATCCCAGTCGGGGACATTGGGCAATGCGTCATTCGCCTGTTCCGCAGTCTCGTCTGCAAACACACCAAAGAGGCCGTGCTGCCCCGATTCCGCATCCCGTTGCGCTTTTTGCGCGTTTTCGATTGCCGTGTCCAGCGCCTTCATTAGCTGCGCCCGCCGTCCAAAGCAGTCCATCGCGCCACTCTTGATCAGCGACTCCAGCACACGCTTATTCAACAGCCGCAGGTCAACTTCTTCGCAGAATTCAAAAAACGATTTGAAATGCCGCCCAAGTTTCTTACGCGCCGCGACAATCGACTCAATCGCATTGCCGCCAACGTTCTTAACGGCCGCCAATCCAAAGCGTATCGCTTGTCCATGCGGCGTGAAATTCGCATCACTGACATTGATGTCCGGAGGCTCAACCGCAATCCCCATCTCGCGGCATTCGTTGATGTATTTCACGACGCTATCGGTGTCGCCCGTAATCGAAGTCAGCAAGGCCGCCATAAAATCCAGCGGATGATGCGTTTTCAGATAAGCCGTGTGATACGCCAACAGGGCATAGGCCGCCGAGTGCGACTTATTAAATCCGTATCCAGCAAACTGCGCCATCAGATCGAAAATCTTCTCGATCTTTTTCGGTGGGAGGCCATTTTTCGTCGCGCCCTGCACAAAGCGTTCGCGCTGCGCCGCCATTTCTTCCGGCTTTTTCTTTCCCATCGCGCGGCGCAGCAGATCGGCTTCTCCCAGGGAGTAGCCGGCGAGCTTGTTTGCCGCTTGCATGACCTGCTCCTGATAAACGAATACTCCGAGCGTCTCCTCCAGGATCTCTTTCAATTCGGGCAATTCATATTCGATCTTGCGGCGGCCGTGTTTGCGCTCGATGAAATCGTCGATCATCGCCATGGGGCCAGGGCGATAGAGTGCATTGAGCGCTGTCAGGTGTTCGATCGAGTTGGGCTGGTAGCGCCGCAGCACATCACGCATGCCAGGCGATTCAAACTGAAACACACCCGATGTCAATCCGCGATGGAAGACTTTCTGATATGTTTCCTCGTCTTCCAGAGGGATGTCATCGAGCGTGAATTGCTGACCTCTTTGCACGATGAGTTTCACGGTGTCGTCAAGGATGGTGAGCGTCGTAAGCCCAAGAAAATCCATCTTCAGCAGGCCCATCTTTTCGATGGCCACCATGTCGAAGGCAGTAACAATTTCGTCGTTCTTCGTTTTATGCAGCGGGACTAACTCGATCAGGGGCCGCGGCGAAATCACTACGCCTGCGGCGTGCACGCCGGAATTTCGCACCAGGCCTTCGAGCTTCAGCGCTGTGTCCAGTAACTGTCGCACCTGCGGATCTTTTTGATATGCCTCCTGCAATGCCGCCGATTCTATGAGTGCATCGTCCAACTTTATATTCAGCGTGGTCGGCACCATCTTCGCGATGCGATCGACATCGCTATAGGGCATATCCATGGCGCGCCCCACGTCTTTGATCGCGGCTTTCGCGGCCATCGTTCCAAACGTAATAATCTGCGCGACGTTTTCCCGGCCATATTTATGGGTAACGTATTCGATCACCTCGCCGCGCCGATTCATGCAGAAATCGATATCGATGTCAGGCATCGAAATGCGCTCGGGATTGAGAAAGCGCTCGAAGAGCAGTTCCTGCTGTAGCGGATCAATGTCCGTAATCCCGAGCGAATAGGCGACTGCCGAACCCGCCGCCGAGCCGCGCCCCGGACCCACCGGAATTCCTCGCTCGCGCGCGTAGCGAATGAAATCCCAGACAATCAGGAAATATCCGGAGAACTTCATCTGCTGAATGATCGCGATTTCGCGAGCCAGCCGCTGCTCGTATTCCGGGAGCGAGTGTTTCAAACGGCCGCTCGTCGCCGCGGCACGCAGATTTTCCATTCGCCGCGCGAATCCCTGACGCGTCACATGCTCGAAATAGCTGTCGAGGGTAAATCCATCTGGAACATCAAAGTGCGGAAACGGGCTGGGAACCTTCTCGATCCGCAGATTGCAACGCTCGGCGATATCGAGGGTACGCGAGAGCACTGCCGGAGAGTCTTTGAACACGCGCAGCATTTCGTCGCCGCTCTTGACGTAAAACTGAGTGCCCTCAAACTTCATACGGTTCGTGTCCTGAATCGACTTCCCCGTCTGAATGCACAGCATCACATCCTGCGCGTGCGCGTCGTCCTCGCAAAGATAGTGGCTGTCGTTTGTCGCGACCATCGGCAACCCAATCTCTTTCTCCAGCCGAAACAAGTCAGAGTGGATGCGATGCTCCATCTCCAGGCCCTGATCTTGAATCTCTAAAAAGAAATTTTCTTTGCCGAAGAGATCGCGATAAAATCCGGCCGCATCGCGCGCGGCATCGTAGTTCCCTTCCGTCAGGCGCTCCGCGACTTCGCCTTTGAGGCAGCCAGATAGCCCTATCAGCCCTCGTGAATGCTCTGCCAGAAATTTCTTGCTCACACGCGGCTTGTAGTAGAAGCCATGCAGCGAAGCCTCCGACGTGATCTTCACCAGGTTGCGGTAGCCTTCTTCATTTTCGGCGAGCACCAGCAGATGGTTATAGGTATCGCCGTCCGGAGGAGTGCGAGTAATGACGTGATCATCTTTTTTGCAGATATAAAGTTCACATCCGACGATCGGCTTAACGCCGGCTTTATGCGCCGCATTCACAAAATGGACGGCGCCAAAAATATTGCCGTGGTCGGTCATGGCGACGGCAGGCATGCCAAGCTCATGGACGCGCTCGACAAGTTTCTCAACGTCGCAAGCGCCGTCGAGCAAAGAATAGTCACTATGCAGATGCAGATGAACGAATTGATCTTTGCTCATGAGGGCAGCACTTAGCCTTTAGCAGTTAGCTTTTGGCTTTTCGCGGATCAAATTTATTTTACTGGCTGGAGAGATTCGCGCAACGCCTGAAAGTGGTGCAATTCGGCGGAGCGCGCCGATCAGCGCACGATCTGGATCGAAAGCGAAGGTTCGGGCACCTGAAAATCCACTCCGCGCTCGTCATTCTTTTTAATTGTCGCGTCGAGATCGAGCTGCGCTAGCGGAATTTTCTTCGAGGCCTGGTCGTTGAACACCCAGAGCGTGCCTCCGGCGATCGCGTAATTATGCACTTCCTCAACATGCTGATCGCGGAAGACGAGCGCAGTCGCTGGTTCCAATTCTGACTTGGGATGATTGCGCGCCTCGATATCGGCTTGGAGCCGATCGATCTTTCCGTTCAGTGTCTGCACATCGCGTTGCAGTCCACTATTCTCAGCATACGGACCGGGAGATGCCGGAGCCTGATAGAAACCGGCATACGCATCCTGATCGTCGGCGGTACCCTGCGAATCGTAGGCGAGCGAATCATCCCACCAGCCGCAATATCCGAAGGGGTAGCATCCCGCGTATCCATAATACGGATAGAAGCCACGGCGTCCGTAGACGCCTCGATAATTGTAGTAGCCATTTCCTATGCGGACGTGACTGCCCGATCCGTGAGTGAAGCCACCACCGTGGAATGCATGAGAAGAAGACGCAGAAGAAAAGGAATGTGCAACCGACCCGCCATGGGAGGCGAAATGAGCACCGCCACCGCCGCCGCCATGACCGCCGCGCTGCGCCAACACTGGCAGGGCGATCAACATCAGGCCGAACGCCGCTATGGACAACCAGCGCCGCATGAGGTCATTATAGCGCGATAGCGCGGATTTAGCGCAGCGCGGATCTAGCGAAATCGCGCAGACCGATATCCCGTTATTTTCGCTTTTTCTTGCCTTTAGGCTTCGGGCTGCGGACGGCTTTTGCCTTAGGCTTGGCCGCTGGCTTCGCGGATTTGGCCGGTTTCGCCGCCTTTTTTGCCGCTGCAGCCTTGCTAGCCGGCGCTGGAATCACCGGCTTCACAGGCGTTTGTGGCTTCTCCGGGGCCGTCGCTTTCGCCCCGGCTTTGGCGATCGGAGCCGGTACAGCATGCGACGGAGAACTCGCGCCTGCCGCAACTACTGGGGCTTTTCCCTTCCCCTTCTTGCCCGGTTTACCTGTCTCAATTGGCGCCGCACCGGCTACTGCTGCAGCCGCCTTAGCCCCGCGCCCTCGCTTGGCCGGAGGCGGTGGTGGAGGCGGAGGCGGCGGTGGCGCCAGCGGCTTCAGATACTTCAGCGTCTCCGTTCGCGAACGCAGTTTGCCATCGAGCAGCAGCAAGAACACATCGTTCGCAATCTTCGGATAATCCGGCATCTCCGGAGTGATGCGCAGCTCTGTCATTTCTGGCAGCGGAATTTTCTGCTTCACCTGCCGCCACTTGGTAAAGAAATTTTTGATCTTCTGCTGCACTGCCTGCTGCCGTGCCGTGATCGCCAGAAACAGAATCATCTCCGGGCGCGCCGACGACAGCAATTGCCACGTCCGCGCAGGCGTGGCTGCTTCTTTGCCTGTAAGACGCTTCGCCAGGCTGTGTGCATTCGCATCCAGATCTTTCCAAGCCTCGACCAGATCCTTGCGCGGAATCGCTCGCCGCAAATCCGAAATATCTTTGTCGCCCAGCCGCTCAGTAAGAAAATGCAGCACCGCCGGCGCAACCTCCGGCGTGTAGCCAAGCTCATTCATCTGCTGCCGTGTCTTCATCAACGCGCCCAGGCCGGCCGTGTCGACCTTGGCCGTGCTCCAGTGCGCATTCAAAACCTTCAGCCAACCCTCTTTTTCGTAAGCCTTCAGAACCGCAAGCGCATCGTCTTCGTATGCCAACTGTTCGATCTCGTAGCCAATGCTCGAGTTGCGCAAGTATTCGATGTAATTATTTTCTTTGCCTGATTCGTAGCGCGCCTGGGTGCGCTCTTCGAGCGGCCAATGGAAGCGCGTGGTGAAGCGCGTGGCGCGAATCATCCGCGCCGGATCTTCGAGAAACGCGTAGTTGTGCAGCACGCGTATAACTTTCGCCTCGATGTCGGCCACGCCGTTAAACGGATCCATCAACAACCCACGCGATCCTTCGTTTAGCGAAAGCGCCATCGCGTTGACGGTGAAATCGCGGCGCCGCAAATCGTCAATGATCGTCGCCGGGGCCATCTGCGGAGGCTTACCGGGCTTGTCATACTGCTCGGAGCGCGCCATGGCAATCTCGGAGCGCACTCCTCCGGGCAGCGTCAGCAGCAGCGTCCGCGTATCGGAGTCGGCATTGCCCACCACCGCTCCCGCGCGCTCCAGATCTTTTTGGAGCTTGAGCGCGTTGCCCTGGACTGTGAAATCCAGATCGCGGATGGGGAAGCCAGTGATAATGTCGCGGATAGCGCCGCCGGTCAGATAGAGATTCATCCCCGCCGCCTTGGCGGCCTCTAGGACGAGGGCGACAGCCTTTTGTTGGTCCGGCGAGAGGCGGGTTTCCAGCGTATATATGTAATCTGCCATGCCTTCCTAGTCGCCTCGCGGAAGCCCATCCAGGGGCTCGATTGGGGCGTTTTGCACAGATTTTCCACAGGGAGGCCGCCCGCCTCCTGGCGAGTAGCCCTATTGGCTGAATCTAACTCCCTCTAGCCATTAGACTTATATCGCACTCTTGCACTTCAGTAAACATCAGAAAATAACACAAGGTTTACCGTTTGGCTACTGTCAAGCACTAACTGCCCCAATTCTGCCGGAAAGTGCGAGAATCGGGTCTGGAGCTTCGCCGCCGCCAAATGCGTTAGTGTTCGCGGGATTCCCGCCGGATCGAAGCGTCTTTGCGCCCTCATGCCCTCAACTCACAAGAAAGTGATCGTGCGCAAGCACGACCGCGATTCGATCAGCGGATACGTCGCTCCCGCTAACTTTGTGGTGGAGGACAAGTTGGAGTTGCTCAATACCTCCGGCCAGGTCGTCGCTATCGATCTGCGCGACATCAAAGCGGTCTATTTCGTCCGCGAATTTTCCGACACCGACCTGATGCTGCGCAAGACCTTCACCACCCGTCCGAGGACAGAAGGCTTATGGGTGCGTCTGAAGTTCAAGGACAGCGAAATTCTCGAAGGCATCCTGCCCAACGACCTGACGCAAAATCCCGCCGAAGGTTTTCTGATGAACCCGCCCGACCTCCGCGCCAACACGCAAAGAGTATTCGTGCCCCGGGAAGCTCTGGCCTCTCTAACCGTGTTAGCCGTAATCGGCTCCGGCAACCGAAGACGAAAAGGCGGTACGCCGGACACCCGACAGGTCACGCTCTTCGAGCAATAGGCGGCTCGCGTAGGAGCAGGCGCCCTCACCTCACCTGCCCAGCCGAGCAAGGCTCGGCGTCCCGCATGAAGCCAGAACGCCTCCATCCCGGAGCGCGCCTTCCGCTACAATTCCCGAGACACCGCCATGAAACTATCCGATATCGCCGCCGCCCTAGGCGCTCGCCTGGAAAATGCATCACCCGAAACCGAAATCACCGCTGTAGCCGGGATAGAGCAAGCTGGTTCCGGCCAGCTGTCTTTTGTTTCTAACCCCAAATACAACGCCGCCGCAAAAGTAACACGAGCCTCGGCCGTGATCGTGTCCGAGGACTTCCCCGCCATCAACACTGGAATGCTTAGGACAAAGAATCCTTACCTGGCCTGGGCCAAGGCAATCGAGCTTTTCTACCATCCGCCCGCCTATGCCCCTGGAATCCATCCCACGGCCGTAGTGAGTCCGAAAGCGAAGCTTGGCAGGAACGCCCACGTCGGCCCTTACGTAGTCATCGACGACGACGTAGTCATTGGAGACAACGCCGTGCTCCTCGCCCACGTTGTCATCTATCGCGGAGTAACCATCGGCGACAGCTTCTTCGCCCATGCGCACTCCGTAGTCAGAGAATTCTGCCAGCTGGGCGACAACGTCCTCCTTCAGAATGGAGTCGTCATAGGCTGCGACGGTTTCGGCTTCGCCAAGGATGACGCTGGTCGCTGGCATAAGATCGTCCAATCCGGCAACGTCGTTATCGAGAGCGATGCCGAGCTCCAGGCCAATACCTGCATCGACCGGGCCAGCATAGGCGAGACTCGCATAGGACGGGCGGCAAAGCTCGATAACCTAGTCCACGTAGGCCACAGCTGCACCATCGGACAGGACACGCTGCTCTGCGCGCAGGTAGGACTGGCTGGCACGACCGACGTAGGCAACAACGTAATCCTGGCTGGGCAGGTAGGCGTGAGTGGCCACGTCAAGATAGGCGACGGCGCCATCGCTATCCCGCAGAGCGGGATCGCACAGGAAGTGGCGCCCGGAGCAATGGTCAGCGGCTACCCCGCCATCGATCACCGCCTATGGCTCAAATGCTGCGCCGTTTATGCGAAGCTGCCCGAGATTGCCAAAGCTGTCAGGAAGCTGTCAGAGCGGGGCTGAGGTATGGTTTCATCCCTTATTCCCGCAGCTCCGCCGGAAGCCCGCTATTGATCGCGGCTCGCACTTGGGCGATGAGGCAATCTCGTTCCCCGAAATTCTTGGGCTCGATGGGGTCGTGGAACTCTACCGTCACCGTGCCGGGACGAATCGCGAAGCGAGCCTTGGGCATAGCCGCTTCGGTGCCAGAGATGGTGATCGGGACAATCGGCACTTTGCACTCTTCCGCGAGATAGAACGGACCCTTTTTGAAGGGCAGGAGCTTGCCATCGAAAGAGCGCTTCCCTTCCACATAAATGGTCATGTTGAGCCCTTGCTCGATGGCCTTTACCGCGTCGCGGAGAGCCGTAACGCCAGCATCTCGATTTCCGCGGTCGACGGGGACAAGCGATCCGATGCGCATGATCTGGCTGAGGATGGGGACCTTGAATAATCCCTTCTTCACCATCACCGAAGTGCGGCGCGGAATCAGTGGCAACGTAACGGGCGGATCGAGATTGGAAATGTGATTGGACAAGAAGATATAGTTGCGATCGGGGCTGATTTTCTCGAGGCCGACGGTGCGAACCTTGACTCCGGCTATGCGCACACCCTTAAAAGCCGCCCACATGCACGTGTTATAGAGGAAGCTAATGTCTTTGGTGATGTAGGTCCACGGGATTCCGAACACCGCGGCGAAGGGAAGCGCGGCGGCCCAGAACAATAACATGAGGATAGTGCGAAACACTTGTTAGTCCGTCATCACAGTCAATTTCGAATTAAGCGCCTTATGGCGTGGTGATAATAGTGGTCTTGCGGCACGCCCTAAAGCCTGCCCCTAAATGAATCTTAATTATCCGACGGCGGTCATGCCTTCGCCGCAAGTTCGCGCAAGCGTTGGGGTAGCTTCTCATAAATGCCACCGAAGCCGCCATTGGAGAGAATGGCGATCACATCGCGCGGGCGTAGTTCAGGCGCGATGGCCTCGACGATGGCACCGGCATCGGCGAAAATGCTGGCGCGCTTTCCGCTCTGCTGGATCTGAGCGACTACGTGGTGGAGATCGAGGCGCTCGTTTTCCGGGATTGCCTCCGACTTGAAGATGGCGGCGATGACGACCTCGTCGGCTTGGGACAGGCTCTGCGCAAGGGCGTCCTGAAGCACGCTGCGGCGCAGAGTATTCGATCGCGGCTCAAGAATTACCCAGAGCCGCGATTGCGGATAGCGCGAGCGCAAAGCACGAATCGTCTGCTCGATGGCCGTCGGATGATGGGCAAAATCGTCGATGATCGTAACGCCGTTGACCTCGGCCTTCACCTCGAGCCGGCGCTTGACACTACGAAATGTTTTCAAAGCATGCGCAATTGCATCTGTTGGAATTTCATAATGCGAGGCCAATGCCGCCGCAGCAGTCGCGTTCCAGACGTTGTACTCGCCGCCTAAACCGAATTCGAAGTCGGCCCACTGTTCCTCGTCGCGCAGTACCGACCAGGAAGTTTGTCGTTCGCCGAGTTTCAGATCTGTAATTTTCCAGCTGGCGCGACCCGATACGCCGTAACGTTCTACGGGACAGAAGGCTTTCTGCAGGCACCGATCGATGCTGTCGTCGCCGTTTCGTCCCGTGTCGAAGCCCACGATGCGGCCGCGGCGGGGCACGAGGTTGACCAGACGCTTGAATGCGGTTTCGATCGCATCGAGATCTTTGTAAATATCTGCGTGGTCGAATTCCACCGAAGTAAGAATCATCGAATCCGGAAAATAGTGCAGAAATTTTGGCCCCTTATCGAAGAAGGCTGTGTCATATTCGTCGCCCTCGATGATAAAGTGCCTGCCTTCACCGAGCCCGAAGCTGCGCCCGAAATTTTCGGCTATGCCACCGATGAGGAATGAGGGATGGAGACCGGCGGTTTCAAAGATCCATGCCAGCATTGAAGTGGTAGTGGTTTTGCCGTGCGTGCCAGCGACGACCAGCACTTCTTTGCCGTGGAGGAATTCGTCATGCAGCAGTTGCGGCAGCGAGCAAAATCGAATGCGCTGGTCGAGAACAAGTTCCAGTTCCACGTTGCCGCGAGAGAGGGCATTCCCCACGACGACAAGATCGGGGCGAGGATTGAGATTCGCTTCGGCAAAGGGCTGAGCGACGGGAATGCCCAGCGACTCCAGAAACGTCGACATGGGCGGATAGGCGGCCGCATCAGAGCCGGTGACGCGAAAACCGCGCTCCTGCAACATGCCGGCGAGCGAAGCCATGGCGGTTCCGCAGATGCCGATGAGATGAATATGTCTGGGTTTGGACTTGGTCTCACTCATGCGAAATTACTCATTGTGCCGATCACTTCGTGGTGGCCGCTTCCAGAATTTTCAGGCTGACTTCATCGCCCACAACGAGTTGGGCGCGTACGCCAAGGGGCAGCGTGATATTGGCGTGCGAGACGTGGCCGGAGCGCAATCCAAAAGCGACAGGGATTTCGAGGTCGCCGACCACGCGCAGCACAACTTCCTGCAACGTGTAATCCTGCGTTGAACTTTGACGGCAGTCCAGCATTTCGCCAAAGATAATGCCGCGCACTTGGTTGAGCTTGCCCGCAAGTTTTAACTGCATCAGCATGCGATCAATCTGAAAGGGCTTGGCGGCGACATCTTCGAGGAAAAGAATTGTTCCGTCGGTTCGGAGGTCATTGGGTGTGCCAAGCGCAGCCACAAGAATCGAGAGGCATCCGCCATAGAGTATGCCTTCGGCTTCGCCCACCACCAGCGGCTTTGCGCCCGAGTCAGTTCCAATCTCCCATTCGGCGGCGCCGGCGAGCGCGTTGTTCCACGATGGCAAATCGACGCCGTCGGTTGACGCGAAATCCTTGGCAACCATCGGTCCATGAAAAGTTATCAGGTTGGCGGAGTCGGTGAACGCGGTCACAAGCGTAGTCAGATCGCTGTAACCGACGAAGACTTTAGGATGGGCAGCGATCTTTTTCAGGTCGAGCATCGGCAAGACGTAGTTCGACCCATATCCACCTCGCGCACAAATAATTGCGCGTATATCGTCCCGCACAAACATCTCTTCCAATTCTCCCGCCCGGCGCTCCGCCGAACCGGCGAAGTACAAGTCGCGCTCGAGAATCGATTCGAAATAAACGGGCTCATAACCGGCGCGGCGCAGCCCATCGCAGCCAGCCTCCAGCGCTTCGCGCTTCACGTTCGACGCGGGCGCGACGATTCCCACCTTGTCGCCCGGACGCAGGGCGCGCGGCTTAGTTCGCGATAGTTGGGGAGCCGATAACATCTGGAGTTGATCTTAAACGAAGAATTCCCCGCGGCAGATTAAGGTTGCCGGGCCTCGCAGATAAACCTGATCTTCCCAGCGCACGGTCTGCGGACCTCCGGGGGCGATCACAGTGACCGGCGAAGCGACGCGGCCGCTGGCAATTGCGGCTACGGCTGACGCGCACGATCCCGTACCCGACGACTGTGTTTCGCCCGCGCCCCGTTCAAATATTCGGAACTCGATTTCGTTCCGGCTGCGCACCGCTACATATTCGACATTTGTGCCCTGCGGAAACTGCGGCAGCGCGCCGATCGATGCGGCTGCGCGTTGCCATCCGTCCTGAAAGCTATCCACGAAGATTACGAAGTGCGGATTGCCCATCGAAACCTTTGTTCCCTTCGCGCGACCTTCCTTGAATGCAATCGAGAGTTCATCGCCAACTTCGGGCTGACCCATATCGGCTTCAAATTCGAAGGTGTTGCCTTGCCGGCTAATGAAACGACAAATCTTCAGTCCCGCGCCGGTCCGAATTGCGATTTCCATTTTTCCGGTTCGCGAGTAAATCTCCGCCGCCACGCAGCGCGTTCCGTTACCAGAGATTTCCGCCTCCGAACCATCCGCATTGATGAGGCGCGCGTTTATGTCAGCCTCCGCATCGGGAAACAACCACTCGACACCATCGGCGCCGATTCCATAATGACGATCGCACATGCGGTACGTAAGCTCTGCCAAGTCGGCGGAAGCATCGACGCCATCGACCAACAGAAAGTCGTTGCCGCACGCGGATGCTTTGGTGAAAAGAATTCCCGCGCTGGGCCGGTCCTTCGGAGGCGTTATCATTTGCTGGGACTTATCTTAACAACGCGCCGGCCGGCGATCATTCGTGTTCCGTTGTCCCAAGCGTGATCACACTGGCGAACGCATCCGATTCGTGCAACCGAACAGAAAACACATTTTGCTGATCCCGCTCACCGTCAACCGAAAACACCAGCCGAAACTCTGGATCGGCATCGGCAATGTGAACGCTGTGCATAGTGAGTTGCTCGGAGTCGAGGATGCGATTCACTTCGCGCAACATGCCGTCGACATTGCGCCCCGTCACTTCGTAGCTGGTGGCGAACATCTTCAATGAAAACACGGCTTCCGCCCGGCCGAGCATAACCAGTACAACCAGAATGATGGCGGTGGCGAAACAGGCGGTCAGGTACAATCCCCCTCCCGCTGCCATTCCGACCGATGCCACGACAAATAATGTCGCGGCCGTGGTGAGGCCGGTCACGGACGTTTTGGCGTGCAGAATCGACCCGGCGCCGATGAAACCGATCCCAGGGATGATCTGCGCCGCAATCCTCGCGCTATCCGACTCCACGCCGGCAAGTTGCTTCGATAGAACGGTAAACATCGCCGCGCCGAAACAGATGAAGATGTTGGTGCGGAGGCCTGCCGGTTTGTGGCGAAACTGCCGCTCCAGACCGATCGCGCCGCCGAGTATCACCGCTAACAGCAGGCGCGCCAGTGTAGAACTGAGAACTACCCCTAGTTCGTTGCTGAGCAGTTGCGGAACGTCGCGGAATAAATTCATAGCGGCGCGAGGCTTCGAGCGGATTCTATCACCGCCGTCGGCCGCTTTCTGTGCCGATTCCACGAGGGGTTAACGCGATTGATTCGGGGCGGCGCGAGCGGCATAGATACGTGCGTGCGGTTGCCCACTCGCGTGAATTTCTGTCAGTTCGATGAGATTGGTCTTATCCACGCTCAAGTCGACCGCATCGCCCTCGAAAGCAATAACAAAATCGACGTAGCGCGCGGGATCAGCCAACGCGCGCTCCCACAGGCCGTCTGGATCGGACGGATGCCTCCACGCGCGATGGTTGTCCTGGTTGATAACTTGACGTAGCGGAATGCCGGCTTGCTCCATAACGCCAACGTGCTCGCCCAGATCCATCAGGTACAGCGAATTCCGCGGCAGGTGGGTAATGATGCGCTCAACCGCGGAGTTCAATGGGCTGCGGATTCGCCAATTTTTCTGAGCCTCCTGCAGACATTGTGGCCCGGACTGCCACACAAACCCGTAGCTGACCACAACAAGCGCCAGCAAGATCGCAGCCAGTTTCCAGCCGTGTCGTCGACCCGTGCCGCTGGATTCGCCCTTATCGAGGGCGGGAAGGAGAATGGAGCCGGTCAGCAATCCGACCGAAACCGCAAACATCGGCAGCAACTGCAGCCCATACCGCTGATTGAAAGTGGCGAATGGCCACCATGTCGAGACATGAAGCGGAACTGACCCATAGGCGATCGAAAACGCGTAGAACACGAGCGGCGCCCACAACAGAAGCAATGGTGGCAATTGTCTACGAAGTTTCCATGCGGAAATAGCCAGCGCCACAACGGCCGCGAGCAACCAAAACCGTCCCCAGTTGCCGTCGGCCAGATTGAGCTGTGCCGATTTCAGGAAATAGATAGCCGCTACAAACGCATTTTGCACCGCTGGGTTCGGAGCTCCCACGCGCTGCTCAATCGCCTTGGCAGAATACGGACCAGTAGCAAAGTCGAGCGCGCTGCCATAGACGAGTCGGTTGTAGGCGAGCCACAAAGTCGGCGCTATAGCAATAATCGCCAAAAATTTGATGGCGGCTCGCCGCAAAGCGCGATCCTGCCATCGCCACAGCGCAATGACGACGATTGCCGATCCCATCACACACGCGAGAAACCATCCGTCGTAACGCGTAAGCTCTGCGGCCGCCAGGCAACAAGCGCAACGAAAAAGCGCTTTGCGCACTGTTCGCGTGCGTTCACCGTCGGCCTTTTTCGAATCAGCCTCTTTCAGCGAACGCACAAATTCCGCGAAGTATGCGACCGACCAGATAAACAGAGCGAGATAGAACGACTCGGTCATCGCGGTCGACTGCATGTAAATCAGATTGGGATTCGCTCCGTAGGCGAAGGCGGCGGCCGCCGCGCCTGGAAAAGCCGCAGACTTTGTTCGAGGATCGGAATCGAAAGAATCGCGCACCAGGGTGAAAATTCCTATGACGCCGAACACGTAGGCGATCATCGATAGGATCGCCCCGCCCGATCCGTTCTGCCACATTGCGTTCGAGAAAATAAAAGGGATCATCAGCACATGCGGCAATGGAAGCCATACCGTCCCCAGTTGCAGCAGGCCGGGAGTCTGCGAGTCAAAAACGCGCCGCGCAATATTGATGTGCGCGACGGCATCGCCGTAAAGGAGAAGGTCGCCGCGCTGCAGGTAGTGGAGAAACGAGAAAAAAGAAACGAGGAAGGCGATTCCAGCCACGCGGGCTGAGCTGCGGTCGGAAGGAGCCGCGGTTTTCAGGCTGGTTCGAATACTCACCTTGCGGTCAATATTAATTGATACATCGGTGTGACCTCTGCTGAAGCTGGCGCGAGGTCCCTATTCCAGATGCGTCAGTTCGCGAAAAATCTGGAAGCGGGCGTCAATTTCTTCGCGGGTAAGATTCTGCAGCCGCTCCGTTCCGAAACGCTCTACGGCGAATGACCCCATAACGCCGCCGTAAAAGAGCGCGCGTTTCAGCACCTCGCGATTAATCTCGCCCTGGGACGCGATGTAGCCCATAAATCCTCCGGCAAATGAATCGCCCGCGCCGGTTGGATCTTTCACTTCGTCGATCGGCAGAGCGGGCGCGCGAAACGGATGCGACCCGACGCCAAAGGCTCCCTCACGAAAAAAAATGGTGGCTCCATATTCACCGTGCTTCACTACCAAGGCGCTCGGCCCCATGGCAAGCACTATGTTCGCCGCGCGCAAAAGATTTTTTTCGTTCGCCAGCATTTTCGTTTCGGTGTCGTTGATCAGAAGGAGGTTGACCAGCTTCAAGGTTTCCGCCAATTCTTTGGGTGTGCCCTTGATCCAGAAATTCATGGTGTCGCCGCCGGTCAGCTGCACACCGTCCATCTCAATTCGCACCGCGCTTTGCAGCGTGGGGTGAATATTTGCGAGGAAGAGGAATTTTGCATCCCGATATTCTTTGGGAATGCGCGGCTGAAATTTTTCGAAGACGTTCAGCTCGGTAAAATCGGTCTTGGCTTCATTCAAGTTATCGAGATATTGGCCGCCCCAACGAAAAGTCTTGCCCGCAGTGCGCTCGATGCCGCGCGTATCGACTCCACGTTTTTTCAGCACGGCTTCATTGTCATGCGTGAAGTCGTCGCCTACGACCGCAACCACGCGCACTTCCGTGAAGTAACTCGCGGCCAGCGCGAAGTAAGTCGCCGCCCCTCCGAGAATATCCTTTACCTGCCCGGAGGGCGTTGCGATCGTGTCGAAGGCTACCGAACCTACTACGAGAATACTCATGAGTCTCCATGGATCTGTTGTTTGGCCAATGGCCGCCGGGTCGATGGTCGTTTGTCGTTTGCCGTTAGCGAACGAAGCGTCGGCAAAAAGTTTTCGCGCATGCGAACGACCAACTGACGAACGACCATCGACTAGGTTTTCAAGTACTTCCCTACTATTAACCGCAACTTTTCTTTCGTGGCAGCCGGAATTTTGGCGGGGTCGGTCAAGATGGCGTGCGCCAGCGCCGACCCGCATTTGCAGGAGCGCGTCTTGGGCATCGCGGAAACCGCTCCCTTCACAACCTTTGCAGCATTCTCAGCATTCTTTACCAGCACGGAAATTATCTGCTCCACGGTCACCGAATCATGATGCGGATGCCAGCAATCGTAGTCGGTCACCATGGCTACGGTGACGTAACAAATCTCCGCCTCGCGCGCTAGCTTCGCTTCCTGCAGATTAGTCATGCCGATTACGTCGGCTCCCCAACTGCGATAAACATTGGATTCGGCCTTGGTCGAAAATTGCGGGCCCTCCATGCAGATGTATGTCCCGCCCCGCTTTCCGGCTACGCTGGCGCGCTCGCAGGCCTGCTCGACAACCTTAGTCATTTCAGCGCATACCGGTTCGCCAAAACCGACGTGCGCCACGATCCCGTCACCAAAAAAAGTGTCTATGCGGCGACGCGTGCGATCGAAAAATTGATCGGGTATCACGAAATCGAGCGGCTTGTGTTCTTCCTTCAGCGAACCCACGGCCGAGACCGAAATGATGCGCTCGACTCCGAGCTGTTTGAAGCCGTAGATGTTGGCACGGAAATTCAGCTCACTCGGCAGAAGCTTGTGGCCGCGCGCATGGCGCGCAAGAAACGCCACTTTGCGACCGGCGAGCGTGCCTAAAATAAAAGCCTCAGAAGGATCGCCAAAAGGCGTCTGCTGTGCGACTTCGCGCACATCCTCAAAACCCGGCATGTGGTATAGACCGCTGCCGCCGATGATGCCAATTTCTGCCTGTTGCAATTGCGCTCCTGAAAGGCCCAACCGTTTATGAAATGACTGCGGAACCTGTGATTATACAAGACGAACTTTTATGGATTAGCGGGCGCAGACTTTCCCGATGGCTTTACGGGCGACCAATAATCTTCCCCGGCCGTCTTGGTTGTGGCGTCGTCGAGGCTTTCACTAATCACCACCGTGTCACCGCGAACGTCGATCACTACTGCTCCCTCCTCGGTCATCCACGCGTGACTGCCGCGCAGAGTCCGCCACGATTCGGCCGGCGGCGAATCGCTCGCAACTTTTCCGTCCGGCCCAAGCGGTTGCCGCTTTTGATAGCGTTGCGCGAGCGACTTTGCGTAGACCGCGGCAAACTCCGCTGCCCTCGCCGGGTTCGACCAGCGCGACACGTAGAACAATCCGATCGGCGCCGATTTATTTCCCTTCGGCCGACCGGCATAGTAATAGCCGCCGCGCCACTCCGGATAAATCGCCGTGGCTTCATCGCGACCCGCGTATTGCTCGACCAGAATGTCTACGTCGAACTCGCCCATGGCCCCGATATCGAATGGGTCATAGTCTTTAAAATCTTTGTCCATGTCGATGATCTTCATCGGCTCGAGTTTTTCATGGGCGAGGTAGGTTTGCGGCTCCATGATCTCGCGCGTCGTCTTCGGCGGGTCTTTGAAAGCTCCGGCATAGGCCAGTTCTTTCCCCCCGGCCTGCAAAAGCGCGGCAGTGAAGTCGAGTCCAAAGCGATAGGGGAAGGTGAGTTCCTCTTTTAGAAAAATCGGAGCGCTGCTGAATGCCGGGGAGTCGGCCGTCCCCACTAGCATCCCCTGCTTCAGCGCTTCGACAACCTGCGGCGAATCGAGCAGCGTCTTGCCGGTCGGCGCAAGAGAATAGTCGAGCAGCACAACCATCGCCTGCCCCTCGACCACCGCCTGCCGCGCTGAGCTCTCTTCGTCGTTTTCAATATCGGAGGGACTGGGATTGCTTTCTTTCTTGTCATCCTGATCAGGCTTCGATCCCTGCATCCATTTCTCGATTCCGAAGGATTGATCCTGGAGAGCGTGCGTGAGTTCATGCGCCAGCACCGGCTTCTGTTGCTCAACGTCGACCCAATTGAGCAGATTGACGGTTTTTGTTTTGACATCGTAATATCCGGCCACCTGCTCGCGTAGCATGGTCACGAGAAATTTAGGCAAGTCGAAATTACGCGGGATCAGGCCAAATTTTTTCAAAACCGCCGACGACCTCTCCAGCCGCTTTGCATCCTTATCTTCTTTCATACTCTTCTGGATGTAGTGCTGCACTTCGGTGCGCTTAGTGAGTTTCCGCTTCACTTCGTTCTTGATTGGCAGGCCGGTATCCTGGCTCGCGAACTGCAATATCTCGTCGACCGAGCGAAAAAGCTCCTTCGCCTCTCTGGAGGAGATGGTGCTTTCCTGCGTAGCTTGTGTGGAGCGGGCGCCCTCGCCCAAGAAGGGCTGATTGTGTTGCTGCGGATCCTGCCCTAGCGCTGTGGTCGCGCCCAGAGCACTCAGGAGGAACACTGTTAGAACGAATTCATAAAAACATCTTCGGAGCGCCGCTGTTCGCTTCATCTTTTAACCTTACCAGCTACCCATTCGCCCGCCTCGCGCGTTCCGAGCTTACCGCCGATGTCGCTAGTCGTTTTCTTTTGCCGCACCGCTTCGAGCACAGCCGCCTCAATCTTTTCTGCTTCGTCGGTCATTCCGAGGTGCTCCAACATCATTGCCGCCGTCAAAATAGCGCCGAATGGATTGGCGATATTTTCCCCCGCAATTGGCGGCGCTGACCCGTGAACCGGCTCGAACATAGAAGTTTTTCCCGGATGCAAGTTGGCGCTCGCCGCCATCCCCAGGCCGCCCTGTAATCCCGCGGCGAGATCGGTGATGATGTCGCCAAACATGTTGTTCGTGACGATGACGTCAAGGCTCCGCGGATCGCGCACCATTTGCAGGCAGAGCGCATCGACATACATGTGCTGCGCCTCGATCTGCCGATACTCCGCCGCGACTTCTTTGAATACCCGCTGCCATAGGCCGCCAGCGTGGGTCATCGCATTCGATTTATCGCACATCAAAACGCGAAGTCGCGGCGAGCCATCGACCTTCTTGTTGTTCACGCAATAATCAAACGCGTAGCGGATGATGCGCTCGACGCCCTTACGAGTGTTGACATCTTCCTGAATAGCAATTTCATCCGCCGTGCCGCGTTTGAAGACTCCTCCGAGATCGCCGTACACACCCTCGGTGTTTTCGCGAATGACCACGAAATCAACGTCTTCCGCTTCGACGCCTTTCAGCGGACACAGCGAAGCATCCATCAAACGCACGGGCCGGACGTTCGCATAAAGATCCATCTGCGAGCGCATGCCGAGGAGAATTTCTTTCGCGTGAATGTTGGAAAAAACACGCGGATCGCCAAAAGCACCGACCAGGATCGCATCGAAATCTCGCGCCAGCATGGCAAAACCATCGGGCGGAACCGTAACCTTGTCGGCAAGATAACGATCGGCTCCCCAGTCAAATGAAGTCAATTGGACGGAGGCGTTGAGCGCCTGCATGACCTTCACCGCCTGCGGAATGACTTCTTTTCCGATTCCGTCGCCGGCGATTACTGCGATGCGCTTCTGCGAGCCCATATTCGGAACGTTAGCACAGCAACGAACTCCTTATAAACTACTCACGACGCCGCCATAAAAACGAGCAGTTGGCGACAAGCGAATCCGCGGCGATAATGACCTTGATGCCACAGACTCGAGCCGCGTTCAATTCCGGATCGATGCGCCGCGAGAAGCGCAGTGTCGCGGGCAATTCCGTGCTTGCGGCCCTGGTGATCACCGGTCTCAAAATTGCAGTAGGGATCGCGACGAGTTCCCTGGGAATTCTGTCGGAGGCGGCGCACTCCGGATTGGATCTGATTGCGGCCTTGGTGACTTTTTTTTCGGTCCGCGTTTCCGACAAGCCGGCGGACGCTGATCATCAATACGGTCACGGCAAGTTCGAGAATTTTTCTGCATTCATCGAAACTGCCCTTCTGCTGCTGACATGCCTCTGGATCGTCTATGAAGCGATTAAGCGCCTATTTTTTCACAACGTGGAAATTGAGCCGAGCGTGCTTGCGTTTTTGGTGATGTTCCTGTCGATTGCAGTGGACGCGTGGCGCTCGCGCGCGCTGGGACGCATTGCAAGGAAGTATGACAGCCAAGCCCTCGAAGCTGATGCACTGCATTTTTCGACGGACATTTGGTCGAGTAGCGCGGTGATCCTCGGTCTAGCGCTGGTATGGGTAGGACGACATTATCAGGTGGCATGGCTGCGGCAAGCCGATCCGGTGGCCGCGTTGTTTGTTGCGGGCGTGGTAGTGTCAGTGAGCTGGCGGCTCGCCCGCAGGACAATCGACGCTCTGCTCGATGCCGCGCCGGCCGGCGTGCGCAGCCAGATTCTCGACCGCATCAGAACTGTCGATGGCGTACTGGAAGTGGAGCGGGTGCGTTTTCGTAAAGCCGGCAATCGCTTTTTCGCGGATGTTTCAGTCGGGCTCGAACGCAATTTCACATTTCAGCGCTCGGAGCAGATTGTGGACGCGGTGACTTCCCGCGTTCGCGAGATTTTGCCGGAGGCTGATGTAATGGTGCACTCCGTGCCGCGAGCCCGGCGCTCAGAAAATATTTTCGATCGCATCCGCGCCGTAGCCACCCGCCATAACTTTAACGTTCACGACGTCAGCGTACAGGACCTGAACGGTCAACTGCACGTGGAGCAGCACCTGGAACTCGATGAGCAACTTAGCATGAAGCAGGCGCACGACGAAGTCACGCGGCTTGAAGGGGAGATGCGAGCTGAGATTCCAGAGATCGCAACCATCCTCACGCATATTGAAAGCGAACCCGCGACCATTGAGCGTGGAGAAGAAATTGTTCGCGAGCCGGAACTGGAGCGACGGCTCAAGAATATAGTGAAGGAATTTCCCGAAGTAATGGATGTGCACGAGTTTCAATTCAAGAAAGTGCGCGCGCGGCTCTATGTGTCGTGCCATTGCACGCTGCCCGACGACATGCCGTTAGCGCGGGTTCACGACGTGCAGACGTCGCTGGAGATTCGATTTAAGCACGACGCGCCGGAACTTTTCCGAGTGCTGATTCACCCCGAGCCGGTAACGGATAATCGACGCTAGCAGCAATTTCCGCGAACAGCGACCTGCGAGAGGAAGCAATGAATGATTGAAGCATCCCTGAACTGGACGGACCACGAACGATACGTCGGCGCCGCAACGTCGCGACACTCGATCGTGCTGGATACAGCTCCCGAGAAGACCGCCAACAGCCCGATGGAATTGGTGCTGATCGCCCTGTGCGGCTGCACGGCGTCTGATGTCGTCGGCATTCTCCGCAAGAAGCGTGAGCCCTTCACCGGCCTCGAGGTTCGCGCGGCGGGCGAGAGAGCGGACGGTTATCCCGCCGTCTACACCGCGATTCATCTTACGTACATCGTGCGTGGAGAAGTGGCGAAGAAATCGATGGAAGACGCCGTTCGCCTGTCCAAAGAAAAGTACTGCTCGGTATCTGCCATGCTGGAGAAGACGGCGAAGATCACCTACACCATCGAGCATGTTGCGTGAACAATGGCCGTGAGACCACGCAACGTCAGGCTGAACCGCATCCGCTGCGAGGCTATCTTTATATTGCTAGCGCGGCGTTTCTGTGGGGAATTTCCGCGACGCTTGGTCGCGCGGCATTTACCGGGCATCCGCTGTTCGGCATTTCGGTCAGCGATTCGTTAAATCTCAGGACAATCGATCCGCTGATCCTGTCGCAAAGCCGCGCGACGTTATCCCTGGCGATCTTGCTGCCCGCTCTGCTGCTGCAACGAGGCGCGTCCGCGCTACGCGTTCCGGCGCGCGATCTTTTGCGTTTCTTTCTGCTGGGCGTTCTGGGAGTCGCAGTTTCGAACTACTTTTATTATCTGGCGATTCAGCGGACCAACGTGGCGACGGCGATCATCCTGCAATACACGGCACCGGTCTGGGTACTGATCTACACGGCGGTTCGCCTCGCGCAGCGTCCTTCATTGCAGCGGGTCGCAGCAGTGGGGCTGGCAGTCGTGGGATGTGCCCTGGCGGTCGGATTCGTCGGATCGAGCGGCTTCCGACTCGACACGATTGGAGTTATTGCTGCGCTGCTCGCGGCATTTTCTTTCGCCTTTTATAACGTCGGCGGACACAAGGTGCTGGCTCGTTATGACCGCTGGAAGGTACTGCTCTGGGTGCTGGTAGGCACATCAACCTTCTGGATCTTCGTAAATCCTCCATGGAAAATTGTTGCCGCTCACTATGGTCGCGAGCAATGGGGATTCATGATCGTGTTTTCGCTGATTTCTGTGCTTGCGCCATTTTCCTGCTACTTCGCCGGGTTGCAACATCTGGAACCGACTCGCGCGATTGTAGCCAGTTGCCTGGAGCCGGTATTCAGCATCCTGATCGCGGCGCTCCTACTGGGAGAGTTGCTGCGACCGCTGCAGACGGTCGGAATCGTGTTGGTATTGGTCGCGATTGTACTGATCCAATGGCCGGAGCGGACGGCGCGTAGTACTGGGTTTGTAGTCGAGCCGATCGAATAACTTGGCCGCCAACAGGTGTCACTCCAGTTTCTTGCCTTTTGTTTCTGGCAGCTGGGTTGCGGTTACTGCCGCCAGAAAAAACGCGGCGGCGCATAAATAAAATGCCCAGTTCAATCCCTTGGCCTGTCCCACGCGTCCAATCACATAGGGAGCGACAGAACTCAAAGTCCGTGCTCCGTTGTAAGTGAAGCCCAAAGCTCGGGCCCGCAGGCTGGTCGGAAAAATCTCGCTGCCGATCAGGCCTGAGCCCGAAAAGAATCCCGTACCAAAAAACGCCACAATCGCGCCGAGGATAAGCAACGCGGACTGCGAGCGCGCCATCGCGTAAAGCGGCACCAGTAGCGCCGCAGCAAAAAGATAAAGCATGAAAGATTTGCGGCGTCCAACATGATCGGCGACCCAGCCAAAGCTGAGATATCCGGGAAACATGCCGAGCAGATTGAGCACCAGCAGCAGCGTAGTGGTGCGCATAATGCCAAAGCCGCGGCCACCTTGCGCGATCGGAAGCGAAAGATACGGCGGAATCCACGTGAACAAGCCCCACCAGGCAAACAATCCAAAAAAGTTGAGCAGAAGAAGAGCGATAGTGCTCTTGCCATAAGGGGCGCGGAAAATAGCAGAAAAAGATTCGCTCCCCTGTGTGGCCGATCTTCCCTGTGTTCTCTGTGAACCCCGTGGTTCAAGCTCTGGATTTTGCGCAGCCGCTCGCCGATTCTCTTCCCACATCTGCGATTCCGGCACCCCCTTGCGGATCCAAAGCGTGACAATAGCCGGCAGAATTCCCACAAAGAATACAAACCGCCAATTCGCATAGCGCAGAACAATGCCGGCCACCAGCGCGGCGAGCGCATAGCCGATAGCCCACGAGCTTTGCACTATGGCAATCGCCTTGGCACGCAATTCGGTTGGCCAGGTTTCGGCGACGAGCGTCGCGCCGGTATTCCATTCACCTCCCATGCCGAGCCCGAGGATGAAGCGAAACACCGCCAGCATGAGCACGGTTGTGGAAAAGCCCGAGGCGAACGAACAAATTGAATATGTGAGAATACTGAACATCAGCGCGCGCTTGCGTCCGATACGATCGGCCAGAAAGCCGAAAAACACTCCGCCGATGCCGGAGGTCAACAGTGTGAGCGTGTAAAGCAATCCGGAGGTCGCCTTTGACATACCCAGATCGCGCATCACATATGCGAGGACGAGCGCATAAAGCATGGCGTCGAAGGCGTCGAGCATCCAGCCAAGAGCAGCCGCCACAAGAGTGCGGCGTTGCCCCGGACTTGCCTGCTTCAACAGTTGAGCTGGGCTGATAGCCATGCGGGGAGCGATTGTACCAGCGAAGCAATTGAACGACGCCGAAATCTCCGAGTAGGCGAATGAGAATTCGCTCGGCCCGTGTCAATGAGCGCGATTGCGATGATCGCGATCTTTTGGAATCAACACCCATGTTACCGCCGCACTTCCCAGAGACAGAGCCACGCACATCACTATGACGACTCGGAAGCCGAATACAAACGCTTCCCGAATCGACCGACTGATGGCAGCTTGCGTACTCAGGCTAAGGCCAGGAGGAACCTGCAAGCCTGCTAGTTTAATCTCGTTCGATTGCAACTCCGCCAGAACGCCCGGCGATAGCATCAACTGATCCAGGCGCGGGTTTAGGTAATAAGCAAAAGCCTTCACCATCACAATCCCTAAAACTGCGACGGCCAGCACGCTCGCCACACGCGACACGGCATTGTTGACTCCCGAAGCGGCGCCAACTCGGTCTCCGCTAACCGAATTCATAACCACGGTAGTGAGGGGAGCCACCGTGACAGCCATTCCGAAACCTAGAATAATTATCGCCGGGAAAAACCCGCCCCAATAATTGCCTGCGATCGACGGCACGGCGAACAGAGCGAAGCCCAACGCGACGATGAAAGGGCCAATAATCAGGGGAGCGCGCGCACCGTAGCGGGCGACAAGTCCGCCCGACCAGCGAGAAAGAAAAAACATCAGCAAGATCATGGGAAGGATAGCCGCGCCGGTTGCAGTTGTGGAGTATCCCTGGACCTGAATCAGGTTCAGCGGGAATAAAAAGAAGAAAATGCCGGTAGCAGCGTACAAGAGGAGCGTAAGCAGGTTCGCGCCGCTGAAGCTCCGTGATTGAAACAGAGCAAGCGGGAGCGTCGGCGAATTGCTGGCAGCCTCAGCAAACACGAACGCGATAAGACAGCCGACGCCCGCGATCAAACTGCCGAAGACCACCGGGCTCCTCCAACCCAGGTTAGTCGATTCGACGAAGCCGACAACCAGACCCGCGAGTCCCAGAGTAGAAAGTATGGCTCCGAGCCAATCGATGCGCCCGGCGGACCCGCTGCGGCTCTCAGGAATCCGCCAAAGCGAAATCACCACGACGGCCGCCGCAAGCGGTAGATTGAGGAAGAAGACCCAGCGCCAGGAAGCATGCTCAACCAGCCAACCTCCGAGCACCGGGCCAATGGCGGTAGTGATCGCAGTAAAGCCGGACCACGTCCCAATCGCCAGTCCGCGGCTCTTTTCGTCGAAAGACGTACTGATAATTGCGAGACTGCCAGGCACGAGGAGAGCCGCGCCCACCCCTTGAAGGCTCCTCGCGATGATGAGTTGGTGAATGCTCGACGAGAGCCCGCAACCTGCGGAGGCGAGCGCGAAAATCAATACACCCGTGACGAAGATCAGCCGCCGGCCGAAGCGGTCGCCGAAAGAGCCGCCGACCAAAATCAAGGCAGCCAGAAGTAGTCCGTAAGACTCAACCACCCATTGCAAATCGACCACGGTTGCGTGGAAGCTGGCCTGGAGCGCCGGCAACGCTACATTGACGACGGTGCCGTCGATGAATGCCATGCTGGAACCGAGAATGGTCGCGGCTAGCACCCAGGTTCTCGCTTCCTTTGCGCATGGGACTGTGATGCCTGTCGACTGCGCGACCACTTCATCGCAAGGCGTTCTCATACCTGGCTATGAGTGTCTTTCACCCGCGCGAGGTTTGCAAGATTTCAGCTTGTCCCAGAGTTTTGGAGCTCAACGATTCGCATCCATTAACGCCTACCGGACATCACAGTTAAGGACCAGCCCCAGTCGCGACGGCTGAGGAGGCGGGATTCAAACCGGAAACGATACCGAAGGAGAATCCGTTTCGCTCCTTGAAGTGAAAGTGAAGCCAATTTAGAAGCGGTCCGAGGAGAAGAAGCATGACAACTGCAGCGACGGCGACCCGGCCTCCTTTACCTCCATTCACACGCGACAGCGCGATCCAAAAGGTGCGACTCGCCGAAGACGGCTGGAACAGTCGCGATCCCGGTAAAGTAGCTCTGGCCTACGCCATCGACTCACGATGGAGAAATCGTTCGGAGTTCATCAATGGACGAAACGAAGTCATTGCTTTCCTGTCACGCAAGTGGTCGAAGGAGTTGGATTACCGGCTCATCAAGGAAATGTGGGCGTTTACGGGAAACCGCATCGCGGTGCGCTTCGCCTACGAGTGGCACGACGACTCGGGTCACTGGTATCGGTCGTATGGCAATGAGAACTGGGAGTTCAATGATGACGGGCTCATGGCCTCACGGTTTGCGTCCATCAACGACCTTCCGATCCTCGAATCTGATCGAAAATATCACTGGCCGCTCGGCCGTCGCCCCGAGGAGCATCCAGGCCTGGGCGACTTGGGCCTATAGTTTGCCCGCGTCCGCTAAGCATAGAGTTCCCACAGCCGAAGCGTTAAGCGGGAAAGCTGGTGCCGTTTTGGTAGCCGATGGTAATCTTGCTGTGCGAATTTTCCAGCGTAGGCTTTCGCAACTTCGAAAACCGCGCGTGTCATTCCAGGGACAAACCCGATGGAGACCGATGCTAAGCCGATGAGCGCGCCGGACGCTACAGATAGACCACCGGTCTTCGCGCAGGCAGTCGACGCGCCGCTGAGTCGCGCCGCGATCTTTTTGGTCGCGACGATCAATCCGGGCCCGGAGAATTGCGCGACCGTGCGCTCATTTTGTGCAGATTTCGCCGCACTGGTACGGGCGGTTGAATTCCGCAACATTGAAGCCGGACTTTCCTGTGTCATGGCTTTTGGCAGCGATGCCTGGGACCGCCTCTTCGGTTTGCCGCGACCGGCCGAACTGCATCCGTTTCGAGAGATTCGCGCCGGAACGCGCCATGCGGTAGCCACGCCGGGCGATTTGCTGTTTCACATCCGCGCCAAGCGCATGGATTTGTGTTTCGAAATGGCCACGCAGATTATGGCGCGAATCGGGAATGCCGTTTCACCCAGGGACGAAGTGCAGGGCTTCCGTTATTTCGACGACCGCGACCTCCTCGGTTTCGTCGACGGAACCGAGAACCCTAGGGGCAAGGCCGTGATCGAGGCCGTGCTAATCGGCGACGAGGACGCCGAATTTATGGGTGGCAGCTACGTTATCGTGCAGAAATACCTCCACGATCTTGACGCATGGAACGCGCTCTCAACCGAAGCCCAGGAGCGCATCATCGGCCGCGCCAAGCTTTCCGATATCGAATTGGACGATTCGCTCAAGCCAACGTCCGCGCACAACGCGCTCACCACCATCGTCGAGAACGGCAAAGAGATAAAGATTCTGCGCGACAATATGCCCTTTGGCCGGCCGACGCATGGTGAGTTCGGAACCTATTTCATCGGCTACAGCCGTTCGCCGCACACCATCGAGCAGATGCTGGACAACATGTTCGTTGGTAGTCCGCCCGGCAACTACGACCGACTGCTCGATTTCAGCCGCGCCGTCACCGGAAATCTGTTCTTCGTGCCCTCGGCGACATTTCTCGAAGACATCGCCGACGATGTAACAACCAGAGACCAGTCTGTAAGCGCGGAATCCCCCGCGGCAGCCGATGCCACTCGACCAATTTCTTCGCCATCCACTTCATCGGTGCGCGACGGTTCGCTCGGCATCGGATCTCTCAAAGGAGACCTACAACATGAATAATCTCCATCGCGAGCTTGCCCCCATTTCGGATTCAGCATGGGCACAGATCGAAGAGGAAACATCGCGCACCCTTAAGCGCTACCTCGCCGGACGGCGCGTCGTCGATCTGCAGGGGCCAGCCGGCGTCGGCCTCTCTGCCGTCGGCACCGGTCATTTGCGGACTATTACCGCTCCCGCAAAGGGCATCAGCGCGCGGCAACGTGAGGTGAAAGCGATGGTCGAACTGCGGGTTCCCTTCGAACTCGATCGGCAGGCGATCGACGATGTAGATCGTGGAGCCAACGACTCGGACTGGCAGCCGGCAAAAGACGCCGCGCGACAGATTGCCTTTACCGAGGACGCCGCCATCTTTGAGGGCTACGCCGCTGCCGGCATCGGCGGCATCCGTCAGGGAACGAGCAATCCAATTAAGACGCTCCCGGCCGACGTGCGCGAGTACCCGGACGCCATTGCGCAAAGCTTAAGTCAGTTGCGTCTTGTCGGTGTCAACGGCCCCTACGCCGTGCTGCTCGGCGCCGACGCGTACACGGCACTCGCCGAAACGAGCGATCACGGATACCCGGTACTGGAACACGTCAAACGTCTGGTGAAGGATCAAATCATCTGGGCGCCCGCCATTGCCGGCGCTTTTGTGCTGACCACGCGCGGCGGCGATTTCGATTTGCACATCGGCCAGGACGTCTCCATCGGGTATCTCAGCCACACCGATACGGCAGTCCGGCTCTATTTGCAGGAGACATTCACTTTCCTTCTGCTCACGACTGAGGCTGCTGTGGCGTTGGTTCCTCCCGCGAAGACGAAGAAGGGTTGACGCGGGTCTGGCAGAGCGGTCAACTGCCCTGTGCGATGAAACCAGGAACTCCGGAGCGCAAATGAACTATTCAAGTCTCGGGCTGGCGGCGCTTGCTGGCACGGTCGCGTATTTTGCCATTGGATTTTTATTATTTTGGTTGGTGCCGGCTCTTATCAACGAAGCCCACAAGTACCCCGCCGTATTCCGACCTAAGGAGGAAATGATGGCTGTTATGCCAATTGGAATGGTCGCAACCTTGATAGCGATCCTGGTTGTCGCGGTAATTTTCGCGATGCTACATCAGGGCGGATCGGGCACTGCGGAAGGTGCGCGCTTGGGCGTTCTCATTGGCATTTTCGTAGTTTGCGGATTTGTGCTGCACAACTACGTGAATCTGAACATCGGGCTGAAACTCGCTCTGGAACAGGCTGTGGCTTACTTCGTCCAGTGGACGATCGTCGGAGTGGTCATCGGTCTTATTTACAAACCCCTCGCTACACCGTAATCGTGAATCTATCTGTTATTGTATTGCGTCATCCCGCACCACGTTTTTTCGTCACTCCTTCACTTATTTGGTATCATCTCGTGGCGTAGCGGAGATCTGCTTTTCTCTCCCCGCTCACACACCCCCCCAAGGAGACCCTCATGGCACGAGTCACCGGAATCGGCGGCGTATTCCTCAAAGCCCGCGACCCGAAAGCGCTCGCCGGTTGGTACGCCCAGCACCTCGGCATCCAGCTCGCCGACTACGGCGGTGCCACCCTCCTCTGGTCCGACGAAGTCCCGGCCGGGACTGGCCAAACCGCTTGGATGCTCTTTCCCGACGCCACCAAACACTTCGGCGACCCCGCCCAGCGCGCCATGATCAACTATCGCGTCGACGACCTCGAAGCCTTGCTCACCCAACTTCGCGCGGCTAACGTTCCCATCGACCCCAAGCAGGAATCCGCCTCCTACGGCCACTTCGCCTGGATCACCGACCCCGAGGGCAACCGCGTGGAACTCTGGCAACCTCTCGTCGAAACAGCGTAAGGGAACTCGGGGCGAACCTTGAGCGAACCGATTTCTCGATTCGAATCGAAACTTGTGTATAGTCCGCCGATGCAAGGAATACCCGGAGCACAGTTCGCTGACAAGGGCCAAGGCGCGATGCTTCCGTGGCGCGAACACGACGACCCGCAAAAGGAACACGTTACAGTTTGGACGATTTTTCCCAACGCCACTAAGTATCTCGATCCTAGCCCCGCACCGTTCATGATCCACTACATCGTGGACGATATGGATGCTTTGCTCGATCGCTTAAAACAAGAGGGAGTAAAGATTGACGCCAAACGAATGGATGAATCCTACGGTCGCTTTGCCCGGATCTATGACTCGGATGGGAATAAGATTGAGCTCTGGCAGCCGCTGCCGGAAAAGCCCTAAGGGCCTTCCACTGCACTTAATCAATCGGTTTTCTGACCGACAGGCCGCGTCAAATACCGCCGAAGAAAGCCGGCCATTTTCCTCTGAGCAGCCCTAAACCAGGACTGTTCCCCCATCCACCACGATCGTCTGCCCGGTGCTGAATCCTTCCTGCATCAAAAACAAGTAAGCTTGCGCTACGTCATGAGCTTCGCCGACACGGCCAACGGGGAGACTCTTGCCCACGCTCTCATACAGGTTCTCGCGTTCTGCCGCAGTCATGCTCTGCCAGAGGTTCGTCCGAACGACTCCAGGGGATACCGCGTTTACCCGTATTGGTGCCAACTCGACCGCCAGTGCACGGGTTAGTGCCTCGATGGTTCCGCAAACGCTTGCCGCGATCACCCATCCCTTTCGCGGTCTCCGGCCAGCAATTCCTGTTGTGAGCACGATAGAGCCTTCCTTGCGAATATTGGGGCTTCCGTATTTGACCGCGGCGAGTGCTGACCAATAACGAAGCTCAAAGGCGCGTCTGGCCTGTTTCAGATCCGTAGCGGCAAGGTCGTGCAAATGCAGAGTATCGCCCGCGGTGAATATCAAATGATCGAAAGCGCCAAGCTTGGAAAAGAAGCCTGCAACGGCTCGTTCGTCCGATACGTCAACCGCGTGGCCCTGCGCTTCTCCACCAACGGATTCAACCGCCTTCTGCACTCGTTCCGCACTACTGGAGGCGATAACCACGCTCGCTCCCAGCGACGCTGCCTGCTCAGCGACTGCCAAACCAATCCCCGACGAACCACCCAGTACAATCACCCGTTTGTGCTGCAAACCACTTCCACGTTGCATTGAATTCTCCTGTGCACTGTTCTTGCGTACACAGTCAAAGATGATCTCCAATTACATGAGATTCATGCATAACGGTCATGGCCACGATGCGTTCGTCGATCGATCACCTCAGCAACTGGCTGGCGAGCCAGTAATCGACACTGAATTTTCCCGGACCAGAGCAGATCAGCCAGATAAAGAAGAGCACGTACAAGACTTCGGGAAGGTAAAGGAAATCGTCGATCCAACTGAGAGGTGAAAGTCCTTTAGGCAAGGTGGAAATCGCGCTGGTCAGGGTGGCGACAATCATATCGATCACTAAAGCCACGCTGGCCGGGCTCGAAAGAAACCCCACCGTGACCAAGGACCCGGCAACGAACTCGACACCGGCCACGAAATAAGCCGTCTGCTGGGGAAACGGGACGTTGGCCTTGACGAGCGTCTCGTAAACAGGTTTCGTGCCGCCGGCGACAAACAATTTGTTTGCCCCGGAGATGGCGAAGAATAGGCCAATCGAAACGCGAACCAGCAGGATGGCATATTGTTCGAAATCACTGCTGCCGCGCAGCGCAAACTGGACCAACCGTTTCCAATCCATCCCTCGTACCTCCATCTGTCGTTAGCGAATTCTCGCCTCAAGATTATGCGTCCATCCGTTCGACCCATTGAGCGCGAAATGCGGGAGCCGGGAATGGATCGGCAAAGTATTGTGTTTCCCCGCAACCTTGTCGCCCCTGAACTCCATGATGCTCACGGTGTAGGACGGCTTGGCGTCGTATATCAGGACGAATTCGGTGACCCAGAGATCACCGCTGCCAACGATTCGCCGGATAGTAAACCGCTTTTTATTCGGCTGACCCGCGCGTTGGCACTGTACGTTGTGTCGGCCGCGGGTTCGCTCGCCTGACTGCGGGTAATCGAGCACCGCGTCCTCGTGATAGATGAGGTGCTCGGTTTCAAAATCATTGGCATCGGACGCCGCCCAGTGCTACTCCAGTGCCCCGCGGATCTCTCGATCTCGCGCTCCAGAACATTGCTCCGTCTTTTGTTGATCGTCCATCTTGATGCTGCCTTTCGTTCGAGTCACATTTCTCGGCTCGCACCAGCGCGCAAATTGTAAGCCTGGGAGCAGCCCTGGGCGCTTGGGACCGACTAAGGTTGAAACCCGTCCGCCATCCACTTGGCGAATAGTTCAATCCGAGATTGCGGCCACGGGCCTTCTCCTCTGGGTGGTGGGGGCGGCATTACGGCGCCGCCGATTCCACGAATGCGATCGTAGATGGCGCCAGCGTGCTTTTTGACGTCGTCATAACTTCCCAGGTTGAACGCCTTGCTCATGCCTTGAATGTCTCGCTCCGTAAAGAGCGGGCGAATGTCCATTTGAAAGCTCGTCGTTCTCGTCATTGTGCCTCGCAGGTATTGAATTGTACGGATACTCGATTGTACGGATGTCACGGTTTCCTTGGTGAATCCAAAACTCTCGGAAACCGATTGATTAAAGCCGAAATCATTGCTCGGGGTGAAATAAACCACCCGGTGACATAAAGCCCCTACCATTTAGCCAGAACAAAATGGGACCGTGCACTTGGACGATAGTATTGCAGATACTTTCGTATCGACTGTTCAGCAGTCATGAAGATCGATGAATCCGCAAGAAACTTCCTCTCACACACTTGATTACGAGTCTGGCACACAGCGCGTCACCGGATTTTCTATTCTCTCGCGGGGAAGATGCGGACTTCGACTGATTCGTAGTCGCTTGACTTCGAAGGCTCAATCGTTCGATCGTGGCTATGTTGGCGCAAAACATTCCTACCGATTAAGAGGAACCTGGAAATGCTTTCGATACTCATATAAAACATCAAGCGGAGGTGCTATGAGGAATCCTGTTTATCGGCCGCAGTGGATGATCGTTCTGTGGACGATCATTCTAACGACCGTCGTCGTTGCCGGGATGTCTATCGCGAGCGGAGAGGCCTTCCCTGCATTTTTCGCCGAACGGCATCCTGCTCTCGCAGGCCAGGTATTGCCTGCCCCTGGCGTTCCTGCGCTCCGCGGTATTGTGGATTCCGGTCGCAACGCCGATCTTCGCTGGTCCGACTTTACTGCGTACAAACCAGATGTCGCCAAACTTTACGAGTCGAACGGTTACTCTCTGCTCTGGGTTCAGAACGGCAGCGTGCGTCCGCAGGGGCTGGCGGTGATCGCGCTCTTAGAAAACGCGAACGCTAAGGGCCTCGACCCCGATGATTACGACGGATCGCGATGGCAGGCCCGCCTCCTCAAACTGCAGCAACAGCCGTCTGAACAAGATTTGGCTTCGTTCGATACCGCGCTGACGGTCTCCGCGATGCGCTACATCCGCGCCGTTTACTGTGGCCGCGTAAACCCCAAGGAATTCAAATTTCAGCTCGATATGGGATGGGTACAACTCTCATTAGCCGAATTCATTCAGGCCCAGGTGCTGAATGAAAGCGATCCCGCCGCCAAAATCCAGAAGCTGGAACCGCCCTTTCTCGGCTACCGGAAGCTGCTTGCGCTTTTGCCGGTTTATGAAGGATACGCAAATCGAGCTGAAGGAGAGAAGCTGCCAACGGTCACGAAGACTGTGCGACCCGGTCAACCCTATGCGGGCGTCGTCCGCTTGGGACGGTTTCTGCAAATCATCGGCGACATTCCCGCTAGCTCACAACTGGATCCGAACGCAACCATCTACGACGGAGTGCTCGTCGCGGGCGTGAAGCATTACCAGGACAGACACGGGGAGTCTCCCAGCGGCAATCTTGACGTGCGCACGGTCAATGAGTTGAATACCCCTCCCGCTGTCCGCATTCGCCAGATTAAGTTGACGCTCGAACGCTGGCGCTGGCTTCCGCATTCCTTCTCGCAGCCGCCCGTCGTGGTCAACCTTCCCGAGTATCGCGTACGCGCGATGAATCCGGACGGCACCGTCGCCTTCTACAAGAACGTCATCATCGGAAAGGCCTACGGCCACAAGTCTCCGATCTTCGAAAAGGAGATCCAATACGTGGTCTTTCGGCCCTACTGGGACGTGACTCCTAGCATTCAGCGTGGCGAGATCGTGCCCCACATTCAGAAGGACCCGAACTATATCGCCAAGAATCATTTTGAAGTGGTCACGCAGAAAGGCGAGGTCGTAACCGACAATCAAGTGAGCCCGGAGGTGTTGGAAGGCATACGATCGCTTCACCTGATGGTGCGGCAAAAGCCCGGCGACACGAATTCTTTGGGGCTGGTGAAGATCATCTTCCCCAATCCGGATAACGTGTACCTGCATGGCACAGATGCTCCGGGACTGTTCACGCAAGACATTCGTGATTTCAGCCACGGATGCATTCGAGTAGAGCAGCCTGCAGACCTGGTTGCCTGGGTGTTACGAAACAATCCCGGGTGGGATTTGGAGCGGGTGAAGGCCACAATGAACGGCGAGAAAAACAATCTTCAGGTGAACCTCGTCACGCGAATTCCGGTTCTAATTGTTTACGGCACGGCTACGGTGAACGAAGAAAATCAGATTCGGTTTTTCGACGATATCTATGGTTATGACGCCGAACTCGATAAAGCGTTAGCCGCCGGTTATCCTTAGCCTGGTAGGCGCCTTAGACCCAGCAAGCGGCCGCCACAGAATAGACAATGCGACACTTGTGTCGATACCTAATCAATATGCAGACTCAGGGAGCCGTATGTACGATTGGACGTTTCCGATGGCGGCTTAATGTACTCGTGGCCAGCTCCTTCGATGGGTGCATGGAGAAGATCAGCTCAGTTTGAAAATTCGTAGAACTTATACAGGAAATATCCAATGAAACAAACACCGATGAGATAAGTCGTTGCGACGTCCTGCCAAAACCGACGCGGGTCTTTGGTGCGGTAGATAACACGACCATAGCGTGCCCACGTTACTCCGGTATAGGTCGACACCACACCCACGCATAATGAGATGACCCCGAGAATCAAGAAAATATACGGAGGCCTTAAAAGTGAGTGCATGTCAGGCATGAACAACGTCTCCTCTCCTTCATGCTTGCGCGATCCCCACCTGTCATTGCAACACAGCGTTTAATATCTAGCATAGAATGGATTTAATGCGGCAATACATTTTGCATGGGAATGAAGCGTCGGTGTCATCGCCCGGAAAAAAGAGCAAATCTGGCCTCTGCCGTTTGTCACTGATTCTTTTGTTTCTGCTGACGCCGCCGCTCGTTCACGGCGGCACAGAATCCGCGTCCCCGGCGCCGCGCGAGTACCGGCTGCGCTTCTTTCACACCCACACGGGCGAGCGGCTGGATATCGTTTATCGTCGCGGTGATCAATACATCCCCGAAGCGCTAAACGAGCTCGACCATTTTCTGCGCGATCATCGTACCGGAGATGTGCATCATTTCGATCCTCGCCTCTTCGACCTTCTCCACGACCTAACCGCGTCGCTCGGCGATTCCGGTCGTGAAATCAATGTGATTTGCGGCTACCGTACGCCCTGGAGCAACGAATTCCTGCGCGCGCGAAGCCCGCACACCGGCGTGGCGCAGCACAGCCTGCACATGCAGGCCGAAGCAATCGACATTCGCCTACCTGGAATTCCGACGTCAGAACTGCGTGACGCAGCCCTGCGCCTGCATCGCGGAGGAGTGGGGTACTATCGCAGTTCGGATTTCGTGCATGTCGATGTCGGGCGTGTGCGCCGTTGGTAGTTGCCTCTTAACTCTCCAAATATTCGACGTATCGCAATCTCACTTCAGCTTGGATGTGCCACTCTCGACTATTGAGAGGCACCGAAAAGGACTGGCCGCACCATGGTTTCGATCCTGACTGACATCTCCTCGGCGGGGATACGGTTCGGGGTCTGAAACCAGTGGCGCGCGGCTCCAAAAACAGCCCAGGCTGCGGTGGTTGCTAGCAGTGCCGCATCGACACCGGGTGCCGTCCCATGGAGGGCAAGGCCTTCCTTGAACATGCTCTCGACGACGGGGATGATCGAGCCTTCGAGCGACATCCGAATCAATTGACTGGGACAGCCTGTGGTCTCAGCAAGATAGTCGCAGACGCCGAGCGCAATCGCGCGGAGTGCTCCATGGCAGTCGGTAAAGGTGATGCCGCGACGTTCTATCAGATTGCGGAAGCGGGATTCCGTCATGGCCTGGAGCAATGCGTTCTTGTCTGGGTAGTGCAGGTAAAAGGTGGCCCGATTCAGCGTCGCTTCATCGGCGATCTCCTGCACAGAAATATCCTCAAACTCCTTTTTCATCAATAGCTTAGCCAATGATTCCATGAGCATGCGGCGACTGCGCAGAATGCGTGGATCGGTCGTTCCGGCCTCGGATTGGAGAAGCTGGGCCATTCCTACTATTAAGGATACCTCTTAAGGCTAAAACGACACTTGTTTATTTTATGAATCGACATGTGTTGTGTACTCATCAATTGTCGTGTAGGAGGATTTCTGAATGTCAACGCTGCTACATATCTCCAGCCCACTCTACGGTCGGTCAGTCTCCCGCGAACTGACCGCTGCATTCGTCGACCAATGGAAGGCTTCGCACCCGGATGGACGGGTCATTGACCGCGACCTCAACGCAACAGCAATGCCGCCAGTCAATGCGGAATGGGTCGGAGCGGCCTACACGCCGGAACAGGCCCGCATGCCGCAGCAGAAGGAATTGCTTTCGCTCTCCGACTCGCTGCTTGCCGAATTGGAGCAGGCCGATGAGTACGTCATCGGAGTGCCGATGCATAACTTTGGCGTGCCTTCGGTTCTCAAGCTCTGGATCGACCAGATTGCGCGTGTCGGCAGGACCTTTGCCTACGGGGAGAAAGGGCCGAAGGGCCTGATTGTCGGCAAGAAGGCGACCTTCATCATCGCGACGGGCGGGATCTACGACGCCCAGACGCAGATGGCGTCGTTCAATTTCGTGGAGCCGTATCTGCGGTCCGTATTTGGTTTTCTTGGCGTGACGGACGCGACCTTCCTGACCGCAGGGGGGACCGCAGTGCTGAACCAGGGGCAGGACCGGAACGAGTTTCTTGCACCGCATCTTCAATCTGTGCAGACGCACGCACAGACCTTTTAGGGAGAGACAGGTTAACAGAGGACACACATGAAAATTACTTCAATCGTTGCTCGCTACCTGCTGGGACTGATTTTTACGGTCTTCGGCTTGAATGGATTTCTCAACTTCATCCACCAGCCGCCCCCGGCGAATCCGCTGGCAATGCAGTTCTTCGTTGCCGTGAGCGTATCGCATTTTGCGGCATTCTTTTTCGCGCTGCAGGTGCTTGGTGGGCTGCTATTGCTTTCGGGCTACTTCGTGCCGCTTGCGCTGACGGTGTTGGCGGGGGAACTCTATAACATCCTTGCGTTTCACGTGACGCTTTCACCGGCGACCATTGCTCCGGCTCTGGTGGCCTCCGTACTGTGGATACTCGTATTCCTTCAGTACCGCGAGAGCTTCAAGAGCATCTTCAGCGCAAGGGCTGCAACGCAGGCATAAATTGCGTCGCAGTGTGAGAGGAACGGTACTTGCGTGCTGAGTGCATGATCGGCGATACGGCACTCGAATGGCGCAAGCGCCCGTTCAGTAAGCATTTCGATTGAACGGGAATTGATTTCAGAAGGAGAAGACATGTCGCAACAACGCAGTATCAGTCGCGTAGTCAACGTTCCTCCAGCGGCACCTGGATTTGTCGGACCGGGACATCTGGCGGCACCTGTCGTGTCTCCCGAAAACTTCGAGATGACCGACCCCTTCATCCTGTTGATGGACGATCATCTTGACCTTGGCAATCGGCCGGTCGGTGGTCCTCACCCGCATGCAGGTTTTGAAACTGTGACGCTTATTCTCGACGGCGCGATCTTTGACCGCGATGAGGGCGGCACACTCAACGCTGGCGAAGTGCAGTGGATGACCGCGGGCAGCGGCATTATTCACAGCGAAGACGTCAGGACCAAAGGAAAGGTCCGCCTCCTTCAACTATGGATTACTTTACCCAAAAACAAACGCTGGATAGCCCCGGAATTTCAAACGATTAGCGTCGATGACGTTCCGGTGCACCGCGAAAAAGGCGCTGAGATCCGAGTTTATAGCGGTTCCTCGGCCGGCCTTCAGTCAGGCACCCGAAACCATGTACCGGTCACGATGGTGGAGATCAATTTAGAGCCAAACGCCTCGGCCGAGTTGGACATATCTGCGTCCTACAACGGCTTTGCGTTTGTCATTGATGGTTCGGTTCGAATCGGCGACACTGAGCTGAACACTGGGCAGGTCGGTTGGCTCGATCGGTCGACTGACGTCGCTACGAGCGTGTTGCGTGTGGTCGCCGGCGAATCCACAGCGCGGCTGGTGTTATATGCGGGACAACCCCAAGGAGACCCAATCGTATCCTATGGCCCATTTATAGGAGACTCGAAGCAGGACATTGCCAGGCTCTTTGCTGAGTATCAGTCGGGAAGATTTCCCCGCCTTAGCGAATTGAAGAGGTCATTGATCTTGGATGGAAGACGTGGCTGACGCGCAGTAGCGCCGTTAGATACCTGCCGGACTGAACGAGCGCTGGTCGTTGACCGATGCGGCGATCTCACTGCCTTCCGGTTCACGCTGGAGTTCCTCGTCCATGAACTGGCCATAGAAGAAAACCTCTACACGTCGTTCACGCTCTTTTATTCCCATTTTCAACGCCACAACCGACTGAGTACCCTCGCCGAGGCGTTGGCGGCGAAACGGCTACCACTACATACGCCCACTCAAGATGCGGTCGATCTGCCGAAGATGGTTCAGGTCGTGTGCGGCTTCCAAGCGGACGAACTCCTCGACCGTTTGCCGTCCGCGTACCTCGTGGACCCCATAGCACTCCGCCCACCGCGTGCGCGGGACCGACTGCAACAGTCGCAGGTTGCTCTCGCGCAGCGCCCGAAAGACCGTTGCCGAAAGGCTCACATCTTGCTGAGCATAACCCAAGCGCTCCGCCCATACGTCCTGATCCCACCACGTCAGGGGCACGCCCGGATTCGCCAGCATGTTTCGCAATCGCCATCCCATCGCCAGCTCCGCGTCGGCCAAGTGCGCTACGATCTCGGCGATTGACCACTTTGCAGGTGCAGGTCGCCGGATCAACTCCGCGGGCGCGACATCGCGCAGACGACGCTCGAGTTGCGATGGGGAGGCTTGTTGTACACCGATGGGCTCCTCATCGCCAAGATAGCTTAGGACTCGAGTTCGGTATGCTTCGAACGTCTCTGGCATTCGTCCTCCCGGCAGACTGCGTATGCGGCCGAACATCTCGTATTGTGCCGGCTAGCGTCGGCGAGTGAGTCCCTTTGCCGAGGCCTCGGATCCAGGTGGTTCACGGAACGGTTCCACGGCAATGCGCTGGTAACACACTTCCAGCACGGTCAGGTTTTCTGTACCGCCCGGCAATTGAAGAACTACGCTGTCACCCTCTGCCGACTTCATCAACGCGCGCCCCAGAGGTGACACCCAACTGATGTGGTTGCGGTCGAGATCGACCTCGTCGGTGCCCACGATGCTCACCACTCGCGATACTCCCGCGGCATTGGCATAGCGCACGGTCGCTCCGAAGAATGCCTTCGTTGCCGCCTGCCCCGCTCTCGGAGCTTCCGGGTCCACCACTTCCGCGGCTTCGATTCGCTTGGTGAGAAAGCGAATCCGCCCATCGATCTGCCGCAGCCGCCGCTTGCCATACTGATAGTCGGCGTTTTCACTGCGATCGCCGTTGCTGGCAGCCCACGCGACGACCTCCACCACGGCCGGGCGTTCCCTGGTGAGCAGAAACCGGTGCTCATCTTTTAGGCGCTCCAGCCCGTTGGGCGTGATGTAGTTCTTGACGTGGGTCGCGGGCTCATCGGCTTTTGGTTGTCTCGTAAACCCTTTTCGCATCGCGTAGTCTTTCCTGGGTGAATCCGGTGGTACACAGATGCCATAGCTTACACTCAAATCACATGCTCAATCGGGGCCATGCCTATACCACAATCATCATCAGCAAATATCATGGACGTACCCTGCTTTCACACCTGGCAAGCCTTTACCCACACTCAACCCCACAAGCCTGGCAGCAAAAACTGAACAATTGCGAAGTCACCGTCAACGGCGTCACGGCGACCGGAAGCGAATCGCTTATTTCAGGCCAAACCCTTGTGTGGAACCGTCCGCCCTGGATCGAACCAGACTCTCCTCAGCACTTCGAAGTAGTGTTTGAAGACTCCCATCTCTTGGCTGTCAACAAACCTGGCGGACTGCCAACCCTCCCCGGCGGCGGCTTCATGGAAAACACTCTCCTGCGCTTGGTGCAAAAGCAAACCCCCAACGCAAACCCTGTCCACCGGTTGGGCCGAGCCACTACCGGCATCGTCCTCTTCGCCAAAACACCGCAGGGGGCCGCTAAGCTATCCGCGAACTGGAACACACCCAGAATTCAGAAAATCTACAGGGCACTGGCACAAGGCATTGCACAGCGGGATGACTACGAAATCATCACACCCATTGGACTTGTACCGCACCCGCGCATCGGTTCCGTGTGGGCCGCCAACCCAAGTGGCAAACCGTCAAAGTCATTGGCGAAGGTGATCTCACGGGCGCCAAGCAGCACGGCGCCAAGCAGCACACCAGGCACCACAACATTCGAGGTTAGGCTAAATTCGGGCCGCCCTCATCAAATCAGAATCCATCTGGCATCCATCGGACATCCGCTGGTAGGCGATCCTCTGTACGGTTTATTCGGCCAGCCTCTTGAAAATCTCCCCGGCCTCCCGGGCGATGGAGGATATTTCCTGCACGCCCAATTTCTGAATTTCCCACACCCCATCACCGGAGAACAAATCAATCTTGAGGCAGCTTTGCCGTCTGGATTCTCATAGCAGCGGTAGGTTCACGGCGGGAAAAATCCGGGGGCAGACGGAAGTGACCCCAATTCGGACACCTACCAGACGAGGCCCACGGCATCTACAAAGATTGGGGAAATCTCCTCGGACAAAAGAAATGGGGGCAGTTCCGTCTGCCCCGAATTATCCCCAGTGGATAGAATCGAGGCAGACGGCGCTTGAAGAGGCGATGAGGAGGACGTGGCAATGAGCGTTTATCGAATGGCACCAAAGCCCGGTGAACATCCGAGGAATTGGAAGATTGAGAAATTCGCGGAGATTGGTTGGGATGAGAGGTTCGTCCGGGACATGTGCGAACTAAGGAGGATTCTTTATGCAACGACGATCCCTGATCCTCAGCGGGAAGCGGTGAACGATGCGATTATGATCGTTCTCACTGACGGGCTGATGCCTGCTTTCTCCGAACTGGAAAAGATTCGCGCTTCGGAAGGGAAGGCGATGCCAGTTATGGACCGCCGGGAGTTGTATCACGATTTTTGCCGGAAGTTGTGGAAGTCGTATAAAGACCTGACTCAGCGGGCCGCGACTGCTGCGGGTTTCAATATCGGATTCCTCTTCACGTCGGAGAAAGAATTTGCGAAAGGTGTCGCAGCGTTCCCGGCGAATTATCCGGGGGTGCGGCCGGAGTTAGGAAAATCGCTTGAGGATGCGCGGAACCGCTGGCAAAATGACCTCGCGAAATTCCGTAACACTTTTCTGGAACACCAAGATAGCGGTTCGCAACAGTTTAAGAAGTTTTACGAGCTTCCGTATATCGAATCGCTGTTCGAAGAGGTGTGGAATACGATCGTCGATTTGCTGGCGGTTCTACTCGAAAGCCGATTTCCATTCGGAACAAAACTTGCATTGCCTGATTTGAATAAAAATCCGCAATTGCAGCAACGATTTGTTTTTGACGTTCCAGCGTTCAGAGGTGTGAAGTAATTTCCCCGACGGGGGCTTGACGGCGAAACAAGTGTCGAGAAACTAACCAGCGATCAATTTTTAAAAAGAGCGTACGCTGTTTTCGATTTTTTTAAAATGAAGGGAGCGATAACGGCGAGTAATGAGATGATGCTTTTCACGAGGTCAATCTCGTTCGATGTGATGTGAGGAAGCATTCTTTTTCGCTAATAGTGAGCTTAGGTTAACAGGGCGTCTCCCGCCGCAATGGTCCCAATCGCCGCAATACAATCAAACAACGAAGCAGAACACAAACGGACTGACATCGATTCTTGTTTCATAGTCGCACTCTCCTTTTTCTTATGCTCACTGCTTTCCAGCAAACGTTTGAAAATGGTTGAAATGACGGCTACGAGACCAATCACGATTACGGGAATCGAACCCTGTAACCCTGTTAGCCTAAACCCACTAACTACATTATATCATCTGGATAACTCGGGGACAGACGGATAAATAGGGGACAGACGGGACGTTCCCCAATTGTTCGACGAATGGCAATTGGCGAACGTCCCGTCTTTTCCGGGTCTTTTAAGCCTCCGCCGCCCACCCTTAGGTTACCGGAACGGCACCGCGTTGCTCTATGTTCCGATCTCGCGCATGACAGTTATCAAAACTCCAACTTCTTATTTCGCCCGCGCTAGCTTCGTAACAACCGCGGCAACTTTATCGAGTATCTGGTTCCAGCCCTCCAATTGACCGCTATTTTTCGCACTCTCCATGGGTTCATTTCCAATGTGGGTGAGTTTCGTCTGGCCGTTCCCGAGATCCTCAAAGAGGGTCACGTCGTAGGCACCGTCTATGGCCTCATGTTCTATTCCTAATTCTGCAGGGGGGAAACCGGGGCCAGACGGGACGTTCCTCCCAAGAGAAGGTTTGCCGACTAATCGGGACTTGGCTCGCGTTGCACCACAACCAAAAACACCACACCGACAATGGTGAACATTCGGAATGCCTCTTCTTGCCCATTCCACATTTTCGACTGCCACATTAGAAACCATTCCCCCCCAATATCGAGGAATGCCACCAACCACATCAGCAGGCTCGTCGTCAGCGCAATCAGGGCGAGGTTCAGTGCAGCGGCGAATTGCGCCCTGTCCGCACGACACGATTTCAGCAACCGAACACCAGCCCACCAGCATAGAAGCATAGTGACTGATTCCCAGGCGATGATGCCGATGTAGAAGACCGTATGTACGAGCGGCGAATTGACGGCGCGCCACATGAGGTGGTTCCCCGGAAAGGTTGAGTCCATCATCAGGACGTGGCGGACAAACTCGTAGTTGGAGCCGTAGTCCGTGATGTTGTTTAGGACCAGAATCGTGTAGAAAAGTGCGATTGCAAAAACGAGAACCGCTTTGGAAACGCGAAGCGCCATTACATGCCGCATAGGTTGTCGCACGCGGAATTATAGCTCTCGGTGAACGAAGCCGCCGGAACAGCTTCAGGATTCCGGCAAGCGTGATTGCTCGGGTTGCGGTTGCGGCTTTCGCCTCAGGACCAACGCGGAGAACAGCGTGATGACGAGTCCAATCGGAAAGGGATGAATGAACGTGAACACTGCATTGAAGAATGGGTTTTTGTACAGCTCTTTGTATTTTCTGACATGCTGAAGTTTTTCCTGGACGGCTGCCGGGCTCGCCCCCGAGGCGGTGAGCTTCTGAACTAAATGAGCGCCATATGCGTCCCAGAAACCAGGCAGGAAGTTGTAGTAGATAACTTCCCAGGTTACGACATAGATGATGCAGGATATCAGCGTAATGGAGAGGCCGACGGCAAAAGCCTTTAAAAAGGTAATCTGGCCATCGCCGATGTTGTCGCGGTAGGTTCGGATGCCGACAAACACCATCAAGAACGAGAGCACGATCGAGGTGTTGCTGATGATCGCGCCGCGGTCGAAGCCAATCCTGCCGCCGAAGGTCACCACCGCTATCATCATCAGCGAGGAGATAGCGCCGGAAATCAGCCCGAAGGTGACGACGATCTTTCTCATATCCTCAGTAATGTCTTTGTAATGTCTTTTATCCGACCTCGACCTTTCCACGTATGCTGCCGGCCCCATGCTCATACCGGCTCAACGACCAGCCATGTCGGCTGGCGACTTGGATGCCGCTGGGATAACTACGATCAGGTTATCGCCTGCTCCGGGGTGAGTCATCCCCAGATAATCGAGCTTGTCGAGCCCCGGTTTGGCGTCGAAGCCGATGTCTTTGGTTGTCATGTTCGGCGCATAAAACATCAAGTGCGGTGGGAAAATACCAGTGCCGTGCTCGGGGATCGCGCTCAAGCGGTTACGGCTGGACATCATATAGAGGAATCCCGGTTTGCTGGGATACTGGTAACGGCCTTCCTTGTATCCGTTGGCGACGTCTGCCTTGATTTCGGCCTCGGACTTGCCGTTTGTGCGCAGCTCTTCACCGTGCATGTAGACAAGTAAGAGAGTGCGGCTGCCTTCGGCGTCGAAGCACTGCGGCTCAATCGTTGTTTCTGCGGGCTTTACGAAATGCCGGCCAACAAAACAGCTGAAGCCGTTGGTGCCTTCGCGCGCTTTCTCGTAGCCTTTGGGACCGAGAACATAAATTGTGGCTTTACTGGATACCTCGGCCGGGGCGGCGCTTTCAGCGAGTGTGATCTGCTGGTCACGTGGCATGGAGGCGTCGTAGACCCGGGGGAGTTCATATTCCGGGGCGGCGGCGGTTGCGGGAATGAGCGCAGCGCTTGAAAACAAGCCGATCGACAGAGTACCCACGACAAAGACCTTCATCGAATTTGAATTCAGAGACTTCATGTTCGCTCCTTTTTTCAGGAAGTTCATGTTTTCATAAACTTCAAGTTTTCATAAACTTCGTGTCGCTCGTTAGTATATTGAGCGGCTCAACATACCGCATGAGGCGGGGTTGGTGTCGTCATCCTTTTGGATGATTTTGGCGGCGGAGAGAAAAATCATCCGTTTGGGGGACTGGTTATTGGCGCGGTCATTGACGCGAACCGTGCTCGTGCACGAGTAAATCAGGGGAGAAGGCCGAATTCCTTGCCGAGTTGCACCGCTTGCGTTCTTCGTCTCGCCCCGAGTTTCTCGAAAACACGGCTGGAATGGGTCCTCACCGTGCTCTCGCTCACAAAAAGCCTCTCGGCGATTTCGCGGTTGCTCAGGCCCTGGGCGATCAGTTCAAGGATCTCAAGCTCACGGCGAGTGAGATGGAGGTCCTCACGTTTTCTTTCGTCAGGGATGAACGGTCCGTCGGCAGGGACGGGGACCTCCCTCACAACAATTGTCTGGTGTTTTGCTGTCAGCTTGAGGCCAAGCCAGATGCCAAGAACGGCAAAGGTCGCGGCGATCAGTCCGCCGTAAATTTCGATGGAATGTTCGACGACCAGGAACTGATACTCGGTCCACTGGAGCAGGGCTATCAAGATTCCACTGATCAACCCGTACATGAGGACGTGGCGCTTCATAAGTTGCAGGAGGATTCGTTACCGAAATTATCGCACCCATATTGGGGTAGGTCCTACTACTTGCAGGGCAAGATCAACGCTTGACAGGCCTTGCCCGAGTCACGGGCAAACCTTCAATAATCCAACGTGCGAGCATTGGCCGGCAATTTTCTGGCCGGGCTACACTGCGGCTACACTATTTAAGGGGCAAAGTACCGCGAGTTGTTCCTCCAAAATGATCTCTTTCTCAAACATCAATAAGCAGTATGGCAAGCAGTTGCTGTTCGTAGATGCTTCCTTTCAGTTGAATCCCGGCGAAAAAGTTGGGCTGGTCGGTCCCAATGGGGCGGGCAAGACAACGCTCTTCCGGATGGTGGTCGGCGAGGAAACTCCTGATGATGGCTCGGTCTCAGTTCCCAAGAAGATGACGATCGGCTACTTTCGCCAGGACGTCGAGGAGATGCAGGGGCGTTCGGTGCTGGACGAGGCGATCGCAGGGAGCGGACGCGTCGGCGATCTGCACCACGAGCTCGAAGCCTTGCAGCGGGAAATGTCTGACCCTGACAAGGCGGATGAGATGGACCGCATCCTTGAGCGCTTCGGTCACGTTCAGGAGGAGTACGAGCATTTAGGCGGCTATGCGCTCGAGTCGCAGGCCCGTACGGTGCTCCACGGTCTGGGATTCAAAGATGATCAGATTGACGGCGACGTGGGGGAGCTCTCGGGCGGATGGAAGATGCGAGTTGCGCTGGCGCGGGTGCTGCTCGGAATGCCGGATGTGTTGCTGATGGACGAACCGACGAACCATCTCGACATCGAATCCATCATCTGGCTGGAGCAGTTTCTCAAGTCATTTCCGGGCGCGCTGCTGATGACTTCGCACGACCGCGAGTTCATGAATCGCCTGGTCTCAAAGATTGCAGAGATTGATGGCGGCGAAATCATCACTTACTCCGGCAACTACGATTTCTACGAGCGCGAGCGGGCAATCCGAGAGAGCAATCAGCAGGCGGCGTTTGCGCGGCAGCAGTCCATGCTTGCCAAGGAGCAGCGTTTCATCGATCGTTTCAGGACGCACGCGGCAAAAGCGGCCCAGGTGCAGAGCCGAATCAAGGCCTTGGACAAGATCGAGAAGATTGAACTGCCCAAAAAACGGCAGGTCGTGAAATTCGATTTTCGCGTCCCCCCGCGATCCGGTGAACAGGTGGCGGTGCTTGAGAATCTGCACAAGAGTTACGGCCCGCGTGTGATTTACGAAGGATTCAATCTCACCATCCGCCGCGGAGAACGCTGGGCCGTCATGGGAAGAAACGGCGCTGGTAAGACTACGCTTCTTAAAATGATTGCAGGGGCCAGTGCTCCAGATACGGGAAGCGTGCGGCTCGGCGCCAGCCTGCACATGGGCTACTTCGCGCAACAGGCTTTGGATTTGCTCAATTCCGATCTCACCGTCATCGAACAGCTGCAACAGGATTTTCCCCAGGACAGTATTGGGGCGCTGCGGAACCTGGCGGGAGCATTCCAGTTCTCCGGCGAAGACACGGATAAGAAGATCCGCGCACTCTCTGGCGGAGAAAAGTCGCGGCTGGCAATCGCACGCATGCTCTACAACCCGCCGAACTTTCTGGTGCTCGACGAACCGACCAATCACCTGGATCTTGCGACCAAGGAAATGCTGGTGCACGCCCTAAAGGATTTTGAAGGCACGATGATCTTCGTATCGCATGACCGCATGTTCCTTCGCGGCCTCGGCTCACGTGTGCTGGAACTGGGCGGCGAGAGCGGCACGGACCGCACTCCTACTGTTTATCCTGGGTCGTACGTTGAGTACGTGCAGAAACTTGGACATGAGGCGCCGGGGATCTATTCGTAGGGCTGTGCTGCGGAGTACGGCCCGCCTAGCCCGGGATTTTCAAATGTTCCATGGGGAACATAGCGTCATGGCGGCTGCGGGAATACGATTGTGTCATGACAGTTAAGAAGAAGAAAGCAAAGCAGCGGAAGGTGCGATCACGCCCGGGGAAACTGGGCCGGGTGCGGGCCTCGATTGAAGAGGAACTGTTGTCCCTGGCCGAGGAGGAGACAGGCGCGGAGGCGCGCTGGAACCGTCCGCGCAAACGGCGAATCTCGCTGCGCGTGGATGTGGAGATTGTGGATTGGTTCAAGTCCAAAGGCCCGGGCTACCAGACGCGAATCAACCGGATCTTGCGAAAAGTGATGGTGGAGGGTAAGAAGCGGACAGGGTAGGAACAGAAGTCGAATGGCAACGGCTGCGTTATCGAACTGGACGCATTTCGGCGGCATCAAAACCCAGACATCGCAACGTGCGCGATGTGTGAGGCACCCGGTTCAGTCCCCCCAGGGATTGAGCACCGCGGCTCCCGTTCGGTCGAAGTCGGCTACATTCCTGGTCGCGACGGTCAGACCATGCACGAGGGCTGTGGCTGCGATGAGCGCGTCACGATCGGAGCGAGGGTTCGGTACGTGAAGCGTCGCGCATCGCTGCGCGACAGCGGTGTCAATGGCCAGAATACGACTGGCGAATGTGGGCAACACGTGACCATCCATCCACGAGCGAAGGATTCCGCCTTGTTGTTTGTCGCGCCGGTTGACGAGAAGAATTCCGATTTCCAGTTCGAGTACCGAAATGACCGAGATGTAGAGACTGGCCGAGGGCAAGGGTTCGGCCCATTTCTTGACGTTGGGATGCGTCTTCCCGGCTTTCCTTAATTCTGAAATTACATTGGTATCGAGGATGTACATTTACGTCAGGTCCGCGGTCTCGTGCAGGTTTCCCGGCAGACGCGGAGCCTCAAATTCAATTTCAGCGGCGGCAGGCATCGCCAGTAAGTCCAGAACGCTCTTTTGCCCTCCTGTGATCCTTTGATACTCCTGCACGGTGAGCAGCACGTGGGACGGACGGCCTCGATCCGTGATGAAAACGGGACCTCGTTTAGCCGCCCTCTTTGCCCGGCTCGTGTCCTGATTAAACTCTCGACTCGATAGTTTTGTAATAGCCATGGAGCGCTGTCCTCTAATGTAGCAACGTGGCTACATTGTAGCAGAAGAACCGGAGATAACAAAACAGGGGGCCCGGACGTTCACCAACCTCTCGTCGAAACATTGAAAGACTTTGAATGCAACCATGATCTTCGTATCGCATGACCGCATGTTCCTTCGGGGTCTCGGCTCACGTGTGCTGGAACTGGGCGGTGAGAGCGGCACGGACCGCCATCCCACTGTTTATCCTGGGTCATACGTTGAGTACGTGCAGAAGCTTGGACATGAGGCGCCTGGGATCTATTCGTAGGCTTTGTGCAACGGGATACGTTCCGTGTGTGTCCCCGTGTTTTCCTCAAACCGAACCGCGCTGTGGTGCAGGAAAAAGTCGAAGCGATCTGGGGTTGAGGATCGTTATTTGATTTCCTCCAAAAACGGTTGAAGTCGCTCGACTATCGTGAGCGAGTTTCAATTCCAGCACTGCAAACGCAGCATGTCTCAATTCGACTTGGGATGCAGCTTCCGGCTGACGACTACATCAAGTATCGTGGCAAGCCGGGTGGGCACACTTTCAGTCATTGGAGTTGGCTGATCGTGCAGGCGAAGGGGACGCCAGCCAAATGAAAATCAAAATTGGGAGTTGGGCAGACTACGACTTCGATAAAGAAGATGCGAAGATCGCTGTGCCCCTGATTCTACTCCTACTGGGTCTGACCCTCACACCGCTGAGGAAAGAGTGGCTACTAGCCGGGGTGACAGCTTACTACGCCCTATACTTCTTCTTGCCTCCATCCTACGCAGCGATCAAGAAACTGGTTGCTTGGATACACCATTGGCGAAAGTTCAGATGCCCGTACTGCAAAAGTCACGAACTCATTTTGCAAGGGATACAGGAATTTCATGGCGACATTCCGTATGACTGGTATTTCTGTCACCGATGCCGGGAGTCTTCCGTGTATGTGAACACTTTTGGCGCTGAGAAAATGATCGCACCAAACGCATCAAAGTCCAAAGCTAAGAGCAAACTCACACCTTAAGGAGTTTTGATGTGTAACGTGATGCTGGCAGTTCATCATCTGCTGCACCTTCTCGCTGAGAAATGGTTCGACATCGTGCTTGCGTTCGTCGGCACGCTGCTCGGTTATTGGCTGGCGAAACGGCACATCGAACACTTCGTGTCACGCATCGTTGACAAGATGGACGCCAAGTATCTCGATCTGAACCGTCAAATTGCATTCCATAAAGCGGTTGGTGCGATGCTCCCAGAGTTGTCGAATTTCTATGTGCGCCCGACAGCCGGATTCAGTTCGGATGTTGCTACTGCGGTAGCGGAATTCACACGCTGGTCGGCGGCGATAGACCCTACGCACACGCCCGAAAAAAGCATGGAAACGGTTGGCAAGGAAGCGCATATCCTCGCCGCGAAGTTGATAGAAAAAGACATGGGGTTCAGAGAAGAAAAACTTGTGCCAAATTTTGAATGGATGATTGGAGTGGGTGGTCTTCCCGCTGCTGGTTGGGAAGTGAACGAAAGACCAGATCTTTCGATCTATAACTGGGACACCGGAATTCCCGTCCATCAACACGCACTAATGGAAGAGACAGAAAGGACTGCTACCTCGATTCGATACAGTTGGAAATGGAGCATGAAAGACGTGCCATGCGGGGTATACGTTGGCGTTGTGAACTACCAGATCGGGGGTCAACCTGTAACCGGAAACATCATCGGGGACCGCCTAAAGATTTTCTTCAAGCGGGAAAACGGGAAGATGGTCAAGGCGCACGAGAACCTTCCGTGGGATTAGTTCATTCCCTTCTCTTGTCTCTCCCAGGGGGCTTGGCCCAGCTTAGCCGTCACCGCACTAACTCAGGCAGCCCCAGCCACCAGAGTAGATGAACCTCGGAAAGGGACCTGCTGAAAGTCGCCACCTTCAACATTAACAACATCAATAAGCGGCTCGACAACCTCCTGGCTTGGTTAGCGAAAGCTGAACCGGACGTGGTGAGTCTCCAGGAGCTCAAGGCAGAGCAGGACGCCTTTCCCGTGAAAGCTCTTCGGAGTCTCGGGTACGAAGCGGTCTGGCAAGGGGAGCGTTCATGGAACGGCGTGGCCATTCTCGCGCGAAACCACGTTCCCGTGGTGACTCGCACAAGTTTGCCGGGAAATTCAAATCCTAAAGATCATCATCCTGCAGATCATCAGGCTCGTTACATTGAAGCGGCGGTTCAGGGAGTGCTGATCACTTCCATCTACCTGCCCAATGGGAATCCGCAGCCTGGACCGAAATTCAATTACAAGCTAGCCTGGTTTGAGCGCCTCATTGCCCACGCCGCCGAACTCATGGCGAGTGGAGCACCGGTGGTGTTGGCCGGTGATTACAATGTCGTGCCGACTCCGCAGGACATTTATCCGACTCGATCGCTCGACAACAACGCGTTGATCCAGCCCGAGAGCCGACAGGCCTTTGCGCGTTTGCTGGCTCAAGGCTGGACTGACGCCATGCGGAAGCTACATCCGGATGGGCCGCTCTGGACATTCTGGGATTACAAATTTGAACGGTGGCAGAAGGACAAAGGCATGCGACTCGATCACTTCCTGCTCTCACCGAATTTGTCGGACCGGCTCGTGGACGGCGGTATTGACCGATGGGCGCGAGGGCAGGAAAACGCCAGCGACCACGCGCCAACATGGATCATGCTCGATCTCTAGTGGTGACGGACATGTAAATCCCGGCGCATCTGCCCTATGATAGAAGATAGAAGTGCAGTCAGGCAGCCGCGCGCGGGCGTGGCGGAATGGCATACGCAGCGGACTTAAGGAAAACTTGAGTGCTCGTCTGGGAAACCGGCGACGCAGAACTGCTCAAATTCGGGGAAACCTTAAATGGCAATCCCGAGCCAAGCCCGGAGAGACTCAGCCGGGAAGGTGTAGAGACTAGACGGGCAGCACCTAAGCTTCGGATTTTTCCGGAGGACGGTGAAGGGATAGTCCAGACCGCAAACCTGGCGTGGCTTTCGAAAAGCGTCACGTTCGGGGCGGCGAAAGCCGTGGTCGGTATGAAAATCCGCAGGGCTTAAACGGCCCATGAGGGTTCAAGTCCCTCCGCCCGCACCACCTTTTGCCAAGAGCGAAGGTCACTTCCTTTGGCTACCCCTTCAGTAATTTCGAGTAGCTGTAAGAGATACATATGCCTCGGAACTCTTCCCGAGTCCAGTGGCCGGTCGACCGTATCACGCCGACTCGATGCGCAACGACTACCTGGTTCCTACAGATCTGAAATTGGGACTTGGCAGGATCGGGTTTCACACGTTTCGTCACACATATCGTGCTTGGCTGGACGAGACCGGAGCACCTGTGGGCGTGGAGCAGAAACTCATGCGACACGCGCACGTCTCAACCACAATGGACCAGTACGGCAACGCCTCGGCCCTAGCCAAGCGCAAAGCCAATTGCCCAATCGTGTAACGCCTCTTGCGAAGGCCTGGCACTAAGCAGATTTCCATTCAATAAAAATAAATAAGGGGAACTGTGAGACAGTTCCCCTTATTGGACAGTTTTGGACAGTTGCTGCGAGTGCCCAATTGCCCGTAACCTTATGATTGCGTTGGTTGCGGGGGGTGGATTTGAACCAATCAGCCTTTTTCTAACTTCATTCGAATCTATAAGTTATTGATTTCACAGAAACTTGCAATACCGATGATTTGCATAATGTGCGTAGTTTCGCCCCGAGTGTGTGCAGTTTGTGTGAAGGTGAAATTCTTGGAGATTCGCCTTCCATACGCTTTTGACAAAGCCGAAGGCCCGAGCCGATACCCAGCAGCCGGTTTACTTCTTCCCTGCCCTAATTTTTTTCCATCGTAATCGTTGAGCGATCGCAATCTTTTTTCGCGCAGCCGCAGACATGATGCGTCTCGGTTTTTTCTCGCTGACGGTCGCCCGCTTCACCGGTTGCGTCTCTTCCAATCCTTCGATCAGCCGCAAGATCTGCGTCAGCTTCGCAATATCTGCCCTGACCTGTTCCGCTATCGATTCCATGCTCATATTCATGCTCCCAGTTTGGGCAGCATAGCATGGTCCATTGCTGGCATCATGGCAGGTAAAATGTCAATGAGTGTGACCAGACGAGCATCGCAGTGCGAGCAGTTAACAAGGCTGCATTATTTCTTTGGGGTTGTGTCTTTAGCATCGGCTTCAACGGTGACTTCCACCTGCGCACCCGGTTTGAGTCTTACCTTGTCGCCGTTTTCGTTCGTCAGAGTATTCTCAATGCGTATCTCCCGATAGAGGTGTTCCGCCCCTCCCACGGTAATCTGCGCTTTCTCCGGTTCACTTGGAAATGGAGATTTGATGATTTTTTCTACCGTTGCTGGCAGAACGGCACTAGTTTTTTCGTTCATAGTCTCCTCGGTCTGCAAATCTATAGACTGCGTACGACAAAAACAATCAACACAATTACGACAATTGTTCCTACCAAACCATAACCGAACATAATCCCTCCCGGTCAAATCTGTGACGATTATGCTGGAAGGTGTCAGTCTTCGCTGCTCAGTATTGCTCACCGCTAGCGGTCTGATCAGGATTGACCAGTAAACGTCCTTGGATTTCTGAAATTATGGATGTACCTATGAGGAAAGCAAAAAAACAGTCGGCCAAAGTGACCCTTGCCGCAATCAAAAAGGAAATGGCGAAGCCGAGAGTGGCGATGTCTGCGCGTTGAGCTTGATGGTTCGGCGTCCTGTGGCGTAGGTAGCGGCGGTGACTTCGAGTCACATGTAGCACTCTGAGTCAAAGTTCTGCCAGAAAAATCTCTTGAGGCTGGCAGGGATTTGTGAATAAAATTCCCCATGTCCAGAACCCCCGTCTGGCTTGAAGACAGCACCTTCGCTGCGTGGGGTTGCAGCGAGTGCAACTGGATTGTCCCAAACTCCGATGCGCGTGCTGACTCCGGCAAACCTTCGGCAAAGGTGCTCGAAGGATTCCATCAGCACGATTGCTCGGAGTTTCCGCCGCACAAGCTCCCGTCGCACAAGCGACCGTCCTCCACCGTACAAACGTGAGCAATATTGAACAGAAAGCTTTGCCGAGTCTGCGGTAGATTTCCGCCAGAAGAGACAGAGAGGGGGCGGTGGTACAAAAGACCCCAACAGTGATGGCCCTGACGGGCGGTGTGGCGTTGCTCCTCTCTCCGAGGAGCATCGGGCGCTACACCGCTTTTTTGTTCACACATCAATATCTCTGGCAATCAGGGCGCAGCATGGTCGATTGCAGGCATCATGGCAGGCATTCTCAATTCTGAGAACACAATCCACCGGTGTCGTTTTTTCGGTTCTGCTCCTTCGCCGCTCCTGGCACCGGGCATTGTGCGCTGCGTTCGATTTCCGGAGCGACAGAGTAATGTGCGCGAGCGTACACTTCCGTGGGGCGCTCTTCGAGGTTTCTGATGGATGACCACACTAAAGAGCGCTGGTACCAACTGTGCCAGCTCGCCGCAATTGAAGAAGACTGTGACAAACTGCTTGCGTTAGTCGCTGAGATTAACCGACTACTTGACGCGCGTGAAACTGAGCGTAATAAAAGGGGATCTCGTCAAAGTGAAGCATGGAAGCAAACCGCTGAGTCCGACCAACACCAAGCCACAAGCCGCCAGCCTTACCGTAGTCGAGAACATCGCTCAGATCCGACTGCGAACGACTCCGAGAAATCCCGCCAAAAGGATTCTTCTAAGAACTCGGAATAACCTATCGTTGTTTTGTCGGTAGTCAAATCATTGAATCCGGACAGCCCGCCCCTCGCCACCCGTGCAATGATCCCAGCGATCCTCCTCTTGCCACCGAAGGCTCAATTCGATCAGGTCAAGCAAAGTTTTTACCTCCACTCCTGCGTCGAGAATTCGAATCATGTCCTGGATGCTGAATCCAGCCTGCTCGCCCCCCATAACAAGTTTCTCAATGGCTTGTTCCAAGACTGATTGCTGCATACCATCCCCCAATTTTGGCGTGAGTCTAGGATGCACGAATACGGTTGTCTGTGACAGCCATCACCAACTTTTGCGTTGCTGCAATATTCCATGAAATTGATGCCGAAGCCGAACTCGAATGGTTTGTCCTTCGTTAGAAGACATAGAGTCGCCTCTATAGCTACCCTATCTCGGAACTGCCCTCGGAGAATGGTCCATTGTGATCAGTCGGTGTAAACGTCAAACCGAAGCGGTCTCAATCGAGACGTGATCCAAACTGCACAGATTTTCTTCCTCCTCGGGTCCACACTGTAGATGCGTTTCGAGGTGTCCTGTGCATGAACAATCTAATGAACGCTGGTACCAATTGTGCCAGCTCGCCGCCGTTGAACCCGACCCTGAAGAACTCATGAAGTTAGTGACGGAGGTAAGCATCTTGTTAGAAGCGAAAGAATCCGCCCTAACTCACATTCGACGTGGCACGATCGCCGTATGAATGCGTTCAGGTTGGGATTTCGGTCTTGCAGTGGGAATCAGCGCGAGAACGATTCCGGCGTTCTGTGGCAACCGGGTAATCTACGAGCTTCGCTCGAAACCGTTCTATGTGTTGGTGCAATCGATCGCGAAGTTCAACAATTAGCAGAGTGATTTTCTCCTCGTCTTGTTCGGCAAGAAGCTGAGCACACAGAGTACGGATTTTGTCTTCCATTCGACGCAATGGCGCACCACATTCCAGACGAGGTGGCGGCTTTGTTAGCATGGTGAGATATTGGCGTCAGTGCAATACAGTACATCCCGTATTTCGAATCTGCACTGCAAGCCGGGGCAGCAAACTTTACCCGGAGTCCCGAATGCAATTTCAAAGCAGAAATCCTAAATAGCTGCTACATCTCCGGCATTCAAGTCAAGATCGTACCCTTCCTACCCGATACGCTTCTCCCATGGGTCGCTGCTAACTTTTAACGGAGCGAAAGGCTAACGTCATGACAAAACACATTCTTATCGCGGACGATAGTTTTTTCTTGCGCGAACACTTGCGGCTCCTGATCGAGGAGCATCCAGGCTGGAAAGTATGCGAAGCCTCAGATGGCGTGGAAGCGCTTCGAAAGTCTCGGAAGTTCGCTCCTGACGCTGTGGTCCTGGATCTCACAATGCCGGAGATGGATGGCCT